>Ga0102962_1000002_pt1 | contig 226530 bp, 250 predicted proteins | sample SalPonF2_C_D2_MG_FD_84519 | JGI IMG/M metagenome (GOLD analysis project Ga0102962, IMG submission 84519) | Salt pond soil microbial communities from South San Francisco under conditions of wetland restoration - Salt Pond MetaG SF2_C_D2_MG ...
GCGGGGCAGTTGCGGTAGAATACGCCCAGCCTGACGGGGCCGCCCGGCGACTTCCTCCCGGGCGGCGATACCCTGCCGATGTGGTGGAATTGGTAGACACGCTGTCTTGAGGGGGCAGTGGCGTAAGCCGTGCCGGTTCGAGTCCGGCCATCGGCATTACCCTTTCAAAATCAACAACTTGCACTTCCCCACGCTTTTTGCCACTTTTCCCATTACTGGCAAGGACTTGCGCCCCGAAATGGGGCGCACTTCTTCCCATATACCGCCGCATATCGTAGTATCTAACTACGCAAAATCTACGCAATGTGCGTAGTGGTCCGAAAGGCGGTGGATGGCATGGCAAGCATACACAAAACCAAGAGCGGCAAATGGCGTGTAGAATTGTTCGTCCGGGGGAAGCGTTCCTCCGGAACCTTCTCGACGAAGCATGAAGCCAAGAACTGGGCTGCCGACGAGCGAACTCGACTCTTGTCCGAGGTTTCCAACGGGATTCCCAAAAGACCCTTCCGAGACCTCATGGAACGCTACGCGAAGGAGGTGACACCGACGAAGCGGGGTATGGAACGGGAGCACAAGATGATCAACGTCATCCTGCGCGACCCGATCGCGGAGGTGCCGCTCCCGGAGATCGCATCCTCCCATTTCGGGGAATGGCGTGAACGGCGCCTGCAGAAGGTCAGCGGCTCCACTGTCAACCGTGAGATGAACATCCTGTCGAACGCGTGCAACATCGCACGTCGTGAGTGGGGCTGGCTCAAGGACAACCCGATGACCAACGTGCGCCGGCCGAAGTCGAGCGACCCGCGCACCCGGCGCCCGACGGATGGGGAGACCGAGGCACTGCTGTACTGCCTCGGGTATGACCCGGACCAACCGCCGGTGACCCAGATGGCCCGCGTCGGCGCGATGTATCTGTTCGCCATCGAGACGGCGATGCGTGCTGGCGAGATCTGCGGTCTGCGCTGGGAGCACGTGTTCGACAGACACGTCCACATCCCGAGGACGAAGAACGGCTCGGCCCGCGACGTCCCCCTGTCACCCCAGGCAAAGGCCATCGTCGATCAGGTGAAGGAGGTCACGTGGGAGTGCGAGACGGTGTTCAACGTGGACAACGCTTTGAGGGACGCCCTGTTCCGGAAGGCCCGGGACCAAGCCATGATCGAGGATCTCAACTTCCACGACACACGAAGGGAGGCGCTGACACGGTTGAGCAAAGTGTACGATGTACTCGAGCTCTCCCGGATCAGCGGACACAAGGATCTCCGGATCCTGCGTGACGTGTACTATGCCCCTCGCATCAGTGACCTGTCGATCAAATTATGGAGCGAAAAGGGATCCGCATCCCATTCTTAGGCGACCGACCTTTCCTGGTGTTTTTCGACCCATTCGATCACCTGACGGGCTTTCCACAAGGGTTGTCCACGTCCATTGCCCTGTGAAGGGAGTCGAATGGCCTGCGGGAATCCGGGAAGGGTTACGATCCTCTCCCTAACAACCGCTTCCGAGCGTTTCAGGTAGGCGGCAATCTCACGCACACTCCACAGATCGACAGTAATCGGAATACGAGGAGACAACCTGTCAAGGGCGTCAAGCAATCGATTCAGGTCATCCATCATTCTCACCCATTATTCCAAAATCCGTGAAGCTGTTGGAAGACAGAATACCACATAACAGGTAACTTATGTCAATAAATTGTGAACACGGATATCATCCCACGAACGGATGCTCCAGCACCCATACCCACGGATTCCCGAGCACCCGCCACGGGAGCCCCCGGAAGGTCCTGCGCTCGTCCACGCCGGCGTACGGGTAGGAGACATAGCCGACCACCCGTCCGTCCCGACGGACCGGGATCGGACGCTTGTACGCCTCCTCCCAGGCGAGCGGGAACCATTTCAGCCGGTCGAAGCCCTGTTCGCGGCACTCGTGCTCCCCGAGCTCCTGCAGCCGACGTACGCGGACATCCCAAAGGGACACCGACAGGCGCATCGCCTCGTCCGGCATCCGCGCCCCGGAGCGCCACCCCCCCTCCGGAACGTCGGAGAACCCGTCAGCGGCGTAGACGAAGCCGGACACGTTCGGGAACGGGGCCCACGGCTCGGCGAACCGCACGGTCCCGCCGGCCCGCCCGTACGGGCAGCGCCGGGAGCCGAACTCGGCCACCTCGCCCGCTTCGGTCCCGAACCGGAACACGTCGTCGAGGCCGCAGTGCCCCCAGTCCGCCCGCCGGTCCGGCTGGGGCTCGACGGGCAGGCAGGTGACCGTCTTCTCGCCGCTGCGGATGGCACGCACGGCCTCGACCTCGCAGACCACGACATCGTCCAGGGACTGGAGGTCCGGAAAACGGGGGATGTGTGCCGTGAACGTGGCGAGCGTCTCCATCATGCGGCCCCCGACACCTCCGCGCGGCAGTCCGGGCACAGCCCGTCCACGCCGATGGGCTGACCCCAGAGCATGCACCGGTCGCAGCTCGTGGGGGATTCGACCACGTGCGGGCGCCCCGCACGGAGCGCCTGCGGATCCGCCTCCCCGAGGATGTGCGTCCCGTGGAGACGGCGCACCCGCGTCTCGATGTACGACACGTCCTGGAACCAGCCATGCAGCGTCGGCCAGGCGAGCCGACGCGCCTCCCTCGCGTCATGCGCGAAGACGAGCAGGGCGCCTTCCTCCCTGGCCCCCGCCACAAATCCCATGTACGGAGACAGGCCGCTCATCCCAAACCTCCCGCCAGGATCCCGCGCCACCGTTTCCGTGCCGCCTTGTGGCGGCGCATCGTCTGGGCCGCCTCGTTGCGGGAATTCACCATCTCGACGTACTCCGGAAACAACCACGGGGCGGACCTGGCCGTCTCGGCACCGGCCTTTTTCACACGGCGGATCTGCTCTTTGATCGAGCCCATCAATCACACCCCCTGCCGACCTGTCCCGGGTCGTCCCCGACGAACTCCCACCAGGGGCGCCAGCCCCACTTGCACCAGAATCCCCAGTCCCGCACCTTCGGCCCCATCAGGAAGAGCGAAACACAGGAGCCTTCGATCAGCTCCAGCCGGTGTGCCGACCTCGGCCCGCGGAACGTGATGTCGCCGGGACGCCTGCGCAGACGCTTCACCTCCCCGGCGGGGTCCGCCGGGTCGAGCGGAACCACCTCGTCATAGCCCCCGACCAGGATCACCGAGGCGGAAGACCACGGATGGTCGTGCAGGGCCCGGTCATCGTCGGAACGCTCGATCCGGTGCAGATAGACGTTCACCGGGGCGTACTTTCCAAGCATCAGCCGCCTGTCCCGGCGCAGGGGATGGCGCAGCGACCACTTCTTCCATGGCGTCACATACCACCGGAGAAGATAATTGTCCCCGATGATGAAATCCGGATCACGACGGGACATCCTGCCCTCTGCCCATCGGACCAAACGTGTCTGGATTGCCGGATGCACCCTCATTAAGTCATACCCTTCCGCCGTACAGGGCTTGAATATCAACCCCGTTCGTCACCACCATCCCGGATCTTCGTCTCGGCCTTCCATCGAGCCTCCCACGCGCGCCAGCCGCATCCACTGGTATCCCTGCAATACCAGTTGTCCGGGTGGGCAGAGCACCCGCCGAGGCATTTCAGATCACCGCCGCATCGCGGGCACTTGTCATGATCGATCATCGTTACCCCCTTAAAGATGCCTGTGCTCATCCGAAACCGACGAGTAGCGCTCGATCAGCGTCTCCCGCCAGTCGATCCCGTCCGGGATCTCCACCGGCACGGCGACCGGGAACCCGGAGACACCGATGCCGATCCACTCGCCGACCTCGCCGATGCGAAGGGGCATCGGCTCCTCCTCGAACACCACCACCCGCCCGCTGCGCTCGATCGCGGCGTACCGGGCGGTCGGAAGCAGCCGCCACGCCTCGCGCATGGCGTCCTGGAAGACCTCCCTGAAGACACTGGCGGTCACGTCGCCCCGGGGCCGTCGAGACGGCCCCCTCGTGCGTGGTCGAACGCCTCCCGGATGATCTCCGGGGTCGCGAGAACCCGGTCCACCTGGACCGGGATGGGAACGATCCCGACATTCCAGACCCGCGCAGCGGGGTCGGCGCCCTCCATGCCGTACTTCATACGCCACAATGCACGCCATGCCGGTTCGAGGCCGCCATGCGCTCCAGGTTGCACCCCGCAACCGGCCATATCGTCCCCGGTCACGTCGCCCACACGCATGGGGCGCGTCCAGATGATCAGAAGGGTCAGGCGGCTCGCCTCCCTCGGCATGTCCACCGGGCGACGCCAGGGGCCTGTGTGCAGGACCCCACGGTAATCAGCGAGGTACTCGAACATCGGATGGGACGCGACCCCGGTCCGGTCGGACGTGAACCGCCATGGTTCACGAACCCAGAGGAGGTCACCGGACCCCCCGTAGGGGAAGGCGTCCTCTCCGCCGGGAAGGGTGCCGGCCAACACCATGAACCGGTCCGCCCGTCCATGGAACGCGGCGTCCAGAAAGAACAGGTCGGTCTCCAGGAAGCTGATCGCCTGGACATCCCGATCCCGGAGGCCCGACCGCATCATTCGGACCCCCCGTCAACATGCTGTCCGTGCCCACGTCCGTCGGGACGCCACTCACGCTTTCGGTTGACGGCCATCTTCGCGTCCACCAGTGCGTTGAGGTCTTTGCCGTACAACGAGGCGATCAGCCGAAGGGCGGCCATGGCGAACGTGATGTCCCGCATGATGCCCTTCGACCCCCTCGGCACGAACGCCGACCTTCGCAGCGCGTGGGACAGGTTCGTATCCACATCGACGACCAGGTTGATCGGGTTCATCTCCATGCGGAACAGCGCATCCAGCCCCTCGGCGGATTCGTCGAATCTCCCACCGGCCTGCGTCGCGACGCAGTAGAGGCAGATGGCGACATCCGCGAGTTCGTCAAGAACGCCGTCGCTGCATCTCGGGGCACACTTGTCCACCTCAACCAGAAGCTCGTGGGCCTCGCTCTTCGTCCGGACGATCAGTGAGAACATGGAGGCGATCGGCCCGAACGTGTCGTAGCGCCAGCGGGCGATGCTCCCCTGGGTCTCCCGATGCATCTCCATCACGACACCCCCGCGCGGGATGGCGGGTGATACCCGTCCGCAACCGGTTCGAGCTCCTCGATGACCTCGCCGGGCGTGTACCGCTCGTCACCGACAAGCCTCGGGCAACCCCCGGGGGATCGCACACCCCGGCCGATCCAGCGGCGTCCGCATTTCCGGCACACGCAAACACCGGTGCGCTCCCCGGATTCCGCCGTGTTACGGTCCGGCGTGAACACGACATGGCACGGTGTGTCCGGAAAGGCGGTGACCCGGGTCACCGGGAACCGTCCGCGACCCCGGGAACGGTATTCGCGCAGCGCCAGCCATCCGTTTTCGAGGGGGTCGTCGGCCTCCATGCTCCAGCGCGCGTAGACCCGCTCCACCCGCGCCCCGTCGGCGAGGCGGCGCATCTCCGCCTCGATGGCGGCCCGGTCCTGATCGGACAGGGGGCCGCGCAGGCCGAGCGATCCGATCGCGATCGACTCCATGGCCTCGTCATGGAATCCGAGCACGGCTTCGCGGGCACTGTCGTCATCGACGTGCCCGCGGACGTAGACCACGCCATCGTCGTTCCCGTCCGGCCACGTGAGCTGCATGACCTCGCCATGTGCTTCGCCGCTCATGCCCGCCCCCACAGGAACATCCGGGTGAACAGGAAGAGGATCAGGACGCAGGCGACCCCCAGCGGGGCGGCCACGGCCACCCAGGGGAGGGACAGGATCCGGACCGCCTTCAGGGCGACCAAGACCAGCGTGACAATCTCGAGGAAGTTGGTGAGGGAGTAGAGGAGATCCCCCGACCTGCTTCCGTGTCCACCATGTGCATCGGATCGCATGGTATCCACCCCCCTACCGCCGGAAACGGCGTTCCATCCGGTTGCTGAAAACCCGGAAGACGACCAGGCCGATGACAAGCGCGATCGCGGAGCCGCCCCATCCGACGATGAACGGCATGCACGCCCACAGCCAGGAGATGTGGATCCTGCCCAGCAGTTTCAGGACGATGAGCACACAGCCAAGAATGTCCAGCGGCCACGTCCGCACCTTGATATTCACTGTTCTCGTACCACGCTTGTTGTCAAGTATCCCAAACTCTACCAGATAGCAGGTGGCACTTGTCAAGGAAAACTGGTATTACCTTCGATTCTACTTGCAGCCACTGGAATCATGGGAAGGCTCGTCCCCCGTCCGCAGGCACCGCCCGACCGTGCCACTTCCCGCTCATCAAGCCGCCCCGGCGCTCCGCCGCTCACGGATCCGCTTGGCCACGAACCGCCGGTCGACCTCGACGGCGCCGGCGGCCACCGCAAGGGAGCGTTTCGACTTGCACACATCGAAGGAGGCACGGAGCCGACGCCCCCCAGTCCGCAGGTGCGAAGTCGCCACGGAGCACGGGGGCGAAGCGAGCGTCCGCGAGCGGGCACGGTTCCGGTTGCATGACTCCATGGTAACGTGCTACTGTTATCGGGTGGTGTGGTCACGAGAACCAAGTGACACACCACACGTACCCGGGGGAACCGGGGAATGCAGGCGCGTGGAGGGGAAGAGCGCTGGTCCGCTGGCGACAGCGGACGGAACTCGCCCCGGCGAAGCGCGAATCGCCCGCACCCACAAGACGCTGTCAGACACAGGGGCGTGTGGGTGATGGGGGAATTCCAAACCATGCGACCGTACGGCCAGACCGGCGCATCAACATAGACCATGACGGTCCCACCCCATTCCGAATCAACCATTTGTCGCCCATCCCATGCCATTGCTCATGGCGTCCGCCTCCCGGGGCACTCTTCGCTATGCCCGGGGATGATGTTCCGGCAGGCTGTTGCAACAGGAAGGAATGTCGACAAGAATAGTAGGAACGACCTGATAACAGGTTGAAAGGGGGCGTATCCCTGTATCGCTCCCGCCCACCGTGGGAAAAGGGGGAATTCCAAATGAGGAAGGGGATCATCACCGCGACCGTGGTCGCCGTCGTCATCGCGGTCGTCGTCTTCGCCCTGCCGGGCTTGACGGGGAAGAACGACAAGTCACTCGTGTGCAACGAGGTCAAGCTGCTCTCGGGCAGCCCCACCGTCGAGGCGAAGCTCACCTCGTTCCAGCACGGCTTCTACACCTCGAGGGGGACCATTCTGGTGAGCCTGGTGAACACGGACGGCTCGAGCCGACCCGTGGTCCGCCTCCACCAGGTCATCCGCCACGGGCCGTGGCCGGAACCGATGCTCTCCCCGGTCCTGGCCGTCGTGCACAGCCGGCTGGACATCCTCGGCAAGAACGGCAAGCCGGTCTCCCACCCGTCCTTCGAGCCGATCACGGCACGCACCGTGATCGACCTGAACCGGGACTCGGACACCACGATCCACGCCAAGCCCTGGCACGGCGTGCTCCAGGCGTCGAATGGCAACAAGGCGGACCTCGCCTGGAAGGGCATGTCCGGCGACATCCGGATCGCATCCGGCATCACCGGGGTGCGGGAACACGTCCACCTCGGCGCCTTCACCGCCAACGGGTCGGGCAACCGGTTCACCCTCGGCGCCATCGACATGCACACGCACGCCAGCCGCAACAAGGGGGACCTCTTCTGGGCCGGGCACTCGCACACCACGATCAAGCGCGTGTCCATGCACTCCTCCAACCAGAACCCGTCGGACGTGACGGTCAAGGGGATCTCCTGGCACTACGACCTCGGCAAGCAGAAGAAGACGATGTCGATCCGCAACCGCATCGACGTGGACTCCGTGGCCACGAACAAGGGGAAGGTCGGGCCGGCGCACCTGGACTTCACCCTGGCGAACCTCAACCGCGAGGCGCTCATGTCCATGCACAAGCGCATCCGGAAGATCGAGGCGATGCCGATCAGCCGGAAGCAGAGGACGAAGGCGCTGGAGATGACGGTCCTCCAGTCAGCGAACGACCTGCTCAAGTATTCCCCGGAACTCAAAGTGGCGAAGCTGTCCCTGACGACCGGGGCGGGGACCGGCACCATGAAGGGTGACGTGAAGCTGCTCGGCGGCTCGATCCCCGTGGGCGCCGGGTCCTGGAAGCAGCGGTTCCGGGGGAGGCTCGACCTGACCTTCCCGACCGCCTGGGTCCGCTCCACCGGCGAACTGGATGGAAACTCGTCCGTGGCGCGTGGCGCCCACCGGCTCCACCGCAACCTCGCCGCCATGGAGCAGCGGGGGCTGGTCAAGTGCCGGCAGCACAAGTGCGAGACGCACGTGCGTTACGACCGTGGCGACCTTACCGTCAACGGGCGGGATCTCAGCCAATAGTCCCGGGAACGAACGCGCCCGCCGGTTCGGCGGGCGCGCATGTCCCTCGACCGGTCCGGATCACCGACGGGCGCCGGGGCCGGCCCCCGAGTCGGTGACCCTGTTCTCCCACTCGGCCTGCTCGTAAACCGGGACGACATCGGCGATCTCGTCCCACGCCTCCTCCTCGGAGTCGTAGGAGATGTCCGAAGGGTTCCCATCCGGATCGACGTAATAGCACCGGCCCGGCTGGTCCGGGTCGTCCCGGACCTCGAAGCCCATCTCCTCGGCCCGGCTGACACGGCGGCGCCGGTCGTCACACCACTCCAGATGTCGGCTGGCCTCCCGGCGGAGACCCTCGAGCCCGAGTTTGCGCAACCTCTCCGGATCGATGCCGTACAAGATTCGGTCGAGCTCCTCGACGATCTCCGTGGCGCTCCAGATGTACTCCTTCTCGTTGTCCATACCGCTGTCCTCCGGATCCTGTCCGCTGAAGGTCGATCCGCTTAGTATGCAACACCCGGGAACGGGTGCCCATGCACCCGGACGGGTTCCGGATCAGGCGTGGATCCCGGCGAGCTCGCGCCGTGCCTCGTCGCGCAGGGAACGCCCGGTCGTCAGCGTCACCAGCGAAACGAGACGCCGCTCCGCCATCGAGCGCACACGGTCCATCACCTCCCGGGGGGGCTCCCCCTCGACCCGCCCGCACAGCCGGGCTTCGCACGCCTCGAGGAAGGCGTCCCTCGGGGCCCGGTGCGACAGCGCCGACACCGCCGAGGCGAACGCCGCCTCGGACGCGCCGGAACGGGATTCGGGGGCATCACGTGCCTCGATTGCCTCAACCGCCTCCTCCAGGAGGGACGGGTCGCCGTTGTCCAGATACCGGACCACCGTGGCGGGCGCGGTCCACAGCGAGACGACGTCCAGCGCGCACCGTCGGGCGAAGGACTCGAGCGCCGCGCCCACATCGGCCCGGGCGAGGACGCGCAGCCGCGTGCAGCGCCGCCCGACGTCCGCCGGCACCACCTCCCCGTCGGGGACGACGGCGCACAGGGTCGTCCCGGTCGCCTTCTCGAGCGCCTCGACGACCGTCGTCCCGATGGAGAGGTAGGAGGGGGAGGCGGACGTCAGGACCGCCCCCTCCCAAGTGGGCTCAGGCACGCGACGGGTGAAATGCCAGTGGATCCTCATGGCACCTCCTTGCATGTCGTCAAACCCGACCGCCCCGAACTCAGGCGACCTCCTCGCCGGGCGGCGGCACCAGGCGGAACACCGGCTGCTCGTCCACCTCCACGTTGGAGCGGTCCCAACCGCGTGACAGGGCGATCCGCAGCATCGCGCCCATCATCGTGGAGGCCGGCGGCGGGGTGGGCGAGGGGACCGGCTGAATGTGGTCGGCGAACAGGCGCCGCCGCGCCTCCCGCAACGGCATCCCGCGCCAGTGGCCGAGGGGGCGTTCGGGGAGCCGGCCGCGGTCCCGGATGTAGTACCGGTCGTTCGGCGCCAGTTCCAGCGCCCCCGAACGGCAGAGGCGCCCCAGCGCTTCCCGGATGTCGGGCATAAGCGTTCCCGGGGGGAGGTCCTGTTGGATCTCCGGGACCGTCAGGCCCCTTCCGCCCTTCAACAGGGTGTCGGCAATCTCCCAGACCATTGATTTGCGCATCGGATCTCTCCTTCTTCGTCATTCGTCATCGCACAGATTCCGCTTCCGCTGCTCGATCATCGGCCCGATGTCCTTCCCGGCCGCCCTGAAACTCCCCTTCACCCCCGTGGAATCCACCACGAGGTCATCCTCGACCTTGTAGGCGCGCACCTCTTTTGTACCCGCTGAAAACCTGATACTACCAGCATTCGGGTATTCGTGACCAATCAGTTTGGTCGCAAGCCGCCGGAACGCGACCTCCCGGTTCGCATGCTGGCTGCGGTGGTCGCAGCACTGTCCGACAAGCCCCGTCGGGATGTGCGTGATGCGCACGCACGAGGACGTCTTGTTGCGGTGCTGGCCCCCGGCGCCGCTCCCCCGGAAGAACTCCATCCGGAAATCGCCCCGTGGAAAGGTGCGTATGTGCTTGCGCCGCGTCATCACGCCACACTCCCCCGCCGCCGGTCCCGCGTCCGCATCACCAGGACGCGTCCGACCTGCGCCACGTCGCCGAACACCGGGGTGCCGAGCATGGCGCACCGCATGATTGCCTCGCGGACGCGCGGATCCCCCAGGGCACCGTCGACCACCACGAAATCCAGGCGCCCGACCGCGTCCGGAACGGAGCACGAGGGATCGGCGATCCGCGCCCACCGGGCTTGCGCCGAAAGCGCCGCGACCCCGGCCACGGCCTCTCCCGGGGAACCGGATCCGTCGATCCGCACACCCATCCAGAAGTCGCGGAGGAGGGCGTCCGCCCCCAGCGCGTGGATGCGTCCACAAAGGCGTGCCGGATCCCGGAACGCGCCGACGAAGACCGATCCGCACCCGAGCGCGGAGAGGACGAGGGCGTCGATGGACGCATCCGGGACCCGGTCCACGGTGGGATCGGGGTCCTCGTCGATCAGGATCACGGAGGGCGCATCCAGACGGGAGAATGTTCTGCGTAGAGACCCGTCATGGCGCAACGGGCGCCAGCGGAGCACGCTCTCCGCGTCCCGGTCGATCCATCGCACCGCCATTACCCGCCCCCCCCCGGGTCCCCATCCGTCCGCCCGGATCGCGACCCGGTCGAACGGATGTGCTCGCGGAGCGCCATGACATCCGGGGGACCGGCGGCGGGGGAGCCCTTCAGCAGGCGGGTGACCACGAAGACGAGGCGCTTGAGATCGGACACCCCGTGCCACCCCTGCGCCCGGTACTCGGCCACCGCCCCGGCGATCTCCGACAAGGCGTCCTCGTCCCGCTCCAGCCGGTCCAGGACCTCCTCCGGATCAAATGGGGTCTCACCGGTCATCGCCACCCCCCTCGACCAGTGCGCGGATCCGCCGGGCCTCCGGCGTGTCGGGCCACCCGCCGTGCCCGGTCTCGGCCCGGTCGAGCGCCTGACGCACCGCCTCAAGGCGCCGTTCCGGGGACGTCCGGAACGGGACCAGAACGCGTCCGAGAAAGTTGGACTGGCGTCCGTGGCGCTGCTGGACCGGGAGCCTCGGGATCGGCCGGTGCGGGCGCCAGAAGACCGCCCCGTGGGTCGTCGCCGTCACCAGCCGCTCCCCGCAAAGCATCCACGCCTCGCGTTTGTGCCAGCTCCTCGGGAAGAGGAAATCGCATAGCTGGAACGGGTCCTCCGGGACCCCGGCCCCCACCGGGGCCCATCCGTCCGGGTGTTCGGGTATCGTGCTCATCTCCGGTCGATCTCCTCGAGTCGTTTCTTCAGACTGCCCGCAATGTTGGAAAGGCGTACCAGATCGGAGAGCAGGTCGTCCGGGATCGCCTCCCGGGCCTGCTCCAGCTTCTCCCGGATGATCTCCTGCGCCCGCGCCGGGTCCGCGCGGCGGAACACGACCGGCGGGACCCCGAGCGCCTCCAGCGCCTCACTCGCCTTCTCGAGGTCACCGATCCGCTCAGCCAGGCGCTCGTTCTCGGCGCGCACCCGGGTGATCTCCTCCGCCAGCCGCCGGGACACCTCACTGGAGACCCGGCGGCCGAACCTGTGGTCGATGCGCTTTTGCTCCATCCACTGCCGCCACCATTCCCGATCCGACGTGTCGTCCACACCGCGCCCGAACAGGCGGGGCGGCACGATCTCGGCGCGGGACATCAGGATGTAGCGGAACATCTCCTCCGGGATGGTCACGTCCCGGTGCACCGGCTTGCGCTTCGCGATCAGCCGGGATCCGGTCCTGGTCATCCAGAGCACCCCGACCTCGGCCGGGAGCTCGTCCGGGGAGATCTCGCCGTGGGGGCACACGAACGCGAACCGGTTGCAGCAGGGAAGGTAGGCGTGCCATTTGTCGTCGGACAGGAAATCGGCCCGGCTGGACTTGATCTCGTAGCCCCACACGCAGGGTTTGCTCCAGGACCGCCGCATCACCCAGGCGTCCATCCGAAGATGCCCCGTCCAGCTTGGCCCGTCCTTGCACTGGCTGATGAACACATCGTCGTCATGGCGCTTGCGCAGAAGCTCCTCGATCCGCGATGCGATCTCCTGCCTTGCGCTCATCGGGAGCCCCCGTCCACCATCATGTCCAGCAGATGGCGAAGGGCATCCGGATCCGCCTGGCCGAGGATGTCCCCGAGCATCTCGAGCCCCCGCGTGGTCCACTGCGGCCCGTCGTGCCATGCGGCGAGGTCCGCCCGCTCCATGGCGTCGAAGTGACGTGCCGGGGGCGCGGGGAACGCCCTCAGAAGAAGCCTGTCGTCCCTCATGAAGCGCCCCTCCCGTGCTGTGAGAACATGTCCGCCTGCCGCAGCGCGGCGGGGGAGAGCCACAGGCATTCCGTGCGCGCACGCGCGCCGTCGGCGAGGCTCTCGCAGGTCACCCGTGCCCAGTCCCCGTACAGTCGGTCGTACAGGTCCGACGCGTAACCGCTGAGGACCACCGCGCCCCTCAGTTCGTGGAGCACCCCGGCCAGCGCCTCGTGCTCGGCATCGCTCATCTCGAAGCGGTAGTCCCGGCCCTCGTTGCGGGATGCGGCGACATACGGGGGATCCACGTAGTGCAGCACGCCGTCCGGACCGTCCTGGGCGCGCAGCACCTCGACCGCGTCGCGGTGCTCGATGGTGACGCCGCGCAGTCGGTCGATGATCCCCTCCAGGGCATCCGGGTAGTTGCACCAGTCCGTCGCCGGCGTCGTGCCGCTCCGGTTGGAGCTCGCCCGGAAACCGCTCGGACGGTGGACCGCGTTCGAACCGAACCCCATGTAGCTGCGCACGACGGTCCGCCTGGCCTGCTCCAGCGGGTCATCGGAGGCCTCGTGGGCGAGGCGGAACTCCTCCCGGGCGTAGGGCGTTATGCGCAACGCCCGGACCAGCTCCTCGCCACGCTCCCTTGCCACCCGGAAGAGGTTGACGAGCTCGCCGTCGATGTCGTTGTAGACCTCGGCATAGGCGCGGGGCTTGCGCAGCAGCACCGAGGCCGCCCCACCGTACGGCTCGACGTAGATCCGGTGCGGCGGGAGGTGCGAGATGATCCACGGGGCGAGCCTCCACTTCCCGCCGTGGTAACGCAGGATCGGACGCCTCGGGGGCGTGACGCGCACGGCGCTCACAGCGCGAGCCCCCGTTGCCGGACCCGGTCGTCCTGGAGCGACAGGTACTCCGGGTTGAGCTCGCATCCGACCCAGTGGCGCCCCAGGGACTGGGCCACCTCCGCCACCGTGCCGGATCCGAGGAACGGGTCGAGCACCACATCGCCCGGACGCGATCCGGCCAACACGCAGGGTTCCACGAGCGCCCGGGGGAACACCGCGAAGTGTGCGCCGGGATAGGGCCGGGTCTGGATCGTCCAGACGCTGCGCCGGTTGCGCGTGGTGGAGCCTTCGAAGACGGCCCCGTCCGAGTGCTTGACCCCCTCCACGTACTTGTTCCCGCCGATCCGGTCGGACCGCACCCGGTCCGGCTGCGCTGCCGGCTCGCGGATCGCCTCGACGTCGTAGTGATAGGAGGGGCTCTTGCTGAGGAGGAACAGGTACTCGTGCGATCGTGTGCAGCGGTCCCGGACGCTCTCCGGCATCGGCGAGGGTTTCTGCCAGATGATGTCCTGGCGCAGATGCCACGACCGCCCCTTGGCCTCGGCGAGCTCGCCGCGCAGGCGTTCCAGGACCGCCAGCACCCGATCCGGGACGTGGTGGTCTTCATAGGCGGCCACCATTTCCCGCATGACACGCTCGATCGTCGCCACGGCCACCGGGTCCTCGACACCGTCCTGCTGGAGCGCCATGGCCACACGCCACGGGACACACATCAGATCCTTCGGTTTCAGCCCGTCCCTGCGCATCTCCGGAACCCGCTTCGCACGCTTCGGATGGTTCCGGATGCTGTTGCGCCGCTTGTCACCGGGCGTCTCGCGCTTGCCCTGCGAACCCCACGAGCCCGCGTAGCTGTCCCCGAGGTTGAGCCAGAGCGTGCCATCGTCGGCCAACACGCGGTGCACCTCGCGGAACACCGAGACCAGGCTCTCGACATACGCGCCGACACCGCCCTCGGAACCGATCTGGCCCGGCACGCCATAATCCCGCAGACCGAAGTAGGGCGGGGACGTGACCACGGTCTGCACGCACCCGTCCGGGAGCGTGCGCAGCGTCTCCCGACAATCCCCCACCAGACAGGTGTCCAACCAGTCCTCAGCCATGCCGGACCCCCTCCACGCGATCGGCGGCAGAGCCGTCCACGGATCGAGGTCGAACGGCCCGAGCGCACGCAGGATCGACGGCGGCGTCAGCCACTCGTCGTTCACCGCGCGCGGGGACTGGTGTCCTCCCATCGATCCCATGCGGCACTCCCGTGCTACGAAACCCGGTAACAGGTACGTCTCAACAAACCAGGAGGTATATTCTAGAACGGAATGTCGTCCGAGAAGGGCTCCTCCTCCGACCCGAAGCCACCGGCCTTGCCGATCGCCTCGTCGGCGGCCCCGGCCTGGTCGGTGAATCCACCGCCGGACGGGGCGTCCCACTCCATCGTGGCCTGCTTGCCACCGTCCTGCTCCCGTCCGCCGCCGGCGTTGCCGGAGGGGGCGGGCGCCTGCTGTTGACCGTCGCGCGGCGTGTCCAGCATCTGCATGTCACCGACGACCACCTCGGTCGAGTAGCGCGTCGCCCCGGCGGAGTCCTCCCACGAGCGCGTCTGCAGGCGCCCCTCGAGGTAGACCTTGCTCCCCTTCCTCAGGTACTCGCCCGCAATCTCGGCCAGCCGGGCGAACAGCACCACGCGGTGCCACTCGGTCCGCTCCTGCCGCTCGCCGCTCTCGCGGTCCTTCCAGGACTGGCTTGTCGCCACCCGGAGGTTCGCGACCGCCGTTCCGCTCTGGAGATACTTCACCTCCGGGTCCGCCCCGAGGTTGCCCACCAGGATCACCTTGTTCACTCCACGTGCCATGTCATCTCTCCGTTTTCCGTGCCGGCGGATCGCCGGCGTCGTCAATCGAACAGGTCGGGCTGATCCTCGTCGGCCCCGACCCGTGCACTGCTCAACGCGTCCAGGATGCGCAGGCGCGCAACCTCGACGCCGAACCCGTCATCGAAGACCGGATTTTCAATCCCAAAGAACCATGACCGGACCCTCCTGCAAACACAGGACAGCCGGATACGGAATACCCGGAGAAGGGTAGCCCGGGACACGGGCCCGTCCGCACGGGATCGGGCGAACCGCATCGCATTGTCCACGTGTGGCCTCATTCCGGAATCGCATCCTCCACGATGTCCTCGTGGGTCCTCGGGTCCTGCGCCTCGGGCCCCATATAAGACTCCGGGATCTCCGGTGCGAGATCGGCGAAACTGGTGTACTCGCCACGCCACGCGAGCCGGACCGTCCCGGGCGGGCCGTTGCGCTGCTTGCTGATGATGGCCTCGGCCACCCCCCGCTCCGGCGAGTCCTCGTGGTAGACCTCGTCGCGGTACAGGAACACGATCAGGTCCGCATCCTGCTCGATGCTGCCCGACTCGCGCAGGTCCGCCATCACGGGGCGCTTGTTCGGCCGGGTCTCGAGGTTCCGGTTGAGCTGGCTGAGCAGGATCACCGGCACGCCGAGCTCGCGCGCCAGCAGCTTCATCTGCCGGGAGATCGCCCCGACCTCGTTCGTGCGGTTCTCCCGGAACCCCGGGATGCGCATGAGCTGGAGGTAGTCGATCACGACCATGCCCAGCGGATGGTCGGTGTTGGCATACCTGCGCGCCGCCCGGCGTGCGCGCGAGCGCACCACGGACGGGTCGAAGATCGGCCCCTTGTCCTCGATGACCAGGGGCATTTTGCTCGCGTTGATCCGCCCGGTCGCCTCCGTCAGGCGCGGCCACTCGTGGTCCTCGAGCCGCCCCGTACGCAGGTTCAGCAGGGGGATGTTGGCCATGTTCGAGACCATGCGCAGCACCAGCGACATCTCCGGCATCTCGATGGAGAAGACCTGGACCGCCTTGCCCTCGCGTGCCGCGACGTTCTCGGCGATGTTCATGGCGAAGCTGGTCTTGCCCATCGACGGGCGTCCCGCCACCACGACCAGGTCCTCCCGACATAGCCCCTGCGTCATCCGGTCGAACTCCCGGAAGCCGGAGGACAGGCCGACCAGCCCGCCGCCGCGCTCGTGCATCTCGTCGACGTATTCGACCAGCGCCGGCAGCGAGGCGCCGACGGGGCGTCCCGCGTCCCCCACGCCGTCGCCGCGCAGGGAGAACACGAGGTGCTCCGCCTGGCTGATCAGGTCGTCCGCGCTGCGCTCGGACTCGCCCATCGCCGTCTCGGCGATGCTCTGTCCCGCCTCGATCAGGCGGCGCTTGTCCGCCGCCTCGCGCACGCGGTCGGCATAGTGGACCGCGTTCGCGGTGCTCGGCGTCTGCTTCGCGAACGCGCCGACCAGGGCGTAGGCGCCGCGCTCGATCCGGCCGGTGGCCTCGAGGCGCTCGGCGACGACCACCACGTCCGGCGGGAGGTCCTCGGCGACGACCTCCGCCATCGTCTCGAACACCTTGCGGTGCTCCTCGTTGAAGAAGTCCTCGGCCGACACGCGGTCGCACACCGAGTCCCACAGGACGGTGTCCACCAGCACGGCTCCGAGCACGGCGGCCTCCGCCTGCTCGTTGCGCGGGAGCGTTCGCATCCCGATGTTCTTCTTCTCGGCCAATTCCACCTCCGTTCCGATGGATCGAGTGTACCCGATAACGAGTACCGACAGCAAATTTCGCTGGTACTGTCAGGCGGCGGCGCGATTCCCGAGAATGATGACCCTGCCGATCTCGCCCGCGAACCGGGACAGGGAGAGGTCGCGCATCAACGCGTTCCCGCCGATCGGAAGACGCTGCGCGTGGTGCAGGTGGAGCACGTCCTTGGCCCGGGTCATCGCAACGTAGAGCACACGCCGCTCCTCCGGGAGGTTCTGCACCTCGCCCTCGTGGGCGAGCGGCATGATCCCCTCGCTGAACCCGGCCACGTGGACCTCGCTGAACTCCAGCCCCTTGACCCCGTGGATGGTGGACAACAGCACCTTGTCCCGGGCCATCTCCTCGTCATCGTCGCCGGACATGACCACCTCCAGCGCGTGCACCCACTGACGCGGCAGCTTGAGGTCACCCGCCCCGTCGAATCGCATACGGGCCGTGATGATCCGCTGGACCGCCTCCAGGCGTGGAATCACCATCTGTTCGATCCGCTCGTCGAGCGCGGCCTCGGGGATCTCCCCCCGGATGCCCAGTCCGGGCGGGGTCTTGCCCTTTTCGAGCATCCTCTTCAACGACGCCCGCTGCCGGCCGCGCAGCCACTGCCAGAACAGGTCCATCTCCAGCACGCTGACCGCGAGGCTCTCCGGGCCGGCCTCGTACAATGCGTCCAGTTCCGACTCCATCGCCCCGAACGCGCGGGAGGCCCCCTTTTTCAGGACGGAGGACGGCACCTCGCCATGCGCGATGCGGGAGGCGCCACGGGTCCCGAGCCCGGGCACCATCTCCGCGATGCGGTCGAGCGCCAGGCGGTCGGAGCGGTTGAGCGCGTAACGCCCGAGGGCGAGCATCATCCGCACCTCGGCGCGCTCCAGGATGTTGGTCCCCCCCTTGATCTGGAAGGGGATGCCGTCCTTCAGCAGGGCCTCCTGGAGCATGTCGGCCAGCCGGTTGATCCGGTAGATGACGGCCACCTCGCCGGCGGGCTTGCCCCGGGCGATGGCATCGGCCGCCCCGATCGCGATCGCCCGGGCCATCTCCTCGCCGCGCTCGTGGAGCGAAAGCGACGGGAGGCGATCCGCGCCGTCCCGGCGGGTGGCATACGGGTTTTTCTCAAGGCGATCCTCGTTGTTCTCGACGAGCATCGTGGCCCGTTCGACGATGGGGGCGCGGGAGCGGTAGTTGCGCTCCAGGCGGTAGACCGTCGCCCCATGGTGCTCGATGAAGTCCATCATGTTCTGCGGACGCGCGTGACGCCATTCATAGATCGCCTGGTCATCGTCCCCGACCAGGATGACGGTCCGGTCGATGGGCATCAGCAGGTCGAGGAGGCGGAACTGGGCCGCATTCGTGTCCTGCGCCTCGTCCACCGTCAGGTCGTCGAGCGCATTGCGCACCGAGGCCGCCAGCTCCGCACCACGCTCGAGAAGACGCGCCGGCAACACCAGGAGGTCACCGAAGTCGACCAGGTTGGCACGCCGCTTGGCCTCCTCGAACTTCTCGAACCCGGCAAACGCCCGCTTCATCGAGCGTCCGTCCAGTCCGCATGCCTCCGCAAGCCTGTGCAGGCGGGGCAGGGACGCCTGGTCCCGCCACTCGAGCCCGCTGGAGACCACGGCCTCGTGGTATTTCATCGCCGCCTTGAGCTCGGTGTCGCGGAAATCGTCGGACAGGATCGACTTGAGCATCCGATCCGCGTCGTCGGCGTCGATCAGGCATGCCCGCCGTGAGATCCCGATGCGCCCCCCGTAGGTGCGGAGAAGGAAGGACCCGTAGGCGTGGAAGGTCCCGATCCACGGCTTTCTGGTCCCCTGCGGAACCAGCCGGGTAAGACGTTCGCGCATCTCGCGCGCCGCCTTGTTCGTGAAGGTGAGCATCACCAGGCGTTTCGGGTCCACCCCCTCGCGGATACGCCGGGCGGCACGCTCGGTGGTGCAGCGGGTCTTCCCCGAGCCCGCACCGGCCAGCACGACGGCGGGCCCCGTCTCGTGTGCGACGACCTTCTCCTGGTCCCGATCGACTGGTGGCATCAGCAGTTCTCCCTTCTCGTCTTGGTTGACATGCTACAACTTAGCAGGTACTGTTTCGCCACATTGAACCAGATAACAGGTGATCTTGGCAAGAGGAACACAAGGATCATGGCGATGCAGAACGACAACCTACCAGAAGGCGGGTCCGCCGGGAACGCCCCGGGGCCGGAATCCGTGGGGGGAGGGCGGTCCGTGATCCGGGATCCCAGGGCATGGACCACGCTGGCGGCCGTGGTCCTGATCGGCGGCGTGTTCGTCTGGAACGGCATGCGGCCCCCGGTGTTCGCGATGCCGCACAAACACGCCGGGAAAACGGGGACGCCCCGGAAGGTCGACGCCGAGCGCATGGCGCTGCTCGAGGCGACCAACGGGCACGTGGACCTGGTCCGCCGTCTCGGCGACGGCCCCGGAGGGCTCACCGAGCTGCTGGTCAGGCACGACGGGAAGCCCGCCATCATGTGGGCACTTCCGGACGACACCGGGTTCATCCCGGGCGCCGTGTACAGCCCGGACGGGGCGAACCTGACACGGGAGGCGACCCAGGCCTACCTCGTGGAGTACGCCAAGTCCCTCAAGAACAACCAGCAGCACGCCGGGCCCGACACCGAGCTCGGCAAGGCTGTGAAGCACTTCGTTCCGCCCTACGGGATCCCCGGGGCTTCAAAGAACAAATGATCGAGAAATGGACCACCACAAGGCGGTCACGTGGATCACACCCGATCACAACGAGCTCATCTACGGGAGGGTCTACAACAGAAAGGGCGAGGATCTGACGGCGAAGGCCGCACAGCGATGGAACAACCAGCACTCGACCTCCGCGCTCACACACGCCATCGAGTCCACCTCCCGCCCGGACAGCACCGGCAGCGACGACCACGGCGGACACGCCCCGGAGGCGGGACATTCGAAAACCGGTCAAAGCGGGTAATCGATCGACAGCAGGGATGGATTTCGCCAAACCCGCTCCACCTTATTGAGGTGTACCTGTAATCTGGTAGAGTAATCACTGTCGTCCATAGGGCGGCACCATGAAGGAGGTATCTGGTTCCATGAGCGAGCCGAAGACCGACAACGGGTCGGTGGACCGCGCTCCCCTGTCCGGGGGGCGTGCTCCGCTGTTGCCGAAAGGGTTTCTCCCGGCGTCCGCGACGATCGCCATCCTCGCGGCGCCGCTGTTGTTGGGCGGATGCAAGGCGGACACGTCCGGTGGCACGAACAACTTCGTGCGCACCGTCACCGCCCACCACGACAACGTCGACACGCAGGCGCTCAAGACCCTGCTGAACAAGGTCAGCCGAGGCCAGGTCCACCTGGTCCAGGCGAAGCCCGGCCCGGACGGCCTGACCGAGATGATCGTCGAGGTGGACCACCACAAGGCGGTTGCATGGGCGCTCCCCGGCGACCACGAGGTGGTCTACGGGAGTGTGTACGACGAGAAGGGCCGGGATCTGACGGTGAAGGCCGCACAGGCCTGGGAGAAGGCGCACGCGCCGTCGGCGCTGACCCGCGCCATCAAGGCCACCTCCCGCCCGGACAGCACCGGCAGCGCCGGAACCGCCGCCCACGGTGGCACAGGCCACCAGACGACGGGCCGGCAGCGCTCCCAAGCGCCGCAGCCGGCACCCGGGCATCCGGGGACCGGCTCGGCAAAGCCCGGCGCCTCGTCCGCCCCGGGGCCGCAGGCGAAGGCCCGGGAGGATGAGAAGGCCTCCACGAACGGCTATCACAAACCGCATTCCCATCACGAGCTCACCCCGGACGAGGTCTACGCATCCGCCAAGCAGGCCAGGGGCGTGACCGTGATCCCGAGCGGTGGCCACGGCACGCTCTACGTGCTGGCCGACCCGCAGTGCGAGTACTGCGAGGGTCTGCTCAACACCATCCGCTCGCACAAGGGGATCTTCACGAAGTCCGGCGTCGGCCTGCACTGGCTCCCCGTCGAGTTCCTCGACCAGACGGTATCGCTGCGCAAGGGCGCCCGCTGGGTCGCCGGCGGCAGGGCCGCGATGGAGCATCCGCAAAAGAAGGTGCACGTCACCAAGGCGGATCGGCGCGCGGTGGCGGTCAACACCATGATCCTGCTGCACGACGGCAAGCAGCCCGCGACACCGACACTGATCTACCGGTCCGGCGGCAAGGCGCACGTCGTGGTCGGTCAGCCAAGCCAGAGCAAGCTCCGCTCCATCGTGCAGGCGATCCGGGAGGGTCGTTGATGTCGGCGGTCCTCGAACAGGAACCGGGCAAGGCCTCCCGCATGCTGGAGGCCATCCGCGCGCTCCCGCAGGCGTCGCAGATCGAGGAGGCCAACGCCCGTGCGTGGGTGGACTCGGTGCTGGACATCGACCCCGAGCGCGCCGACTGGCACCTCAAGCGGTGCAACTTCATCGGCGGCTCCCGCATCGGGGCGCTGGTAGCGGCACACATGGGCATGTACAGCATGACCCAGCCCCACGAGATCGCGCGCGATCTCCTTCTGCAGGACCCGATCCAGCCGCCGAATTCCCACATGCGCCGTGGCATCGACATGGAGCCGCTGGTGCGCAAGCGCTTCCGTGAGGAGTACGGGGCCACGGGACGCGAGGACCTGATCGAGGCCGTCCAGAACGCATCGAGCGAACACCACCCGTGGATGGGCGGCAACCCGGACGACATCGTCGAGATCAACGGCCGGCTGTGGATGGTCGACTACAAGGCCGCGGGCGAGGCGCCGCACGATCCTCCGGTCGAGTACGCCGCACAGGTCCACTACTACGACTACCTGCTCGCCTGCAATCTCGGCATGGAGCCGGATTTCCCCGCCGACGTACCGCCGGACCGGGACCGTCCGCTGGCCGTGGACGGGATGATCATCTGCTACCTGGACTACCGGCACTGGTGCACGGCCGCCTTCGAGATCCCCTTCAACCCGGAGGTGTTCAAGGCGATGCGCGTCGCTGGAGACTACGCGTGGCGCTGCATCCTCGAAGGCGAGTATCCGACATTCGAGCGGTTCGACCGAGGCCGACTGGAGCTCGACGACGAGAACCTGTTCAAGCTCGACAACCTCAATGACTGTTACCTCGGAACCCGGATCGCAAAGACCATCGCCGATGGGCAATGCGAACAGGCCAAGGAGGAGCTGGTCGAGTTCCTCGAGTCGCTCCGGCCCCCCAACGACCCGCGCCTGAAGGGGCTCAGCATCCCCACCCACGACACCACGATCTCAGTGCGCCAGAAGGTCGACGAGGAGGCGTTCGAGAACCTGTGCCACGACAACCGCCTCGATCCCCGGCAGTTCATGCGCGAGGGGAAGGGGTACGACGCGGACCGGCTGGCCGAAGCCTGGGCGAGGGAACACCCGGAGACCGACATGTCGGTCTTTGCCAAACAGGAGTACGACCTCGACGCCATCACCGAATACTGCGAGTCGCACGGGCTCCGCGTCCCCGTCACCGAGACGCTGATCCCCCAGCTTTCACGGCGCAAGAAGTCGATCGAGCGCCTCCAGCCCCCGAAGGATGAGGCCAAGGAGGCGTTGAGAAGGGTTTACGAGGATCTCGGCGTGTACTTCCCCGGGATCCTGTCGGACACCTCCGGGGATCCGTCCCCGGAGGACGAGGAGGGTGCGCCGACCCCGTCCTCCTGACGGGGCGGCACCGAGGCCCCGGAAGGGGCGATGGAACCGTCGCCGATGGGGCGGCGCAACAGCAAGAGGGGCACGGCCCCGGAGGTGGTAAGACATGGCTCTCAAGATGAAGACCGGCGGCGGAAGCCGCAACATGCTGGTCAAGGCGGCCAGCTTCAAGGACGACCAGGAGATGCTCCTGGGAACCAACGTGGCCACCGGCCGCAAGGTGATCGTCAAGCTCGACCCGGAGATGGCCAACACGGAGAACCGTCCCAAGCTGGTGAAGGGCGGCAACCGGGGCTCCTTCGAGGTCGACCGCCTGATCCACTTCGACGGCGTCCAGAGCGCCGGCGAGGAGTTCAAGGTCGGCGACGAGGTGGTGCCGGTGTACAAGGCCCGCTGGCCGATGTCCATGCACAAGGACAGCGAGGTCTTCACCGACCGCCTGCTGGTCGCCATGGTCGAGCAGGGTCCCGAGGTCCGCACCTGGGCCGTGGCGGCCGACGCCGCGACCAAGGCCGACGTGCCGTACACCAGGGAGGGGCTGACCAAGTACCTGGAGCGTGCGTACGACCACATCAAGGACGGTGACGACACCGGCGTGCTGATCGCGGTCGACGACCACGAGGGCACGCAGGTCGTGGGCTGGCTGCCGGCGTACACCTTGAACGACGAGGGCGGATCCGAGCTCAAGAGCAGGGAGACCTTCGTGCAGGACGCGCTGGAGAAGGGGTCGCTCAACAACCCGCACGGACGGGGTTACCTGCGGATCGCCGACACCCTCGGCGACGTCGACCGTGCCGTGATGGTGACCGGCTTCAAGCCGCGCATCTCCAAGCACGCGGAGATCGAGCGTTCCGGCGCCAGCTTCGGCCCGATCGCGCTGACGCACGTGCCGGAGAGCGACGAGAACCCGGTCGAGCACTACCGGCTGGAGATGGCGGGCATCCGCATGTTCAACCTGCATCGCCCGCGCGACGAGAGCGCGACGCCGAGCAGCCTGCCAGACGCCATCGACCGCCGTTGCACGGCGATCGTCGAGCGCCAGCAGAAGCAGGACGCCGGCGCCACCAGCGAAGAGCCGTCGGACGGCGAGGAGGCGGCGTTCGGTGGACTGGAGGACGGCCCCGGCGCCGCCTGATCCGGCCGGACAACGTCCGGAGAACCGGGGGGCGCGATACGCGCCCCCTTTTTTTATACCACCCGATCTGCCGCTAAAACCCTCCGGTCACTTAAAGAGAAACCGGATAACGGGTATTCTCTACCCCAAGAGAAACACCGTCCGATCACGCCCCCGCAACGTGATCCGCAGGACGTCGACCGACAGGAGTGCCAGGGACAATGCGCTGGATCGACCTGCCGCACGGCCTGATCCTCTTCCAGAGGGTCGCCGCGAACGGCTCGCAGCATTTCATCATCCGGGCCTCGGAGGAATCCGACGAGGTCGAATCCTACGCGCGTGAACACATCGAACCCGCCGGCTTCGAGCGCCACCCGTTCGGGTGGGCCGCGCCGCTGACCCGGAGCAGGGCCGGCGTGATCGCCGGGTGGCCCGGGATCGACCATATCGACGTGGATCCCGAGGCGGTCACGCTGCACGCCGGGCAACGGCGGAGCCAGAAGGTCACCCGGCGGGAACGGAGGGCGGCGGACCGGGCCCGTCGCGGGCGTCGTGTCCGGGACTGGAACGAGCCGGCGCAGGCCGGTGACAGCGATCGGGAGACCGTCCGGACGGGACGTCGCGGACGCCCCGAATGGGACGCGCCCCTGCCGGGCGGGACGGATGCCCCGTCGACGGATGGTGCCCAGGGCACCGGAACAACCGGGGAGGCCGACCCGGAAACGGGCGCCGGCCAGCCCGGGGACCGGCGGGGGGCGGACGCCGTTGAACCCGTGCCCCGTGAGGAGGTGGCCGGACCCGTCGGGGACGCCGCCGCCGGGGCGGAACCATCGGACGGAACGCCCGGGGCGCCCGAGGAAGACGGGACGGCGGAACAGCGGGCCGGGGAGCCCGAGCACGAGCCCGAGGCGGCGGTCCTGGGCAACAGCCGCATCGCCGCCGCCCTGCGCGCCGCCGGCGACGACGGGCTGAACCCGGACCACCTGGACGTATCCGGGATCCTCTCCCGGGGGGGCGGGGGATTCTCACCCAAGGCGCGCTTCGAGGAGAACCTCGCCGCCATCGAGACGCTCAAGCGCGTCGAGTCCGAGGGGCGCCGGGCCACGCGGGCGGAACGGGAGACCATGGCCCGCTACAACGGCTGGGGCGGCCTCTCCGAGGTGTTCAATCCGGCGGGGTTCATGGACCCGCCGTGGGTGCGCGAGGGTGCGCTCCGGCTGCGCGAACTGCTCACGGAGGAGGAGTACACGGACGCGCGCGCCTCGGTCAACAACGCCTTCTTCACCTCCCCGGAGCTGGTCCGGACCCTCTGGGAGACGGTCCGGGGGCTCGGGTTCCGTGGCGGGCGGGTGCTGGACCCCGCCGCCGGGGTGGGCGCGTTCATCGGGGCCGCGCCGGCGGATCTGGCCGGACGCTCCCGGTTCACCGCGATCGAGAAGGACGGGCTCACCGGACGCATGCTCCGGCTGGTCCAGCCCGACGCGGACGTCCGGGTCGCGGGGTTCGAGGAGACCGACGTCCCGGCGCTGATGGACCTGGTGATCACGAACGTGCCGTTCGGCGAGTACCGCGTGTTCGACCCGGAGTATCCGAACACGAGCATGCCGGTCCACGACCTCTTCGCCGTCAAGGCGCTGGACAAGCTGCGCCCGGGCGGGATCGCCGCGCTGATCACCAGCACCTACACGATGGACAAGAAGAGCGCCAACGTGCGGCGCATGCTGCACCGCCGTGGGATCCTGGCGGGCGCGGTGCGCCTGCCCTCCGGTGCGCACGCCGCCCAGGCGGGCACCGACGTCGCCACCGACGTCCTGTTCCTCGTGCGCCGGGAGAACCCGCCCCGGGAGGGCGAGGACGCCTCCTGGACCGAAACGGTCGACACCGCGTACCAGAGGGGCGGAGTCAACGTCCCGATCCCGGCGAACCGGTATTTCGTCGAGGAGCCCGACCGGGTCCTCGGCCGGACGGAGCTGCGCCGCGCGCAGTACGGCCGTCTGGCGCCGTTCGTCGAGGACGACGGATCTCTCTCGCGTGTGATCGAGGCGGGCCTGTTCGACGGGATCGTACGGCCGGGGAACGCCCCGGCACCGCCCGGTGCGGGGACGGGGGAACCCGCCGCCGAACCGGACCGGACCGGATTGCTGCTCGACCGGGACCGCGTCGCCTACCGTGGTGTCGGCACGCTAATGGTCGACGGGGACGACGACCTGGTCGAGATCGTCGGCGAGCAGGGCGGGGATGACGACGGCACGCGGAAATGGGTCGTGCGCAAGCTCGACCTGAGCGGCGTCCGGGCGGAGCGCCTCCGGGGGCTGATCGGGATCCGGGACGCGATGGACGACGTGGTGCTCGCGCAGGTGGAGGCGGCCCCGGCGGGGGAGGCCGAGGCCGCGCGCGCGACCCTCAACGAACGCTACGACGCCTTTGTGCAGAAACACGGGCCGGTCAACCTCCCGGTCAACCGGCGTCTGGTCTCCGACGACCCCGAATACGGACGCCTGATCGCGCTCGAGCACTACGACGACAAGGAGCGGACCGCGACCAAGGCGGACATCTTCTCGCGTGACGTCATCGACGTCCGTTCGCGCCGGATCGGCGAGGTCGTCACCCCGGAGGACGCGCTGGCCGTGTCCGTCGACCGGCGCGGGGCCGTGGACCCGGCCTACATGGCCTCGCTGGTCGACGGGGTCTCCGGCAACGAGATCATGGGCCATCTGCTGGAGGAGCGGGAGGTCTTCCTGGACCCGCGCAGCGGACGCTATGTGATCGGGGCCCAGTACCTCTCCGGCAACGTGCGTGCCAAGCTCAAGGAGGCCGGGGCCGCCGCGCAGGACGCCCCCGAACTGTACGGGGGCAATGTCGAGGCGCTGCGAGCGGTCATCCCGGAGGACCTCGGGCCCTCGGAGATCGTCGCCGACCTCGGGTCGGTGTGGATCCCGACCCGCGTCGTGCAGGAGTTCATCAGCGAGCTGCTCGAGGTCCGGCTGGACCTGGTCGACCTGCGCTACCGGGACCTCGACGGGCGGTGGACGCTGGAGCTCCCGGGATGGGCCAGGCGGGCCGGCATGCAGTACGGGACCGCGCGAAGGCGGCCCCACGACATCATCGAGCGGGCCCTGAACGGCATGGGCGTCGAGGTCTACGACCAGGTCAAGGACGCGGACGGGGGCAGCCACCCGGTCTTCAACGCCCAGGAGACCACGGCCGCGAGGGAGAAGCTCGATGCGATCCAGGAGGCGTTCCGGGAGTTCCTCTGGCGGGACCCGGACCGCGAGCAGGAGCTGGTCGCGATCTACAACGAGCGCTTCAACGCCTACGCGCCGCCGAAGTACGACGGAAGCCGGCTCGGCTTCCCGGGGATGACCCCGACCTTCCGCCTGCGCGACCACCAGAGGAACGCGGTCATGCGCGCGATCTTCGACGGGAAGGCGCTGTTCGCCCACGATGTGGGCACGGGCAAGACGGCGGTCCAGATCGCCACCGCGATGGAGCTCAAGCGTCTCGGACGCGCCAGCAGACCGCTGGTCGTCGTGCCCAACCACATGCTCGAGCAGTTCTCCCGCGAGGCCCAGCAGATCTACCCGACGGCCCGCATCCTGACCGTCTCGAAGAAGGACCTGCACAAGGACAACCGGCGCCTGTTCCTGGGACGGGCGGCGAACAACGACTGGGACGCGATCGTGATCACCCACCGGATGCTGGAGCGCCTGTCGGTGCCCCAGGAGTTCGAGGAGGACATGATCGCGTCCGAGATCGCAGACTACCGGGCCGAGCTCGAGACCGGCGAGGAGGGTGGGCGCAGCCGCGCGACCAAGCGGCTGGAGTCCCGCCTGAAGTCGCTCGAGGCCCGCCTGAAAAAGCTGCGCGCGGACGCCGAGGCCGGGGCCGAGCGGGGCATCGACCTCGCGGCGCTCGGGGTCGACGCCATCCTGATCGACGAGTCGCACAACTTCAAGAATCTGGAGATCGTCAGCCACGGCGAGCTCGGGCGCGCGATCCAGGGGTCCAAGCGGGCGTGGGACATGTACCTCAAGACCCGCTACATCTACGATCTGCGCGGCGACACGACCGGGGTGTTCTTCTCCTCGGCGACGCCCGTCTCGAACAACCTGCTCGAGATCCTCAACCTGATGCGCTACCTGCAGCCGGACCGGATGCGGGAGATGGGGTTGAACAACCCGAGCGCCTGGGGGAGCGTGTTCCTCGAGAGCCGGGTCGCGTGGGAGCCGGACCCCTCCGGCACGGGGTGGCGGCTCAAGACCCGGTTCGCGCTGAAGAACGTCCCGGAGCTGATCGCGGTGCTGCGCAACGTGATGGACGTGGTCACCACCGAGGACGCCGGGGTCGAGGTGCCGGGATTCGAGCGGCACAACGTCGTCACCGAGATGAGCACGACCCAGGTCGACAAGATGGCCGAGCTGGCCGAGCGCGCCGTGCGCATCCGCGCGGAGAACGTGGACCCCTCCGAGGACAATCTGCTGAAGATCGTCAGCGAGGGCCGCAAGGCGGCGCTGGACGTGCGCCTGCTCGACCCGGAGACGCCGTCCTCGGTGGACGAGACGAAGGTGGGCGAGCTCGTGCGCACCGTGGCGATGATCCATGACGAGACGGACGAATACCGGGGGACGCAGATGGTGTTCTGCGACCTCGGCACACCCGGGCAGGGCAAGCCCTTCGTGGTGTACGACGTCATCCGGGACGCGCTGGTGGAGGAGGGCGTGCCCGCCGGGGAGATCGCCTACATCCACGACGCGACCACGGACGAGGCCAAGGAGCGGATGTTCGAGAACCTCCGCGAGGGCCGCATCCGCATCCTGCTGGGCTCGACCCCGAAGATGGGCGAGGGGGTGAACGGGCAGACCCGCATGCGGGCGCTGCACCACCTCGACCCGCCCTGGCGCCCGTCGGACATCGAGCAGCGCGAGGGGCGTATCGTGCGCCAGGGCAACCGGCACGAGAAGGTCGACATCTACATCTACACCACGAAGGGGTCCATGGACACCTTCATGTGGAGCACGCTGAAGCGCAAGGCCGACGAGTTCACCGCGATCCTCAAGGGCGAATCCGGCCAGCGGACCTTCGACAGCGCCGTCGACCCGACCTACGGCGAGACGCTGGCGATCACCACGAACAACCCACTGCTCAAGGAGCGTCTGGAGGTGGAGCAGCAGCTCGACCGGCTGGTCATGCTGCGCCGCTCCCACGCCCGCGAGCAGGACCGCTTCCGCGGCGAGGTCCGCTGGAACAAGACGCGCATCGGGGCGTTCCGGGACGAGATCGAGTCCCTCGAGAGCATCGGCGAGATCCCCGGCAACCCGAACGAGTGGACCGTCGACCTCACGCGGTTCGGCAAGGAGGGCGAGTACCGGGGCGACCGCCAGGGAATGCTCCAGCGCCTCTCCTCGCTGCTGAAGGAGACGGACATCCGGGACTGGGTCGGCGGGTTCGCCTGCGGCGGTGTCCCCGTCAAGATGCGCTCCTGGCGGAACGACGCGGCCGGCCGGGTCGAACGGGAGTGGGCGGTCGACCGCGAGGGGTGCGAGATGGTGGTCGAACGCCCGTCCGTGCTCGAGAACACGCTCAGCGTGCGCGATGCGCGCATCCGGACCGCACAGCGCTACATCGCCGAGCACGAGGCGGAGATGGAGAAGGTGCAGTCCCTGATCCAGCCCTTCGACCGGGACCAGGAGATCGCCGACCTCGAGGCCCGCATGAACGAGATCCTCGCCCAGATCGAGGAGGCCGAGAAGGTGGCACCGGCAAACGCGGAGGCCGATGGGGAGGAGGACGAGGCGGAACCCGCCTTCGCCGCCTCACTTTAACCTGAGTGTGGCGTGTCGGCACAGCGGGATCTGTTCTCCGTGTTCCTTGCCCGGCATGTCGAAAACTGACCCGCTTCCAGAGTGACATCCACCGCCGGACGGACCGGTCCGTCCGGATCGCCACACGCTATAAGCGTCCCTCTTGACACTACCGGATAACAGGTAGTACGGTACAGCCATCCTGAACGGAGCGGAATGGTTCGCAAATGCTGGCGGAATCAACCAATCGCAAGATGGGTGGCGCGCGTGGACCGCTGATCGCGGCCGGGGCGCTTCTGCTCCTGTTCGGAGCGATCGCACTGGTGCCGGTCTTCCCCAGCCCACGGGGGGCGGCAGCCTCCTACGCCATCCTCGACGTGATCCTGGCGGGCGCCACCACCGTCCCGATGCGGCGGCTGATTGATGCCGCCCGCACCGGACATCGGTCGGAGGATGCGGGCATTCCCGGTCCGATGGAGACGACCCTGTGGGAAACCGTCCCGCCCGTTCTGTGCGTCTCGGCGGGGGCGGCGCTTGCGGTGGTGGCGACCACGCCGGACCATGCCGTCACGGCGGCATTCGGCGGCGCCCTGATCGCGGTGTTCGCCACGCTCTGGACGGCTTCCGCGTTCCTGCGCGCGAGCGCCCTTCGCCGCGCGGATCGCGGCAGGGGGGCGGAATGAGCGCGGTATGGGAGGACACGACCCATCCCGTTTCGCCGTCGGCGAGACAAAGCCATCCGGCGTTGCCGGCACGCATCGCGTTCCATCTTCTGCTGTGGGCCGGGCTCGCGCTCGCCGCGTGGCTCGGGGGCGCCGCCCTGCACCATCATTCCCCCTCCGCTCCGATCGGGTCCGCGATGTGCCTCGGTCTCGGCGCAACGCTGCTGGCCGCAGCGGTTTCCGCGTTCTCCCTGTTGCGCGCGGACCCGACGTTCCTGGGGGTTGTCCTCGGCGGGGTCGAGCTCGCCGTGATCATCACCTCGCTCTGCTACCTTGCCCACACCATGCTGGCACAAAGCCGGTATGCGGGCGCCGCACCGATCCCGTTGGCCGGCGCGGTCTTCTTCAACGCCGGATACATCGCGATCTGCGTGTCGGCACTGCGTTCGGTGAGGAGCGCGCAATGAATGCCGGGACGGCCGAGGGTATCAAGCGGGAAAGCTACACGGGCGCGCTGGCCCCGATCGTCCTGCTGGTCATGATGATCCTTCCCGTCGCATGGTCCGCCGGGGCAGGCGGAATGCTGCGGGACCTCGCCGTCTATGACGTCCTTGCGGCGGTGGCGTTCCTTGTGTTCTGCGTGACCCCATTCCTGCGGGTCCGGCGGAACGTCCTCGACGCGGTCCGGCACGACGCCGGCCTGCTCGCGATCCATCACGCGCTCGGCGACGCAACGGTGGCCGGCGGGGGCATCGCCATCACCCTGTCCCTTGCCGCCCTGTTCATCCTTCCGATCTCACGGACGAACGCGGGCATCCTGGTGTGGATCGCGGGGACCGTGCTTTGGGGGTGCGTTTTCGCGTGCCGGCGGTTTCCCCGTTGACCCGGCCATGAACGCGTCCGGGTCGGGATTTTGTATCATATCGAACCCCGGTCATCTGCTTGCGACCGCCTAAGGCGGCTTCGGATCGGGTGACCGGGACTTCAAGCGACTGTGACGGAACACGAAAAGGTGTCGACATGCCGATCCGAATCCGAACCGACCCGGACGCGCTGACGGGGCGGACCCCGCTCCTCACACACCCGAGGGGGGATGCCGCCCCCGAACGGGCCCACCTCGTGCTGTACCCCGACGGGGACGTCGCCATCGAGGCGCAGGGGGAGGGCGAGGACGACGCGGCGGGTGTCCGCCGCTGGGAGCTCTCCCCGCTCCTGGGCCGTGAGGACATCCGTCGCCTGCTCGACGACCCCGAGGTGCACCGGCTCCTCGAGGACGTCTTGGGGGGCGGTCATGCCGGCCACGATGCCCTGTTCGACCTCGGGGGGCACCTGGACGCCGTCTACAACGAACCGGCAACGAGAGGCCCGACCGGATAAGCACAGGAGGACAAGGAGGCGCAAAATGCCGATCCGTGTCCAGAAACCGTGGGGGGAGACCCGTGAAGTGCTTTCCGGCAAGAAGACCCGGGGGAGGAGGAAGCGGCATTCGATCCTGCTCACCCTGGACGAGCGAGGGATCGTCTCCCTCCGCGTGACCGACGGAGACGTGGAGACCCCGGAGGACGTGTGGACCGGATGCACGAGGCAATGGCTCCTGCCGCCGGACCTTTCGGCGCAGGACGCGGATCACATCCTCGCCGACGAGACCGTCCTCACCCTGCTCGACCGCGTCCACGCCGGCCACCGGATCGTCGAGAACGACGGCCCGAAACGGTACGGAAGGCTCGGTCCCGAGGCCTTCAAGGCGGAAATCGAGCTCGAGCACCACATCCGCGACCGGGTCGCGACACGCACGGACCGGATCACCCCGTCCCGGACCGGACGCTGAATGGCGCCCCGGTCTATGGTGGCGGACCGGAGCGCCCTGATAGAATGGAATCCGGTAACCCGTTATCGGGTTGTGGATTGACGATCAAGTCGAGGCGATGCAATGGGCGACCGGGCGGACGAGCAACCGTGCATCAGCACCATGTACTTCGAGCCCGTTCCCGACGAGTCGGGCCGGAGCACAGGCACCTACAGGTTCCACTCCATGCAGTCCGTCGAGACGGTGCTGGAACGCCTCGAATCGGTACTGGACTCCATCCCGATGGAGGACGGAACGGCCCTGTCCCAGGCCGAATGGGTCATGGGCCCCGATGTCGGGTTCCGCTCCCGGCAGGGGAACGTGCCGCCGGGCGATCCGTTCGCCGCCGTGATGCGCGGCGGGAGCGAGGGGCACCTGCTCCGCCTGTTCGCGCTGGACAAGAGCGGTGATGAGCAGGTGGCGCACCCGATGGCCACTGTGAAATACCTGATCCGCCCGGAGGAGGTCTACAGGGCCGCCAGGATCGTCAACGAGGCGTTCGACAACGGCATGTACGCCACGGAGATCGCCCCGGAGTTCCGGGGGCGGGAGACAGGGGGAGCGGAAATGGGTCATTGGGACGGGGACGAGACCCCGAACCCCTGATATCCGTCCGCCCTGGGATGTGGGGAAACCGGAGGACGACATGGCAAAGACACTGAACTACAACATGCACGGCGGCGAGACGCGCCTGACGGACCCGGACACGGGCCGTCAGGTCGGAGTGATCCGGTACGTCGTCGACGACCCGGAGGGGAGACGTTTCGAGCTCGCCATGGGGCCATACTGGCAGGTCGGCCGCTTCCGCGACATGGAGGCGGCCAAGTACCGGGCGCTCAGCGAGTTCATCGAACACGGCCCGGACGGACTGATGATGAATCAGACCGCCCAGGATGGCTCCCGCAAAGGTGCCCAGCCGACCCACCTCGCGATCTGGTCGTTCCGGGAGTACGAGGCCGGCGCGACAGCGCTGGCGTTCGACCACGAGCCGACATTCGATGAGGCCATCGCGGCGTTCAAGGCCAAGACGGGGAACAGGGTGGATCTCGAGGACGAGGACCCGTTCTCCATGGAGACGCTGGATATCGAGACCATCGAGTGGGCCCCGAAGGTCGACCCCGGAACGAAGCCCGACGAGGACGCCGAACCGTCCGGGTCGATGGCCTGAAGCGATGGGCCTGTTCGACACCGTGCACGCGGGAAACGGGCGCAAGGCCCAGGTCGACGCCTGGGGGCTCGCGCTGCGGGATTACCATCCGGGTGACCGGGTGCCCGACGTGGACGGCCACGACTCGTACTCGCTGGACCTCAAGCCGCACGGGACGGGCTACGCGATCGTCGTCAACAACACCTACGTGTCCTGGATGGACAAACCCCTGAAGGGGGTCCCTGTGGTCGGGGGGGACGAATTCCGGTCCCCATCGGATCCGACGCCGGACGGGCTCATGCCGGAGGACCGGTACGAGATCCCGCAGGAGGACTGGCCGTCGTGGTGGGGGTACTGGATGCGGACCGACGACGGGGAGGACCCCGAGGACGAGGCACCGGGCACGTGAGCCCGGCCAGCAGGTGCGGCGCGCACCCGGAACGGATGGAGGTCACGAGATGGAACCACAGATGAACACCCCCTGGGGACGGTCGGACTCGGTCACCGAGATCGCCGACGGCATCACACGGGTCACGACCGCCTCCCATGGCGGCATCCGGCTCTCCCGTGAGCGCAACGACCGGATGCCCGGGTGCTTCCGGAACCGGAACAACGAGACACGGGCCGGCTGGTACGAGGAGGACTGCGAGTGGGCCATGTGCGCCCTCGTCTTCGCGGAGGAGTTCAAGCAGGCGACAGGGGATGACGGGATCGCCGAGGAGGCCCGCAAGACGGTGCGCACCTGGTTCCCCGACGAATACGAGATATTCTCCGGGGAGACCCTGCGGCCCGAGGATTCCCACATCCGTGGCCAGCAGGTGTTCCACGCCGAGCACGCGAACGACCTGGTCGTGGTCTCCGCCGTTGGGGACTGGCACGAGAACGTCCCGACCGGCATGGTCGGGGTGATCGCGACGGTCGGCGGGTCCCGTCGCCCGGGTGTCGAGAGGAGGCAATTCCTCGTCCCCGAGACGGAATACCAGCAGCGCAACCGGCACGGGTTCGTCATCGACCCGGACCGGCACGAGGCGTTCGACTGGGATGCCCCCGCGCAGGCGGGTGGGCCGACGGCCTGAGCCGGAACCGGAAAAGGGGAAACGCGATGGAGAACCGGGAAGGCCGGACCAACGAAGTCATCCCGCAGGACTTCGGACAACTGTCCAGCCTGTTCGACCAGGACGGGCTCGTCCTCCACACCGACCGGGGGTACGTGGCCATCGTCCACGCCTTCGACCGGTCCCGGACGATCCGGGGACTGGACATCCAGGCCTTCATCAAGTCGCTTGGGAAGGGGGACCGTGGGGTCCGGTTCTTCTGGGACCCCATGGAGATCCGCTCCCTGAGGAATCGGGAGAGCGTGTTCGGCACGGAGAACGGGGAGCCACGCACCGGACTTCTCTCCATCATGGCATACGATCTGGAGACCGTCGCCGAGGAGCTCCCGTCGGTTCAACGCATGCTTGAAATGCTCGGCATGCGGCCTCTCGGGCCGAACCCGAAGGATGATATCGAGTACACCTACCGCAAGACGAAGGTGCACGAGGAGTCCGTGATCCGGCGCCTCGGCTTCGACCTCGGCCTGGAGAAGGCCGGCATCAAGGCCGTCGGGCGCCTCGACCGCGTCAAGAAGACGCGCGAAACGGACGCGCGGGACAAGGAGTTCCGGATCCCCGGTGGAGCCACCCGCTCCTTCCTGCTCGTGCATGCACTCGCCCAGACCTTCTGCGATCCGGAACAACCCGCTCTGGCGCTCCAGCACCTCAAGATCACCGAAGCCCTTCACGAAGCTGGAATGGGGGATCCGATCGGAGAACAAGAGAAATGGGATGTGGAACGCGACCACATGCAAGCGGAACAGATCCGGGCGACGACGGTCGACCATATCCGCGCGCTCGCCGACGAGGTGGAACGCGCAAACCGACCCGAATACGCCGGATCGACGCGACGCGCACTCGAAGTCAAAAGGACCGACCTCGAAGCGGGAGAGAAGGCCCGGCAGCAGGACTTCGCTGATCTTGTCGAAAAAATACGACATGCGGCCGACATGATCGAGAACGGGAACGGTCTCCGGGCCATGAGGCTCATGGAAGCGACCGGGTTTATGATCGAAGCCGGTTTCACCGAAAACGTCCAGTGGGTCGGGCGAGCCCTTGACGGACTGAAACACGGAATCTGGCTCGAGGCCATCGTCGATTCGCCATACCGGTTGCTGCATCGGCATCAAGCGCTCGACGACCCCGGCAACCGGGGGACGGGATCCTCCCGCCTGACCGAAGAGGGTGACGAGAGTCCGAAAGAGACCGCCAGCAAAGAGCACCGGGAGAGCACCTCCCTCAGAATCGGGTTCGAGGCCTTCGGCCTGAAGGCGGAGGGGGACATCGCGAAACCCAGGATCCGGAACCCGGAGGCCATCCGGAACCTGGAGGAGCGGCTGAACACCCGGAACCCCTCCCCGGCGGACGAGCCGGACACCCCGGGTATCTGATCCACCACCCCATAACGGACCCGCTTCACGGGCGCCCCGCCCCGCCCGTTCCTCACGCGTTTCCGTCCTACCGGATGGCCGAAACAACTGGTAGAATCAGTAATGGAATACCCGATACGGGGTAGCAGAATATATGGCAACGGGTGATCTCCGACGCCCGTCCCACGAACAACCAACCGGGAACAAACCCATGCCCGTCCAAAGAGAGCTGCTGACCGAAGAGGATCTCCAGAACGCCACGATCGCAACCGTCGAGAAACTGCACCGCCTCTACTCCGGGGAGGGGATCCCGGGGCGCTCGAGCAGCCACGAGATCCTCGGTATCCTGGAGGATGCCCTCGCGAAGTACCGCAACACCGTTATGATGAACATGTCCGACACGGACAAGACAGAGAAGCTCAAGACCGTCGCGCTCGAGGCGATCTTCGGCATGGCGTCGATCGACACGAGGTCGGTGGATCGATGAGGACGCCCCCCACACGGCGGATCGAGGCCATGAGGCGACGCGGGTTGAGCATCACGCAAGGCATGGTGTCCCGTCGACTGAGCCATGATGCTTCACTACGCGCGGCGCTTTCCCGGGTGCGCGACGCGCAGGCCGACCTCGCCCGGCACCTGTCCCGTTGCCGGACCACCGGATCACGCCGGACCGGAACACCCTGAAGGAGTAGCCGATGGCAAAGAAGAGGTCCGGCCCGAACGCGAAGGGGGCCACAACCCATGGCGCATCGGCAACACGTCAGGTGAACGGCTTCCGGGTTGACGCCAGGCTGCTGGACCACAAGGTCATCGGCCCGATGCTCAGGGAGGCCCTCAAGGGGGAGCGCCCGAGCCCGGGATACATCCGGGGGCTGGCCGCCCCCGAGCCGGACCCAGGGATCCGGAGGGCGCTGCTCGATCTCGCGAGAAACGTGCAGGAGCGTTTCGGGGCCCACGGATCCTATTCCTGAAACCCCATCCAGCAGGTCCGATCCCGCGTTGACCGGACTACCCGGTAGCAGGTAGTATCTACAATCCAGACGGATAAGAAGGACGGTTCACCATGGGATTCCTGGAGCGGGTCGAGAGGACGGGCGGGAACACCTGGACGCTTCCGGCGGTGGGTGGCATGCGCTGCCCCGTGACCGCGTTCCTGGACGAGACCCTGTTCGCCCTCACCGACGAGCGCCTGTGGGCGCAGGCGGCGATGTCCGCCTCGCAGCCCGGGGCGACCGGCATGTACCTGATGCCGGACACCCACGTGGGCTTCGGCATCCCGATCGGCGGGGTGCTGGTCACCGAGGACACCATCGTGCAGGCCGGGTCCGGCTACGACATCTCGTGCGGCGTCGTCTACCTGAGGGTGGAGGGGCTGACGGCGGCCGACGTGGCCGACCGCACACGCCGCGAGCGCTGGGTGGCCGAGGTCGAGCGACGGATCCACGTGGGCATCGGGAGCGGCCGGCAGGACGGGCGGCTCGCACGCAGGACCGACGAGATTCTGCGCCACGGGGCGAAGGCCCTCGGCGTGCCGGCGGAGATGTGCGAACGCCAGTTCATCCCGGTCCCGGACGACATGGATTTCCGGCGCCTCCAGAAGGCCTACGCCAAGGTGGCCCCGCAGTTCGGCTCGGTCGGCGGCGGAAACCACTTCATCGAGCTCCAGGTGGACGCCGATGACGGCTCGGTCTGGGCCATGATCCACTGCGGGAGCCGGGGCTACGGCTGGCAGGTGGCGAACCACTTCTTCCACAAGGGCGCTGAGCTGCGCGGCCTTCCGAGGAACCGCCGCGAGGAGTCCTGGCTGCGCCGTGACGAGCCGCTCGGCGAGGAGTACTGGGCGTGGCACAACTCGGCGGCCAACTTCGCCGTCGCCAACCGCCACGTGATTGTGGACGGCGTGAACGAGGCGCTCGACGCCGTGTGGGGACAGACCGGCCGGGTCTGGTACGAGATCTCGCACAACCTGGTCCAGGAGGAGACGCTTCTGCTCCCGGACGGCACCACACGCCGCGGGTTCGTGCACCGCAAGGGCGCGACCCGGGCCTTCCCGCCCGGCCATCCCGACCTCGTGGGCACCCGGTGGGAGCGGACCGGGCACCCGTGCCTGATCCCGGGGTCGATGCGCGATGGCGCGGCGATCCTGTACCCGCTGCCGGGCGCGGCCCGTTCGGGATGCTCCGTGAACCACGGCTCCGGCCGGGTCATGGCACGCGGCGAGGCACGCCGGGACCTGTCGGAGCGGCAGGACGAGATCGACGCGGAAATGGACTCGATCACGCGCACCCTCGGCGGGGTCGAGGTGCGCGGGATCGTGGGGAACCACGCACACACCCCGCTGGACGAGTGCGGCCACGTGTACAAGGACCTCGACCGGGTCCTGGCGGTCCTGGAGGACGAGGGGATCGCCCGCGTGGACCGGCGCCTGTACCCGGTGGCGAACCTGAAGGGCGTCAACTGATCAAGGGGAGGGATCATGGAGGGGACCCATGGGAATCGCGGATGACACGTTCATCGAACCGGGGCGCGCGGCGGGCGAGGCCGCGGCCGTCGCACTGGAGGACCGGCGTTCCGACGAGTCCGCCCTCGACCTGCTCGACCGCGTCTGCAAGGTCCTCGAGGAGACGACGCCGGACTTCCGGATCCCGGGGAGTGGGGGACGGTTCTACACCGACCCGACCCCGGAGATCGCGCTGGGCATGCTGATGGTCGCGGCGTTCGCCCCGCACGGCCTGGACAGCCTCGGACGATACCGCCCGATGATGGAGGCGCCACGTGACGACGGCGTGCTCGACGACGAACAGGAGGAGGCGATCTACCACTGGGAGGTCGAGGTGTACCGCCCGTTCCGCAAACGCTACGGATTCTGACCAAACGACGAGCGCAAGCCCCTGGCTTTAGCTATGGGGAGGTTCAGCGGAACGTTCGGATCACGCGCCCCGAAACCCGGGCCACCACCTTCCCATACCCGCTGCCGGGTGAGACAATAAAACCCTTCATGTATCCCGGGGTACGGTGATGACAGACAACATGCGCGAAAGAGACCCGAAGGCGTCGATACGGGCGATCCTCGACGAACTGGCCGCGCTCGCAGGCAACAAGGACGACCCGGTCCGTCTGGAAGCCTCCCTGGAAGAGATATCAAACAGGGCGGAAGAGGCGCTGAACACGCTCTCCGACCGGGATGAACGTCTTCGCAGGACGCTGGCGGAGGCCCACCTCGACCTCTCCTCCGGCACCGTCGGTGAACCGATGTCGCGGGGAGCGTCGGATATCGCGGACGACCTGCTGGAGGATCTGGATATGCTCGATCCGGCGCGGGAGACGCTGCGCAGGATGGATCCGGAGAACCCGATGTTCGACGAGGATGATCCGGACAGGGAGCCGTCCGCCGTGGCAGATTCCGACGGCAGCGCACCGGGGGTGGCATGACACCGGAGGAGTTCGAGGAGATCGGCTACGACGAATACCGGCAGGCGGCGGCAGACGCCGCCCGTGAGGCCGGAATGGACGAGGAGGCGCAGTGCCTCGACACCCTCTTCGTGGGAAGGCCCGGCACGGCGTCGCACGCCTTCGCGGAGACGGTGGACGACATCCACGACCGGGTGAACCGGGAAAAGCTGTCCGGAATGTCCCGGGACAGGGTGTTGCACGGCCTGGGAACCGCCGTCTGGAAACAGTGGAGGGCCCGGTTGACGACCTCCCGGCAGATCGAGATCGTCTCCCCGGATCCCTGAGTTTCAGGTTCCCCGGCGGGGGTTGGGTTTTCCCCATCCGTCCGAACGGGGTTCGAAAAAGCACCCCGGACACGACGGGGAGGAACGGACATGTCCACACCGGCGACCATCATCCTCAAGCACGCGGACCACAGGCTGCGCGTGACACTGGACGTGCACTACGACGGGTATCCGGCCCACACCGGCGCGGTGATCGCCCGCACACTCCTGATGCGCCGGGGGACCTCGGACGCCATCGACGACATCGTCCGCAGCCCCCTGTTGAACGCGAGGGTGACGGACTCCATCCGGAGCGACTCCCAGTACCTGTACACCGTCACCTTCGGCGACGGGCCCGCCGCCGGATCGACGGGGTACACCAACACGCACACGGTGTCGATCGGCTACGCAAAGCGCGCACACGGACCGAACCTCAGGGAGTCGAGCGTGCAGGAGATGGGCCTCGACGAGTTCATCGGCCTGGTCAACGACCACATCGACTCGGTGAACCGGGAGACCGCCCGGTTCGACGAGGAGAGGATCCGGAACTCCGGCCCCCGGACCGTCCCGAGTCCGACGCTGCCGAGGGTCTCGCGGGAGGAGGACCCGGGGATAGGTGAGCCAGGGCTCGAGGAGGTCGCGTTCGGATGGGAGCATCTCGCCAGAGTGGCGGGCGATCTGGAAAGGCTCCTACGCATGACCCGCGACGGGGAGCGCCGGGCGCTCCTGGACCACCGGGTCAACGGACTCTTCGGGGAATCCGTAACCGAGGACGGACTGGAGGACCTCGAGATGCGGGGTGATGCGCAGGCGCGGGCCATCCGCGCCGAGATGGCCGAACAGGCCAGGGACACCGAACCCGACGCCGGACCGAGGGGTTGAGTCGATGGCGGAGCGGAAAGGGTCCTCCTTCGCAATCATCGTCCACCCGCACGGCGGGAACGAGACCGTCATGGCCGCCCCCATCCACGGCGGGCCGGAACACGCCGGCGCCGGGATCGTCCGGGCACTGGCCGAGTGGGATCCAGGCATGGAGATCATCACGGAGATCGCCGAAAGAACCGGTGCGGCCGTTTTGAGCGACATGGATGGCGGGTTTCCGGAGGACACGCAATACCTCTACCGGGTCGACCTGCCCGCCATTCCGAACGAAACGCCAACGCGTATCGGGTTCACCGAGCGCCTCGGAAAGGCGATGCCACCGATCGAGGAGATGGACCTCGCGTCCTTCGCCGCCCTGGTCAACCGGTGCGTCGACGCCGCCAACGAGGCGGGCGCGTGGCGGAATGAGATGGAGGCTGAGGAGCTCCATCGGGAAAGTGCGCAACAACGAACCCTCCCGATGCTGGAGAGGGTCCCCATGGGCCCGGACCCCGAAGACGGGGACGACCCGGACGGGGACCCCGGACCCGCCCCCTCACCCTGAACGAACGGATCCCGGAAACACCATCATGGCCGCCCCGGCGGACGGAGAAGACATGCCCGAAGCACAACACCACCGCCTCGTGATCCTCGGCTCCGGTCCCGCCGGCTACACTGCCGCCGTCTACGCCGCACGGGCGAACCTCGACCCGGTCGTGATCACCGGGATCGAGGCCGGGGGCCAGCTCACGCGCACAACCGACGTGGACAACTGGCCCGGCGGCACCGAGGGGTTGCAGGGCCCCGAGCTGATGGAGTCCATGCGCGAACACGCCGAACGGGTCGGGGCGCGGGTCGTGTTCGACCACGTCAACGCCGCCGACCTCTCCCGCCGTCCGTTCCGTCTGGAGGGGGATGCCGGCACATACGAATGCGACGCGCTGATCGTCGCCACCGGCGCCAGCGCCCGGTATCTGGGCCTTCCCTCGGAGGAGGCCTTCATGGGCCGGGGCGTGTCCGCCTGCGCGACCTGCGACGGGTTCTTCCACAAGGGGAGCCCGGTGGTGGTCGTCGGCGGCGGCAACACGGCGGTCGAGGAGGCCCTGTACCTGGCGAACATTGCCTCGAAGGTCACCCTGGTGCACCGCCGGGACGCCCTGCGGGCCGAGGCGGTCATGCAAGACCGCCTGACGACACGGGTGGCCCGGGGGGAGGTGGACATCCTCTGGAGCCACGAGGTGGATGAGGTCCTTGGCGACGAGGCCGGGGTGACCGGGGTGCGCGTGCGCGACAACCGGGACGGAAGGACGTGCGACATCGAGGCGCACGGGATGTTCGTCGCCATCGGGCACACGCCCAACACCGTCCTGTTCCAGGACCAACTCGACATGCGCGGTGGATACATCAAGGTGCAGGGTGGACAATCCGGTGAGGCGACGTCCACCAGTGTTCCCGGTGTGTTCGCCTCGGGTGACGTCATGGACAGCGTCTACCGTCAGGCGGTCACCTCCGCCGGAAGCGGGTGCATGGCCGCGCTGGACGCCGAGCGCTTCCTCGATGCGCTCGCCACCGGAGGGGACTGAGCCGACATGGGGGAACCCACACCGGGGAAGCTGGATCCGATCGCCGAACGCGCCTTCCTGGTCGGCGCGTGTGGCGCACTCGCCATCGCCATGCACGACACCCTCGGATGGCCCATCATCGCGGTCACAGACGCCCACAACGTGGAGAACGGCCAGGCCGGCGGGGGATCCGCGCTCCACTGGGCCGTGCGCCGTCCGGACGGGATGATCGTCGACGTCCTCGGCCCCCACACCGACGAGGAGCTGATCGAGGAGTACGAGGCGGAGGCGGACGACGGGGAGGCGGCGATCGGCGTATCCACAAGGGAGGATGTCGTCGAGTGGTATGTCGAATGCCAGGGCGAACCCGTCCCGATCGAGCTTGCCAGGACCTTCGTCGACGCCGTGCTCGAACGCTGCGCGCGGATCGACCGCGAATCAAAGACCGGGGGCGACCCGGCCCCGTAGCACACCGGCCCGTCCCGGACCCCGGGGTCCGGTTCCAGAGTGATCCCCACTCTTGTGCGGTTCCCCCTCGTGATAAAATACCTGATAACAGGTTTCATATACCGGATGTTCATCACACCGGGTGAAGGGGCCCGATGGAAGAGAATGCGCTGACCGCAAAGACCGTCCTGGTCGCGGAGAAACCCAAGGTCGCCCAGGCCATCGCCTCGTATCTCGGCGGCGGCAAGCGCGCCGACGGCTACATCGACTGCGGGGGCAAGGGCAAGGTGACCTGGTGTTTCGGGCACCTGTTCGAACTTGCCGAACCCGACAAATACGACAAGACGTGGGGCAACCCGTGGCGCTTCGAGGTCCTGCCCATGATCCCGGACCGATGGCGGAAGACGCCACGGGGGGACAAGGGCGTCCGGAAGCAGGTGCAGACCGTCCGGACGCTCTGCGCCGGGGCGGACAGGGTGGTCCACATCGGCGATCCGGACCGCGAGGGGCAGATCATCGTCGACGAGCTGCTCGAGTTCATCGGATACAATGGGCCCGCCACGCGACTCTGGCTCTCCTCGGTGGATGAGAAGAGCATACGCCGTGCCTTCGGGGAGGCCAGGGACAACCGGCAGTGGGCGCCGCTTCGCGACGCGGCCAAGGCGCGGGGGCGGGCCGACTGGGTCATCGGGATGAACATGACCCGGGCGATGACCCTGGTCGGCGGAGCGCAGGGGCACCAGAGCCTGATCTCCATCGGGCGGGTGCAGAGCCCGACGCTCGCGCTGGTGGTCGAGCGGTGCCGAAAGATCGCCAATTTCGTTCCGCAGGACTACTTCGTGCCATGGGCCGACATCGGCCATCCGAAAAAACCGTTCCGCTCAACCTACGTCCTCACCGACGAGGATCCGCAGGACGAGGAGGGGCGCCTGACCGACCCCAAACGCGGGGAGGCGATCGCAGAGCGCGCGAGGGGCCAAAACGCGACTGTCACGCAGGCCTCCGAGAGGAAGGGGACGAAATCCCAGCCCCTCCCGTTCTCCCTTTCCAAGCTGCAGTCGGCCGCCTCCTCCCGTTTCGGGATCACCGCCCAGGGGGTCCTGTCCGCCCTGCAGCCGCTATGGGAAGGGGGTCACATCTCCTATCCCCGCACGGACTGCCAATACCTTCCCGAGGAGCTCCTCGACGACGCGCCCGGGATCCTCAAGAAACTGGCGGGCGCCGGCCACGCGGGGGCCGACACCGCGGACACGTCCATCCGGTCCCCGGCGTGGAACACGAAGAAGGTCAGTGCCCACTACGGCATCATCCCGACGGAGAAGGTGCCGACCAGCCTGTCCGGGGATGCCGCAAAGCTCTACCGGATGATCGCGGAGCGATACGTCCTGCAGTTCCACCCGAAATGCGAGTACATCTCCCGGAAGATCCTGCTCGACATCGACGGGATGACCTTCGTCGCCACCGGGCGCGAGATCCTCAAGGCCGGATGGACCTCGGTCGGGAAGGACGACGACGGCGAACAGGACGAGCCGCCGATCCCGAAGGTCGGGAAGGGGGACGTGTTCCCGGTATCCGATACCGGTGTCGACTCAAAACAGACCCAGCCGCCCCCGTACTTCACGGACGGCAGCCTGATCACCGCGATGGCCTCGATCCACCGTGTGGTCGAGGACCCGGAGGCGAAAAAGCGGCTGAAGGAGACCGAGGGGATCGGGACCGAGGCCACGCGGGCCTCGATCATCGAGACGCTCTTCAAGCGCCAGTACCTCACCCGCAAGGGCAAGAAGATCCTGTCCACCGCGCTCGGAGAGGGCGTCTACGACGCCATGCCCCGTCCCTGCCGGGACCCGGTACTCACCGCGCAGTGGGAGTCGCGCCTTGAGATGATCGCCCGGGGGGAGCACGCCCTGGACGCGTTCATGGGCGAGATCGAGGCCCTGACGCGCAAGCTCGTCGAGACGGCGAAGAAGACGACCATCAAGGGCGCGGCAAAGACCCAGCCCTGTCCGGAATGCGGCGGCCCGATGCGACGCCTGAAGTCGAAGAAGTCCGGAAAGTTCTTCTGGGCCTGTGCCAACAGGGAACACCCCCTGGTCCGGGACGAGAAGGGCAAGCCCGGCAAGCAGATCCTCCCGCCACAGGACTCCGGCGTGGCCTGCCCGGCGTGCGGCAAGGGGACCCTGCTCAAGCGCCAGGGCGCCAAGGGCCCCTTCTGGGGATGCTCCAACTACCCGGAATGCAAGCACACCGCACCGGACGAGGACGGCAAGCCGGGCAAGCGCGAACCACGGGAGGTGGAGGACTCCGGGGTGCCCTGCCCGATCTGCGGCGAGGGCACGATGGTCAAGCGCAACGGCGCCAACGGCGTCTTCTGGAGCTGCTCGCGCTACCCGGAATGCAAGTCGTCCCTGCCGGACGAGGACGGCAAGCCCAAGGCGGTCGAGACGGCCCCGTGCCCGGAAAAGGGGTGTGACCGCAAGATGATCCGCAAGGAGAGCCGCAACAAGCCGGGGAACTTCTTCTGGGTCTGCCCGAACCGGAACCATCCGCTGCGCGGGGACGAGGACGGCAAACCGGGTGAGGCCTTCGGCAAGAAGTGATTGTCGGACCCCTACCCCGATGAGGTCCGGCATGGGAAAATAACACACATGAAAGACCTGTTCGACAACTTGGGATTCTCGTGGGACCGGAGCGCCATTCCACGGGATGTCCCGCGACATTCCGTGCGCCGCACCTGCTTCCGGCTGAAGTCGATGCTCGCCGAGTACGTGTGGGACGCGAGCATGCTGGAGGGGAACCCGTTCACCTTTCCGGAGGTGAAGACCCTGCTCGACGGCGTCACCGTCGGCGGTCACAGGCTCTCGGACCAGGAGCAGGTCCGCAACCTGGCCGAAAGCACCAAGGCGCTGACCCGGATGGTCCTGCACGGCACGTTCGCCATGGACGAGGCCACGTTCTGCGAACTGCACGGCATCATCGCACGAGAGGAGGCCCTGGAGTGGGGTCACTTCCGGGGCGACGGGGAGGAGACCCGGTACACTCCGCACGTCTCCCTCGGCGAGGGCGGGACGTTCGACCCAGAACCCACGCAGCCCGGCGCGGAGAACCTGCATACCCTCTTCCGGCAGGGTGTGCGCGCACTGGAGGAACAGGTCACGGACCCGTTCGAGCGCGCCATGGCGTTCTTCCTGTTCGGTGCGAGACACCAGTTCTTCTTCGACGGGAACAAGCGAACCGCCCGCATGATGATGAACGGGATCCTCATGTCCAGCGGGATCGACGCCATCAGCGTGCCGGCGGCCAGGGCCGCCGAGTTCAACGAGAGGATGGTGGGGTTCTACCTCGGCGACGACGCCACGGACATGATGTGCTTCCTCGCCTCCTGCCACCCGGAGGTGGAACCGTGCCACCCACCCGAACCCGGAGACCCCGGAACGACACCGGCCACCTGAGGCTCAGCGCACGACCTCCCGCCGGTAGACCGTGATGGCCTTGCCGTGGTGACGGTAGTACAGGCCGAACGAGGCGATCGCGGTGGGGTCCTGGTAGCTCCCGTTGCCGTTCGTGTCCGGCATCAGCCAGTAGTATGAGGGGTTCAGGTTGAGGTCCACACCGACCTTCCCGGTCGCCGGGGCCGGGGAACTCAGCATGATCTGTCCAACCCCCTTGTTGATGGCGACACTGGTCACCTTGGTCTGCCCGGAGCTCCCGTTTCCCAGATAGGTCTCGTCGAGCGTGATGTCGCTCGACGGGGAGATGGCCGACCCCGTCGTGCAGGTGTCGGCCGAGTTCATGGCGAACCCCTTGTTCCCTGCTCCCAGGTCGGCGTAATACTGCACCCGGATCGGGACCCGCAGCGGCAACTTCTGCGACCCGTAGGCGTTAACCAGCAGCATGCGCCCGTACCGCATCTGCGCCCCGCTGGTGAACGGGATGCCGGAACCGCCGCCATCGAAGGCGAACGGGTTCCCGCTGTAGGCGACCCCGTCACCGTCCTTCAGGCTGAAGGAGAACGACAGGTCGGCGTTGTACGGAAGCACAGGCGGCTCGGAGCGGGTCATCGCCACCCCGGAGGGGTCGGTGGCGAAGGTGATGGTCCCCTTGCCCCCGCCCTGGTCCTTGACCGTGGGGGCCGGCGGGGACCCCGTGTCCACCGCATGCCCATTGCCGTCGCTGTAGGTCTGGCCCGTGACGCTGGACCCGCTCAGCTTGAACAGGGAGCCGGTGTAGTTGGTCGTGGTCGCGCCCTGCGCGTTGACGGCCGTCACGTCGGCCACCGGGGCGGTCGCGTAGTGGAACGGCTGTCCGATGTAGGTGAATCCGCTGCAGGCGGTGGCGAACCTCGGCGCCGTGCCCACGGAAACCTTGAAGTCCGCCGGGATGAAGCGGCCCACGTTCGTGTCGACCGCCGGGACGTTCCGCTGGGATGCCGACTCCGGGTCGGAGTTGTCCACGGAGGCGAAGTTCGCATCCTTCACGGCCATCCTGAAGGCCCCGACCTCGCTGTACACGGCCTGGGAATTGGTCACCGTCCCGTTGCTCGCGCTCCACCCGGAAGAGGGAACGGAAAGGGTCCCGAGGTTGGGGCCGAGCACGGTCGCCGATGCCGTCGCCTGCGGCGATCCCTGATAACCCGATGTCACCCTCCCCTGGCTGTTGTATGCCGTCACCGCGACCCGGAACGCCGCGCCGGCCGTGGCGGTCGGTGACCCGCCGGCGGTCACGGCGCTGAGTTGATTGCCGGCGGCGTTGGTGACCTTGACGGTGAAATGGTCCGGGCGGATCGCGAAGTGGTTCCCCACGCACACCGTGGCCGTCTTGCCATTGGCGGCGACCTCCTGCAGCTCGACCACGGCATCCCTCAGGACGCCCGGATCCGCCGGCAGCGTCGTGTTCGCCGTGGACTGCTTGTTGAACACAACCACCTGTGTGATCCCGGTGACCGGTGCCCAGCTCGACCGGCATCCCGTGGTCGTGTTCAGCGTCCCGGTGTTGTTGGTCGCGTTGAGAACGCTCGCGGTCACGGTCCCCTGGAAATTCGTGTCCGGGGATCCGTTCTTGTAGACCGCGATGGTCAGGGGGATCCCGCTTCCCGCCACCTGGGTGAAGATGTACGGGGACTGGTTCGGCGTGTGGGCCGTCACGGGGGACGCCGTCCCCCCGCCCCCCGAGCCGGAGCACGAGACCCCGCTGGCCGAGCCGGTGTAGGACAGGGTGATGCTGCTCCAGTCGAAGTCGTCAACCGCGTCGGGGACGACCCCCGTCGTGGACGTGACCTGCCCGGGCGTGACCACGATGCTGTAGTTCCCCGGCTTGAGCACCAGGCAGGAGCCGGGCGGACTGATCGTGATACCGCCGTTCTGCAGGTCCTGCTGTGTGAGATAGCCGGTGTACTTGACGTTGTTGCCACGCAGGAGTTGCACGCGGGCCTCGTCCACCCGGCACGCGGCGCACGTGCTGTAGTCGTAGCTCGCACTCGCCCGGGTGCCCCCCCCGGTGTCCTGCAGATTGCCGATCCCCGACAGCCGGATGGTGTTCAGCGCCCACGGAACCCCGATGTCGAACCGCCACTGGTAGCCATAGGGGGCCCTGTTCGAGCCGTCCGGTTTGCTCGGTGTCCACAGGCTCCCGGAGGTGTTCCCGACGTGGTGGGGGCCGACATCGGTCATCGTGGACGCGAGCGCACCCGCCGGGGGAAGCGAGAACAGGAGGAGGGCGGACGTCAGGAGACCGACGGATGCGTTCCTGAGGCGTGGGAACCCTGTCGCCGAAAAGGATCTTGATACGGCCATCTTGTGATTTTACCAGCAAACGGGTAAATTCACAGACGGGATTTGAATCCGCCCGGCGATCCACACCCGCGTTCCATAAAGGGGGGGTTGCCGGACAGTCGAACGGACGACCCGATGGCGCGACTTCCACAACAATTCCTCGACAACCTGATCAGCAAGGTGGACCTGGTCGAGATCGTCGACCGGCATGTCCCCCTGAAGCGCGCCGGCAAGGACTACAAGGCCTGCTGCCCGTTCCACCGGGAGCGAACGCCCTCGTTCACCGTCTCACCGACCAAGCAGTTCTACTACTGCTTCGGCTGCGGCGCGGGCGGCACGGCGATCGACTTCCTGATGGAGAACAACGGGCTCGGGTTCCGGGAGGCCGTGGCCGAACTCGCCGACCTTGCCGGCATCCCGGTTCCGGAGGACGGGAGCCCGGACGACCGCCTGGCACCCGGGACGTACGACGCGCTCGATCGCGCCCAACAGGCCTTCCGGGCACAGATCCGACGCTCGAAAGCGGCAATCGAGTACCTCGGTCGGCGCGGCGTCGACCGCCGGACCGCGGACGCGTTCGGAATCGGCTACGCGCCGGAGCGGTGGGAGTTCCTGCGCAAGGAGCTCGATGATCTCGGGGACGAGACGCTCGAGCGCGCCGGCCTGCTGATCCGCAACGAGGAGAGCGGGCGGGTCTACGACCGTTTCCGCAACCGGATCACGTTCCCGATCCGCGACGTGCGCGGGCGGGTGATCGCCTTCGGCGCCCGGGCACTGGGCGAGGACAAGCCCAAGTACCTGAACTCGCCCGAGACCCCGGTGTTCCACAAGGGCCGGGAGCTCTACGGCCTGTTCGAGGCGCGCAAAACGGGAAAGGCCCTCGGCCGGCTCGTGGTCGTCGAGGGGTACATGGACGTGGTCATGCTCTACCAGAACGGCGTGCGCGAGGCGGTCGCCACCCTGGGCACCTCGACCTCCGCCGAGCACCTCGACCGGATGTTCCGCCTGGTCAACGAAGTGGTGTTCTGCTTCGACGGGGACCGGGCCGGGCGCGAGGCGGCGTGGCGTGCACTCGAGAACGCCCTGTCCGTGATGCACGGGGACCGCAAGGCGAGGTTCCTGTTCCTGCCCGAGGGCGAGGACCCGGACTCGCTGGTGCAAAAGGAGGGCGCGGACGCCTTCCGCGCCCGACTGGACAAGGCGGTGCCGCTGACCGAATACTACATCGAGCGGCTCTCGGACAGGCTGGACCTTTCGGTCACGGACGACCGGGCCCAGCTCGTGGAGCGGGCCAGGGAGCATCTCGGGAGGATCCCGGTCGGGGCCTTCCGCCTGCTCCTGGTCGAGCGGCTGGCGAAGGTCGCCGGGCTCCCGGCGGACAAGATCGAGGGGCTTGCCGAGGCGCCCGATCCCGCCCCGCCGGCCGGGTCGGCGCCGCGCACGGGACGCCGGGGCGACACCCCGGTGCGCAGGGCGCTGGTCCTGCTTCTGCACGACCCGTCGGTCGCACTGGAGGTGGAGGAGCCGGAACGCCTCAGGGACAACCCGGTCCCGGGCGCCGACGTCCTGCGCGACGTGATCGGGACGGTGCGATCCCGCCCGGGGATCAACACGGCGGGGATCGTCGAGCACTACCGGTCGGAGGAGACCGGCGAGCACCTGATGAAGCTCGCCCAGCACGAGCCCGATGTGCCCGACGAGGGCATCGCCCCGGAGTTCGTCGAACTCGTCGAGCACGTGGTCCGCCAGAAGTCGGAGAGGCGTCTGGACACGCTGATCGAGAAGGCGTCCTCCGAAGGGCTGACACCCGGGGAGAAAGCCGAGATGCGCGAACTCGTCGCGGCCCGGCGGAGCGTCCCGGCAAGACTGTCGCCCGAGGACCGCGAGCCCGCCCCGATCTGAGCGGGAAAACCATGAGAATCCAGGTCCTTTCCGACATCCACGTCGAGTTCCACGCCAAGCCCCCGGCGCTGCCGGGCCCGGAGTTCGACGTGCCGACGTCGGGGCCGACATGCTGGTCCTGGCGGGCGACATCGGCCTTGGTGACCAGGGGGTCCGATGGGCCGCCGGACAGGCCGAGCGGCTGGGCGTCCCGTGCGTCTACGTCGCCGGGAACCATGAATACTACGGGCGCGTGCACGAGCGGGTGCAGGAGGCCATGCACCGCGCCGCCGAGGGAACGGGCGTGCACGTGCTCGACGATGCCTCGGTCTCGATCGGCGGGGTGCGCTTTGTCGGCGCCACCCTGTGGACCGGCCTGGACGCGCACAACCCGGAGCAGCGATCCGCCGCCAAGACCATGATCGAGATGTCCATGGCGGATTACAGGGTGATCGGGGTCGACGAGCCCGGCAGAACGCGTCCCAGAATGCTCCGGGCCGACGACACGATCGCCTGGCACGAGGCGTCGGTGGCGTTCCTGCAGCGGACGCTCGGCACGCCGTTCGACGGGCCCACCGTGGTCGTCACCCACCACGGCCCGTCGGCGGCGTGCCAGCGCCGGGACATGCCGCTCGACTGGATCACGAACGGCTTCTGGTCACCCCTGGAGCGCCTGTTCGACCCGCAGGCCGTGGATCTGTGGGTGTTCGGGCACACGCACGCCTCGCTCGACACGCATGTGCGCGGCGTGCACCTGGTCTCCAACCAGGGCGGCTACCCGGGCGAACCCGTTCCCGGCGGGTTCGACCCGGCCCGGACGTTCGGGATCGGCCCGTCCCCCTCGGAAGGGGGCCGTCGGCGGGATGATCCCCGCTGACACCGGCGACCCGCATGCAGGAAATCCGCTCTTGTCAAGTCCACCTGTTATCGGGTAGTGTCAACAATTCCGGGGAAACGGGCCGACACCGCGTGCGTCCCGACCCCGGCCATCAACCACCCGCAAGGGGAGGAGGGAGACGGATGCGCAACAGCAGGATTCGAAACACGCTGCTTCTGGCCGTGCTGGTCGGGGCGGCCGGCCTTCTGGCGGGCTGCGGCGGGAACTCCAACCCGCTGATCGGCAACTGGAACGCCGTCGCGGTCACCGCGAAAGGACAGATTGCAAACTTCGTGCACACGGGCAAGGTCGCTGCCGGCAAGCGGATGATGACCTTCAAGGCACACACTGTCGTTGTGCACAAGGGCAACAGGACCGACAAGCTCCATGTCGCAAGCTACAAGGTCGACACGAAGAACCACACGGTCACCATGAACGTGCAAAACCCGAAAAACAAAAACGAGACAGCCGGAATGACGTTCCACATGATCAAGAACGGAGCGGGCATGTACCACGTGCACAAGACCAGCGAAGGAAGTGTCAAGACGTACTGGAAGAAGCAATGATGGAGGAACAGTCCGGCCTTCCGGAAAGAACACGCGACGTGCTCAATCTCACCTACGTCGGGGCCATGATCGGCCTCGTCTTCCCGCTCGTCCTGATCGGCTTCGTGATCTATCTGTACATCCAGCAGGATGACATCAAGGACGCCGTCGGCCAGGCGCATGTCGATCGGATCCTCAAGGGGTTCTGGATCTGGCTGGCCCTGATATTCGTCGGCGTCATCCTGTCCGTCGTGATCATCGGCTACCTCGTGATCCTGGGCGCGAACATCTGGTTCCTCGTGCGCATGGTGAAGGGGTACAAGGCCTTCAGGCGCGGGGAGGCGCCGAATTCGAAACCCCGTCCGGCCGTTGCCGACAGCAAGGGGGAGACGGGCTAGAGCGCGGAAGACTTCCGCACGAAACAAACCACCCGAGAGGGGGGGGGAGGAAAGATGCGCAGCAACAGGATCCGGCACACGCTGCTTCTGGCCGTGCTAGTCGGGGCGGCCGGCATTCTTTCCGGTTGCGGCAGCAGCAACCCGCTGCTCGGCACCTGGCACATGACCAAGATCGATGGGGGGAACCATTTCGCCCACATGGTCGTCAGTCATGCGTTCCCGAAGCACACGCTGTACAAGTTCACCTCGGGCAAGTGGACGGTCTCCGCACCGGACTCGAGCAGGAGCAAGAAGAGCGGCAGCCGCAAGGTCGACTACAAGGTCGAGCCAAAAAAGCACGCCGTCATCCTGATCGAGCACCTGAAGAAGAAGGGCAAGACCAAGAACTACACCTTCCACATGACCAACAACGGAATGTACCAGAAGGTCGAGGACGTCAAGATCGAGTTCAAGAAGGGCCCCTGCCCCAGCAAGTAAGCGCGTCCTCGTTCCGTGCCTTCCGGGCCCCGGGGGATCACGCTTCCCTCGGGGCCCTTCTTTCCACCGCCCCCGTCCGGATACAGGAGCACGGTTTCACCTTGTGCCGGGAAAACCCGCGAACTACCATATCTTGACAATCCGCCTTGTATCCGATACTGTACAACCAATGGAAACGGAATGTTCCGCACAAATCGAGGAGTGAAGAGATGGCAAGACGACCAACGAAGGAGAACGAGGAGGGGATCCCCATCCGGATCCGGGTCGGGATCCCGGAATACAGCCTGGTGGCCAACCGGATCGGACGGGAGCACGTCTCGCGCGAGGAGAACGCGGACGGAAAACCCCGGTTCTACGTCGTCTCCGAAGACGCGCGCCACCTCGAAGAGCGGATCCTCGGGGTGCTTGAGCACCTGAGGAACCAGCCTCCGGAACCCATCGTGACACTGCAGGCCAAGGCCAACGGGCAGCTCCGGGCGGCGTCCCGCCTCTCGGAGATGGTCGGCGAGGCGCTGCAGGAGCGGATGGCTGCCGCCTGAGGAGAATCCGATGGAATGCGGTTGCGGTGGAAAAACGTGGGATCGGTCGAACACGTTCAAGAACCTGTCGGACGCACTCCACGGAAATCGACACGTCCTCCGCTATTCCCGGTGCGCACGTTGCGGGAAACAGGGACAAGATTCGTATCGCTATTTGGTGGACAACGAGTTGATCGCAGTTGGTCTAATGGCGCAAACGCGGTTTCTCGAAACCTTCGAAAGATGGAAGGATGTGGATTCGAAAACCCCGGAATGGAGAAAACGGTTGAAGGACAGAGAGCACAAAGGCCCGTCGTCAACGTGAACCAAAAAGATTGGTTGGTCCTTCAGGGCATGGCCAATAGTCCCGATAAATGGTATTACTCAAAAGGCAATAGCGGCGATCCATGGGATGACGGAAATGCGAAGGAAGGGGAAAATCCGGGTGCATCGCGACCGGGAGACTCTGGAGCGCCTCCTCCTGGAACAGAAGGCGGCGAATATTGCGATGTACGATCGGCTGCGGCGGGCAAACACCGAGGAGCGACGTGAGATCGCCGACAGAAACTTCGTGTTACACGGGCTCGACATCGAGATCATCCACGAGAAGAAAGAAGGCCCCCTGGACCTGCTCTAGCTGAAAATTTCGTGGATCTGCAGGAAGACATCCGCTACGAACTGCTTTCGACCTTCTCCTCCGATGCGTTCACCATGATCGGCGGCCAGGCCGTTTCCTCCTGGCGTGCCGCACTCGGTTTACAGGACGCGACCGGGACCGTCTCGACCTCGGACCTGGACTTCCTTTTCGAGATGGGGGCCGGCGGGAGTGAACTGCTCAAGGCGATCGCGGAAAAGCTGGGCGGACACCTCCACACGGCAACGATGGACCAGGCCACCACCCAGATCGCGAAACTCGTGGTGCCCCACGTCGGCAGAAGGGGTGAGCCTCTCGTCGTGGACCTCCTCTCCGTGCCTCACGGCATGGACGCGAAGCGGGTCAGGCGAAATGCCCGGAGGCTGCGTGTCAACCAGGGGCCCGTGCTCCGCGTGATGCACCCGATGCATTGCCTGGAAAGCGCCGTTGCCAACCGCCTGACGCTACCCTCTCCGAAATACCGGAGCCGGGAGTACCTCACCCGGATCCGGGCGATATGCGAGATCGTCAAGGCTTGGACGAACGAATGCGCCAAGAGCGAGGCCACCGTGAGGGAGGCATACCGGACGGTGGAGGCGCTGGGACGATATGCCGAAACCCGCCTCCCGATCCAACTGCATCGGGAGGAAGGTATCGATGTTCTGTCCTCGCTTCCCGACGATTGCGAACAATCCCCCCTTCTGGGCGACGCGTTCTGGCGCCGTCGCCTCCCCCAGATACACAGCAGGGTCGAAGCCAAACGGGAACGGGACCGGAACCGGATCGAAGCGACCTCCGGACATCACCGTCCATAAGCGTGGCCCGGATTCGACCCCGGTTGCCTGGCACCATCCCGAGGTCTGTGCCAAAATCGAAATCACTGGTCACACGTGGGAAACAGCGCAGTATGAGCGAGGAAAACGCCACCATCGAGCAGGACACGGAGTCACTGGACGGAATCGTCGAGGAGTCCGTGCGGTTCGCCAAGGCCTACCTCGCCCGCAAGAGGGAGCTGAACCTGATGATCTCCGGGTTCACCCCGGAAGGCGGCATGCACATCCTGGAGATGCCGGTCAGGGACAACCGGGACAAGGACAACCTCATCACCCTGGCCAGGGTCGTCTTCCATCGTGAGGGGGTTGGCCGCTACGTGGTCATGTCGGAGTCGTGGGTGGTCCTCGGAATGGCCTCCCAGGACACCAGCGTGCCCCCATCGGAGTCGCCGGATCGAAAGGAGGTCCTGATGGTCTTCGCCTTCGACAACAGGGGGAACTCGACCGGGGTCATGCACGAGATGCTGCGCAACAGCAAGGGGCGCTTCAAGAAGCTCGGCGGACCGATCTTCCAGGGGGGTGCCGACATCACGAAGGGCCGTCTTGCCGACCTGCTCAGCCCACTGGCAAGACCCACCCCGTCGGAGGAGGCGTGGGCCGATGAGCGGCTCCACCGCCACCGCGTCCGTCCGGGCAAATACCTCCACTGATCCCGGCGGTTCCGGGACACTAACGCGCCCGACCCCATACCATCCCCCTCGTGTCCTCGGGTAGAATCTACCCAATATCCTGTATTGGAACGGCCGGATGTCCAATCACGCCCGGAGGGCCGGGCGCCAAGGGACGCCGGAGAACCGCCGGGCCGGGCGGGGGAGACCAGCATGGCGACGACCGAAGAACGCAGTTTCCGGCTGAACGAGGCCCGGGCGATCCAGATCCTGATCTACCAGCAGGCGGGAACGCTCGGCAAGGCGTTCCTGGAATACGTGATGAACTCGATCGACGCCGGCGCCGGCCGGATCGACATCGACTTCGACACGGACCAGTACACGATCACCGACGACGGCCGGGGCATCCAGACGCGCGAGGAGATCGAGAAGTTCTTCGAGGAACTGGCCTTCGATCATGCCGAGGACGGATACGACCGCACCTACGGGAAGTTCGGCATCGGACGTGCCCAGCTCTGGGCGTTCGGCACCTCCACCTGGCGCACCGGCCCCTTCGAGATGCACGTCAGCATGGAGAAGGGCAAGAAGCCGGTGTACACCCTGACCAGCGAGCTCGAGCCGGTCGACGGCGTCCGGATCAGCGGCCGGTTCTTCCGCCCCATGACCATGATGGACCGCCAGATGGCGCGCAACGAGATCGCGCGGCTGGCGAAGTACGCCCAGATCGAGGTGTACATCAACGGCGAGCTTGTCAACAACCCGCCGGACCGCGAGAAGTGGGACGAGGAGACCGACGAGGCCTATTTCTCGTGGTCCGAGCGCGGTGACGTGGAGGTCTACAACCTCGGCGTCCTCATCCGGAACTACCCGGCCTCCAAGCTCGGCTCCGGCGGTGTGATCGTCTCCAAGGTCCCGCTGCTGGTCAACATGGCACGCAACGACGTGCTGGAGGCCGACGACGAGAACTGGGTCCGGATCAAGGAGGTCGTGCGCAAGCACGCCCGCACGAAGGTCAAAAAGAACCGGAAGAGCCTCACGGATGAGGACCGGGAGAACCTCGCGATGCAGGTCCTGTCCGGGGAGGTCTCGTGGGAGGAGGCCCGGGAGATGCGGCTCATCACGGATGGAAAGGGACGCCAGCACGGGCTCGAGACCATCTTCCGGGGGTCAAGGGACCGGATCCCGCTCACCTGGACCGGGAACCGGGTCGGGGACCGGAGCGTCGACGCGGTCGGCAAGGCGCGCGTGGCGGAGAAGGCGCACGACCGCAAGCTCGCCTTCACGATCCACCCGAAGACGATGGAGCGCTTCCAGGCGGAGGGCATCAACGATCTTCGCCGCAAGCTCCGGGACGTGTTCGGCTCCGAGGAGAACAACCGCTTCTGGCGCTCCGACGAGAAGGACTGGGCGCCCACCGTCCCGTTCGAGCAGATCCTGGATCTCATCAACGACAGCCACGAGGTGGTCCCGCCCAAGGACTACACCAAGGCCGAGAAGGAGCTCCTCAAAACGCTCGAGCAGTACAACCACAAGATCACCTACAGTGTCGCGTCGCAACGCGGGGAACGGCTCCCGTACGCGCACCAGCGCACCATCGGCCTCGGCGAATCGGAGACGGCCAACGCGTGGACCGACGGGCACTCCAACATCTGGATCCGGCGCGACCACGTCAACAACATGCCGCGCGGGTTCGCCCAGACGGCCTACATCGTTGCCCTGCTGCTCCACGAGTACACCCACCAGGACAACGACCTCGGGGACAACGACCACGACTACGCGTTCTACGAGACCTTCCACAACGCCATGCTGCACTCGGACCATTTCCTGGGCAGTCCTTTCCATATAGCGGAGAACCTGTTCGAGTCCGTGATCAAGAAGGCTGAAAGGGGCAAGGACCTCTATCTCTACAAGAACGCGGCCAGGCAGGCCTCCGTGATGGAACAGGGCCGGTCCAACATCAACCGGGCGGCCGAGGAGGAGGGGGTCCCCCTTCCGGATCCGGAGCAGAAGGCCGCGGACGCGGCGCCGGCGCCGGAGAAGAAGGCGCCCGGCGGGAAGCCGAAGGCATCCGGGAGCGGAGGGTCCAAAAAGACCACGACCCGGAAACGGAAGGCCGGCAAGGACACGAGGCGGGCCCCGCAGCGGATGGCCGCCGACGAGACCCCCGTGCAGGGAAGCCTTCTTCCGGATACGGACGAGGACGACGGGCCGCGCATGTGATGCGGCCCAGGCGCCCATTCGACAAAGACGAGGAGAAAGCCCGCATGCCAGACAAAACGGCGGCCCTGAGCAACGAGGCAGGACATTTCTTCCCGGGCGATTGGTCCGACCACCCAAGACCCTGACGGAGGCTGCAATGGCCGAAAGCAAGCGCAAGTTCTACAAGCACCGCATCGTGGTGGAATACCTGAGCGACCGGCCGATGCCGCCGGATGGACTGAACCTGTCGGAGGTGGACTACGAGACCGACCAAGGCGAGTGCGTCGGGGACATCCGGCGCGAGGTGGTCAACGAGGAGATCTCCGCGAAGGAGTGTGCGCGGCTGCTGCTCGCGTACGGGTCGCAGCCGGACTTCTTCATGCTCAACGAGGAAGGGGAGGATTCACCGGACCTATACGGGGACTGGCCGGACTCACAAGCGCCCCAATCCCACACTGGGGGCGTCGGCGTCCGTCCTCCTCCAACGACAATGATGACAGCTATTATCAAAATATGATAGGATCTATCATCACATAGAGTCACGATCAGGTGAGGGACCATTGGAAGACAGAAAAGGATCAATCGGACACGAACAGCTCCTTCTTGTGGAGGCCATGGAGGCGAAGGTCGTACAGCACCTGTTCGCCGAATCGGCTTCCCCGGAGAGACTGACGCTCAAAGGCGGTCTCGCGATGCGCCTTCTGTTCGGCAGCAGCCGCTCCACACAGGATGTCGACCTGAACGCCAGCGACAGCGTCAGTTCCATGTCCCTGGCGAAATCCGTCAAACACGCAATCGACCGCATGGCGGAGGACATGAGGTCCGCCGGCGTCCTCAGCGACCTGACGGTTACAACCCCGAAACAAACCGAAACGACATGCCGATGGAAGATCATGGCGACCCTCTCGCAAGGGCAGCGCGTGAACTTCAAGGTCGAGGTGTCAAGGCGCCGGCACGAGGACAAGGCCTCCGTCGCTTCCCGAATGACACAACCGATGAACTATCCCGGGGTCAGTATTCCGGCCGTGATGGTCACAGCATACCAGCCGGAGATGATGGCAACGGCCAAGACCGCCGCCCTCCTGTCGGAGAACCGAACAAAAGCCAGGGACGTCTACGACCTGTACGTGCTGATCCGAGCCGAAGTGAAACCCAGCGAACATCTCGGACAATGGCTCCAGGATGAGAAACGGCGAACCGGAGAAAACACATCGGCCATCATTGAAAGGCTTTACGACAAACTCGAACAACTGGATTACGAGACGGCGAAAGCGCAGGTTCTGGACTATCTCGACCCGGGTGTCGCAAGATTCCTGGATCAGGACGCATGGGAATCCATGCGTCTTACCGTTGGCGAGAAGATCGAACACTGGATCCACGATTCGGATCACGAAAGCCCGATGGGGCCAAGACCATGAGAACCGAGGAGATCGCCGCTTTCCTCGGTTCACGCGACGCACCCCCGGTCCTGACAGCAGGCCATATCAAACAGCTCGTTGGCCGAGGAGCTTCTGGCGCGACGGCGTCCCGCGTTACAAGGCGTCTGATCGAGATCGGCGCGATACAAAAGGCGATGCGCGGGATCTTCCGGAACGCGTCGAAGCCGTCCGATCTCGGGGCCATCCTCCCGTACGTGATCCCCGGGGGCGTACTCTCCCTCGCCACGGTCCTGGGGGACGATGGAGTCGCCAACAACCTCACTCCGAACCTCCACGTCGTGGTGTCCATGGAAAACCGTGGGAACGTCCACAACCGGACCCTGACCGACGGGTCCAGAATCCTCGTCCACCGGATCCCGCAACGTCTGATGGGCTTCGGGATCGAGACGAGCAGGGGGTACAACCGGGCCGAGCCGGAGCGGGCACTGTGCGACTGGCTGTATCTCGCCGCCTCGCCGCACTCCCGACTCCGGGAGGTCCCGGACGATCTGGATCTCGAGATGCTGGACATGGACAAGGTCCGGGGGTACGCGGCCCGGTTCGGGGTCGAGCAGGAACTGGACGGTTTGGTCGAACGAGTACGTTTGGCCGAGGAGGCAACGGACAACGCCCCATTCTGAGCGGGCCCCACCTCAGGGGTGGCCGCCCACAAGAAGCCGTACGAGCTTGGAAAAGGGGGGTGAGGAATCGCAGACATCCTGATCCCAAAAACACAAAAGAAAATTGTCGTTAAAGATATTTTCGCCGTATAATACAAAGCACATTTTCCATTCGGCGAAACCCATGCCACAGCCATTCGTGCCCGATGCCGGGCAATCCTCCCTCGAGTCCCTCGGGAAGCGCCTGCGCGAGGCGCGTCTCGCCCGCAACGAGCCCCAGGAGATCTTCGCCCAGCGCCTGCGGGTCTCCGTACCCACGTTGCGGGCGATGGAGCAGGGCAGGCCGACCACACAGATCGGCACCTGGGTCGCGGCCCTATGGGCGCTTCGGCGCCTCGGGGAACTGGACGGCCTTCTCGGCGCCCGGGAATCGCTGTTCGATGAAACCCACGGACCCCGACGGAAACGGGCCGTGCGGAGGCGTATATGATCCGCTACGACGTCCATGCAACCCTTCCGGACGCGCGCGTTCTCAAGGCCGGGGAGATCGTCTTCCGGGATCCCCGCCCCAACGGGGACTACCGCAGCGCCTTCCGCTACGATCCCGCATGGATCGACAATCCGGATGCATTCCCGCTCGATCCCGAATGGCTGCCACTGGAGACGGAGGAGATCCAGGCCGACCGCCTAGAGCCCCCCATGGGCGTATTCCGGGATGCGCTCCCGGACGCCTGGGGTCGTCGACTGATGATCCGGAAAGCAGGCCTGAAGGGCACCGGACAGCTCGACCCGACCCTTCTCGGACTGCTCGCGAACCACGGACTCGGTGCGCTTTCCTTCATGCCGTCCGGATCGGATCCGCGTCCCATGGAGGACCCTTCCGCGCGGACGATCGAGATCGAAGACCTTCTGCAGGCGGCGGAGGACCTTGCCCGTGGGCGAGAGACGACCCCATCGATCGAAACCCTGTTCCGCGCCGGCGGGTCGCCCGGCGGCGTGCGTCCGAAGGCGCTTGTGCGCGACACGGACGGGCGGCGCTGGCTCGCAAAATTCCCCGCAGGCGGGGACCCGTTCGACATCGTCGGGCTGGAAGCGGCGACCCTGCGGAGCGCAGCGCTTGCCGGACTCGACGTCCCGGAAAGCCGCCTCGTCCACGTCGACGGGAAGCGCAAGGCGCTGCTGGTGGAACGATTCGATGTCACCGGAGTCGACGGGCGCAACCACATGCTCAGCGCCGCCTCACTGCTGGGGGAGGGCGCCGGGCGGTATGTCCAGGGCTACGAGGAGGTGTTCGAGGCCCTGGCACGCCACGCAAGCGCGCCGGACGAGGATCTCGCGACCCTGTTCCGGCACACGGCGTTCAACGCCGCCATCGGCAACACGGACGACCACCTCCGAAACCTGGTGGTCATGAGGACGGGAAGCGGGTGGGGGCTCTCCCCGTCGTTCGACCTCCTGCCGGACATCGCGGAGAAGCGGGAACATGTCCTGTCCGTCGACGGACACCATCACATCGCGAACGCCGGAGCCCTGATGACGATCGCGGAACGCTTCCGCGTTCCCCGGGCCAACGGGATCATCGAAGACGTGCTGGAGGCGGTGGAACGGTTTCCCGGACTCGCAATGGAGTCGGGTGTCCCGGACGAACAGGCGGGCCGGTTCCGCAGGGACATGCAACGCCGGATAGAAGGCATGCGTCCAGCCGGGCCGAGACTCTGACTGCGGAATCGGGTATACCAAGACGGAAGGGATTGGTCCCTGCTCACCTTCCATGCGGTGACATACCGTCGTCGTCGCCCATGTCCTGTAGCGAATACCGGAAACCCGGGTACACGAAAGCCCCCCGGATCGCCGAACAGTCGGTCTCGGAAACGCCCGCACGACGTGCAACGGGATACCATTCCCGGCGCACCCTCTTTTCCATGGTGTCGATGATCGCCCCGGCCTCATGACGGTTCAAATTGAACCGTTCGCACTGGGAAAGAAGGTTCTCCGCGTTCGCATAGCGACCCGCATCCCCACACCGCATCGCAAGGTCCCGTCGCTCGATGCTGACCGGAACCGAGGGGGTCAGGTCGTATGCCGGGGAGATCTCCCACCGGTCCCCTTTCGCGATCACGGCATGATTTCTCGGATGGTCGTCGATGTTCGAGATCAGTGCGTTGTAGACCATCCGGCGGAACAACTGCTGTGCGTCCGGTATCGGGTGCGCGCTCAAACGCCGCAGTTCCTCGACCAGAAGCGGATAGGACCACCAGCGTCTCGGGTTCGGGGTCTCTTCGATCTCCGGACGCAGAAGGGTGAATGCGCTCAACATGCGCGAACGCAGATATCCGTCGGTGGACCTCTCCCAGTCGAACCGTTTCACAAGCAGCACATCCCGCCCACCAACGGTTTCCACCCGGCTGTGAGCGACGTCAATACCACACCGTCGTGCGAGCGAAAGCATGGCATGCTCAACCCTGGCATGGTTCCACTTGTCTTCCGGATGAGGGAACTTGGCGAGCCACAAACCGTCATCGTCCTCGACCACGGCCTTGGGTCGCGCCCCTCCCATCGAGGTCCCCAACAGGAGAAGCTCGTCCAGACGGTTTGCTTCCGGCGTCTCCGGAACCCTTCTGTCCGAAATGACCCGGTCCGCCAACGAGATCAGACGATCCAGATCCAGCGTCTTGTTGAAGTCGCGTTTTGGTGCAATGGGCTCGGCGCTCAAACCGAATCCGAGAGCACCCACACGATCGTCCGGCGAAAGCAGCAGATAGTCGATCTCGCTCAACTCCGGACGACCGGCATGCCGTTCGATCACCCGGCGGCCCCAGTAATCCGGAGAGGCGTCACGAAGGGAACCGAACACGCCATCCCAGCCGACAGTCTCGTACTGCCTGGCGTCCAGTGGCATCCGGACGGGATCGATCGAAACCGCGTCGGGACGGTCAAGATAACTCCTCGCATACATGAACCGCCCCCGCCTGGCCCCTTGCTGGAAATCCATGGCGAAACGCCCGGCCGGCACGAATCCGGTCTTAACGGGGAGAACGATATGGACGAAGCACTCCGTGTTCCCGATATCAGAAATCATTGTCCAATCTGTCCCTCCCGCCATTGCGATGCCGGGCTCGAACACGACCATGCATCCGTTCGAGCCGGATTCCATGGGTGTCTTTTTCGGGATCCGCGACACCATCCATGCCGGAAAGAAGCCCGTACACCCAGAGGAGTGCCCCATACGTGGCCATGCGTGCGGTGGGCATACCGCGCTCAGCATTCATTACCGCCCTCGGTCCGGTCCCGATCCTCCCGGCAACCTCCTCGATCGTGAGGTTGCGACGAAGCCTCGCTGTGCGCAGGTTCCCACCGAGACGCTTCAGGACATCCTCCACCTCGTACGGCGGAGCGAGGGAAAGCATGTTCCGTCCCGACATCTTTCATTCTCCGCATATAATCCAGTGTTCGATGCTTTGTAAAGCATATATCAACGACGGGAAACGTGCAATTCGGAACGGATTCACCTGGCCGGAGGCCTGTCGGGAGAGACAACGGACAACGCCCCCCTCTGAAATGAGAGGGGCCTCACCTCGGTGTGGACGCCTCCTCGACGTCATCCCCCGCGATCCGCTCACACAGCATCCTGTGGACCGCGTCGCGGTCCATGACCTTGAAACCCAAGGAGTCCTCGATGTTGACCGCCAGACTCCCCTTGGCGACCAATTCATCCAGAAACACGGGATCCGTCTCGAGCATCTGATAGTTGTAACGGTCCGTCGGAATGGCGAGCAGCTCGAACGTCCCGTCGTTGATCCGGATGGTCTCGGTCTCCACGGGCGGCTCGACCCCATCGGCGTTCTGACGATCAACCCGATCAATCATCTCCCGGGTCGATCGACACCCGTCCACCATCTGGATCCCCCAGCGCAGATTGAACGGCGACTGGAAGTCCATCGACAGGCAGCCCGGTGTCTCGCGGACCTGCCGCATGCGCTCCTCGATCCATTCGACGTCCCGGTCGGTCAGATGCGCGACCACAACGTTCGCGTCCATGCCGAAGCCCGGATCGTTCGACGTCGCCTGTGCGATAAGGTGGTACATTCCAATTCCCTCCATACCGGCTTCCGACCGGTGTTTACCGGGGGCTCTCGCCCCGCTCGCGAAAGAGGGGGGTATCCTCATATTCCGGGATCATCGCCCGCACCCGAAGGGCAAGGTCCACCATCTGCCGGATGCGGGGCGCTTTGTCCGGAAACACCTCATCCGGAAGATCCCAGGATCGCATCTCTGAGATCACGTCCCCATAAATCCGGCCTTGGTCATTTGAGGTGAGGTCGAAATCGACGCGGTCTTCCACACCCGCATCCCGAACAAAGTTCTCCAGACGAAGGTTGCACGCAATACGACCCTTATCCTCGGGGATCTCTTCCAGGTTCAGGGAGAGCTGCACGAGGCTCTCCCACATCTCCGGATCCACGTTCGGATCGTCCGCGATCGACTCCCAAGACGGGTATTCCGGGTGGATCACCATCTCAACCAGAACCGGACCGTGTGGGAAGACCTCGAACGGATGCGTCCTGTGCTCCTCGGCCCCGAACACCTCCGGATGATCGAATATCATGTCCTTCAAGCTCATCGCCGACCCTCCCGGCCTCTCGCAGGAGCCCCGCTCACAAGAGCCCCGAATCCATCCCGGCCTCCCGGGTGACCCGCCCCCAGTCCGCCTCCATGGCGGCAGCGTCGTCCTTCCCGTAATACGTCACCTCGACAAACCCCTGCGGGTCCTCGTGGACGATCATGCCGCCGAGCGCCTCGTTGAACCGGCGTTCGGTCTCGTCGGGCCGGTATCCGGCGTCCTCGAACGCATGCTCGTCGATCCGGCCACGCAGCAGCCCGTACCATCCGTCCCCGGTGACCGAGTCCCCGGTCTCCTCGTCCGCCCCGTCCATGGACAGCAAGTGCACCACCCGGCTCAGGGCGGGTTCGCCCTCGAACCTCCCGGGCGAACCGTGTGGTGGAAGCGCGTTGAGAAGCGCACGGAATGTCTCGTCCATATCGATCTCCCGGGGGTTGCCTGAAGCAGACCCTCTCGTCGTCCTCAACCCATCGAGGGAGCCGCGTGCTCGAAATGCTCCCGGACGGCCGCCCGGATGTCGTCCGGGTCCGCCTCCGAGATCCCGGGCATCTCCGGCATCTCCCCGTACCCGCCGACATAGACGTCGGCATCCGGGGCGTCGTCGAGGAAAAAGCTCGTCGGCACCGTGGCCACCAGATGCAGCGTCCCCTCGCCGCCGCCCCAGTCGTAGTCCAGCCGCTCCCGGAAAGTGACACGCTGGCTGGAGACCTCCACGCGGTAATCCTCGATCCCCACCGGAGTCGTTGCGATAAACTCAAGACATCCTCGGGCCGAACCGAGCGTTGCCGCGTCAACCGGATCATCTTCGACCCCGAACGACCTGGGCGCGAACGCCTCCTCATCCGGCACCTCGAAGAAAACCTCCTCGCTATCCGCCGGGACGATGGCGGCATCCACCACGTCGCCCGAGTGCCCCGCGATCATCTCCGCGGCGCGCCGGACCCGCGCAACCATGTCGTCCGGGATCTCGGCGAGCAGGACGTACCCCTCGATCCCGCCACCGAGTTCATTCGCCAGATCGACGTTGTCGTCGATCTGCGCGGGGACCAACACCTTCTTGCTCATGGAAACCTCCTCTGTATTCACGGGGAGACCCGTCCGATCGGGACGGCCCGTCCTCGTATTCCGGGATCATCGCCTGCGCCCGAAGGGTGAGGTCGACCATCTGCCGGATGGCGGGCACCCGGGCCTCCAGGTACGCATCGGCTGGGACTTCCTCAAGCCAAAGCCCCACGGCGACATTTCTGTACACCCGGTCGAAATCCTCCGAGTAGAGACCACCAATGCCACCGCTTTTCTCCACACCCGCCCCACGAACGACTTTCTCCAAAAGGAGGTCGCACGTAATGCGATTCCCCTCATCGGGGACCTCCTTCAGGACGAGACAGAGCTGTATGAAACCCTTCCACTCGTCCGGATCGAGACCCGGATTCCGGGCGATGTCCTTCCGCGACGGATACTCGGGATGGACGATCAGCTTGACCAGGGCGCGATGCGACCCGTCCGGGAGAACCTCAAAGGTGTGTATCTTGTTCCCGGAATGGAACATCTCAGGGTGGTCCGTCACCATCTCCTTCAGGCCCATCCCCGACTCCTCGTTCGATTCACGGAAATCGCCCCCGTGAATCCATGTTTCAGTTCGATGGTCCGGACTCGACAGGACGCTCGTCCGCCAGCACGCGCTCAATCAGCGTGGCCTGCATGTCGATGTCCTCCCCCTCCGCATACGCCATCTCGGCGGATTCCAGGAAAGAGCGTGGAATCTTCTCGGTGCGCAGCACGTCGGCCGACCCCCCGAAATGCTGGTACGCGTACAAGCTGATCCCGTCCGCGTGGACCTCCACGAGCGAGAAATCGACCCGGAGCACGTTCCCCGGGTCGTCGAACGCCGACACGATCTCCTCCGCCGTGCTGTCCCCGGGCTCCATGCCCTCGAAATCCACCCACCTGGGCTCGAAGCCATGGGGGGCATACGCCGGCTGGAACGTCGCGGAGTGATCACCCATGGCCGGGTCGATCGCATCCATCCGCCGGATCAGGTCGGCGACCGCGGCCTCGTCGAAGTCGCACCGCACGAACACATCGTGGGGGAACATGTCGTTGTCGGACTGGACCTGCATCAGGATTGTCTTCATCGCTTCACTCCTTTCCGGAACCTCCGGGAATCAACCCATCGAGGGATCGTCCCGCGGGACGTAGTCGGCGATCGCCTCCCTGACGGCCTCAACGTACTCATCGGAAACACCCGGGCTGACGTGCACCCCGAGAAACCCCTCCCCGAGATGGACCGCCCGGGGATTCACGGCCCGGCCCAGCTCGGGAAGGGCGATCATCTCCGATTCGTACGAGACGCTCGAATAGTGGTCGATCGCCTTGAAATAGACCCCCGTCTTTTCCTTCCGCTCGAAGGAGGAGCGGATGGCGGAGGGCCCGAGCAGGACCTCGAGCTCGGGAACGTCGACGCGCATATCCTCCTGTTCCATCAGGGTCCTCGCACACTCCTCCGGGGGGACGTCCCCGTCGATGGGCCGGAACGGCTTGAACGCGGCGAAGTACGCCTCGACATCCGCACTGGTCAAAAGATGCGACTGTGTCAGGATCTCCGGGACCCGCTGGATCTCCCAGGCCAGGGGCAAGGGGATGTCCGCGACGACAAAAGAGGCCTCGGGTTCACCGAAATCAAGCATCTCGGCATTGCTGTGAACATCCAGAAACAGTTTCACCACGACCCTCCTTGAGGGTTTCCCATCACCAACTTGCCGTTCAGCCGGCGGATGGCGATGCATCCTGGCCGTACTCGGCGATGGCTTTTCGAAGCGCCTCCACGTACTCCTCGGACGCGTCATGGAAATACTCGAGGAGGAAGCTCGCACCGAAGTGGACGGGCTCCCGGGCCATGGGCCCGAGATCGGACACATCCACCATCTCGGACTCGTAGGTCAAGAGAGGGTCGCAGACATAAGGATCACGCGCCTGGAAGACCGCGACCGAGGAATCCATGCGGGAATCCGGACCGATGGTAACGAGGATTTCCGGAATCTCCACATTCATCCGCTCGGCCTCCATCAGGGCCTGCGCCGCCGCCTCCGGCGCCAACGTGCTGTTGACGTGTTTCAGCGCCTCCCGATAGGTCGAGAACGCGTCCACGACCACGCCGCTCTCCAGGATCCCGGAATTGGCCAGCACCTCCGGAATGTTCCGGATCCGTGCTGCAACGGGATCCGGAATGCTGACGTCGATCACCGGGTCCGGGGCACCTCCGGCCGAAGCCGTCCCACTCAGAATCATGCGCATGCGATCCACCTCGTCCTTCCAACCCCGCTTCGGAGTTCGTGAAATCTTTGGGAATACTACCAGAGATCGGGTGGAACATGGAGGGGGTTGAAGGCATTAGCGGAATGCGGGTTGCCCAACCCGCCCGGGGGTGTCGAATCCGGGGTCCGACCGAAGTACAATACAGGATAATACCAATCAGCCCGACCCGGACCGGGTGGGGTGGCCCGAGGGAGTCCCGAGTGAGCGAACCGTTCGTCCATCTGCACCTGCACACCGAGTATTCGCTGTCCGACGGCCTGGTGCGTCTGGCCCCGCTTGCGGGGAAGGCCGCCTCCGAGGGGATGCCCGCGGTGGCCATGACCGACCGGATGAACCTGTTCGGCATGGTCAAGTTCCACAAGGCGGCGCTGGCCGCCGGCGTCAAGCCGATCATCGGCGTCGACCTGCTGGTGGACACGGGGGAGGCGACTCCGTGCGTGCTCACGGTGCTGTGCCGCAACGGGACCGGATACCGCAACCTGACGCGCCTGGTCTCCCGTGGCTACCTCGAGGGGCGCCGGGGCGGCGAGGCGCTCGTGCAGCGCGAATGGGTGGAAGAGGCCGCCGAGGGACTGATCGCCCTGTCCGGTGCCAACGAGGGCGACGTGGGCCGGGCCCTGCTGGCCGGACGGGAGGACGACGCCGAACGGATGGCGAGACGCTGGGCCGGGGTGTTCGATGGCGACTACCACCTCGAGGTCCGGCGCACCGGGCGGGACGGGGACGAGGCGCAGACATCGGCGGCCGCCGCCCTCGCAGAGAGGACGGGCATCCCGCTGGTCGCCACCAACGACGTGCGGTTCCTCGACCCGGAGGACTTCCAGGCCCACGAGATCCGCGTCGCGATCCGTGAGGGGCGACGCCTGGAGGAGTCGGACCGGCCCCGGAACCACTCCCGCCAGCAGTACCTGCGCTCCCCCGGGGAGATGGCGGAACTGTTCGCCGACCTCCCCGAGGCGGTGGCGAACACGGCATCCATCGCGCGGCGGTGCAACCTGCCACTCGAGCTCGGCGTGAACCACCTGCCTGACTTCCCCCTGCCGGAGGGCGTCTCGGCGTCCGGGCATCTGCGCCAGACCGCGAGGGAGGGGCTCGAGGAGCGGCTGGCGCAGCTCGGCAAGACATCCCCCGAGGCGAGGCGCCCGTACGACGAGCGGCTGGAACACGAGCTCGACGTCATCGAGGACATGGGATTCCCCGGCTACTTCCTGATCGTGGCCGACTTCATCGGATGGGCCCGGGAGAACGGCGTCCCGGTCGGACCCGGGCGCGGCTCCGGCGCCGGCTCGCTGGTCGCCTATTCGATCGGGATCACCGACCTCGACCCGCTCGCCTACAACCTGCTGTTCGAGCGATTCCTCAACCCGGAGCGCGTGTCCATGCCGGACTTCGACGTGGACTTCGGCATGGAGGGCCGGGACCGGGTTATCGAGTACGTGGCCGACCGCTACGGGCGCGAGAAGGTCTCCCAGATCATCACGTTCGGCACCATGGCGGCACGGGCCGTGGTCAAGGACGTCGGCCGCGTGCTCGGCCACCCCTACGGGTACATGGACCGGGTCGCGAAGACGATCCCGTTCGAGGTCGGGATGACCCTGGGGAAGGCGGTCGAGGACGACCCGGACTTCCGCGCCCTGTACAAGAACGAGCCGGAGGTCCATGACCTCGTCGACCTCGCCAGGCCGCTGGAGGGGGTGGCGCGCAACGCGGGCAAGCACGCCGGCGGCGTCGTCATCGCCCCCAGCGAGCTCACCGACTTCACCCCGCTGTACCGCGAGGAGGACGGGGAGAGCGTCGTCACGCAGTTCGACAAGGACGACGTGGAGAAGATCGGACTGGTCAAGTTCGACTTCCTCGGTCTGCGCACCCTGACGATCATCGACAAGGCCGTCCGTACGGTGAACGCGCGCCGCCGTGCCGAGGGGGGCGGGGAGATCGACATCCGCTCGATCCCGATGGACGATCCCGGGACATTCAAGGCGATCCAAGCCGGCCACACGGCGGCGGTCTTCCAGCTCGAGAGCCGGGGGATGACCGAGCTCGTCGGGCGCATGCAGCCCGAAGTGTTCGAGGACCTCATCGCCCTGGTCGCCCTGTTCCGCCCGGGTCCGCTCCAGTCCGGGATGGTCGACGACTTCATCAACCGCAAGCACGGCAGGGAGAGGATCGCCTACCCCCATCCGGATCTCGAGTCCATCCTGAAGCCCACCTACGGGGTGATCCTGTACCAGGAGCAGGTCATGCAGATCGCGCAGCGGCTGGCGGGCTACACGCTCGGCGCCGCCGACCTGCTTCGCCGGGCGATGGGAAAGAAGAAGCCCGAGGAGATGGCGAAGCAGCGCAAGGTCTTCATGAGGGGGGCCACCGAGCGCGGGGTGGATGCCGGTGTCGCGCAGCACATCTTCGACCTGATGGAGAAGTTCGCCGGCTACGGCTTCAACAAGTCGCACTCGGCCGCCTACGCGCTGCTGTCCTACCAGACGGCATGGCTCAAGGCGCATCACCCGGAGGCGTTCATGGCCTCCGTGATGTCCGCCGACATGGACAACACCGACAAGCTCCTCCCCATGGTGATCGAATGCCGCCGGCTGGGGATCCCCGTGCTCCCGCCGGACGTGAACGTGTCGGTCCGCGACTTCACGGTCGCCGACGGGGGCGCGATCCGCTACGGGCTCGGCGCCATCAAGGGGATCGGGGCCGATGCCGTGCGGGCGGTCGTGTCCGAACGGGAGGCGAACGGGCCCTACCGGTCACTCCACGACCTGTGCCGGCGCGTCGATTCCAAACGGGTCAACCGGCGGACCCTGGAGAACATGGTCCGGGCCGGGGCGCTGGACGGCGTCGAGCCGACCCGGGCGGGTGCCATGCAGGCGCTGCCGGACGCGATGCGCGCGGCGGAGCAGGGCGGACGGGCCGAACAGGCCGGGCAGGGCGACCTGTTCGGCATGGCGCCCGAAACACCCGATACGCCGGGGGAAGAGACCCGATCCGGCGGGGTGGTCCAGGAATGGCCCCTGCGGGAACGGCTGACCGCCGAGCGGGAGGCGCTGGGCTTCTACCTGACGGGGCATCCGCTGGACGAGCACCAGGATGATCTTGCGGGGATCACAAGGCATATCGCGGATGTGGCGTCCTGGATCGAGCGAAACCCCGGAAAGAGGCTGAAGGGGGTCACCCTCGCCGGCATGGTGGTCGGAATGCGCAAGAAGAACGGCCACGCGTTCCTGACGCTCGACGAGAACGACGCCCGCATCGAGCTCCCCTTGTTCGAGGACACCTATGCGAAATACAAGCGGATCGCCGTCAAGGACGCGCTGCTCGTGGTGGAGGGGGAGGTGTCCGAGGACAAATTCTCCGGCGGGTGCCGGATCCTGCCGACCCACGTCATGGGCATCGACGAGGCGATGGTCCGGTACGCCCGCGACACGGTCGTCCGCCTGCCGGGCCAACCGGGTTCCGTGAGCCGGTCCTTCGTGGACGATCTCGAGTCCTCGATCAAGCCGTCCACCGGGGATGACGCGTCATGCCCCGTGTCCGTATACGGACGGAACGGCAAGGCGCAGTACCGCATGGGTCTTCCGGAGAACTGGCGCATCGCCCCCGATCGGGAGACGATCCGGCGGATGCAGCGCAACCTCGGCCCGGAGGGGGCCCGTGTCGTCTACCGGGATCCGGAGCCGGAGGAGTCGGACGAGGAACCTGGCATGCGGAACTGACTGGTGCGGGACCGTATAATCATGGAACATGGGCGGCCGTCGCTCATCACGGTGCGGGAGCTTTCGCGGGCACCAAGGGTGTCCCCACGAGATTGCCGCTGTCGGTATCCAGGGCGTAGCCCTCGGCCACCTCACCGTCGCTGTCGAACCTCACGTGGAAGGAGAGCTGACCGGATGTCTCACCGTCCGCGTCGGGCTCCTCGTATTCGACGAACACCACCCGCGTCAGGTCGTCCAGATCGCTGAGATCCCATCCGGACTCGGTGTCCACCGACCGGACCCCGGAGCCATGGAAATCGTAGTTCTCGTAGACCTCGTCGGCCATGGTTAGGCGCTCGTTCTCCCGGGCCGCCTCCTCCTCGCGGGCAAGCGCACGGGCGGCCTCCATCGGGGCCTCCCTTGCGGCCTCCAGCACGGCGCTGGAGACGGCCGCCTCCATTTCCGTGACCCGGCCGGCGAGCTCGGTCCCGAGCGCCCCCTGGACACCGTCGGCCCAGGCGATGATCCGGTCCACCGTGGACCGGTCGTCGTCATCGATATGCGTCGTCATTGCTTCGCGCCTCCTGTCTGTCGACGACCTCCGGCAGGGGGCCGTCGTGGAGCCGTTTTCCTCAACTCCATCCTCTACCCCTGCACCCCAAGCGCGTTACCACCGAAGGCCTTCATCCCCATCCTGAGACGAGGGTTCATCCATCACGGGGATATGCTCGCCGTGAACCCCCTCGAACCCGCGCCCGAAATAGACCTCCCCGTCCTGGTCGAGCACGGAAAACGGGACCTCCTCGCTCACGATGCGTTCCGCCGTGTCCTTGTCGCGAAGATCCCAGTCAGAGACCACGTCAAGAACATCGACGGCATCCCCGAACCCGTAGTGGTCGAACGCCTCCTGGACAAGTGCTTCCCTCCGCTCCATCACCGGCTCCACTCACATCGAGGGCGCGTCGATGTCCTCGAACGCGCGCGACCCGTCAAGCGCATAACCCGCCGCCTCCAGGATCCCCTCGTCATCGGGTTCCCCCCGGATCGGGCGCCCCAGCACACTCTCGCGCACGGCTTCGCAGACATGGGGGGAGGTGTTCGGGTCGGATTCAGTGCCGAGCACACGATGCGCATCCATCCACGCGGTGCCGACAAGCCGCAGTCCGGGGTTTCCGAAGTCCCCGTCCTCCGGGGGACGCCTTGCGACCCACTCCAGCCGGAACTTCCGGTCCCATGTCACCTTGGCGGTCACCGTCGAACACTCGTCCTCGGAGGAGGCGAGGGCGGCCCCCACGACATCCCGTGCCATCCCGGCGGGGTCCACATGGCCGGACACCTCGCTCGCGACGGGGATCCGGCACCCCCGGAGGATCGGCTGGTCGGAATGGCAGGTGACGGCATTCCAGCCATCACCGGACGGCCATGCGACCTCCGCCATGGCCTTCAGCGCGGCCAGGATGTCGGCATCCCGCATCTCGAAGAACAGGACGTCCGGGGTCCGGGACTTCGACTCGACCAGAAATCGTTTCGGCATCGTTCCAACCACTCCATCGTCTCACCCGGGCCAGGCGTCTCCCGCCGGCCCCGGGACATGATCCATTCCGTCAAACTCCTTCACACCATCGGCATATACATACCGTCACTGTCTTGTGGTATTTGAGGGTGATCAATAAGATTCAAGATCGTATCGCGAACCGACTGCGGAAGATCGATCCATTCCTGCCGAACAGCACCCGAATAAACCAGCTTTTGCCTATATTCCGTATTTGGCATAACTCCATCATCAATAAGGTAGCCGTCCTCATTGATAACCACATAAGGGGGTTGCCCCTCGATGCACATCCACACGATGTAACCCGGACCAGCCTCGTCTGACAGGGCGCCAACCAGCAGGACACCGTCCGGCTCCTCCAGATTATTCCTGAGGTCCAAACTTTCCAGGTAGTCCTGTATTCTTGTTCTGACAATCCCTGGAAGCTCCAACCACTGGCACTTGCGCCCGACATCATCCCGCCGGGATGACGCGATATATCCCATGCGGAAACTGGACCCAGTCTCATCACAAGCGATGTATGGGGCGTCCGATCCAAGATCGTCATGCCAGAAGGGCTCGGAAAGCAGAATGGCGTATCTGTGCGTTCCCGGCCTCACTTGCATGGTTTCCGGATCAATGGAGGGGGTTTGCTTGTGCACGCTGAGAACATAATCCGGCGCCCCCTGAAGGTAACGCTTAACAGGCGCCTTGTGCGGCTTGTAGTCCTTTTTCACGAGAATCTCCCTCAAATTCCCATCCGCGCTTATCTCAAGTCCATCCCGGACGGCGCGAAATCGTCACGCAACACCTCGAGCACGTTGCCCTCCGGGTCCCGGATCCGCGCCGGCTCGGTCTCGTGGCCGCAGTCGGGGCACCTGTCGTTGCACGACGTGACCCACACGTCCTCCCATCCATTCCGGGAAACCAGATATACAGGAGAACACTACCACCAATCCGGTGATCCCGACAGGGGGTGAGGGCGGTTAAACGAGGAGTCTGAAGCTCAGGACGGAAGGGTCAATCCACCACAACCGATCTCCTCCCGGACCTCCATCAACAGCACGCCGAGCATGTTCCTCCCCCTGCCGTTCACACGCCCCCAGGTGCGATTCACCGCGTTGTCCACGGTGGCGGCCTCCACGAGCTCCGCCTCGCCGGTGGACAACAGCAGGTCGGCCAGATCCGGGTGCTGCCCGAACTTCGCCCGCAGCACGTCCCGCATGCGGTCGAACTTCACCTTGGACCACCCGGGCCGGATGTCCCACCAGTACAGGCCGTGGGCCGCCATCGCGACCAGGGCGGGGGAGGGCGCCGCGAGCACCCAGTCCCGGACCGCCTTTTTGCGCGGCTTGCCCGCCTGGTAGGCGTGCTCGGCCGTGGGGAAGGTCTCCCCCTCGAAGAGGACCGGACGCTTGTACAGATTGCTGAAGACCCCGTACGGCTTCTCGCTGGCACGGTAGAAGTGGATCGGATCGGTTCTCACATGCCACTCCTCAATCGTACGCCGAACTCCCTCCCCGTGATCGGAACCGTCTTCATGTTCGTCTCGATCGCTTCTTTCACCCATTCTGGCAAGTCCATAAAATCCCGGGTGTCCGCCCAGGCGTCCACAACCCTCTGTGCTGCTTCAGTGGCGCCACGAACAATGATATCCACTGGAAGCCTGTATTTTCTTGCCAAGTGTTCGAAAGCGTCCACGGAAACATCGTCAAACCGCTTGCTGCCGGCCAGGCTCAACCCCATCGTTTCCGTTCGATCTTTAAGGTAGGGGAGCGTTGACAGAAAATCATACCCCGGAGCAAGTGAAGCCGTGTGCCCATCCGGGTAAATCAACGACCAGTTCTTGGCGTGCATATCGCCATTACCGATTGCCGCATTGAAAACGAGACGAGCGATAAATTTCTCCAGACCTTCCCCACCAACCTCATGGAAGACCACTTGAGCGATGTTCCCATAACTCACCTTTCCGTACTTTCTCGCAGGCCATAGTTGGAAAACCTGTGCGAAATCCTCTATGTGAACCCGGGAACCATCGCCCGGACGGCGATCGAAACGACGGACGATAAGCGCATTCCTGTCTTTCCGTATCCCTTTTGGCAACCCATGGATATCCCGCATGGAAACAAGCTCGACCTCTGGAATATCCAAGCCGGAACGACGGGCCAAGTCCATCATGAAGAATTCGTTCTCCGGAACAAAATCGAACCGTTCCGATGGAAGTTTTGCGATCCAGTTCCCGCCCTTGCCCTCAACGGGTATCGTGAGACCACCGCCAGCTTCCCGGATCACGGAGAACTTCAGTTGCACCCCGGCGAGGGAGAATTTGAGGGGCATCTCTTCACTCTCAGCGCCGCCCTCCCGAGAGGCGGAAGCCATTTCTGACGGAGGATCCGCATAAGAAGGCAGGATCACAACCGCACCCGGAAGGTCCTCACCAAGGTGCTCGAGCAGAGGAAGGTCCCGTTCCTGAGAAACACCGTTGCGCTCGGCAATACGTTGTCTCAGTCCACCTTCTGGAAGAAGGTTTGCAAAAAACGGGTGTACTTTCTTGTTGAACAACTTGGGGTGATAATGAATCCCCCCGTCACGCCCCTTGAAACCAAGACTAAGGATCGGCCGATCTGGATCATCCAGGTACGATGGATCGAATTGAAAGACGCTGGCATCCCCCTTCCCGTGAACACGGAAGATCGTGCCGACGAGCCGACTTCCAAGAAACACATTCAGGGATGCGGAGTCCATGCTCAATCATCCTCGCCATCCGGTATCGCCCACAGGGCACCGGAACCATCCGGAGCATTCGAATCACCCACGTGTCGTGAGGAGGCGAGCGCTTCAACCATCGGGGAGATCTCTCTTGGAACCAACAGGATTTCCACATCAAGAGCCCGTGCCAAACGCCACAGTGTCGACAAAACCACATCCCCGCCGCGCTCCGCCTTCGAGATCACGTTCTGCATCACACCAGAGCGTCGTGCCAAAGCGCGCTGCGATAACCCGGCTTCCTTACGGGCCTTTACCAAGGCATCAGCGATAAGCAGGTTGTCAAGAGAATGCTGAGTCATTATCGTGGATCAAAGTCGTCAAATGAACCACGATAATACATCATCTCTTATAAAAAGTCATCCAGCACCATACAGACTATGCCGCTACTGACACTTCGACGCACTACAGTTGAGACAGACACTGCATCCGTCCATCATGACCACGGCCTTCGTGCTGCACTTGCCGCAGAGCTGCGCCCCGGCCGGGAATCCGTCACCATCCGCCTCGTCCGACCCGGACCCGGCGGACTGGCGAGCCTCGTACTCGGCCCGCTTCTCCTGGATCAGCGCGAGCTGGTGCTGGTCCGGACCCTCGTCCTCGATCAGGCCGATCATCCTGAGGTGCTTGTCCAGCACCGACCCGATCTCGGCCACGATCGATGGCATGTAGACGCCACCCGGCTTCCAGTAGCCGCCGCGCGGGTCGAACACGGCCTTGAGCTCCTCGACCAGGAAGGCCACGTCGCCGCCCTTGCGGAAGACGGCCGAGATGATCCGGGTCAGGGCCACGACCCACTGGAAGTGGTCCATGTTCTTCGAGTTGATGAACATTTCAAACGGGACCCGGCGCTCGTGCTCGGTCCCCTCGTTGAGCAGCATGTCGTTGATGGTGATGTACATCGCGTGCTCGTCGAGCGGGTTGCGGATCTTGTAGGTGGAGCCGAGCAGGACCTCCGGGCGCTCCAGACGCTCGTGCATCTGGATCACCTTGGACTCCTCGACCTCGTCCTCCGGCACGTTTTCCAGGACCTTGAAGCCCACGATGGGCTTCTCGATCTTCGTCGCCATCTCTGGCCCCCTTCTCAGTATTTGCCGTACGTCCCCTCCTTGAGGGCGTCGTACAGGTTCGCGGCCGTGTGGACCTCGCCCTCGTACTCGACCTCCTCGTCGCCCCGGACGGACACCCTGGTGCCGTCCTCGAGGGTGAACTCGTAGGTCGTGTTGGCGAGATCCGCGTTCTTCACCAGGACCCCCTGGAACACCTCCGGGTTGAAGCGGAAGGTCGTGCACCCCTTCAGTCCCGCCTCGTAGGCGTACAGGTAGATGTCCTTGAAGTCCTCGTACGGGTAGTCGGTGGGCACGTTCGCCGTCTTGGAGATGGACGAGTCCACCCACTTTTGCGCCGCCGCCTGCACCGCCACGTGCTGTTTCGGTGTCACGTCGTCGGCGGTGATGAAGCCGGCGGGCAGGGCGGCCCCGGGATCGTCCGATCCCGGCATCGCCTCCGGGTTGACCAGTTCGCGGTAGGCGAGCATCTCGAAGGAGAACACGTCCACCTTCTCCTTGGCCTTGCGCCCCTGCCGGATCACGTTCCGGGCGTAGTGGTGCGCGAAGCTCGGCTCGATGCCGTTGCTTGCGTTGTTCGCCAGCGACAGGGCGATCGTCCCGGTCGGTGCGATCGAGGTGTGGTGCGTGAAGCGCGCCCCGTGCTCCGCGATCGCGTCCACCACCGACGGGTCGACCCCGGCGATCCGGGCCATGTACCGGCTGTAGCGGGCGTGCAGCACCCGTCCGGGCACCCGGTCGCCCACCGAGATCCCGTCGTCGGCCATCTCTGGACGGCGCCGCATCATCTCGGGCGTGACCTCGAACTCCTCGTCCATGATCGGGGCGGGGCCCTTCTCCTTCGCGAGCTCCACGCCCACACGCCATCCGGTGACCGCCAGGCGGCAGGCGACGTCCTCGGTGAACGCCAGGGAGTCGTCCTCCCCGTACCGGAGGCCCAGCATGGTCATCGCCGACCCGAGGCCGAGGAACCCCATGCCGTGGCGGCGCTTGCGGGTGATCTCGTCACGCTGGGCCTGAAGCGGCAGCCCGTTGATCTCGACGACGTTGTCGAGCATCCGGGTGAACACCGCGACGACCTCCTCGAAGGTGTCCCAGTCGAACCGGGCCCGGTCGGTGAACGGGTCCTCGACGAACCGGGTCAGGTTCACCGATCCCAGAAGGCAACTGCCCGCGGGTGGAAGCATCTGCTCGCCGCATTGCGCCGTCACAAGCCCGTTGAAAATGACGGTGTTGTGATCCGGCTGCGTGGTATCGAAGACGGGCTCGCGTCCGACATGGACGATCCCCGCAACCCTCGTGGCAAAACGCTGCCTCTTGCGGAGCGCCTTGCCCTGTGCCCACGCGTGGTATTTCCCGTTCTTCCGGTCAAGCAGGAATCCGATCTCGCGCATGAACACCTCGCGCGATTCCCCATCGATGATCAGATCGTGGTCGGCCTTGCAGTGGTACTCACGCTCACCTCCCTTTCCATCCGGAAGGTTGCGCTTCCCCGCTGCACGACGGAGACGGATGCGCGAGAAGACGCCGAAATTGGCGAGAAGCGTCTGCACCTCCTTGAGCAGCCCGGGATGACTCGACGCCAGGCGGATCGAACAACTCGTGTTCCCGCCCGAGACGTTGACCGTCCCATCGGCCTGGAACAGGGCCCGCAGATACCCTCGGACGCAGTCCTCGCTGCCGCGCCAGACAACCTCGGGAACCTGCAGCTTGGTCCGCCTGCTGAATCCGTAATGCTCGAGCGCACGGGCAAGCAGTGCCGAACGGATCGACAATTCGTCACGCTCCGGGATCGAGCAGGGGGCGACCCTGTACGTCCGCGCCCCCTTCGACGCGCCCGCGATCAGCGTGTTGATGTAGGAGGCGAGGGGGGTCGCCAACGCCTTCTTCTCGCCCCAGAACTCGGCACACGCCATCTCCTGCCCCTTGGAGTTCCTCGTGAAATGCCCGTCACCGGTGATGAAGCCGAGCAGGAGTCCGAGGTCCTCGCTCCCCTCGCAACCGAACTGGCCCTTGCCGGACTGCACAAGCAATTCATCGCCGACCCTGAGGTCACGCAATTCGACCCGGCCCCTGCGGGTGAAGAACCCGTGCCATTCGGTCGCCTTGATCTCATAGCCGTCCACCGTGGTCACCCGGTACACGTCGGCCTCCCGGGCCGTCATGAAGGCCGGCACCGCCGGACGCGCCTCCGTGCCGCGACCCCCCGTCTCCAGGATGCGCCGGTCCGCCGTCACCTCCAGCGGAACGCCGCGCCGGTGGAGCTCACCGATCGGCACCATCCCGTACTGGGTGGCAAGGCGCGTGTCGGCCGTGACACACGGGTTGGTCGCCCGGATGTTCTCGCAGAACCAGTTGTTGTTCTGCCGGTTGCCCTCGTCGATCAGCAGGAAACCCGGCTCGGCGTAGTCGTACGTGGAGGCCATGATCATGTTCCACAGGTGCCGGGCCCTGACCGTCCGGTACACCCGGTGGGCGACGAGTCCGTCGCTCTCGCGCACCACATACCCCTCATGGACCTCCCACGGACGCCACACCACCTTGTCCGGATCGTCCAGGTCGAGCCCGTCGGCCTGCGCCTCCCCGGCGGTGACGGGGAAGGCCAGCTTCCACTCGCCGTCGGCCTTAACCTGCTCCATGAACTCCTCGGTGACCAGCAGCGACAGGTTGAACTGGCGCAGCCGCCCATCCTCGCGCTTGGCCCGGATGAACTCCTCGACATCGGGGTGGCCGATGTCGAAGGTGCCCATCTGAGCCCCCCGACGCCCCCCGGCGGAGGAGATCGTGAAGCACATGCGGTCGTAGATGTCCATGAACGACAGCGGACCGGAGGTCTGGGCCCCGGCCCCGGCGACCCAGGCACCCCGGGGACGCAGGGTCGAGAAGCAGTAGCCGATGCCGGCGCCGCTCTTGAGCGTCATGCCAGCCTTGTGCACCTTGCCGAGGATGTCGTCCATGGAGTCGTGGATCGTCTCGGAAACGGTGCAGTTGATCGTCGAGGTCGCCGGCTTGTAGTCCAGCGCCCCGGCGTTCGACACGATCCGGCCGGCCGGGATCGCGCCGCGACGGAGCGCCCACAGGAACCGCCCGTACCAGTGCTCCCGCACATCCGGCGCCTCGATGTCGGCCAGCGTCCGGGCGATCCGGCGCCAGGTGTCGTCCAGCGACTGGTCCACCGGCTCCCCGGCCTTGGTCTTGAGCCGGTACTTCGAGTCCCAGATGTCCAGCGAGGCCGGCTGCATCGGGACCTTCCTCGGGATCTCCGGGAGGGCCCCGGAACCCTTCGTGTTCTCGTGCGTGTCGTTCGCGGTAGGGGTGTTCTCCAGTTCACCGGATTTCATGCGCTCTTCTCCGTTGATCCTCTCCGGGCCGTGCCAAGGGCAGGCCGCCATCTCTCCATTCCCGGCCGTCCCGGGGGCGGCGGGGCGGCGCCCGTCGGTGCGCGAACACAAGGCGGCACCAGTGTTTTTCGGGGCACCGATTACCAATCGGGAGGTACATCATACCAGTTGCCGGGTAGCGTGGCGATAGGGTGAATCGCTTCCGACACCCGCGCCGGTCACGTGCGAAGCCCGTACCGCGCGGGACCATGTCCTTATGGGACTCCGCATCGCAAAGGGTCCCCCGTACTGTTGACAGGATAACCGATAACAGGTAGTGTTTACCCGGAATAATGGGCACACTGAAGCAGGCGGTCCGTCCTGCGGCGGACGCCGAAGAGAGGGAGAGATGCGACCCGGAACCACCGCTTTTCTCGTCGCCGTCGCGATCCTGCCGTCCCTGGCGGGCTGTTCGGCATTCAAGACCATGTCGATCAGCACCGGCCCCAAGGTCGAGCACCGGCAATTGGCCGGGACCCGGACCCAGACGCTCAAGCACTACAACCACCAGATCCTCAGAATCCTCCCGTCCGACGCCGACCGGAGGAAATCCGACATCGACAAACAGGACGCCATGGTGACGCAGGGCCTGTACCTGACGAAGAAGGGCAGGGTGGAGCCCATCGGCGCCAAGCGCCAGAAGCGCATCGACCTGGTGCCCAGGCCCGGCAAGCCGATCCGGAACGTGCCCGCCGAGAAGACCCGCATCGCCCCGGTGGACCTCAGCGTGCCGGGCGACGGCAAATGAGCTCCGGGGAGGGGGAGAGCCGGTTCTGGTTCTGGATGCTGCTCGCCCTCGGCGTCACCTACCTGTGCTTCGAGATGGCGTTCAACACGCAGCTCCTGGACGTGGTCGGAACGGTGCCCAACGCCATCGACGTGCACCGCCTCGAGGTCGAGGGGCGCATGATCTCGGCGTCCGGCGTGACGCTGGTCGCCTTCTCCTTCATCGCGCGGGGGCTGGCGAAGGGGCGGTTCTGGCGTTCGGTGGCCAAACTGGTGGCCGTCGCGGCAATCGCGGCCCCGCTGATGTTCTTCGGGGAGAAGGCGCTGATCACCGTGCTCGCCAAGGACGCCAGCAAGGCGACCCGCCAACACGCCTCGGACATGCTGATCCTGAAAAAGGGCATGGCCGAGGGGGTCGTGCACATCAAGGGCGTCCCGTACACCGGACGCCACCCGAGCCCCACGGACAAGACGTTCCTCGCCCTGTCGGGGGTGATGGTCTTCGCCGACCCGCCGTTCCTCGACGAGGTCGCCGCCCGGCGCAAGCAGATCGTCTCGCGCACCGCGCGGGCGGTCGCCGACCGGCAGGTCGGCACCGATTACCACAAGTACCGCCAGGCGGTGCGGCGGATCAACCACGCCTACGACCGCTACTACAGGGCTTACCGGAAATACCTGCACGTCGAGCACCACCCCCGCCACATCGCCCTCGAAAAATGGGCACAGGCGAACCAGAGGATCCTGGACGCCTACCACCAGTACCAACACGGGGAGAGGGGGCTGAAACGCAGGGCGAAGATCGAGGCAAAGCGGATCCGCCCCAAGCTCAAGGAGTTCTTCCAGTACCGCTCGGACTGCTTCACCAACCGCTGCCGGGCGAACATGGACAAGCGCTACCACAAGGCGGCGGCGAAGGCCATATCCGACCCGCCGCCCTGGACCTTCTGGTGCGACCAGAAGATGCAGAAGAAGCACGGCTTCACCCTGTTCACCTACGACAACAACCACGGGGGCCAGACCCCGGTCCGGCTCGGGTGGGGGAAGAAGGTCGGCACCGGGCACTACGTGTGCAACCTCGGCCTCAAGAGCATCGAAAAGCACGTCTACTCGCTCGGTGCGAAGCGGTTCCGGAAGAGGACCGGGATGTGGCCGGGCAAGGACTACCCGGCCTTCCTGACCTCCCCCGTGGTCCGCAAAAAATTCGTCCGTGAGGCCCGCAAGCGGGGCGTCCACCTGCCCCCGGACTGGAGCCCGACCGACGAGAAGACGTTCCTCAAAAAGGCCGAAGCCGCCGTGCGACGCGAGGCGAGGCACCGCTACATACACGGGATCAGGAAGGCCTCCGGCCACTACATCCGCCCGGGGCTCTCGCGGACGCAGTTCCAGCATCTGCCCTTCATCCAGGCGAGGGCCCGGAAGGAGCTCCACTGGCACCACCGGCGCCCGGTGTCCTTCCACATGAGCGAGCGGCGCTTCCAGCACGAGGTCGTGCTGCCCCAGGCGCACCGCGAGGGTATGGCCGCGCTGCACAAGATGGAGTCCAAGCGCAGCCGGCTCGGGCTCGGCGAGAAGTACGACCAGACGGGGCGGTCCTACGTCACCGACGTCATCGTTCCGCCCATCGCGCTCACCTTCTCGCTGTTCTTCGGGTTGTGGAACGCGCTCAACCTCGCCAAGGACCTCGTCTTCGGGGTCACGAAGTTCCACCCGAGGCGCAGGATCAAGGCGGGCATCGCCGTGGCGACGCTGGCGGCGATCGCGGTCACGCCGTTCTTCGTCCACAACAAGATGACTGATAGCCCGGCGTACCAGCGGATGCTCTCCCAATCCCACCAGACCCTCGGACCCGCCGCCTGGCCGTTCGGGTGGATCATGCGGGCCGAGCCGGCGGTCTACCCCGTGGGGGCGAAGGTGCGGGACGGGATCACGGTGGCCGACAGGGCGGCGAAGACGGAACTCACACGCTTGCGCCGTTGCACTTCGGGCGGGCACATCAAGCAGTGCGCCAGCGGATCCAGAAACAGTCGTAAAGCGCTTTTCTGACAAACGCCACGTTGAACAAGGCAACAATCTGCCGCCATACGAAACGCTGCGTTGTCTACGCGATACATTGACCACAGGAATACGGACACCGCATACTAAAAACCCGGGAACAGGTGACCGAGGAACGTCTGAATGCAGAACAGGAGCAACACAACAAGCAGACCCTCAGCCGAATGGCTGGCCAACTTCAACCTGCTTTTCGACCGGGACCAGGAGGACTTCATCTTCCCGGTCGAGGGCAACCGGTACGTCGCTGTCGTCCATGCCTTCGACCGGTCGGTCACGGTCAGCAACCTCGGACTCAACAGGATCGCCGAGACGTTCCAGAAGATGGAAAGCGGCGGATTCGAGTACCGGTCCCTGGCCGACGTCCCGGGGCGTGTCCGTGAAAAGGAGACCGCATTCGTCGAGGACGGAAAGCCCGTGGACGGGATGCTCTGCATCATGGCAGCGGATCTCGACAAACTGAAGGAGGACGTCACGGCGGCACAGGACGTCCTCGGCCTGCTCGGAATGCGTATGGAGGGCCCATCCGGACGGGATCACGGGGAGGACATCGAGAACGAGAAGCACGTCCGCTACTCCGTGGGCCGGAACAGTGTCGCGCGCTGGACCTCACGGTTCGCCTGGAACATCTTCGGCAAGCTGTTCGGCTTCGATGTGGAGGAGAACCAGGTCCGGCAGGATTCGACCGGCGAGACGTTCCGCACCCGCAAGAGCATCTCCGGGGGCGCCGCGCGTTCGATGATGGAGATCCGGGCGCTTTCCAGGAACATGGGACTCAAGGACGGGCAGCCGGGTCTATCCTCCAAAAGCGCGCAGCTTCTGCTGTTGAGACTGTCGATGAGGAAGGAGTCCGTACTGGACCCGAAGGTCCAGGACATGCTCACCTGGCACGCACGGGAGTCCGAGGTTGTCCGCCGGGAGACGGGAACCTATCTGGACGCCCTGTCCGGAAAGATCGAGGCCATGATCGACTCGGAGACGAACGGCTTGCCGTACGACCGCTCCACATCTCCCGGAAACGGGGAATACCGGAACCAGAGACGGGATGATCTCCAAGGGCTGAAGGACAGCCTGTCCCGGATCCGGGAAATGGTGGACGGAAATGCCGGGGAACAGGCCATCCTCGATGAGATCAAGGATCTCTCCCTCGCCACCGAGGTGCTTTTCCAGGACAGGAGGTCGATCGCAACAGTACACGAGGCATGCTCGACCATCACGCACGCCGTCCTTCTCCATGCGATCGTGGACTCGCCGAACAAGATTGTCCGGTGGATCAACGAGGGCACCCTGAAACCGGGGGACGACCCCATGCGGCAACAGGAGCGCGAGGGGGACTATCTTCTCCATCCGGAGAAACTGAGGAAAAGGGAATCCCGGTTGATGGAGCGGGCCAGGCAACAGGGGATCAACGACCCAAAAGCCCTGGAGGACAGGCTGGGGGATGATCGGATGTCTGACGGTGAGGAGACATCCGATCCCGACGGTGGGCCCACTGTCCACTGAACCGTAGAAGCGCCCTGAACAAGGCTTGACACCTCATCCTCCAACAAATCGAGTGCGTCCTGTACCAGACAGGACCCAAGTTTGCACCATGGAATCCATCCCCATGCGGGTGTTCGTGCCAACGCCACTCCCTGTTCGCTCACGAAATCTTGAGCGCATCACCCGGAATGCGATCGACGAAACCACCTACAAAGGGTTGTGCCGGATTCCGGGTCTCGACCCGAGAGTCTCCGGCCCAGACCTCGATCGACGGATCCTGATCCTGGGCGGGGACGAATGCTTCCGGGTCGTTGACGACCCGAGCATTCTCGTCGTGGGGATTCCAAACTGGTCCCGAACACCCTCGGACGCCCTGCGCGCCCTCGAGGTTCTGGCATACGGGTTCCACGACTACTGCGCCCGGGAATCCGTCTGTGGAAGAGGGCTCTTCCGCACCCCCCCATAACCCGAAGGCCTATGTTCGAATTCTACCCCCGCAGGACCCGGTACATCGGAAAGTCCGCCATCGCGATCCCGGGCATGGGAACGAACATCATCGGCGTGTCATCGTATGTCTCCACCTGGACCAGCGAGGTCGTCACGGCCTCGCCCACGTCGCTCACGCTGTCCACGAAGTAGCGCATGAACGAGGGCTGGACCCCGGCCTCGACGACATCGCCGTCGCGCATGTGGAACCGGCCCACGGCGACCGCCCGGCGGAGGGTCTCCCGTCCGTGCTCGACGGCCGCCTCGCGGACCATCTCGGCGAGGGCGGGGCACGCATCGAGCTTGTCCTTGCGTCCCGCGAGGAAGTCCTCCACGCCCTCGTAGAACACGTAGGGGTAGAGGTCCCGGGCGTCCCATGCGAACGCGCCCCCCGCCTGCCCCGGGGCGCCGTCCTCCATCAGGAACAACCCCTTGACGCGTTCGGGGAAGATCACCAGCAGCCGGTTGTTCAGCGTATGGGCGACCACCCCGGTCCCCTGGGCGAACAGATCGTGGTCGACGAGGTCCGTTCCCAGACGCTCGGCCATGTCGGATGTGATCGGATACCAGTCGGTCCGGGGGCGTCCGTACAGGAACACGCCGAGGTGGCCCCAGAAAGGGTCCAGGACGCACTGTCCGTCACGGCGGGGCAGGGCGGTCGGAACCCGTCCTGCGGGGCGATGCGAGGCGCGGTCCTCACGGATCGGGAGCAGGGCGTCCACGCCCGTCGCGAAGACCAGCGCAAGGGCGCGCAGCTCCCTCGGGGTGAGCACGGCCTCGCCCGCCTCGACGGCCCGCACCTGGTCGACGGGGATGCCCGTCGCCTTCGCGACGTCCTCGTGCGTCAGTCCCGCATCGGCGCGGATGTCGCCGAGCGCCACGTTCCTCATCACCGACCCCTACATGTGTCCGCAATACCAAGAGACGGGTATTGAAACCACTATATCCGGTGGGGGGATGGCCCGCAATGGTTGATTTGCCGGGAAAACGAAGGCATGGGTTGGCAAACGGGACGTGATACCCCTTGACAAAGTACCAGTAATCGGGTAGTGTACACAGTAAGAGCCGATCCACCTCCGGCAGGCGTCGGAGGTTGCGCCCCCGGGAAGGCCGGGGGAGAATCGGAACACCGGACAAGCAAACGGAGGACGGGACAATGCCAGAATTCGGAGAACCGGGCTGGGGGATAAACGCCTACAACGCAACCCAGGGCCTCGAAGATAGGATGATGCGTGCCGGCCTGCGATACATGGAAGAGAATCGCCGCTGGGTTCAGTTGAGCAATTGGCGCGACCGGGTCGCACGGGAGTCGGTTGATACCCTCATCCACAACCGGAAGGCGGTCAAGAAGATCACAGAGCGAATGAACAAGGCGGCAGATGACGCTCAAGACGCCGAAATAGGAAAGCTCGCATTCGAGGAGCTCACGGAACGCTACCGGCAGATGCTGGAGGCCAGGGGCGAGGGCGAGAGCCGCAGGTCCATGCTGGCCCGTTACGCGAAGCTGAAAGTGAAGGAGATCACCGAATTCTTCGAGGAGTTCCCTGGGGCGAAGAACCTCTGGGGAATGAAGTTCAGTGACGGCTCCCCCGTGCGCAAGACACGCGCTTGGGTAGACGGAGTCTGAAAAGGCGGAACGATGATCATTTTCCTGATAAGCGCGATCGGTGCGGGCCTGTTCGCAGCCAACGTCGTCCCGGTGTTCGCGTGGATGCGGCACTCGGGAGGGGCGATGGCGCAGATGGAGGTCTGGATCAACCATCAGGCGTACCACGTGTCGATCTGGCTTCATGGCGTCGGGTTCGGCCCGCACACCACGCACCTCATGCTGGAGGGGCTGATCGGCCTCGCGGTCTTCGTTCCCACCATGGTCATCCTCAAGCTGCTCAAAAGGATCTTCAGAAAGCTGTTCATTGAGATCCTCCATACAACTTCGGGGCCGCCAGCCGAAGACTTGAGTGATGAAAAGGACGCCGAGAAGGCGATACGCGAGGAGGTCAGGCGCGATATGCAGGCGGCCAAGGCCAAGAATGATGCAAAGAAAACCGCAGGAGGGAAAAAGAGTATGCCCATCGACTCAGAAAAGGCGATACGCAAGCAGGCCAAGCGTGACATACGCGCGGCTGTGAACTGGAGCCGTCGGCATGGGATCGAACGGGCCGACGTGATCTACCGGGAGAAGATCGCTCCGATCCTTCGGGCTGAGGTGAAAAAGATCGACTGGCTCAAGTCGCTGTACAGCGGAAACAAGGAGAATCAGTGGCGCGAAATAATACTACGCAATGCCTGGAAGCCTATACTTGGAGACTATCGGACTAAGCTCGGGATAAGCCGGGAACAGGTTAATGAAGAACTCGCAAAAATTCGGCGCAGGATCGCCACTGAGCGGGGGATCGTGATCACCCCAGACCGGGATATATAGTCCGGAGTGATTCATGGCTCGTTACTAAATACTACTTCCGCCCTTCGATCCATTCTCTGAACCCTTCTGCCCACCGGTCTCAGAACCACCCTCGACATCCTGGGGGCTCTCCTTAGGGCCTCCTTCACTTGGGCCACCCCCACCGGGGGAATCACCGTCACCCCCTTCCCTGGCGGCCCTTTCAACCGTTCCTGTGCCGCTTGCGGCCCCGCCAATACCCCTCTCACCACGCGAACCGAAAGCGCCGATAACGCCGCGGACCTCCCGGTGCGCCTCCTCCTCGCCAAGCTGGCTGCTGCCGGCCATCTGGCCGATCCACTTCGGCACCTCCCTCGGCAGGTGGACGATCAGACCGAAGACCTTGTGCGTCAGGATCACCATCAGCACGCCCGCGATGATCGGCATCACGATCCCACCGATGAGCAGCGTGTGGTGGTCCGCCTCGGCCCCTGCGTAGTAGACCATGAACATCGCCTCGACGGCATAGCCAACCGCACCCATGATGATCACGGCCATGAAGAAGCCCATGACCATGAGTGGGGGACGGATCAGGATGTTGAAGAACAACATCCATCCGGTACGGCCATACGGGCCGGCCAACCCCCCCTGGTCCGACGGCATCATGTGGGCCACCGCCCACAAAGGGGCCGCCACCATTGATTCCAGAACCAGGATCAGCCAGCCGACCACTGCTGATATCCACAAGATAAACGGGACGGCAGGCAAATAATATGCAAAGAAGATCCCCACAACGAACAAGGCAAGAGAAGCAACCAATGCAAGCGATAGAAGCGAGCTTGTGATAGACGAGAAATACTGCAGAATACCAAGCCCGCCACCGCTCGCAAGAGACGCGTCCAACATCCCACCGAGCTTCTCAAGCCATCCGTTGGCAACATGTTTCGCCCCTTTGAGGATCCCTTTGGCGATCGCATGGATGTTCCCGAACAGGAAATAGGACCCGATCGCGACCGGGATCAACTTGTGTCCGAAATCCGAAAGCCCCGATATTGGATCACCGCTTCCGAACATCACGTGCATCAGCGGCTCGCCGATCCAGTGAACCCCGAGCTGGGTACGGAAGACATTGCCCATAAGGTTCCCCGGGTCGATGGTCGATGACGAGAAACCTCCGGACGTTTTCTCCAACTGTTTGATGACCGTGTAGGCCTTCTTCCCCTTGGCTCCCCCCCAGGCTTTCCTTATGAACGCGTTTGTCGTATTGATCTTTTTGTGCACCTCATTTCCAACGGCTGCGTTGAAACCGTTGTACAGAATCGGGTTCTCTACCCTCGCATTCATTTTCTCCAGGTTGGCAGAGGCCTCGTTAAAGCCCGACAAAGTCCAGTACCAGCTACCCAGACCAACCCAACCCATCGCCTTGGCCTTCGTGACAAACTGCGTGAGATTCTTGTTGTACGCCTTGTTCACCGACGGCTTGATACTGCTCGACATGAACTTGGAAACCGTGTCCACATAGGCGTTGATCGCATTGAGATACGCGCGCTTGCTGGGCTTCGCGTTCCCCGTCATGATCTTCTGGGCGATCGGATGCAAAGACTGGCTCAACGTGATAAGCGCCGTCTTGATCGCATTGCAACCCTGTCCATTCTGCATCGCACACGGAACGAGGATGCTTCCGAACGCGTCCGGGTTCATGGCGGGGGTGGCGCCCTGCGTGATGGTGCCCAATCCGGTGTTCTTGAGCTTCGTCACCTTTTGACCTTCAGGAACGTTGAACGTGATCCGATATCCGCCAGCCCCTGGGTTGTTGTTGTTTCCGACCGTATTCCCCTTGCTGAGAGCATTCCCCATCTGCTTTACCGTCAACGGAGTAATGCTGAGCAGACTCGTATGGGTCTTCCCGGTGGAGACCAGCTTCTTGTTCTCCTTGTCATGGTAATACTCCTCCATGACCAGGCCATCCAGCATCGCTTTCCCGATCTTGGTCCCGTTCTCGGTGATGCTCGTCGTGTTCACGTGCGCGACAATCTGACCATGATGGTTTCCCAAATAAGTCAGGACCGGATCGACCATCTTGGTATTGGTCATGTGGATCGAGAACGCCACGGCGGCAAGGATCAGGAGCTGCAGAATGGACAGCCCCTTCGCGACCGGGGCGAGCATGGCGATCCCGGCAGCGCTGCGCACCGGCGTATAGAGCGTGTGGTAGGCGCTGCCGAGCGGCTTGCCCTCGTGTGCCGTTCCGATGACCCCGACAGCCAGGACATAACTCATCATGAACGTGCCGATGGCGAGCGCCACGGCATTCAGGGAGCCGAGAAGGAGCAGAATGACCGAGGTCGCACCACCGGCGGACGAGGCGCCGCCACTGTTCGTCGCGACGGCGGCCAGGTGTTTCCACCCGGGCCCGAAGATCTGGCTCACCAGATACGTGCTGATCTCACCGTGTATCATCCCCTCTCCCCTCGAACTTCCCCTTTATCCAGCTTCACCGCAAACCGACGATCCAGCGAATGAACGGGACGAATTCCCTTCTGCGCAAGCACCACGAGCGCCAGAAGCGCGTGACAAACCCGAGGCTTCCGACCATCACGACCATCAACGACTCGATCGTGGGGACCGGGGCCGAGCTCCACCGGAACAAGCCCCAGAACCCGAGAGCCGCGAGCAGCAGGAAGAAGAAAGACTCGACCGTCATCAGACGAGCGACATGATCCACCTGGTCCTCGCTGATCCCCCAATGCAGGATCACGTCCCGGAAGTTGCCCATATCCGGCGCCGAGTCCGCCTTGGGACTACGACCGTTCGGCAGGATCCGAACGAACCGAAAGACACCGGAGAACATCCGGTTGATCTGGCGCAACTGGGCGCCACCACCGGCATTGAAAGCCGAGGAGAGACTGTCCCGCCACCAGCCGATCGGCCCCTTGATCGGATTGAACGAGCGGGGCACCACAGTCTCGTGAAGAATCCCGGAGACAACCCCCTCGTCCTCGTCTTCCCGGCTGGTTTTTTTCGGACCTGCCATAATCATCCCGCCCCCGGGGCCGAGCCATCCGGCTTCCGCCCCCTGTGCAACAGAATCTGAACCGCGCGAGCTAGAGCGTGATTCACCGCCTCGACGATGCGCTCGATCTGCTCCTGGAACGCCTTTCCACGAAAATCGGTCATGATCCCCGCCTTCCCGGCCAGATCACGGAGACGCCCGTTGATCCGTTCCCCGTACCGCTGGACGCTGTCAGACGGCCATCCGAACCTCTCCATCAAGGCGGCCTGTCGGCGCACGTCCCGCTGGATTGCCTTCAGGCGCTTGGGCGCATCCGCGACGCGACGACGCACATCCTCCCGGAACCCCTGTGTCTCGAACGCCGGATCGGGCTCCGTCGCAGGCTGATTCGGCGAGATGCGCACGTCCCGGTAGAAACGCCTACGCGCCTCTTCACCAGTGCCCAGCTTCTCAACGATCTCGCGGGTGTGGGGATCCGCACCAACCGCCTCAACGGTCTCGTTGAGCGCCTTGAGGTTGCGATCCACGTTCAGCTTGCACTCCGCCATCCGGTTCTGCCGGAACCGCTCTATGTTTTCGTGGAACTTCTTGCTGAGGTTCACCGAGCCGTTCCTCAACGCCTTGCTCGCCATAACGCCGCCCTGAACGGAGGCCATGGCCAGGGCGTCAAGCAGGGATGGCGCACGCCCTGTTCCCTTGCTCTTCTCCTGAGTGGCCTGCCCCCCGGAGATCCCGTCGCGAAGCTCATGAAGCTCGGAATCCTCGAGCCCTAGATCACTGTCCCGGACCTCCTCGTCGCCCCGAACGAAAACAAGGGCTCCGTCCGATGATCTTTTAACCTCGATCCCCTTCTCGATAAAACGCTTACCCATCCCGGAGGTGTCTCCGGACTTGAGGATCGTAACGACATCCGCCACCAGATCGGCGCGCGGGTGCCCACCAGGCCCATCCTCACGCAGGTCCTCAACGGACGCCTCCAAGCCGGCATCCCCTTCATCCCGGTAAGATTCCGGACCGGCGCCTGTGGAGTCGTCACCATCTAGGTCGGACGACACCGTATCGGGGCGCATTCCAGCATCAATGCCCGGCGCATCCCACCGAGGCGTCTCGACCCCATCCATCTCGTCCCTCACAGCGTTTCCGTCCTGCTCGGTCATGGTCCTCCTCCCGTCAGTCGGCACCGACACCCTGGTTCTCGGCCTGCTGGCGCAGGTTCGAGAGGGTGCCGTTGTACTCCTTGTTGACCTTGTCGGATGTGGTCTGCGCCAGCATCGCGCCGATACGCTGATCCCACTGGAGCTGGCGGTACTGCATCTCCATCCGGGCCGCCTCCATGGAGAGGAGCTCGCGAAGCAGGCCGTCCTGGTTCTTGGTCTGCAATTCCGTGTACCACTTCGGATTGGCGTACCGGCTTTGCACCGAGAGGTGCAATAGCGCCATCGGCGACATCATCCCCTTCTTGGTCATGCCTTCCGGGTTGCCGGACTCCCCCATATTCGCCCAGATGGTCTTCGCCCACTGGGGCTCGTCCACCGTGGGGGAATGGACCGCGACAAGCGCGTTCAGGCTCGATGAGGGGACCGCCAGATCGGCCCGCTTGAGCTTGCGGAAGTCGTTGTACTTCTTCCCGGCACTGGTCTTCTTCGCGTTCTTGGGGAGCGTCATCGCCGGTGCCGGATTGGTCATCGCGTTCACCGTCTTGGCGCTGCCCCTGACCCCCTTCGCGGTCAGTGTCCCGCCGGAGGGGAAAAGCCCGCCCTTCGGGGAGGGGTCCGGGACCCCGTCGAGGTTCTGCATCTCACCGACCTGCGAGGACTGGTTCTTGTAGTATTTCATCGAGTTTCCGTTCAGCCTGTCACCGACCGCCCGCTCCCCGGCGTTTCCGTCGCGGGCGCCGGCACCGAACTGCGGGCTGGAGCAGGCTCCCGGGGCGATCGCCCCCGGATTTTTATAGGTGTGGTTTCTGTAAAGGGCATCCTGGGTCGACGAGAGATTCTTGATCTGGGTATGCAGGTTCTGGAGCTGCTCGGAAAGCGAGTTGATGGTCACGGCCGTGTTCTGCGCCTGCCCGGAGCGAAGCGACTTTCCCATCCTGGTGATCTGCGAACCGACCGAGCCCGCGACCCATGCGGAATCCTGTGCAACCTCCCTCTTGCTCGCCAGCACCCCGCCGGGATGGGAATTGGACATCCCGCTGACCCCGGCTCCGATCGACGAAGGTGGACCACCTATGCCACCCGCCGCCCCGGCGATACTTCCCACGCCAATGGCGAATGCGGGCAGCGGCACCGCAAGCAGGGTGGTCAGGACAAAGAGCATCCCCTTACTCGAAAACCTTTTGCACATGCTTCTGCTCACCAATCGGATATGGTAGTCTTTCGACAAAATACCATGAATCAGGTAACGCAGGGAATAGACCATGGCCGAAATGGCGGAATCGATCGGAGGTGATCTTCCAAGCGAGGAGGAGCTCCATCGCTGGGCAGACGAGATCTCCCCGAGCCTCTGGGAAAACGCCGTACGGCTCGAACAGGTGGAATCCTGGGCGCTCGACCGGAACGCCCCGCTGTTCGCCCGGTCCCTCGGGCGCCTGATGCGCCTGCTCCGCGAACGCGGACGGGAGACGCTGTTCAACTCCCGGGAGGACCTGATCATCCTGATGCGGGCGCTCGCATTCACCCACACACGGCAGGCGCTCTACATGATGAGCAAGGCGACCGAGGGGGACCCCGGGTTCCCGGAACGGTTCATCGAGCTCAGCGCCGAGGTCTTCCGCAAGCACGGGGAGTTTGCCCGGGAAGCGGGCGTCGGGCTGGGCCGCCTGGACGTCCTGAACGCATACGACATCTACGAGAGGATGTTCGGCACCAAGGCGCGGACCGAGGTGCTCGAGATCCTGAGGGAAGAGATCGATGAGGATTACGAGTCTTTCTAAAAGCGCCGCTGTCGCGGCGATCGTCGTGGCCCTCGCCATCGCGCCGGCGATGGCGGCCTCCTCCGGTTCCGGATCCTCCTCCGGCTCCCAGTCCAGTTCGAGCGGATCGAAAGGTTCGGGATCCAGCAAAAAGCAGAAGAAGAAGATCAAGAACGCCTGCGGGACCATCGTGAACGCCGCGATACACGCCTCGAACGCCGCCAAGAAAAGTGACACCCCAACAATCAATAGTCACAACCCGAAAGTCCACACGAAAGGACTTCATAAATGTCTTGCTGGCCTGATGAACCCAGGAGTCGGGTTCAACCTCGGGCTTCCGAGGCACTTCTTCAGCAACCTGGAAAACCAGGTCTGCCATGTCGGCACGAGCCAGGTGAACAACATCGAGAGCACCGTGGGTGCCCAGCTCACCGGACCGGTCGGGAACGGCATCCTCAACGGCGGCACCTACATGAACGGCAGTGGTGGGGTCTCGTTCCACAAGCACAGCACGAGCGGAACCGCCGCCGGAGTGCTCACACGGCCGCTGCAGAACCTCGGCTCCCAGGCCGCCGGAAAGGCCGGGCAGGCGCTCTCGCCGGCGCAACAGGCGCAGAGCAAGGCGAACAACGCCGCACAGAACGCCATCAACAACATCTGGAGCGGGGTCAACTGACCCCGCGTCACCCCGAGATGGGTGGGCAGCGAAAAAAGGAGGGGAGCGTGCAGGAGACCGGACCATTCCAGCGGGAGCCCGTCCTGTCCCGGTTCTGGCACGGGAGGCTGCCCCCCGTGCAAACCTTCTTCGGCGGGCTCGCCTTCATCGTGCTCGTCAACTGGGTGGGCATGACCCTGATGCCGGACACGGGCACGATCTCACAGCACTATGCCGTCGCGCTCGATGCGTTCACGGTCTACACGGTGTTCCTGACCCTGACGTGGATCGCGTGGAACGCGGCCTGTCAGCGCAGCGCGAACCGGCGGATCCGGGAATGCGTGGTCGAAGGGGGGCGCGCGGCACCGATGGTGTTCTTCAAGCTGCTGGTGTTCACGCTGTTCCTGACCTTCGTCTTCCAGATGGTCCGGACCGTGGTGATGGTCTGCGCAGGCTTATCCTGAGGAAGATCCGGCCTCCGGCGCGAAAGGCGTCTCAACCTTCCGGATGCACTTGTGGCCAGCCCCCTCGAGCGCGATCATGGCCATGACCTCAACGACCCCCTCGTGATAGGACACCGCCTGGACCCGCTCAAAGGCGACGTCCCCGTCCGGGCCCCTGGCCCGTACGCGCACCAGGGGTTCCATCCCGGTTCCGGGGCGCTCGTCGACCGAGAAGTCCAGCGGCCCGCCGTGCTCCTTCAGGATCCGGGAGGATTCCGATCGTGTGGGGAGAAGGGCGACCACCCGTGCCAGCATGGAACCATGCGCGTTCGCGCTGGACACCGACGACGGGATCGCGATCCGCACATCCGGCGGGGTCACCTGCGCCTTCTTCCCGGAGAAGACGGCGCGGGAGAGTTTCGGGGCGAAGGAGTGGGCCCACTTCCCGTATTCCTCGAACAGACGCCACCCGTCCGGGGCGCCGGTAAGGGATGACAGTGTGACCCCGTCTCCCACGGGCTCGACGGACAGAATGAGAAGGTAGCCGAGCCCCGGAGCCGTCGGACGGACGAGGGCGGGATCCCTTTCCGGCACGAGCTCCATGGCCTCGCCCTCGTCGCTCTGCCCGAGCACCGCTCCCACCATCGACTCCAGGATCCCGATCCGGTTGCGCAGCGGCATCGCAACCTGGTCCGGGGACAGGATCCTCGGCAGGACATAGACATTGAAGCCGTCCCCGAGTGCGCCGGCTTCACGCATCGAATCCCCGAAGCCCGGGTCGCGGAAACGACGGTACGGCGTCCTTCCGCCCGTCTCGGAGAAGACCAGTGGAACCGAAAGAAGACGGAACAGCACGCGCGTGTCGTCGGACTCGACCATCAATGTGCAGGAGACATCCTCCACGGCGTCCAGCATGGGCCCCGGATCAAATTCCGCCCCCCCCTCCATCCATACGGCAGGCGCGGAGGACGGATTCCTCGCGCCCGTCCATGATCATCCCATGGACCCGGTCGCAAAGGGCGAAGAACGCCCCGTCGTCCTCATCCACGGTCTCCGACAACTCCAGAAGACCCCGGGCGTCCCCGTCCTCACCGTCCAGGACATCCCGAACATCCCGTCCCGTACTCCCGCCCGGACCGTCCCAATCCAATTCCCCCGAATCGAGGAGATCCCCGATAAGCTCACCGGCCCTTTTCAGGTCGACGGCTTCAGGATCTCCGGCCCCCGGCCCGCCGTCCCCATCCTCGTCGTCGAAGAACTCCTCGATCCCGTCGAAATACCATCCGATCCCGAGATCGTCGAAAAGCCGCTCATCATCCGCCATGGTCCCACTCCATCCCGTGTCACCAGAGAGTTCGTCCGGAGTTCAGTGAAGCGTCGAGGCCTCGCCGTCCTCCTCCTCGGCAAACCAGTACACCGAGCCGGAACCCCCACCGATCCGGCTTGCGATCCCGTCGGCCCCGAGGGCCCGCGCGAACGACATGGCCCACGGCAGGATCCGTTTCGGGTCGGTCCAAGCGGCCGGGACCCTCTCGGAAACGCTGTGGATCAGGGATCCGCTCTCGGTCCGGACGTCCATGCGGACCTCGCCCAACCACCCCATGAGATCGGAATCGATCGTCACGATACGACGCTCCCAAGGCTCCCGAGCCCTCGAAAGCGCCCCCTCCGCAGCACGGAACAGGCGAATCGCGACCGCGAATGCGACCCCGTCCGGGATCGCGGAGGAGAACGAGTTCGGGTCGCCGGTCACGGCCCCATCCAGCGGCATCTCCCCGGAGACTCCCGACATGAACTCCCGGGAAAACGCCGCAAGACACCCCTCGACCACCTTCTCCGGAACGGCCCCGGGCTCACCGAATGAAAGCGGCACCCCATCGCCGGGCGCCGCCGCGATCCCGATCGCGTAGCGGAGCTCCGGAAGGTACGTCCTCGATTCATCCGTGACCGTAAGAAGCCCCGCGTCATCCAGATTGATGAGGAACCGGCCCCGCCGGGCATTTGACACCAGAGCCTCCGCGAGCACGCTCACCATCGAGGGAAGCTCCGGAATCCGCGACCGGTGGAACAGGGTGGGGGCAATCCGGACCGTGTCGATTGACGCCACCTCTGTCAGGGCGGACTTCGCGAACGCCGCCTCCATCCCGTCCACCCCGGCCAACTCGATGTCCGCACTCTCATCGAGCCCCGGAATCACCAGCGGAACGGCGATCATCCGGGCGGTTCCGATGGCCCCGGAACGTGCGTGCATCCGCACCAGACGGAAGTCCGTGACGCGCTCAAGAGCCCCCTGGATCGTCCGGCGCATCTCCTCCGAATCCGCCCTCCCGATCACCTCCCGGATAAGGTCATCACGACCGGCCAGAACGGCCATCTCGAGATTCCCGAAGACATCGGCCATGGAGTCGGGGTCCGATCCGTCATCGACCATCTCGGCCGCTTCCAGAACGTCCGCGAAGAACAGGTCCGGATCGATTGGGACATCCGCCATTGCGTGCACCTCCGCAGGGCACCCGACAATCCGGCGGTGTGCCCATCAAAAACCTGATAACAAGTATATCGACGGGATTCACGGGCGGGAACACCGGATCCGGCTCACCCCTTCCGGGTGGGACCCTCCATCCCGCCGGGCGCCTGCGGCCCCGCATAGACCTGCACGTCGAGCACCATCGGGTTGTCCAGCAGGCGCGCGACGTCGTCGAGAACGCAGTCCAGCGGCTCGAAGTCGTCCAGCATCTCGTCCCGGTCGTAGACCGGATCCCCGCCGATCGCATCCACCCGGAGCCGCACGAGCGAGTCGCCCGCCACGGGCCGGACCCGGCCCCAGACCCTCGCCTCGACCGGCTCCCCGCCGGACAGGGTCCGCCGGATCGCCGGGGTGGCCCGGGTCACCACGCGCAGCGCGCGCAGGAAGGCCACCCCCTCGTCGAGGGCCTGGGAGAAGTGCATCGGCGTCCCGCAGACCACCTCGAAACGCGGGCCGACCCGCCCGTCCGCGAGAAGGCGCGCCTGTCCGCCGAGCTCCCCCTGGAACACGTCGTGCCAGCGCTCGAAGGCCTCCATCACCGGCGCATCCGGTGTCGCGGCCCGGTGGGGGATCATGCGCGAGGCCGCCCCGGCCGCACCCTCGGCCACGAAGACGCCGACCAGGAAGAGCTCCTCGAACCGCATGCTGTCCTCGATGTGGACCGGGGGCGGGTTGAACACGGGGTGGTCGAGCGCGTCGGTCGACGGCGGGCGCCCGTCGAGCACGCCCCTCAGCATCGCGTCCCGCAGGGACGCCCGCCCGCTCGGCAGGATCCGTAGCCGGTGCGATCCGTACAGCCTCGGCAGCAGGTGCAGCCGCTCGTGCGGGCCGACCACGCCGTGGCGATGGAACAGGTCCTCCAGCCGCCCGGCGTCGATCGGCCGTCCGCCCAGCTTCACCGAGGGGGCGTGTCCGGCGACCGTCACCGGGATCGCGAACAGCACCGTCTCCCGGTACGTGCCGACCCCGACCGTCTCCGCCGACCGCTCGCAGGCGCCCCGGATCGTCTCCCGCAGGACACGGCGTGCCGCCGGGTGGTCCGCCAGGTCCGACTCGGCAACGGCGAACACGCCGTCCCGTCCCCGGTCCAGCGCGTACCGGACGATCCCCATCGTCCGCCCCCAGAGCCCGGGATGGTTGATCCGGGACATGCGCCGGGCCATCAGCGCCAGCTCCCGCCCCATGGAGACGTCCCGCCGCCCCGGCATCCCGGGGATCCGTCCGATCATGTCCATGGAGGGCTGCACAGCGGGGCTCAGTGCGCCGGGGCGCCGAACGACGGGGCGGCGTGCATGCGCAAGCCCCTCGGGGGAGGTCCGTCGATCAGGCGGATCTCGTCGACGAAGTCCAGCGTCATGAACCGGCAGAGCTGATCCGCCATCTTCTCGAGGGTCGCCTCCGGAAGGTCCGGATGCACCGTCTTCTCCAGGATCGGAACACCGTCCCCCGCCCGGTAGATGACCGTCACGGTGTTCCCGTCCGTCACGGAGGGGTACGTGTGGATGTCGGCCAGGCACTCCTGCCGGTATTGCCCCGCGCACTCGACCGCCGCGAGGGAGCAGGCCTCGTTGAGATGCCACGCCGCGTGCATCGCCGCTCCCCCCGCCACCGCCCACGAGAACTGCGCGGGCTCCCCGATCACGACCGGGTCCAGGTCAAGCATCCTGGCAAAACCGTCGCCGAGCTCCTCCTCCAGCGTGTCGAACGCGTCGAGGAACGTCTCGACCTCCCCGTCGTCCATCCGGTTGGGACGGTTCAGGAGCGGCATCGTGTCCCCGGACCGGATCGCCGTCACCCCGAGGATGTGGCGCAGCTCCACGGCCTTGCCGCGCCACACGTCCGAGGTCCGGTCCCCCGTCGCGACACCGAGGGCGCCGGGGTCGTCCCGCAGCCCGCGCCCGTCGTCCGCGTCGATCATGGCGACCGTGAGATCCCTGCGCGCCGAGGGGCGGGCGGGGAGCCGGGACGGATGGAGCATCCTCGGCAGGATGCAGACGCGGAGGGGGTCCGGTCCGTCCATCATGCCGCAGGAGAGAAGGGAGGACTGGACCGTGTTCGCCATGATCGGGGGGAGCGGGATGTCATCCGTGTGCCCGATGCCCGGAACGAGGACCGGCACCGAGAAGAGCATCGCGACCCCGGGGACCGGCTCACCGGTCACCCGGTGCGTCATCGTCACCGAGCACATGTCGGTGACCGCCCGGACCAGGATCTGGATCTGGCGGAACACCTCGTGGGAGGGCGCCCCGTAGGTCGTCCTCGCCACCATGGCGTCGTCCCCGCTCCTCATCATCCACAGGAGGGATCCGCAGATCCGCCTCCGGATGTCGAGATCGTCCCGCTCGCACAGGGACTGCGCGAGCCGCCAGATCCCCTCCGGGGGGAGGATCTCAAAGGACTCGTCGCGAACCCCTCCCGCCTCGTTGTCTCCGCTCATCGAACCCCCGTTTGCCATGCACACAATACCCGAGAACAGTGTACCGAATACCAGCGGGGCGGGGAATAGCGGAAGAGGGCGAATCGGGCCCGGCCAGCAGGACGGGGCGCCCCTATCGAAGCCGGTGCACGTCCGTGCTCTCGTGTTTTCCATACCCCAACTATACGGTGGGGCATTCTCACCGGCATACCGAATCACAGGTCGCCCTGCCCGTTCCCATCCCCCACCCCAGAGTGGGGTATTCTCACGGTGGATCCCTTCGGCCATCCGGGCCTACCGTTCCCATACCCCACCCGGCGGTGGAGGATGGGAACAAGGTGATAATCCCGGAAGTCGAAATCGCGGATGAGAATACCCCACTCGATGGAGAGGGTATGGGAAAACAAGTGTTAAGGGCTTTCGTTAAATCGACAGATGAGGATCCCCGCCTCAAAGCGGGGATGAGAACACGGGTCTGCCCAACCGGACACTGCTGCTGGTGAGAATCCCCTGCCGAAAAGTGGGGGGTGGAAAGGAACAGGGGCGACAGCCCAACTGCAAGACCGTGGCCGGGACACCCAACCATTCCACGTGGTGTCCCGGCCCTCCACTCCGATATCGGACACTCCTGTCCGATCCACACGAGCCACGATCAGGCGGGCAGGATGGTCCGGTCCCGCTCGAGGTAGATCTGGTGCACCTCGCGGTCGAACAGCCCGAACCGGGCCATCCACGAGTCCACCATCATCCGCAGCAGGGTCGGCGCGGGCGGGCGGGTGTCGAACACCTGTTCCGCCCCCTCCGCATCCCCGTCATGGAGCAGTTCGACAACAGTCTCCATCCGGTCGTCGAGGAACGCCCGGAGCTTGCGCTTGACCTCGGGCATGGAATCGCCCTGCGCGACCACCCAGGGGAACGCGCACTCGGCGATCCAACCCCCCTGGTCCCGGTACGCCATGCAGGCGAAATGCGGGGAGGGCGACAGCATCCTCAGGCCGGCGCGGCTCCCGGCACGCCACCCTCGTCCGGGGCGTCCAACGAGAGATCCACGGACGGAATCCCGGGCGTTTCGACGCGGTCGTGGACCCACTCGCGCCCGGAGACCGTCCGGCCGGCCTCGATCAGACTGTCGGCCCCGACCTCGGCGGAGTCCCGGACCTCGCCATAGACAGCGGCGGAGCCGTACACCTGGCCGTTGTCCCGGACGACCCCCAGCATGGCGATCCGGGCACGCCCGTACACCATCGGCTCGCAGCCCTTCCGGTCCGCCACGACCTCGGCGAAGTCACGCACCTCCGCCTCGTTGAACACGCACCCGGCGCGCACCTTGGCGTTGCCGTGGACCACGGCGTTCTCCGCCACCACGGCACCCGGATAGATCCACGCGTCCCCGTCGTGCGCCAGGTTGTCCTGGCCCTCCACGAAGCCGCCCCTCTCGCCGGCCTTCACGTCGGTCCCGACGTCGTGCAGCGCCTCGATCTCGTGCACGGTGACCCCGAACATCTTCCGGGTCCTGCCCGTGAACCGGTATTTCTCCCCCATTTGTCGCTCCCCTCGTCTCCGTCACGCACGATCCCGCCCGGGCGTCAACGCGGCGCCCCGGACGGGTCCCCGGTCGGCCACCACCCATAGTCGGTGCGGGGCCCCAGCCCCGGGTCCCTTCTGCCGAAACGCATGCCCTCCGGGGCGGCATCGTTCAGCTTCGAGATCAGGTCGACCGCAAGGGCACCGGCGTCCAGGCTGTCCCACCACGGGTCGCCCCCGTCCTCCATGGCATGGGACGGGATCGCGCCGAACGGGGCGGCGGCGTACCCCTCGTACGCCTCCGGCCAGACCCGGCGCAGCTCCTCAAGGAGCCCCGGAAGGATCTCCTGCATCCGGGTCGCCTCCCCCGTCACCACGGTGCCGGGTCGAACGTCGACCCGGCCGTCGTCCCCACCCGTTTCCATGGTCCCGGCCTCCACGCGGTGTACCATTGCCCATGGGTTCCACCGGAAACCCCCATTGTGTGCCGGGGACCCATGGGACTTGTGTAGAATACCAACGGAGGATGTGCTGCAACAGGGGAGCAGGTACGTTTACCAGGTGCCGGTTTTGACATATTGACAGGCGGACCGGCAATCCTGATAAACGGTGGAACCGGATGGCGGAATGCGAATGAACATCGATTGCGACGACCCCTGGTGGGTCTACATCCTGCGCTGCAGGGATGGCGCCCTTTACGTCGGGATCACGAACGATCCCGACCGGCGGATGTCGGCCCACGCGGCCGGACCGGCCGCCGGAGGGGCGAGAAGCGTGCGGGGCCACGGCGGGCCGGACCGCTTCCTCTGGCTGCGCGCCTGCTCCGGCAGGGGGCAGGCCAGCCGTGCGGAATACCGGCTGAAGAGGCTTGGGTCACGCAGGCTGCGCGAACTGGCGGACGGGACGCTCGCGCTTGCGGATGTGGCGGGACTGGATTCGGTGGAATGGACCGACCCGGATGGGGAGGGGCCGAATCCGTGACGAGGTGTGTTTGAACCCGTCGGCCCCCTCCCTGGGTTCCGACGCGGTTCCACCGGGCGGCTGCATGGGGCCGTCCGGTGACATGGAGGCCTTCTCAGGAGACCTCCGGGTCCTCACGGTCGTTGTTGACGACCACGGAGAGCTCGACAACCTTCCTGGGGGTCTCCCCGGAGGACGGTGGCTCCCCGAGGAACCGCTGGCGCATGGCATCCATCTCCTGCCAGATGTCCCGGATGTACTCCCGGCTTGCGGCGCAACCCATGCAGAGACGGTCGAGCCGCTCGACATTGGAGGTGTCCAGATCGGCCATACCATTGAGTGCGCGAAGATGATCGGTCGCGACCTCTGACGCCTCGAATTGCGCATGGTCCAGGGTGGCCTTCACATGCCGGATGGCATCGGTCACCCTGTCGTATGCGTCCATGAAGTTCTTGTTCACCATCGGGAAAATCCTCTTGTGCAACAGTGTCCCTTCGTCTCCGAGGCAAATGGACACCCCCAGCAGGAAAACGCATGCCCACAGCCCCCCCTGTGCAACGCCCGGACAGTCAACCTCTTCTAGCGGCTGTTATATGGATCTGGACGAAGCTGTTTCGAAGGTACTATCAAGAAAATCGGGTGTCAACCTCGAATCACAAGACGCTTGGTAAAGAAAAATCAGTTTATGCAGTAGTGCAATAGGCTGACACGGATCAACAAGCCGCCATTCAGCCTATCCTTCCGCAGGTATTTTTACCCAACGACTTGACATTTCTTACTGGTAGTACCTACAATTCGGATCGAAAGAACACAAAGCAGTGTATCAGGGAAGTGGTGATCCGTGATATCGGGTATGAAACACGGATCCCGTCTTGGAAGGAACCCGGTGGGGACGGAACGGAAAAAGCGGTCCTCCCCCTTACAATGCAAGGAGATGAAACGATGAACACCGCCGAGGAAATCAAACGGAAGAGTGTCGAGACCGGTCTCCCCCTGCGGATGAAACAGCGCCGCAAGGAGCTCGGGATCACCCAGGAGGAGCTGGCCAAGAAGGCCATGGTCTCCCAGCAGACCGTGACCGCGATTGAGACGGGCGTCACGGAACGCTCCCGCTTCCTCCCGGACATCGCGCGCACGCTTGGTGTGACCGATGAGTGGCTCCGCAGCGGCGTGGGGCCGAAGGAGCCCGTCGTGGCGGGGCGCCTGGCCGCCGCCAAGAATGAGGGCCGCGCCATCCGGCGTATCCCCCTGCTGGATGCCGGGCAGGCGATCACGCCGGAGGAGTACATCGAGAACTGGCCGGAGAGCGTGGACAACGTCGCCCTGTACGGGGCGGACGTCGCGCGCTACGGGAACGCCTCGTTCGCGATCCAGGTGGGATCGAGCGAGCGCTCCCTGCTCAGCGGGGACAGCCCGTTCCAGGCCCGCGACCTGCTGATCTGCGACACGGACGCCACCCCGGAACCCGGCGACTACGTGATCGCCGCGATCGAGGGGGAGGACCGGATCCAGACCGGCCAGCTCCGGATCAACTCGGATGGCGGCAGGGAGGTCGTCACACCCAACGAGATGTGGCCCAACTTCGTGTTGCGCAAGGAGAACGAGGACCGGATCGTCGCGGTCATCTGCGAGGTCCGCCGTACCATCCGGGACTGATCCCGGCAAGACGAAAGACAATAGAACGAAACGAAAAGATACCCCCCCACAAAGGGAATTGAAGGAGAAGGGCCCCGCACCGCACGGTGCGGGGTCCTTCTTTTCGCCCGTCCGAAATGTTCGGGCCCATCCCACCACCCACCACCCGCCAGGCGGAAGGTCCACGCAACCCGTCACGTGAGGCAGGGCAGGCGCAACGCCTGCCCACGAAAGCACACGTGGACCACCGGACATGCCCGCGAAAAAGGTCGGACGCGGCCGGGCGCGGCGCTCGGCCGCTGAAGGAGAGAGAAGAACGGCGAGCCGCCGGCGCAGGACTGCGTCCGACACGTGGAGTATCCCAGAGCGGCACGACCGTTACAAGAAATCGGGTTTCGATCCCCCGCTTATCACCCGTTCCGTGGTGGCGCAGGTTTTGATACGGGGTTTCCCGCCCCCCCGTTTGGGGGTTGAGCCACCCCCCGTTCGAGGGGGTGTCACGGGTGGAGAAAAGGAAAGAACGACCCTTGCGCAAAGGTTCGGGAAACGTTCCGGAAACGTTTCCCGAACGTCGTTCGGCCATCACGAAAAGAGTTACGCAACCCATTGTTATGCAAGCCGATCTGCCCAGTCTGTCAGGTTGTATGAATGTTCCGGGAACGTTTCCCGAATGTTCCCGTGGAACGTTTCCGGAACAACGGCGGAACGTCACGGGCACGGAACCCCCTGCCGGGCCGGGAAAGGCAGGCGGCAACAGGGATTCATGGGCGCCTTGGGTGAGCGTCCGGGGTTCGGGGAACGTTTCCCGAACATCCACCCGTGACGCCCGTTCCCCGACGCTTGACGGGATCTGTCGTCGTCGACGACGCCCCCAGGACCGCGCGACGGCGCCGATTCGACGGTTTCCGCAGGGGTTTCAGGGGCTTGCGCCCGGATCGCGTCGTCGTCGCCGCCCCCGGCTCCTTTTTACCGCGGGCGCCCGCGTGCGTGGGTTTAGGTTCACGCGAGCGCGCGCGACTAAGGAAAACTATAAGGTTTAACTAAACACAGGGACTGACTAGTCACTCTGGGATTGACTAGTCACTCTGGGATTGACCAGTTGAGCTGGGATTGACTAGTCAGTCCTGTTTCCAAGTCAGACTAATCGGGTTTTGGTTTACCCCCTTCTCCAGAGAGACCTAGAATCTCTTGCGTTTGACAGAGAAGGGGTGGGGAGGCGAGGGGAGGGGGCCACAAACGCCCGGTGCCATCATCCACGCAGTGCCCCGTCCCATGCTCTCCTTTCATGATGGACCGTTCTTCGGAGTTTCGGTTGGGCAGGGAGCCGGACCAAGGCACGGAGTCGGGACATGGCACAGGGCTGGGGAAGGGGTCCGGTCAGGGCCGTGGCGCCGGTCCGCCGCCAGCCACCCGATAACGGGTCGAATCGACGGCAATGGAACAAGGCCCCTTGTACGTGATACCCGCCTGGTGTAGATTGGACTTCCGCGCCAGAGAATCACGAGAACGGAACGGAGAGAGCCGCTCATGACCAGGACCAATCGCGATCGCGACTACTTCATGCCCACGGCGTTCCCGAGCCGTTTGCTGATGCTGCCTGAGTTCGCGTCCCTGTCCCAGCAGGCGAAGCTGGCGTTCCTGTATCTGATCGCCTCCCCGTTCGGGTCGCCCTGCGGCCTCTACCATGCGAGTGTCAACCAGCTCGGCCACCTGTCCGGGATGGGGATCGAGGCGTTCCTCGACGGCATGCACGAGTGCCGCGATTGCGGCTTCCTGGCCTGGGACGAGGACGCCGGACTGGTGCGGATCCGCAACGTCTTCCGATGGAACCGCCCGAGCAACCCGAACATGCTCAAGAGCTGGCTGCGGCACTGGGGCGAACTCCCGAGCTCGCCGGTCAAACGGGAGCACCGCGAGGTGCTGCTCGATGCCGCGAGGGGCTGGGGCGACGGGTTCCTCCGTGTCGCCGAGCAGATGACCCGCGAGCCGGAGGGCGGAGAGGGATCCGAGAACGACGGTGACCTCGGGTACACGGTCTCCCGCCGGGCCGGGGCCGATGACACGCCCCGGGAGGACAACGTGGTCCCGATCCCGAAAACGGGCGGGGCCCGGGCCGGGGCCGAGCCCGTGGAAAAGTCCGGGGATGCCCACCGGGATGTCGGTGTAACCCACATCGAACCGAGGGAACCCACGGCGGAAGCCGGGGGCGGGACGTTCAATCTCGTTGCACCGGACGACCCCAAGGCTCCCGGGAACAAGGGGGAAAAGGGGTCACCGACTCCCCCATCGTCCAAAGGAAAGGGCAAGGGCAAGGGGAAGAAGAAGAATCCCGAGACCACGGTGGCGGACCTGCCGGTCGCGAAGGAGTGGTACGCAGACCTGTGGGCGATGTTCGTCGACCGGCGCAACGGGATGGGCAGGCCCTTGACCCACCTCGGCGCCACGCGCATCCAGAACGAGATCGAGCGTTACATCGAGAAACCCGGATGCACGACGGAGGGGGCACGAAACGGGATCATCCGGGCGATTGACGGGAACTGGCTTGGTGTCTGGCCCGACGCCTCCCGTGACGAGCCGCAATCGGTGCCGCCGGAGGCGCCAGAGTGGCTGGACACAGACCTGTGGCGTCGCTACTGCGAGTCGCGGGCGCACATGGGGTCTCCGCTTGATGAGTCATCGGGGAGCGAGATCCTCTCGACGCTCACGAACTGGAAAACCCGTTATCAGATTCCGGTCAACGCGATCGAGAACGCGGTTCGCGATGCCATCTCGTACGGTTACAAGCGCATCCCGAACCCGATCGAGCGGAACGGCGGGGGGCTTCCTGTTTGGAATGAGGCGGGGCCTTCCGAGTCCCAGGAGCCCCGCAAGCGGGAGATCACCCCGGAGGAGGAGGCGGAGGCCGACCGCAAGATCCGGGAGATCGAGAAGCGGCGTGCCAAGCGTGCCGCCGCGCGCCGCGCCGCCAACGGTCGACCATCCGGTTCGGCGCCCGTGTCCGATCCGTCGCCGAAGCTGACGCTCGGGCGGGCGAGACACGGCGCGGCCACCACCACCTGATCGGAGAACACGGGCGCGGTGGGGACCGCGCTGTGCATGAAGGGGAGAACGCATGAATCCTGCGGACAAGTACGAGTCGAAGCAGCGCCCGTACCAGGGCCATTGCAAAGAGCACGGCGACTTCGATGGCACGGCGCACTCCTACATCGCCGCCGTCGATGATGAGGGCAACATTGAGGAGGGGTGGTTCCACTCCAGTTGCCCGGATTGCGTCGAGGAGCGCCGCCAGTCGGAGATCGACCGCAAGCGCGTGGACTGGGAGACGCGGTACGGACAGACGCCGCAGCGGGCGTTCCCGAGCAATCTTCTTGACGCCTCGTTCAGCACGTTCCGGACGTCCGAGGACAAGGTTGATCGGGCGGAACAGATCGAAATGCTGGACAAGCTCGAGCAATACGCCGAGCTGCTGATCCGGACCTTACCAGAGCACGGGCGGGCCCGTTCACTGTTTCTGTCCGGCGCCAAGGACACCGGCAAGTCGCACCTGCTGGTGTCCATCGGGCGCGAGACCATGGCCGCCGGGATCCTCACCCAGTACCTGACCGTCAACGACTTCCCCTCGCTGATCGGTGGCGGTTCGTGGTACAGCGGGGCCGACCCGCTGCATCCGTATCTCCAGGCACGCGTCCTGATCCTGGACGACCTGGACCGTGCGCTCACGTTCTCGGACCGGCAGAAGGCGATCCTCGAGGGGTTCGTGAAGGACCGCCAGCTCCATGACCGCGTCACGTTGGGCGCCATGCGCCTGGGCTTCGATGTGGTCGAGAAGGAGGTCTCGGCCCCGGGACGCCCGACACCGCTCTCGCAACTGATGCGCCCCGGGTTCTGCTACCGGGTCCCGATCACGTGGCGTCCGGTCCCGCTTCCCGACGCCATCCCGGACCCCATCGGGCTCGGGGCCTGACGTGGCGTCTCGGGGGCTTCGCTGGAAGGATCTGCCGGAATCCGTGCGGCGGACCCACTCGCCGGTCGTGATCCCCCGGGGGGAAGTGGATATGCTGAAAACTTCCGGGAAACGCATAACCCGCCGTTACGGCGTGGCCCGCGCGGCGAGCATGATCCGTCACGCGGAACGTCACGGCGAGTACCGGCCCGGTGTGCTTGAGATCTGTGTCGAAGGGGGACGGCTGCTCACGCTGAACGAGCTGCTGGGCGTCAACGGCGCACAGCTCACCCCGTACAAGCGGGCGTGCCACGACGCCGTGCTGGAGTGTGTCTGGGTCGCGCTCGGGCGTACGCCGTCCGAACCGTTGTTCGACTCGGTGGTGCTGCACCTGACGAGGGCAACACGGTCGCACCCCGGAATCGATGCGGACGCGCTTGCCGCGTCGTTCAAGTACGTGATCGACGGTCTTCGCCGCGCACGCGTGTTCCCGGATGACGATCCAGGTTGCGTGCGGGCCATCGTGCCGAGGCAGACCCAGGCGAGGACGAACCGGTTCTCCGTGCTGGTCGAGGCGGTCCAGGTGGAAGGGGACGGGGAATGAGGGTCATCGGGATCGCCGGACGCAAGGGCGCCGGCAAGGACACGGCGGCAAAGGCGCTGATCGATGTATGTGGCGCGCGGCGGTTCGCGTTCGCGGATCCGCTCAAATCCGGGGTTCGTGAGATGTTCGGGCTCACGCATGAGCATACCGACGGGGGTCTGAAGGAGGATGTTATACCGTGGCTCGGGGTGACGCCACGTCATCTATTGCAGACCGGGGGTACGGAGTGGGCCCGGAAGATGATAGCGCAGGATGTCTGGGTGCGGGTCGCGCGTCAGAATTTGTACCGACGACAGGAAGATGGGGTCGAACTCGTTGTCATGCCGGACGTCCGGTTTCTCGAGGAAGTCGAGGTCATCCGTGAGTTCGGCGGCGAAATCTGGCGTGTGACGCGCCCTGAGCTCGAGCCGACCGGGATCAAAGCCTTCCTGCGACAGTATTTCTGGCCTTTCTATAAAAATTTCGTGCATCAGAGCGAGTGGGGACTTCCGGACGACCTGGTCGATGTCGAACTGCTCAACGACGGATCGATCCGCAAGCTGCAGGAGCGGGCACTGGGGGTGATGGAGGAGCGGTTCCCCGGGCCCGGCCCGAGGGAGTCAGGTGAGGAACCTTGGCCTGACCTGCACGCGGAGATCACCGGAGTCGTTCGACGCGCCGGTGTGGAACAGGGGTTCGAAGCGGCCCGTGGCGGACAGGATCCACGCTGAATTTTTATTGGGTTGTTGGCATGTTCCGCTATTTGCTTTACGAAAACCACTAACGATTGTACATACGAAAACTCTATAAAATTGTACATGTATTGCATATACATAAAAATAGAGTGACTGTTCCATGCTTCAGTCCGCCCGTGCGGCGGCTAACCGTCAGGAGAGCGAAGGTACAAGCGCATCGATTTTCTAAGCCGCCCGTGCGGCGGCTAACGTCCAGGATCAGAACGCGCGCCTGGAGGTAGGCTTCTAAGCCGCCCGTGCGGCGGCTGACCTATATTCCTGTAGAAGGACTTTTAGGGTATCGAAGCCCGTATGACGGGTTCATTCACACCGTCGTAATCCAGGACACCATCAACTTCCCTGAGGTGTTTCAGGGTGTATTTCATCGATCCCTCGATAGCTCCTGTCAACGTTCCGGGTTGACTGCGCAAGAGCTCAACGAGCTCTTTGTCAAAATAGATTGTCATCGGCACCTTGTTTGTGCGACCCATCGTCCTTGGGGTCAGGAAGAAAACCCGACGATCCTGTTTCTCTATTTCCTGATCACTCATTGCATTTCTCCTCTGTTTGAGAGATGAAGTTGGTTCGACGATGATTTTATCGACAAACCGATTTGACTCGACCGGTTCCTTGCGTTCGAGACTTGATCCGCCTGTGCGGCGGCTAACAAGGGTCGGGCTCATCTCGTCCAGCGCCTGCTGCTTCTAAGCCGCCCGTGCGGCGGCTAACGTGGCGGATCGGAAGGTCGGCATCCGTGCCTTCTTCTAAGCCGCCCGTGCGGCGGCTAACGACCCCGCGACGTGGTTCAAGCGCGCGAAGAACTTCTAAGCCGCCCGTGCGGCGGCTAACAGCGTCCTGATCTCAGCGCCGAGCTTCTGCCCCTTCTAAGCCGCCCGTGCGGCGGCTAACTCGCTCGTCCACCTGCTCTCGCACGTGCTCCCCTTCTAAGCCGCCCGTGCGGCGGCTAACGGACGTGCCCTATGCCCGCGCCACGTGCAGCACTTCTAAGCCGCCCGTGCGGCGGCTAACTCACCGCCAGATTCACTAGCGCTGGCGAGTCTCTTCTAAGCCGCCCGTGCGGCGGCTAACCGCAACGAGACGCGCCCGATGCGCACCAAGGACTTCTAAGCCGCCCGTGCGGCGGCTAACGAGGCCCCTATGTGCTATCCTCATCTTAAAGACTTCTAAGCCGCCCGTGCGGCGGCTAACACAGCCACGATCTCAACTGCTCAATTTCATCGCTTCTAAGCCGCCCGTGCGGCGGCTAACGGAGCCGGGGGATCGTACCGGGGATCGACAGTCTTCTAAGCCGCCCGTGCGGCGGCTAACTCGACCTGCTCGCGGGCCTGGTCTCGCTCCTTCTTCTAAGCCGCCCGTGCGGCGGCTAACCCATCGACGATCAGGGCATGGATCTGCGGACCCTTCTAAGCCGCCCGTGCGGCGGCTAACAGCGCGGCCGGAGCCGCCGCGTACCTGACACACTTCTAAGCCGCCCGTGCGGCGGCTAACATCACGGCCGGATTGTCGGGACTGAGCTTGTACTTCTAAGCCGCCCGTGCGGCGGCTAACGAGAGGCCGTGATCATCAAGAGCTCAGTCAGGCTTCTAAGCCGCCCGTGCGGCGGCTAACGCCGTCCAGAGCCAGTGCAGCACGGGCACCGCCTTCTAAGCCGCCCGTGCGGCGGCTAACGTGCAGCTTCATTTCATGAGCGGTCGGTTGATCTTCTAAGCCGCCCGTGCGGCGGCTAACCAGCAGCAGAAGCTCCGGGCGCAGATCCGCAGCTTCTAAGCCGCCCGTGCGGCGGCTAACCCACAGTCAACTAAGTAGACTCAGTAGACGGACTTCTAAGCCGCCCGTGCGGCGGCTAACGGATCGCTATGCCGGGAATACTGGGCCTGCCGCTTCTAAGCCGCCCGTGCGGCGGCTAACCTGCGCTCCCCTCCCGCGCGTCCACCCCTGGTCTTCTAAGCCGCCCGTGCGGCGGCTAACGAAAATGGCAGTACTGATTGGCGGACGTTTGGCTTCTAAGCCGCCCGTGCGGCGGCTAACCTTCAGGTAGTGACAGGGAGCAGTGCCACACACTTCTAAGCCGCCCGTGCGGCGGCTAACGACGCGGTGACGCTGGTAGCACATCACGACGACTTCTAAGCCGCCCGTGCGGCGGCTAACGACCCGCCCGCCCTCGTCCGGAGCCACCTCGCCTTCTAAGCCGCCCGTGCGGCGGCTAACGAACGGAGGCGCGACATGAACCGCGCCGTCGCCTTCTAAGCCGCCCGTGCGGCGGCTAACGCTCGTGGATTGACCCGGATCCGCAGCAGAGACTTCTAAGCCGCCCGTGCGGCGGCTAACATGCAGGTCGCCTGGCACAAGGGTTCGAAAACTTCTAAGCCGCCCGTGCGGCGGCTAACACCTGCTGAGTGAGCTCGGTGACCTTCTGCGTCTTCTAAGCCGCCCGTGCGGCGGCTAACAGTTCGCCCATGACCCAGTTGGCCGCCAGTTTCTTCTAAGCCGCCCGTGCGGCGGCTAACCAAGGGCACGGCGCGGAACTTCTCGGCCTCGAGCTTCTAAGCCGCCCGTGCGGCGGCTAACCTCATGACGCCGCTGGAGCTGCGGGGCGATCACTTCTAAGCCGCCCGTGCGGCGGCTAACCTCTGGCGGCCGTTCGTCGAAACGGACACCGGCTTCTAAGCCGCCCGTGCGGCGGCTAACGGTCCCCGCGCCGGAAGGCGTGGGGTGGGGGACTTCTAAGCCGCCCGTGCGGCGGCTAACGAATTCGACGACGAAGACGGGATCTTCTTCGGCTTCTAAGCCGCCCGTGCGGCGGCTAACCAACGCGTCCACCTCGTCCGCGCTCTCTTTCTCTTCTAAGCCGCCCGTGCGGCGGCTAACAGGAAGCCTCCGACCACTTCATCCAGCGGCGCCGCTTCTAAGCCGCCCGTGCGGCGGCTAACGGAGCGGGAGCGTGAATACACCCGCGATCGTGCTTCTAAGCCGCCCGTGCGGCGGCTAACTGTGCTTCATTATACCGTATTGTTAAAGAGCTCAACAAGTTACATGTTCTTTCGTTCAGGGAACCTTCAATTTTTGGGTATCCCGTAACTTATTGAAAATCCGTATTCTTTGTGAGGAGGTCGGAGATGAAGGTCATCAGCCGGTCGAGGATCTCCCCGTCCTGGCATTTTCGGATCAGTTCGGATCGGAACGTGTTGTCCGGGCTTCCCTTCACTCCGTGGAGGAATGCGGACGGCATCACGATTCCGTCCTTCATCAGGTCCGCCAAGTCGAACACCAGCGCCCCGCGTCTCGTCTTTCCGTGCAATACGGGCATCGAGAACGGGATTCCAAGTCCGTGCAGTGCTGTTGCGGCGAACCCGTATGCGATGTAGTTCCCGTGATCAAGGAACCCGTTGATCCGGTCTGCCACATCGTCCTTTGACCGTTTCCCCTCCTCCCTCTGGAAGGTGAGATCATGGATTTGTGCAAGGTGGGCATACAGGGATTTCGCCCATCGTGCCTCGGCGGACAGGAGCTCGGTCGTGTCCGTTGCGCCTTCAATGGCGGAAAGGAATCGGGTGACGGTGTCCTCTGGGATCGCAACCTCCGATTTCGCCCATTCCGCCTTGGTCCACTCGACACGTGTCTCAAGGAAAACCCTGGCCAGCGCCATCCGTTCCCCATCATCGAACCAGCGTCTCGCCCATTCCTGCATATAGGCCGTCGGACGGTATTCGTCCTGTGATGGCATGAACGCGATATCAAGCGCCGAGAAAAGAGGGGACCCTCCGCTCCCGCAGAATCCGACCATCACGTTGGACTCGCTCAGGATGCGGGCGGCGGCATCCGTGATGGATGTCCCCTTCCCGAGCAGCAGGAATGCCGTGTTCCTGTCCGGGATGTTGAACATCTTCTCGATCGGCATACCGGTGTCCGTGAGGTACACGACGCGCCCGTCGGAGATCATCACCTTCGCGCGCTCCAGGTAGAAGACATTCGCCCTTTTCGACAGGAGCATGGCGCGGGGACGCCGGAGGCGCCCCCCGCCACCCCTGATCATCACATCGCTCATTGGATCACCGGCAACGGCACGTGCACCGTTGAACGGGAAAGCCCATAGGAGTCCGGCTCCCCGATTGTCCCGGGTTCGCTGGGAGAGACCCGCAGAACGAACATCGAGAAGGACTGCCCGGTGGAACCGCTGTGGAGCATCACGTACGGCATCTCCTGCGACTCCGTGACCCGCCTCAGGCGCAACCGCATGCGTTTCTCCTGGTGTTCCGGGCTCTTCCCCTTGCGGGAGGGGATCCGGAACCTGCGGTACTCCTCCATCCGGGGATCCGTGTCGTCCGGAACACGCTTGATCCTGGCGACGGTAAGGAACGCCCGAAGGTTGCGAACCCCCTCCACGGCGTCCGCCAGACGGTCCAGATCATCACCGGACTCCGAGAACACCCGCACGATGTGCCCGGGGGTCGGGGCTTCCCCGTGCTTCATGGCGGGGAGGGCGGTGGCGAACCTCCCCGGGGTCCTGGCATAGACCCCGTGGAGGACCTGCATCGTCTTGCCGGCGAGGACCGGGACCGTAACCCCGGCCCCGCCGCGCAGAACGATGTCGACGTAGTGCTCAGGCCGCATTCTTCTTCTCCTTCTTCTTTTCCTTCTCGGCCTCGTCCTCGCCCTCGCCGAAGACCCCGCCCCGGACCAGCGTCGCGATCAGGAACATGCCGTCCGGCTCGTCCGGATCGATCTGACCGAGGCGACGCATCAGGTCGAACGCCGAATGCCTGTTGTCCCTCCCGTTGCGGCGGAAGAATTCCATCGCGTCCAGACTGGCGCCATTGGGCTCCACCGGAATCGGCCGATGGCGCTCCGCATACGCGGGATACCAGGTGTCGATCGTCCGGATGGCGTTATTGACCTTCTGGTCGCGAAACGCCGCCTGGCCCATCTTGCGGATGTCGGCGTAGTCGACCAGCGAGTTGTGACGCTGGACCGCCTCCGGATGGCCGACTTTGTACAATGGCCGCGCAAAACCCTTCGGCTTCCCCTCGACATAGTTCTGGCTCGGGAACACCTCGACGGCGCCCTTGAATCCGAACCGGATGTGCGCCTCGACCTCGATGGTCTGGGGGGCACCGCCAGCCAGGGAATCGTGGATCACGCGGCCAAGACGGTCCTCCTCGTCCCGGTAGTCCCCGAAGGTGTCCCGTGGGATCGAGAGGGCGTCGACCTCCATCTCCTCGGATCCGATGGCGACATGGACCGAGATGGACTGGGCGACAACGTGGTTCCGCCACAGCCACCGTCCGTTGAGGATGTTACGGGCATAACGCCGCGCGACCTCCCGGAGCCCCTCGCTGGCGCACGCCCGGTCAACGAAGGCCCGGTGGTTCTCCCGGTAGATGTCACTCCCCTCGCCGGCACAGGCGAACAGGGACCGTTCCAGTGGAAGGAACCGGATCGCGAAACCGGCGGCGAAGCCGATGGCCTCGACATCGGTCCGCGCGGTTTCAGTCATCTGGATGTTCGAGACCTCGGATTCCTTCTCGTTGTTCACGTTCTGTGTTCCACGGATGCCGTGGCGAACGACTTCGAGAGGGGTCCTGCGTCCGTCCTCGAACAGGTTTTCGAACGGGGCGTCGGTGATGACCACCAGTCGCTGCCCGCTCAACACGCCGGGGAGTCGTTTCTGTGTCGGTTCAGTCATCGTCGGTTTCCTCCATGACGAGGTTGGAAATGGGGGTGGAGGAGACGGCGAACACGTCGCTCCCCACCCATGATCCCCGCCAGAAAAGCGGGGACGAGGTCTCCACGGCGCGATTGCTGATGTACTCAGCCAAACCGACCATGGGTTCTGCGAACGCGTGGTGGAGACCCTGTCTCGCACCGATGCGCTCCTCGAACGGGGTGATTGCGGCATAACCGACGACCGCCGGGTTGAGCCAGCGTTTCGGGGGGTGTTTTCCGTCGGGGCCCGGCGCCGGACGGTCGTTGCATTTGCGGAAAAGCGTTTCGATCCGTCCCGACGCACTGTTGAGCAGTTCGGTCGACCGGTCGACAATCCAGAAACCACCGGACGCCAACCGCCCCATGACACCGTCCCGCCCATCGAGGGTGGTGAGGATCTCCGGGTCGTCGAATGAGACGATCTGACCGCCGGCCAGACGGCGGGCCTCTAGGCTTTTCCGGATCTCGTCCGGGGATGGGGCATCATCACCGAAGGCGAACACCACGGAGAGTTCGAGGTGCATCGACACCGTGGGCTGCAGTGCGAGCATCGGGGTGGAGGCTTTCGAGCTGTAATCCCGTTTGTCTATGTATGTCGCGCCCCGGTACTGATGGGGGTAAAACAGCCCCCTCCAACTGTTCGGCACCTCGTTTTCCCCGAGAAGCCGGGCGTCACGGTGCACGATCCCGACGCCTGCGGGCTGGATCCCGATATCCCGACCCACCGCATGGGCCAGTCCCCAGACCGCGAACGGCACGGTCGGGGAGATGATGTACGGGGTCGCCAGCGCGTTCGCGCGCTGCACCCGGATCCGGTTGATGACGGCGAATTGCATCTCGGATTGCATCTCAGAGCTCCTTGACCAGGTTGATCAGCCGTTTCCTGTCCATGGCGGACAGCGTCAGGCGGTGCTCGGGGGTGGATCCCGGTGTGACCGGGTAGCCGTCGAGCCGATCGGCCAACCAGACGGCCATGGACTCGCGCCATGCCGGATCACGAAGCCCCGGCGTCAGCCATCCGTCGGAGACGGAGGCCGGGGTGCCACTTCCCCCGGGTGGCGGATCCGGCAACCTGCCCGCGTGCTCCTGCAGCAGGGCGGACGCTTGGTCCGCCTGGACACGGATGCTCTTCAGGATCGCCCCGACCAGGCGAGCCTCCTCGTCCGCGAGGCGCCGGGTCATGGGGCGTTCGCCGCCTTCCGTTCTCGTGCGTTCGAGCCATTCCGCATAGGGGCGGACAACTTCCCGGGGGATGGCTGGGCGGAAACCACGGTGGTGTATGGACAGTGCCCGCCGAAATCCTGTTGATATTGTCGGGACCCGATCGAATACGTGTGGGTGACGCATTGCCGTCACCCGTCCTCCGGCATTGCCCGGCTTCGATCCCCCCACGGAGAATTGGGCGACACGGCGGTCGATTCCGTGCGGCAGGCTTCGTTTCTCATTCTTGGCGGAACGGTTTTCATCTCGGCGCTCCTCCGCGACCGCATTTACGATCAAGGACATTCCGGCGCAGGCGAGCGGGGTCAGGGCCACGTATCCACCCTCGTCGGTCGGTACAAGGATCTGCCTGAGGCGGGGGCTGACGGCCCTCGTTCCAACCTCGTGGTGGGTCTTGGCGATCCGGTTGTATTGCTCGAGAACATCCGGGTCGAACGGGTCGGGGTCGGATTCCTTGTCCGGCTCGCGCTCTCCGATCAGCATGCGCAGCCGCTTCAGGTGCCCGCCGTTGGCGCCGTTGCTGATGTAATCGATGGGTACGACGTGTCCCTCGGACATCAGGGTGCGCACACCTATGTAGGGGAGGTCCAGCACCTGCTCGGATCCGACGCGCACACCGACCGGTGTCGCGTTCGTGTTCACGGGTTTGCCCGAGTGATGGCACAAACCCCGTGCAAACCCGACCGCCTCTCGTTTCTGCTTCTCGTCCATATCGCGAGCCCCTTCGTTTCGTGTTCCGCCGGGCAATCCAACAATTCGGACTGTTAGAAATACCCGATAACAGGTACTATCGATAGTAAGTAGGGGTTGGAGAGGAGTCAATCCAAAGAATGAATCACAGTGATACATCTGCTTGGACTGAGCGGTACTACCAGCCATCCGTGTTCGTCTTGCGACGCGCGATATGGGCCGGGAGGGCCACTCGAAGCGATCTCGTGGAGGCGTTCGGCTCGTCGGGCGCCACCGCAACCCGGGTGCTCAATCACGCATGCGCGCGATGGCCGAACCACCTCCGGCGCCGGGTCCGGGATGTGGCCGCCATCCCCGGTGTCGAGCCGCCGATCGAGGCATGCGCGGAGAGGATGCTCGACCTTTTCGCCCTCCCGGACCCCGGATTCTCCATCACCGGCCTGCGGATGCCCGCCGAGCTGCGGCTTGTCGAAGCAAGTATCCGTTATTCCGCACTCCCGTTCGGAGGACCGGCGGGTGTGATCCTGCGTGGCGCGATCCGCACCGACGTCCTGGATGTCCTGTACGTCGGTCTGCGCCTCGGGGAGAACGCACGCTGGCGAACGGTCGTCCCGGTCGCCCTGGAGCGGTTCCAGGACAACTGGCGTCTTCGCGCCCACGATATTGAGAAGAACGATTTCCCGCTCAAGTCGTACAACCTCTCGCGCATTTTCGATGCCCGGCCCTCGGATGCACGGATCCCCAAGGGGTTTTTCCCGGCAACCGGCGATTCGGCCATCCGCAGGTATCGGGTCCGCCTCAATCCACGGATGACCGAGGATCAGCGCACGGCCGTCATGCGTGAACTCGGGATCAACGGAAAGGGGGTCGTCCGGCTCACCGAAGGGGAGGTGTTCGATTTCCGTCGGACCTACATGGATTCCGATTTCGAGAGGAGGGACAAGCGGATTGTCTGGCCGTTTGTCGTCGAGATGGAGAGGGTTTGAGGATGTTGCAGGTTGTGCTGGTCTCGGAATGCGAAAAGAAATCCGCCCTGCGGACACGTTCATTGTTGGACAGGTATCTCGTCCGGAGCTCGACGGCGACCTGGACAGGGCGTGTCTCCCGGGAGGTGCTGGAGGATATGCAACGGGCCCTCCGCCGTGCCGCGACACGGCAGACCGCCGTTGCATGCTTTGTCCGGCAGGGGAAAAGGGGAATGGTGCTGGCCTGGACGGTTGGCAGGCCGGACGCGTTCACCATGGACGGTGCGTTCGCCATCGCGACAAGATCCCGTCCGCCACGCGCCCTCCCACCGTGGGCTGCAACGGCGGGGAAGGTCGCCAGGGTGGCCGGGCTCGCCCACGACCTCGGCAAGGGCTCAATCCATTTCCAGGAGAAGCTGTTCATGCCCGGCACGGTCAAGGACTCCACGCGGCATGAATGGACCTCGATGAAACTCTACCAGGCCATGCGGGAAAAGGGGTTCGACTGGAATGACGCATGGGAGACCGTTGGGATGGACCCGAAAAAGCACTGTATGGCGTTTCATGATGGGGCGGGACCCGTCCTTTCCCCGGAGGCGGCCACGGACCTGGTGATCGCGACCCATCACGGGTTGTTCCATCCCGAGGAGGATCGCGGCGCACACAGGCCCACACCTGTCGGGCATACCCGTCGCAGTTGCGGGAAGGGCGATGAAAGGTCGCTGTTCACGCCGTCCGCCGAGATGCCATCCGCGCTCCTTGTCGCCCTGAAGCGTGCGCACGACGAGATGATGTCGGCTGGCGAGGAGATCGACAAGGATGCCGATTACTGGCGGGCGATCACGATCGTGGCCCGTGCCGCACTCATTCTGGCGGACCACGACGTGTCCGCCATCGAGTACGACCGGAAGAGCCGGAGGACCAGCGGTCTGGCGGCCAACTCGAAGCGGGGCGGGGGGCGTGGTGCGCCCCGGATGAACCAGCCGCTCGAATGGCACCTCGCCCGGGTTGGGAAATCCGCGTCGGACAACGTGCGACTCTTCTCCGACCCGTGTCTTCCGGGTCTTTCCGGGATCGCCGTGGACTCGATCTCCGGTCGTTCCGGTGCCGGACGGTTCGCCTGGCAGGATGCCGCGTTCGACCATCTGCGCGGGATGCGGGACGAGGGCGACGCGCCAACCCTTGTGTTCGACCTTGCCGGAACGGGGTCCGGCAAGACACGGATGAACGCAAAAAGCGTTGTGGCGTTGACATGCGAGGGGGAACCGGTCCGACTCGCGGCCGGGTTCAACCTGAGGACCCTCACGCTGCAGACGTATTCCGCTTTTCGCAAGGAGCTCGAACTCGGTGAAGCGGAGGTGTCGTGCGTGATCGGGGACCGGTTCACGAAAGAGGCGATGCGGGACCCGGAGAAGATCGACGTTGACAACACGGACGAGAACCCCGATGAGGACGTGAAAATGCGGCCCGACACGGTCGGGACGTCCGGGCATGCGGTCTTCCCGGAATGGCTCGAGGAGATGGCCGTCGGGAATCCGTCGGTTAGGGATCTCATCGGTGCGCCGGTTCTCGTGTCGACCATGGACTACCTGGTGAAGTCGGGAGAGCCCGGGCGGCAGGGGCACCATGCGCGCGCGCTTTTGCGGATCGCGAGCAGTGACCTCATCCTCGACGAGGTCGACGGGTATGATGCCACGTCCCTGATCGCCGTTTTGCGTGTTGTGCAGATGGCCGGGATGTTCGGAAGGAACGTCGTCGTCTCGAGCGCCACCCTGCCGGAGCCTGTCGCAGAGAACCTCTATCGGGTGTTCCGTTCCGGTGTCGCGATGTTCTCGGCGTTGCATGATGCCGTCATCCAGCCCCGCATCGCGTTCATCGATGACCGATGCGCGCCTTCCGATGGCGCACCAGCCGGCACGGAGGAGTTTAAACACCTCTATCGTGAGCGCCTTGATGAGATCGTTTCCGCTCTTCGCAGGGCTCCCGTGTATCGGATGCCATCCTATGCCGATATCCCGGAACCGCATGGGGAGGAGGGACCGGAAGAGGTGTTCGGCCGGGCGATTGAGAATGCGGTATTGCAGATGCACCGGAACAACTCATGGCATCACGTTGATGGGAAGCGTGTCTCTTTCGGATTGGTGAGGGTGGCGAACGTGAAACCCTGCGTGAACGTCACAAGGCGGCTCGGACGTCTTCCCAACGTGCACGTGACCGCATATCACGCGGCGGATATGCGCTATCGCAGGCTGGTCAAGGAGCGCGAGATGGACCGGCTCCTGACACGCAAACCGTCACAGGATGCCGAGGCGAACGCCGCCCTCCTCGACGATCCGGAGATCATCCGTCGCGTCCGTGAGACGGACGACGAGGATGTCGTGTTCGTGGTTGTTGCAACCCCCGTGGAGGAGGTCGGACGGGACCATGATTTCGACTGGGCCGTGTTGGAGCCCTCCAGCGTGCATTCGATCGTCCAGGCCAGCGGGCGGGTGAACCGCCATCGGCTGGAGCCGGTGACGCGACCGAATGTCGCAATCCTCCGGAGGAACCACAGAAACCTCAGGGATGGTGACGGGAAAAAGGCATTCGAACACCCCGGAAACGAGACACGCGACATCTACGATTCGCATGACGCCAAAGAGCTGCTCGGTGATGCCATCGACAGGATCGATGCCGGATTGCGGTTCGGGGTCATGGGGAGCAAGTGCCTGTTCTCAAAGCTGGACGACGAAAGCATCGAGAAAGCCATGAAGACCCCGCTCAAGGAGGCCCTCTCCAGGAACCGAGGCTGTCTGCTCAACTGGGCCGTCGAGGCGCATTACCGTCGGAACCCGTTGCGGTCGGGCAGGAAGAAGACGTCCTGGCTTCTCAGGGAAAGCGAGTCCCGGTCAAACACGATTGACCTGTTCCGTTTCGACCCTTCCGGGAAAGGTGGAATGATACAGACGAAGATCGGGGAGGGGATGTTTGTCCCGGAACAACAGGACCCCTCCGTGAACGGATACTGGATCGCGCCGGGTGTGGAGGAGACGCTCAGGGATATCGAAAACGACGATCGTCTTGATGCGGCGATGAGGGAAAGCGCCGCAACGTTCGAGACCTATTCGAACGAGGATCCCATCTCGGATTTCGACTATCACTTGGGTGGGTATTGAGCGTCCCGCCCAACCCGTTCCTCAGTCCGGTCTATTCCAGAAAGCACCCGATATCGGGTAGCATACCCCTATTCGAATAGATCAAGGTTGGGGGCAACCGATGTACACACACTACTGGCAGAGCAGCGGGTTCACGGACGACCAGTGGCGGCGGATCACACGCCTGACGGACCGGCTTTTGGCGAACCTGCCCGAACACTCCGAGAGTGCCGGCGGGTATCACGCGGACGAGCCGCTGCGGATCGACGGTCCGCTCGCAAATGATTTCCTGACCGTGATCGAGAGCGTCCAGGGTGAGGACGCGATCCGGTTCAACGGGGCCGAACCGCTGAACCTCGAGGCGTTCGACCTCTCCCGTGGGCCCGCCGAGTTCGAGTTTTGCAAGACCTCCCGCAAACCATACGACCTGGTCGTCTGCGGGGTGCTGCTTGTCGCCAAGGCGGTTCAGCCGTCCCTCTCGATCGAAAGCGATGGCGGGGCGGTTGAATGGCGACCGGCCTACGAGTGGGTGCGATCCGTTGTCGGGGACGAGGTTGATATTCCGGATCCGGAATCGTTTCTTGAGAAACCGGCTCCCCTCGACACACGGTCCGACTCGGACGACCCGCTCGCGCACGAGGTGCTTGAGGTCGTCCGACAGGGCGGTTCGGCGAACTGGGCCCGTTTGATGACGGCCTTCCGGGATCTGATGCCGCACCTCGGCGACCGCACGCGCGGGACGGACGAGCGCAACGAGGACGGGCTAAGCAAGCTCCTGACCCATGCGATGCTAGAGCACGCGGGGCTGTTGGCGCCAGAGGGCTCGATCGGCGAGCACTACCATGACTGGTACGACGTGTGCACCCGGCGCGCGGAGGAGGGCGGTGTCACCGATGACGACCCGCTCACTCCGAGGGACTACCGTGACGCGCTGTTCGTGCAGAGCGCCTCGAACCTCTCCGGCGTCGTCCATTCGTTCGTGCGAACCGTCAACCGCATCGCCGGACGCGCGCCGGATGACGACTCCCCGATGACGCCGGAACAGGAGGCCGTGGTCTCCGGGCATCCGGTGGTGGGGATGTACCTGGCCCAGATGGATCATCTCAGCGGAGCGCAACGCTCGCTTGGACGGCATGCGTTGCACTATGCCGTGGACCTGAACTACCTGGGGGCGTTCCATCCGGAGGATGCGCATCCCGGCCCACGGTGAGGCGGGGGGTCCCGGCCCCGGGGTATGTTGACGTTCCTCGTGGTATTCTTTCCGAAGGCACCACGGAATCAAAGGGCTATGGGGTTCCCCATGAGACACCGTCACCTGAATGAGGGCGTGCCGGCCTCATCCGTCGCCGCGGTCGATTCGGTGTTCGAGCGCGGGTCCTACGATGACATCCGGAGCTTCCTCGCCCGGATATGCGCCGAACCGTATGGCGAGGAGGCGGAGGCCGCGCTGACGGCATCCCGGCATTCCGACGTGTACGGCTGGCCATCCCTCACGAGGCTGTGGATCCAAGACGCGAGGCGGGCACATCCGGTGTCCCCGTCCTCCGGGTAGACCCGTATGGGAACGAAGACGGAACAGGGCGTTTCGCAGGAAGAGGAATGGGACCGGCTGTTGCGGTCCATTGTTTCTTTCCAGGCCCGTTTCGGGAGACACCCCGTTGTCGGCGGGACCGCTGCTGCAATCCATGTCGGCCACAGGCTGTCGTTCGATGCCGACTACGTCCTTGGGGATCTCAGGGAGAAGTACGAGGAGGTGTTGGACTCCCTGGAGGGGGATGCTCGGTGGACCACTGCGCGAACAGCCTTCGGAAAGCTGATCCTCGGTTCATTCGACGATGTGGAGACGGGGCTCCGCCAACTGCGGCGTACTGCGCCACTGGAGACAACGGAAGTCGAGACAGGGAAGGGCAGGGTCGTCATTCCGACACTGGAGGAGATGATCCGGATCAAGGGATGGTTGATCCTTGTTCGCAATACCGTCCGTGACCACCTTGATTTCGCGGCGCTGACGGATGCGGCGGGAGAGGACCGTACTCTTGCCGCGCTCGGGCGCTTCGATGACTGCTACCGGGATGTCGATGTGAAAGGTCTTCCGAGGGGCACATCGCCCGTCCTTCAGCTCGCGAGGCAGTTGTCCCAGCCGGAGCCGAAGGACCTTCCAGGAATGGATCTCTCACAGTACAAGGGGGTATCCCACCCCTGGAACGAATGGGGCTCGGTTGCGACGCAATGCCGTATGGTGTGCCGGTGGATGCGCACGCTGGTTGTCCCGAACACACAGCGCGTCGAGCCGGATGACGACGGTGGCTTCCATCTGAATTAGTGCCACGGATCCCGTGTGTGCCTGACTGACAGGTTCCGCCAGACCTCCCCCTGACACCATCCTTTGAAAGAGCGTATCATCGGTGATGCAAGGAGGGTTCCACACCCTCGCCGGTGAGCGGAACGCGTGATCAAGCGTGTCAGAACCCCAGATCCATGAAAAGGGCGCCCTCGCCGGAACCGGCTTTCAGGGGGCGACCATGTCGGAAACGGAAAAGACCCGGTCCGGGCGGGCCGATGATTGGTTCCACGTCGAGTGGGAGCTCGACGCACGGGGGACAGCGGTGTCCGTTCGCGCGAGACCGGTGGATGCCTGGATCTACGACGCACACGGGGAGGCCTTCGGGATGTCGGCGCTGGAGGGTGGGGCCCCTTCCGGCGGGACCGGCGACGAGGGCCCTGTTCCCATCGGGCCATCCACGGGAGTCTTCTCATCCTATAAGCGGTTCCACGACCTGGGTCCGGATGAGCGCCGATCCGCCGAGGGCGGCGGCATCCGCGTGACCGTCTGATCCTGTCCAAAAGGCGTCCACCCCGTTTCCACGGTGGTCCTTATCCGATAGGCTTGAGGAATGAGATACTTCGCGATCCAGGATCCAACGGTCGGATTCATCCAGTTCCTGACCCGGGCCGATGACGAGCGGGACGCGGTGCGCCGGTTCGACGATGATATCGGTCTCGGGGAGGAGAGCCGCAATCCCGACGATTGGGAGATCACGGAACTCACCAGCCAGCAATATGAGCAGCTCGATCCGTTCGACGGTGACGACCAGGAAGCGGTCGATCTGCTGGAGTCCTGGAAGCGGGACGGGGTCACCCCGCGATAGGAAGGTCCCATGGAAGATGAAGAAATCAGCCCGGAATTTGCCGCCGCCCTGCCGGAGGGCATCGATCCGGACGAATGTCGTCTGACCACGTTCGGAGACCTGCAGGCGGATGGTCACGAGATCAATCCGGGGATGGTGTTTGAGGATCCTCCCGACGACACACCCGTGCTGATCGTGCCCGGCTGGACCGCGGACGACGGGAACGCGGAGGTCGCGTTCCCCGAGGCCGTCAACGGGGAAGAGGCGGCAGTGAAGTATGTCCGTGGTGGGGACTGGGACATCCCGGAAGAAACGGACTGGATCCGTGTGCACGCGTGGATGCAGGGATACGCCTGGGACGCGGAGCATGGGGATGTGGTGGTTCTGCATATCGATACTGACGAACACACCGTGGCCCTTGATCCACCAGAGCCCGACTGTGTCGATGACAACGGGCACGACTGGCAATCCCCCCACTCCGTTGTCGGTGGACTCGAGGAGAACCCGGGCGTGTACGGCCACGGCGGTGGCGTGTTCATCACCCAGGTCTGTGCGAATTGCGGGATGTACCGCATCGAGGACACGTGGGCGCAGGATCGCGAGACGGGCGAGGAGGGCCTGCGCTCGGTTCGGTACGAGGAGGCCGACACCCAGTCGCAAGAGTGGGTCGAATCCAGGAACGTCCCGTCCGTCTGACCCGTAGGCCTCGCACTCAGGGCGCGGGTGGGCCGGCATCCTCCGACGGCGGCGACGCCTGATCACGAAGTTCCGGGGAAACCTCCCCAAGCCGGTCCGCCAGGATCTCCCCCGATGCGAGCACGACCCGTCGGCACTCCTCGTCCGAGGCGATCGGCTCCGGCAGGTCCGACAGGCACTCCCGTGCCCGGCACGCCACCGACTCCGCGACCTCGTCCATGACATCGTCCACCCGTTCCCTCCCCATCCGGCAGATCCCGCCGAGCGTGCGCCACTGGGCCCGCTTGAGGTTCTCCCGCTTCCCGCCCAGGGGAAGGGCCATCTGGTCGCCTTCGAGGCCGGGGAAGACCCGGGTGCACAGCATGTCGAACGACGGCGACAGGCGGACCGTGTCCCAGCGGTCCTGCGCCGGGGACGCGGCACGGCGGAGCATCGACAGGTTCTTCGCGTGCAGGTCGCCGTTCGCCATCAGCCAGGCGACAAGCGTCTGACGGAAGAGGGTCTCCCCGTCCTGCTCCGGCGAGGTGGAATGTCGCATCACCGCCTTCGCCACCTTCTCCATCGAGGGGGCGTACTTCTCGCCGGAGGGCAGGCCCAGCAACGCGCAGAGGTCCGTCTGCACGATCCAGTCCCGTTCCCCGCCCCTGCGCAGGTCGAAGCGCTCCACGAGAAGGCCGGGGGCGACCCCCGGGCGGTGTGGCAGAAGCGCGTATTCCGGGACGGGGACGCCGGCGGCGCGGGTCAGCTCCATCCCGAGCCATTCCACCGCTCCGAGCGCGGTCCAGCCGCCCGCGCCCGTCCCGGGCGCCTTCCACAGGTGCGTGAACGGCCGGTCGATCGCGGGCTCGAGCCGACCGTCCGGATCCAGGTGCAGCGGGACCTTCACCTGGGCGCCCGACATCATCGGTGCGTGGCCCGACTTCCCGTACCAGCGCGCGAGCTGGTGGTGCAGCTCGGTCAGGGGGGCGTCGGGAAGGCCGCTGGACGCCCCCGTGAACACGCCGTCCTCGACGAAGCGGGAGAGCTCGGCGCCGTCCACGATCCTCTCGTCGATCCCGGAGGGGTTCCCCGTCTCGAGGTTCGACAGCAGGCGCCTCGGTGAGGACGAGAGGACCTTCCGGTCGTCCCCGCCGACCAGCCCGGCGAGCCAGCCCTCGGGCATGAGGGACTCGATCTGCCCGTCGAGCGCACCGGCGGAACCGGCGCCCGCCGCGAGGGGGACGAGGAACCCCGAGTTCCGGTCTAAGGACCATGCGATCCCGTCATACCGGAGCCGGGCCGCCTCCGACCCGTGCCAGAACAGCGGCACGTCCACGACGTGCTCCTGGGCGACGTCGCGCTGGGACAGGTTGTCCCTCGCCCGCTCGTACCGGTCGAGCGCCCGCGTCCAGCCCGTCCGTCCGGCGAGCAGGACCAGCGTGCGCTCATCCGCCTCGGTCATCCCGGCGGTGGCGGCCCCGAGCGTTTGTGCATCCGGCTCCGCCCCGGGGAAGTGATACCCCTCGAGGATCGCCTGCGGGACGGACGAGGCCTCGATGGACTCCCCGCCGTCCAGCGTGATCCGGTCGTTCCGGTAGCCCGGCGCCTCGCGGATCGTGATCGTCAGGCCGGGAAGGTCGCGGGCGTGCTTGTACTCCCCCGCGAGGAGGAGATGCCCGTCCCCGTCGGGGCCCCGCCGCAACGCGGAACGCCCCATCAGGCGGGCACCGGGATACAGGTAGTGGGCGATGCGCAGGGCGTGCGCGCGGATCACCTGGGCCGGGTCGTCACCGGCGTCCACGAAGATCCCGCGTGCGACCCGTTTGATGCGGCCCTGACGTCTCAGATAGTTCGCACGCTGCTTGTCGAACCCTTCGCCGACCAGATACAGCATTCCGTTTTCACCTCAAGAATTCATACCTTCTTCCTACTCTATCGGAAAAAGGTATGAATTGGTATGGACTCGGGGAATGGCGGGTCGGTCGGTGTCGGGAGGCACAGGTGTTGTCGTATGGCGTGCTGCCGAAAAAAAGCCCGGCCGAAGCCGGGCTCGAGGAGATGACGTCTCATGAAACCAATCAATCGCAATCCAAATATAGCGCTACCTGTTATCGGGTGCAACCCCCGTTTCCCCTTCAGGGGTGCCCCGGCCGCCGCAGCGGACCCCGGGGATGCCCTTCAGGGACGCATCCCCCCATACAACTCGTCGTACTCGTCCGGATCGTTCACCCTGGCCATCCGCTCGAAGTGCTCGAGGGCTTTCGGGTTGAACCGGTCACGCAGGTTTTTTCCCAGCGGGTCGCCCGCACGCGGACGGGCGGCCCGTGTCGGGGTGTTCATGATCGCCAAGGAGTAAACGAGCGGCTCGATCCCCTCGGCGGTTCGGATCGCCTCGTCATCGCTCATCTGGTCGGTGAGCAGGATGCGAAGGCTTTGCAGCTTTTGGATGGCAAACCCCTCGTTGTCACCATCACGAAGCGCCTGCCTCGTTTCCCGGATCATGACGAATATGTGTTCAAGCTGATCCTCTGGTTTGATCGCCCTTTCCCGGATCAGCGACTCCATGGAGTCGATGGAGGCGAGGGTGTGGTCCAGCATCCTGGTGGCATCCCGGCTGTTCTGGTTGATCTCGTCCCGGAACATGACCTTGTAGTCTGCAGTCGTCTTGCATCCCTCCGCATACTCCTGCATCCGGATTGCGAGACGCATCGCATACTCGGGCTGTTCCTTCTCCAGATCGAGCGTCTTGCTGAAGCCGCGCATCTTCTTCACCAACTGCGATGCGCTCTTCGGGAGTTCAACCGTCTGCTTGCGCTCCTCGTGGTGACTCGTTCCGGTGTTCCTCTTGTAGAATGCGCCGAGCTTGGCAAGCCCGTACCGGAGGGATCCGGAGACGCCCTTGGTGTCCGAGCGCCACTGCTCCTCTCCCACGGTGGCCTCGAACGTCTGGATGTCCGTCCATTCCCCCTTCTTTGGATCCCACCCGGGGACGCGCATCCCGATCATCAAGAGGAAATCCCTGGTGGCATCGACCTCCCTTTTGAGGGTCTCGAGGTCGTACCCCATAACGCAGAACAGACCGGAGCGGGCGTCCGCCGGCAGCCCCCGTTTCTCGAACTCCGTCTCGTGCCCCTTCAGGGCCTTGATCTCGCGCGGGGTCCACAGGTATTCGAAGGGACCGCTCCCCTTCAGGGTAGTCAACACCTGTTCGATGCCAAGCCCGTTGATCATCGCGGAACGGTCGAAGGCGTGCAGGATGCCGACGAGCCGACCGTCCACGGGGACGATGATCCCGTCCTGGTCGAGCATCCCGTGCATCGCCGCGATCCGTCGTGCCAGATCCGTGTTTCCCTTGTCCTGTTCCATCACAAGCAACCCTGTTGCCGGGTGGTCTTCAGATTGTCCGGCAAACATGTTCCTCGGGGCAATGGGGTGGAGGCGGTTTCCCCGATCACGACACGACGCGTCCGCCGTTCTCCACCGCCATGTCGTAGCGGCGCAGGACCCATGTCGGTGCCCGCAGGATCCCCAGTACCAGCAGCGGGCAGACAAGCCCACGGGCGGCGGCAAGGGCGGCGGGGGACTCCGTGTCGAGATCGAGAAGCCGGCGCAACACGCGGCGCTCGCTGCCGAGCGTGTCGATGTCGCCGCGCATCTCCGACAGGGACGCCCAGACCGCCGGGGCCTCCGGCTCCACCACCGGGCGCGCGGCATCGACCAGGGCGAGGATGTCCTCGCGCACGCGCTCCGCCCATGAGAGGGCCTCCTCGGCATGGTCGCGCCGGAAGGGGGTCAGGTTCATCTGGGGGATGACGACCCGGATGATCGTGACGGATTTCGCCACCATCCGGTGTGCGAAGTTGACGCGCTCCGCGCCGATCAGCGTCCGTTCGGCGACGGCGGCCATGCCCCGCAACGTCCGCTGGGCGTCCCACTGGAGTCCGCCCCCCTTGCCCGGGGCGGTCCCGTAGTCATCATTCGGGTCGATCCGGATCTGGTCGAGGTGCATGACCGCGCGCGCCCGGTCGTTCGCCGGGGACATCCAGAGGCTGTCGAGCATCCAGTCCAGGAACATGCGCTCGTCTCTCGTCGCCTCGATGTCCGGACCGCCGAGGAAGAGTTCCCCACGGCGTGTCGGCGGGATGCTGTAGAGCGCCTTCGTCCACCTCGGCTCGGACTGCTTCGGACGCCAGAGGTATTCGAAGCACGTGTTGTGGTGGTTCCAGAAGTCGAGCAGATCGCCGATGTCCAGACCGTCGATGATGCCGGACTTCTCGTGGGCCGGGAGCATCGTGATGGCCCCGTCGTCCATGCCGAACACGGACGTTCCGATGCCGAAGTCGCTCGACAGCCCGAGGACATCCGCCACGCTGTGGCTTCCGATGTACTGTTTCCGCATGTTGGACGTACCTGTTATCGCGTGATTTAAGAATGCCTGTTACGATTTTATTTGTCAAACGTCTTATACCGAATAGTAAGGGTTGTTACCCCTTACCAGTGCGCTGGATACCACTTGGAATTCCCCCATCACCCACACGCCCCTGTGTCTGACAGCGTCTTATGGGTGCGGGCGATTCGCGCTTCGTCGGGGCGAGTTCCGTCCGCTGTTGCCAGCGGACCAGCGCTCTTCCCCTCCACGCGCCTGCGTTCCCCGGTTCCCCCGGGTACGTGTGGTGTGTCACTTGGTTCTCGTGACCACACCACCCGATAACAGTAGCACGTTACCATGGAGTCATGATACCAGATCCGGCCCCGCTCGCGGACGCTCGCTCCGTCCTCGCGCTCCGTGGCCACTGCGCACCTGCGGACTGGGGGGCGTCGGCGTCCGTGCCTCCTTCGATGTGGATGTGGTTGGATGACATTGGGGAAGGCTTTGGATGGTTCTTGTGTCAACGATCCGGTGACAGTGGAGGATCAAAGGATCTTAAATCAGTTAATTTTGCATTACTCTATTGTTAAGTACTTTTATTTAACGTATCATGCGATTCCATGGACGTTAAACAAGAAAATTTTCCAGAGATCGTATACAGCTCATCTGATCCGGCGGAGTCGAGGCGCATCAATACGATGGTGCGGAAAGGGCTCCTTCGCAAGATCGCGCCAAGACTGTATACGCCAAACATGGACGATCCGCCCGAAGCGGTTGTGAGACGCAACTGGCTATCCATCATCTCCCACTTCTATCCTGGTGCGGTCATTGGGTATCGAACCGCTTTCGAGGGGGGTGCCCCCTCCAAAGAGGACGGCTCTGTGTTCCTGACGTGGAGTCGACGGAGCCGAATGGAGGCTCCGGGCCTCCGGGTGAGAGCTGATCCGGGTCCCGGGCCCATGCCGGATGACATGCCGATCCCGGAAAACATTCATGTTTCATCGAACGCGCGGATGCTGTTGGAGAACATGGCGCCATCCCGGTCGAGGGTGGCCGTGTCCAGGACGGTTTCCATCGAACAGGTCGAGCGATGGATCGATCGTTTTCTCTCCGTCAGGACGGGGGATGAGATGAACGCAATCCGTGACCGGGCCCGCGAACTCGCCAGGGAATGGTCGATGGGTGATCGGTTTGAGAGGTTGGATGAGATCATGGGCGCCGCGATGGGAACGCGCGAAGGATCCCGTGTCCGCAGTCCCGAGATATCAGCCAGATCACGCGGGATGGCATTCGACAAGACGCGGGTGGATATGTTCGAGGCGCTTGCGGAAGACCTGGCGCCGCGCGTATTCCCGCATCGTCCGTTTCTGGAGGATGGGAACGCCTGGACCAACGCGGCCTTTTTTGACGCGTATTTCTCCAACCACATCGAGGGGACGCGATTCCTTGTGGAGGAGGCGGAAAGGATTGTATTCAAGGGTGAGATGATCGCCAATCGAACCAAGGACTCGCATGACATCCTGGCGACATATCGGATCGTGTCCGGGCGGAACGACATGGGAGTCGTCCCGCAGGACTTCGCGGATTTCGAGCGCATCCTTCGTTCGCGCCATCTCGGTATGATGCGCGCTCGCGAGGAGGTCGACCCAGGGCAGTACAAGACGCGATGGAATCGCGCGGGCGGCACGACGTTCGTTGCCCCGGATCGTGTGCGGGGAACGCTTGAGAAGGGATTTCGCGTTTATCGCCGTCTTGGCGATCCGTTCGCCCGCGCGGTATTCATGATGACCATGGTCTCCGAGGTGCATCCGTTCGCGGACGGCAACGGACGTGTGGCCCGGATGATGATGAACGCGGAACTGGTTTCGTCGGGGCAGACCAGGATCCTCATCCCCATCGTGTTTCGGGAGGACTACCTGTTCGCCCTCCGTGATTTCAGCCGGAACGGGCAGATGGGAACCGTGACCCGCGTGCTTGAGCGGGCCTGGACGTTCTCGGACGCCATCGACTTTTCGAACTTCTCTGACGCCGAGGCGGCCCTGGCCCGCTGCAATGCCTTCCTGGATCATTCGGAGGGCAAGCTGGTCATGCCGTCGGAAATCTCGTCCGGGATGGGGTATCACCCATGATTCCGGAATGCGCCTGGCACGATGGCGCACGGGCCCCGCAGGACCCCATGGATACCTCATCCACCCTCCGACAACCGTTGACCCGACTCTCCTGTTTCCTGATAATACCAGTACACGGGTAGAACGTACCCGATCACGGTTATCCCTGTGTAGGGTCCCCCGACGGTCGGGAACGGCGTAGAACAAAGAGGAGAGACCGATGAGCGAGCACCTGGCGGATCTGGCGGATGCGCAGATCGAGCACACGCTGAACATCGCCCGGATGAACGTGCGCAGTGAGCTGCAGGGCCTCGGGGCCGACTTCTGCGAGGACTGCGACGAGGAGATCCCGGCCCCGAGACGGGCCGCCTATCCCAGCGCGACCCGCTGCGTGGCGTGCCAGGAGGCACACGAGCGCAGGATGGGTCGTTGAGACCGGCGCCGGCATCCCGCCCGGGAGCGAAATCCGCTCTTAACCCGGGACCGGAACGCATGTATCATCGTCAGGTAAAACCTGATAACGGGTAGACTTTACTATGAAACGAGAGACGGTCATACGGGGGTTGCTGGTCCTCGTCCTGGGTTTGCCGGTCGCCGCCGTGGCGGGCCCGTCCGGCCAGGGTGGCAGCAGCGGGCAGGGCGGAAAGGACGCGCCGGTCCCCAAGGTGATGCGCAACGCCTTCGCCGGGGCCCAGACGGAGTCCTTCCCCCTCTCCCCCGGCCAGATACACCGCTTCCTGCACCGCAAGGACCGGACCGAGCAGGCCATCCACAATGGCAACCCCCCGAGTCTCGTCTCCCGGTCCCGGACGATCTCGATGCGGGCCGGCTCCTCGGCCCCGACCCTGCACCTTTATCCGGGGTATGTCACCACGGTGATCTTCCTCGACTCGACGGGGTCCCCCTGGCCGATCACCTCGGTCACCGTGGGCGACCCCAAGCACTTCTCGGTGAACAAGCCCAAGGGGCTCAAGCCGGGCAACCTGCTGACCATCTCCACCCCGAGCCGGTACGCCACCAGCAACATGGTGGTGACCCTCAAGGGGTCCGACACGCCGATCGTCGTCCAGATCACGACGAGGGCCGCGAACGACAAGCCGGGGCAGAAGGCGGACACGATGGTCGAGTTCCGGGCCGACCGGCCCGGGCCGAAAGCGAAGAAGCCGAGCGTCGGCCCCTCGCCGGCCGCGAGCCCCAGCAATGCGGAGCTCTCGTTCCTGGACAACGTCCCGCCCGACGGGGCCAAGCCGGTCCATCTCAAGCCCTCGATCCAGGGGGTGAGCGCGTGGAACTACAAGAAGCGGTTGTACCTGCGCAGCCAGTATCCCGCCGCATGGCCGGCGTGGACCTCGGTGAGCCGGGGCCCCGGCGGTGTGCGGCTCTACGTCATGCCCCAGGTGGACTCACTGATCCTGATGAAGGACGGAAACAACGTGTCGCTCACCGTGGGTGACACGAGCGGAGGATCGAATGGCTAAGAAGCAGCGCGACCGCTCGTCCAAGGTCTGGGCGGGGATGATGGGCCTTGTCATCCTCCTCGCACTGGTGACGGTCGCCGGATGGGTGGCCTACCAGCACATGACGCAGCCGCCGGGCACCGGCGGGTCCAGTGCCGGGGCCGTCCAGGCGAACGACAACGGCTCCACCGCCGGCGGCAAGGGCAACGCCCAGTACAACAACGCCGTGAGCCAGCTCAACAAGTCGCAGGCGAAGCAGGCGGCTCAATCCGGCAAGTCGTTCATCCCCACCCCGGTCGGCAAGAGCGGCAAGGGCAGCGTGGCCCAGCAGCTCGGACTGGGCTCGGGCGACGGCGGGAACGGCTCCGGCGGTGGCTCCGGACACGGCGGCAACGGCGGAAACGGGGGCGGCAGCGGACATCCGGGTGCCTCCGGCAACGGTTCCGGTGGCGGAAGTGGTTCCGGTAACGGGAACGGTTCGGGCAGCGGGGCCGCCGGCAATGGAAACCCCTGCGCCTCGATCGCGCAGAACAAGGGCTTCGCCCCATCCACCGAGGGCGAGCGTGAGTGCCAGCAGTACTTGCGGCAGAAACGCTCCGCCGAGCGCCAGCGTGAGCAGCACCTGGAGCAGGCGATGCTCCAGGAGTTCGGCAAGCTGAGCAAGCGGACCCGGCCCGGCTCGCCCGAGACCGTGGTCTATACGAAGCGGAACCCCGGCCAAGAGGGCTCAGGCGCTGGAGGCCAGGGGAACGGTTCCGGCGGTTCGCAGGGCGGGAATGGCTCCTCGGGCGCAAGTGGTGCCAAGGCCGCCCCCTCCGGGAACGGCGGCAAATCCGGTTCCACGACGGCCAAGAGCAAGACCAGGACGCTCCCGGGCGATGTGCACATCGGCAGTGTGCTCTACGCGGTCAACGACCTGCGTCTGGACTCCGACTCCTCGAACACACCCGCCATGGCCACCGTCGTCGGCGGAAAGCTGGACGGTGCCAAGGTCATGGGCGGATTCAAGCGCGAGGGCGGCTATCTCGTGGTCGCTTTCAACAAGCTGGTCACCAAGTCCGGAAAGACCTACTCGATCAAGGGGGTGGCGGTCGATCCGAACACGCCGCAGGCGACGGTGCGCACCGCGATCAACCACCACTACCTCGCCCGCTGGGGCGGCCTGATCGGCGCCTCGTTCCTGTCCGGGTTCGGGCAGGCGGTCTCGATGACCGGCACGACCCAGGCGAGCAGCGTGGGCAACGGCGGGTCGAGCACGTTGACCAGCCATCCGAACTACAGCCTGCGCCAGCAGGAGTACATCGCGGCGGGCAAGGTCGGACAGAAGCTCAGCAACGACATGCAGCAGCAGTTCAACGAACCGCCGACCGTGACGCTGGCCGCGAACCAGCCCATCGGCATCCTCGTGACGGGCATCCAGTAAAGAAGGAGGGGGAGTCCCCATGGCAGACGACAAGGAACAGGAATTCGAGGACGAACTCGAGGAGTTCGACGGGTCCGACGATTCCGGTGACATCGACGAGGACGAGGAGCTCCGTGGGGTCTTCGACCCGGATGTCCTCGACGAGGTCGGGGATGAGGAGGAGTCCCCGGACGATGGGGGCGACAACCCGGATGACGGGGAGGACGACCCGGACGATGTGGATGCCGGGGAGGACGACGAGCCCGGGGCCGTGGACGAGGAGGAGGCCCAGATCCTCGAGGAGCTCGGGTTCGACGAGCCGGACGGGGACGACCCCGACGGGGAGGACGGGAGTGAAGCCCCGGACGACGGGGGCGACAATCCGGATGACGGGGAGGAGGCCGCGCCGAAAAAGCGGAAGAAGGCGCGGCGCGAGCGCCGCAAGGGCCGTGCCGGGAAGTCCCGTCCCGCGAAGGCGGAGAAGACCCGTCCCGCACCCTCGGGCGGTTCCGGGGGCGGCGCGGGCAAATCCGCGCTGATGGGGACCGTCGGCGGCGTCGTCGGCGGGGTCGTCGGGGCCTACGTCATCGTGCAGATGGCCTTGCCCAGCATGATCCGACCGTACGCGCAGGACTTCTCCAAGGCGGTCCAGCAGGTCCACCAGGAGGTCGCGCAGGTCAAGAAGCATCCCGGCAACGCCGGCAACGGGAACGGAAGCGGACACCATGGTGCCTCCGGCAACGGCGGGCTGACACTCGCGCAGTCCGGCGGTGGCGGAAACAGCCCGGCCGCCTCGCTCGCCGGGGCCGGCTCCGGCCCGGGTGCGAACGGGGGCGGCGCGGGTTCCCATCCGGCGCCATCGCATCCCGCACAACGGAAGGCCTCCAACGGACGGGGCAACGCGGCCCACGCCGCCGGCGCAGGCGCATCCGGGGGCAGCACCGCCCCGGCGGGCGGGGGCGGCGCGTCCCACGGCGGTGGCAACGGCGCCCTCCCGGTCACGGGCGGGTCGCCGTCCGCACCGCAGACCGGCGTCGGCATGGGCCTGGCGAAATCCGGAACGGGTTCCCCCGGGCAGACCGGAGGGGGCGGACAGTCCAAACAGGCGGGACAGGCCGGGCAGGCCGGGTCCGGCGGCCAGAAGCCCAACGCGGGTGGCGGGAATGCCGTCGCGAGCACCGGGGCAGCCGGCGCGCCCAATGCGAAGGAGCAGGGCAACGCCCGCGTCGGGCACCTCAAGAAGGAGCTCGCGCAGGAGAAGGCGAAGGAGTCGCACATGAAGGCGCATCTGGCCTCCGACCACAAGAGGATCGGCCATCTCAAATCCGAGATCGCCGATCTCAAGTCCGAGGTCTCCACGCTCAAGCACAAGCTGTCCCACGCCGTGGACGGGACAAAGGGCGAGCTCAAGAGCCTGCGCGCCAAGCTGTCGGGCGCCCGCAAGGACGCCCACAAGTGGCACCACTGGTTCGAGAGGGAGAAGGGATACGCCCACAACCTCAAGCACAAGGTGGAGAGGCTGGAGAAGCGTCCGGTGCTGCCGGGCTACAAGCTGATCGGGCTCTCCTCGCACGCGGCGGTGTTCTCCACCCCGGCGGGCAAGACGGCATTCGTCAGCATCGGGAAGGACATCGTCAAGGGCGTGCGCCTCGAGAAGGTCGATCCGAAAAGCGGAAAGGCCGTGACCAACTACGGAGCGATCCGGATCAGCGAGTGATGATCCGGGGCCCGTCGGACGGAAGGAGGACCGTGTGAAAAGCAGTTCGACGGGGCAGATGATGTTGCGCCTCGCCCACGAGCTCTCGGTCTCGTGGGGGCCGCTGCACATCATCGCCTACCTCATCGGGTTCACCCTGGTCGGGATCGGGCTGGTCCAGTTCGTCGGCCAGCGGACCGGACGCTACCAGGGCGGGGCGCTCGGCCCGCTGATGACGGTGTTCGCGGGCATTGCGCTGCTCAACATCCTGGGCGTGATGAACCTCGTGATGCAGTCCACGCTGAGCACGCAGAGCCTGAACGCCCTGAACTACTCGAATGTCTCCGGGGGCTCCTCGATCGGCAAGCCGTTCATCGAGGGGGCGCTCGCCATCGTGGAGTTTGTCGGGTTCATCGGTGTCATCCGCGGCTGCATCATGATCGCGGAACGGGGCAAGGGGAACCAGAACGTCGGGACCGGGTCGATCATCGCCCACCTCGTGGGCGGGACGTTCGCCGTGAACTTCACCGCGTTCCTGCATACGCTCGGCGTGACGTTCGGGGGACCGATCCAGTCCTCGATCACGCATTTTATCCATTGAGATATACCCGATTTCGGGTAAAATAGATCGTATGGCTGGTATTACCAGTCATAGACAACGTGAGCACAACGGAGGAACAGTCATGCACCGCGCTCGCAGCATCATAGTCCACACCGTGAGGAGCGTCCCCCTCGGGGCCCTGCTCTTCTTCACCGACTTCGGTCTGGCCTTTGCCAGCGCCCAGGACCTCGGTGGCGCCATGCAGCACATCGGGAGCCAGGGGACCAGCATCGCCCAGGGCATCAAGATCGTCATCATGGTCATCGGTCTTGCTCTGGCGGGCTTCGGCCTGTTCAGCTTCATCACGGCCGGCAAGCAGGGGCGCGGCCACGGCAGCGCCCTGGCGATGATCATCATCGGCGCCCTGATGATCTCGATCCCGGCGGTGATCATGCTGACCTCGGGCACGCTGCTCGGCTCCGGCAACGGCGCAAGCAGCTCCATGGGCCAGCTCGGCATCGGGGGCTGAATGGCGGCTCGGGTCGAACTGCCGCCGCTGGTCCCGTCCGTCAAGCGCTCCACGTTCCGGGTCCACGACCCGGACCGGGAGGAGGCGGACGAGGGCTACCGGCGGGTCCGGCTGTCCGTCCTCCAGCGAGACCGGTTCACGTGCCGCTTCTGCGGGTTCGTGACCATGCCGGAGCGCCAGCGGGGGGCGGGCGGCCGGGCGTCCCAGGTCGACCCGAGCTCCTACGCCGCCAGCGGGTTCCTCGAGGTCCACCACCTCAACGACGACCACACCGACAACCGGCCGGACAACCTCGTCACCGCGTGCCCGTTCTGCCACCAGGTCTTCCACTGCGGGAACGCGGGGCACCGCGACGCGGCCAACGTCATCTTCTTCCCCTGGCTCTCCCAGGCGGAGGTCAACATCCTGGCCAACGCCGCCGCCTGTGCCATCGCCAACGACGGGATGTACGTGCATGCCGGGCGCACCTTCTTCGCCTGGCTGCGCTCGACCGAGTCGATGGTCGTGGAGCACTTCGGCGAGTCCTTCACCTCGGCCGCGAATCTCGGGTCGGTCCTGATGACCCTGTCGCACGAGGCCCCGGATCTCTATGAGCGGAGGGGGGTCGTCCTGCGCGGAATCCGGCTGTTGCCGAAACCCGATGCGTTCGACCGGCACGTGAAGCACTGGCGCGAGAACGCGTGGCAACCCGAGAAGTACTGGGAGGGGTTCCACATCGAGTACCGGAACGAGGTCGAGCAGGGGACCGCCTGACATGGAATACGGCTGCATCCACTTCGATGACGTCAACGCCCACGCCTCGGGATGGGCGGCCGTGGCCGGGGACGACGCCGTGCGCGTGTCCGGGACGGCCAACCTCGGCACGGACGCGGTCTGGCTGACCAATCTCGAATACGACCTGATGTACCAGTCCGGGCTCCAGAACAACGTCCGCTTCCGCCGCCAGGACTTCCTGCGGATCAAGGTCGGGTCGCTGCTCGACCATCTCGGCATCCCGGCCGAGGACCCGAAGAAACGGGTCGAGGCGGCCTCGATCATCTTCTCCCGCATCATGCGCCTCGCCTCGGCGATGGGCGGGATCGACCGGGCCCCGCCGCAGACCCTGCCCGACGGACTCCGCGAGCGGGCCTTCCCGCCCGACGAGGTCTACCCGGACGAGATGATCCGGGTGTTCGAGGCGGCGACCAGCTACTTCACCACCTGCGAGGCCTCCCAGATCGAGGGGGACCTCATGACCTTCTGGCTTCCGCAGATCACGCTCGCGCGCAAGATCCTGCGCTTCCCGATGCCCACGGGGCAATGGCGCCGGTTCGGGCGCCGCGACATCCCCGGCGACCCGAAGTCGCTCGAGAAGTGGCACCGGGACCCGGCGAACCGGGACCGGCTGATGCTTGTCCGCGCCGACCTCAAGAACTTCGACCGCGACCTGAACCCGCTGCTCAACTTCGGCTCGATGCCGATGAACGCGAGCTCGGGGCGCGGGTGGATCACGTCCTATGAGCTCATGCGCCTGTACGGGTGCGCCGAGGTCCGGGTCCGCGAGGGTTATGTCTGCGAGAGCGCCGAGCCCAACGAGTACCTGCGCGACCAGGCGCTCCGGCTCTCCCCCGAGTACGAGGCGTCGATCACCACCTCGATCTATGCCGAGAACCTGTGGACCGCCGCCTCCAAGTCGCTGCGTCCACGGGTCGCGAAGAACCGGAACACGTTCAACCCGTGGGCGCCGTTCGTCCGGGCGCTGGACCGGATGGCCTGCCTCCCCGCCGCCGAGAAGCTCCAGGAGGCGGGGCTCGGGGTGGTCTCCTACGGCGTCGGGCGCGTCTACGCGAAGGTGCCCCAGGGCATGACCGACGCGGACGTGGTGGGCGCCGCGAACTACGCCGGGCTCATCCCCCCGATGATGGGGATGCCCAAGGACTTCCGGATCCGGAACCGCTTCGAGCGGCCCCCGGGCGACGAGGACTACAGCGACCGGCTGCACATCGTGCAGAACCTGTACGCGTGCGGACGGTATGCCGAGATGATGCAGGCCGACCGGAAGGTCGTCGAGGGACTCAGCAATGTTTGATCGCGCCAAGAAGAGGAAGGGGGCCGCCAGGGGCGGCAAAACCGCCGGCAAGGGCACGAAGCCTCGGGCCGAAGGGGCACCGGAGGAGGAGCGCCGGGGCGCCGCCAGGTCCGACGGCGGCAAGGGCGGCAAGGGCGGCAAGGGGCCCAGCCGGGACCCGAAGGCCCGGGCCCGGGCGGCGACGCGCGCCGTGGCCGGGCTCACGATGGGCTCGATCGACTGGTATCGCGGCATGTGCGTGAAGATGGGGTCCGCCGTGACCGTGCTCGGCATCGCCGTGCTGGTCCTGCTCGTCATCGACGTGGTCGCCATCACCACCCGGCCCTCGCCGGTCTACTTCGCGGCGACCCCGGGACTCAAGCTGGCCAAGCTGAAACCGCTCAACCGTCCGACCATGACCCAGTCCGGGCTGATCAACTGGGCCACGGGGGTGGTCACCAACACGCTGGGGCTGGACTTCCTGCACTGGCGCAACACCCTGATGAAGGTGAAGCCGGACTACACGAGCTCCGCGTTCAAGTCGCTGGTCGGCTCGATGCAGAAGAGCGGGATGCTCGACAAGATCCGCAAGCAGCGCCTTGTGGTCTCGGCCACGGTGTCCAAGGCCCCGGTGATCGTGGCCCACGGCGTCGTCCACGGCGTGCTGCTGTGGAAGATCAAGATCCCGCTGGTGGTCTCCTACGAATCCTCGCAGGGGGTGCAGAGCACGCAGCACCTGATCGCGATGGTGCTCGTCGAGCGGATCAAGACGAGCACCTACCCGCGCGGCGTGCGCATCCGCCAGATCGTCATCAACCAGGCGAGCTGACCCGATGAGCGCACCCAATCTCGGAGAGTCGGTCTTCGGATTCATCGACTCGGTCGCGATCGGCATCGCCGACTGGCTGGGCCAGCGCCCGTGGACCTACTGCCGGATCATGACCGGGGACGGCGGGGGCTGCCTGTGCGCCGACGACGGTTCGCTGATCACCGTGATCGAGGTCAACGGACGGCTGACGGCCCCGTCGACGGACGACTTCCAGCACGCGGTCGAGAGCATGCGCACGGCGCTCTCGTCCCGTCTGAACCGGGACGGGCACGCGATGCAGGTCGTGATCCGGCGCGAGGAGAACGCCGACCGGGAGGTCGAGGGGCTGATCTCCCCGATGCGGACCACGGCGCGCAACATCGGACTCGAGATGGACGACGCCATCGAGGACTGGGGGCGCCGCTACCGCAACTTCTGCTTCTCCGAGCGGATGTGGATCGTCCTCTGGACCCGTCCGGCGGTGCTCAACAAGTCCGCGCGCAAGGAGGCGTACGCGGACATGAAGAAGCGCCAGGAGGCGGTCGCGAACGCGGCGTCCAGGGGCAAGCAGTTCCCGGAGCGCCGTCTGGTCCACCTGTACGACGACCACAACGCCTTCGTCTCCGGCGTCTCCGGCGCGCTCGACGGGGCCGGGATCCTGCACGGGCGGTTGAGCGCGCGCGAGGCGCTGCGCCAGCTCCGGCTGGAGGCCGATCCGGAGTGGACGCCACAGGAGTGGCGGCCGTGGTTGCCGGGGGACCCGCTTCCGCAGCGGCTGAGGGATCCGATGGAGCCCCCGCAGAGCCGGGCCAACGTGGTCTGGCCATCGGTCGGGGAGCAGGTCTATCCGCGGGACGCGGTGGAGATGACCGGCCAGGTCGTCCGGGTGGGCGACCGGCTGCACGCGCCGGTCGCGATGACCCTGCCGCCGCAGGAGCCGCAGATATTCAACCGGCTGTTCGCCCGCCTGATCGACAAGCCGATCCCGTGGCGGCTGAGCTTCATGATCGAGGGGGACGGCACCAACATCATCGGCTGGAAGTACACGGTCGCCCTGCTGTTCACGATCACCAGCGCGTCCAACAAGTTCCTCGTCCAGTCGATCCAGCAGATGCGCAACTACGTCTCCGGCGGCGGCACCGTCGTCGGACTGCGGATCTGCGGGGACACCTGGACCAACGCATGGGCCGGCGGGGAGGACGAGGCGGTGCGGCGTGTGCGCCAGCAGTCCTCGCAGCTCGCCGGTGCGCTGGAGGGGTGGGGCAACTCCGAGGTGAGCCAGATCACCGGGGGCGACCCGCTGATCGGCGTGAGTGCGGCGCTTCCCGCCATGACGCCGAAGTCCCCGGCCCCGGCCGCCGCCGCGCCGCTGCGCGACGTGGTGCGCATGCTCCCGCTGACCCGGCCGACCTCGCCGTGGACCGCCGGGATCCTGCTGCGCTCCCGCGACGGGCGCCCGATGCCGTTCCAGCCGGGCTCCTCGCTCCAGACCTCGTGGATCGACATCGGGTTCGCCCCGATGGGCTTCGGCAAATCGGTCCTGCTCAACACCATCAACCTCGGATTCGTCCTCCAGCCGGGACTCAAGGAGCTGCCCTACCTGTCCACGGTGGACGTGGGACCCTCCTCCAAGGGGCTCATCGACCTGATCCGGGGTTCGCTCCCCCCGAGCCGCCGCCACCTGGCGGTCTACCGCCGGATGCGGATGACGGCGGATGACGCGATCAACCCGTTCGACACCCCGCTCGGGTGCCGCAAACCGTTGATAAGCCAAGATTTCTTTCTGCGCAACCTCGTCGCGCTGCTGTGCACGCCGCTGGATGCGGAGGCGCCCCCGAACGGCGTCGAGCAGCTCGCCTCGGCCGCCATGCGGGCCGCGTACGAGGAGCTCTCGGACGAGATGAACCCCAACGAGTACAACCCGAACACGGACCCGGAGGTCGCGGAGGTCGTGGCGGAGTGCGCCATCCCGGTGGACGAGAACACCTCCTGGTGGGAGATCGTGGACGCCCTGTTCGAGAAGGGCCGGATCCACGAGGCGATCCGCGCCCAGCGCCATGCCGTGCCGATGCTGCCGGACGTGGCGCGGGCCGTGAAGTTCGACCGGGTGGTCGCCCCGTTCCGGGAGCTGACGGTCGGCAGCGAGACCGCCGCCGCCTATGTCAGCCGCCGCCTGATGGCGGCGGTCGAGGACTACCCCGTCCTTCGCAGCTACACCAAGTTCGACCTCGGGGACGCGCGCGTGATCGCGCTCGACCTCGACGAGGTGGCCAAGAACGGCGAGACCCCGCAGGGCCAGCGCCAGGCGGGGCTGATGTACATGCTGGCCCGGCAGGTCTCCTCCGGGCACTTCTTCCTCCAGCCCCAGGACACCAAGAACATCCCGGAGTCCTACCGGGCCTGGCATGCCAAGCGAATCCAGTCCATCCGCGAGATGCCAAAGCGCATGGCCTTCGACGAGCTCCACCGGGTGACCAACGCCGCCTCGAGCCGGTCGGTCATGGACCAGGTCATCGGGGACGTCGAGACCTCCGGGCGCGAGTCGCGCAAATGGGGGCTCTCGATCGGGCTGTACTCCCAGCTCGCCACCGACTTCCCGACCTCCCTGGTGAACCTCGCGTCCTGCGTGTTCATGCTCGGCATCGAGCGCCCCAAGGACGCCGACGCGGTTGCGGAGGTGTTCGGCCTGTCCGACACCATGAAGATCGCGCTGCGCAACGTGCGCAAGCCGGGACGGCGCGGCTCGACGATGATCGTGCAGTTCTCCACCGAGAAGGGGCGGGTGGAGCACCCCGTGATGAGCACGCTCGGCCCGATGCTCCTGTGGGCCTTCTCCTCGAACGCCCACGACACGGCGGTGCGCTCTCGCGTGTACGCCAGGCTCGACACCATGCGGGCGCTGCGCGCGCTGGCGACGCACTTCCCCGGCGGCAGCGCCGCCAGCGAGGTCGAGCGCCGGCGCCAGCAGACCGAGGAGCAGGGGCTCGAGACCGAAGAGGTCGACCTCTACGACCAGATGGCGCGGGAGGTGCTGGACACCGCGAAGGCGCTGATGGTCCGGGACCGCCGCCTGGACGAGGGGGAGGACCCCGACGCGGTGGACGGCGGGGACGACGCGCCGGAGGAGGACGGCAACGGCGTGCCCGAGGGCTTCCTCGACGACGAGGAGGATGCCGAATAGGCCCCGTGGCCGGTGGATTTCATGGCTCGGGAGTGTTCGGGCGGGTCCACCGCCCGCTTTTTGACACCACAGGCGCGGGACGGATCCGGCGGGTTGGACCCGTTGTCGGGTTCGGGTGTTCCACGTGGAACATCGAATCCTGTCGTATGTACCGGAAACCGGGTGCACACCCGGTCGGAGGTCGGGATGGACGAGGATTGGGAAAAGCACGGGTTCGACACCGATCCGGACGTTCCACCGTCACGCCCGAAACGCCGGATCCCGTTGCTCCGGGTGATCCCGGGCGGTCTTTTGGAGCCACGCCGGACGGAGCAGGACGAGGGCCTTGACGATGGGGACCCCGACCCCGGGATGGCGCCGTGCTGACGGCTTCGGCGCCTTGTTCGACAACCCGGTTTGTTTTACAGTACCAGTGAGCAGGTAATCCAATGACCACGAACGAGACACGGGCGGATCCCGCCGACTTCCACCAGGTCCTGCCGAGCGAACTGGTCCCCATCGAGGAGGCGGAACGCCTCGGCCTGCTGGCCGACGACTGGCTGGACGAGGCGGCGGTCTCCCCGGACGAGGAGGACTGAGATGGCGGGACGCCGTGGGCGGAAATCGAAAAGGAGCCCGGAGGAGGCCGCCAGGCGGCGCCGGGAAAAGGTGCAGGCGACCTTCGCCGACCACGCGGACGCCGTCGTCGGGCTGCTCACGCGGGCCGTGGACGGGGGTGATGTCGGATCCCTGGGCGTCCCCGGCGAGTCGGCCATCCCGTACAACCCGTTCACCGGACGCCTGACCGAGGGTGGCAACCTCTCCCTGCTGCTGCTGGACATGATCGGTCGCGGACGCCGCGACCCGCGCTACCTCACCTTCCGCCAGGTCAAGGACCTCGGCGTGGAGGCAAGCGTGCGCAAGGGCGAGAAGGGCGTCACGCTGTTGCGCCCGTATTCCGTCGTCGCGCCGGCGGACCCGGACGCCGGGGAGGCGCGCGAGGACGAGGAGGGGCTTCCCGACCCGTTCGCGGGCCTGGATGACGAGGGCAGGCCGGCCCCCGGGCGCAAGATGATCTTCTACCGGCCCTACACGGTGTTCAACGCCGAACAGATCGAGGGCATGCCCGAGCGCGACCCCGCCGAGTCGGCGCAGCTCGCCATGCCGGGCACGCTCGCCGAGCTCGAGGGCGAGCTCGACCGGTTCCTGGCCGCCGTCGACGCGCCGGAGACCGCCGCCGAGGACATCGATCCGGCCCGGCGTGTGGCCGACAAGGCATGGAGCGCGTTCCAGGCGGCCTCGCAGCGCATGGGCGCCGACGGGGACCGCCGGTCGAGCTTCGCCTCGGCGGTGTTCGGAGTGCTGTTCGCTGCGCGCTACGCCCATCTCGGCGTACCGCCGGTGTCCGGCCACGACCTTCTTGTCGACCCCGACACGGAGCGCACGCCGCGCTCCGTGCTCGCGGCGAGTGCCACGGCGGCGCGCGTGTACTCGCTCATGGAGCGCTTCCGCGAGGGGGAGGCCCTGGAGGTCTCATGGATCGAACAGCCCGACGCGGACGGGACCGCGCCGGAAGCCGTCTTCGGCCCCTGAGGAGCCCGGCCATGTCCGACGAGGTCAGCATCGCAACGTCCGAGCAGGTCCGGTCCGTGGTCCACCTCCACGACGCCGGTGCGCGGAACCTGCGCGGGGCCACCGACCTCCTGTTCCAACTGTCCGACGCGTACCGCACCCGGACCCGGGGGGCGAGGGCCAAGCTCATCTACCGGGACCCGGTCCTGCACGCCCTGGTCGGCACCATGGCGGAGCATGCGGGACTCGATGCCGTGGGCTTCCCCACGGTCGCCGGCTACCAGGACCTCGAGGCGCACGCGCAGATGGTGCTGGAGCGTCTCAGGGCCGGTCCGCGCCAGCGCAAGCCGAAGGGGCTGCGCGTGGCGGACTGGCGCCGCGCCATGAAGGCGGCGGACATGGCCTCGATCCACCACGTGGCCTACGCCCTGAACGCCGCTGCCCGGGGGATCATCCACGAGTGGCTGAACTCCCGGATGGAGAGCCCCTACCACCACACGGCGGCGCAGCTCTTCATCGCGCAGGGGTTCTATCTCGCGGAGTTCCCGTGCGAGCCCCGGCGTGTGCGGGGGTACGTCCGGCAGGTCCTCTCCGAGCTCCGCACCGGGCGGATCCCGGCTATTCCGTCTCCGGAGCCTTCTCGGGAGTCCGCCTGAAGTCCGGATCCGGGAAGGCGTTGAACACGCGCCGCACCCGGTCGATCTCCGATTTCTCCGGGCGTACGGCGAGCTTGTCGTTTCCGACCTTCCGGTGCGCGTAGTGGCGCGTGGCGGTCCGGTCGGAGGAGTGGCCCATCAGCGCCGCGACCTCGGCCAGTGTCATGCCGTCGTTCTTGGCGTTGGCGCAGAACTGGTGACGCGGTGAATACAGGTGGATCTTCTTCTTCCGGCGTGGCCAGAGGGCCTTGTTCACCCGGTACAGACGGTATCGGCACTTCCTGTATATGGATTGGAAGTCCGTTGTCCCCATCCGCTCATGGAGAGCGTCAAGGAATCCCGCGATGATCTCCACGACTTCCTGGGGTTGGTCGTTCACGGGGATGAACTTCTGTGTCCTGTTCTCCCCGTTACCCCTTCCATTGGTTGCTTTCGCATTCCGTATGAGAAGGGCGTCCCCATCGAGATGTGCGAACTCCCATTCACAGGGGCGCAAGCCGGTCGCTTCCGAGGAGATCAGCCACATCGCGAGCAGGCCGTCCACTCCGTCCTCTCCGCGATCGAGACGCAGATAGGAAAGAAGCCTGGCCTTGTCCCGGTCCGGGAAGCTGCGCTTACGCTGCGCCGAGGTGTTCCCGCTGCGCCGTATACAGGGTGCCTCGCTCAGGCCATCCAGGTATTCGATGGCCTCCTTCGGCCCCCGCTCGCGCATGAAGGCGATCATCGAGGCCTTGTACAGACGCCATGTGTTCCGGGAAAGGTCCGGGCGCCACCGCCCCAGATGACGGCATGCCCCAAGCGGATCACTGCGCCAGCTCCTTCCGGTCTCCCGGCGTATACGGTCGAGATTGCGCTCCGCGAGCAGCATGTAGTACCGGCGGGTCTCTTCGGTTTGGGTCGGTCCGGGCTTGTCCATTCTGCCAGTGTACTGCATAACAGGTGGTTTAAGAATGCGGAAACGCTGGATTCCGCTGTTGTCGGGTAGTATTATAGTGACTGTTGACAGTTGTTGATAGTCATCAGCATGTGTTTACAAGTGGGAACAACCCTCAACACTTGCCAACAGTGGACGGTTCACCCGACGGAAAACGGAGAGAAGTCATGACCCTGGTTGCGATTGACGTCGGATCCGGCTTTACCAAGTTCTGCAACGACGAGGTGGAGGGCGAGTTCGTCAGCCTCGTGTGCCCGGTCAAGAAGGGCGAGGAGCTCGGTTTCGGATCCGAGAAGGCCGAGATCATCACGATCGACGGCGAGAAGTACCTGGTCGGCAAGCACGCCTACGCGTTCGGCGCCCCGGACAGGCACATGCCCACACGGTTCGACGACTATGCCGGATCGGTCCAGTGGCGCGCCCTTCTCTACGCGGCGCTCGACCACATGGGCGTGGACGACGGGGACGAGGTGACCCTGGTCACCGGTCTGCCGCAGGCGCTGTACGCCAAGCGGGCCCAGTCCCTGGTCAAGCTGCTCAAGGGCGAGCACCAGTGGAACAACAGCGGGACGAAACGCCGGATCACGGTCCAGGCCAAGGTGATCCCGCAGGCGATGGCCGCGCTGTTCGCGGCGGCGTCCAAGCCCGGCAACGAGCACCTGACGGACGCCGTAGGCGAGATCGACTGGGGCACCTACACCACGGGCTACTCGTGGGTCGAGCAGGAGATGGTGGTCGACGCCCGCAGCGGCGGGGCGGCCATCGGCGTGTCCGACGTCGTCGACGCGCTCGGGGCGCACCTCAAGCGCGAGCACGGCATCGAGCTCCGGGTGGTCCAGATCCCGGCCGTGCTGCGTTCGCGGCAGGTCACCTACCGGGGCGAGAAGATCGACGTCGGGGAGGACATCGACCGGGTGGCGGCGCAGGTCGCCGAGCCGGTGTTCGACCGCCTGCGCGATCTGTGGGGGCAGGCCAACGACGCGGAGATCCTGTGCGCCGGTGGCGGCGCCGAGATCTTCCTCAAGGCCGTGAAGGCCCAGTACCCGCATGCCCGGATCTCCGACACGCCCTTCCGGGCGGTCGTGAACGGGTTGTACGAGTACGGGCTCGCCATGCAGGGGTGAATGCCATGACTTCCCGTTTCGTCGGCGTCCGGCTGTATCCGGACATACCGAAACACCAGCGGATCCTCGAGTTCCTCGACGAGCACGTCGTCAAGGACCGGCGCGGGGCCCGCGTCGGTCCGCTCCTCGAGGACATCCTGTACCAGCATGTGCTCGAGCAGCAGGACCGCGAGACGCGTGGGATGCGTGCCGCCGCACGGGAGGAGGCGCCGCGTCCCGCGCGGCGCCCGTCCCCGGAGGCCGGGGCGCCCGGACGGGACCCGGCGCCCGGGGGCAACGGGGCGGCATCGGACGACGCCGTCCCGGTCGCGCCGGATCCCGACCCGGGGCGGGCGGCACGGCTGCGCCGGGTGGCGGACCAGTTCCCGGACGGGTCCGGGGACGGATGACACGGAGGACGTGCGGTGGCACTGAGGATGCAGGTCGACAACCCGGCGCAGGAAAGCCCCGAGAAGGAGCCGTCGGTCTCCCTCGACGGGACCGTCGACTGGATCAAGTTCCCGAAACCCGGCAGCAAGCCGCCGGAGAACGGGTTCGCGGTCCTGGTCGTGCGCACGGGCGACGGCAGGCAGCACGACGTCAAGGGGACGCTGCACAACCCGGCGATCGGCATCGAGGTCCACTGCGAGGGCGTCTGGGGCGAGTACCGGGGCAAGCCCCAGCTCCAGGCGGACCACATCGAGGTCAAGACGCAGGCGAGCGACCAGGGGCTGGAGGCGTATCTCGCCTCCGGCGCGCTCCCCGGCATCGGCGCGAAGCTGGCCTCCGAGATCGTCAAGCACTTCGGCGCGAAGTTCTGGGACGTGCTCGAGAACGAGCCCGACCGGCTGCGCGAGATCGACCTGATCGGGCCCAAGAAGTACAAGAGGATCCTGGAGAGCTACCGCCAGCACAAGGGCGTGCACGAGGTGAAGACCTTCCTGCGCGGCATCGGGCTGGGAGTGGCCCTCTCGAACAAGGTCTACAAGGAGCTCGGCGGCCCAAAGGGCGCGGATGTCGCGTCCGAGATCCGGGACAACCCCTATGCCCTGACGGAGGTCGAGGGGATCGGCTTCAAGAAGGCCGACACCGCCGCGATCGCGCTGGGGATCAAGCGCGACTCGCCCGAGCGGTTGCGCGCCGGGATCGCCTTCGCCGTGGAGTCCGCCGCGAGCGACCGTGGCCACACGGCCATGACCCGCAAGGGCGTGCTCGACGACGCCGCGAAACTGCTGGAGGTCTCCGACCGGGAGAAGCTGACCGCCGCGCTCGACGCGCTGGCGGAGGACGACTCCGGCCTCGTGTCGGTCGAGCTCGACGGGACGGCCCACTACTGCCTGCCCAAGCACTACTACTCCGAGAAGCGCATCGCGCAGGAGCTCGGGCGGATCGCCGGGGGCGGCCCGGCGCTGATGGACCGGATCGACGAGGGGGTGCTCACCCCCTACGGCCTCCATCCGGCGCAGGAGGGGGGCGTGCGCATGGCGCTCACCAACAAGGTGTCGATCCTGACCGGGGCCCCGGGCACCGGCAAGACGACCATCCTCAGGGCGATCCTCGACCTCGCCCGGCACGGCGATGCCTCGGTCAGCCTGTGTGCGCCGACCGGACGGGCCGCGAACCGGATGGAGGCGTCCACCGGGCACGAGGCGAAGACCGTCCATCGGCTGCTCCGCTGGGACCCCGGGGAGTCCAGCTTCCTGCACGACTCGAAGAACCCGCTTGAGACCGACTTCGTGATCATGGACGAGTCCTCCATGGCCGATGCCTGGCTTTCCTCTCGGCTGCTTGCGGCTGTGCCCAACACCGCGTCGGTGCTGCTGGTCGGCGACTCCGACCAGCTTCCGAGCGTGGGACCGGGCAACGTGCTGGGCGACCTGATCGCCAGCGGCTCCGTGCCGGTCACCCGCCTGACGAAGGTGTTCCGGCAGGGGCCCGGCTCGGGCATCGCCGTGGGCGCCTCCTATATCATCAAGGGCCATCCGCCCATGTGGACCGACGATCTGCGGCTGGTGCGGGTCGACCCGGACATGGGCGAGCACCCGAGCCAGGACGCCGTGGTCGCCTCCGTGCTCGAGAACATCGAGCAGTACGGGCGCGACAGCGTGCAGGTCCTGTCCCCGACGCGCAAGAACGACTGTGGGACCGACGCCCTGAACCAGCGCCTCCAACAGGTGCTGAACCCGCCGTCGCCGGAGAAGGACGAGATCCAGGTGCCCGACCGCACGCTGCGCCTGGGCGACCGTGTCCTGCAGACCCGGAACAACTACGATCTCGTGGTGTTCAACGGCGACATCGGCCGGATCATCGCGATCGACCGCAAGGAACGCAGGGTCACGGTGGACTTCCACCGCAACACCGTCACGGTCGACGGCGAGAGCCTCAAGGAGCTGGACCTGGCCTACGCCATCACGGTGCACAAGTCCCAGGGCGGCCAGTTTCCGTGCGTCGTCATGCTCCAGATCAACGCGCACGCCTTTATGAACACGCGCAACCTGCTCTACACCGGCGTCAGCCGGGCCTCCCAGCGGTGCGTGCTGGTCGGCCAGAACCGGGCGGTCCGCATGGCGCTGCGCAAGCAGGACGACCTCAGGCGCTCGACCACGCTGGTCCACCACCTCACCGGCGCGGTGCGCCCGCACCGCCGCCAGGGCGAGCTCGGGTTCGCGCCGCAGCCGCCGGTGGGCGGCGCCCGCACGCGGGCGCCGCGTCCCGTGGCCCCGGCCCGCACCGTGCCGCAGCAGCCCCGGGACTGGCCCGAGGACGACGCCCTCAAGTTCTGATCCACGCCGCATGGCGCCCCGCACGGGGCCCGGGTGGCGTTTGCGCACCACCCGCCGTTCCCCCCCATGGTTCCGGCTCCACGGGCAACCCTGGTGACGCGACGAGCGGGTCCGACGGCAGACTCGCTGGATAGCACCACTGCCTGCACCGTGTCCGTTGCGGGCGCCACGACCCCCGAAACCCCCGATGGGAGCCCCGGGACGCCTGTTATCGCGTCCAAACGGCCTGTTATCTGTCCAAACAGGAGGTTTTCTGCGGTCAAAACCTGTTTATGCGCCCCCCGATCTGTTTATTTGCGCCCCCCTCTTGTTTATTTGCGCCCCCACCCCTGTTTATTTGCGCCCCCTCAGGCCGCCGCATCCCGCTGTCTCCATAGGGTTTTCCCGAAAGATGTATCCATTCGCAACCAAACGCCCTTTCCACTGTTCACAGTTGTTAACAGTTGTCGACAACTGTGTTTGTTTCTGTATCAACACTTGATGACAGTTGCTGACAAGTCTCAACAGTTGTTCACAGTTGTTTGGAGTTCAAAGCATCTGTTGAGGAGTGTTTCCAGTTGTTCCCGATTGACAACAGTTCCGGGTCGCCCCCGGGGTCGGTAGGGGCGCATAAACAAGGACTTGTCTCCTGTTTATTCTCCAGAATCAGGGCGCGCAGTAACTGTGATAGAACGGCTCGTCGGAGGGGGCGCAACCGGGCGCGCATAAACAGGCCGTCTTTGACGGACAGGTCGCCGGAAAAGCCCTTCAGACCCCCTGAACGGGGGGAGGCGAATCAGGGCTTGTCCGATCGACTGGAAATGCTGATAATGGGTGCGGAATACCCGTGAACGGGTAGCGGGGAGGCGGAAAGGGCCTCACGAGCACGGATACGGGTCCGGCGGACGGCGTGCCGGGGGATTTCCGTGCCTAGGGATACCCGGAAACTGGTAAAGAGAACCTAGACGAATGGTGCGTCGGCCCGCCCGGAGGCGGCCGGCGGGCCCCTGAAGGAGATGCCCGGAGCGCCGGGCGGGAGTTCTGGAGACCACAAATGCGAATCACACACGCGACAACGCTGGCCGTGCTGGCCGCCTCCGTCCTGCTCGGCGGCTGCGCGACCACGCACATCCCCTCCCACAAGCCGGACCCCTCGATGACGGCCCTGGCCAGTTCGGCCAAGGCCATCCAGAAGGCGATGGGGCAGGTGGCCACCGAGAACCAGGCGCACCTGGGCAGTCCGCCCGCCTACAGGACGCCGCACAAGGGGCCCCTGGCGCAGAAGGTCACCTTCAACTGGGCCGGGCCGGTGGTCCCCGCCGTGCGGCTGCTGGCGAAGATGGCCGGCTACCACTTCCAGACCGTCGGACAGGCCCCCGCCAAGCCGGTGACCGTGTCCGTGCGCGAATCCGAGATGCCGCTGTTCGACGCCCTCCAGGACATCGGATGGGAGGCCGGCACCCACGTCGGCGTGGTCGTCGACCAGACCAACAAGATCGTCCAGCTCGTCTACCACGGTCAGGGGAATAGCTGATGCGAAGCGCGATACCCGCCGCCCTCGCCTGCCTCGTGCTCAGCGGGGCCGCGTTCGCGGCGCCCGCCGGAAAACCGGTGCCGAAGCCGCTGTCCCGGGTGCTCTCGATGAACGCCTCGAGCACCGGCCCCGGGGTGGAGGCCTCGAACCCGGCCTCCGGCATGCGGGGCAAGGCGCAGAAGCAGGCCGCCGAGACCCTCGGCCTGCAGACCGGGGCGGCGTGGCGCTACAAGCAGATCGACAAGCTGCTCAAGTCGCGGGCCGCTCTGCTCTCGCAGACCTACGACTTCAAGCACCTGCTGATGGACGACGGCAAGGTCCTGCCGCCGGTGATCGTCGAGGCCGACGGCAGTTTCTCGGTCCAGAACGACAGCGAGGCCGTCGCCACGCAGCGGACCTACAAGATCGTCAAGCCCGCCCGCATCGTCGGCGGGGCGCCGAGCTGGCGCGACTACCTCTACAAGGACTACCCGCCGGCGAAACAGGTCAACCAGGCGATCCTGCCCAAGAACGGGGCGGAGAGCCGGCGCTGGAGGAAGTACGTCCGCAAGGGCTGGAAGGAGGGCGTCGCACAGGCGAACCGGGTGTTCCGGATCGCCCTCTCGCGCCTGACCCGGGACTACCTCGGGATGCTGCGCTTCAAGCGCCTGGCCATGGCGCACGTGGTCTCCGCACCGATGCTCGCCGCCGGCAAGGTCGGCATCGTGGTCGGCCACCACCGGCTCCAGGTCGGGCAGAAGGTCTTCCGCCTGACCGTCCCGGCGCATTTCAACGGGGCCGGGAAATGGTCCCCGGTGATCGCCCGCCAGCACGGGGGTGGCCACTGATGGAGCCGGAGGAGGTCGAGCGCGTCCTCGCCGAATCCAAACGCGAGGCCGCCGGGGACACGCAGCCGGAGGACGGCATCGGGTTCTTCCCGTCCGAGCCCGACGGCGCATGGGTCTCGGAGAACTTCGACGAGCTGCTGATCTGGGCCGAGGAGTCGGGCGCATCCGACGTCACGTTCAACTCCGGCCAGCCGGTGTGGTGCCGGGTGCACGGCGAGTGGATGCCGGTGACCGGGCGCAGGATCGACCGGGAGACGGTCGAGTCGCTGCTCAACTACACCTCCATGATGCCGTCCGCCTCGGGCATCGTGGAGGGCGGCAAGGACCTCGACTACCCCTACGAGAAGCAGGTCGCCCGGGGTGTGCGCAAGCGCTTCCGCTGCAACGCCACGGCGGTCAACGCGAACGCCGGCATCGGGCTGTCGGTGGTCATGCGGACCATCCCCTCGCTTCCGCCGAGGGTCGGGGACCTCGGGATCGAGGACGAGATCATGGCCGCGGCCGAGCCCGACAACGGCCTCGTGCTGGTCACCGGCGTCATGGGGTCGGGCAAGTCCACGCTGCTCGGCGCGATCATCCGGGACATCCGCGAGACGCAGCGCCGGCACATCCTCACCTACGAGGCGCCGGTGGAGTTCAACCTCACCGACATCCCCGGGGCGAAGGGGCCGCTGACGCAGACCAACATCCCGACCCACCTCGAGAGCTTCGAGCTGGCCGCGCGCAACGCCGCGCGCCGCGCCGCCGACGTGATCCTGGTGGGCGAGTCGCGGGACAAGGAGACCCTGCGCTCGATGATCGAGCAGTCCGAGATCGGCGTGTGCGCCTATTCCACCGTGCACACGCGCTCGGTGGAGGAGACCCCGACCCGGATCCTGAACGTGTTCCCCCGCGAGGACCAGGCGGGGATCGCCACGACCATGATCGCCAGCCTGCGCCTGATCGTGCAGCAGCGGCTGGTGCACAAGGTCGGGGGCGGGCGCATCGCCCTGCGCGAGTACCTCGCCTTCGACGAGGCGTCCCGGCGCCGCCTGATGCGCGTGCCGGTCGAGGAGATCATCCCGGCGATGCGCGAGCTCGTCGAGACGAAGGGGCGCCCGCTGGTCAGGGACGCCGAGGCGAAGTTCGAGGCGGGCGAGATATCCGGGGACGTCTACGAGACGATCCGGCGCGAACGGGAGATGGTGGAAGATGGCCTGGCGTGACACGGCGAGGAGTCCGATGTTCGGTCCGGTGGACGCGAAGGCGGCCTTCCCGATGGCGCTGTTCTTCTTCCACTGGGCGATGTCCACCTTCTACATCGCCCTGGTCGGCACCGCGCTGTTCGGGGTGCTGTCCTACTTCGGCATCTCGCCGATGGTCGGCGTGCGCCGGACGGTCCGCAGGATCATGGGCCGCCGGCGGAACAGGGAGTACGCCGTGACCTTCCGCAGACGGGTGCGTAGCGGGGGGTGACCCCGTTGATTCGCAGGTAATACCAAATTCATGGTTTTGATTAATAAGCTCTCGGGTTAGAATACCTGAAACTGCCAGTAAGGATGGACCGCATGACCTTCAAGAACATCGTCACGATACTCGGTTCCGCCGCGCTTCTCATCCTGCCCGCGGTGCCGGCGCACGCCTACTTCCGCTACCAGAAGCCGAAGCCGGTGGTGAAGCCATTGTTCAAGCTGGTCGGGCAGGAGCCGCTGACGCAGGTCGGCTCGGGCAAGGCGTCCGGCGTCCAGGGGCGGGGGAACGCCGTGCCCCTGGACAAGGCGGTCCACCTGCTGACCCCGAAGGGGTGGCACTACCGGGCCGAGAAGGGGACCCCGAACCCGAAGGTGAGCTGGAAGCCGGGGGAGACCTGGACGCAGGCGCTGCGCGGGGTCGGACGGTCCACAAACGTGCATTTCCTCGTCGACTGGAACCACAAGCGCGTGTGGGCGAAGAAGGTCGGCACCAAGGTGGCCGAGGTCCACACCGGCGGCAAAGCACACCACCCCAAGCACCATGCGAAGTCGAAGACCAAGGCCCACGGCAAGCACGCCCAGCACAAGAAGGCCGGGGCGGTGAAGACGGAGTCCGGCAAGGCGCCCAAGAGCGTGCTTCCGAGGACGAAGCTCGCGCTCAAGCAGGGGAGCCTGCGCAAACAGCTCGACGCCTTCGCCAAGCACAACCACTACACGCTGGTGTGGGAGGCGAACGACGACTACTACGTCGCGACGAAGGCGACCATGCACGGCACGGTGCCTGACCTCGTGAAGTGGGTCATCACGACCTTCCATGACAACGGTGCGCCGATCACCGCCACGATCTACCAGGGCGATCACACGATCGTCGTGAAGGGGGAATGACACGATGCGCAAGGTCCTCATACTCGGACTGCTCGCCCCGGCGCTCGCCGTGCTCGGCGGCTGCGCCTCGATGCCGGGCGCGAAGCACGGCGATCAGGTGCAGCACAGGATGGGCAGGGTCAAGTCGAGGCAGCACCGCCAGTACAAGCAGAAACCGGCGGTGTCGGTCAGCAACGGCTATTTCCTCGGTGACGGCACACCCATCGCGCTGCCCAAGGACAGCCACCTTCCACCGGTGTTCAAGCAGAAGGTGACGTTGGTGAGCTCGCCGATCAAGCTGCCGCAGATCGCCTCGCGGATCAACAAGGTGACCAGCGTCCCCGTGACGCTGAGCGCCCATGTCGAGAGCGCAGCGTCGAGCCGGTCCCGTGGCGGATCCGGCGGCGGGGGCGGCTCCTCCGGGAGCAGCAAGAACAAGGCGCTGTCGCATCCGATGCGGATGCAGTACAGCGGCACCCTCAAGGACCTGCTGACCATGGTGGCCGACCACTACGGGATCTCCTGGACCTTCCACAAGGGGCGGGTCCGGTTCTTCCAGTACGAGTCGAAGACCTTCGACATCGCGGCGGCGCCGGGCAACGTCAGCACCAAGATCAGCTTCAGCAACAAGTCCAGCAGCGGGGGCAAGGGCTCCAAGGGAAGCGGGAGCTCGAACAACCAGGGGACGATCTCGACCAACTCCGACGTCAAGCCGACCGTGTGGAAGGACATCGAGAACGACGTGAAGTCGATGCTCTCCGACGGCGGCAAGGCCGTGATCAACGAGAGCGCGGGCACCCTGACGGTGCATGACACGCCGGACGTGGTCGACCAGGTCCACCACTACGTGACTGCGCTCAACACCTCGCTCTCGCGCCAGGTGGCGCTGGACGTGCACGTCTACTCGATGAACGTCAGCGATGCGCAGACCTTCTCGGCGGACCTCAACGCGGTCTACCAGAACCTCTCGCAGACCTACAACCTCAAGATCAACGGGGCCACGCCGCAGGGCGGGCTGTCGAACCTGACCGGGCTCGGCTCGCTCGGGGCGACGGTGCTGACACCGTCCAAGTCCAGCGGCAATTCGGCGATGGTCAACCGCTTCGGCGGCTCGAACACGCTGGTCCAGGCGCTGCGCAAGAAGACCCACGTGCACCTGGTGACCTCCGGCTCCGGCCTGACCCTGAACGGGCAGACCCTGCCGATCCAGGACGTCTCCTCGCAGGGCTACCTCCAGAAGGAGGAGACCTCGCAGACGAGCAATGTCGGGTCGAGCACCACGCTGACGCCGGGCACCGTGACCACGGGCTTCAGCATGCAGGTGACCCCGAGGGTCCTGTCCGGCGGCAGGGTGATCCTCCAGTACGCGATCAACATGTCGCAGCTCGAGTCGCTCAAGACCGTCAAGGCGGGCGGATCGGAGATCCAGGTGCCGCAGACGACCAGCCGCTCGTTCATGCAGCGGGCCGCGGTGCCGACGGGCTCGACACTGGTGCTGGCCGGGTTCACCACGAACCGCGACCAGGGGGATCTCGGCTACGGGATCACCGGCTACCAGCACGACGGCCAGCACAGCCGGACGGCGGTGCTGATCACCATCACCATCAACAACGTGGACGGGGCCCAGTCCTGAGATGCAGACACTGGAGATCCAGGACCGACCCTTCTCCGTCGGTCTCGACTGGAAGGGGCAGTACGACGCCAAGGGCCGCACCGGCCCCTTGCGCCTCGCCCGGCAGGTCGCCCACGAGGAGGGCGTCGACACGGCGTATGAGGGCTACGCCTGGTTCCGGGACGCGATGGGGATCGGGCAGCTCGCGCTGGTGCGCGAGCCCGAGGGGGAGGAGGAGGACCTCTTCGACACCACGCCGCTGGCGCTGGTCGGCGCCGTGGTCAACGAGGGCACCTGGGCGGGACGCTTCGCGCTCCCGGGCGGGACGGTCCTCGTGGTGGCCGTGCAGAACGGCGTGGTCCAGCCGGGCACCGGGGAGTTCCCGGCCGATGAGGCGGAGGAGCAGTTCGAGACCATCACCATGCTGCTCGAGGGCTGGGACCCGGACGGCACGGTGGTCACGGAGACGGTGGATGAGTCGATGGCGCTGTTCGCCGAGTGGGTGGACAAGTGCCACGAGGACGTCTTCGACTGCACCGTCCAGTCGATCGCGATCGTCATTCCGTGGCGCAAGGTCGCCGTGGTTTCGGTTGTGGTGGTGGTGCTCGTGGCCGGAGGCCTTCTCTGGCACCACCACAAGGTCGAACAGGCCAGGGCGGCCCGGAAGGCCCGGATCGCCAGGGAACGCGCCATCCTGGCGAAGAAGCGGGCGAAGGAGTCCAAAACCAAGCCGCCGGAGTGGGCGGCGGACCCGTCCCCCTCGCGGTTCGTCTCGCGGTGCTCGGCGCTGATCGGCCACCAGCCCTATTCGGTCAACGGCTGGAAGGCGGTCGACGTGCGGTGCATGGACGAGGGGATCGAGGTGAAGTGGCAGCGCACCGACGGGGGGCGTTTCGACGTGCTTCCGAAGGGCGCGCTGATCCAGATGAAGAGCCCCAACACGGCGTTCAGCGGACGCAAGGTCCCGGACACGCTCAAGGGGCGTTCGAAGTGGCATCACGCGCTCAGCCAGCAACGGGGCGCGCAGCGGCTGTTCCAGGCGGCGCACGCGAGCCACGCGGGGATCAAGGTCTCGTGGTCGAGCACCGCCCACTTCAGCCTCGGGCACAAGCTGCTCGAGGCCGTCGGGGCGGGCTCCGGGAAGAACGGGAAGGCCAAGCCGGCCCATTTCAGGATGACGGTGAAGACGTCCCCGGGGGCGCTTGGCGCCGCCCTGGATTCCGTCCCGGGCGTCGTGGTCGACGCCGTGGAATGGAATGTCGGCAAGGAGTCGTGGCAGATAACGGGTGAAATCTATGTCCATCAAAAGTAAGTCGATCATCGCCTTCGCGCTCATGACGTTCTCGGCGACGGCCCTTGCGCTCAACGGCCAGTCGGGCGGCAACGGCTCTGCGCAAGCGGCACACGCCGCGCAGGGTGGCGCACCACCGGCCGCGACGGCCGGGCCGTCGGCGGGCGCCGTCGCCTCGGGGGAGGCCTCGGGGAGCGGCACGCTGGGGCGGATCTCCAGCCTGGACGACCAGATCGCGGTGCTCAAGCGCCAGCTCCAGATCGAGAAGCTGCACGCGAAGATCGCCAAGGAGCGCGCCAAGGCGTCGAAGGCCGCGGGCGGCGGAGCAGGGCCCGGGGGGGAGAGCCCCTCGCAGGCGCTCAAGGCGTTCATGCAAAAGCACGGCAAGGGCAAGTCGGGTTCCTCGACGATCGTGTTCCCGAATGCGGGGAATAACCCGTCATCGGGTAATGTGAACCAAGGACACGGGTCCCCACCGTCCGGCTCCGGGCCGGGGTCTTCGGGTGGACCGGGCAGCACCTCCACCCCGATGGGGACCGTGCTGGAGATCACCGGGATGGGTTCGCACCTGTCGGCGCTCGTCTCGATGCACGGCGGCGACGTCTGGGTCTCCCGTGGCGACAGCCTCATGGGCGGGAAGGTCGCCTCGGTGGACGGGCAGGGGGTCACCCTGCGCACGGACGGCAGGACCCGGCGCCTGCCGTTGTCGGCGAAGGTCTTCGAGAACCCGGACAACATGCGCAACGGCATGTCCGGCGGGGGTGGGGGGATGGTCCCGACCTCGCCGCTGATCAGCCAGAGCATGCCGCATCCGCCGAAGGTCAGCAGCGGACCGAAGGGGCACTGATCCGGATGTCGACCGGGGAGAGGGGCGGCTAGATGGCGCTTCCAGTCATACCGGAGAGCATGGCGGACCTCCTCGTCTATTCCGAGGACGGGGCGCTGATCTACGTCTCCGAGCTGGCCAAGGGCCGCAAGGACGTCGTCAGCTTCGTCAACACGGTCCGAAAGCGGGCCAAGGCCGCCGGGGACCCCCCGCCGAGGCTGCGCTCCAAGAGTGCGGACGAGTTCACCAAGATCCGGGAGGAGCTTCGCAGTGCACAGCCGCAGGAGGCGGACCCGTCCGAGACGTTCCGGATCGCCCGGGAGATGTTCCGCACGGCCTCGGACAAGGGTGCCTCGGACATCCACATCCTCATCTACGACCGATATGCCGAGGTGAAGATGCGGGTGAACGGGTCCCTGACCAAGATCCAGTCGCTGCCGGCGGAGCTCGCCCGGGCGCTGCTCTCGACGATCTACGGGGCGATGGCCGACGTTGCCGACGTGACCTTCCAGCCGACGGAACGGCAGGACGCCCGGGTGGCGAACCCGGAGATCCTGCCCAAGGGGGTGCACGGCATCCGCATCGCCTACAGCCCGACGGTGCAGGGCTCGATGATGGTGATGCGCGTGCTCTACGACATGAAGGGCATCAGCGGGACGCTCGAGGACCGGCTGACGCGCCTGGGGTACGACGAACAGCAGATGGACGAGATCCGCACGATGGCGAACCGCCCGGCGGGCATCGTCATCGTCGCCGGGCCCACCGGGTCGGGCAAGTCCACCACGCTCAAGCACGTGCTGGAGGGGGTGCAGCTCGAACGGCCCGACCGCAACTACATGTCCATCGAGGACCCGCCGGAGTATCCGATGGAGGGGGTCAACCAGATCCCGGTGGCGAACGCATCGGGGGCGGAGGCCCGGAACGACGCGTTCAACTCGTGCATCAAGTTCGCCATGCGCGCCGACCCGGACGTGGTGATGATCGGCGAGATCCGCGACGCCGAGTCCGGGCGCCTCGCCGCGCGCATGGCCATGACCGGCCACAAGGTCTACACGACCCTGCACGCCAACGGCGCCATCAACATCATGCAGCGCCTGGGCGACCTGATGCTCTCCTCGGAGATGCCCCAGCCGCTCAACCTGCTGGCAGACAACACGGTGGTGGTGGGGCTGATGTTCCAGCGCCTGCTGCCGATCACCTGTGACAACTGCGCCGAACCGCTGCGGATCGAGGACCTGGAGGACCGGTTCCGGGACGACCTGCGCAAGCTGTTCTCCGGGCCCGGGGACATGGACCGGATCCGCACGGTGAACCCGGCGGGGTGCGAGCTGTGCAACCACACCGGCGTGTCCGGACGAACGGTCGTCGCCGAGGTGATCCTGCCGACACGCCAGTTCATGGAGGTCCTGCGCGAGCGGGGCATCCAGGCGGCGCGCGAGTACTGGGTCCGCAACATGAATGCCCGGTCGATCGTCTCGCACGCGATCGAGAAGATCCGGCAGGGGCAGGTGGACCCGGTGCTGGCGGACCAGGAGATCGGTCCGCTCAACGACGAGGGGTCGGTCGCGATCCCGATGGACGAGGAGGAGGCCGTCTGAGGCGGCTTTCCGGGAATCTTAGAGGGGAACATGGCGAAGAGCACACGCAAGGACAGGGGCAGGCAGCGCGCCGGCGGCGGGAGGCGGATCCCGAAGCGCCGGACCGCGCCCGCCCACAAGAAGTCCCGCTTCGAGTCCGGCAAGCCGCTCGGGCACGGGGACGTGCTCGCCCCCCTCAAGCGCCGGATGGGGGTCTCCGACGCCAACCGCGCGGCCTTCTACAAGAAGGTGGCGCGGATGATCGCCAACGGCAAGATGCTGCACGCGGTGCTGAACACGATGCTCCAGCGCGAGGTGGAGAACTCCGGGGCGACCGCCATCGCGTTCATGATCGAGCACGTCATCGCCCGGATGAACTCGGGGGACTCCTTCGGCAACGCGATCTCCAAATACGCCTCGAACAACGAGGTGATGCTGCTCAAGGCCGGCGACCAGTCCGGCAAGCTGGCCGACGCCATGAACATGGCCGAGTACATGCTGCGCACGAATGCCCAGATCACCAGGACGGTGCGTGGCGCGCTGCTCGGCCCGTTCTTCCAGATCGTGATGGTCATCGTCTCGGTGATGGCGGTGTGCGGCTATCTCGTGCCCAAGCTGACCGGCATCTTCCCGCCGTCCCAGTGGCACGGGGTCCCGTACACCATGTACCTCGTATTCGAGTTCGTGCAGTCGGCCTGGCTGTACTTCTTCATCCTCTTCTTCCTCGCCGTGGCCGGGTGGCTTTGGTGGTCGATCAGGAACTGGAACAACCCGTTGCGGGTGAAGTTCGACCGGTTCCCGCCCTGGTCGCTGTACCGCCTGATGGTCGGCACCGGCTGGATGCTCTCGCTGGTGAGCATGCTCGAGGCGGGGCTGAAGCAGGTCGACGCCGTCAAGCAGATGCGCGACGACGCGGCCGACAACGGCAACAAGTACCTGATGTACCGCCTCGACGAGGCGCACCGGTACATGCAGGAGGGCAAGTCCAACCTCGGCGACGCGCTGGCGAACGCGGGGCACGACTTCCCCGATGCCGAGCTGGTCGCCGACCTCCAGACCTACTCCGACCTGCCGAACTTCGACGAGGTCCTGCGCAAGGAGGCGATGGAGTGGGTCCGCGAGGGGGTGGACCGGGTGGAGGCGCAGGCGAAGGTCGCCCGGCTGGCCGGGACCGTCGCCATGGGCCTGATGAGCGTCTGGTTCACCGCTGCGGTGATGCTGCTGCAGCAACAGATGTCGACCTACTTCCTCGGGATGGCCGGGTGAGGGGTCTGCATGTGGGCAACGATACCCGTTGTCCGGTAGCGAAGCCCCATGCGTGGGGTTCTTTGAGCCATGTCATACAACCCAAGGAGTAGACAGAAAATGCTCAATGTGAAGGCAAACCGCCGTTTCGGCGCCCGCCAGGAAGGTCTGACCATGATCGAGACGCTGATCGCGCTGGTGATCGGCCTTCTCGTGATTGGCGTGGTCTTCATCATCTTCAACCAGGTCCAGGGTTCGCAGAACGTCTCGACCGCCAAGCAGAACATCGGAACGCTGCGCAGCGGTGTCGACGGCCTGTTCCAGAACCAGAAGGACTACACCAACCTGACCGACACGGTGGCGATCAACGCGAAGATCCCGCCGAGCTCGATGGTCACTACCGGTGGTGCCCTAAAGGACGTGTGGGGCGGTGCGGTGACGCTGCAGGCCGACACGGTCAACGGCAACTCGGCGCAGTTCGACATCGTGTACAACGGTCTGCCGCAGAGCGCCTGCATGAAGCTGGGGCAGTTCTCCAGGGGGTCCTGGGCAGCCGCCACGATCAACGGCACGGCCGTGACCGGCACCGTTTCCGACGCGTCGAGCAACTGCGCGTCCGGCAGCGGTAACACCATCACGTACGTCTCGAACTGATCCGGCGTACGGGGACAGGGCCGGGCCCCACGGGGTCCGGTCTCCTCCCACCGGAGGGGGTGGACAGGGATGCGTGATTCCAAGGCGGGGCGCCAAGTCGGCCTGACCATGATCGAGACGCTGATCGCATTGGTGATCGGCCTGTTCGTGATCGGCGTGGCGTTCGTGATCTACCAGCAACTGACGGCGGGGCAGAAGGTCTCCCACGCCCGGCAGAATCTTTCGACGATCCGCTCCGCGGTGAAGGAGATGTACCAGCACGAGGGGAGCTACACGTTCCTCGACAACACCATGGCCATCAAGGCGGACATGGTGCCGACGAACATGATCACCGGACCCGCTTCCCTGGTGAACACCTGGGGTGGGTCCGTGATGATTTCCGTCGACCCGGTGGATTCCTCCCGGTTCGACATCACCAGCGCCGGAATCCCGAGAAGCGCCTGCATGCATCTCGGCGTGTTCCTCAAGGGCGCATGGGACCGGGTGCTGATCAACGGCACCCCGGTGGACGGGACCGTTGGAAAGGCATCGGCAAGCTGTGTCGGCGGTGGCAACACCATCATCTACACGGCGCACTAGAAGCGGGCCCGGACGCCTGGGACGGCGTTTGGCCCGGGGAGGCAGGGGACATGTGGGCACTTGCGATCATCATGGTGATCTCCTCGTTCGCGCTCGGCAGCGGGCTGCCGGCGGTGACGAACCTGGCGCCCACGCGCGCAACTGTGGTGGCGCAGCAGTACGAGTCCTACCGGACGCAGATCGTGTCGTACACGAAGTCGCACCCGGGCTACCAGGGGTCGCCGAGCGATTCGCAGCTCCAGCAGCAGGGCTACCTGCCGCCGGGGTGGCAGGGGCTGTCCCAGGGGCACGGGGACGACATCAAGAACGGCAAGGCCATCATCTGGGCGAAGGTCTGGCCGGGGTCGGTCAAGCAGAGCCAGCACGACTGTTATGTGAGCGGCACGAAATGCCTGGACTCCTCCGGGAACGTCCTGCTCAAGAACGTGCCGAGCAGCGTGCCGCAGAACGCGATCGCGAGCCTGTTCAACTTCACGGGCGGGTCGGGCACGAACTGGTTTTGACGGGGCGCCCCTGCAGGCGGCGCCCGAACGCGGGAGACGGACCGTGAAGACGATGAAGACGATGGGAAGGCAGCGGGGCCTGACAATCCTCGAGGCGATGTTCGCCCTGATCGTACTGTCCATGATGATCCCGGTGATCGTCATGTACATGCGGGACTCGACCGACCACACCCAGGAGAAGGTCGCCGCCTACCAGATGGAGAAGGTGCTCTCGGCGACCAAGGACTACGTCCACGCCAACTATTCGGCGCTCCTGTCGTCGACCTCTCCGGGCAACCCGAAGCAGGTGACGATCGCCACCTTGAAGACCGGGGGCTATCTTTCGCCGAACTTCTCCAACCAGAACGTGTGGCGCCAGAACTTCAAAGTCTACGTCACGCAGCCGCACCCGAACGACCTCCTGTCGGTGATCCTGACCTCGGGCGGGGAGTCCTATGTCCCGGGTCCGCCGTCGCAGAACGGGCGTTTCGCCAACAAGGTGGTCCCGGCCTCGGCCGGGATCGTGGGTGCGGATGGCGGCTACGTGCCGACCGGGGTGGTGCCGGGTGAGACCAACAGCACCATCCAGGGGGTCTACGGGGGGTACAAGTACACCTTCGCCGGGACCGGCGTGCCCAATCCGGGGGCCGGCCACATGGCGGCCGTGACCTACTTCAACAACTCCAACGCCTCCAACAACGACTATCTGTACCGCTCCAAGGTGCCGGGCCAGCCGAAGCTCAACCAGATGGAAACCGATCTGGACATGAACGGCAACAACATCACCATGGAGAACGGCGGCATCGGCACCGGGGCGAACAAGGGGGTGGGTGAGATCCACTTCAACAGCAAGTCGGCCTCCGGGTTCACCTGTGCCAACAACGCCGCCGACAACGGGACGCTGTTCTACGATAATTCAGGCGGCCTGTATCTGTGCAAGGGCGGACAGAAGGTGGCTGTGGCCGACCAGCAGAACACGTCGTTCGTGGTCGGGTCCGGGTATACACCAGCGAATAAGTACGTGACGAAACCCACTTGTCCGAATGGGGTGACACCGCATATCAACGTAAGCCCCGTATGGGTGTCTGACAATCAGTTCGCTTATCCGATCAAGGCCATTCAAGCGGTCTATTCCGACAACGGATCCAATTGGCGTGTCCGGGAGAGGGTCATGACGACAAATCCGTCACAACCGGGATGGGTTTACCTGAACTCCACTTATGGCCTTGTCCAGACTGTGGTGACTTGCGGGAAGTAGCGAAGAATACAGCATGACACGAAGTCCCATTGGGTAGGGGGGGTGTAGTGTCATGCGTTTTGTACAACTATAGCTCTTGACAATACCAGATAACTATGTACAATATACAAGCATCGGACGAAGATCCGATCGGAAAACTCACAGGAGAAGCACGATGAACAAGATTGGTCTTTATCGTTCCTTGGCATTTTCGATCACCCTTGTCGGTGCGCTGGCTCTGGCTGGATGCGGCGGGGGAGGTGGTGGAGGCGGCGGAACCCCCGCTTCCGCGCCGAGTGTTTCCGGCGGATCGAGCGGGAGCGGATCCGGGGCACCGCAGCCGACAGCGCAGCAGCAGACAACCCAGAAGTACAGCGCCACGTCCGGGTCGACCCCGACGGCGCAGGCGACCAGCGCGGTCAAGCGGGCCTTCCAGATCGCCCTGTGGCAGTCGGACCAGACCCGGATCCTGTATCAGCAGACCCAATACGTCTATCAGACGGTCAACACCTACGGGACGGCGCAGCCGTGCAGCAATGCGACCGTGTCGTGCTCCAACAACCCGAACCCGAACCAGTACACGGAGCCCTGCAACAGTGCCGGGACCATCACGATCCTGAGCTACGAAGGCCCGAACGGAAGCGATCCGGCCGTCTATTACAAGTACACCGATTGTCAGTGGACATCGGGTGGCCCCGTATTCAAGTCGAAGACGGACACCACTTATTCCACGCAGATGTCGGTAATCAAGGACACGGCGGCGTCGAATCCGACGTTCGACTATCAGGACAGCAATGTGGGATGGTCGCCGTTGTACTCGAATTGGCGGCCCAATCAGCTTGCCAGTTTGACGGCCTCGAAGTCGACCGATTCCAATGGGGATACGGTCTACAGCTTCGATGTGAGCAATGAGGACATCCTGTACGTGAACACGGTGAACGGCACGAAGGTCGATTACACCGAGGCGTTCGGATTCAACATCGGGGCGCCGGATGCGAAGGGGTCTGTGACCCTGTTGCCCTCGAGCACGGTGTCCATCGTGTTGCAGAAGCAGCGCTTCCAGGACGGGACCCGGGCATCACAGACTCCGACCTACTATGCCGTACAGACCACCAGCCCGCTCAAGATCCAGACACTGAGCAGCGGCATGGTCCTCAAGGCGGGCGCTGGCGAGATCGAGCAGGTGGACAACAAGGGCAACCCCGTCACGTCGAACGGCAAGCCCGTGACGGACGTCACGTTCTCCTACGACACGAAGACCGCGATGGTGGACGTCTCCGGCAGGGTCGGCGGCAACGCCATCCCGGCGGGGACCACGGTCAGCCCGGGGAGCGTGGTGCAGCGCTTCGGGCAGTGATCCAAATGGGGAGGGGGTGACCCTCCCAGCTTCCAGGAGGGGATCGAGAGCTCTCCGTAACGATTGTCTTCCACTCCTGTGAGGAAGTTTGGCCCGCCACCCGGCGGGCTTTTTTTGGGGGCCGGCGTGGTTTATACACGAGCGTGTATATCGAGCGTTATATATTCGAACGTGTATATTCTTTATGTGCGCCGGGAGGATTCCATTTTATACAGGATCGTGTATACTCACATCCATATACATGATCGTGTATATCTCATAATCGGATCAGGGAGGCTGGCCAATGATTTCCGGGGACCGCATTCGGACATCACGGGATATCGGGCATCTCGTCCGGGATGCCCGGAAGATGCGTGGGTGGACGCAGCAGGATCTCGCCCGTCGTCTCAACGTCCACCAGCCATGGATCTCATCGATCGAGAACGGCAAGGACACGGCATCGATCGGGCTCGTGTTGCGCCTGATCGGAATCCTCGACATCGATCTCGCCCCGATCCCGAGGGGAGGGGGTTCCCCGATCGACCGTGGGGGGGATGACGACCGGAAGACGGTCCCCGCCATCGACATTGACGATATCGTGGACCCGGATGACGGGCCGGAGATGGGGTGATGGCGAAGACCGGGGCAAGGACGAAGGAGATGGCGGTCCTCCTCTATGGCAGGGTCATCGGGAAGGTCTGGCAGGATCGAAATGGGCGACTCGGGTTCTCGTACGAACCGGAATGGCTGGAAAGCGGTGAGCGGGTCCCCCTTTCCCTGTCCATGCCCTTCCGGAACGAGGCGTACGGGCACGACCTGGTGTCCAGCTTCCTGTGGGGGCTGCTCCCGGAGAATGACCGCGTTCTGAGGGTCTGGAGTTCCGAGTTCAACGTGTCCCCCGCCAACCCGTTCGCCCTTCTCTCACATGTCGGTGAGGACTGCGCCGGCGCCGTGCAGTTCGTCCCCTTCGACAAGATCGACGATGTGAATCGTCGCGGGGATGTCCAGTGGTTGTCCGAGGAGGAGATCGAGGCGCGTTTGCATGCGTTGCGCACGGTCGACGGGTACGGGAGGAAGGTGAGCGAGGGCGGGCAATTCAGCCTGGCCGGTGCGCAGATCAAGACCGCCCTTGTTCTTCGTGACAAGCGGTGGGGGATCCCGAACGGTACGGTCCCGACCACGCACATCATCAAACCTCCCGTCGCCCGTTTCGACGGCTTCGATGTGAATGAGCACTTCTGTCTCCGGCTCGCAAAGGCGATCGGTTTGACGACGGCCAACTCGTGGGTTGAGCGGTTCGGGCAGGAGACCGCCATCGTGGTGGCCCGATATGACCGTGTGCCGTCCGGCGACGGCGGCTTTCTGCGACTGCACCAGGAAGATGTGTGCCAAGCTGCCGGGGTGGCTCCCGCGAACAAGTACGAGAAGGAGGGTGGCCCCGGGATCGTTACGATCATGGACTTGATGAACCAGAGTTCGCGCCCCTCCGTGGACCGCGAGCGGTTCCTTCGCGCCTGTGTGTTCAATTTCCTTATCGGGGGGACGGATGCGCACGCGAAGAACTACTCCATCCTCCTCGGGAAGGGCGGACAGGTTCGTCTAGCTCCGCTTTACGATATCGCGAGCATCTTTCCGTACGTCCGGGGGGACTGGAGGAAGACGCGGATGGCCATGTCGGTGAGCGGCCATGACCGATTTGAGACCATCTTCCCCCGGCATTGGGAATCGCTTGCCAGCCAGTGCCGGTATGCCCCGGATGCCCTGGTCTCCCATATCGTCTCCATGGCGGAAAGGCTTCCGGACCTCGCGAGGGATATTGCCGGGGAGTGCCGGAAGGAGGGGTTGGGGCACGATGTCCTCGACGAGATCGTCGATGGCATTGCCAACTGGTGCCGGAAGTGCTCGCTTCGGTTCGGGAGCGAGGACGCGGATCACTCCCGGCAAAAGGATGAGCATGGAGACGGGGTCACCCCCAGGTGATGCAGGGCGTTTGTTTACAGTAGCCCGATTCGTGTTTACAGTAGAGCCAATTTTGTTTACAGTAGAGCGAAATGTGTTTACAGTAGCGGATCGGAGGCGCCATGCGGCTGGAGCGTGAGGACATCCCACTGATGACCGAGGGGCTCGACCTGAACGCGGTCGAGGTCGCCGCGCTCGCGGCGTTCTCCGGTGCCGACACCGAGTTGCGCACCTCCGAGATCATGGAGCGCGTCGAGCCGAAGGTATCGCGCCAGTACCTCATCCGTCATCTCGGGGATCTCGTGGACAAGGGGCTCCTGGCGAAGGAGGGGGCGGGGCCGAAGGTCCGGTACGTCCTTGACGAGGAGGGGTTGACCAATGCCTATTTCGCTGTCGACCCCCTGCTGCGCGCGGACAAGCCCTTCGACATGGGGATCATCCGCGACTATGAACCGAATGTCTCCCGGTTGATGCCGGAGGACATGGCAAGGGAGCTGCGCAAGGTCTCCGACGCGTCGATCAAAGCGGGGGACACGATCAACCGGGTCGTGTTCCGGCGCTACATGGTGGATTTCGCCTGGGCGTCCTCGAGGATGGAGGGCAACACCTACACCCTGATCGAGACGCACGCCCTGCTCGACGAGGGGGAGCCGGCGCAAGACCGGAGCGAGGGTGAGGCGCAGATGCTGCGCAACCATGCCGATGCCATCGAGTATGTCATCGACAACGCGCGGGACCTGCGGATCACCCCCATGGAGCTGCGCGGTATCCACGCGATGCTCTCCCGGGGACTGCTGTCCAACCCGGATGACGAGGGGCGGATCCGCCGGTCGATCGTGGAGATCGGGCGTTCGGTGTACCGGCCCGCGTCGATGCCGCAGGTCCTCGAGGAGGGATTGGCGCTCATCGCGGACCGGGCCCGGGAGATCCGGGACCCGTTCGAGCAGTCCCTGTTCCTTCTGGTGCAGCTCTCGTATCTGCAGCCGTTCATCGACGTGAACAAGCGCACCGCGCGGGTGGCGGCGAACATCCCGCTGCTCAAGGCCGGTCTGTGTCCGCTCTCGTTCTACGGGATGGACGAGGACGCCTATGTGGAGGGACTGCTCGCCTGGTACGAGCTCAACACCCCGACGCGGATCGCCCGGACGTACCGCGAGGGCTACCGGGCGGCGGCCGAGCGTTACCGCAGCTACGGGTCGCGCCTGTCGGACAATATCGGATCCGCCGGCGACGGGGAGCGGAGGCGGACGGCGGAACTGGTGACGCAGTACCTGCGCGCCGTGGTCGCGGGGGCGACGGGTCCGGACGAGAAGGACCGGTTTCTCCGGACCCGGATCGAGGGCGGGGACCCGATGCGTCGCGACACCATGCTGGTGGCGGCGTCGAAGGCCATCGACCACCTGGACGAGGTGAGCGCGATGGGCATGGGGGTGTCGAAGTCGTTGCTGAAGGCCTATCGCCGGGCGGTGGAGGCCTATGAGGGGGAGGATCCCGGGCCGAGGTGAGGCCGGACCTCGTTGACCCCGGAGTGTGCATACCGCATGATGGGACTACCCGATAACTGGTGTTTTTGTCATGAATGAGTATTCCCCGTCCGATTGGGATCCGTCCTTCCAGGACATCGCCAATTTCAAGTCCCTGTTCGACCAGGATGGACTTGTCGTGCAGAGCAACAGGGGACCGGTCGCGGTCCTGCATGCCTACGACAGGTCGGTGAGCATCAACGGACTGGACATCCGGCAGGTGGTTGACGAGTGGTCCGTCGAGAACGCCATGTTCCACTACTGGTGGGAGCCCTCGGCGATCCGGCGTCTCGGCCGCCGGCCCAGCGTGTTCCAGGCCGGGCGGGACGCCCGCCCCGGCATGCTCTGCATCATGGGCGGGGACATGGAGTCGATCCGCACCGAACTGGCGTCCGCACAGAAGGTGCTCGGGCTCCTCGGGATGCGGCCCCTCGGACCGAAGGACGACATCACCTACCGCCAGCACGAGTTCGGCGCGGCGAAGAGGTCCACCTCCTTCGCGACGCGCGTCAAGGCGAAGCTCGGCATGGGTGGGGACGCCGGCGTGGAAGCGGTAGCGGAACGTGACGAGGCGTTCGTCGACGGGTTCCGGTGGTCGAGGGAGATGGATGTGCCGTTTGGCGCCTCACGCTCGTTGATGATGATCGGGGCGCTCGCCCGCAATCTTGGGTTGAATGAGGACCAGCCGGAATACGCCGTTCTTGAGTCGGAATCGATGCTTGACAGGATTGAGCGGAGTGAGCCGATAGATAGGGATTTTCCGTTCGATGAGTCGATGGACTTTCACCGCTCGGACGTGGAGAAGGCAAAGGCGGGGGGGCAGGACTACTTGGCCAAGCTGCGTCATGTCGTTGACGTGTGCAACAACGGGGCGTGGGGGTTCACCCCGAAGCCTTATCGCGGGGATCCGGATGAATGTCGACAGATGGACCGCAAGGTGATTGACGCCCAGCTTCGACGGCTTGATCGGGTGCAAGCGCTCATCCGGGATGACGCGGCGGTTGATGACGTGATGAACGCCATCGACGTGGCCGAGACGGGCTTCAAGAAGTATTTCGTGAACACGGACGGGCTGGTCGGGGCGTGTGAGACGATCCGCCACGTGATGCATTTGAAGGCGATCTGCGAGGCCCCGTACAAGCTGCTCCAGCTTGAGAATGATGACCGGTTTGTGCAACGCGTTCGGGAGTCCGCCGCCCGCCTGTCCGAGGAGGACTGGAGGAACGGTGGCCCAAAACGCCTTATGGAGGGGCGTGAGACGGAGCGTCTCCTCGGGCGCGTTCGGCAGGGAGGGATCAACGACCCAAAAGCGCTGGAGGACAGGCTGGAGGCGGAACGCCGAACTCCCGTTGATCCTGTGGGTGACGATGAAGATGGCCCGACAATGCATTGAGGGGGAATGGGAATGAGCGGATACGATCCATCCACGTACGATCCGAGCGTCGAGGATCTCGCCACCTTCGTCAACGTCTTCGACCGGGACGAGGATGTCATCTCGCGGATCGGCAACCGCTCCGTCGCCGTCATCCATGCCTTCAGCGACTCGATCACCATCCCGAAGCTGGGGATCCGGGATCTCGTGGACCGGTTCGACGCCAGGGGCGGTCTCGACTTCCAGTACCGATGGATCGAGGACCTGCCCCGGAGGGTGCGCAAAAAGGATACGGCGTTCGTCCGGGACGGGGTGTCACACAACGGGATGGTCTGTATTGCCTGCGCGGACTTTGCACAGCTCAAGGAAGAGGCTGTCGCGATGCAGAAGCTGCTCCACCTGTTCGGGTTGCGTATGACCGGACCGACCAGGCTGCACGAGGACGAGGAGGTGGAGAACTCGGTTCGGGCCGGGCACCGTTACACGAAGCAGAGCATCACCTCGCTGATTGCAACCGGTCCCCTGGGCAACATTTTCGGGAAGTTGACCGGAGTGTCCGCGACGGTGCGGAGCCGGGCGGAGGACTCGGTCGGTGGGGAGACCGTCGCGCGCCAGAAGGTGTCTGGCGGAGCAATCCGTTCGATGATGATGATCGACGCCTTGTGCAGGAATATGGGTTTGCCGGAACGACAGCCCATGGATTCCGTTTCCAATGCGGGAATGTTGACCAGGATGATCCGGGATGGGAATCCGGAGGTTTGGGACCAGGGTTTCCAGGACGACTTCGTTCTGTGTCACGAAAGAGACGCGGGGGTCGTTCGACGGAAGATGTGCGGTTATCTTGAGAATCTTTATCACAAGGTGGACGTCTATTACCGTACACAGCCGGAGATATTCAAGCGGACCACGACGGACATGGATGCTTCCGAGATAGAAACGAGGCATGTGCGCAATATCGACCGGACGTTGGCAATGATAAGGGATGTTGAAAAAGCGACCTTGGACAAAGCTCCGGAGGTCGACATATTGCGCAAGGTCGACATATTGAAAGATCGCCTCGAAAGTACTTTTGACGGGGCGGAGGAGGATGGAAAGGGTGTTTGTGGTGTCATCCGTCATTGCGCACTTCTCCACGCCGCTCTCAAGGGGCCGGAACGGATCATGGACGCGCTGAACGAGGGGCGGATCCGGATGGGGGAGGATGTCCAGGAGAAGGGGGAACGCCTTCTCGATCGTGTCCGGCGTGGAGGGATCAACGACCCAAAAGCGCTGGAGGCCCGGCTGGAGGCGGAGCGTCATGAGCGGGGCCGGATGACCGAAGACGATGAAGACGGACTGACGATGCACTGATCGGTGGAATCGCCGATCCGGGGTTCGCGATGAGCCCGGTTCTGTTCAGGGGGAGGGGGTTCCAGCCTGGTCCTCGCCCCCGGGTGAAAGGGAGCGGGAGGCGAGATCGATCACCGGGATATCCTGTATGGGCTCCACGGCCCGCGTCAGGGTCCTCTTTTCGGTTGGCGAGAGGCTTTCAAGGTCGCCCCCCTGAAACCAGGTGAGTGCCCGCATTGCCTCGATGGGTTGGAACGCCGGACCGTACATCTGACGGGCTGCCCCGAGCCCGGAAGCGAGATCGGTTCCGGCGGAGATCAGGGCGGCGATGTCGCGATAGTCCTTTGCGGAGACCCTCTGCATAAGAACCTTGAGTTTCGTGGCCATCAGGTCGAGAGCGGAGGCGACCGGGATGCTGGGGTCCGGCATGACCTCCGGTTCGCCAACACGCCCGAACTCGAGCCCCCCGAAGAGCGAGACTTTCACACCGCTGACCAGGATCGTCAGGGTGTCCGGTTCGTCCTGGACCGTTTCACCGTTTGCGATGGCCGGGCATGTGTTGCGGGCGGCATCCTTGTCCAGCGAGGCGCTCGAGAAGAAATCGAAGTCGTCCGACCGGCGATGGCCGAGACGCAGGGCGATGGCCGTTCCCCTATACAGGATCATGCCCATGGATGTCAGGGGGGATAGCTTCGGCAGAAGGGCGCGTTGCTCTTTTTCAAGGAGGTCCAGATGGGGGCGGAACCTGTTCACGGGATTCTCCGTACCGGTGGTTCCGGGATATCGTGCTCGGATTCTGCGAGCCCGAGACGATAGTGCCAGAAGCTCCAGGACCTGGGGCGGAGTTCCCCCGGTTCCGCATGGACGAGGGCGGCCACAATCGTCTGCCGATCGAAGGTGAGCTCAAGTCGGAACACGTCCCCGGTGGTTCCGATGTCCATGACCCGGGTGAGGATCATGGCGGGGAAATCCATCGCCTCGTCCACGCTCTTCCACCAGAGATAGCGTTTGGCCATCTCTTCAAGGAAGAGGCGTTGTCTATGGGTGAGGAATCGCTTCATGTTCCTGAAAAATTGTGGCGCCATGAGAACATTCCCTCAGGATACCCGTTATCCGATATTCGTTGAAGGCCCTTGGAGAGCGTGACGTCCGGGGATCCCGGATCACACCGGATCCCCCCAATCACGGAGTCCCGCCTTGGCGCCACGGGGCGCATACAACTCGACCGAGACATCTTCCAGCGTGCCGAGCGCATCCCGGACCACGGGTTCCACCTCCTCCCATGCGAGCCCTCCGAGGCCGCATCCGAGCGCGGGGACGGCGACGGACCGGACATCGTTTTCCCGGAGGAATCGCACGAGATCCGACAGTCCCGATTCGATCCATTCCATCCGGGACGGGTCGCGCCAGTGCCTCTTGGTCGGGAAGTGGACGATCCAGCCCCCGTCCCGTCGCGTCGGGAACACCTTCCCGACCCGGAGTTCCCCGTTCCCGCATGCCGTCCGGTAGGCCGCGTAGCTGTCCGGGTGGGCGCGACGGAAGGCGAGCGCCAACCCCTTGCCCATCACGCCTACGGTGTTGACGGGGTTCACCAGCGCCTCGGCTGTCGAGGTCAGCAGGTCGCCGTCGTGGATGATCCTCACGGTCTCGCCTCCTGCGCCTCCGGTTCCCCCACCGGCTCTGGGGGCAGGCGGATCGCCAGGGGTGTGCCCGGCAGCGGCCGTTCATCGTCCCCGGCGTCCGGCGGGGCGTGGGTGCGCCGCCACTGGCCGAGGCGGTCCGGGAAGATGCCGCCGCGTGGCGCCGACAGTGCATCCGGGTCGTAACGCTCGGCCCACCACACCCCGTCCAGACGGTCCGCGACATCCGGGTTGTGCATGGCCCAGGCGAGGATCACGGCGTCGGTGGCGTCGTCGCAGGCGCTGAGTGCCGGGAACAGTTCGTTCAGCCGTCCGGTGGCGACCGGGACCTCGACGCGCGAGACCGCGTCCCGGTCCCCGTCGGCGTCGGTCAGCGCCTCCTGGAAGCCCGGGGAGTCCAGAAGCAGGGTGTCTCCCGTTTCCGCATCCTCCACATGCGCACGCCAGATCGATGCCGTGCGGCACCAGCCGTTGCGCCCGCCCCAATCCAGCACATCGTCGAGCAGCCGGGGGACCTTCTTCAACGTGAGGATGTCCAGGAACATGCCGTCCCCCTTGAGGAGACGGTGTTCCGGGGCGTTGCCGAGGCGGGCGATGCGCCGCCACGCGTCGGGGCATCTGGAGACGCTCAGGCAGGGGCCCTCGTAGTCACCGTGCGTGCCACACTCCCTGGGGTCCATGGTCCCGACGTGGTAGACGGCGGGGATGCGCACGACCGGGATGCTTCCGACGGCCGGATCCACGGTCATTCCGGTGTGCACGGTGCCTGTCCGGCCACCATGCCGTTCCTCGTTCCATTTCCTTTTGCTTGCCGACCCCATGGATGCCCACTCTTTTCCGGGATATCATCCCTGATGATCGGGGGTGGAGGACCCGATCGCAAGTACCCGGATAGGGGTTCTGTGTCACCGCTCAAAGCAAGAGAAGGGAAACGGCCTATGGAGTACAAGGGATCGGGTATCTTGACTTTATGGAACGAGCATAATTATACTCGACATACCTGATAATAGGTTTTGTTTGGGTGGCACGGTCATGAGAACGGACATAGTTGGGTTTGCTAGGGGAAGGCGGAAGGAGCGCGTCATGCTGTTCGCGATCCTCGCCTTCCTCGTGTTGGCCGGATTGCCTTATGCCCGTGCGTCAAGCGTATCGGGCGTGCAGCCGACTCAGCCACAGGTCCGATCGGTCCAGGCACAAAGCGGAACGTCTGTAAAATTCCATCTGAAATTCTTCAAGTTCTACATAGGCTGGCACAACCTCGGGTACAACGTGTACTGCGCGTTGGCCTACACGCACACGGATGGAGGGTCCGCGGAGGCGAGGGTTTTCGAGGATGGTTCCTACATCGTCGTGAACGGGATTCGGGAGCACCATTGGCGGGAGAATAGCTGGTCGAACTACTGGCGGCCGAGGATCTCCTGCCTGAGGGTCCAATGATGAACAGGATTCGATTCTTCATCTTCCCGGCTCTCCTTCTGGTGCCCCTTTTGGTCGGGGCTCCGGCATTGGCGTCGTCGGTCCGGGGCGTCCAGACCCTGCAGCCCAGCGCGCGGACCCCGAGCCCGATGGGGAGTTCGGCGTCCAACTCGAGTTTCTGGGTCACCATGTACCGGAGTCACTCCTGGGGTTCCACAACGGCCCACTACAACATCGGGTGGCACGTGTTCTGTGCATTGAAGCACACGGCCTCCCAGGACAACGACCCGGATGCCGAGGGTGATGTGCATCCCAACTGGGGGCAGGGGACACGGACGGCCAGCACTTCCGGGGCAACATTGTACGACTGGGAGTATGACGTTTCTGCCGGGTGGTGGGGATGGTGGTCCGGTGATATCTGGGAGCCCACCATCTACTGTCTGAGCGCGAACTGAGGTGGATCACGATGAAGCGTAACTGGAGCGGAATGGGTTGGGTGATCCTTTTCGCGTTGCTCGCGTTCCCGGTCATGACCGTCGCCTCCACCGTTCAGGGGGTCCAGCAGGGGCAGCCCCAGGCGGCGGGTGTGGTCGCCCCGTCGGGGTCGAACAACGTCGGTGGGAAGATCCACACGCACGTAAGCGAGTACTGGTTTCTTTCCACGAAGCATGTCAACGATTACTTCTGCAAAAGGAGCTCTTACCACTATTACGTGCCGCCGGGGTGGTATCACTTCGGGGGTAGCTACTACTGGTACATCTACGGGGGGAAGACGTCCACCGGTCAGTGCAGTGGGTATCAGTGGACCTGCCCACCCGGGAACACCCTTGTGAGTTTCACTTTTTACGGGACGACGTACAGGTATTGCAGTCCGTCGCATACGCCTCCGACTCTTTCATGGAGTTCGTACCCCGCTCCGTACCATGTCATCGCTTCTTACCACTACTACCGGCACGACTTCGGCAACCACATGTACTGTGCCGAGGGGAAGGACGTGAGTTGGCGTGGGACAAACCTGAGGCACGACGTGTATCCGGCGAGTTATGTTGGGACGAACTCGGCCGGAATCCCGATTTACGACTGGAAGGGGCAGTGGTATGACGGTGGTGGCTGGACGAACTGGATCAATCCGGAGATCCTGTGTCTGGACGAGAATTAGCATCCGGGCCATACCCTGCGGTAAATCCATACCCCCGCTACTCGGCGGGGGTGTTTCGTTGTGGGGCCTTGAGCATTTGTGCCCACTCAACCCATGGCCTTCCCTCTCGGTAAACGATACCCTGTAACAGGTAGTCGAACACAACCTTCACAGGGCATCCGATGCGTCCGACCGAAGAACAGCAGGCCATCCTCGACAGCACCGGCGCGGTGACCAAGGTGATCGCGCTCGCGGGCACGGGCAAGACCGCGTCCCTCGGGATGCTGACCCGGCAGCTCGCGGATCGGCGCGTGCTCTACCTCGCCTTCAACCGCTCGGCGGCGGACGAGGCGAAGACCCGGTTCGGCGGTCGGGTGCACGCGCGCACGACGCACTCGCTGGCCTTCCGGGACTTCGGGTCCCGGTACAAACACAAGCTCGGCCGGATGCGGGCGATCGAGGCGGCCGAGGCGTCCGGGTCGGCGTTCCGCCAGGACAACCACCGCTTCCGCCACGGCTATCTGCTGCTCGCGACCATCGACGCCTTTCTCCACTCCGGGGACCCGGAGATGACGGCCGAGCATCTGCCCTCCGACCTCAAGGGGGAGGTGGACGACTTCGACCGGGCGTTCGAGCCACGCTGGGTGGTGCGCGACGCGCAGAAGCTGTGGGCGCGGATGTGCGATCCGGACGATTCCACGCCCATGCCGCACGACGGCTATCTGAAGCTGTGGTCGCTGTCCGCCCCCAGGCTCCCCTACGACGTGATCCTGCTCGACGAGGCGCAGGACACCAACCCGGCGGTGTTCGCCGCCCTGTGGCGCCAGACGCACGCGAGGCGGGTGCTGGTCGGCGACCCGCACCAGGCGATCTACGGCTGGCGCGGGGCGGTGGACGCGATGGGCGTGCCGGCGGACGAGACGCTGTACCTGACCGGCTCGTTCCGGTTCGGTCCGGAGATCGCGGAGTGGGGCAACACGGTCCTGGATTGGATGGACCCGGACATGCCGAGCCTGCGCGGCCTCGGGGACGGGTCCGCATCACCGGTGGGCGGTCTTTCGCCGGATGCGCCGCTGATCGTGGCCCGGACGAACGCCGGATTGCTCGACCGGATGATCGAGCTGTACCAGAAGCATGGCAACCGTTTCCGTCCGGCGTTCGTCGGCGGGGCGCGCAGTTACGCCTTCGACACCATCCGGTCGGTCTACGACCTGTACATGGGGGACCGGCCGAAGGACCCGTTCCTGTGCCGCTTCCCGGGGTTCGAGGACCTCAAGGGCTATGTCGAGAACGCCAGGGACGTGGATCTCGGGGCGCGGGTCGCTGTGGTCAACAAGCACAAGCGCAAGATCCCCGGCCTACTCGCCGCGCTGGAGCGGCTCGAGGTGCCGCTGGATCGCGCCACGCATGCGGCGACCACGGGGCACCGGGCCAAGGGGCTCCAGGCGGCGCGGGTCGAGATGGTGGACGACTTCATCGAGACCGTCGAGCGGGACGACCAGGATCGTCCGAAACGGATCGTCCCGTTCGGGGAGCGGGTCCGCGAGCACGGCGACACGGTGGGTGTTCGGGAGGAGGGGAACCTCCTCTACGTGACGGCCACCCGGGCGATCACCTCCTTGTGCCCGAACATGGATCTGGCACTTCACCGTGTGATGCTCGACGGGACGCCGGATGCCGGTGGGGAGGACGAGGGGCCCGTCGAGGCGGTTGGCCAGAGGTGACGGGTGGAATGGAGGACTGCCGGATGACGCTGGATGAGGTGATCGGGTCGGACACGCCGGAACTGATCCAGGATTTTTGATGGACAACCCGGATGTCGGACACGAGGACCTCAAACGGGTCCAAGGGAAGGTCCTGTCCCTCGGGGAGCCGCGTTTGGCGGTATTGCTGATGCAGCGTTTCGATGCCCCGGACCCGGACGCGCTGGAGAAGGCCGTCCTTGAGGGGGACGACTTCGTGGCGATCGCCGAGATGCTGTTCCCGGACCCGAGGGGCGGGGAGCCCCGCAGGGTGGTCGATGAGGACCGGGCAGTCACGCGTCTGGCCGGGATTGGCGCGGCCCTGGCCGGGAGCGGGTCCATGCGGGAAATCGGCAGGTATCTCTCCGTCCTGGACGGGTTCTCCCTGTTGGGGCGCCAGATGATCCGTGATCTTGCGGTCGCCCCGATCGCGGATCGCCTGGCCCGTGACGGTGATTTCGACACGTGCGTGCAGCTCCTGGTGCGGACCGCGATCGAATCCGAATACCGCCTCGGGGTGGGCAACGGAGAACGGGCGCCCGGGGTTGCGGTGCGCGCGGTCCACGCCGCGACGGATCCGGACAGGCTCTCCGGTTGGAGGGAAACCCTGGTTCGTTGCGGTGCAAAGGAGTCCGAGGTGGACGCGAGGATCGAGGAGATCGGGGCGCCCTGTCCGGGCCAGTCAGCCTGAGCAGGCGCCTTGTTGGGATGTGAGGTTGTTTCGCCAGACGCTTGATCTGGATGCATGACGGGAGAAATACGATGAACGGGATGGAAGAGGTTCTGGAAAGCGGATCGCCCGATCGCGTGATCGAGCATCTTCGGCAGTGCCGGCGCAATGGCGCGGCGGTGTCCGTGGAGGACATGCGTTGTGCACAGGATGTGGTCCTGGAGAAGGGCACGCCGGAGCACTGGGTTTGCTTCGCCCGGGAGTTCCGGGCGCCGGACGTCGGCGCGGTCCTCCGTGCGGTCGAGGACCGGGGCGATGTGGACGACGTCCAGGCGATGCGCGATGCCGTCGGCATCGGTCCGAAGCGCCGCGAGGTGCTCGGCAACCGTGTCCGTGAGTACGGCATGCTGGTCGCCGAGCGCGGCTCGCCCCAGGAGATCCGGGACTATCTGCTGGACATCGGCGACGTGACGCGGGAGATGTGCGGGGCGATGGAGCGGCGTCTGCTCGAGGTCGGGGACCTGGCGTCGTGTGTCGCGTTCCTCTCTGTCGCCGGCAGGGGCCGTCTGGAGAATCCGGAGGCGGTAGCTCGTCGGGCGATGGAGTCCGCGGGCAGTGCCCCCAACCCGTTGTTGGTCCACGACGCGAAGCCCCTTCTGGTCCGGGCCGGGGTGCCCGGGGACGAGGTGGAGGAGTGGGCCGATCGGGTGGCGCCCACGCTGTCCGCCCCGGGGGTTTGAACCGGGCCGTGCAGGCATCTCGTCGGATTCGTCTAATGTTCAGCATGCTGGACATTAAATAGTGATACGGGTTAACATAATGGACGTTAAGTTCTTTCGACGGGTTTCTTTTCGGGGGTCCCATGAGGGGAGTGTATCCGACACCGGTCCAGGTTTCGCGGGCATTGCGGAAGCTGGGCCGGGATATCCGGGACGCCCGCAGACGCCGTCGCGTGACCATGGCGTTGCAGGCGGAGCGCGCCATGATCAGCCGGACGACGCTGGCGAAGATCGAGCGGGGCGACCCCGGTGTCCGGATCGAGCACGTCGCGTGCGTTCTGATGGCGATGGGGATGCTCGGCAGGCTTTCCGATCTGATGGATGTCCGGAGCGATCCGATGGGTCTGCGTGCGGACGCCGACCGGCTCCCAAAGAGGGTGCGGAGGCGCGGGGGACCGCGTGAGCCGAACACGGAATGACGACCCGTATCCCACAAGAAATCCTGGTTTCGGTGGAACGACACGGTTCCACGGTTCCGGTCGGTCATCTCTATCCCCATGTCTCAGGGAGGAGCGAGAGCGCCACATTCGTTTACGGGAATGCATGGCTCGACGATCCGGACGCGTTTGCCATCGACCCGGGTCTGCCCTTGGTCCCCGGTGCGCAGCAGACCATGGGGGGTACGCCATTGTTCGGTGCGATGCGGGATTCGGCGCCGGATCGTTGGGGGCGTGTCCTGATGCGGCGCGCTCTCGCCCGGGAGGCGAGGGGGCGCTCCGAGGTGACGCGAACGCTGTTCGAGATCGATTACCTGCTCCGGGTCAATGACGAGGCCAGGCAGGGTGCGCTTCGCTATTCCGTTCCAACGGCCCCTGGCCGATTCCTCGCGCCATCTGACGTCACCACGATCCCGCCTCTCGTCGATCTACCGGGGCTTCTTTCTGCTGCAGACCATGTGGCAGGCGGTGTCTACCGTGATGAGGATCTGAGGACCCTGCTCGCGCCGGGATCCTCCCTCGGAGGAGCTCGCCCGAAGGCTTCTGTGCGTGACGAGAACGGACGCTTGATGATGGCCAAGTTTCCGGACCGGAAGGACGAGTTCAACCGGGTTTTGTGGGAAGCGGTCGCCTTGGCATTGGCAGAACGGGCGGGAATCGGGGTCCCGGAGTGGGGGGTTCGTGATGTTGATGGACAATCGGTTCTCCTTCTGTCGCGGTTCGATCGCAAGGACGGGCAACGGATCCATTACATGTCCGCGATGACGCTTCTGGGTGCTGGCGACATGGAGGAGCACAGCTACGTGGAGATCGCGGAGGCGATGGGTGTGCACAGCGCCTCCCCGGAGATGGACAAGAGTGAGCTTTGGCGGCGGGTCGTGTTCAACATCCTGATCTCGAACGTGGACGACCACCTTCGCAATCACGGGTTCCTTTTGACGACGGAAGGGTGGCGTTTGTCGCCGGCGTTCGACATGAACCCCACGCCGACGACGCTCAAACCACGTGTTCTTGCCACGGCCATCGGGATCGACGAGTTTGATGCCGACCTGGACACGGCGCTCGCGTACGCCCCGTTTTTCGGGCTTTCCGCCGAGAGTGCAGGGGGGATCGCGGCGCAGGTGGCGAATTCCGTGCGGTCTTGGCGGAATCAGGCGGGTCGTCTCGGGATCCCGCAGGTCGAGATCATCGAGATGGAGTCGGCCTTCGAACACGAGGATCTCGAGAAGGGGATCCGTCTTGGTGACGGCGGGCAGAGCCCGTCCCGGTAAGCCCTGTGCTGGGTGTGGCAGCCGGTTTTTTCCGGCGTTCAACATGGAGGAGCCGAGGTGTCTGCCGGAACCATGTACTCAATCAGGAATGCCTATGCGCTTTCGGTTGGCGCAGCGGATGCCGAGAACGAGGGCCGCCTTCCGGCGGTGTACATGGCGCGGCATCTGCGCGATATCGGGTTGTTCAAGGGGGTGACCGGAGCGGACATCCGTGAGGCCGTGGAGACGGATGAGTGGCATCGCACCGGGATAACCAACAACAGAACCCCCTTCTACAGCATGGGTCAGGTGTTCCGGTGCCGTCGGGAGCTCCGCTGGGCCATCCGGACCCGCAAGGCGCTGGCGGCGGCGGGCAGGGATCGGCTCGAGCTACGGCACTGCTGGGTCGAATGGACCGGGTTTGAGCGCCTTGGAAGGGGGCGATGGGCCCCCTATGAGATCAAGCGCGATGATGTCCCGGTCACGTTGAAGGGCTCGATCGCGATCGTGCACACCGGGCGTGGCGACGTCCGCAAGAAGGTCGAAAGCCGCCATTTCCACGGTTTCGCATACGGGCCGGACGGGTCGGTCGAGCTGCGTGAGATCGCACGGCGCTTGCGGCGTGGAGAGGACTTCGAGGAGGTTGATCTGGACGCGGTGGTCGAGGAGCCGGAACCGGATGGCCCGAGCCCATAGCGCGAAGCACCTGTTATCGGGTACGGTGCAGACTGGAATCTTGTGCAGATGCTTGACGGGTCGACTTCTTCCCGTGGGCACCGAGGAGGTGGAGAATCATGGCGTTGAGGGAATCGGACATCCTCTCCCGTGGGGATGGGGTCCGTCCCGAAGACGGGACCGACCGTTCGCGGATCCGGCGCGAGGGCGCGCTTCTGCGCCGCGCGGACGGCGCGTCCACCGGGGAACTGCTGTCCATGCTGGACGAGGTGCTGCGCGCCGACCCGGTCTTCCAGGTGGAGTTCGCCCTGCAGGGGCGGGACAGGACCGTTGCCTCGATCATCGGCCGGCGGCTGGTCCGGGATCCCGTGTCCCGGTCGCTCTGCAGGGAGATGGTCGACGGGCTGGACGGGGACGGGGTCGAGTTCGACCAGCGCATCCGGCGCCGGCTCGAGTGGCACGAGCGCGAGGACCGGGTCGAGGAGGCCCTGGATCGGCACGAAGCCCGGATGGGGTTTTGAGGCGTCGCGGATAAGTCGTTGATGAAAAAGATGTTATCCTTGGATGCAGGGAATTTCCACGAACAAGGACAACTGGATGGGAATCAACCGGTTGGACAACGGTCCGGAGGGATGCCCGCGTGGCCGGTCCGGACGGAACACGGGGGACGCATGGCGTTGACCGCTGAGAAGAGGACCGAGCAGGAGCGTCTGCTTCGCGAGGGCGGGATGGCCGAGTGCGCCGCCTTCGCCCGGGAGGTCCCCGGGGCGGACCGGGAGGCGCTCGTGGACCGGGTCCTGGCGTCCGGCGGGGATGACGCGCTCGTGGAGTTCTGCCAGCGCGTGGACGGGATCGACCCGTCCGCACTGGCCGGGAAGGTGGGGGTGCGCGGGAAGATGCTTTTGTGCTGGGTGTGCGGCGTGGATCCGGAGTCGCTGGTCGATGCCATCGCAATGGAGGGGACGCCGGAGGACTGCTTCGATTTCGCCTCCGGGCTTCCGCTGCGCCTCTCCCCGGGGGCCATCGGGACGCTTTCGCGGCGGATCGCGCGCGACGGGTCGCTGGAGCGGTGCTTCGACATCGCCTCCTACGAGGGGGCCGACATGGGCGCCCTGTCGCGCCGGGTGGCGGAGATCGGGGATCCGACCGTGTGCAGGCGGTTCGCCCAGGAGTTCCCGGACGACGCCGACATCGGTGTCCTGCAGCGGGCCGTCGCGGAGTCCGGCAACCCGTATCGGATGGTCGAGTTCGCCGCCGAGGTGCGTGATGCGGACGTGGCCTCGGCGCAGGCCCTCGTGGAGGGGGCCGGGGACGCCCGGGCCTGCATGGCCTTCGTCCGGGCTGTCCCGGGGGCGGACCCGGACGGACTTCGGGCGGCGGTCGCCCGTCTGGGCGGCGATGTTGCGGATTTCGACGTGGCCGCCGCCTCGGCCCCCGGCGTGCGGGATGCCGGGGATGAGCGCTGGTCGAGGCGTCCGAGGGTGGCGGACCGCTGGTTCGCGATGTGATGTCCGCCCGAGCGCGGGCCGAACGGGAACGGAGGACGACATGGCGTTGACCGATGAGCAGAAAACGGAACAGGCCCGGTTGATCCGGGAGGGGTCGGCGGACGACTGCGTGCGTTTCGTCGAGGAGCACAGCCCGGACCACGTGCCGGACGCGGACCTGGACCTGGACGGATTCGTCCGTCGGGTCGCCGGCGTCGGCAAGGGGCACGACTGCTTCGCCCTTGCCGTTGCCGCCGACCTCGGTGGCGAGCAGGCGAAGCCGCTCGAGACGCGGATCCTCGAGGAGGGGCGCGGCCGGGAGTGCGCGTTCTACGCGACCTCGGTCCATGGCGCGGATTTCGACGCGCTCCAGGAGCGGATCATCGAGAAGGGGTCGGTCGAGGACATCGACGCCTTCGTGACCATCGCCGGCGGCCATCCGGACGCGGACTTCGACCGTCTGGCCAACGCCAGGGGTGGGCGCGAGGGCCCGGTTGCATGACGGGGAAGACGTTCGACAGCGCAACCATCGACCGGGTCCTTTCCGAGATGGGACGGATCGCCGTCGAGCGCGGGATGACGCTGGAGATCGCCGTGTACGGCGGTTCCGCGCTGGCGCTCGTGTACCAGTGGCGGGAGGCCACCCACGACGTGGACTTCATGCCGGTCCGGGGTGACGTGGAGACCGTGCGGGCGATCGCCGACCAGGCCCTGCGCAACCTCGGCCTTCCCGAGGGCGGGTTCCGCCCGGACGTGGAGATCTTCCGCTCGGACAACGAGGAGGTGGCCGTGCACGGGGAGTTCCCGCCGAACCGGGGGGACGCCCACGGGATCCGGGTGTTCACCGCCTCGCCGCGCTATCTGCTGGCGATGAAGGTGCTGTCGATGCGCTCCTCGCTCGAGACCGAGGACGCGCGCGACGTGTGGCACCTGCTGGACGCCTGCGGCATCGACTCGGCGGACGAGGCGGTCGCGCTCGCGGCGCGGTTCTATCCCGACCGGGAGGTTCCGGTCCGGAACCGGCGGCTGGTCGAGGACATCGTCGAGGCCAAGCGCAGCGGACAGGATTACGATCCGGGGATCGCATGGTGAGCGGCTTCTGGAAGGAATTGACGCTGGCCCGCACCGCCGGGCGGATCCGTGGGGGGATGCGTCCCACGGCGGCCATCAAGGAGCATGTCGATGCCTGGAACCGCTACCACAGCCGGAACCTGTTCCTCGACGAGCCGGAGCTGCTGGAGGACGCCCACCTCAACGCCTGGCTGGCCGGATGTGCCGAGTACGAGGCGTTCCTGATCGGCCTTCCGGCCCCCCGCTGGACGGAGTGCCCGCAGCGCTTCCTGGACAGGCCGTTCGTCCCGGGCGGACCGAACACGCGACGGTATGCGCTGATCGAGACGCCGTTCGCCTGGCGACGGCGGCTTGTGTTCGGGGGCCGGACCGGGTTGACGGGGCCGGCGCAATCCGCCGCGGACCACCCGGACCCGTCCGGTCCGGGTCCGGGATGCTGAAGAGAGCGCGTGTGAAGGAGCGGGAGATCGAACGGATCGCACGGGTGTGCCATGAGACCAACCGCGCATGGTGCCGGAGCATCGGCGACCCGGTGTCCCCGGTCTGGGAGGAGGCCTCCGAAGAGCAGAGGGGGAGCGTGCGGACCGGTGTCCGGGCCGTGCTGGCAAACCCCCGGGTCACGGCCGAGGACTCGCACGCCAACTGGCTGGCCACGCGCCAGGCGCAGGGGTGGCGCTACGGGCCGGTGAAGGATGAACGGACGAGGACGCATCCGTGCATGGTGCCGTTCGACGACCTGCCGGAGGCCCAGCGGGCCAAGGACCGCCTGTTCCTGTCGGTGTGCCGGGCGATTGCCGGGCTGGACGGCGGCTGAGCGTCATTCCGCGCGTCCCTCCTATGGGCTCTGCGATGCCTTGGGCGCATGGGAGGGACACCCGATAACTGGTACAATGGGTCCAGTGAAACTGTTGCCAGGGGTCGGTACGGAACCTCCCTGGCGAACCGGTCGGAGGACCCATGGAGAAACCCTTGGAAGAGGAGCAGTCCCGCCTTCTGCGAGAGGGTTCGGGACGGGAGTGCTTCGTGTTCGCACGCGATCACGCCGATGTCGATCACGAGGCGCTCCAGGCGCGTGTGATCGAGATCGGCAATGCCGCCGACTGCGTCCACTTCGCGATGTTCGTCCCGGGTGCGGATGTCCCCTCCCTGCAGGCCCGGGTGCTCGAGGACGGCTCCCCGCTGGACTGCGAGGTGTTCGCCTCCGGTGTCCCCGGCGCGTCGCGGGAGGCGCTTCTGGAGCGCCGTGACCGGATCGAGTCCGAGCGCCACCGGCCGATGGTCTGAGGCTCGGCGCTCCATTGGGGGGGTAGAATGGTGTTCGCCGGCCGGATGGAGTGGTGCAATGGACCACGATCGGACAAGGGGATCAGGTGTCGCACTCGTGGCGGGTCACCTGTGTGCTCCGTACGCGACGCGCATCACCCCGCATGACGTGTGTTCCGTTCTTCGTGGCGGGACCCTCCGTGTTCCTTCTCTGAGCGAGGAGAAAAGGGCCATCCTCGCCTCCCTGTTCGTGGAGTGTCAGGCACAACTCATTCTGCGGGCCACGCTGGAGTGCGGGGGATGCAGGGAGTCGGTTGTGCGCCTTTATCGGGAGATCGTCTCGGGTGGCGGTGCAAGAATCCCGGAGATTGAGGAGATGGGGGAGGCGCTTTGAGCAGGATATCCGTTGAGGAGATGGACGACTGGGTCCGGCATGGGGACTGGAGGGTCCTGTGTGAGCGGGCCCGGACGGCGGTCGAGTCGGCGGAACGCGCCGCCGGTGTCTCCATGGGCCCGGGGCTTGGCGGTGGAACCCGGTTGATGCTTGAGTTCCACCACAGGATCAGCCATGACGTTGATCTGTTCGTGCATGATGCCCAGTGGATCGGGTTCCTGACGCCGCGCTTGAACGATGTATACGGATTCGATCTTTCCGGCTATGAGGAGGGGTCGAATGCGCTGAAGCTGAGGTTTGCCGAGGGGGAGGTTGATTTCATCGTCGCCCCGACACTCCTTGGTCTTGATCATGAGACGTACCCGAACGTGCCGTTCGTGATGGAGCCGGTGGCCGAGGTTCTTGCGAAGAAGCTCTTCTACCGTGGGTGGTCCCTGACGGCGCGCGACGTGTTCGACTGGTACACGGTCGAGACACGCGGGGGCGGGATGCTTCCCGTGGAAAAGATGGGTGATCTGCTCAAGGAGCGTTCCGAGCAGATCGAGGGCTCCCTGAATTCGCTGGCCTCATCGGAGCATGCCGCGCTCCAGTGGAAGCAGATCCGTGCGGTCGAGGACGTCAGTCTCGACGATGCGCTGTCTCATCTGCGGGAGGCACTGAGGTCTTACATCGAGTCTCGGTTCGATCAGGGTCGGGATTTCCGGGCAGACTGATCATTCGCGCCCATAAGGCGCCCCACCCCCTTCATCGGATACCCGTTACCGGGTAGGATTGACCTGTCTTTGTTCGACAAGGTAATCCAATGTCCGCACAGGCGGAACACATCAACGTCTACGAGGGGGATGTCCTCGAGGGCAACCTCGTGGCGATCAACCGCCGGTTGACCTCCCTGAACCGCCGGGCCAAGAAGCTCGGGCTGTCCCCGGTTGGCATCGAGGTCGGCGAGCCGTACCAGAAGCGGCTCCGGCCGGCGGAGCAGGGCGGTCCGGCGCGGGTCGAGACGCGCGTTCCGATCGCGCTCGTGGGCAACCCGCCGAGGATCGAGGGCTGGCGATTCGTCGCCAAGCTGGACTTCTTCGGCGGATCCGACGTGCCGCCGCTGCTGCTGACGATGCCGGGTGAGGAGATGCCCGCCGAGTACCGGGAGGCGGATCCGCTGCATTGCGACCACTGCGGCAACCGCCGCCGTCGCAACGCCGTCTACGTCCTGGCGGACGGGGATGACCGCCACGTGCAGGTCGGAAGCCGCTGCCTGGGCGATTTCCTCGGCGAGACGAACTCGCCGGAGCGGATCATCCAGTGGGCCCGGATCCTCGAGCGCATGGTCGACGTGGTCGGCAACGACGACCTGGACCCGAAGGGCGCCTCGCAGTCGATCGGCATCGAGCTCGAGTCGTACCTGTCGATGGTCGCCGCGCTGGTGCGTGAGAGCGGTTTCGTGAGCCGGAAGCAGGCGGAGGTGTCCGAGGGCAACTCCACCGCCCTGGACGCCCTGATCGCCCCGTCCGTGATCCGTTCGGGGCACATGCGGGACCCGGTCACCGACCACGACCGGCGCATGGCGCAGGAGGCCCTGGAATGGGCCCGGAACCTGTCGGACGACGAGGTGCGCAACGAATACCTGTTCAACCTCCGGAGTGTCGCCGCGCGCGGGTTCATCCCGGAGCGGGCGACCGGGATCGCGGCATCCATGATCCCGGCGTACCAGCGCGCCCGGGACCGGGAGCGTGAACGCGCCGAGGAGGCGGAGCGCAGCGGCCATTTCGGCGAGGTCGGACAGCGCGGCGAGTTCGTCCTCACGGTGGAGCGGATCCGGCGGAAGGAGTCCGCGTGGGGGACCCAGTACCACTACCACATGCGCGACCGGGACGGGAACCGCTGCATCTGGTTCGCCAGCCGGATGGCCGGGTTCGGGGAGAACGACGAGCCGGTCGAGGAGGGGCTGACCTACGCCGTCCGGGGCACCGTCAAGAAGCACGACGAGTACCGGGGGATCAAGAGCACGGTGATCAACCACTGCGTCTTCCACGGTCCGGCCGAGCAGGAGACCGAACCGGAGGACGAGGGCGCGGCGATGGGGATGTGAGACGATGAGCAATCATGTGATGGGTCTGGACAACTTCCGGGTGCTGGCGGCATGGGCCAACCGGAACATCCCGTGGGAGCGGTCGAAGGAGATCGTCGGCGCGGTGTACCCCGGGGCGGACATCATCCTCCGGGGCGTCGATCGGGGCGCATACGAGGACTTCCTCGCAAACGTCCTGTACCGGGCCAACGTGGACTCCGTTCGCCGGAAATACCCGCGCGGTCCGCTGCCCGGTCCGTCGGACCTCCCGGAGCACATCCGGGTGGAGGACGGCCCGGAGCATGCGCGTGGCCTGGTCGAGTTCCCGCCCACGCTCGACGACGTGTGGATCCACCGGATCGCCTTGGCTGTCGAGATCGAGTCGTACGGCGTCCCGCAGTGGCGGGACACCCTGGCCGGGCGGCTGTTGCGGGAGATCCGCGATGTCGCGCAGGACCGGCTTGCATGGAAGGGGAAGCGGTGGTTCGAGGAGGCGGCGAAGACGGTCCGGGTCGACGACTCCGTCGTGGAGGGTCGGAGTCTCGCCGTCGCGTGCGGCGCCCTGGCGCGGTGGGCCGCGCACCGGTCTGGGACCGGCTTCCGCGTGGATCCGGGCGTCGCTGACAAGCATGCGGGGGCCGACATGCGGGGATACACCCTGTCCGCCCCGGACCGGTACGCGACGTTCCTCGCGGACGCCCTGTTCGAGGAGATTTCGGTGGAGAAGGGCGAGAGACGCCCGGTGCACACCCTCTCCCTGTACGCCCAGGCCGGCACCGGAATGGGCAACATGGTCCGGGTGCCGGCCGATGCGATCCTCCGCACGCCCGCCGGGCAGCGCGGGGCGGGTGAGGCGCTCGCCGCCGTCCGGTGGATACGGGACCGGTACGCACCGGAGGCGGGGGACGATCGTCCGTTCGCCGACGCGTTCCTGTCCGAGGTGTCGGCTGCGGCCATGCGGGAGATGCCGGGGTTCGAGGACTATCCGGCCGACTACGATCTGTACCTGTTCCAGCGCGAGCAGGAGGCGGGTGCCGCACAAGAGGAGGGACCGACGCCATGAGTGTGCTGATCTGCCACGAGGAGCACCTGAAGGCCCTGGGGGCCTGGGCCGTGCACGAGCTCGGCGCCGGCCGTGTGCTGCGCTGTCTCGGTGACGCCGGGCGGGATCCGGTCGAGGACCGGGGCGTGGTCGCGGGCGTGTTGGCCGACGAGATCGCCGCGACCAACACCGCCAGCTTCAAGTCCCTCTACGGTCACGATGCCGCCCCCGACCCGGGACCGATCCGGGTGGACGGGGACCTTGTCACAGCACCCCCGGTGACCGATCCGGTGTGGATCCTCAAGATGGCCCGGTTCGCGGAGTACCAGTGTGACGGGGACGGAACGCCGGAATGGGGGTCGCGCCCGGCGCGGGTCGTGCTGCGTGCGATCCGCGAGGCGGCGGTCGAGCGGATCGTCGGGCGTGCGCCGGAGACCGACCCGTTCCCCCAGAAGGCCATCGAGGCCGTGACCCGGGTCGCGTGCTGGGCGACGGCCCCGATCGAAAAGGGCTGTCCGCCGCCCATGAGCATCCGGGAGGTCGCGCATCTGTTCAGCGTCTCGCCGGGGCGTGTTGCGGGGGACTCCCCGGAGGAGTTCCCGTCGAACGTGGCGAACATTCTGGGCGGCGCGGCGACCGGTCCGATCCACATCGGGTGGGATCAGTACCTTCGGTTCGGCGCCGACGCCCTGGCGCCCGAGACGGTGTTGCGGGACTGCCTGACCATCCGGAACGCCCATTCCGGGGACGACGGGTGGTGGAAATGGGCCCCGAGGGTGAAGTTGCTCGAGGGGATCGAGATCCGGGCCGAGGCGAGGCTTCCGGGATGGGAATCCGCGCCGTGGGGCTACACGGGGGAGGAGGTTCCCACGGGCGATCCCGAATCCGCTTCCGGGGTGCGCCCCGGATAGGAAACAAGGCGATCGTCGAGAAGGTGGAGGATACGCACGGCTTCGGGCGGAGCGGCTTGAGGGGCCTGTGGGATGAGAGACGGAAAGGATCGGACCATGACCATCAACGACCATATCGAGGTGGAGGACCACGGGGGTGCCAACACCTTCGTGCACTACCTGTACCGGGACGGGAGCAACTACAAGTCCCCGGGGCGGGTGGACTACGACCTGCTGCGGGCCGCGCTCTCGAACCTGGACGAGGGCATCTATTTCGTCCCGGGTCAGGTGGGCCTTCCGGATCTGCAGGGGCGTTTGACCGCATACGACGGATGGACGGATGACGATCACCTGTTCCACGAGCTGCGCGGGGTCGCGTTCGTTGACGACGTCGAGGGCGCTCTCGATCCGGACCGGATCGCGGACGAGGTCTTCGAGGACGTCCGGGATGCCGAGTGGGAGTGGGGCTACCGACCGGAGGTGGCGGGCCCGTCCCCCGCTTGAGCACAGCCCGGTGGGGGTTGCCCAGCATCGATCGTTGGACGGTTGGTTGACACGAGGGGTTTGGACGTCATGACGGAAGCGGCGAAGGAAGTGAAACTGGTGGGGATGAAGCACTAGCCCGACCTGTCCGAGGAGACCCTGTGCTTCCAGACGGCGATCGCCGTCGACGGGCGCAAGTCCATCTTCGCGGAGAACCGGGGGACCGGGGGTGCGACGTTCTTCAGCCCCCGGAGTGCCGCCGGCAAGGAGATGACGGCCAAGCAGCGCGCGGCGTTCAAGGAGGACATGGCCAAGCTCGAGGCGTATGCCAGGGCCCAGCCTCCGGTGGATTCCCCGTTCAGCGGGGAGCCATTGCGCATGGACGCGGAGCTGCTGGTCTTCGAGATGGTCGCGTTCGAGCATGAGAAGAAGCGTCTCAAGCGCAGCATGAGCAAGAAGCTGAACTTCGCCCAGCCGGACGGGGAGAAGGACGAGTACGCGTGCTACACGATCAAGGCCGCGTACAGCCCGGAGGTCGCCGAGAGGGTCCGGCAGTACCACGAGGGCGCGGTCGTGCTCAACGAGCTGGATCCGGACGAGGCGACACGTATCCTGATGGGGCAGGTCAAGCCGTCCGACCGGGCGGCGCGGGAGCAGGACGAGCGCCCGCGCCCCTGAGTGGTCGGGGCGGTCCCATCCGCCCATCGTCCATTGTCGGGATACCTGTTCCCGGGTAGCATTGAACAATAGGCCGGGTTGTCATAACGCGTTTCCGGGATGGGCCGATGCACGACGTCGCGAATCAGATCAGGGATTGGGAGACCTGCGGGAACTGGCGGGTCAGTCCCGGCGTGCCCTGGTGCCCGAAGGGGCACCGTGTGCGCATCGGCGAGGGGTTCCGCGTCCACGGGGATGCGCTGGTCGGCGACAACGTGGTGATCGGCCCGAACGTGGAGATCGGATGGGATGCGGCCGTGGGCGCGAATGCGCATCTCGCGGAGTCCGTCCGGATCGAGTCCGGGGCCGTCGTCGGCGATGGGTGCCGGATCGGCCGGGGCACGTGGGTCGGGCTGAAGGCCCGGATCGGGGAATACGCCGACATCGGCGCCTTCTGCCGCATCGGAGGCGGATGCGCGATCGGCGACCGCGTGTCGGTCGGCGACACGTCCCGGTTCGGGGAGCGGGTCGTCCTGGCCCCCGGCGTGCTTGTCGGCAGGCGGTGCGAGTTCGGCGGCGGTGCGGAGGTCCTCGAACGGACCGAGGTCGGCGAGCACTGCGATCTGGGGGAGAACGTCTCGATCGGCGAATGGTGTGTCATCGCCGACAGCGTGGCGATGGGGGAGGAGTCCTTCGTCGGCGGCCATTGCGAGATCGGCCACCGGAGCGTTCTTGGGACCATGGCACGGGTCGAGGATGACTGCCACCTCGGATCGCGTGTCCGGGTCGGGCGCAAGGCGACGCTCGAGCGCCGGACGATCGTCGGGGGGCAGGCCGTCGTCCCGGACGGCGCGGATTTCGTGCGCCACCTGGGGTACGACGCGGCGATGAATCCCGTGACCGTCTCGCTGGTCGACGACGAGGCCGTGATGGTGATCGGGAGGAGGGCCGGCACGTTCGATTCGGTACGCAAGCGTGTCTGGGACACCGGGGACCCGGTGATGCCGGCAATGCTCTCCCTCGCGGATGTGGTCGTCGAGCACGAGCGCTTCCTGCGCCGTGCGGAACAGGGTGCCGAGGGCGCCCCGGGGGCCGGGTGATGGACGGGGGGCGGAGGCGGCAACAGGCGCGTCTGATCGAAGGCGGATCCGGACGCGAGTGCTACGAGTTCGCCCTTGCGGTTCCGGATGCGGACATCGGACGGCTCCAGGCACGGCTGGTCGCGGCCGGGGATCCGACCTATCTGCGCCTGTTCGCCCGGGATGTCGAGGGCGCCGGCGTGCGGCTTCTGAGCTGGTGGACGGCGCGGATCGGAAGCGCCCGGGACTGCAGCCTGTTCGCGGAACAGGTGCCCGGCGCGGACCCGGCGCCCCTGCGCGCGCGGATCCACGACCTCCCGCTTGGTCCCCCGGATATGGACGGGGGCGTTTCCGACGGGCCGGATTCCTCGCCGGCACCGTGACGGAGGGTTCCATGCCACTTTGTGATGCGGATCGGATGGCGCAGGAGGGGCTCCTCGAGGAGGGGTCCGGACTGGACTGCTACCTGTTCGCCCGCCAGGTGCCCGGTGCCGACGTCCACGCGCTCCAGCGGCGGGTCCTTCTCGTCGGACGCGGACGGGACTGCATGTATTTCGCGCGGGACATCCCGGGTGCCGACCTCCGCGCTCTCCAGCGGCGGGTGTGCGAGATCGGCACCGGCGGGGACTGTCTGCGTTTCGCGCTCCAGGTGCCCGGCGTGGACCCTGTTCCGCTTTCCCGTCGCGCGGCATCGGCCGGCAACGCCACGGAGTGCATCGCCTTCGCCCGACGGGTCCACGGCGCCGACCTCGGACGGCTCGAGGACCGCGTCGTAGAGGTCGGTGATGCGGGGGATTGCTATCACTTCGCGCTTGCGGTGGAGGCGGCCGACCGGGGCCGGCTGCAGTACCACGTCCTGCGTTCCGGGAGTGTCGCGGACTGGCTCGCGTTCGCCCGGGATGTCCCGGGCGCGGACGTCGACGCCTTCCAGCGCCGGCTGATCGGACGGGCGGACGCCGAGCATCTGAGGCGGTTCGCCATCGAGGTGCCGGGCGCCGATGTGAGGGCGCTGCAGGACGAGATGCTGCGTTTCGCCGGCACGAAGGAGATCGAGGCCTTCGCGTATGTGCCGGGCGCGGACTTCGGGAATGTCTCGACACTCGCCTCTCGGCTCGACGGGCCGGACGGGGTGATGCGGGTGTGATCCGGTTCGAATCCCCTTGGGGGATCGTTTGACGTTTGGTTGACACCGGGGCTCTGGAGAAGGGATGACGGAATCCGCGAAAAAGGTGAACCTGGCGCTCGCAAGCTATCCCGGAAGGGGGCCTGCGGACGCGATGGCGCTGGCACTCGCCGACGTGGCGTCCGACCCGTGGTTCGGACCGCTGTCGGTTTCCGACGTCCAGGTCTGCCCACAGAACTGCCGCCGGCGCCTGGATGCCGCCGGCGCCCGTGCGCTGCGCGAGGGGTATCCCGGGACCCGGTTCCGCCTGCACGCGAACGCCCGGGTGCAGGAGCGCCAACTGCCGCTCGCCGACCTGGCGCACGCCCCCATGTACCGGCGCTACTTCCGGGATATGGCGGAGGTGTCCCGGGCGCTCGGCGCCCCCGCGTACACCCTGCACGCCGGCGTGCGCCGGAAGGGCCAGCGCCTGTCGGAGCTGTTCCGCAACGTCGACGCCCTGGAGGATCTCTTCGGGATCCCGGTGGGGATCGAGGGGCTGTATCCGACGAGGTCGGACCGCTACTGGATCGCGGACTGGACGGAGTACCGCGCACTGCTGGAGTCCGGGCGCCGGTTCGCGCTGGACCTGTCGCACGTGAACATCGTGCATCACGTCAGCGGTGTGGCCGAGGACGCCCTGGTGCGGGAGATGCTCGCGAGCGGGAACTGCATTGAAGTGCACGTCTCCGACAACGACGGGATGGCAGACCGGCACCGCCCGTTCGGGGCCGACGCGGACCCGTGGTGGCGCGGGATGCTGGAACATGTGAACCCGGATGCCGTGGTCTTCTACGAGGGGATCCTGGGGCGGCGCCGGGCCATTGGAACGGAAGACAGGCAAACGGGGGAAGCGTGATGAGCGGGACGAGGACGGTTGCGGATCACCTGGAGTCTCTGGGTGTGGAGAGGGTGGAGGCGATCTTTGCCGGATCCGGGGACGAGGGCCACGTTGTCGAGGTCGTCCCGTACACCCGAGATGGCGGGGAGGCCGTCCTGCCGAGGGAGCTCGATGGCGAGTTGTCCGATCTGGCGGGGATGTGGGCCCAGAACACGTTCCCGGGCTATGAGAACAACGAGGGCGCCAACGGCATCGTTCGGATGGAAAGCCGGGACGGGCGTTGGCGGGCCGTCGTCGAGTGCAGTCACATGGACCACATCGACGAGGAGCCGAGGATGAGCGACAAGCAGGTGGCGTCGGCTCTCCGGGAGGCCGTCGACAATGGCGGACCGGCGCTGCGCGACAGGGTCTCCGGGCTGCACGACGCCGGTATCCGCACGGTGTGCGTGTCCTTCGCCGGATCCGGGGACGAGGGCGACATCTCTGATGTCATCGTCTTCCATGCCCCGGATCTCCGCTCCGAGGATCCGGATCTGGAGAGGCGGGCCGGGGAGGTGTTCGGCGAGATCGTGATGGACATCGTCAACGAGGACGCCTACCCGGGTTACGAGTGGAACGAGGGGGGTGGCGGCGATATCGAGGTCGATCTGTCCGGGGACGGCATCCAGGGGGTCCGCCAGTGCTTCTGGGCCGTCGGCGAGGCGGAGCCGGAGACCCGGGAGGTGGATCCCCCGGAGGTCTCCGGACGGTTCTCGCGGATGGTGACGGTCGAGTCCGGACACGGTCCGTCCGTCTGATGTCGGCGGTCCGGCGCCATATCCACGACCACCGTCCGGAGGCGGACACCCTCGACCCATGGGATGCCCTGCGCATGGCCGGCGAGGACCCGGACGCCGATATCGAGCTCCTCCAGCAGGTGGTCCTCGAGAGCGGCAACACGACCGCGTGCGTCCTGTTCGCCGCGAGTGTCCCGGATGCCGATGTGGAGCGTCTCCAGGATGCCGTTCTCCGGGACGGGGAGGGGCACGACTGCCACATGTTCGCCCGGCACGTCCGGGGGGCCGACATCCGGGCTCTTCAGGAGCGGGTGCTGGAGATCGGGTCGGGATGGCACTGCGCCACGTTCGCGGCGGACATCCCGGGCGCTGACGTCGAGGCGCTCCAGGACCGGGTCGTCGAGATCGGGGACGGTGTCGACTGCCATTATCTCGCCCGCCACATCCGGGGCGCGGACATCGAAAGGCTCCAGCGGCGTTTCATGGAGGCGTTCCACCCGAGGTACGCGGTGCGGTTCGCGGAGATTCCGGGCGTCGATAGGGGGGTGCTGCAGGACGCCGTGCTCGCCTGTGACGATCTGCGCTGCCATCGCGAGTTCGCCCGGTGGATTCCGGGTGCCGATGTCGCGGCGCTCCAGCGCAAGACCCTCGAGCAGGGCGGGACGCGGGACTGCTTCGAGTTCGCCTACCGGGTCCCCGGCGCGGATGTCCGGGCCCTGCAGGAGCGGTTCCTGGTCTGCCGGCCCTCGGCGAAGGAGTGTCTCGAGTTCGCCACCTTCGTCCGGGATGCCGACGTGGAGTCCCTCCGGGATTACCTTGAGGGTGTCGACGATCCGCTGGAGCGGGAGAAGGCGGAACGTCTGTGTGGATCGTCCGGGGAGGGCGATACCCCGGGGCCGTGAGACGGCAGACCAAAGGCCCTCCGGTTCATTGTGGGGATACCTGTTACCGGGTAGCATGAACTTGTCACAGTTATCCAGGTCAGGTTTTCATGCCAGCAGATGAGAAACGGGATGCGTTGATCGCACCGGAGACCTTCGCGGCTCTTGGTGCGTGGGCAGCGCAGCACGTGGCGGACGGTCTTCGCCGGATCCCCGCCTCGGACGCGTTCTTCACGCGCTTCTCCGGCATGGAGGATCGTAGCGACGGGGCGGTGGCCTCGCGCTATGCCGAGATCCTGTACCGGGCCTACCTGGAGTCGGTCGTCGCACGGGATCCGGGGGTTCTGGACGCCTTCGTCTCGTTGCCATCGAACATCCGCGTGGATGCGTGGATGGTGGATGCGCCACCGGTCTCCGGCCCGCTGGAGGTTCTCGGTGTCCTTGACGTGTTGAAGGAGGAGTGCCGGCAGACCGATGCGTCCGACATGGGCGAGGCGGGTATGCTGGTCACGATGATGCGCGAGGAGGCGCTTTCCGAGGCGCGGCGGATCCCGACCGGGGGGCTGGACTACCGGGAGGCATGGGCACCGACGGAATGGGACTCCGAGGAGGATTCCGGGATTGCGGTTCCCGGATTCTGATCCCGGGAGTGACGCGTGAACGGGGCGGTGTGGCATGCTGTCGGCGTGACCGATGAGGACGACGCAGGAAGGGTTCGATGAAGGACGAATTGGTGGAGGCCCGGCTGGAGACGCGGCATTTCGTGTTCACGGCGTATGGCCGGGACGAGGTGTCCGCCCGGCACGCGATGGAGGACGGGTGGCCGATGCATCTGCGCCAGTGCGGGGTCCAACCCGGTGAGATGCCGGAGGATTTCCGAGGGGAAATCGGGTTCCGCCGGATCCGGATGGACATGGCCTACCGTCTCAACGGCTCCAGCGGGGAGTTCGAGGAGTGGGTTGAGACCCCGCCGCCGGAAAGGCGGCTCGACGGGGGACGGATGATCGAGGGGTCCTGGGAGACGCGGCACGACGTCTGGACCGCCTATGGCGAGAGCCCGTCGCATGTGCGGGATCTGCTGGGCGAGGCATGGCGCGCGTTCTGCGGGCGGAATCCGGATGCGGACCCCTCGCTGTTCGATCCGGACGGTGTGAGCCTGCGGGTCATCGAGAACCGGATCCTTTATCGGGACGACACCCCGGTCAACTGGAAGAACGGCTGGGAATACACGGATTCCGGCGGGATCCGGGAGTGGGACGACCGGGAATGGGACGAGACCGGTCCGGATCCCGTTCCGTAGTCTCGCCAAGGAGGAGGGTCATGGGTTGCCGGTTCGACGGTGTGGAATACACCACCTTCGAGGAGATGCTGGCCGACATGGTCGATCGCCTTGTCCTGGTGCGTTCCGACCGGGGGGATGGGGGATGGAGCCTGCACGCCCCCGGAAGCGGGGGCGACGCGATCGCCTCCGGTGACGCCCCGCCCCTGCTCTCAGGTCCCTCGGAATGGGACGACGGGGTGGGGGGATGGAGCCGGCCGAACCAGGCGGACCTCCGCGAGGCGAGGCGCCGTCTTCTCCTGTGCCTTGACGAGGAGCGGGACGGGGAAGAGCCGTCCGTTCGCCGGTTCACGCTGAGCATCACGGACACGGTCCGGACCGAGGGGAATCCGCAGGACGCGGGGGGTTCGGATTCGCCGTTTCCCGGTACGTAGGAAAGGCGTTTAGGGATACCAACCCAATCCACTGGCGCATAAAGAAAAAGGCCCGTGACGGATGAGCCTCGGGCCTTTTCTTGTGCACGTATACAGATGTTGTGCGGCTACCGTGGAAAATCTTCGCCCGTTTTCCATACAAGATTGCTTGCCGGTTTTCCACTACGGTGCTTGTCCCATGCCTTGATGCAGTAAGCGAGGATCGCCGTCATGCCGATCTTTTCCTTGCTTATGCGAATTCGCATGAGACGGCTCCTCAATGCAAGGACCGGATCGTTTTCCTTGTGGGCCACTCCGGTCCGGATCCGATCCAGGAAGTCCTCCGCGATTTGTGTATCGCCATACTGGGTCTTCGCTTCGTGGATGCACATGCAGCAGAAAAAGGCGAACACCGCCTGACTGTTGCAGAGATCCCGCACGGAGCGTGCTGTCTTGAAGGATTCTTGGACCACCTCGGGGGAAAGTCCCTCTTCGTTGATCATTGCCAGATACGCGTCCCACAATTCATCCGCGCCGATCAGGACTTCAGCTTTGTTGTGCTGGGTGTATTGCTTTAGACGACCCGCCTTATAGAGTGTCCAAGCGCGGACCATCGCACCGATACCCTTGGCATTCTGGACTCCCTTCATACCGAGGATGTCTCCGAACGTCCGTCCAATGGGTCGGTCCTCTCCGGCCATGCTGTTCATGCTGAGACCGCGTGAGACCATCTGTTCCACGGGGACGCCGGCACGGACAATCGCATTCAGCCTGTGTTGTCCGTTTGTCAGCCGTCCGTCTTCGCTGAAGCCGATCGATGTGCTGGTTGTGTCGAATTTTCCATTTCGCATTTGCCGGGCATACACCTCGACGATATGCCAGCGCAGTTTCCTGTTGACGGAGTTTCTCTGGAGCCAGATCTTGGCGAGCTTCGGCGTTATCATGAGCGGGCCTGCAGCCCTCTCCATGAAGAACTCGTCGCTGTCGTAATACTCGAGATCCGCGTTGCGTAGCGGGGTGACATTGGACATCTCTTCGTCTCCGTGGTCGTTTCAGGTTTCCGCCGGTCGGGGCGGAATCGTGGTGAGGGGCGGTTGCCATCCTCCGGGAACAGTCCGTCGCGGATTCAAGAAATCCGGGGCCCCGCCTTTGCGGAGGCCGGTTCCCGGGTTGCCGGGGAATACCCTCTTCAACGAGATTAGATACCCGGCAACGGGTTGTCAAGGAAGGATTTATAGTTCGGTCAACAAGTTATGTAGCAATCAATCCGACTCCTTCCTGCTCATTCAAACCGGATGAATGGACATATCCGGTCCTGTACGGACAACAACGGACACGGGCGGACAACCGGTGGGAAGGGGTTGGGTTCCGGATGGGGTCGGGTTGGTTGGGTGGATTTCACCCGTCGTCCGGTTCCGCTCCCAGGATCTTGCGCGCGTAAAGTCTCGGCGGGATCGGCTCGCCGACCAGGTAGCCCTGCACCAGGTCGCAGCCGCACTCCCGAAGGAACGCGAGCTGCTCCTGCGTCTCGACGCCCTCGGCGACCACGACCAGTCCGACGCCGTGTGCCATGCCGATGACGTGGCGCAGGATCTCGGCGTCGTACCGGTTGGCCGGAACGTGGTCGACGAACACCTTGTCGACCTTGAGCACGTTGGTGGGGAGGCGCCGCAGGTAGGCGAGGGAGGAGTATCCGGTCCCGAAGTCGTCGATGGCGATGCCGATCCCGAGGGCGCGCAGGTCGCGGAAGGTCTCGATGGCCTGCTCGGGGCTGTCCATGACCAGGGATTCGGTGATCTCGAGCGTCAGATGGGCGGGGGGCAGGTCGGATTCGCCGAGCACGCGTGCGACGTCCCGCACGGTCCCGGCGTCGAGCTGTCCGGGGGACAGGTTGACCGAGACCCTGCCCGGGGACAGTCCGACCTTGTGCCAGGTGGCGAAGTCGACGCAGGAACGGCGCAGGACCCATCTTCCGATGTCGTGGATCACACCCGCCTGCTCGGCTTGGTGGACGAAGGCGCTCGGGCCGATCAGGCCGTCGGTCGGGTGCTGCCATCGGATCAGCGCCTCGGCGCCGACAATGCGGTCCTCGGGGAGCGAGAGGACCGGCTGATAGCCGACCCGGAACTCGTCCTCGGCCAGCGCCCTCCGGATTTCCCCTGCGATCCCCTCGGTCATCTTGTGGACCCGTGTGTCCGGATGCCTGTGACGCTTTCCGCGAAGCGTCCCCACCCGTCATTCTACCCGCCGCCTACCCGTGAGGCGATAGCGGATCCGGATTCGGCTTCCGACCGTATTGTAAGAATACCCGTCGCGTTGTACTGTTGAGGCAATCGTCAAGCGACAGTGCGCGTGTGCTTCGGCAGGAGCACCAGTTATCGGGTAGGACGGATATGGCTGCGGAAGAGATACCGGTTGGGAGCGATTACGTGGAGCGGATCGCCCGCAAGATGCACGAGCGTCGCGGGACGGTCCCGTTCGAGGCCCTCTCCGGGAAGGCGAGGGAGGCCGACCGGGCGCGGGTCTCCGCGGTGCTCGGCGCGTTCTCCGACGTGGACCTGCGCCGCGAGCTCACGCCCTCGACCTCGCTGGAGTCCTTCCGTGAGGCGCTTCTCGACCGCATGGCGGCGGCGGTCAACGCCGCCCGCCGCAGGACGACCTCGAACCGGGCACGGGCGTATGCCGAGCTGCCCGAGGCGGCGCGGGAGTACGACCGGAGCCTGGCGGTGTCCGTGGTCCGCGCGGTGCGCGAGGCCTCGGTCGAGATGCGCATGGACGGGGCCACCGTCTCCGTGGTGGACGCCCCGGACGGCACCCCGTCGCTCTCGGTCCGGTTCGACCGGGCGGAGCTCACCCCCGCCCAGCGGGAGATGCAGGACGAGCTGCTGGACAACGGCATGGGCGCGAACTGCATGGCGTTCGTGCGCAGCGCGCCGGGCGCGGATATCGAGGCGCTGGCCGCAAGGATCCTCTCCTCCGGATCGCCGGAGGACTGCCTCGAGTTCGCCGAATGGGCGTCGAAGCATCCGGACAGGACCGGGAACGTGGACCTCGAGCCCTTCCGGGAGCGGGTGCTGTCCGAGGGTTCTCCCGACCTGCTGGTGCGCATGGCCCGGGATGCGGACATGGGCGGCACGGCCCGCGCCCGGATCGAGCAGATGGTCCTGGAAAGCGGCGACCCCGAGTTGATGGAGACCTACGCCTACGAGGTGCCGGGCGCGGATGCGCAGGCCCTGATGCGCCGCTCCGTCGAGATCGAGTCCGGAGCGGTCCCGCTGTTCCCCGGGAAGGGCCCGGAGGTCTGACGATGGACGGCGGCGCACAGCAGACGGAGGATCCGATCGTCGAACGTCTCGCCCGTGCGCTTTTCGCGAAGTGGCGGCGACCGTACCCCTGGGAGGGGGCCGACCCCTCGCAGAGGGGCTACGAGCGGGCGCGCGTGCGCGCCGTCCTGTGCGCCCTGGAGGACCTGGACCCGTGGCGTGGCCCAGACGGGGACGTCTCGGCCCCGAGGCACGATTTCGCGACGGTCGACCGGATCGCCGCCGAGGTGCACCGGATCCGGGGGGTCCCCGGCCGGTACGCGGACCTCGGGGAGTCCTCGAAGACGCTCAGCCGGGACTGCGTGGTCGAGGTGCTGCGTGCGATCGAGGACGAGTGCCGGTTGCGCCCGGTCCTGGCCGCCTCCGACGGGAGGCTCGCCTCCCTGAGGGACCGGGTGCGGCGCAAAACGAACGTGGACTGGCGCCTCCCGGACGTCCGGGAGGCCACGGGCGTCGGTCCCGGGATGTGAGCCGTGACCGGGATGCCTCCGAGAATGACGCGTGAAACCCCCGCCGGGGTGCCGGATGAGGTGCTTCGATGCTCCACGGTCCGGGACCTTGTGCATCACGTCCGGCGCTCCCCCGGCGTCGATGTCGCGGCCCTGTCCCGGTATGTGGCGACCTACGGGACGGGGGGCGACTGCGTCACCTTCGCCATCCGGGTGCCGGGCGCCGATGTGCCGGCCCTGGAGAACCGGGTGATGCGGGTCGGGACCGCGTGGGACTGCCACCAGTTCGCCCGCTGGGTGGCCGGTGCGGACCGGAACCGTCTTGATCGTCGCGCCCTGTCGCTCGCGAGCGCGGACGAGTGCCGGTACTTCGCCTGCCGTGCCGACCGGGCATGGTCCCGGTGGTTCCTCGACCGGGCGGAGGAGATGGAGGCCCGGTCCCGGAAGCGGGACGGGGATGAGGAACATGCAAGCCGACCCGGAGGGTTGTCGTGATGTCCGACCAGGAGTCGTCGAACACGGACCGGCGTGAGACCATGTCCGTGCAGGAGGCGATCGATCGTGCGAAGAACGAGCCGGGGGAGGACCTGGAGGCGCTCCAGTCCTTGGTGATCGAAAACGGCAGGCCGATCGACGCGGCGCTTTTCGCGCTCGCGGTCCAGTCCGGCGTCAACCATGGGTCGGCACCGGACACGCGGGATGTGGAGGAACGCGTGTTCCGATCCGGGGACGCGTTCGCCGCCTTCGAGCTGGCGAGCGAGGTGAAGGGTGTGGATCGTGTCCGCGCGCAGGAGGTGATCCTGGAATCGGATGATCCGGAGTCCTGCCGGCACGCGTTGCGGCTTGCCAAATCGGATTTCCCGGGGATCGATCGCGATGCGCTCAAGGAGAAGGTGCTCAGATCCGGGAGCGGACTGACCCTGGTCCGGCTCGCCGAGACCTTCCCGGACGTGGACCGGGACCGGGTCGCGCGGGGCGTTCTTGAGCGCGGGGGGGCCTTCGACTGCGTCGAGCTCGCCCGTGACGTCCTCGGGTACAGCACCCCGGAGCTTGCCCGGAAGGTCCGGGACGAGGGGCGCGTGGCGGACTGTGTCTCCTATGCCGCCGAGGTGCCGGGCGCCGACGGCGGGTATTTCGAGGACCGTGTCCTGCGGGAGGCGGGTTTCGGGGACTGCTTCGCGTTCTACACCGAGGCCGAGGGGGTTGACCGGGACCGTCTGCGGCGTCGGATGAACGAGATCGGCACCTTCAGTGAGAAGATGGTCCTCAAGGCCTCGCGCGTGGAGGACTTCGGCGACCGGCTCAAGGGGCTGGCACGGCGGATCTCGACGGCGGGGGCCGACGGGGACGACGGGCCGTCGATGCGCGCCTGAGCGCGGCGCGGGACGTTCCGGAGGGGAAGCGGGATGGGTTTCTATTCATACAAGACGTCGGACATGGACATTCCGATCGCGGCCGATGCGGCCGACATCGGAGCCGACCTTCCGGTCCTGTTCTGGGTGCAGCCGGACGGGCGGGCACCGATCATCGCCCACGGGTACAGGGGTTTCGGGCGTTTCGGCGGGGTCGATGTGCACGACTGGATCGCCCTCGAGAACTTCCCGGGCGCACGGGATCTCGACCGTGACACGCGGATCGACATCGGGGTCGCCCTGGAGAGCGCGGAGGCGCTGGTCGACGCCGGGGGGAACGCGTGGTGCTGGCTCGCCCCCGAACCGCTGAAAGAGGCGATCGGGCTGCGGGGATTCCACCATTACATGGCGCCGATCGACGAGCTCGGCGGGCGCACTCCGAACGACCTGGTGGAGGAGGGGGTGTTGACCCGGATCCCGCTCCGGGAGCACTACCGTCGGATCATGGAGGGGCGCGGGGCGCTCCCCGGCAACGGGTTCCGGGAGGTCAAGCTCACGTTCGACCCGGACCGGGCGATGGACTACGACGGACTGCCCGCCGCCGAATTCGACGAGCACCAGGGCTACTTCTACGGGGAGGAGGATGCCGACACGCTGCGGGAGCAGTATCTGGCGCTCACCGTGATCCAGAACAGGTACTGGCTGGAGCCCCGGGGGATGTCCTCCTTCGAGGAGGCCTTCGCCGTCGAGGCGCCAACCGCCCCGTCCCCCCGCTGAGTCACCCCGGAGAGGGCACCCCGTCGACGAGCTCGGCGATCTCGCCGGGCATCTCCGCCCCCAACAGTTCGAACGCCTCCGTGACCGCCCCCGCGTTCTCCTCGATCTCGCCGGGGTCGAGGTCGTCCACGTCGGGGTGCCACCCGATGCGATCCGCGAGGGTGTCGGCCAGCGCCAGCGCCGGGGGAAGGGCGTCCAGCCCGTAGGTCGAGAAGTCGGCCTCACGCGGGCCGACCAGATGGGGGTGGACCCTTCGGAACCAGCGCTTCGGGCGCGGATGGACGTCCACGCCGTCGATCTCGAAGTAGGAGCGCCGGTTCAGGACGGCGACGCTCATCCGCTGCGGGATCTGTGTCGTCCACCCGGCCGCATGCAGGACGGACTCGCCCATCAGGACAGCGGTCGGGTAGGCCATCTGCAGCGCCCGGAGGCGCATCTCCCCATCCGGCTCCTCGTGGCGCGACAGGTTGTAGTAGATGCCGGAGCGGAACCCGGCGGACTGGACCAGGCCGGCCCGGCGCCAGCGCGTGAGGTAGACGGAGGCCTCCTTGCGGGTGAACCCGTTCAGCCGCTCGACCGCGGCGCGGTCGAACACGTCCTCCATCATGCGCAGCCGCTCCAGTGCCGACAGGGTCCACTTCATGGCGTCGGCGGACCTCCGCCACTGTCGGGCTCGGCCGCGCCGCCGCAGGCGTCGGAGACGCGGGTGAGCGTCTCGCGCGTGTACTCGACCATCTCGCGCACGGTGTCCGGCCAGAGGCGTCTCCACAGGCTGTCCGGAAGCCATTTGCGCAGGTCGCTCTCGGCCTTCGCAACGACCTCCTCCGGATCCCGTTCCAGGAACTTGATCAGCGCCTCGGCGGGCGGCAGGTCGTCGAGGGTCCGGTAGGCCGAGACGTTGTGCAGGAACTGGCGTGCGATCCGATCCGGGTCCACGTCGGCGTTGGTCTGGGTGCCGATCCACCAGGTGTCGAAGATGTCGCGCCATTTCAGGTGGGGGCGCGTGGCAAATGCGGTCATCTTGTCGGCGAACGCCGTCTCCAAGCGCGCGACGGGCACCGCGCTGCTCACGGTGGAGATGACGTCGCCCTTGGCGACCGGGGTGCGGAACACCACCGGGTAGTTCTCGAGATAGGACTCCGTGACCCGCCAGAACTCCGTCTTCACCATGACCTTCCCGAGATAGGACGGGTGCGTGAGGACGAAGTGGTAGACGGGCATCTTCCCCGGGTCCCGGGTCTTGTTGCGCAGCTCGATGCGGAAGTCCGGGTCGTCCCGCATGACCAGTTCCTGCAGGCGGGCCCGGGCGCGGTCCATGATCCGCTGCACCTCCTCGGTCTCACGCCGGTCCGAGAGCAGGAAGTCGAGGTCCTCGGAGAACCGGGGGGACTGCCAGGAGAGGTGGAGCGAGGTGCCCCCGTGGAAGGCCACGTCCCTGGCCGTCCAGCGGGAGTCGGCCATGATCGCCTCGATGAGGTAGACGTGCAGGCGCTGGGCCCAGCGCGTGGAGGTCTTCCGGTCCAGATGGGATGCCTTCTTCTTCACTCGCCCGTCTCCGGTTGGGTTTCGTTCAGTATGTCATCGAAACTAACACATGTGTTAGCCCGGATGTATAAAAATCATCTCGATTCCATACCCGATTATGACATCCATTGCCCACTGTTAGAAGGTGAACGGTGGCATTAGCGTCTTCCGTTCCATTGTTGCCGTACACCGTAACCGCTATTCTTGTGTTGTTGCATGGGGGAAGGGGCCGTGGACGGCCCGGGAAAACCATGCATCCGGTTGCTGGAGAACATCGAGAGAGCAGTGATTTTGGCGAAACTGAGCAAGGGGGATTATCCATGTATTACTACGCGGAAACCGACGCGAACGGCTTTGTCTCCGATCCCGGCCTTTGGCGCAAGTGCCGTGCCGACACGCTGTCCGGCGCCAAGCGCGAGGCGTCACACAAACGGGGGTTCTAGGGGGCCTCGCTGCATATCGGTGTCCGGACGCCGGACGGCATCCGGACGGTCGCCGTCAAGCGTGACGACCCGATCAACATGAACCGGAAGGGTCACTGGGAAGACATCCCGGATGGCGGGGTCATGGAGCCGGAGTCCGGCCCTCGCAGCATGATGTGAGGGGAATCCGATGTCCTGTTACGAGTGGGAACGCGGAGAGATCGTTATCCCGGCCAGGGAGTGGGCGGATGTGAAGATGGTGGTCCGGGACGCGTACAACGCCCACCAGTCCCTGTCCTACAAGGCAACGCTGTGGGCCTGGGAGCAGATTTCCGGGGATCCGCCGCGCATGGGCAAGGGTGTCATTCCGGAGCTCCTGATCGGTGACCTGTTCCGGGAGGAGGTTGACGGGTTCGGGCGTAGACGCACGGTTCCCGTCGATCTTCCTGACGGGGCAAGGATCCTGCCCGAGCATGTCGACAGGATGGCCCTGTTCTCCATGCAGGGGGGTCGCGAGCGGCTACGCAAGCCGACCAAGTCCGCCTTCCCGCTCGCCAGCAACCGCACGACGGTGTTCCACAAGCGGGGGTGGACCATCCGGTTCGACGACGGGACCCGGACAGTGCACTGGAAGGTCGAGGAGAACAACCACGCGGTCGAACAGGCCCGCGAACATCCGGTGCCGAGGGCCCTTTTCGACCGCCTCGCACGCGTCCGGTGGACCCGTGACAGCGGGGGGCAGATCTGGGGGAACAACGAGTACAACGAGGATGCCGGCCAGGATTATCCGGGTGGGGGAGGGAGCATGGTCAACGACCGCTTCGGCCCCCTCGGGGGGAGTCTCCAAGAGGACATGGAGGCGATGCTCCGCTTCAGCGGGCCCTCCGGCCCGAGGTGAGTCTGTGCCAACCCTGTCCACACCGCTGCGCCCGGGTTAGAATACCCGGTATATAGTATCGGGAGACAATGAAGATGGTGGACGTTGACGAGCAGTTCAACCGCTGGATGCGCGAGATGCCGGAACGTGTCGCCCGGGAGGGTATGCGGGCCGGCGAGGTGGCGGTGCAGTACGCGGACTTCGTGCGCCGGACGGGCCGGGATCCGGCCGACGTCTACGCGGTCCCGACGCATCACGACCGCCGGGTTCGGGTCGAGGTGCGTGACGAGGGACGCGGGCTGCATGTGGTCCGCATGGGGTTGAAGGACGAGCGTTTCGGGCCGGAGGATGCGCCCGAACCGGTCCGTGCGTTCCTGCGCATGGATGGCCGGGGCGTCGTCCACCATCGGATCGCGAGGTCCCTTCCCGAGCTCGCCCGTTCCGGCGGGGCGGACGGTTCCGGTCTCCGGGTGGTGACGATCTCCATCCTCAAGGGGGTCGGCGTTTTTGACATGGATATCCCGTTCCCCGTTCCGGAGGACCAGCGCAAGGCCACCGTGAGGGCCCACGCAGATGAGGACTATATCCGGCGGCGGCGTGCCTTGGATGAACTTCCAAGCAGGGATGCCGGGGAGGCCGCCGGTCCGGGGCTGACGGGGTGATTCCGACCGACCGGGAACGCGGGCCGGGCCCGAACAACCCGTTCCAGGACTCCGACACGGACCTGGAGTGGGCGTACGATGCCGTCGGCCCCGACATCACCGACCGTGCCGAGCGGGACCGTTTCGTCCGCTGGATGATCCGCGTGTCGACCTACAACGTCTCCGGCGCCCTGAGTCGTGACCCCGGTGTTCGCGACGAGGTGCTCGAGCGGCGCAACCACATCCGCCAGGAGGCGAGGCACTTCGTGCGCACGCTGGGTGCGGACCGGGTCTCCAAGGTCTATACGGCCTTGCGCACACCCGGGGCACCGTTCTGGGAGGATCTGATCCGCCGGCGTTAGGGGGGTTGCGCCCAACGGGGGCGGCCCCATGCGAATCCCCGTGCCATGCCCGGTTCCGGCCCGGCATCGATACGCCCCACTCTCCAACCGGCCACGCCACCGCTGCCCTTCATCGGTGCGCCACCGCCGTCCCCGGTTCCCCGGAGCGGACCGGTGAGGCATTCCCGGTTGGGGCGTTCGGGCAAATCGACCATTTACCGGCTACAAGGTATCGGGTAGTCTTTACAAGGACAGCCGTTACCACAAAACCGGAGATCACCATGTCGAAGACATCCCCTCTTCGCCGCGGACGGACGCCCCTGTTCCTTTCCACACTGTCCGCGCTCGTCCTTGCCGCGCTTCCGTGCCTGGCCTCGGCCCAGCCGTTCGGGTCCTTCTCCCCTCGCGCCATGGGCATGGGGGGCGCCCTGGTTGCCGCCGGAACGCCGTCGGACGCGGCGTTCGGCAATCCGGCCCTCCTGTCGTCCCGGCAACGCCACGGGAGTTTCGCGCTGGTCCTTCCGACGTTCACGGCGCGTGCCACCAACGCGCGCGACTACCGGAACAAGGTGGATGCGGTGAAGTCGGCCTACAACGCGGCGAAGCGCTACGTCCCGAACTGCGTCGGCCAGACCTGCACGGGCCAGCAGAAGACCGAGGCCCTGAACGCGCTCTCCTCGTTGAACTCCTCCCTGACGGCGATCGACGGGGAGCCGGTTTCGGCGGATGTCCTCGGCGGAACGTCGGTCGGCATCCCGGGGCATGACTTCGGCGTCTCCCTGTTCGCGGACTCCCGGGTCGTCGGGGGCGCCGTGGCGCACTATGCCAGCAAGGATCGGCAGAACATCGCCACGGCCGAGCAGCAGATCCGGAACAACGGGCAGACCACGGTCGACCCGTCGCAGAATGTGTATTCCACCGCCAACTTCCGTGGTGCGATGGTCACGGAGTTCGGGATCGCGATGGCGCACCGCTTCGGCGGCCTGCATCTCGGATCGCTCCCGGTCGGCGACCTCTCCGTCGGGTTCACGCCGAAGTTCCAGCGCGTGCGCACCGTGGACTACACGGAGCAGGTGAACCGGTCCAGCTTCAGCCTGAACAATGCCACCCGTCGCTACAGCGATGTCAATTTCGACGCCGGGGTGGCCGACCGGATCGGGAACGACTGGCGCGTCGCGCTCGCGGGGCACGACCTCTCCTCGAAGAGCTACCGCACGGCCGGCGGCCACGTGATCCACCTGAAGCCCGCCGTTCGCGCCGGGGTCTCGCGCAGCAACGGCTGGCTCACGCTGACGGCGGACTATGATTTGACCACCAACGGTTCGGCCTCCGGGTTGACCGGCCGGACGCGCTTCCTCGACCTGGGCGCCGAGCTGAACGCGTTCGACGTGCTCCAGCTCCGGCTCGGGTACGAGGACAACACCGCGTCCGGCCGCACGACGGTCGGCCACGCGCTGACGGCCGGGGTCGGCTTCCGCGTGCTCGGGGTGCACTTCGACGTCGCGGCCCTCAAGGGCGGGAACGACCTGGGCGGCGCGTTCCAGGCCGGCGTGGACTTCTGATGCGGGGAGTCCGTATCCCGTCCGTCCTGGCGCTGGTCGCGCTGGTGGCGTGCGCGCCCGCACGGGCGCTGACGCACGGTGTGCACGTGCATCATTCGAAGGCTCTCCAGATCACCCTCGAGCAGGGGCCGGAGACCTCGATCCTCGCCGGCTGGGTCCCGAACTACGCCCGCCGCGACTCCAAGTTCCTGGTGGTGGACAAGGACCATTTCGAGGCCGGCGGTGGACGGTTCGGGGTGCAGCGGACCTACTGGATGGCCTACCGCTGGCAGGCGGATCTGCCGCACGCGTTCGTCGCCGCCTCGGCCGGCCCGGACTACATGGCGACGATCACGCCGCGCTATGGCAGCCACTGGCAGGCGCAGTTCGCCTTCTCCGCCGGCCTCGGCCCGAAGGACATGCGTTTCGTCCTGACGTTCCGGCACATCTCGGATGCCGGGCTCGGCCCGGGGGTCGATTACGGGGACGACTGGATCACCCTCGGTGTGCAGGCCCGGATCCCGTGACCCGTTTCCCGGAAGGTCCGTATGGACAAAAACACTGGTAATACCTACCGTTTGTGTGGTATCGTGGAGCGCATGAAGAGCATCCGAACAGCGTGGAACGGGCGTCCGGCCCCGGAAGGGGAGGCCTGAGGTGGTCGCGTTCCACATCCACGTCGAGCCCTCCGCCGGTCCCGCGCCGGTGGCGAAGGTCGTCGCCTCGGCGAAGGACCGGGTGGAGATGAACGCCTACATGCTCACCAGCCGTGCGGTGTTGCGCTCGATCACGCGCGACTGCCGCCGGGGCGTCAAGGTCGAGGTCATCCTCGAGACGCGCCCGTACGGTGGGAAGCGGATCGTGCGCCGCGAGCGCAGGGCGCTGTCCTCCACCTGTGCGACGGTGCATGCGCCGCCGGGGCGTTTCCTTGGCCGGTACGTGTATTCGCATGCCAAGTACGTCGTGACCGACCCGAAGCATGGCGGCCGGGCGTCGATCTCCACGGGGAACTTCACCTGGACCTCGTTCCACAAGGACCGTGACTACGTGCTGACCACCAGGGACGGGTCCGTTGTCCATTCCCTCGACACGGTGTTCCGGGCCGACTGGAACCACAAACGGGCCGGGGACGGGCCACGGCACCATCTGGTGCTCTCACCCGGCGCCGAGCCGGCACTGGCGCACGTGATCTCCCAGCCGGGTCCGGTTTGGATCGAGGCGGAGGAGCTGGGCGATGCGCCCAGGATCCTGAAGGCGATCGCGGCCAAGGGGGGCGATGCGCATCTGGTTCTGCCGGCGAGCGAGATGAAGCACGCCTCCGGGCGCATCGCGAAGCTCGAGAAGGCGGGGGTGGACGTGCGTCTGGCGCACAAGCCCTACATGCACGCCAAGGCCATCGTCGGTCCCCGGCTCACCTACATGGGGTCGGTCAACTTCTCGCGATCGAGCCTGTACCACAACCGCGAGGTCGGGGTCCTTCTCCCGACCCCGAAGATCATGCTCCGCCGGGTCCGGGAGGACTGGACCTCGGCGAAGCCGGCGGAGTGATGCGGTGCGCGGGCGGATCATCCTGATCGACGTGAACAACATCGGGTACGGCGCGATGTACCAGCCGTCGTTGGCCGGCTTGTCGCACAATGGCGAGTCGACGTCCGCGCTGCACGGTGTGCCGATGTCGGTGATGTCGGTTCTGCGAAGGCATCCGGGAGCGGTCCCATTCGTCCTCTGGGACGGGCATTCCCAGTGGCGTTACGATCTGCTGCCCGAGTACAAGGCCCCACGCAAGGATGATGAGGAGAAACGTGCTCTGCGGGCGGATTACCGGCGGCAGGCGGATCATCTGCGGTTGATTCTGGCGGACCTCGGGATTCCGCAGGTGTCCTGCCCCCACAGCGAGGCGGATGATCTGGCAGGCCACATCTGCCGCCATCTGCGCGACGATGTGGAGGTTTTGCTGTACACCTCGGACAACGACTGGCTACAGGCGATCTCCCCGACCGTATCGCGCGAGAACGTGCGCGATGGTGCGGTGGTGACCCTGGAGGGGTTTCGGAGGGCGACGGAGAAGTACGGCGGGTTTGACGACCCGTCCCTGTTCCTCCTGTGCAAGGCGATGGAGGGTGACAAGTCGGATGCCATCCCGGGTATCGAGCGGATCGGAATGAAGACCGCGATCAAGTCCCTGCGCAAATACGGCGGTCTGGATGCACTCTACGCGGCCGTCGATTCCGGGAAGGCGGGATCGGACAAGACGGCTCGGCGGATCGCGGACGGTCGTGAAGTGACCGACCGGAACCTGCTTTTGATGGACTGGCGCAAGGCGCCGCCCCCCAGCCCGTGGGCCTCATCGATTCTTGCGGCACGGATTCCGGACCCGGGGATCTACGAGCGTTTCGGTCTCGAGCGCCTCGCGCGCTCGGCCGGGTCCTTCTCCCTGGACGGAAGGCCTGTGACGGAGATGGTCCGGGAGGTTGAACGCGCGCTCTATCTGGCGGTCTGCGAACAGGACGATCCATCCATGACAGAAGAGCCGGACGCGAAACGGGAGATGAGCGGATGAGATTCGAGGCACCCATGTACCTGTCAGAGATCGCCGACAAGGCGCTGGAGCAGTGGCTTGCGGCGTTGAACCGGGGCGATGTCCGCCTCGTGCCGAAGGGCATCGGGGGCGAATCGGACGAGGAGGTCGAACAGTACGTCGTGCAGGGGTTGAGCGAGTTCTTCTGGCCCGTCGTCCGCCACGAGCTGTCACGCTACATCGATCCGATCAACGGCGAGGACCTGATCGCCGCGGCCCGGGTCGTGCAGGGCAAACCCCGCGACCGCCGGGCGATCGTCCGTCTTCGGGTGGTCGCCCGGCAGGCCGTGGCCGACTGGGTCCGGGAGGTCGCCCCCGAGATCCTGTAGCCCCCGGTTGAGGGTTCACCTCGGTTTGATGTGCCCGCCGTTCTCCGGGTGGTCGTGGTACAGGACCCCCGGTATCCCGGCTTCGACGCGTCCCGGCCCGATGGACCCCAGATGCGCGAAGGCGGTATCCGGGTCGATCACCGTCGCGTAGCGGATCCCACGGGAGTCCGGGGACGGGTATCGGAAGATGTCGCGTCCGACGGCGAGATGGAACGTCCCGCCGACGGTGACCCGGCCACCGCTCCCGGTCGGAATGTGATGGATCGATCCGGCATTCAGACGGTTTGCGATCTCGACGGCCACGTCACCGGCGAGTGCGACCGCACGGTCGAGATGTCGCAACGCCTGTTCGAGATCCCCGTTCTCAAGGTGGCGCCGGACGGCGTCGAGCACCCCCTCCTCCCGACCGTCCCGGTCGGTGCGAATGTTCTGTTCCAGTGTTCCCAAGGCGGCCTCCGGTTGATCCCCTGGCGGGGCGTGCGGGATGCGGCCCATGGTATGCGAACCGGAGGTGGATGTCTCGCCGTTTGCCCTTTTCGCGGCTCAGGGGCGCCCTGAGGGCGCCTCTTCCCGCCCGCTTGCGGACTGGAGCGCATTGATGCGTTCGCGCTCCCGCTCGATGGCGTCCCGGGTCTCCCGGAGGGTTTTCCGACGGTACTGGATGATCGATTCCAGTTTCTCGGGGGAGCTTGTGCGGAGCCATTCCGGCGGCTGATGGAATGGGCCTCCGTGATCCCCTTCCGGGTCGTCCCGGAAGGCCTCGATCTCGTGGAGCATCATCGAGTCGAGGTTCGCCTGCTCCTCCATTTCACGGATGTTCCGATCAATCTGTCCGATCCTCTGCTCCGGGGAGAATGCCAGTCCATGGTGTCCCTCCGGATTGGTCTCCTCGTAGCAGCCCGGGTCCCCGGCGGTTCCGCACTCCGGACACTCCGGGCAGATGCAGGCGCCCTCGGCGCCACCGCAGCAGGGGCAGGGTGCCGCTTCGCCGGAATGGCGCTCGATGTCCGAAGCGGTGTTTCCGTCAGGCAGGTTCGATGGCATCGGGGATCTCCTCAGGTCATGCCGAAGGCCCGGTCCAGGGCGTCCGGCGCGTCATCCTCGTCCTCGCTGTCCGTGCGCATGCCCAGCCGGGCGCGCAGGCGGGTGAGGACATCGTTGTCGACGCGGTGGTTGCGGATTCGCTGCATCCCCGTCTCCGGATCGCGTCCGGGAGCGAGGATCCCCTCCGGCTTGGGATGGACGATCTTCTCCGGGAACGCCCGCCGGATCACCCGGCAGGGCGCGTCCACGGTCGCGTGCAGCAGCACGGCGTGGCGCATCGCATCGCATTCGCGCCGCAACAGGCCGAGCTCCGGACGGAACGCGGCCTCGGCGTGCGCCTGCAGGTCGTCGATGGCATCGAGCACCTCGCCGGTGTACCCACCGTCCCGGAGCATCTCCTCAATCCCGTCGAGCGCGGACAGGCACCGCCGGTAGACGGCCTGCTCGTCCGCCTCCGGGTCGCGGGTGACCGGGTCGGACGAGACGGTCCCGGCGGCGAATTTCACCGCCAGCATCGGACGGATGCCGTTGACGTAGCGGAGGACACCGTCACGCGCCTTGTCGGACTCGGCGCGCATGCCCTTGTAGATGTCGGCAAGGCGTGCCGGGTCGGCGCCGCCCCGGTCCTCCACCAGCTCGGCGTTCAGCCGCAGGGCGATGCGTGCGGCGGCCCACGGCTGGTCGGGTGACAATCCGAAGTGGCGTGCGATCATGTCCATGGCGATCATGGATTTGCAGGCGCCCTCGTCGATCTCGTAGCGTCTGGAGGTCTCGACCCCGTCCTCCCGCGCCCGCTCGGTGGAAAGCTCCATGGCGTAGCCGATCCCATGGGACTCGATGCCGATGCTCCCCTTGTGCTTGCGGGCGTCGCGCCGGGTGTCGGAGGTTCGCAGCCGGACCTCGACGGGATTGGCGGGCGCGTCGTGCGGGCCGAGCCCCAGCGGGCGCAGCCCGAGCAGGGAGAGCACCTGTTGCGTGGCGCGTGTCTGGCGGCGCACACGGTTGAAGTCGGCGCCGACGATGGAGACCGTCCCCACCTTGTGGCGCAGCGGTTTGGGGAGCATCCGGGAGAAGAACCCGTCGGAGAAGTCCGGGGCACGCCAACTGAAGACCAGCTCGTCACTCTCGCGGTTCCAGCGGTCCACGAGGTCCTCGATGTCGAGGTCCTCGATGATGTCGGAGTGCTTCCGGGCGAACAGGACGGCGATGGCGTTCCCCTCCGGGGTGGAGAAGACCCGCTGGTCCCATTCCAGGACCGCTGCGGCGAGTTCCGGTCGGAACGGGTCGCCCCAGTTCTCGTCGATCCGCATTCCGCGTGTGTCGCGCATGCCGTCACTCCGTCTCGCGTATTGCCCGGCCCCGCTGTCCGGTCAGAACGAGGAGACCTCGTCCAGCGTCGTCGCCGGGTCCGGATCCGCCTTCCGCCCGAGGACCTCCTCCAGGATCGGGCGGACGTGCTTCTCCCAATGGTGTCTGCTCACATCGAGGTAGGCCGGTGACCCGGTGTACTCGACCATCTCCTCACCGGAGATCTCCAGGAGCGCCTTCACAAGGGCGCGGGCGCCCTCCGAGCGGCTGTTCATGCTGATGGAGGCGGTGGAGAGCGCGGACCGGACGCGTTTCCGGATTTCGGTCCGGATGATCTCCGTGGATTCCGGGGTGAGGGTGAGCTTGACCTTCGGCATGTGGTGCGATTCTCCTGTTATCGGGTTGGAACTACCGTTTACCGGGTAGTGTAGAGGATGCGGGAGGGCGTGGCCGGTGTCAATGGCCCGGGCCCCGTCATGCCGCCGTCTGGCCGTCCTCCCGCGCCTCGTGTGGAACCCAGGACAGGAGGGCCTTGGCGACCGCGAGCGCCTTGCAGACGACCCGGCCGCCCTCGTTGCCGACCCCGGACTCGTCGGGCCAGTCGGCGAGCGTCTTGCGGGCGATTTCCGGGTCGAGCTCTGCGGTCTTGTCCCAGCCCTCCGGGATCAGCAGGATCGACCGGCGGAGCGTCTCGCCCCCGCGCATGGTGGTCATCGGCACGATCACGGCGGAGTCGCCGAAGACCCTTCGGATCTGCTCCTCCGCCTTGTTAAGGGAGCGCACGTCGTCTTCGTTCATCGGATTCCCCGGGGTGGCTGACAATACCTTGATTTTACCAGTTATCCGGTGATACTGTACAATCCCGGAAAAAGGACAAAGGAAGGAGGTTCACGTGGCGGACAGGACCCCGGAGATCCGGGAGCGGGAGGTCGACCAGGGGATGCTGGCGCGTTGCCTGGACGCGGGCATGGACCCGGTCGCCGCCCGTGTGGTGGCGTCGCGGCTCGGGGGGCGCGTGCCGGAGATCTCCCGCGTGGTGGACCCGCGCGTGTCCGATCTCGACGCGCCGTTCGACCTGCCGGACATCGACAGGGCCTCGGCGCGCATCGCCCGGGCCGTCGCCGAGGGCGAACTGATCGCGGTCGAGACGGACCACGACGTGGACGGGGTCACCTCGCACGCGGTCATCCACCAGGCGCTCACGAAGTGGTTCCGGCACCCCCCGGACCGCATCGCGTCGTTCATCGGCCACCGCCTCAAGGAGGGGTACGGCCTGTCCCGCCCGGTCGCCGAGCGGATCGCGCAGGCCGCACCGTCGATCGTCATCACGGCGGACAACGGCTCCTCGGACGAGGAGCGCATCGCCTGGCTGGCGGAACGGGGCATCCACACGATCGTCACCGACCACCACGCCTTCCCGGTGGAGGGCCCGCCGGCCTCCGCCTTCGCGGTCGTCTCCCCGGCGCGCGGGGACTCCGCGTACCCGGACCGGACCGTGGCCGGGTGCATGGTGTCATGGCTTTTGATGTGCGCCGTCCGGCGCAGGCTGATCGGGGACGGGCACATCCCGGGGGACACCCCGAACCTCGGGGCCCTGCTGGATTTCGTCTCGCTCGGGACCGTGGCGGACTGCGTGGATCTCGGGGGCTCCCTGAACAACCGCGCCGTGGTCCGGTACGGCATGTACCTGATCGAGAACCAGGTGCGCCCCTGCTGGCGCGCGGTGTACCGGCGCCTCGGCGAGGGGCCCCTGAACGCGCGGGACCTCGCCTTCACCATCGCGCCCCGGATCAACGCCCGGGGGCGGCTGGACGAGGCGATGGCGGGTGTGAAGTTCCTGATCGCGGAGACCGACGATGTCGCCGAGCAGTGGGAGGAGCTGCTGCACGAGACCAACCAGGAGCGCAAGCGCATCGAACGCTCGCTGCTGGACCAGGCCGAGACGGTCGCCGGGGAGCAGGTCGACGCCGGGCGGCACGCGCTGGTCGTTTACCTGCCGGACGGTCACGCCGGGGTCCACGGGATCGTGGCCTCCCGGCTGGTGGAGGCCTTCGGGCGCCCGGCGCTGTGCCTTTCTCCCAAGCTCGGGGAACCGGGGGTGCTCGCCGGCTCGGCGCGCACGGCGGTCGGGCTGCACGTGCGCAACGCCATGCAGGCCGTCGAGGACGCTCATCCCGGGATGTTCCTCAAGTTCGGCGGTCACGCCGGGGCGGGCGGCTGCACGATCCGGCTGGGCGATCTCGACACCTTCATCGACGCCTATGACAAGGCGGTCGCGGAGCAGACCGGCGCCCCCGGATCGCCGGTCGTCCTGACCGACGGCGACCTGCCGCCGGAGCGCATCACCCTTGATACGGTGGTTGCGCTGGAGGCGCTGGACCCGTATGGGGAGGGTTTCCCGCAGCCGGTGTTCACCGGCTCGTTCCGTGTGACGGCTGTCCGTCCGGTGGGGGACGGGTCGCACCTCAAGCTGCGTCTGGCAGCCGACGGAACGCCGTACGACGGGATCTGGTTCAACGCCTGTCCACCGGCCGTCGACGGCGAGCCGGACGGCCCGCTTCCGGTGGCGGAGGGCGACGAGGTGCGTGTCGCCTTCGCGCTGGAGGCGAACCGGTGGCGGGGCGAGGACCGGCTCCAGTTGCGTGTCGCCCATCTTGAGCGGCGCGCCGGGGTCATGCGCCGGGTCGCGTCTTGGTGAGTGGTTTTTTCGGATTCTGAAGAGGAAACGAGGGGGGTTGGGATGAGGGGTTGGTCTCGATGGGTTGTTGTGGTGGCCGGTTTCGCGGTTTCGGTGGCATGTCCGGCGTGGGCATCACCTGCCGGCGGGACGTTTGGGTCCGTCGGTTTGCTCGGGGGAATGGTTCAAGGCCGGGTATACGGCATGTCGTATGACGGCTCCGTACTGGTTGGTGGACAGATCGGCTCGTTGTCCGGGAAAAGGGGGAGGAGGGCCTATCGCTGGACCCTGTCGGGCGGCACGGAATCACTCGGCCACCTGCCCGGCGTATCGGGACAACGATACAACGCACGCGCGCTGGGCGTTTCCGGGGATGGGAATGTCGTCGTCGGGCAGGCGTCGAACAGCGGTTTCGCCATGCGGGCCTTCCGTTGGACGAAGGCGACCGGAATGCAGGATCTCGGTGTGCTCAGTGGCGGGAACTACTCGAGCGCCACGGCGGCGTCGGCGGACGGGAGCGTGATCGTCGGGATTGCGGCCTACGGGGCGCAACGCGGCCAGAGGGAGGCTTTCCGCTGGACGAAATCCACCGGCATGCAGGGGATCGGATTCCTCGATGTGTCTCACGGGGAGAGTATTGCCAAGGGGGTCTCATCCGACGGGAGCGTGATCGTCGGAACCTCCATCTACAACTCGAATGGCGGTGTCGAGGCCTTCCGCTGGACACCGAAAAGGGGCATCCAGGGTCTGGGATTCCTCGGTGGCTCCCAAAGTGCGGCGAACGCGGTTTCTTCCGACGGCAGGGTGGTTGTCGGGGCCTCGACCAATGCCAATGGCCAGAAAGAGGCCTTCCGCTGGACCGGGTCCAACGCCATGCAGCCGCTCGGAAGCATCAAGGGCTATCCGCTGAGCGATGCGTTCGGGGTGTCGCGAAACGGTGATGTGGTCGTGGGCGAATCGATGGGTGGCTCGCATCATTACGGGATCGCCTTCCGCTGGACGAAGTCCACCGGTATGCAATCCATAAGGAAATGGGCCGGATCCACGGCCATCTCGGTGCCGAGCGACTGGAAACTGGTACGGGCCGTGGGCGTCTCGTCGGACGGGACGGTCATGTCCGGGGACGGGGTTTCCCCGTCCGGGGCCATCATGCCATGGATCATTCGGGTGAATGCCATCGGAACCGGCATGCTGGTCCCCTCGAATTACGATCCGACACTGAGGGAGCGGACCGTATCGCCGATGTCGAACATTGCGGACCTCACGATGTTCGGAAGCCATCATCGCCCATTGGCGGAACATGCAGCCGCGTCGGGCGGAAGGGGGTTTGTCTGGGCTGACACCGACTCCTCGTATTACCGTTCCAGCGGGACCCATGTTTCCCTTGTCGAGGCCGGGGAGGCGCATGCGCTCGACGGAGGGAACGTGTATGCCGGACTCGGTGTCGGCATCTCCCGGGCGTCGCAATCCCTGGAGTATGGCGGCAAGGGGACTTACGAGGGCAGCTACGTCTATGGGGAGGCCGACTATCTGCCTGGCGGGGGACCGTGGATCACCAGTGTCTCCGGCATGTATGGCGAGTGGGCCGCCGATATCGCCCGTGGTTACCTGAATGCGGGTACGGTTGACCATTCTTCCGGTTCCACGAACGCGCGCACGTGGTCGGTCAGGTTGCGAGAGGGATGGGAGGATGCCGTATCCCTCGGTGGTGCCGGCCTCTCGCCGTTCGTATCCGTGTCCCGTTCCGTGGTGACGATGGACGGTTATCGGGAACGTGGCGGGGCATTCCCGGCCGTGTTCGACGCCCGGAGGATGTACGAGGATCTCGGTCGCATCGGGGTCGACATGGCGGCGCGTGTCCGCCGAAGCACCGTTGTGCACGTGCGACTGGCTGCTGTCGGCCGGATCGGCGCATGCGGCGCATCGTCGGCCAGGGGGGGTGTGATCGGATTGTACACGTTCGGAGGGCATCCCTCCTGCGGTGGACACCGCATGTGGGGCAGGGTGCTCGCGGAAGTCGACCAGCACCTGTCCTCCGGCCTTTCGCTGGTGGCGAACATGAACACCTCAACACCCGGGTTGAGCCCCACTTGGGGAGTCAGTTTGGGGGTTGAGGAATCGTTCTGATCCCTGGTGCACCCGGTGGAAGATGGTTTTGTCCATCGTTATGCGGAAACTGGTATTATCATTGACATAGTACCTGTTACCGGGTAGCTTGGATTACGAGAGCCATGATCGCGCCCGCGCCGGTCATTGGTATTGCCAGTGATCGGCGCGGGCCTCCGGTCCCGGCCGATGGACATCAACCCCGGCCGGAATCCCGGTCGGCGCATTCCCGGAAACCGAACAGAGAGACACGAAGATGGCCGCGAATCCAGTCGATCCCCCGATATTCCGACGGACCGACCCCTCCTCATCGAAGGCGGCGGCGAAGGTCCTGGTCAAGAGCGGGGTCCATGCGAGCCAGCTCATGAAGGTCATGAGCTACCTCTATTTCCACCAGGGGCACACGTCCAAGGAGCTCTCCGTCAAGATGGAGAGGGATGGCATCGTCGGCGAGGACATGCGGTTCCTCGTCGCCCGCCGCCTTCCGGAGCTGGCCGAGGCCGGGCTCGCCGAACGGCGGGGGAAGCGGTCCTGCAAGATCTCCGGGCGCCTCGCGGTGACCTGGTACGTGCGCGACGACATCTCCTGGGCGGAGGCGATGATGAAGGCGCACAGCGTCGGCAGGCGCCGGCAGAGGAGGGAGGGCGCCGATGCTTGAGGACATCCTGCGCAACCACGTGGCCCGCTTCATACCGGACCCGGAGCGGCGTGATGTCGTCATGGCGCGGCTTGGGTGGACCGGTGAGCCGGCGATTACGCTCCAGCAGGCGGGGGACCGCCTCGGCGTGACGCGTGAGCGCGCCCGCCAGATCGCCTCCAGGGTCTATCCGGGGAAGGGGCGCAGGCCCCCGCGCGGGTTGACGCATGCCGTGCGCGATGCGCTCGACGTGGTCCGCCGGGAGGCCCCCTGCACGGTGGGGAGTTGCATGGCCGCCCTCGATGAGGCCGGGTGCACGGGTGGCGCGCTGCACCCCCGCGCGGTGCTCGCCGCCGCCGACTTCCTCGGGATTGGGCACGACCTCGAGATCCTCGGGAAGGGGTCCAGCGGGATCGTCCTCTCGGCGGCGCATGCCGGGGAGCTGGAGGATGTGCTCTCGCTCGCGAGGATGCACGCGCGCCACTGCGGCGCCGTTCTCCTGGACCGGGTCCCCGTGCGGGACCGCGACGGGCACGGGAGCATCACGCGGGAGATGCTCGGGATCGCCGCCTCGCTGGATGACCGTTTCATCGATTTCGGCGGCGGGTGGCACATCCTGTCCGACCCGCGCGAGCGCAATCGTGTCGCGGAGGTGCTGTGCAAGTGCTCCTCCGTGGTCGGGGACGTCCCGCTGGACGATCTGCAGCACAGCCTGTCGATCCTGGCCCGCCGTTCCAACTATCCGAGCCGGAACAGCCAGATACGGGTCTATGTTCCGCCACGGGACATCCTGGTCGGGCTGCTCGACCGTCTGCCGAACGTCGAACGCACGGGGGACGTGGATGGAGTGCCCCGGTATCGGGCCCGCCCGGTGCCCGGTTACCTCATGCACCGGGTGACGCCATCGGAGGCGGACATACTGGATGCGTTCGGTCGCTGCGCGTTGCGTATCGCGCGCTACGACGACGTGGTGGACGAGATGGTCGGGGTGGGCCGGTCCATCGCGGGGGTGACGAACTGCCTGTACTTCTCGCCGCTGTTCCTGCCGCTCGGGCACGGCCTGTACACCCTGGTCGGGACCCGTCCGTCGCCGGACGAGGTCGAGGGGGTGCGCGAACGGGCGCGTCACGGGTTGCGCAGGGCATCGGACGTCGTCTTCCACGAGCGTCTCGGTGGTGGCGGGGTGCGGATCCGTATCCGCATCCCGGAGGACAGGGACCGCCTGATCTTCAGGCTACCCCCGTCTGTCGCCGGAATGCTCAAGCAGGTCACGATGCCACTGTATCTGGCCGGTGGGGGATGGATAGGCTGTCTTGCCATGAACAACAACCATTCGGTCTACGGTCTGACGCCGGCGCTCCGGGACTCCTTCCGTCCGGGCGACGGGGAGCTCGATGTGGTCATTGAACCCTGCGGAGGGGAACTCCGCGCGATCGTGGAGGCGTTCCCGGACCGTCAAGCGGAGGCCGTCTGAGGGGGCGTCATGTCCGAACTGTTCTCCCCGGACGGATTGTGGTTCACCGCCGATCCCCATTTCGGGCACCGCCGGGCCGCCGTGTTCCGGGACTTCGAGGAGGTCGGGAAGATGGACGAGGCGCTCGTGCGCGCCTGGAACGACCGCGTCGGGCCCGGGGACACGGTGTTCCTGCTCGGGGACGTCTCGTTCGCCGGGCCCGGCCGCACGCGTGAGCTGCTGGACCGCCTGAACGGGCGGATCCAGCTCATCCTCGGCAACCACGACAAAGTGGTGCAGCGTGGAGACGTGCGGGACCGGTTCGACGAGATGGTGCGGTACAAGGAGATCCGTGTGGCGACGGGGATGACGCACCACGATCGGCAGCGGGTCGTCCTGATGCATTTCGCGCTGCGGGTCTGGAACGAGCACCACCATGGTGCGTGGCACCTGTATGGACACAGCCACGGCCATCTCGAGCCGGTGGGGCGCTCCATGGACGTCGGCGTGGACGCGGTGGACCCACCGCTGGCGCCGGTCTCATTCGACGAGGTGCGCTCGGTTCTGGCGGACCGCCCGATCCATGTGGTGGATCACCATGTCCCCTCCGGGGACGACGACGGCCCGAGGGCCTGAGCGTCCCCGGGTCCCGTGGCGCCGTCTCGCGGCGGGGTTCCTCGCGGCGTGGTTCGGCGCCGTGGCGTGCGCCTTCCTGTTCGGCTTCCTGTTCCAGTTGCTTGCGACGGTCTGGATGTTCTCCACCGGCACCCCTGGGGGGTCGACCGGGATGTTCGCGTTCGGCGGATTCTACGCCGTGTTCTCGGCGGCGGAGGGCGCGGTCGCGCTGCCGCTGATCGGCGTTCCGGTCCTGTCCCGCACGGCCCGGCGCGGTCGCGGTGGGATCGGCCGGTGGATGCTTGTCGGACTGGTGCTGTCCGGGCTCTTCCTTGTCGCACAGACGGTGGTGGGGGCGCTCGCCCTCGGTCCCGGGGTGGTCTCACTGGACCTCTTCGGCGGGCCGGCGATCCTTCTGGCCGGCCCCGCCGCCGCACTGTCGTTCCGGGCAGTGGTCTTCCGTGGACAAAGGGAGGGGGCTTGTCGTGAAGCAAGGGGATGAGGCGTACCGCCCGGGCTCCGCCGGTCCGTGGGCGCGCTTTTTCGCGCGCACCTTCGATCTGGTTCTGGAAGTCTGGGCCTGCGGCTTCGTGGCCGGGTTCGTGATCGTGATGTTCTGGAATGGTCTTCCGGGATGGTTGCACGCTAGTGCTGCCCACCGCCTGTTCGCGGGACTCTGCGTTATCGGCGTGACGTTCCCGGTGGATGCATGCATCCACGGGGTTTTCGGCAACACGCCGGGCAAGGCGATCCTGGGTCTCGCGGTGCGGGGTCCGGATAACGCACCGCCACGCATGTCCCGTGTTCTCCTGCGCAACATGGGGGTCTGGATCGAGGGGCTGGGTTTCGCCCTGCCGGTGGTGTGCTGGATCCCCTGCCTGTACCAGTACGTCCGGCTTCGCGGGGCAAGGGAGGCGACCTACGACACGCGTCTTGGCACCCGGGTGGTTCAGCGCCTTCCGGTGGACTGGCGGCGTCGCGTCCTGTTCACCATCTGGGCCGTGACCCTCCTGGTCGGGATCTCGATGGTCAACACCGCGCTTGCCGCCTGCCCGCCGTCGCCGGCGATCGGGATGCGGCGCTGGACCAATCCGCTGACCGGTCGCAAGGCCGGTGTTGGGCTCCAGTGGCGGATGCGGAGGCACGCTGGACTCCACCACAGCATCACCTACCGCTTCTACAATCCGAAGGAAGGGGTGATCGTCGACCTGGCAAGGGTGGACCTGTCCCGGCTTCCGGCCGCCCGGCGGACCGTCCCGGCGATCCTGATGTCCATGCGGCGGAGCGCCGGGGACCGCTACTCGGTGATGCTCGTGCCGCCCGCGCACCGCAGGGGCACGCCGCGGGTGGTCGAGGTGCGGGAGAGGCCGCTTCTGCGCACGCCGAAGGGGTGGAGGGAGTCGGTCGTGGATCTCCGGTTCACGTTGCGCGGCGTGCACCTGTGGACGGTTGTGACGCACGCCCCGAAGGGGTGTGGGGACCCGGTGGGCGGTGTCGATGCCGCCGCGCTGCGCCGGGCCCTCTGGGGGACCGTTCCCGGCGTCTGAACCTCCCCATAGCTAAAGCCAGGGGGTTCTAGGGACAGGGCTGCCACCTCTCCGGGGCTCTCGGTGACCGCAAGCGGGCCCCTACAGCATCCCCGGCCTCGATGACGGCCGATTCCCCTTTGGCGGACGAACGGCTCCATCTCCGGTACTCGGGGAGCCCGAAGCTGGCCGGGACGGATCCCGAACCACTCGCCGTTTGCTCGAGTCTCTCCATCGCCCGCCCGAGGAGCGGTTCCGCACCCCCCCAGGCCGCTTGGGCCCGGGGAATGGAGAGACGGCACTTTTCGACATGCCGGGCGAGGAACGCGGAGAACAGATCCCGCTGTGCCGACACGCCACACTCGCAATGGTGCCAGCGAACGGAGAGGCGCTTCTTCCTCACCGTTGCGCAGACACAGGTCTGGGAGAGCTTCGTGGGACCGGTGGGGAACTCCTCGGTCCAGCCGCCAGCATTCGCGGCTTTGCGGCGCAGACGTTCGACGAACATCCCCGGGGCGCGATCCCGGGCACTCTTCCCGAAGTTCTTCTGGAAACCCATGTAGGACAGGGACTCCATCTTGACCAGATCGCCCAAAGCCAGGACCCGGTTGGCCATCCTCCCGTGGGCATGCTTTCTCGTTTGCGCCAGTCGCCGCTGCCTCTCGGCCAGCTCGGCCCGCAGCGCAAGATAGCGTTTGGAGTTGACCCAGCGCTTCGGCCCCTTCTTGACCGCCCCGTCCGGATGATAGTTGTCCGGATTGGTGGCCCGCCGACTGCGATCCATGGCCCGCTGAATGCGACGGATCTCCCGGCCCAGCGGCGCCACCTCATCGCAGAATCGGGTCAGGAAGGCGTCGTCCTCCCCCACCGCGGCAAGCGTGGACGGGCCGATATCCAGGCCGACCTCCTGACCGTGGGCCACCGGATTCCCGGGCTTTTGCCAAGGCGAACCTTCCACAATCAGTTGGGCGAACCATCGGGACCGTTTGTTCACTGTCCGGCGTACCAGGCGAACGTACTTGACCTTGCAGGAAAGAGCATGCGCCTCAACGCCGTGCTTGTCCTTGTGGTCGATCCGAACGGGGATCATCAGGCCTTTCCATGCCACCCGCCCCTCCCGGAACCGGATTCCTGCGGCGTTGGACTTGCCCTCGACGGAGTGGAACCGCCGGGCGCTTTTGAAACGGGGACGACCGCGTTTGCCGTGAAGATGCGCCTCGATGGCCTTCCAGGGGTCGTAGTCCGACAGACCGACCTCGTTCCGCAGGGCAATCAGAGCCTCATTGCGTTGCTTCCCTCGGGATTGACGCCTGGCATCGCGCCATGCCTTGCTCTCGCGCAGGCGGTCCATCCGGCGCAGGCCTTCCCCCAGGGTTGCGTTGTAGACCTGCCGGACGGCGTGCAGCCGAACATGCAGCACGCGCTCGTCCCTTGGCGTGACCACCAGCGGCAGTTCGTGGATGAAGGTCGGCATCGGTTCGCGAGGCATGACTAAACTCTTTTCTGATCCTCGATGTATTGTTTGATCACGTCCAGCGGCGCACCGCCGACCGTCGACACGAAATAGCTGTTGGTCCACAACGTCGGCAGCCGGGAGCGTAGAAATGCAAACTCCTGTCGCAGCAGGCGGGAGGAACGCCCCTTGACCCGCTTCACCAGGCGATGGATCCCGTACTGCGGGTCCACCTCCACCAGCAGGTGGACATGGTCGGGCATCAACTCCATTTCCAGAATCTCAGACCCGGATTCACTGCACACACTCTGTATAATCGTTTTGAGTCGTCCTTCAACACCATCAGTGAGCACCTTCCGCCGGTACTTTGGACACCATATGACATGGTATTTGCAGGAATAAACCACATTGCGATTGGACTTGTACGATACTTTGTATTCGGGCATGTAAGGAAGTATACACAAAGCTATTATCGAATACAAAAACCGAACTCGCTCACCCCGTATCTAAAGCTAGGGGCTTGCGCTCGTTGTTTGGTCAGGCGGGGGACAGGGAGAGAAGGTCCTCCTCGTCCCCGTCGAGCTCCTCGGCGTAGCCGATCTCGTGGAAGACGACGTCGGCGATCTGGGAGATCTCCCAGTACTCGAGGTGCTCGCCGCTGTTCCGGTTCCACGCGTCGAGGGTGTCGAACACGAGATCCCAGTTCTCGGCCCAGGAGCGGCCATCCGGGTCGACCAGGGTGTCGACGGACGTTTCGATAGCGGACATCAGGGCGTCCATGTACCCATGATCGAGGATCGCGTCCGTTCCGATCTCCATGCTTTCACCGGCGAGCGCGATTCGGTCGCGGATCGCCGTCCTCTCCTGCGTATCCATTGTCGACGGCCTCCGAACTCCGTGAATACGGACCATACGGGTCCCTTATACCATTGAACGGGTGAACATTGCACCAACTCGGGGCGCCCAAACAGCAAACATGGTGGAACCCCATGTGCAGCACCTGTTGTGCGGTATCGCAATGGCGGAACGGCCGTCGTTGGGTTAGAATGGAGGGGAGATGGGGCCGAATCGAGATCACCATACCCGCGCCAGACCGGACACCTCGCCGCAGGACCTCGAACGGGGGCGGCTTCGGGAGGTGGTGGACGCCTGCGCCCGGGCCACCCGGATCCGCCTTCGTGCGGGATACCCGGTGGACGAGGCGCTGGAGTCCGGTTTCCTGCTCACGCTCCTCAGCTTCCACACGGGGGGCGCGGATTCCACCCCGGACCCCGAAATCTGGCGCACGCGACGGCTCGTCGAGGCGACGCATGCGGCGGCACGGGACCCGGAGGACTTCCGGGCCCGGATGGCCTTCTACCGCGCGGCCGTGGAGTCGGTTCGGGGGTGGCTGTCGGTCAACGCGAACGAGCACGACCCGCTCCTGCCCTATCATCCGGAAGGGCGCCCCGGGATGGTGACGGCGGCCACGACCGGGGATCCGGTGGGGGATGCCGTCCTGTCCGTCCTGGGGGACGCGAAGCCGGTCGTGGACGAGACGGACGGGCCCGGCGTGGTCCTCTCCGGGGAATACCCCTGCGACTCGGACGACGGGGGGCCCGGACGCGGGGAGTCGTCGGTGATCGACGGGCTCTCACGGCGGTACGCCTGGCAGAAGGCGGCCTCCGGCTCCTCGGTCACGATGCGGGAGATCCTGTACCGGTATCCCGGGATCCGGGTGTGGCTCGAAGGTGGGCACCCCGACCGGGTGGTGCGCACCCGGGTATTCATCCCGGTCCGCGACGTGGTCGAGGCGGTGAACGACCCGGAACCTCTGCTTGCCGCCGTCGAGACGCACCTGCGCTTCCGGGAGGAGCGCCCCCCCTCCCTGGTCGAGTCGATCACCAGGAAGCACCGGCTCCGCAAGACCATCCGATCGGTGGTCGAGGACATGGCGGATACCCGTGGAGCACCGGAGGCGGCGTTGTGAGCGTGCCGGTGGAATCGACGCTGGTGGCGGACCTGGACCCGCCGGAGGTCGTCATGCTGACCTCGCGGTTCGGGGAGTGGCTGAACGAGTCCTTCGAGGAGCGCCAGTCGATGGACCGGGAGACCCGCGTTCTCCTGGAGGCGTGCAAGGAGGTTCTCGCCCTGCCGGCGCGATCGGCGGTCGCACGCGTGGGCGGACCGGACGGGATCGGGATCCTCCTGCACGGGGCGTTCCCGTGCCGCGAGGGGGGCGCCTCGGTCCGCGACACGGACCGTTGGGGCGTCTCACGCGGCGAGACGGAGCCGCCGTCGATGGCGCAGGTGCGCCGGGCGGTGGTCGATCGCCTGGAGGGGCGGGGCGGTTTCCCGTCCCTGGACGGCCTGCTCGAACGCTTCCCGGCGCTGCGGGTCTGGCTGGACGAGCGTGACCCGTGGGGTGCATGGGGCGGGGCCCGGGTCTGTGTGCACCTGAATGTGTTCGTGCCCCTGGCCTATTGCAGGGAGGTCCTGACGGACGCGCGCGAAGCCGTACGGACGCCCCTGATCGTGGCGGCCCGTGCCTTCCTCGAATGGGAGGCGAAGCCGGAGTCCGGGTTGTGGGAGAACATGCCGGAGATCATGGTGCGGCGGATCGTCTCCGCGCTTCCGGGGATGCCGAGCTATGAGCTTCGCGGGGAGGAGCTGCGGATGGTGGTGGACATCCTGTCCCGTTCGGACCGTCCCGAGGCGGGGCGGCTTCGGTCGCGTCTCCTGGCCAGAATGGGGGAGGCCGGATGAGGGACGGACGCGAGCCGCCGAACCCCCCGGTCCCGCCGGAGCAGCACCCGTTGCACGGGTTCGTGGCCGCGACGCGCCGGGCCGGGCTCCGCGTGCCCGACTGGGCGTGGCCGTACCTTTACAACGAGGCCCGGTGGGAACTTTTGCACGGCCCGCGCGACACCGGCGTGGGACGGGCCGTGCGCCGCCTTCTGCAGTCCCGCTGATCCGGGAAAACGCTGGTGGAACCAGATGTTCCACTGATTCAGCGGACCCTCTGAATACGCTTTATCCCCAAAAGTTGAAAGAGTAAAATCAGTATGTTATGGTGCATACTGAAGTTGGTTTCCAGGACCAGCGCATCGCAGTTGTTCTCTCTTCTCTCCGTTATTTCCCCGCCGCCCCCCGGCGGGGTTTTCTTTTTGTGGGGGGTCCAGTCCGCTTCAATTCGGGTTTGTCAGGATACCTGTTATCGGGTAGGATCATGGGCAAGGTCAAAGCGGGCGCTGCGGTCACCGTGTCTCCTCTTGTCTATGCGTGCTTCATGCTGTGCCGTGACCGCCGGGGGTTCGACTCCCCCGTTGACCCTTTCCAGTTCTGCGGAATGCGCTTGGCGGGGACCATTGCCGGGCGCTTCCTGAAGCCCGAAAGGGGGATCGGCATGGACAGGTCCAGGAGATCGGTTGTCATTCTCGCGGTTCTGGCGCTCCTGACGCCCTTGGCGGCCATGGCGGGCCGGGCCGGGCATCATGCCCCCAGGGGCTGGCATCTCGCATCAGTGGGGCGTCCCGGACACGGGCGCCACGTGGCCGTGACCATCTCCGGAAAGGTCGGCGAGGGGCATGGCGGTGTCATGGCGGTCTCGTGTTCCAGCGGCGGCGGACTCGACGTGATGACCGCGTTCCCGGGCGCCGATATGTTCCGCTACGTCCGTAACGGCGTGGTGAAGC
>Ga0102962_1000005_pt1 | contig 200735 bp, 179 predicted proteins | sample SalPonF2_C_D2_MG_FD_84519 | JGI IMG/M metagenome (GOLD analysis project Ga0102962, IMG submission 84519) | Salt pond soil microbial communities from South San Francisco under conditions of wetland restoration - Salt Pond MetaG SF2_C_D2_MG ...
GGTGGAAGGGCGCCAGCGCAGCCCGGCGTACGTGGCCGAGGCCACGCGGGTGATGCGTGCGGCACTGGACCAGGCGGCGGCCGATCCGGAGGGCTATGTTCCGGATCCCGCCCTGGCGGCACGACTGGACCGCCTGGCAGAGGGCCGCACGCACACCCTGGGAGCACTGCAGAGGCGCTGGCAATGAAGATTTCGCTCGGACCGATCCTCTACTTCTGGCCGCGCCAGCAGGTGCTGGAGTTCTACCGGGAGGTGGCGGATATGCCGGTGGATGTCGTCTACCTGGGCGAGACCGTCTGCTCCAAGCGACGTGAGCTGGGCACCGATGACTGGCTGGAGCTGGCGGGGCAGCTGCGCGCGGCCGGCAAGCAGCCGGTCCTGTCCACCCTGTCGCTGCTGGAGGCCGGTTCGGAGCTGGGCGTGGTGCGCCGCCTGACCGCCAACGGCGAGTATCCGGTGGAGGCCAATGACCTTTCCGCGGTGGAGATGGTCGCGGGCACAGCGGGCTTCGTCGCGGGCCCGCACTTCAACACATACAACCCGGCGACCCTGGAGCTGCTGGTCTCGCTGGGCGCGATCCGCTGGGTAATGCCGCTGGAGCTTTCGCGGGACTCCCTCGGAGCCATGCAGGCAGAGCGGCCCGAGGGCATTGAGACCGAGGTCTTCGCCTGGGGGCGGCTGCCGCTGGCTTTCTCTGCGCGGTGCTTTACCGCCCGGGCAGCCGACGTGCCGAAGGACCAGTGCGGCTTCCGCTGCATGGATTATCCGGAGGGCCTTCCCCTGGCGACCCGGGAAGGTGAGGGGCTGTTCACCGTCAACGGGGTCCAGATCCAGTCGGGGCGCACGGCGAGCCTGGTGGGGATGATAGCGGAGCTGGAGGAACTCGGGGTCGATGTGGTTCGCGTGTCCCCGCAACCCGCGCACACGGAAGACGTGGTGTCCCTGTTGCGCCAAACGATCGACGGAGTGCTGTCCCCGGCGGAGGCCGCGGGCCTGGCCGAGCCCTTTGCCACGGGCGGCGTGTGCAACGGCTACTGGTACGGCAATGCCGGGATGGCGGCGCTGTCCTGATCCGTGCCCGGGGCCGGGCATCGGCGACTCAAAGGCGGGCGCGTACCGCGTCGCGCAGCCGCTCCAGGCGCCGCGGAAGGTGGGCTTCCCGCGCCATGCACCGCAGGCGCTCGGCAGCGGCGGGGCGGAAGTGTCCCTCGAGATAGAGCTCTCCGTCGAACTCCATGGCGTCCAGGAGATTTTTCACGAAGAGCCCGGTCTCGGTTTCACCCTCCAGGCAGAGACTGCGCTGGAAGAACAGCGTGTCGGGATCCTCGGAACGCAGTGCGAGGCGGGCAAAATCCCGCCACGTGCCCCGGATGGTGATGTCCGGGGCGGGAGCGCCCGCCGCCGAAACCAGGCGACCGGCCGCGATACGCCAGACCAGGCGGGCGCCCAGGTCATCGACCTGCAGGGCCAGGGACTTGCCCTCGATCTCGCGCAGTCGCTCGGCGGAGTCCTGGCCCGCCATCAGGTGATTTACGAGCGTGCCCAGCACCCGGCTGGCGACTCGATCCAGCTGGCGCGCAAGCGGTGCCGGAACGACGGGGCCCGAGCGGGTCATGCGGCACCGGCAGTGACGCACGACGGGCGACACCGGGGCCAACGTCTGCGGAATGCCGCGCCGGGCATGCGGTCGTCTCCCGTGTGAAGTGGAACCGAACCGCCCGGACCCCAGGGGGGGCTTGGATGTCCGGGCGGCCGGTGAACGGCCGCGTCGAGGCACCGGAATAAGACGTCGACCGTTAAACAGGAGTCTAGGCCTGTCATGGTAGAAATGAATTGATTCAGATCAATCACGGAGAGCGCCGCCCGGCGTTCCGCTCGTGTGGTAGACTCGCGCACACCGACGCGCCAGCGCCCCAGGCCGGTTCACGAGGATTCGCCCCGTCCGGACATGTTCTTCTGGATCAAGACCGTCCATGTCACCAGTGTGGCCCTCAGCCTGTCGCTGTTCTTCGCGCGCGGGCTGTGGATGCTGGCCGACCCGGCCATGCTGCAGCGTCGATGGGTACGGATCGCCCCGCACGTCATCGACACCGTGCTGCTGCTCAGCGGCGCCACCCTGGCGTGGCTGATCCGTCAGTATCCGCCATCGAGCCACTGGCTGGACGCCAAGCTGCTGGGCTTGGTGCTGTATATCGGGCTGGGCACCGTGGCGCTCAAGCGCGGGCCGACGCGCGCCGTCCGGGCGGGGGCATGGCTGGCGGCGCTGGGCGTGTTCGGCTACATCGTATCGGTGGCGGTTACCATGAATCCCGCCGGGTTCCTGCTCTGGCTGCGGTGAGGCCGCTACTGCAACGACAGACTACCGGGAGGACCGGGCGCATGGATCATCTGTACGGGGAGGCACTGGAGCGTTTCCAGGAGGTGTGGGCGCGCGCCCGGGAGCGCGTTCCGGGTGAACCGGACGCGATGACGCTGGCGACGGCCGGTGCCGGAGGACGGCCCTCGGCGCGCACCGTGCTGCTGAAGCAGGCGGATGAGCGCGGCTTCGTCTTCTATACCAACCTGACCAGCCGCAAGGGCCGTCAGCTTGAGCAGAACCCCCGCGCCGCGCTGTGCTTCTTTTGGCAGCCGCTGCGGGAGCAGGTGCTGGTGGAGGGCCACGTGCAGCCGGTCGCCGAATCGGAGGCGGATGCCTACTGGGCGGGCAGGCCGCGGCAGAGCCAGCTGGGCGCCTGGGCCTCGGAGCAATCGCGCGCGCTGGGCTCCCGGGAGGAACTGGAGCAGCGCCTGCATGAATACGAGCGGCGCTACCGGGACTCGGAAGTGCCGCGCCCGCCCCACTGGTCCGGCCTGCGCGTGGTCCCGGACATGCTCGAGTTCTGGGTCTCGCGGCCCGGCCGCCTGCACGATCGCGTCCGGTACAGCCGCGCCGACGGGCGTTGGCAGCGCAGCCTGGTCAATCCCTGAGGGCGTGCCGGCCCGGAATCCGCTTACACGACAGAGGAGCAACGGCGATGAAAGTGGCACTCATCGGTCTGGGCAGCATGGGGCATCCCATGGCGTGCAACCTGGCCCGTTCGGACGTGGAGCTCGTCGTATACAACCGCACTCGCTCCCGCGCGGAGGACCTGGCGGGGGTCGGCGCGACGATCGCCGGCAGCCCGCGCGAGGCGGCCGACGGGGCCGACTGCCTGATCACGATGCTGGCCGACGACGTCGCCGTGAGCGCCGTACTGGAAGGCGAGCAGGGTGCCCTGGCGGGTCTGCCGCGAGGCGCCGTGCATGCCTGCATGACGACCATCAGCGTCGCCTGCTCGCGCCGGCTCGCCGAGCGCCATGCGGAACTGGGACAGGGATACGTCGCGGCACCGGTATTCGGTCGGCCGGACGCGGCCGCTGCGGGGAAGCTGTGGATCGTTGCCGGTGGACCGAGGGACGCGGTCGAGCGGTGTCGTCCGGCGTTCGACGCGGTGGGCCAGGGCGTGCTCGAGCTGGGAGAGGAGCCGGGGCAGGCCAACACCGTCAAGCTGGCGGGGAACTTCATGCTGGCCGCCATGATGGAGGCGTTCGGCGAGGCTGCCGCGACGGTTGAGAAGGCCGGCGTCTCGCCGGCACGGTTCCTGGAGATCGTGAACGGCCATCTGTTCCGCTCGCCGGTGTACGAGAACTACGGTGGCATGATCGCCGAGCAGCGTTTCGAGCCGGCGGGCTTCCGCATGCGCCTGGGTCTTAAGGACATGCGGCTGCTGCTGGAGGCTGCCGAGGCGAGTGAGGCGCCGATGCCGATGGGGAGCCTGGTGCACGATCGCTACCTGGCAGGCGTCGCCCGCGGCTACGGGGACCAGGACTGGGCGGCCGTGGCGCGGGTGGCGCGGCAGGATGCGGGGCTGAACGACTAGTTATCAAGTTGTTAAGGGGGCGTTTACCAATTCACGGCTTCCTGCAGGCCGTGGATGGCCCGGACGTAGCACCGGGCTCCCTTCCCTTAACCACCTAAAACTTAACAACTTAAAACTGGTAATGGAGAGGCGCGTGCGCCTCTCCATTACCGGGAGTCAACGCTGTAGGGACTTGAGCTCGAGGAATTCCTCGAGTCCGAACTTGCCGAACTCCCGGCCCAGGCCCGACTGCTTGTAGCCGCCGAACGGCGCGAGCGGGTTGAACTTGCCACCGTTGATGTCGATCTGGCCGGTGCGGATCCGCCGGGCAACGCGCATGGCGTGTTCGTTGTCGCCCGCCCAGACACCGCCCGCGAGGCCGTAGATGCTGTCGTTGGCGATGCGCACGGCATCCTCCTCGTCCTGGTATGGAATGATCGACAGCACCGGGCCGAAGATCTCCTCCTGGGCGATGGTCGCATCCGGGTCGACGCGACCGAACACCGTCGGACGAACGAAGTAGCCCCGGTCCAAGCCCTCGGGCGGCTCGGCACCGCCGGTCAGGAGCTCGGCGCCCTCGTCGACGCCCTTGCGGATGTAGCCCCGGACGCGCTCGCGCTGGACATCGGAGGACAGCGGCCCCAGGCGGGTCTTTTCGTCGAACGGGTCGCCTGGAGTAAAGGTCTGCGCGACGGAGACGGCGATCTCGGAAGCCTCCCGGTAGAGGGTTTCGGGGACCAGCATGCGCGTGTGCGCGGTGCACGTCTGGCCGGAGTTCAAGTAGCAGTTGCCGACGCTGGTGCTGACCGCCTTCTTGAGGTCAGCACCCTCGAGGATCACCGAGGCGGACTTCCCGCCCATCTCCAGGGCGATGCGCTTGACCTGGTCCGCGCCCAGCGCGGCGACCCGCTTGCCGGCGCGGGTGGAGCCGGTGAACGAGACCATGTCGACCTGCGGGTGGGTGGCGATGGCCTCGCCCACCACCGGGCCGAAACCGGTGACCATGTTGAACACGCCTGCCGGGAGACCGATCTTGTCCATGATCTCGGCCAGGATGTAGGCGGTGAACGGGGCCACCTCGCTGGGCTTGATCACCACGGTGCAGCCCGCCGTCAGCGCGGGCGCGACCTTGCAAATGATCTGGTGCAGCGGGTAGTTCCACGGTGTGATGCATCCAACCACCCCGACGGGCTCCCGCACCACCAGGGAGTTGCCGACTTCCTCCTCGAACGGGAACTCCTTCGCGATCCGGGGGTAGGACCCGGAAATGGCGATGGGCATACCGGCCTGGATCATTTGTGCCAGCTTGAACGGCATGCCGACCTCGGCGGTGGCGCTGCGCGCGATGTCCTCGGCGCGCGCCTTGAGCCCCTCGTGGAGCTTTTGCACGTAGTCGGCACGGTTCTCCAGCGGCGTCCGGGACCACTTGTCGAACGCCACGCGCGCGGCCCTGGCAGCGCGATCGACGTCCTCGGCCGTACCCGCCGGCACATGGCCCAGCACCTCTTCGGTGGCGGAGTGGTACACGGGAATGGTCTCGCTGCCGGTGGAGGCGACCCATTCGCCATTGATGTAGATCTGGTTGCGGTCCTGCATGATGGTTTCCCCACTGGTCCAGGGTGTCGGGTCGGAACGCGCGCCCGGATCGGCAGCGGGGGCGTCCCGGATCGTGCGGGTGTGGCGGCTAAGCTAACGGTTTTGCCGCGCCGGCGCAATCGGCGTCTTTTGACCGTTCGCAGGGCCTCCCGTAGACTCCGGGCATCACCCCGCAGGGGGGCGCTGCGCGCGATTCTTAAAGACCCCCGGCAGAAGCCGGCCCGCCCGGCGCGTGCCGAACCGGTGCCGGGTTCTCCGGGCCCGCTCAAGGGGCTGCCGGCGCGGCAGATCGCCTTCCACAATTGCCAGAGAGGCCGTACAGCATGAGCCGAACCGCCAGAGCCGTCATCTGTCGCGAGAGGAACAAGCCCGTCGTGGTTGAGGAGGTCGAGGTCGAGGGGCCCCGCCGCAACGAGGTCACGGTGAAGATGAACGCCTGCGGGGTTTGCCACAGCGACCTGTCCGCGACCAATGGCACGATCCGGTTCCCGCCGCCCGTGATCCTCGGACACGAGGGCGCCGGGACGGTCGTCGAAGTCGGCGAGGGAGTGACCGGGCTCGCGGTGGGCGACCATGTACTGACCTCGTTCATCGCGATGTGCGGGAAGTGCCGGTACTGCACCAGTGGGCGGCCGGTGCTCTGCGAGGGCCAGAGCTCGTATTTCACCCTGCCGGACGGCACCGTGCGCACCCGTGGCAGCGGCGGCGAGGACATCAACGTGTTCGGGGGCTGCGGCGCCATGTCCGAGTTCGCCACCATCCACGTCGACAACCTGGTCAGGATCGGCGAGGACGTGCCGCTGGACCGGGCGGCACTGGTGGGCTGCGCGGTGATGACCGGGGTCGGGGCCGTGTTCAATACAGCGCGCCTGGAACCCGGCAGCACCGCGGCGGTGTTCGGCTGCGGCGGCGTCGGTCTGAACGTGGTTCAGGGCTGCAGCATAGCGGGTGCGAGCCGGATCGTTGCGGTGGACACTGCCGACAACAAGCTGCAGCTCGCGCGGGAGTTTGGCGCCAGCGACACGATCAACGCGTCCTCGGAAGACAACGTCGCCAAGGCGGTCAAGAAACTGACCGGAGGCGTCGATTACGCCTTCGAGTGCATCGGTTTCGGCGAGACCGTGGCGCAGGCGTACAACAGCCTGGGCAAGGGGGGCACGGCGCTGGTGCTCGGAGTGCCGCCGGCGGATGACCGGGTTACCCTCAAGACGGTCACGCTGCCCATGGAGGAACGCGTGCTCAAGGGCAGCTATTATGGCTCCGCGCGCCCGCAGCATGATTTCCCGCGCATCCTGGCCCTGTACCGGGGCGGCCGCCTCAAGCTGGACGAGCTGGTGACCCGGACCTACAGCGTGGATCAGGCGCCGGAGGCGTTCGCGGATCTCGAGGCCGGGCGCAATGCGCGGGGCGTGATCGTGTTCGACTGATTCAATCCCGGCCCGACGGATCGCGGCCCTCGAAGCGGCGCACCGCTTCGCGTACGAATTCCGGCACCCGCACCGCCTCGCGGGTGGCCGGGTCGGCATTCACGTACACCAGTTCCCCGCTGACCAGGTGCGCCTGGTCGCGATGAATCTCGAACTCGAAGCGGATGCTCGAGTGACCGATGCGGGCGATGCGCACGCAGACGTCCAGGAGGTCGTCGAACGTCGCCGAGCCATGGTAGTCCAGGCGCGTGGCGACGGCGAACAGGTCGGTGCCGGCCTCGGTGAAACCCTCGGGGTAGGGGATCCCCGCGGCGCGGCAGTACTCTGTCATTCCCACGTCGAAATAGGTCAGGTAGTGGCCGTTGAAGACGATGTCCTGACGGTCGACCTCGGCCCAGCGCACGCGCAGACGGTGACAAAACCGGAACTGTTGGCGGGGCACGGCGGCTCCCCGGTCGCAGGTGAATGCAGGGGCGGTAGTGTACCAGCCCCGATGACGGCCGACGCCTGCCAGGGGAATGACAATGGAAGCGATCTCCGATCTACCCCCGGCGAGGTCAGCTGGCCGATCGGCGTGGAGCCGGGCAGACCGCTTGTGGCCGGGAGGCGGGCGCCGTTCGACACGCAACAACCGGAGGGCAACGGATGATCTACAGTCTCGGGGAGCGCCGGGTCCGCTGCGAGGGTGAGTACTTCATCGCCGACAGCGCCGTCGTCATCGGATCCGTGGTGCTGGAGGAGAACGCGAGCATTTGGTTCAACACCGTCGTGCGCGGTGACAACGATCTCATCACCATCGGCCGCAACAGCAACATCCAGGACGGCGCGGTGCTGCACACGGATGCCGGCATCAAGCTGTCGGTGGGACCGGACGTCACCGTCGGGCACAAGGCGATGCTGCACGGCTGTACGATCGGCGAGAACAGCCTGATCGGCATCAGCGCCGTGGTACTGAACCACGCGGTGATCGGGCGCAACTGCCTGATCGGTGCCAATACCCTGATTCCGGAGGGCAAGGAGATCCCGGAAGGGTCGCTGGTGCTGGGTTCACCCGGGCGGGTGGTACGCCAGCTTGAGGGCGGCGAGATCGAGATGTTACGGGCCTCGGCCGCAGGCTACGTGGAGCGTGCCAGACGTTTCCGCGCCGAGCTCGTCGCACAGGGACGACCGGAGGGTTAGCCGCGGGCATCAGCGGTCCGGGTCGGTGATGAGCAGGCGCCGCATCAGGTCCGCGTAGATTTCCGCGAGGGTATCCAGGTCCCGCGCGGCGACATTCTCGTTGGCCTTGTGGATGGTGGCGTTGACCGGTCCCAGCTCGATTACCTGGCTTCCATGGGCAGCGAAGAAACGGCCATCCGAGGTGCCGCCCGAGGTCGACAGCGCCGGCTCGTGGCCCGTGATCGCGGCCACCGAGTCACGTGCCGCTTCCAGCAGCGCGCCGCCGGCGGTCAGGAACGGCCGGGCGGAGGGCTGCCAGTCCAGGTCGTATTCCAGTCCGTGCTGGTGCAGAACGGCTTCCACCCGCCTGCGCAGGCCCGTTTCCTCGACCTCCGGCGAATAGCGGAAGTTGAACTGGATCTCGATCTCGCCCGGGATTACGTTGGTCGCGCCGGTGCCGGCGTGGATATTGGCGATCTGGAAGCTTGTGGGAGGGAAGTGCTCATTGCCTTGGTCCCAGGTAATGTCGCGCAGCGCGGCCAGCGCCGGCAACACCGCATGCACCGGGTTGCGGGCCAGCTGCGGGTAGGCGACGTGTCCCTGCACACCGTGTACGGTGAGCACCGCGTTGACCGATCCCCGGCGGCCGTTCTTGATGGTATCGCCGACGCGCTCCGCGGCCGTGGGCTCTCCCACCACGCACCAGTCGGAATGTTCGGTGCGTTGGGCCAGCGTTTCCAGCACACGGGCCGTCCCGTCGACCGTCTCGCCTTCCTCGTTGCTGGTCACCAGCAGGGCCAGGCTGCCCCGGTGCCGCGGGTGGCGACCGACGAAGGTCTCGCAGGCGGTGACCATGGCCGCGAGGCTGCCCTTCATGTCGGCCGCGCCGCGTCCGTACAGCACGCCGTCGCGCAGCGTCGGCCGGAACGGGTCGCAGCCCCAGGCTCGCAGGGGCCCGGGTGGCACGACGTCGGTATGCCCGGCGAATGTCAACACCGGGCCGCCGCTGCCGCGCCGCGCCCAGAAATTGTGGACGCCGGCGAACTCTATGGGCTCGATGCGGAAGCCGAGCGGCTCGAGACGACGGGCAAGAATCTCTTGGCAGCCCGCATCCTCCGGGGTCACGGACGGGCGCTCGATCAGTTCCATGGCCAGCTTGAGCGTCGGCGATATCACTCGTGCCTCCTTGTCGACGGAATCCCGCGGCGGTTCACGCGAGCCGGTCGGGGAATGCCTCGTAGTCCCCGGCGGTGGGCTGGAGCACTGGCCGCCGGATCGGGGGAGGCGCGGCGAGCATCCGCCCCGGCGTACGATCCCGATCCAGCGGCTCGCGGCGGTCGTCGGGCAGCTCGCGCCCTGTCCTGCCACGGGGGTTGAGCAGGCCTTGCCGCGCGACGGTCTGTTCCCGGGAACGCCGGCGTTCCGGCTCCACACCGGCCCGACGGACGTGGTGGAGCTTGGCCGGGATCCGGGCGCGTTCGCGCCACCGGCGGGTCTTGCCCGTGCTGTCGCAGTTGGCGAGGCCGTAGGGGCTGAAGCCCGTCATTGCACGTTCCGCAGAAGCTCGTTAATGCTGACCTTGCCCCGCGTGCCGGCGTCGACCTGCTTGACGATCACGGCGCAGTAGAGGCTGTGGCTGCCGTCCTTTGCGGGCAGACTGCCGGGCACCACCACCGAGCCTGCCGGCACGTGGCTCCGCAGGATCTCGCCGGTCTCCCGGTGGTAGATTGGCGTGCTCTGGCCGATGAACACCCCCATCGAGATAACGGATCCCTCGCCCACGACGACACCCTCGACGATCTCCGAGCGTGCGCCGATGAAACAGTTGTCCTCGACGATGCACGGGCTGGCCTGGAGCGGCTCCAGCACTCCTCCGATGCCGGCGCCGCCGGAAATGTGTACGTTGCGGCCGATCTGGGCGCAGGAGCCCACGGTGGCCCAGGTATCGATCATGCTGCCGCTGTCGATGAAGGCGCCGATATTGACGTAACAAGGCATCAGCACCACGTTGGAGGCAATGTGGCTGCCGCGGCGCACGGTGGCCGGCGGCACCACGCGCGCCCCCTGGCGCTCGAAGTCGGCCTGAGCGAAGCCCTGGTAGCGGGTGGGCACCTTGTCAAAGAACCGCGTGAAGCCGCCCTCGACGACCCGGTTTTCCTCGATCCGGAAGGACAACAGCACGGCCTTCTTGAGCCATTCGTTGACCCGCCACCGCCCGTCACGCTTCTCGGCGACCCGGGCCTCGCCGCTCTCGAGTCGCGCCAGCGCCTGCTCGATTGCGCGCCGGACCTCGGGTCCCACGCTTGATGGGGTGATCTCGTTGCGTCGCTCGAAGCTCTCGTCGATGATCTTCTCAAGCTCTGACACGATTGTTCTCCAGCGTCTCGGTCCGTTTGCGCCGCGGCGCGCGGGCGCACATTGTACCCGAAGCGCCCTCGCGTGGCGGCCGTTTTCCGCGCTACAAGGACTCGACCAGGGAGCGGATGCGCCGGGCGGCCTCGGCGCAGTCGGCCAGCGGTGCCACCAGGGAGATGCGCACGCGGCTGCGTCCCGGGCTGCGGTCGCCGGTACCACGCGACAGATAGCTCCCCGGCAGCACGCGGACGTTGTACTCGGCGAGCAGGCGCCGGGTGAACTCGGCGTCATCGACCGGGGTCGCCGGCCAGAGGTAGAAACCGGCATCCGGCAGGGTGAAGTCGAGCAACGGCGCGAGAATCTTCCCCACCTGCTCGAACTTGGCGCGGTAGAGCGCGCGGTTGTCCCGGACGTGGGCCTCGTCGGACCAGGCCCGGATGCTGGCCTGCTGTGCGGGCGGCGGCATGGCACTGCCGTGGTAGGTGCGATAGCGCAGGAACAGCGAGATCAGCTCCGGGTCGCCGGCGACGAAGCCCGAGCGAAGCCCGGGCAGGTTCGAGCGCTTGGACAGGCTGTGGAACACCAGGCAGCGCCGGAAGTCGTCGCGGCCGGCAGCGGCGCACACCTGCAGCAGGCCGGGCGGCGGCGCGTCGTCCTCGGGGTAGATCTCGGAATAGCATTCGTCGCTGGCGATCACGAAGTCGTGCCGGTCGGCCAGGTCGATCAGGCGCTGCAGCAGGGCGCGGTCCGCCACCGCGCCGGACGGATTGCCGGGCGTGCAAAGGTAAAGCAGCTGGCAGCGTTCCCAGACCCGTTCGGGGACCGCGTCCAGGTCGGGCAGGAAGCGGTTCTCCGCCAGGCAGTCGAGGTAATACGGCTCGGCTCCCGCGAGCAGTGCCGCCCCTTCGTAGATCTGGTAGAAGGGATTGGGCATTAGCACCAGTGGCCCCGGCGTCGGATCCACCAGGCATTGGGCAAAGGCGAACAGGGCCTCGCGGGTGCCGTTCACCGGCAGTACGTGGCGTCCGGGATCAAGCATCCCGGCGTCGACGTGGAAGCGCCATGAGAGCCAGTTGCAGATCGCCTCGCGCAGGGCCGGCACACCGCGGGTCGCCGGATAGTGCGCGACTGCGTCCCGGTGTTGCCCGAGGGCGGCCAGCACGTCGGGGGGCGGCGGGTGCTGCGGCTCTCCGATCGACAGGCTGACGGGAGCCAGCTCCGGGTTGGGCCGTATGCCGCGGACCAGCTCCGCCAAGCGCTCGAAGGGGTAGGGCTGCAGGCGCCACATCCGGGGGTTCATGCGTTCTCCGTGTGCGGGAATTGGGTTCAGTCGTCGGCGTCCAGCGCCCGCCGCAGGGCAGCGGCGAGCGCCTTGCACTGCCGCGCGTCCAGTAACGGACGGTCCTGGCGGTCGGTGACGAAGAATACATCCTCGGCACGCTCGCCGACGGTGGAGATCTTGGCCGTGATCAGCCGCACGCCCTGCTGCTGGAATACCCGGCCGACGGTCGAGAGGAGGCCCGGACGGTCTCCGGTGATCAGCTCCAGGGCGGTGCGCTGGTTGGTCTCGTCGTGCGTGAAGTGGACCTCGGTGGGCGTGCTGAACGCCCGCGCACGGCGCGGCACCCGGCGCGTGACCCGGAACATCGACTCGTCGGGCTGCTGCAGGGCATGCGTCAGGGTCTGCTGAATCTCCCGCACCCGGTAGTCGTCGTCGATGGGCTCACCGTCCTCCTCCAGCACCACGTAGGCGTCCAGGGCGCGGCCGTCGGTGGTCGAGTGGATGCGGGCTTCCTGCACGGTGAGCCCGAGCTGGTTGAGCACCGCCGTGATCAGGCCGAACAGGTAGTCGCGGTCGGCCATGTAGATGAACAACGTCGTGCCCCCGCGATCCTGGCCCTTGTGTATGCGCACGAGCGGCTGCGAACGGTCCCCTGCGCCCAGGATGCAGCGGGTCTCCCAGGCGATCTCGTCGGGCGCGTTGCGCAGGAAGTAGTCTTCGGGGAAAGTGGCCCACAGCGGCTCGATGCGCAGGTCCTCGTAACCGGCGGCGCGCAGGGTGTCGAGCGCGCGCGCCTGGTTGTCCTCGATCGCTTCGGCGGGGTCGATGGGGTTCTCGAGGCCCCGTTGCAGCGCCTCCCGCGTGGCCTGGTACAGCTCCGTGAGCAGGGTGAACTTCCAGGAGTTCAGCAACTCCGGGTTGGTGCCGCGCATGTCGGCCACGGTCAGCAGGAACAAGTGGTCGAGACGGCTCCCGTTGCGCACCCGACGGGCGAACTCGTGGATCTCCTCCGGGTCGCTGATGTCCCGCCGCTGGGCGGTCATGGACATCAGCAGGTGATTGCGCACCAGCCATACCACCAGGCGGGTGTCGTACACGCTCAGCCCGTGGTGCAGGCAGAACCCCTCCGCGTCCAGCGCGCCCAGCTTGGAGTGATCGCCGCCACGACCCTTGCCGATGTCGTGGAACAGCGCGGCGATATAGAGTAGCTCGGGCTTCGGGATGGCCTCCATTATCCGGCTGCACAGGGGGTATTCGTGGGCGAATTCCGGCACTGCCATGCGCCGGATGTTACGCACCACGAACAGCAGATGCTGATCCACGGTATACGCATGGAACAGGTCGAACTGCATGCGCCCGACCACCTGCCGGAAGGCCGGAATATACCGCGCGAGGATGCCATAGCGATTCATCCGGCGCAGCTCGTGGGTGATGCCCCGCGGCTGGCGCAGGATCTCCATGAACAGGCTGCGCGCGCGGATATCGTTGCGGAAGTCCTCGTCGATCAGGTCGCGGTAGCGGCGTGCCAGGCGGATGGTGGAGGCGCGCACGCCCTTGAGGCGCTGGTCCTGCTCCAGCAGCAGAAACATCTCCAGCAGCGCGAATGGCGAGCGCCGGAACACGCCTTCGTCGCGCACCTCGAGGAATCCGCGGCGGACCTGGAAACGGGCGTTGACCGGCACCGGTGGCTCGCCGTGGTCGGGGAACAGGATGTTCTCGCGGAACAGCTGCAACAGCACCTCGTTGAGCCGGTTCAACCGCGTGATGGTGCGGTAATAGCGTTGCATGAACTGTTCCACCGCCAGGTTATGGTTGTCGTCGCGGTAGCCGAATTCCTCGGCGAGACGCACCTGGTGATCAAACAACAGCCGGTCCTCACGCCGGCCGGCCAGGGTATGGAGCACGAAACGGACCTGCCAGAGGTACTCCTGCCCGGCGGTCAGCGACTGATATTCGTCCTCGGTCAGGAAGCGGTGCGTGACCAGCTCGTAGAGGCTGTCGGCACGGAAATGGCGCTTGGCCACCCAGCCGATGGTCTGGATGTCCCGCAGGCCTCCGGGGCCTTCCTTGACGTTGGGCTCGAGCTGGTACGCGGTGTCGTCGTACTTCAGATGGCGCGCCTGTTGCTCGGCATACTTGGCCAGGAAGAAGTCCCGGTCCGGCCAGATCCGCTCCTGCGCGATCACCTCGCGCAGGGCGTCGAACATGGTCTGGGGCCCGTCCAGCAGCCGCGATTCCGTGAGATTGGTGACCACCGTGATGTCGGCCGCGGCCTCCCGGGAGCAGTCCTCCAGGGTGCGCACGCTGTGTCCGAGTTCGAGGCCAATGTCCCACAGGAAGGCGACGAAGCCCTCCACCTGACCGCGCCAGGCGTCACTGGCGTTTGCCGGGACCAGGATCGTGATGTCGACGTCGGACCCGGGATGCAGCTCGGCACGGCCGTAGCCACCCACTGCGAGCAGGGCGAAGCAGTCGCGGTGCGCGTCGGCCAAGTGGTACCGCCAGGCGGCAACGATGATCTGGTCGACCAGGCGTGCCCGCCCATGAATCAGGTCGCGCGCCGGTACGCCCCGGGCGAAGCCTTCTTCCAGGGCGTGTTGCCCCTCGCGCAGCAGCGCGCGGATGGCGGGGACGGCCTCGCCTCCGCCGGCAATTTCACGGGCGAGGCGGTCGGGCTTTACCGGCGGCGCACCCGCGCGCCAGAAATCGACCGCCGGCTCCAAAGCTTCGGTGGACGTCACCGGTGTCGATTCCTCCCGGCAGTGGTTCCGGCTACAGGTCGGGGATGGCCTCACCCTCGCGCAGGGTGAGAACCTCGTGCCCGGTGTCGGTCACCAGGATGGTGTGTTCCCATTGCGCCGACAGCGAGTGATCCTTGGTCACGACCGTCCAGCCGTCGCGCAGGAGCTTGGTGTGCCGCTTGCCCGCGTTGACCATGGGCTCGATGGTGAAGGTCATGCCCGGCTCCAGGGCTAGACCCTCGCCCGGGGTTCCGTAGTGCAGGACCTGCGGATCCTCATGGAAGCCACGACCGATGCCGTGTCCGCAGTACTCGCGGACGATGCTGAAGCCGTGGCTTTCGGCATGGTACTGGATGGCCGCGCCGAGGTCTCCCAGCGTGGCCCCGGGCCGCACGCGATTGATACCCACCCACATGGCCTCGCAGGCCACGCGACAGACCCGCCGCGCGAGCACCGAGGTCTCGCCGACCAGGAACATGCGACTGGTGTCGCCGTGAAACTCGTCCCGGATCACGGTGATGTCGATATTGATAATGTCGCCGCCCTTCAGGCGCTTGTTGCCCGGGATCCCGTGGCAGACCACGTGGTTGACCGAGGTGCAGACCGACTTCGGGAAACCCCGGTAATTGAGTGGGGCCGGGATGCAATCCAGCTCCCCGACGATGAAGTCGTGGCAGATGCGGTCGAGCTCGCCGGTGGTCACGCCGGGACGGACGTGGGGCTCGATCATCTCAAGCACACGCGCGCCGAGGCGGCCGGCGACACGCATCTTTTCCTGCTCTTCAGGCGTCTTGATTGTAACGGGCATCTTGCTTCCTTGGCACCGGCGGGAGACGTTCGCCGCGGTCCGGGTCGGCAGCCTTGAACGGGAATCGGCTTCGTTGTGGGAGACAGGCGAATATGGTATAAATCGCGCGCTTTTGAAGCAATCCAAATCCGCACACGCGCCGTCACGTGCGGCGGGGTGCCCGACCTTCCCGCAGGCCTAAATGCCCGGACCCTTTCGAGTGGTCCGGTTCGGCCGGAAGGGACCGGGTTGCCGCATGGGGCGCGTGGAGGCCCAACCCCTGAAAACCGGAGCTTAACGATGGCTGATCTCTCCATGCGCCAGATGCTCGAGGCGGGCGTTCACTTCGGGCATCAGACCCGCTACTGGAACCCCAAGATGGAACCTTACATCTTCGGGGCTCGCAACAAGATCCACATCATCAACCTGGAAAAGACCCTGCCGCTGTTCAAGCAGGCCCTCAAATACGTTCAGGACCTCGCCTCCGACGGCGGCAAGCTGATGTTCGTCGGCACCAAGCGCTCTGCCCGGGATTTCGTGCACGAACAGGCCGAGCGCTGCGGGATGCCGTACGTCGATCACCGCTGGCTGGGCGGCATGCTGACCAACTTCCGCACGGTGCGCCAGTCGATCAAGCGACTGAAGGACCTGGAGCTGATGGATGAGGACGGCACCTTCGACCGCCTCAGCAAGAAGGAGACCCTGATGCTGCGCCGCGAGAAGGACAAGCTCGAGCGCAGTCTGGGCGGCATCAAGGACATGAACGGGCTACCGGACGCGATGTTCATCATCGACGTTGGTTTCGAGGACATCGCCGTCAAGGAGGCGGCCAAGCTTGGTGTGCCAGTCGTCGGAATCGTCGACAGCAACAACTCCCCCGATGGGGTGGACTACGTCATACCCGGGAATGACGACGCGATGCGCGCGATCCGGCTCTATACCTACCTGGTGGCCGAGGCGGTGCTCCGGGGCAAGGAGAGGCGCGCGGAGCTCGCGGGCCCGGAGGACGAATTTGTCGCAATCGAGGACGTAAAGGACCCAGCCGGGGTTGAGGACGCCGGGGAGCAGGCCCCTGCGGCAGGCGACGAGTCGCAAGCCGCGGCGCCGGGCGGCACTGGCGAGGCGGCGGCGATACCTTCTTCCGGCGCCGAGGTGCCGCAATCCGGGGATGTCGGCGACAAGGCCTGAGCAGGTCGGGCGAACCCGCACACAGTTATTGAGGTAACAGCAAATGGCGATAACCGCAGATCTGGTCAAACAGCTGCGTGACCGGTCCGGTGCCGGGATGATGGAGTGCAAGAAAGCGCTGGTCGAGACCGACGGCGACCTGGACGCCGCCATGGAGCTCATGCGCAAGCAGGGCCTGGCCAAGGCGGACAAGAAGGCCGGGCGGGTCGCCGCCGAGGGCGAGATCGTGATTGCCACCGCGGACGACGGCGGTGCCGCGGTGATGGTCGAGATCAACAGCGAGACCGACTTCGTTGCCGGGGGCAACGATTTTCGCGATTTCGCCCGGCGCGTGGCCGAGGCCGCGCTGGCGGGCGCCGCCGGGGACGTTGGGCGGCTCAACGACCTGCAGCTGGAAGACGGGCGCAAGGTCGAAGACGCACGCCGCGAGCTCGTCGCCAAGGTCGGCGAGAACATTAACGTGCGTCGTCTGTGCCGGATGACGCGACAGGGCGACCGGCTCGGCAGCTACACCCACGGTCAGCGCATCGGGGTTCTGGTCGACGTGCGCGGCGGGGAGCACCCGCTTGCGCGGGATCTGGCGATGCATATCGCCGCCAGCCGGCCCGTGTGCGTGGCCGAGAAGGACGTCCCGGCCGATACCCTGGAAAAGGAGCGCGAGATCCTGCGCGCGCAGGCGGTGGACAGCGGCAAGCCGCCGGAGATCGTGGAGAAGATGATCCAGGGCCGGCTGCGCAAATATCTGGGCGAGATCACCCTGCTGGGCCAGCCCTTTGTGAAGGACCCGGACCTGTCGGTGCAGAAGTTGCTCGAGCAGCAGGGGGCAGAGGTGCTCGCGTTTGAGCGCTTCGAGGTCGGCGAAGGCATCGAGAAGAAGGAAGAGAATTTCGCCGCAGAGGTCATGGCGCAGGTTCGCGACAACTGACCGAACCCGTGCCGGCCAGCCGGGTCCAACGGGTGGCCCGGCGCCGCGATGTTCGGGGCGGCGTCTGCGCCGCCGCCGGGAGCACCGCCCGTCTGTCGGTCCGGGGTGGACCGGGCCGGTACAAGAACAGGAACCACGAGAGGCTGACTCGACCGCTATGAACGACCGACGTCCCGTCTACCGGCGCATCCTGCTCAAACTAAGCGGCGAAGCATTGCTCGGGGATGCGGCGTACGGGATCGATCCGGCGATGATCCGGCGACTGGCCGAGGAGCTGCGTGACGTCGCCGCTACCGGTGTGCAGATCGGCGTAGTGATCGGCGGGGGCAACATCTTCCGTGGTGCCGGCCTGGCGGGCTCCGGGGTCGACCGGGTCACGGCGGACCAGATGGGTATGCTCGCCACCGTCATGAACGCCCTGGCGATGCAGGATGCCCTCGAACGTCTGCAGGTTCCCGTGCGGGTGATGTCGGCGCTGCGTGTCAACCAGGTGTGCGAGGACTACATCCGCCGGCGGGCGATGCGCCACCTGGAGAAGGGGCGTGTGGTGGTCTTTGCCGCTGGCACCGGCAACCCGTTCTTTACCACCGATACCGCGGCCAGTCTGCGGGCCATCGAGGTCAACGCCGACCTGATGCTCAAGGCCACCAAGGTCGACGGTGTTTATTCAGCGGATCCGGTGCAAGTGCCGGGTGCCGAGCATTACCGGCACTTGCGTTATGATCAAGTCCTGGATGGGCACCTCGCCGTCATGGACGCTACCGCCATCGTCATGTGCCGCGATCACGACCTGCCGCTGCGCGTGTTCGACATCAAGCGGGCGGGCGCCCTGATGCGGATCGTCTTGGGCGACCGTGAGGTGGGTACCACGGTGGACAACGACACGACCGCCGGAGGCAGCAAATGATCGAGGACATCAAGAAGGATGCTGGGCAGCGGATGCGCAAGAGCGTAGATGCGCTGCGCCAGGACTTGACCAAGCTGCGGACGGGCCGCGCCCATACCAGCCTGCTGGATCATGTCACCGTCGCCTACTACGGGACAGACGTACCGCTTTATCAGGTGGCCTCCATCTCCGTCGCTGACGCCCGCACGCTGATGATCACCCCGTTCGAGAAGGGCATGGTTCAGCCCGTGGAAAAGGCCATCATGAGCTCGGACCTGGGGCTCAATCCGAGCACCGCGGGCAACGTCATTCGTGTAGTGCTGCCGGCCCTTACCGAGGAGCGCCGGAAGGAAATGGTGCGGGTGGTGCGGCAGGAAGCTGAGGGCGCGCGAGTCGCCGTGCGCAACATACGGCGGGATGCGATCGCGGACCTGAAGGAGCTGGAGAAGACCGAATCGCTCAGCGAGGACGAAATCAAGCGAGCCCAGGACGAGGTCCAGAAGCTCACGGACCAGTACGTGGCGCGCGTGGACGAGGTGCTCGCGGAGAAGGAAAAGGAGCTGATGTCGGTCTGAACCCGGGCATCCGACCCGACTATCCGGGCCGGGGGAGAGGACCTGCGCATTGGTTCCGCCTCGCCCGGCCCATCACAGGGGACCCCGAGCCGGGACACGACTTTTTATGATTGATTTGACGGGCTTCGCTGCGCCGTGCCAGGCCGGACCGGCACTGCGGCACCTCGCCGCGGCCATGGAGCACAGCGACCGCTGGGCGCGCCGGCGCCGGTTCGGGCGCACCCCAGAGCAGGTCGCTCCCGGGTCGGGGCATGCTTAGGCAGCGGATCCTCACGGCGCTGGTCTTGGGACCCCTGGTCATGGCGGCCATCGTGTGGCTGCCGCTGGCATGGCTCGAGGTGTTCATCGGCGTGGTCGTCACGCTGGCAGCCCTGGAGTGGGGCGGCATCATGCAGCTGCCGGGTCCTCTTGCGCGCGGGCTGTTCGCCACCGCGATCGCTACCCTGCTCGGGCTTACCTCGCTGGCCTGGGGTGCGCTGCCGCAGGGTACCGCCGGCGTGCTACTGGGCATAGCGGCGATCTGGTGGCTCATCGCGCTGGCCTGGGTGCTGGCCTATCCGGCCGGGCTGCCGCAGGGGCGCGCGATGCGTGGACGCGAGACTCTGGCCGGGGTGTGTATGCTGGTGCCGGCCTGGTTCGCGGTGGTGGCGCTGCGGGCGCAGGGCGGCGCGGGCGGCTGGCTGTTGCTGTTCCTGTTGGTGATAATCTGGGCGGCGGATATCGCGGCGTTCTTCGCCGGCAGGGCCGTGGGGCGGCACAAGATGGCGCCCCACGTCAGCCCGGGGAAGACCTGGGAAGGAGCCGCGGCGGGTGTCGCCGCGAGCTCACTCATCGCCGCCGCGTGTGCCCTGCCGCTGGGAGTCCCGGAGGGCGCGATTCCGGTGTTTGTTGCGCTGTGCGCCGTGGTCGCCTCGTTTTCGATCGTGGGAGATCTGGCCGTGAGCATGTTCAAGCGCCACGCCCGGCTCAAGGACAGCGGGACGCTGCTGCCGGGGCACGGCGGTCTGCTCGACCGGATCGACAGCCTGACCGCGGCGGCGCCGGCATTCCTTCTGGGCATCAAGTTTCTCGGGTTGTTCCGATGACAGGCGTAAGCATTCTGGGATCCACGGGCAGCATCGGTGGCAGCACGCTGGAGGTCATCCGCCGTCACCCGGAGCGCTTCCGTGTGGTGGCGCTGACGGCCAACAAGGAGGTCGAGGGCATGGCGCGCCAGTGCCGCGAATTCCGCCCGGAGCTCGCGGTGATGGCCGATCCGGAGGCGGCGGAGACGTTGCGCGGCACGCTCGCGGCCGAGGGCCTGGCGACCGAGGTACAGGGCGGGACGGGGGCGCTCGAGGACGCGGCCGCGATTGCCAGCGCCGACTGCGTGATGGCGGCGATCGTAGGCGGAGTGGGCCTGCTGCCGACACTGGCGGCCGTGCGCGCGGGCAAGCGCGTGCTGCTGGCGAACAAGGAAGCCCTGGTGATGGCCGGTCAGCTGTTCATGACCGAGGTTACCGCCGGTGCCGCGGAGCTGGTGCCCATCGACAGCGAGCACAACGCCATCTTCCAGTGCCTCCCAGACCGGTTCCACCCCGGCACGGGGGTCGCCTGGTCCGGGGCCCGCCGCATCCTGCTGACCGCCTCGGGCGGGCCGTTCCGGCGCACTCCGGCAGCGCAGCTGGAGACCGTGACCCCGGACCAGGCGTGCGCTCACCCCAACTGGGTCATGGGGCGCAAGATCTCGGTCGATTCGGCCACCATGATGAACAAGGGACTGGAGGTAATCGAGGCCTGCTGGCTGTTCGGCACCACCCCGGAGCACATTCAGGTCGTGCTGCATCCGCAGAGCGTGGTGCACTCCATGGTCGAGTACGTCGATGGGTCGGTGCTGGCGCAGCTGGGCAACCCGGACATGCGCACGCCCATCGCGCACGCCTTGGGCCTGCCCGAGCGGCTGGAGTCGGGGGTGACGCCCCTGGACCTGTTCGAGGTGGCGCGGCTGGACTTCGAACCGCCGGACCTCGGGCGGTTTCCGTGCCTCGCCCTGGCGGTCCGGGCGTGGGAGATCGGCAGCAGCGGCCCGGTGGTCCTGAACGCGGCCAACGAGGTGGCGGTGCAGGCATTCCTGGACGGGCGGATCCGCTTTCCCCGGATCGCCGCCACCATCGAGGCGACCCTGGACGAGCTGGGGGCGCCGGCGGCCGGCAGCATCGAGCAAGTCGTGGAGGTCGACGCCCGGGCGCGCGCGGCCGCCGCGGTGCACGTCCGGAGGCTTGCGCAATGAGCGGCATCCTGATTTCGGCGGCCGCGTTCGCCGTGACCCTGGGGGTGCTGGTCACGTTCCACGAGTTCGGCCACTTCTGGGTCGCGCGCCGGCTCGGCGTGCGGGTGCTCCGGTTCAGCGTCGGCTTCGGGCGTCCCCTCTGGCGGCGTACCTCGCGGGACGGCACCGAATACGCGCTGAGCGCCATCCCCCTGGGTGGCTATGTGAAGATGCTCGACGAGCGCGAGGGGCCGGTGCCGGAAGGGGAGCTGGGCCGCGCATTCAACCGGCAGTCGGTGGCGCGCCGGTTCGCCATCGTTGCGGCGGGACCGATCGCGAATCTGGTGCTTGCCGTGCTGGTGTTCTACCTGATGTTCCTGGTGGGCGTGACCGGCATCAAGCCGAAAATCGGATCGGTCGCGCCCGACAGCGCAGCGGCGCAGGCGGGGCTCCAGGCGGACGACGTGATCGTGTCGGTCGGTGGGCAGGCCACGCCGACCTGGGAGCAGGCCAGCCTGGGCCTGCTGGAGGCGGCGCTCGGTTCGGGCCAGGCCGAGGTAACGGTCCGCACCGCGCAGGACATCCAGCGCCAGGTAACGCTGCAGGTGCCGCCGGGGAAGGACCTTACCGGTCCGGGCAAGCTGCTTCCCGGGCTCGGGATCAGCGAGTACCGGCCCAAGGTGCCTCCGGTGCTGGGCCAGCTGGTGCCGGGCGGGCCGGCAGCGAAGTCGGGCCTGAAGGGCGGCGACCGGATCGTCGCCGTGGCCGGCACGCCGGTGCACAGCTGGGAGGACCTGGTCGCCGCGGTGCAGGCGCGGCCGGACCGACAGGTGGCATTCACGGTACGGCGCGACGGACGGGAGCGGCACATGGAGGTCGCCGTGGGCAGCCGGAAGGAGTCCGGCAAGCGTGTCGGCTTCATCGGCGCGCGCGCGCATGTGCCGAAGGGGTTGTTCTCGGATATGGTTGCCCGCTATCGGCCGGGACCCCTGCACGCTGTTCCCGCGGCGCTCGGGCGGACATGGAAGATCTCCCTGCTTACGCTACAGGCGACCTGGAAGATGATCGTCGGCCAGGTTCCCTTGAAAAACATCAGCGGCCCAATCAGTATTGCGCGCTACGCCGGTGAGTCGGCCAGCATCGGTCTGGCGCCGTTTCTGGGGTTCCTTGCGGTGGTCAGCGTCAGCCTGGCGATCCTGAACCTGCTGCCGATACCGGTACTCGATGGCGGACATCTGCTCTACTACGTGATCGAGGTCGTGAAAGGCCGCCCCCTGTCCGAGCAGGCCCAGGCCATCGGTCAGCAGATCGGCCTGGCGGCGTTGCTGCTGCTGATCGGGCTGGCACTGTACAACGACCTGGCGCGCTTGCACGGCTGACACCGAAACAGCGGAAAGGACGACTTCTTGAGTATCTTCGGGGATCTGCGAGGACGAGGGCTCGTTTGCGTGCTTCTGGCGCTGTTCGCGGGTAGCGCCTACGCATTCCAGCCGTTCGTGATCCAGCATATCCGGGTTGAGGGGCTGCAGAGGATTGAAAAGGGCACCGTGTTCAATTACATGGACGTGGGCGTCGGGGACACGCTCGACCAGAGCAAAGCGCAGGGGGTCATCCGGTCGCTGTACAATACGGGGTTTTTCAGCGACGTCGAGCTCGAGCGCAAGGGCGACACCCTGATTGTGAAAGTCAAGGAACGGCCTACGATCTCGAGTTTTTCCATCAGCGGCAACAAGTCGATCAAGACCGACAAGCTCAGGAAGGCGCTGGCCAAAGTCGGGCTGGCGCAGGGCCGGGTGTTCAACCGCTCGCTGCTGGACCAGGTGGAGCAGGAGCTGCGCCGGCAGTACTACTCCACCGGCAAGTACGGGGTGAAGATCCACACCGAGATCAAGCATGAGGTGGACAACCGCGTCAGCCTGGCGATCAAGATCCACGAAGGTCAGGTAGCGACCATTCGCAAGATTAACATCGTGGGCAACCACGTCTTCAGCGACGCGACCCTGAAGGACCAGATGAAGCTGACCACCCCGGGACTGTTCACCTGGTACACGAAGAACGACCGCTACTCGCGGCAGGCGCTGTCCGGCGACCTGGAGGCGATCCAGTCGTACTATCAGGACCGCGGTTACGTGAACATGCGCGTCGAGTCCACCCAGGTGTCGCTATCGCCGGACAAGAAAGGCATCTACATCACCATCAACATCCATGAGGGCAGCCGCTACAGGGTCAGCAAGGTCAATCTGGCGGGCAACCTGATCCTGCCGCGCCAGCAGCTGCGCAAGTTCATCGACATCCAGCCGGGCTCGGTATTCTCGCGCCAGAAGGCGACCGGGGCGGGCAAGCAGATCTCCCAGCGTCTCGGTGAGGAAGGCTATGCGTTTGCCAACGTCAACCCGATTCCGGAAATTGACCAGAAGAACAAGACGGTCAAGCTGACCTTCTACGTTGAACCGGGAAGGCGGTTCTACGTCCGGCAGGTCAACTTCAGCGGCAACGATAAGACCGATGACTACGTTCTGCGGCGGGAGATGCGTCAGTTCGAGGGCGGTATCTTCAATGGCTCGGCGGTCAAGCGCGGACGCACGCGGCTGACGCGGCTGCCGTTCATCGAAAGCGCCAAGGTCAATACCGATCGGGTGCCGGGAAGCGACGACAAGGTGGACGTGAATTACAAGGTGAAGGAACGGAGCGCCGGCAGCTTCCAGGTCGGGGTCGGCTACTCCGGCTCGCAGGGTGCGCTGGTCAACGCCAGCGTGTCGCATTCGAACTTTCTAGGTACCGGCGACAGGATTTCGCTGCAGACAGACCGCAGCTATTACACTGACCTTTACAGCTTCTCGCTGACCCAGCCCTACTACACGCTGAACGGCGTCAGCCGCACGATCTCGGCGTTCTACCGACGCACCAGCGCGCTGACGCAAGTGAGCTCGAGCTTTACCACGAAGAGCTACGGCGCGAACATGAGCTTTGGCATCCCCATCAGCGAGTACGACAACGTCAGCCTGGGCCTCGGCTATCAGAACACCGACGTGTACACGTCACCGCTGAGCCCGCTGCAGGTGGACCAGTTCGTCCACGACAACGGCAACGGCCTCGACAGTTTTCAGCTGCAGTTGGGCTTCTCCCGGGACACTCGTAACCGGACCCTCTTCCCGGGCCGCGGCTACCTGCAGAGGCTCAGCACAACCATCGCGGTGCCGCCGGGTAACCTGCGTTACGTGCTGGCGCAATACCGCTACCAGCAGATGCTGCCGATCAACAAGTACCTGCTGGGCGAGAGCGAAAACACGGTCGCCTGGGGCCATGCCTACGGCAGGACCACCGACCTGCCGCCCTGGCAGAAGTACTTCGGTGGTGGCATGGACACCGTTCGGGGATTCCAGCCGAGCACGCTCGGGCCGCACGACCAGTTCAACAATCCGGTCGGAGGCAACCTCCTCGTGTCATCCCAGAACAACCTGTTCTTCCCGCAGCTGGTCAAGAGCCACAATATGCGTTTCGGGGTCTTCTTCGACGCCGGCAACGTCTACGGTCGTGCGCGCGATTTCAAGTTCCGCCGGCTGCGCACCTCGGTGGGGCTGACCTTCCAGTGGCTGACGCCGGTTGTCGGGCTGATGCAGTTCAGCCTGGCGCACCCGATCAACACCTCGCCGAACGACCAGACCCAGGTGTTCGGCTTCAACTTCGGAACCAGCTTCTGACCGGCCGGGTGCGGTCCACGGGAGTACACGCAGGAGATGCAATTCAGTATGCTGCAGCGACAGTCACTGCCGCCGGTACAGGGGAGAAAGCAAGTGAAGTGTTTGGCGAATCGTTACAAGCTGACGATGGCGATTCTGGGTGGCATGCTGCTGCTGGGCAGCCTGCCGGCGTACGCGCAGCTCAAGGTCGGGTTCGTGAACGTTCCGCGCCTGATGCAGCAGGCACCGCAGGCGCAGGCCGCCCGCGAACGGATCCAGAACAAGTTCCAGCCCCGCGAACAACAGCTGCAGTCCGAGCATGATGCACTGCAGAAGATGCAGCAGAAGTACCAGCGCAATTCGGACGTGATGAGCCAGTCCGAACGTAACGACCTGCAGTCCAAGATCCAGGAGAAGCAGCACGACATCCAGCTGAAGCAGCAACAGTTCCAGGACGACCTGCAGTCGACGCGCAGCAAGGAGCTGCAGCAGCTCAACGGCACCATCAAGGCGGTAGTGGATCGCATCGCCAAGCAGGGACACTACGACCTGATCCTGGTGGACGGAGTCGCCTACGTGAGCAACAAGGTGGATCTCACGGACCGGGTGCTGGCGGCGCTCAAGAAAGAGAGCAAGAGCGGGAACTAACGGCGTGCTGGATGTGACCCCACAGGGCTCGGGTTACCGGCTGCAAGAGCTTGCGCAGCGATTCGGCTGCGAGCTCGTCGGCGACGGCGAGCGCCGGCTGGTCGGGGTGTGTACGCTGCAGGAAGGCGCGGCCGACCGCCTCGCCTTCCTGGCCAACCCGCGCTACCGGAGATTCCTGAAGGAGACGCGCGCCGGGGCGGTGATCGTCTCACCGCAGGACGTGGACATCGCGGGGGTGTCGGTCCTGGTCAGCGACGACCCATACCTGACCTACGCCCGCATGGCGGCGCTGTTTTCCCCGGACGAGCGCGGCGAGCCGGGCGTGCACCCGTCGGCGGTGGTCGCGGACGACGTCGAGCTCGGTCCCGGGGTGAGGGTGGGGCCCCAAGCCGTGGTGGAAGCGGCCGCGCGCCTGGACGAGGGTGCCGTGATCGGGCCCGGCTGCCTGGTGGGCGCCCGGGCCCGGATCGGCGCGGATACCCGGCTGGTGGGCAACGTTACCGTGTGTCACGACGTGGCGTTGGGTCGTCGCGTGCTGGTTCACCCGGGCGTGGTTATCGGTGGCGACGGCTTCGGCATCGCGCGCGACGGCGAGGGCTGGGTCAAGGTGCCTCAGCTCGGGTCGGTGCGCATCGGGGACGACGTCGAAATTGGCGCCAACACGACCATCGATCGCGGGGCGATCGGCGACACCGTGATCGAGGATGGGGTCAAGCTGGATAACCAGATCCAGATCGCCCATAACGTGCGCATCGGTGCCCACACCGCGATCGCGGCCTTCGTCGGCATCTCCGGGAGTACCGTGGTCGGTCGGCGTTGCCTGATCGCGGGTGCCGTCGGGATGGTGGGACACATCGAGGTCGCCGACGACGTGGTCCTCACGGGACGGTGCACGGTGAGCCATTCCATAACCAAACCGGGCAGCTACTCGTCCGGCACGCCCATGGAACCGACCCGGAGCTGGCGCAAGAACTCTGCCCGATTCCGCCAGCTCGATGAGCTGGCCCGGCGGCTGATCGCGCTCGAGAAGAAGGTGGACAAGAAGACCCCGAACTCGGACTGATGCGCCCCCGGACCGGCCGGACAATGTAAAGAGGACGTCTTGACTACTCTGGATATCCACGGGATTTTCCGCCATCTGCCGCACCGGTACCCGTTTCTGCTGCTGGACCGGGTGCTCGAGTGCGCGCCCGGTGAGTCGCTGGTCGCGCTCAAGAACGTGACCGTGAACGAACCGTTCTTCTCCGGGCACTTCCCGGACCGACCCGTCATGCCGGGGGTGCTGATCCTGGAGGCAATGGCCCAGGCGACCGGTGTGCTGGCGTTCCAGACGGCAGGCCTGACGCCGGATGCGGATACCGTGTACTTCCTGGTGGGCATCGACAGGGCGCGCTTCAAGCGGACCGTGTATCCGGGCGACCAGATGATCCTGGAGTCCCGGCTGCTGCGCTCCGCGCGCGGCATCTGGAAGTTTAGTGCCGAGGCCAGGGTCGACGGCCACCGGGTGGCGGAGGCGGAAATCATGTGCGCGGAGAGGGAGTATCCGCGTGATTGACCGCACCGCCCTCATCGACGAGTCGGCCCGCGTGGGCCGGGACGTGACTGTCGGTCCCTACAGCATCATCGGGCCCGGGGTCGAACTCGGCGATGGCAGCTGGATCGGTTCGCACGTTGTGATCCGCGGTCCGACCCGGATCGGGCGCGAGAACCGGATCTTCCATTTCGCCTCGGTGGGCGAGGATCCCCAGGACAAGAAATATGGGGGCGAGCGGACCAGCCTCGAGATCGGAGATCGCAACACCATTCGCGAGTATTGCACCATCAACCGGGGCACCGTCCAGGACCAGCGGGTTACGCGCATCGGCAGCGACAACTGGATCATGGCCTACGTTCACATCGCGCATGACTGCCAGGTAGGGAACGATGTCATCATGGCCAACTGCGCCACGCTCGCGGGCCACGTGCACGTCCACGATCATGCGATCCTGGCGGGCTTTTCCATGATCCATCAGTTCTGCCATATCGGTTCGTACGCGTTCTGCGGCATGGGCTGCGGTGTCAATCGGGACGTGCCTCCCTACGTCACGGTGGCCTCAAACCCGGCACGGGCGCGTGGCATCAACGCCGAGGGGCTGCGCCGGCGCGGCTTCACCCGGGCGCAGATCCAGAACGTGCGGCGTGCCTACCGGCTCCTGTACCGGCAGGGTCTGCGGCTCGAGAATGCCCGTGAGCGGCTACGCGAGTTTGCCCGGGAGAGCCCGGAAACCCGCATCCTGGTGGACTTCCTTGACCGCAGCGAACGCGGCATCACCCGCTGAGCCCGGAAGCAGCGACGCTTACGGTACCCCGGCGCGGCGCGCCCTGCGCGTGGGGCTGGTGGCGGGAGAGAGTTCGGGCGACTACCTGGCTGCCGGCCTGCTCCGGGAACTCCGCCGGCGATGCCCGTACCCGGTGGTCGCCGAGGGGGTGGCCGGGCCGCGGATGCAGGCCGAAGGCTGTCGTACCCTGGTCGACCTGGAACGCCTGTCGGTGATGGGCTTGGTGGAGGTGCTGCGCCACCTGCCCGGGCTGCTGGCGATTCGCCGCCGCCTGCAGCGCCACTTCCTGCGTCACCCGCCCGACGTGTTCGTCGGGGTGGATTCCCCGGAGTTCAATATCGGCCTGGAAGCGAGGCTGCGCCGGGGCGGCATCCGCACCGTGCACTACGTCAGTCCGAGCGTCTGGGCCTGGCGGCCGGGCAGGGTGCGCAGCATTGCCCGGGCGGTGGACCGAATCCTGACGCTGCTGCCGTTCGAGGCGGATTTCTACCGGGAGCACCGGGTCGCAGTGAGTTTCGTCGGCCATCCGCTGGCGGACGAGATTCCACTGCAGGTGGATCATGCCGCTGCCCGTCAGGTGCTGGGCGAGAGTGCTCCGGGGCCGCTCGTGGCGGTGCTGCCGGGCAGCCGCCTGGGAGAGGTCCGGACCCTGGCGGAGCCGTTCCTGGCCACCGTCCAGTGGCTGGCGGACCGGCGACCGGGGATCCGTTTCGTCGCTCCGATGGCGACTCCGCGCGTACGCGCGGCGTTCGAGGAGGCACTGGCGCGGTCCGCGGCGGGCGCGTCAATGCGTCTGGTGGATGGCCGTGCGCGGGAAGTGCTCGCCGCTGCCGATGCGGCAATTCTGGCCTGCGGCACGGCGGCGCTGGAAGCAATGTTGCTGAAGTGCCCGATGATCGCGGCCTACCGCCTGTCCCCGATGACCTACGTGCTGCTGAAAAAGACCGGGCTGGTGCGCATCGACCGCTACGCGCTGCCGAACTTCTTGACCGAAAAGCCACTCGTCCCGGAGTTCATCCAGAACGATATTGATCCCCAGCGGATGGGAGTGACGTTGCTCCGGATTCTGGACGATGCCGGCGGCCGGGCTCGCCTGCGCGACTCGTTCGCCCGGGCCCACGAGGTGCTCAGACGGGGCGCCAGCGCGCGCGCGGCGGAGGCGGTACTGGATGTCGCCGGCCTCATGCCGCGCTGACAGAAGGGCTACCCGGTACGCGCTTGTAAGGCCACTGATGCGGACGTAGCATCGTCGGATCATGGACGGACAGGGGGAACTCGATCTCGGGGTTACGGTCGCCAGGGTGGCCGGGGTCGACGAAGCCGGGCGGGGTCCGCTGGCGGGACCGGTGATCGCCGCGGCAGTGATCCTGGATCCGGCCCGGCCGGTGGCGGGTCTGGCTGACTCGAAGCGGCTCGCCCCCGGCCGCCGGGAGATCCTGGACCGGCTGATCCGGGCAAGTGCCCTGGCCTGCGCGACGGGCGTTGCCACCGCCGCGGAGATCGACCGCCTGAACATCCTGCAGGCGAGCCTGCTGGCGATGCGTCGGGCGGTGAGCGCGCTGGCCGTTACCCCGGATGCCGTATGGGTGGACGGAAATCGTCCGCCGCGATTGGCGATCCCGGTGCGGGCCGTGGTGGGCGGCGATGCCACGGTGCCGGAGATCGGCGCCGCTTCCATCCTTGCCAAGGTGCTGCGCGACCACGAGATGGTAGCGCTCGCCGCGCGCTATCCCGGGTACGGGTTCGAACGCCACAAGGGCTACCCGACGCGCGAGCACGTCGCGGCGATCGCGCGCCTGGGGGTCACCCCCGCGCATCGCCGCTCATTCGGTCCGGTGCGGGCGGCGCTGGCGCGCGCCGGGGCCGAGCTCACGCCGGGGGGCTGATCGACACCGAGGAGACGGTTGTTGCCGATGCCAGCACGCTTCGTCCATCTGCGGCTGCATACCGAGTACTCCATCAGCGACGGACTGGTGCGAATACCGTCGCTGATGCAGGCCGCGGCCGGGGCCGGCATGCCGGCCGTGGCCATGACCGACCAGGTGAACCTGTTCGGCATGGTGAAATTCTATAAGGCGGCGCTGGCCAGCGGGATCAAGCCAGTGGTGGGCGTCGACCTGCTGATTCACGAGGGCGAGGGTGAGATCCCGAGCCGTCTCGCGCTGCTGTGCCGCAACGGTGTCGGCTACCGGAACCTCACCCGGCTAGTTACCCGGGCCTACACCGAGGGACGCCGGGGCGCTGACCCCCTGGTGCGGCGCGACTGGCTGAAGCCCGTCAGCGAGGGCCTGATTGCGCTCTCCGGCGCACGCGAGGGGGACGTTGGGCGCGCGTTGCTGGCCGGGCACCAGGAGGACGCGGCGGCGCTGGCCCGCCACTGGGCCACACTGTTCGGCCAGGACTTCTACCTCGAGCTTCAGCGCACCGGTCGGGACGGGGATGAAGAGTACGTGCACGCCGCGGCAAGGCTCGCCTCGGAGCTTGACCTGCCGGTGGTCGCGACCAACGACGTCCGCTTTCTCAACCGCGACGACTTCCAGGCACACGAGGTCCGGGTGTGCATCCAGCAGGGACGCGCGCTGGGGGATCCGCGGCGTCCGCGGCGGTACTCGCAGCAGCAGTACCTGCGCAGCCCGGAAGAAATGGACGCCCTGTTCGCCGACCTGCCCGAGGCGCTCGAGAACAGCGTGGAGATTGCCCGGCGCTGCAACCTGGAACTTAGCCTGGGTGAGAACTTCCTGCCCAGCTTCGCCGTGCCCGAGGGCTCAACCACCGAACAGCACCTGCGAGACCGGGCCACCGAGGGCCTGGAAGCGCGTCTCGTTCAGATCGGGCGGCAGGCACCGGAGGCGCGCCGTCCTTACGACGAGCGGTTGCAGCGGGAGCTGGGTGTTATCGAGTCGATGGGCTTCGCCGGCTACTTCCTGATCGTGGCCGACTTCATCGGATGGGCGCGCGGCAACGGTGTCCCGGTCGGGCCGGGGCGCGGCTCCGGTGCCGGTTCCCTGGTTGCCTATGCCATCGGCATCACCGACCTGGACCCGCTCGCCTACGATCTGCTGTTCGAGCGCTTTCTCAATCCCGAGCGGGTGTCCATGCCGGATTTCGACATCGATTTCTGCATGGAGGGGCGCGACCGGGTGATCGACTACGTGGCGTCGCGCTACGGGCGCGACCGGGTGTCCCAGATCATCACTTTCGGCACCATGGCGGCGCGGGCGGTGGTGCGCGACGTGGGACGCGTGCTGGGCCATCCGTACGGCTACGTCGATCGTATCGCGAAGATGATCCCGTTCGAGGTCGGGATGACGCTGGGGAAGGCCCTCGAGCAGGACGAGGAGTTCCGTGGCCAGTACCAGAGCGACGAGGAGGTACGGGAGCTGATCGATCTGGCGCGCCCGCTCGAGGGGCTGGCGCGCAACGCGGGCAAGCACGCCGGGGGTGTCGTGATCGCGCCATCGGCACTGACGGACTTCTCTCCGCTGTACTGCGAGCCGGGAAGTGACAGCCCCGTGACCCAGTTCGATAAGGACGACGTCGAAGGCGTCGGGCTGGTGAAATTCGACTTCCTGGGGCTACGCACCCTGACGATCATCGACTGGGCGGTCGGGACGGTGAACGCGGAGCGCCGGGCCGCGGGCGAGGTCGACCTGGACATCGGCGGCATCCCGCTGGATGACGCGGCGGCCTTCGACTTGCTCCGGCGCCAGGCGACCACCGCCGTGTTCCAGCTGGAAAGCCGCGGCATGAAGGACCTGATCAAGCGCCTGCGCCCGGACTGCTTCGAGGACATCGTCGCCTTGGTGGCGCTGTTCCGGCCCGGTCCGTTGCAGTCCGGGATGGTTGACGACTTCATCAACCGTAAGCACGGAGCGGCGCGCGTGACATACCCGCATCCCGACGTGGAGCCGATCCTGAAGCCGACCTATGGCGTGATCCTGTACCAGGAGCAGGTGATGCAGATCGCGCAGGTGCTGGCCGGCTACAGCCTTGGTGGTGCCGACCTGCTGCGCCGGGCGATGGGCAAGAAAAAGCCCGAGGAAATGGCCAAGCAGCGTGAGACCTTCATGCAGGGCGCGATCGCCCGCGGCGTCAAGAACGAAACCGCCGAGCACATCTTCGACCTGATGGAAAAGTTTGCCGGCTATGGGTTCAACAAGTCGCACTCCGCCGCGTACGCGCTGCTCACCTACCAGACCACATGGCTCAAGGCCCACTATCCGGAGGCATTCATGGCTGCGGTGCTATCGGCCGACATGGATCACACCGACAAGATAGTGACCCTGATCGAGGATTGCCACGCCATGCGCCTGGATGTGCTGCGCCCGGACGTCAACACCTCGGAACACGCGTTTACCGTGGCCGGCCCCGGGACCATCCGCTACGGGCTCGGGGCGATCAAGGGAGTGGGCCGAAGCGCGATCGAGGCGATCACCGCCGAGCGCGCGCAGTCGGGCGCGTTCAGGGATCTGCACGACCTGTGCCGCCGCGTGGACCTCAGGCGGGCCAACCGGCGGGTCCTGGAAGCGCTCATCCGCGCCGGCGCCCTGGACGCCCTAGGACCTAATCGGGCAACGCTCATGGCCCGGCTCGGGAACGCCCTGCGTACGGCTGAGCAGCATGTCCATGCCAGTACGGCCGGACAGAACGACCTGTTTGGCCTGGAACCGGAAGCGCCGCAGGCCGGCGAGAGCGAAGCCGAGGCCCGCGCCGCCCTGCCGGAGTGGAGCGACCGGGAACGGTTGCGGGCAGAGAAGGAATCCCTGGGGCTGTACCTCACCGGGCATCCAATCGAAGAGTACCAGGCGGAGCTGGTCCAGTTCACGTCGGGCCGGATTGCGGACCTGGTCGGCGGGGGTGACCCGGGGACAGGCGAGGGCGGGTCCGGCAGTGGGCGCCGCGACGTGGTGATCGCGGGCCTGGTGGTGGCGTTGCGGCGCCAGGGCGGGCGGCGGGCGTTCCTTACCCTGGATGACCGCAGCGGGCGCGTGGAGGTGCCGCTGTTCGAGGACAACTACCAGAAGTACCGCCATTTGCTGGCCAAGGATGCACTGCTGGTGGTCGAGGGCAGCCTTGGCTACGACGACTTCTCCGGCGGCTACCGCATCACGCCGCGGCAGGTCCGCGGCATCGATCAGGCGCGCGAGGCCTATGCCCGGCAGCTGCTGATCCGCTGGCAGGCCGACACGGACGGAGATGCCCGGCCCTTTCTCGAGCAATTGGCAGAGCTGCTGGGGTCGTTCCGCGACGGGCCATGCCGCGTATCGATCCAGTACCGCAACCCGAGCGCCGAGGCTCACCTGCTGCTGGGCGAAGACTGGCGGGTGCGACCCAGCGAGGACCTGCTGCACCGGCTGCGACGATGGCTCGGACCGGACCGGGTCCGGGTGATCTACCGTCGCCCCGGCGAGGCCCGTCTGGCTGCGGCGAGCTAGACGCGGAGCCCCGGTCTCCGGCTCCCCTCCCGCGGGTGACGTGGCGCGGGGTCCCGACTTGCCAGGGGCGGGAGGTAACGGTACCTTGGGCGCTTCGGCGCCGTGCGCGACCAGGTCTGGTGCATGAATCCCAATTTTCTCGATTTCGAACAGCCGATCGCCGAGCTGGAAGCCAAGATCGACGAGCTTCGCTACGTCGGGGAGGACGGGGAGCTCAACATCGGCGAAGAGATCTCCCGTCTCAAGTCCAAGAGCCGGAGCCTGACAGAGTCGATCTTCGCGTCGCTGGATCCGTGGCAGGTCACCCAGCTTGCGCGGCATCCGCTGCGGCCCTATACGCTGGACTACATCGGCGAGATGATGACCGGGTTCCAGGAGCTGCACGGGGATCGCAGCTTCGCCGACGATCCCGCGATTGTGGGCGGGCTGGCGCGGCTGGAGGGACGTGCCGTTGTGGTGATCGGCCATCAGAAGGGGCGCGATACAAAGGAGAAGGTGCGGCGCAATTTCGGCATGCCCAAGCCCGAGGGCTACCGCAAGGCCCTGCGCTTGATGCGCCTGGCGGAGCGGTTCCGCCTGCCGGTGCTCACGTTCATCGACACCCCGGGCGCGTTTCCCGGGGTCGACGCAGAGGAGCGGGGCCAGAGCGAGGCGATCGCTCGCAACCTGTTCGAGATGTCCCGCCTGCGCACGCCCATCGTGTGCACGGTGGTCGGGGAGGGGGGGTCTGGCGGAGCCCTCGCCATCGGCGTCGGTGACCGCGTGGCCATGCTCCAGTACAGCATCTACTCGGTGATTTCCCCGGAGGGGTGCGCCTCGATCTTGTGGAAGGATTCGGGCCGGGCCAGCGAAGCGGCTGCCGCGCTCGGCGTGACCTCGCAACGGATCCGCGAGCTGGGGCTGATTGATCGGGTCATCGGCGAACCCCTGGGCGGGGCCCACCGCGACCGTCAGGCGACGGCGGCCAGCATCCGGCAGTTTCTGCTGGAGAGCCTCGACGAGCTGGAGGACCTGGCGTTGGACGAGCTGCTGTCCCGCCGCTATCAGCGTCTCGCCGGCTACGGCAGCTTCCGCGAGGAATGACCGAGGGCGTGCGTCCGGGCGGTGTGCCGTGATGCGGCTGGAGCCCACCTACCTGGGCGACTGGCTGACGCGGCATCCCGTTCCGGCCGGGTCAGGCCGGGTCTGGATTGCATTCAGCGGCGGCATGGATTCTACGGTCCTGTTGCACCTTGCCCGCGCCCTGCGTGATGCCGGCGAGGTGGCTGACCTGCGCGCCATCCATATCGACCACGGCCTGCACCAGGCCTCCGCGGAATGGGCCCGCCGTTGCCGGGCCACCTGCCGGGAGTTGGGCATTCCGCTAAGCGTGACGCGGGTCTCGGTCCGGGTGCTCCGCGGCGAGAGCCTCGAGGCGGTGGCCCGGCAGGCCCGTTACGGTGCGTTCGGCGAGCACCTCGGGGCGGGCGACCGGCTGCTGGTGGCGCATCACAGCCGGGACCAGCTGGAGACCTTTCTGCTGCAGGCGCTGCGCGGCAGCGGCCCGGACGGGCTCGCGGCGATGCCGGCGGTCAGCCCGCTCGGCCCGGGCTTTTTGATGCGTCCGCTGCTTGCGGTGGAGCACGCTGCCATCACCGACTACGGGCGCAGCCGGGAGCTCGACTGGATCGAGGATCCGGCCAACGTCTCGCTGGATTACGATCGCAATTACCTGCGCCACGAAATCCTGCCCCCTCTCGAGCGGCGCTGGCCCTCCGCGGCCAGGACGGTCTCGCGCAGCGCTACGCTGTGCGCCGAGGTCTCCGGACTGCTGGGCGCACTGGCCGACCGGGACCTCGCGGAACGCATGGACGGGCACGGGCGGCTGAACACGGCCGGCCTGCAGGAGCTGGACGCCGCGCGGTTGCGTAACCTGCTGCGGCAGTGGCTCCGGCGCCGTCGGCTGCCCATGCCGTCGCAGCGCAAGCTGGAGCGCATCCGGGTCGACGCGCTCACCGCGCGCTATGACCGCACGCCGTGCATCCGCTGGGCCGGCGGCGAGGTGCGGCGCTACCGCCGATCGCTCTACGGCATGACGCCGCTGCCGCCCCGGCCTGATCCGGGACCGTGCCACTGGGACGGGTGCTCGCCCTTCGAGCTGCCGTCCGGGCTGGGGCGGCTGGTGCTGGTCCGGGGCGAAGCCCCCGGGCTGGACCCATCGGTCATGGGTGCCAGGCTGGCGGTAGGCTTTCGCCGGGGCGGGGAACGCCTGACTCTGCGGTCGAGGACGGGCAGCCGGGCGCTCAAGAGCCTGCTGCAGGAGGTCGGCGTAGTGCCCTGGATGCGTCCGCGGGTGCCCCTGTTGTTCGTGGACGGGGAGTTGGCAGCGGTCGCCATTGGCTGGTACGCGTCAGGATTGGCGGCAGCGCCCGGGGCCCCGGCCCTGCGCCTGCACTGGGAGGGCGCGCCGGCCCTGCACTGAGCCAGCGCCGCGGCGGGGTTTCCCCGGGCTGGCGGATTGTTCGGCCGGGGGGATTCTGTTAACGTTCGTTGCGGTTTTCGCGGTCCCGTGCAGCCGGCTCGCCTTCTCTTGTCTAGAGTACCTATGACGCGATTCATCTTCGTTACCGGCGGCGTGGTGTCCTCCCTGGGCAAGGGAATTGCGTCGGCTTCGCTGGGCGCGATCCTCGAGGGCCGGGGCCTGCGGGTGAGCATGGTCAAGCTCGACCCCTACATTAACGTGGACCCGGGCACCATGAGCCCGTTCCAGCACGGCGAGGTGTTTGTCACCGAGGACGGCACTGAAACCGACCTCGATCTTGGCCACTACGAGCGCTTCGTGCGCACCACCACCGGCCGGCATAGCAACTACACCACGGGCCGGATCTACGAGAACGTGATCCAGAAGGAGCGGCGCGGGGACTACCTCGGCGGCACGGTCCAGGTGATCCCGCACATCACCGATGAGATCAAGCGCTCGATCCGGGAGGGAGCCGGGGAAGCCGACGTCTGCCTGGTGGAGATCGGCGGTACGGTCGGCGACATCGAGTCGCTGCCGTTTCTCGAGGCCATCCGCCAGATGGGCACCGAGCTGGGACCCTCTCGGACGCTGTTCATCCACCTTACCCTGGTCCCCTATATATCCACCTCCGGCGAGATCAAAACCAAGCCGACCCAGCACTCGGTCAAGGAGCTGCGCTCCATCGGTATCCAGCCGGACGTCCTCATCTGCCGGGCCGACCGCCCGCTGCCGGACGAGGAACGGCGCAAGATCGCGCTGTTCACCAACGTTCACGAGCGTGCGGTGATATCCGCGATCGATGTCGATGACATCTACCGCATCCCGCTGATGCTGCACGAGCAGGGTGTCGACGATCTGGTCGCCGAGCGGTTCTCGCTCGACCTGCCGCCGGCCGAGCTGTCCGAGTGGGAACGGGTCGTTGCCGGGCGCAGCCGGCAGAACCTGACCGTCACCGTGGGCATGGTGGGCAAGTACGTGGAGCTCGCCGATGCTTATATGTCGCTGAACGAGGCTCTTCGACATGCCGGGATTCACACGGGCACCCGGGTGGACATCCGGTACATCGACTCGGAATCGTTGGAGCAGGAGGACAGCCGGGCCCTGGGGGACCTCGACGCAATCCTGGTGCCCGGTGGCTTCGGTCAGCGGGGAATCGAGGGCATGATCCGGGCGGTCTGCCATGCGCGCGAGCATGGCGTGCCGTATCTGGGCATCTGCCTGGGCCTGCAGGTGGCGGTGATCGAGTTCGCCCGGGACGTAGCCGGGCTCAAGGGGGCGCACAGCACGGAGTTTGATCCGCGCACCCCGCATCCGGTGATCGCCCTGATCACCGAGTGGATGACCCGCGACGGCGCGGTGGAGCAGCGCGACGAGACTTCCGACCTGGGCGGAAGCATGCGCCTCGGGGCGCAGCCCTGTCATCTGCGCCCCGGTAGCCTGGCGCATGAGCTCTATGGCCGGGACGAGGTGCTGGAGCGGCATCGGCACCGTTACGAGTTCAACAATCACTACCTCGACCGGCTGCGCGAGGCGGGCCTGGTGTTCTCCGGCTTCTCCGCGGACGAGCGGCTGGTGGAGATGATCGAACTGGCGCGGGAGGTGCACCCGTGGTTCATCGCCTGCCAGTTCCATCCCGAGTTCAAGTCCACGCCCCGGGACGGCCACCCGTTGTTCAGCGGATTCATCCAGGCCGCCCGGGCGTACCACCAGCACGGCGCGGGCGAGGCGGTCGGCACATGAAACTGTGCGGGTTCGAGGCCGGTCTGTACCGGCCGCTGTTTCTGATCGCCGGACCCTGCGTGATCGAGAGCCGGCAACTGGCGCTGGATACTGCCGGACGGTTGCAGGAGATCACACGCGCGCTGGAGCTGCCGTTCATTTACAAGTCCTCCTTCGACAAGGCCAACCGCTCCTCGCACCGGAGCTTCCGGGGGCCGGGCCTGGAAGAGGGGCTGCGCATCCTCCAAGCGGTGCGCGAGCAGATCGGGGTGCCCGTACTGACGGATGTGCACGAGGACACGCCGCTGGAGGAAGTGGCGGCCGTGGTCGACGTGCTGCAGACGCCCGCCTTCCTGTGCCGGCAGACCAACTTCATCCAGAACGTGGCGCGGCAGGGGCGCCCGGTGAACATCAAGAAGGGGCAGTTCCTGGCCCCCTGGGACATGCGGGGAGTGGTCGAGAAGGCGCGTGCGGTCGGAAACGAGCAGGTCATGGTATGCGAGCGGGGCGTCTCTTTCGGCTACAATAACCTGGTCTCGGACATGCGGGCGCTCGCCGTCATGCGCGCGACAGAGGTGCCGGTGGTGTTCGATGCCACCCACTCGGTGCAGCTGCCCGGCGGCGGGGGGGACCGTTCGGGCGGCCAGCGCGAATTCGTGCCGGTCCTGGCGCGGGCGGCCGTCGCCGCCGGCATCGCCGGCCTGTTCATGGAGACCCACCCGGACCCGGGGCGGGCCCTGAGCGACGGGCCCAACGCCTGGCCGCTGGACCGTATGTCCAGCCTCCTGGAAATACTCGTGAACATCGACCGGCTGGTCAAGCGCAACGAATTCGAGGAGACCGACCTCCTGATGGGTCCGTGAGGGTTTGGCCACGGGAGCGCCGGCGCGCCGAGTGCGCCTGATGTGGCCGGACGCCGGTATCTTCAACAGTTCGGGAGGGAGACGGACATGGCGCATATCAAGGACATTCGCGGACGTGAGATCCTCGACTCGCGCGGCAATCCGACCGTGGAAGCCGACGTCCTGCTGGACGACGGCACGCTGGGCCGCGCCGCGGTGCCGTCCGGCGCTTCCACCGGCACCCGGGAGGCGGTCGAGTTGCGCGACGGCGACAGCAAGCGCTATCTCGGCAAGGGCGTACGCAAGGCGGTCGGGCACGTCAACGGCGAGCTGCGCAGGGCGGTGCTCGGCCGCGAGGTCGAGGATCTCAGGGCGCTGGACCAGACCCTGATCGAGCTCGACGGCAGCGAGAACAAGTCGCGCCTGGGCGCGAACGCCATCCTGGCGATATCGCTGGCCGCGGCCAAGGCCGCCGCCCGCGCCGCCGGCGTGTCGCTGTACCGTTTCCTCGGCGGCGAGGAGGCCGTGGAGCTGCCGGTGCCGATGATGAACATCCTCAACGGGGGCGTTCACGCCGACAACAGCGTCGACATCCAGGAGTTCCTGATTCTCCCGGTGGGCGCGCCGACGCTGCGCGAGGCGGTGCGCTACGGGGCCGAGACTTTCCATGCCCTCAAGGCCGTGCTCCACCGCCAAGGACTGGCCACGGCGGTGGGGGACGAGGGCGGCTTCGCGCCCAACCTGCCGTCCAACGAGGCGGCGGTGGAGACGATCCTGACGGCGATCGGCGAGGCGGGTTACGAGGCCGGCAGGGAGATCTACCTGGGCCTGGACGTGGCCAGCTCGGAGCTGTACCGCGACGGGCGCTATTACCTTGCGTCCGAGGACCGCGACTTCGACGCTGCCGCATTCGCGGAGTACCTCGACGGCCTGGTCGGAGCTTACCCCATCATTTCCGTGGAGGATGGCATGGCCGAGGACGACTGGAGCGGTTGGCGGCTGTTGAGCAAGCGCCTCGGGGGACGGGTACAGCTGGTGGGGGACGACCTGTTCGTCACCAACACCCGGCTGTTGTCCCGCGGCATCGAGCAGGACGTAGCCAACTCCATCCTGATCAAGCCCAACCAGATCGGCACCCTGAGCGAAACCCTCGATGCGATCGACATGGCCAGCCGCGCAGGCTACAGTGCCGTGGTGTCCCACCGTTCGGGGGAGACCCAGGACGACACCATCGCGGACCTGTCGGTGGCGACGGCCGCCACGCAGATCAAGACCGGGTCGCTGTGCCGGTCGGACCGGGTGGCCAAGTACAACCAGCTGATGCGCATCGAGGATGAACTCGGCAATAGAGCCAGATACCTGGGACGCGATGCGTTCCCGTCGTGGGTCCTCGGCGGCGACGCACGCTGAACCCGTCCGGCCGCTGCGCGTGCCCGTGCCGCGTGTGCAACGCGATATCCTGCGTCTGGGTCTCATCTTACTGCTGGCCGCGCTCCTGCTGCTGCTCCAGTACGATCTCTGGGTGGCCGGCAACGGCCTGCGGCAGACGCAGCAGCTCCGGCACGAGATCGCCGCACAACGCCGGACCGACCGCAAGATGCAGAAGCGCAATGACGCACTGCAGGCCGAGGTGAAGGACCTCAAGACCGGGCTGGGGGCGGTCGAGGCGCTTGCCCGCCGGGAGCTCGGTATGATCGGCAATGGGGAAACCTTCTACCAGGTCGTGCGTCCGCCGCGAAGGGCCGCGGACACGACAAACGGGCAAGAGACGCCGGCGCCGTCCGGCCCGCCAAATGCGCCTCCGTCAGATGCCGGCCACTGAGCAGCCCCGCGGGCTGGCCTGCTGGGCGGTAGTACCTGCCGCCGGAGCGGGCGCCCGTATGGGCGCCGGAGTCCCGAAGCAGTACCTGACCCTGGCCGGACGCAGGCTCATTGAGCACAGCGTGTCAGCTCTGCTGGCCGAGCCCCGCGTCCGCTGCGTGGTCGTCGCGGTTGCGCCGGATGACCGGTGCTGGCAGGGCCTGGATCTGGCCCGGGATGCGCGCGTGTTGATCGTGCCGGGCGGCACCGAGCGCTGGAAATCGGTGCGCGCGGGTCTGCGAGCACTGCGTGGCATGGCGGCCGACGAGGACCCGGTGCTGGTGCACGATGCGGCCAGACCCTGCCTGCATCCCGGAGATCTGCGCCGCCTGCTGGACGATCCCGCCGCGGCGCGTGACGGCGCACTGCTTGCCGTTCGGGTGCGGGATACCCTCAAGCGGGGCGATCCGGACAACCGCGTGGTCGGCACTGTCGACCGCAGCGACCTGTGGCAGGCGCAAACGCCGCAGATGTTTCCCTGGCGCGCGCTGCTGGATGCACTGGAGTCGGCGACCTCCGGGGAGGGGATCACCGACGAGGCTTCGGCGATGGAGGCGGCGGGCTGGCGTCCGCGCCTGATCTCCGCACACAGCGACAACCTCAAGGTCACGCTCGCGGAGGACCTCGCGATGGCCGACGCCATCCTGGCGCGGCGAAAGCTGGAGGAACCGGGGTGAGTCCGCGCGTCGGCCAGGGATACGACGTGCACGCCTTCGGCGAGGGCGACCATATCGTACTCGGCGGGGTACGGATCCCCCATGACCGGGGCGTGGTGGCACATTCGGACGGCGACGTGGTGATCCACGCGGTGTGCGACGCGCTTCTGGGTGCCGCCGCCCTGGGTGATCTCGGCAGCTACTTTCCGGACGACTCCGAGGTCTGGCGTGACGCCGATAGCCGGGTTCTGCTGCGCGAGGTGAGGGAGAAGATCTCCCGGGCCGGCTGGCATGTCGGGAACGTGGATATTACGGTCATCGCCCAGGGCCCGCGGCTTGCGCCGCATACTTCGGCCATGCGCGCCAACCTCGCCGCCGATCTGAAGGTCGCTTTGCCCTGCGTGAGCGTCAAGGCGACGACCACCGAGCGACTAGGCTTCGCTGGCAGGCGCGAGGGCATCGCGGCCCTGGCCGTGACCCTGGTGACCGGTAACGACGCGTGAGCTCCCCGCCGGGTTCGGACTGGCCCAGGGCGGGTGGCGAGCCGCCGGTGACGGCGCGCCTACGGGCGCTGCCGGAGGACTTCCGGGTGACCGAGCTGCCGTCGTTCGAGCCTGACGGCGTCGGCCAACACGTGCTGTTGCGGGTGCGCAAGACCGGCGTGAACACCGATTGGCTTGCCGGGCACCTCGCAGCGCTGATAGGCCTGCCGCGCCACGCGGTGGGCTATGCCGGGCGCAAGGACCGTCGCGCCGTCGCCGAGCAGTGGCTGTCGCTCGATCTCGCCGGCCGTCCGGAGCCGGACTGGCAGTCGCTGCGGTTGCCGGGGGTCGAGATCCTGGAAGCGGCACGGCACGGGCGCAAGCTGAGGACGGGGGCGTTGCTCGGCAACCGCTTCGAGCTCACCCTGCGCGACCTCCGCGGCGATGTCGACGGCTGTCGGAACCGCCTCGAGCGGGTTTCGACGCAGGGCGTGCCGAACTACTTCGGGCCGCAGCGCTTCGGCCGCGCCGGCGACAACGTCGCGCGGGCCCGCGCGATGTTCGGTGGCTGCCTGCGGGTGCGTGGTCGTGGGCTGCGCGGTATCCTTTTGTCGGCCGCGCGCAGCGCGATTTTCAACGCGGTGCTGGCCGAGCGCGTCCGACGCCGTGACTGGAACCGGGCATGCCCGGGTGACGTGCTGCAGCTCGCCGGCTCGCGCAGCTGGTTTATCCTGAACGCCCAGGAGGACGCGGAAGTCGCGCAACGGCGCTGTGTGGAAGGCGACGTGCATCCCACCGGGCCGCTTTGGGGCCGTGGCGATCCGCCGGCGGTGGCGGAGATCGGCCGCCTGGAACGCCGGGTCGCCGACAGTTTCCCGGAACTGGTTGCCGGCCTGGAGCGAACCGGCATGGCACATGCCCGGCGCAGCCTGCGGCTGGCGGTGAGAGAAATCGCCTGGGAAACCGACGGCACGAGCGCATACGTGGGATTCACCCTGCCGCCGGGAGGCTATGCGACGGTGGTGTTGCGGGAGCTGGTCGGTTCGCCCGGTGCGGATCCTGTCCCGGCACGGGCCTAGGGCGCGCGCAGGAGCACGTACACCGCCCCGGTGCCGCCGTCGGCGGGCCGGGCGGACACGAACGCGAGCACGTCGTCGCGGCGGCGCAACCACAGGTTGACCTTGCCCTTGAGCACCGGCCCGCGGTGTGCGGAGCGCAGCCCCTTGCCGTGGATAACGCGCACGCAGCGCGCGCCGGTCCCGGCGCATTCCCGCAGGAAGTCGGCCAGCGCGGCGTGCGCCTCGCGCACGGTCAGCCCGTGCAGGTCGAGCGCCGCCTGCAACGGATACTGCCCCCGCCGCAGGCGCCGCAGGACGCCCGGTCGCAGGCCCGGCCGTCCGTAGGAAAGCTCTTCGCCCGTCTCGACGTCTGCGTCGGTGGGTTCACACTCGCCCAGCTGACGGACCACCGCCCGTTCGTCGCGCCGCCGGAATTCGGCCCGGGGCGGCGGCGGAGGAGCACGGCGCTCGACCCGGTCGCCGGGCAGCACGCGGGCATCCCGGACCGCGCCGCGGAACAGCGCGGTGTCCTCGTCCGAGAGATCCGGCTCGGGCGGCATACGGGATTTGCTCGACATCTGCCGGCTCGCTTCGTGCTGCCCTGACTGAAGGGTGCGAAAATGGTCGCGGTTTGTCCAGTGGCGCGGCGCCGGGATGACCGGGGAAGGCAGGTGGCGCCGGTCATGGGCGCGGCCGGTCGTACAGGGTATATTGTCCCGGGCCCGCGGGCCCGGGACGTTTACGCGGCGTCCCTGCGATCGAGGTGACAAGTGCGGATTCTTCTGACCAACGACGACGGCTGTCACGCGGAAGGCCTTCAGACGCTCAGGCGCGCGCTGGCCCGGATCGCCGAGGTGGTGGTGGTGGCACCGGACCGCAACCGCAGCGGTGCCAGCAACTCGCTGACGCTGGACCGGCCGCTGCGCATCCAGCGCCACGAGGCGGACATGTACTGCGTGGACGGAACGCCGACGGACTCGGTGCACGTGGCGATCACCGGGCTGCTGGAGACCGATCCCGATATGGTGGTCTCGGGGATCAATGCCGGCTCTAACATGGGCGACGACGTGCTGTATTCGGGCACGGTCGCCGGCGCCACCGAGGGGCGCTTCCTGGGGCTGCCCGCGATCGCGGTGTCGCTCGCGGGCGACGAGCCCGTGTTCTTTGAGACCGCCGCCCGGGTTGCAGTGGATCTGGTCGGGCGGTTGCGGCGGGATCCGCTGCCGGCCGACACCATCCTCAACGTCAACGTTCCCGACCGGACCTGGGACGAGTTGCGCGGTTATGCCGCCACGCGCCTGGGTCGTCGTCATCGCGCGGAACGGTTGACCCGCGCCACCGATCCCCGCGGGCGGCAGGTCTACTGGATCGGTCCGGCCGGCCAAGAGGCGGACGCGGGGCCGGGCACCGACTTCCACGCCGTCTCGGCCGGGATGGTCTCGATCACGCCGGTGCACCTGGATCTCACGCGCTACGAGGCCCTGGAGAAGGTCGCCGGCTGGCTGGACGGGCATTCGCAGTGAACGACAGGAAGCTGCTCGGAATCGGCATGACCTCCCGGCGAACCCGCGAGCGCCTGGCCGCGCGCCTGGAGGAGCGGGGCATTCGCGACCAGCGGGTGCTCGATCTGATCCGGCACATGCCGCGCCACCTGTTCGTGGACGAGGCGCTGGCGAGTCGTGCGTACGAGGATACCGCGCTGCCCATCGGCTTCGGCCAGACTATCTCCCAGCCCTTCGTCATCGCCCGTATGACCGAGGCGGTGCTCGCCGGTGGGCCCCTGCGCCGGGTCCTGGAGGTGGGGACCGGCTCGGGCTACCAGACCGCGATACTTGCCCAACTGGCGGAGAGCGTGTTCACCGTGGAGCGTATCGGCGGCTTGTTGCACCGGGCTCGCCGGCGGCTGCGCCACTACGGCATCCGCAACGTGCGCTTCGGCCACAGCGACGGCGTCTGGGGCTGGCCCGAGGAGGGGCCGTTCGACGGCATCCTGGTCACCGCCGCGCCCCGCTACGTGCCGGAAGCGCTGGTGGACCAGCTCGCCTCGGACGGCCGCATGGTGCTTCCGCTGGGCCCACCGGGGGAGCAGAACCTGGTCCTGGCGCAGCGCAGGGACGATGAGGTCGAGCAGCAGGTTCTGGATAGGGTGAGCTTCGTCCCCCTGCGCGCGGGAGAAGAGTGATGGCGAGGCCTCGCAGGCAGGCGGCCGAGGCCGGGAGGCTGCGCGGGGAGCCGCGCCGTCACAGTCGCCGGGACTAGCTGTGGCGTGGCGGCGGTCGCCAACCCGGATTCGGTGTCTGGTCCTGCTGCTGCCGGCGGTCCTGCTGCTCGCGGGCTGTGCCGGGGCGCTCAACTGGCAACCCCAGGCCCACCGCGTGCGCAAGGGCGAGACGCTCTACTCCATCGCCTGGGAATACGGCCTTGACTGGCGCAAGCTGGCGCGCTGGAACCACCTTTCGGATCCCTCGACGATCTATCCGGGAGAGAAGATCCGCTTGAGTCCAGCCCACGGTGGCAGGACCGGATGGCATCCCGAGCGGGCGCCGGGGAGCACACCGCCGGCGCGCACCGCGTCGCGCGTATCACCGAAGCCGTCGTCTGCCTCGCATCCCGCCCGCCTGCCCAGCGAACAGGCCGGCCAGGCGCCGGCGGCGGCCGATTCGATCCACTGGCAATGGCCGGTCAAGGGCAAGATCGTTGAGGGTTTCCACCTGGGTACGCGCGGCAACAAGGGTGTTGACATCGGCGGCTACGTGGGTGAAGCGGTGCACGCGGCCGCTTCCGGAAAGGTGGTGTACAGCGGCAGTGGACTTGTCGGATACGGGAAGCTTATTATCGTGAAACACACCAGCGATGTGCTGAGTGCGTACGCGTATAACAGGAGGTTGTACGTGCAGGAAGGGGACAGGGTCAGCGCGGGGCAGACGATCGCCGATATGGGCAAGGGTACGGACGGCAGGCCCATGCTGCATTTCGAAATCCGTGTCGGCGGCAATCCCGTGAATCCGGTGCGACTGTTGCCGGGAACGTGACAGCCACCGGAGCTGTGTGCAACCCGTCTCCGCGTAGACATCCCGGCGTATGGGGATGAGCCCCAAAGGAGTAGCGGGTATGAGTGCGCGATGGCGTGCCCATTCGGACAGGGATCCCGTCCTGGATGGCCGGGCTTTTGTGGCTGTGGCAGGGGACGCCGAACCCACCGGTGATCTCGCCCCGGTCGAGTCCGAAGTCGACGGCGGCGTCCAGGCTTCGAGTGACGATACAAGCGACATCACCCCCTCCCGGCAACACTGGGATCCCGATCCCGACGTCCAGATGGACGCCACCCGGCTGTATCTCAACGAGATCGGCTTCTCGCCGCTGCTGACCGCCGAGGAGGAAGTCCGGTTCGCGCGCCTGGCACAGCACGGGGACCCTGCAGCGCGCCGCCGGATGATCGAGAGCAACCTGCGTCTGGTGGTGAAGATTGCGCGTCGCTACATGAGCCGGGGGCTGCCGTTGCTCGACCTGATCGAGGAGGGCAATCTTGGCCTGATCCATGCGGTGGAGAAGTTCAATCCGGAACTGGGCTATCGCTTTTCCACCTACGCCACCTGGTGGATCCGCCAGACCATCGAACGGGCCCTGATGAACCAGACCCGGACCATCCGCCTGCCGATCCACGTGATCAAGGAGATCAACGTGTACTTGCGCACGGCGCGGCAGCTGGCGCAGAAGGTCAACCACAATCCCAGCGCCGAAGAGATCGCACAGCAGCTCAGGCGGCCGGTCGCCGACATCAAGCGCGCCTTGGGGCTCAACGAGCGGACTGCCTCCATCGACGCGAGCATAAGCAAGGACGACGATCGGGCGGTTCTGGACGCGATCCCGGACGAGAACTGCCAGGACCCGTCCGAGAGGCTGCAGGACGACGACCTTCAGGCGGTGCTGGACGGATGGCTGCTGCGACTGAACCCGAAGCAGCGCGAGGTGCTCGAGCGACGCTTTGGGTTGCACGGTTTCGAGAAGCAGACGCTGGAGCAGGTCGGGCGCGAGATCGGTCTGACCCGGGAGCGGGTACGCCAGATCCAGGTCGACGCCCTGGCGCGGCTGCGGCGCATCATGGAGACTGAGGGCCTGAACCAGGAGGCGCTGTTGAGCCCCTGAGCCGGAACACCCGCGGGGCCGCGCGACCGCTCGCGCGGTCCCCGCTCGTGCACTGCGCCGGACACCGGCCTCAGTTGCGCGGGGGAATCAGGAGCGCGGCGGCCACCGGACGGTCCTCCGCCATGAGGATATTGTATGTCCGGCACGCGGCGTTGGTGGTCATGACCTCCACCCCGATGTGACGCTCGTACAGTGCCCGCAGCAGACGCGGATGGGGGAAGCGGTGGCTCTCGCCGGTCCCCAGTACCACCACGTCCGGGTCAAACTCGGCCACGCGCTGCATGTCCTCCGCGGTCAAGTCCTCGAAACTGGCCGGGCGCCAGTCCTCGATCAGGCTGTCCGGCGTGACGATCAGGCTTCGCTGGTAGGTGGCCTCGTTGATGCGCACCTCGCCGGGTGCGTAACCGCGTATGTAATTGCCCTGAACGGGAATATCCTGCTCTATCTTCATGTCCCCCAACATAGTGCAAGCGGCACCAGATGTACAAGCGGGCCGGACCGCTCCGATTGACAGCGAGGCCCCGGCTGGGTAGGTTTGCCTGTTTCCGCCCGGAGGATGCGGGAGGCGCTGCAGCGCCGCGATGTGGGCGTGAAGCGAAGCGGCCCGCGCCCGGAGAGCGCCGCGCAGGCGTCCGCCGGCCCGGTGGGTCGAGCGGCGCCGGCGACCGCAGCACAGCGACCGAGTAGACCGAATTGATAGAAGAATTTCCACGCATCAAGCGCCTGCCTCCGTACGTATTCAACATCGTCAACGAGCTCAAGGCCGCGGCGCGTGCGCGAGGCGAGGACATCGTCGATTTCGGCATGGGCAACCCGGACCAGCCCACGCCCCGGCACATCGTCGACAAGCTGGTCGAGGCCGCCCAGCGTGGAGATACGCACCGCTACTCCCAATCCCGGGGAATCAAGCGCCTGCGGCGCGCGATCTGCAACTGGTACCGGAGCCGCTACCAGGTGGAGCTGGATCCGGAGAGCCAGGCCATCGTGACCATCGGCTCGAAGGAGGGGCTCGCGCACCTGGCACTGGCGACGGTCGGCCCGGGCGATGCCGTGCTGGTGCCGAACCCGGCTTATCCGGTGCATCCCTACGGCTTCGTTATCGCCGGTGCGGACATCCGGCACGTGCCGATGGTGCCGGACGGGGATTTCTTCGCCGAGCTGGAAAAGGCGATCCGGGACTCGTGGCCGATGCCCAAAATGCTGGTGCTCAACTTCCCGGCCAACCCCACCGCGCACTGCGTCGAGCTGGACTTCTTTCGCAAGGTGGTGGAGATCGCCCGCGAGCACCAGATCTGGGTGATCCACGATTTGGCCTACGCCGACCTGTGTTTCGACGGCTACACGGCGCCCTCGATCCTCCAGGTGCCCGGCGCGACGGAGGTGGCGGTGGAGTCCTACACCCTGTCCAAGAGCTACAACATGCCGGGTTGGCGGGTCGGATTCCTGTGCGGCAATGAGCGGCTGATCGGCGCGCTGGCGCGGATGAAGTCCTACCTGGATTACGGCATCTTTACCCCGGTCCAGGTGGCTGCCATTTCCGCTCTGGAGGGGCCCCAGGACTGCGTTGCCCGGACCCGCGAAACCTACCGTCGGCGCCGCGACGTACTGTGCGACGGACTGGCGCGTGCAGGCTGGGAAGTGGAGCGGCCCAGGGCTACGATGTTCGTGTGGGCGCCGGTCCCGGAGTCCTTCCGGGAAATGGGCTCGCTGGAGTTCAGCAAGGTGCTTCTGCGCGAGGCGAAGGTGGCGGTGTCACCGGGGATCGGCTTCGGCCAGTACGGCGACGACCATGTCCGGTTCAGCCTGATCGAGAACGAACACCGTACCCGGCAGGCCGTGCGCGGGATCAAGCGCATGCTGCGGAACCACTGAATCCCGATTGCCAGGAGCCGGCACTTGGAAGAGGTGAAGATCGGCCTGCTTGGCCTGGGGACCGTGGGAAGCGGTACGGTCAACCTGCTGAGCAGCAGCGCGGGCGAAATCCACCGGCGGCTGGGGCGCCGGGTGGCGGTGACGCGCGCCTGTGTCAAGGACCTGACCCGGCACCGCGATTGCGACGTTGCCGGGATCGCGCTGACCCGGGACCCCTATGAGGTGATCCGCGACCCGGGGATCTCCATCGTGCTGGAGCTGATGGGGGGATACGAGCCTGCCCGCCAACTGGTGCTCGCCGCCATCGAGGCGGGCAAGCACGTGGTTACCGCGAACAAGGCGCTGATCGCCAAGTACGGCAACGAGATCTTCGAGGCGGCCCACCGGCGCGGCGTTATGGTGAGCTACGAGGCCGCGGTAGCGGGCGGCATCCCGATCATCAAGGCGGTTCGCGAAAGCCTGGCGGGCAACCGGATCCAGTGGGTCGCCGGCATCGTCAACGGCACGGCAAACTTCATCCTGACCCAGATGCGCGACGAGGGGGCGTCGTTCGAGGATGCGCTCGCCGACGCCCAGCGGCTGGGCTACGCGGAGGCCGACCCCACCTTCGATGTCGAGGGCATCGATGCCGCGCACAAACTGACCATCCTGGCCTCAATCTCCTTCGGCATCCCGCTGCAGTTCGACCGCGTCTACACCGAGGGCATCAGCGGTATCGGGCGCGAGGACATCGCGTACGCGGAGGAACTCGGCTACAGCATCAAGCACCTGGCGATCACGCAGCGCACGGAGGATGGTATCGAGCTTAGGGTGCATCCGACGCTAATGCCCCGGCGACGGCTGATCGCCAATGTCGACGGCGTGATGAATGCGGTGCTGGTGTACGGTGACGCGGTTGGCCACACCATGTACTTCGGCGCCGGCGCGGGCGCGGAGCCCACCGCCTCGGCCGTGGTCGCGGACGTGCTCGACCAGGTCCGCTCGCTGCACGTGGAGGTGGTGAACCGGGTGCCGGATCTCGCCTTCCGGGCGGAAGCGATATCCGAGGAAGAGCAGGTGCTGCCGATGGAGGCGATTACCACGGCCTACTATCTGCGCCTGCCGGTAGAGGACAGTCCCGGGGTCATGGCTGACATCACGCGGATCCTGGCGGATCTGGGCATCAGCCTGGAGGCGATCCTGCAGAAGGAGCCCGAGCCCGACCAGGACAGCGTTCCGATCATTATGCTGACCTATCGTATCCAGGAACGCCAGATGAACGAGGCGCTGCGCCGGATTGCACGCCTGGACGCCGTTCATGGCAAAATCACCCGCATCCGGCTGGAACACTTCGACGCCTGAAGGGACTCCGGCCGCCCCGTTCACAGAGGATCCCCATGCCGCAGCGCAGCCGTTACACCGGACTCATCGAGCGCTATCGCACTCGCCTGCCCATCGCTGAAGGCACCGTGCCGGTCAGCCTGGGCGAAGGCGACACCCCGTTGATCCGGCTGCGAAACATCCCGCACGACATCGGGCGCGAGGTGGATCTGTACGTCAAGTTCGAGGGCCTCAACCCGACCGGCTCGTTCAAGGACCGGGGCATGACGGTCGCGGTGACCCGCGCCGTTGAGGAGGGCAGCAAGGCCATCATCTGCGCTTCCACGGGCAACACTTCAGCCTCCGCGGCGGCCTATGCCGCGCGCGCGGGGCTGACCGCGTTCGTGCTGATCCCGGACGGCAAGATCGCCATGGGCAAGCTGGCGCAGGCCATGATGCACGGTGCCGTGGTGCTACAGATCCGCGGCAACTTCGACGACGGCATGCGGCTGGTCAAGGAAGTCGCCACGCAAGCGCCGGTGACCATCGTGAACTCGATCAACCCCTACCGCCTGCAGGGTCAGAAGACGGCGGCCTTTGAGATCGTCGAGGAGCTCGGCGGGGTTCCCGACTACCACTGCCTGCCGGTGGGCAATGCCGGCAATATCACCGCGTACTGGATCGGCTATTCGGAGTGCTCCACCGAGCCCGGCGCGGTAACCACGGAGGCCTGCGCCTTCTGTGGCGGAGAGTGCCGGTTTCTCCAGTCGCCGCTGGCCACCCGCCGCCCCGTGATGCTCGGCTACCAGGCGAGTGGCAGCGCGCCGTTCCTGCGCGGTGCGATGGTCGACCAGCCCGAGACCGTGGCCACGGCGATCCGCATCGGGCATCCACAGAGCTGGGCGCAGGCGTGGAAGGTGCACGAGGAGTCGGGGGGCTGGTTCGCCGAGTTCTCCGATGAGGAGATCCTGGCGGCGCAGAGAATGCTCAGCAGTCGCGAGGGCGTGTTCTGCGAGCCGGCATCCGCGACCTCGCTGGCGGGGGCCCTGCGCGACATCCGGGAGGGCCGCATCCCCGAGGGCAGCACGGTCGTGTGCACGCTCACCGGCCACGGGCTGAAGGATCCGGACATCGCGATCGAGCAATGTCGCGGCTGCATCCAGGATATCGATGCCGATCTCGACGCGGTCAAGGGCGCGATTCTCGGGCGCCTGGCCTGACGGGCTGGCAGGCGCCCGCGTCGGGGGAGCCGTGGCGCCGCGCGCAGCCATCGAATTCCCGCGAGCAGGAGGCACCGAGTAGATGCGACGTGAGCTCACCCTGCTGGTGCCGGGCCTGTTCGGCCCGCTGCCCGGGGTACCGGCGGATCAGCTGGTCCCCGGTGAGCCGCTGCCGGGACTGGAGGGTCTGCTGGCGCGTGCGCCGGCGCGCGTTTTTCCCGCGCGCAGCCCGGAGCGCGCCCTGCTGCGGCTGTTCGGCTGCGACCCGGAAGCGGCCGGGGTGGCCGCTACCAGCTATCTGGGTGATACGGGCCACTCGCCGGAAGGACCGCTGCTGCGCGCCGATCCCGTCTACATGCGTGCTGCCACCGGCGCCCTGATGCAGTTCGACGGTTCCGGGCTCGGCCTGGAGCAGAGCGAGGCAGATGCGCTTGTGGCGGCCTGCAACGAGCTGCTGGAAGGGGACGGAGCCCAGCTGAGCGCCCCGGCCCCCCATCGCTGGTATCTCCACCTCAAACGCCTGCCGCGCGTGCGTACCCGGCCGCTGTCGGAGACGCGGGGCGTCGATCTCACGCGACTGATGCCGACGGGGGAGGAGGGCGCCTTCCTGCGTGGACTGCTCACCGAGCTGCAGATGGTGCTCACGGACCACCGCGTCAATCGCGAGCGCGAGCGGGCCGGGCGCCCCGCGGCCAACTCCCTGTGGCTGTGGGGCGAGGGCGACGACCCGCAGCCGGAGGTTCATTGCTGGAACAGCGTATGCAGCGAGGACCCCCTCGCGCGCGGCCTGGCCGTGCGCGCCCGGGTCCCGGCACGCCGGCTGCCGGACGACGCCGGCCCGGTACTCGCCGCCACGACGACCGGGCCGGAGCTGGTGATGCTGGATCAGGCGTGGCAGGTGGTGCAGTACGGCGACCCGCGCGAGTGGATGCAGGTCCTGCAGGCGCTGGAGCGGTCCTGGTTCCGCCCGGTGTGGCAGGCGCTTCGGCGGCGGCAGCTCGGGCGCGTGCATGTGCTGCCGCTCGACGGTCGCGCGTACCGCGCCGGACGTGCGGACCGCTGGCGTCTGTGGCGGCCCCGGCGAAGCGTCGCGCGCCTGGCGGGCGCCACGTGACCCGGGTGCGTATCCAACGTCGGCCTGCAGGGGCGAGGGGCCGGCTCCCCGCCGACATGCCGCCGGTGCTGCGCCGGGTATACACGGCTCGTGGCATCGCTGATCCGGCAGAGCTCGAATACCGGCTCGAGAATCTGCACCACATGCGCAGCCTGGGTGGGCTGGACGCGGCCGTGGATCTGCTCGCGGCTGCGGTCACCGAGGGGCAACGGGTCCTGATCGTGGGTGATTTCGATGCCGACGGCGCCACCAGCAGTACGGTGGCGCTGCGCGCCCTGCGGGCCATGGGGCTGGAGCGGGTCGGTTACCTGGTGCCGAACCGCTTCGAGTACGGCTACGGTCTCAGTCCGGAGATCGTCGAAGTGGCGGCGCGCGAGTCCCCGGACGTCATCGTCACGGTGGACAACGGCGTCTCGAGCGTGGCCGGGGTGGTGTCGGCCCGGCAACACGGCATCCGGGTACTGGTGACCGACCACCACCTGCCGGGCGAGACCCTGCCGGCCGCTGACGCGATGGTGAATCCGAACCTGCGCGGCGACCCGTTTCCCAGCAAGCACCTTGCCGGTGTAGGCGTGATCTTCTATGTGATGCTGGCGCTGCGCGCCCGCCTGCAACGGGATGGCTGGCTGGACGGGCGCCGGCGCGAGGTTCCCAACATGGCCGACCTGCTCGACCTGGTTGCCCTGGGCACGGTGGCCGACGTCGTACCCCTGGACCGGAATAACCGGGTGCTGGTCAGCCAGGGGCTGCGCCGGATCCGGGCGGGCCGGGCCTGTCCGGGGTTGCTTGCGCTGTTGCAAGCGGGGGGTCGGGATCCGGCCCGGGCGGTATCCGCAGACCTGGCTTTTGCCGCTGGACCGCGGCTCAACGCGGCGGGGCGGCTGGAGGACATGTCGCTTGGGATCGAGTGCCTGTGCAGCGATGATCCGGCGCGAGCGACCGATCTGGCCGCGCGCCTCGACGGGCTCAATCGGGAGCGACGGGAGATCGAGGGACGCATGCAGCAGGAGGCGCATGCCTACCTGGACGGGATGCGCCTGGACGACAGCCGGCTTCCGGTCGGCCTGTGCCTCTACGATCCGGCGTGGCACCAGGGTGTGGTGGGGATCCTGGCATCGCGAGTGAAGGAACGCGTGCAGCGGCCGGTGATCGCCTTCGCCCGCAGCCGCGACGGCGAGCTCAAGGGCTCCGCGCGGTCGGTTCCCGGGATGCACATGCGGGACGCGATCGGCGCGGTCGCGACGCGCCATCCCGAGCTGGTGGGACGGTTTGGCGGGCATGCCATGGCAGCCGGATTGAGTCTTGCGGAGGCGCACTACGAGCGATTCGCCCGTGCCTTCGACGAGGAGGCCCGCCGGCGACTGGACGACAATATCCTGGAACGCGTGATCCACAGCGACGGCGAGCTTTCCGGCGCCGAGCTGACCCTGGAGACGGCGCGTGTGCTGCGTGATGCCGGCCCGTGGGGACAGGGATTCCCCGAGCCCGTCTTTGACGGCGAGTTCGAGGTCCTGGAGCGCCGCGTGGTGGGCGAACGGCATCTCAAGCTGACCCTGGGCGCGGGGAACGGGACGCTTCGGCTGGACGCCATCGCCTTCAACCACGGGGAAACGTGGCTGCCGGAGGAGCGATCCCGGGTGCGTGCCGCCTACCGCCTGGACGTCAATGCTTTTCGCGCCCGGGAGCGGCTGCAGCTGATCGTGGAGCACCTCGAGCCGGTATGAGCGGGCCGGCGCAGGGCGGTATGGCAGCAGGCGCCGGCAGCGTGCCATGGCGTCCTACGGACCCGCCGCGATTCCCAGCATCAGATCCAGGTGTCCGAGGCTGCGCGCCAGCGGTTCGGCCGCGGAGAAGTCGCCGGCCGCCGGGTGAATGCGACCCCCGCCCGTTACCGGCGCGGCACGGCTGCCCCGGGATAGGGTCGCTCCCTGCCTACCGCGTGCCAGCTCGCGGCGGGCTCGTGTAGAATGCACCCTTTCCGCTCCCACGGCCTGCGAGAGGCAGCATGCTTGAGACCAACGCAATTCGCCAGAAGATCCGGGACATGCAGGGTCGCCTCGACGACCTCAGGAGGTATCTTTGACTACCCGGGAAAAGCGGAGCGCCTGACGGAAGTCGAACGTGAGCTGGAGCAGCCCGACGTCTGGAACGACCCGGAACGGGCACAGGCGTTGAGCAAGGAGCGCGCCCGCCTGGTCGAGACTGTCAGCATTCTGCGGGAATGCAGCAGCGGCCTCGACGACGCGGGAGAGCTGCTGGAGATGGCCGCACAGGAGGACGACGCGGGCGCGGTTCGCGAACTGGAGGGGGACGTCGAGCGGCTTGAGAAACGGCTGGCGGCGCTGGAATTCCAGCGCATGTTTTCCGGCGAGATGGACGAATCCAACGCCTTTCTGGACATCCAGGCGGGATCGGGCGGCACGGAAGCTCAGGACTGGGCTGAAATGCTGCTTCGCATGTACTTGCGCTGGTGCGAGCGACACGGCTTCCGCGCAGAGCTGATCGAGGTTTCCGAGGGCGAGATTGCCGGCATCAAGAGCGCCACGGTGCGCGTCGAGGGACCCTACGCCTACGGCTGGCTGCGCACCGAGACCGGGGTTCACCGCCTGGTGCGGAAATCCCCGTTCGACTCCGGAAACCGGCGGCATACCTCCTTCGCCGCCGTGTTCCTGTCGCCGGAAATCGACGACGATATCGACATCGACATCAACCCGGCGGACCTCAGGGTCGATGTCTACCGGGCGAGCGGTGCTGGTGGGCAGCACGTCAACACCACCGAGTCCGCGGTGCGGATCACGCACGAGCCGACCGGCATCGTGGTCCAGTGCCAGAATGATCGCTCCCAGCACAAGAACCGTGCGACGGCCATGAAGCAGCTGCGGGCCAAGCTGTTCGAACTCGAGCTGCAACAGCGGCGGGAGCGCGCCGAGGCCATGGAGGAGACCAAGGCAGACATCGGGTGGGGTAGCCAGATCCGGTCCTACGTGCTGGACCAGTCCCGTATCAAGGACCTGCGCACGGGGGTCGAGGTGGGGAATACCCAAGCCGTGCTGGACGGTGATCTGGACGGCTTCATCGAGGCCAGCCTGAAGCAGGGCGTGTGACCGGCACGGTGTCTCGCCCGATCAGAGGAGAACAGACACAGCGGCATGAGCCAGCAAGACGGACACGGAAGCGACGAGACCGGCCTGATCGCGCAGCGGCGGGCGAAGCTCCGCGAACTGCGCGCGGCGGGCCACGCCTATCCCAACGACTTCCGGCGGGACGCCCTTGCCGGCGAGCTGCACGAGGCCTACGACGAGCTCGATGAGGCCGAGCTCGAGGTGCGGGCGGTGCGCGTGCGGGTAGCCGGTCGGATGATGGCGAAGCGGATCATGGGCAAGGCAAGCTTTGCCCACCTGCAGGACATGAGCGGCCGGATCCAGCTTTTCCTGAAACGGGACGCCCTGCCGGACGGCGTGTACCGTACCTTCAAGAGCTGGGATATCGGGGACATCATCGGGGCCGAGGGCGTGCTGTTCAAGACCCGCACCGGGGAGCTCTCGGTGCGCGCGCAGCGCCTGGAGCTGCTGTCGAAATCACTGCGGCCGCTGCCGGAGAAGTTCCACGGACTGCAGGACCAGGAGACGCGCTACCGACAACGCTACCTGGACCTGATTGTCAACCCCGAGGTTCGGGAGGGCTTCCGGCTGCGCAGCCGGATCATCGAATACATCCGCGCGTTCCTCGCCTCCCGGGAGTTCCTCGAAGTCGAGACGCCCATGATGCAGCCACTCCCCGGCGGTGCGGCCGCACGCCCGTTCATCACTCACCACAACGCACTCGACATCGACCTGTACCTCAGGATCGCCCCGGAACTTTATCTCAAGCGGCTGGTGGTGGGCGGGTTCGAGCGGGTGTTCGAGATCAACCGCAACTTCCGGAACGAGGGTGTCTCCACCCGGCACAACCCCGAGTTCACCATGCTGGAGTTCTACCAGGCTTATGCCCGCCACGAGGACCTCATGGACCTCACCGAGGAACTGCTGCGGGGCATGGCGCGTCACCTGCTCGGGGCGACGGAGATCAGCTACCAGGGCCATATCTGCGACTTCTCCCGGGCATTCCCCCGGATCACGGTGCGGGAGGCGATGCTGTCCCGGAATCCGGAGCTGGATCCGGCCCGGATCGACGACCGCGAGCACCTGGCCGGCCGATGTGCCGCGCTGGGGCTCGAGGTGCGCCCTTCCTGGGGCCCGGGCAAGCTCCAGAGCGAGATCTACGAAAAGACGGTCGAGCCGCGACTGTCTGATCCCACGTTCGTGACCGAGTTCCCGACCGAGGTGTCACCCCTGGCCCGCCAGAGTGACCGGGACCCGGCCGTGACCGAGCGCTTCGAGCTGATCGTTGCGGGCCGGGAGATCGCCAACGGTTTCTCAGAGCTCAACGACCCGGACGAGCAGGCGCGTCGATTCCGGGAGCAGATGGCGCGGAAGGAGGCCGGGGACGAGGAGGCGATGGTCTACGATGCCGACTACGTGCGGGCCCTCGAATACGGCATGCCACCCGCAGCGGGCGAGGGGATCGGTATCGACCGGTTGGTGATGCTGCTCGCGGACGCGCCCTCGATCCGCGATGTCCTCCTGTTCCCGCTCATGCGGCCGCAGGGAGATCAGGAATAGAAATCCCGCGCAAACAATATCATGGGCGATATCGGTAAGATTGGTCTTGAGAAGGCTCAGCGCGCGTTGCCGGGACTTGCCCGCGGCCGGGGGATGGGGTAAAAACGTCGGCAGGGCAATTCGCGGGGGGAATGGCGATGTCGGGGCAGATCCGGAGCCAGGTCCAGGGCGGGACTGATGCGCCGTTGATTGAACGCACCATCGGCGAGCAGCTCGATGTCACGGTAGGACGCTGGGGCAAGCGCCCGGCGCTGGTATCGGTCCACCAGGGGATTCGCTGGACCTGGGCCGAGCTGGCCGAACAGGTGGACGGCTTCGCGGCCGGCATGCGCGCCCTGGGCCTGGGCCGCGGCGACCGTGTCGGCATCTGGGCGCACAACAGCTGGGAGTGGCTGGTGACCCAGCTGGCAACGGCACGACTGGGCATCATTCTGGTCAACATCAACCCGGCGTATCGTGCGGCCGAACTCACCTATGCGCTGAACAAGGTCGGCTGCAAGGCCCTGATTGCGATGGCCGCGTACCGCAGCAGCGACTATGTGGCGATGCTGCGGGAGGTGGCGCCCGAGCTGGCTGACTGCGAGCCCGGCGCGCTGGCGGCCGCCCGCGTCCCGGAGCTGCGGCTGGTAGTCCGCCTGGGCGAGGAGCGCAGCCCGGGCATGCTGAATTTCGGCGACATCCCCGGCCACGCCGGCGCCGGGGATCACCGGGCGCTGCCGGAGATCGGCGCCGCACTCGACCGCAACGATCCGGTTAATATCCAGTTCACCAGCGGCACCACGGGCCGCCCCAAGGGCGCGACCCTCAGCCACCGCAATATCCTCAACAACGGCCACTTCGTCGGCGAGGCAATCCGTCTGGGCGAGGACGACCGGCTGTGCGTGCCGGTGCCCCTGTACCATTGCTTCGGCATGGTTATGGGGAACCTGGCCTGCCTGACCCACGGTGCCTGCATCGTCTATCCTGCGCCGGCCTTCAACCCGGCAAGCGTGCTCGAGGCCGTCCAGGGCGAGCGCTGCACCGGGCTCTATGGGGTGCCCACCATGTTCATCGGCGAGATGGCCGAGCCGGCGTTCCCGGAGACCGAGCTGTCCTCCCTGCGCACGGGAATCATGGCCGGGTCGCCCTGCCCGATGGAGGTGATGCGGCGCGTCATCGACGAGATGCACATGGAACAGGTCACGATTGCCTACGGCATGACCGAGACCAGCCCGGTCAGCTTCCAGACTTCGCCGGACGATGCCCTGGAGCAGCGCGTCTCAACCGTCGGCAGGATCCAGCCGCACCTAGAGGCGAAGGTGGTCGACTCGGACGGCGGGGTGGTTGCTCCCGGCGTGCCGGGGGAGCTGTGCACCCGCGGCTACAGCGTGATGCAGGGCTACTGGGACGACCCCGAGCGGACCCGGGAGGTGATCGACGGCGACGGCTGGATGCACACCGGGGACCTCGCGACGCTGGACGCGGATGGCTACTGCCGCATCGTCGGCCGCATCAAGGACATGGTCATCCGCGGCGGCGAGAACATCTACCCCCGGGAAGTCGAGGAGTTGCTGTATGGGCACCCGGCCGTGGAGGACGTGCAGGTGGTGGGTGTGCCGGACCCGAAGTACGGCGAGGAGCTGTGCGCCTGGATCCGCCTCAAGCCGGGTGAGAGCGCCACGGAGGAAGACATCCGGGAGTACGCCCGCGGCCGCATCGCGCACCACAAGATTCCGCGCTACATCCGCTTCGTCGAGGAGTTCCCGCTCACCGTGACCGGCAAGGTGCGCAAGTTCATCATCCGGGAGCGGATGATCGAGGAGCTGCGCCTCGAGCAGCACTGACCTCAGCTGCGCGTTTCCCGCTCCGCCAGCAGCTGGCGGAGGTCGGGGTTGATCGCGCCGGCGCTGTCGTCCTGCTGCGCCAGCAGCCTGGCACGGTAATCGCCTGCCGCGACCAGTGCTGGGAGTCGTCACAGCCGGTGAGCGGCACGGCGACCGCGAGGACGGTGGGGGAGAACTCGTACGGCGCGACCGGCCCGGCGAGACTCGGCATGTCGGAGTCCCGCGGACTCAGTCGCTGCCCGGTCCGGCGGCCGCCGCGGGCCCGTCGTCGACGGAGTACGGCAGTGCCCCGAGCACAAGGCCTGGCCCACGGGGGCCGTCCAGGCGCAGCTTGCCGCGGGAGGCCGCGTCGATCTCGATCACGGCGAGCAGTTCGCAGCCGCTGTCCGGGTGCGGGCTTGCCTCCACCACCACGCCGACGGCCTGGTCGCCTTCCGCGTGGATGGGATCACCGGGAGCCGGCACGCTGTCGGAGCCCAGGTGGGCGCGGTACATGCGGCGCTTGACCCGGCCGCGGGAGCGCACCCGGGCGACGACCTCCTGCCCCGGATAACAGCCCTTGCGAAAGCTCACCCCGCCGATGCGGTCCAGGTTGACCATCTGGGGCAGGAACAGACCGCTGGTGCGAGCGTATACCACCGGCAGCCCGCTGATGATCTCCAGCAGCTGCCAGGCGTCGCTCCCGACAGGGGCGCAGCGTACGTTGAGTCGTTGCCACAGGCGCCGCATCGGCTCAAGGCGCTCGCCCGCGACCTCGAAGCGCGGCTGGGGGCCCGGCAGGCGGATGACGCTGGCGTCGTCGTGACTCGCCACCATCCAGGGCTCAGCGGGCACGGAGCGGCCCAGGCTCTCCTCCAGCTCGTCATCCGCCCCGGGACCGGACACCCCGATCCGGATGATGCTGTCGGAGGCATCCTCCAGGGTCACGCGGGCCCGGAGGACGAATTTGTGCAGGCGTTCCAGCAGCGCATCCACCTGGTCCCGCGGCAGCTCGAGGGCCCACCGGTCGTCGCGCCGGAAGATACGCAGGGTGGCCAGGAGCCGCCCCTTGGGGTCGCAGTAGCCCGCGACCGTGGCCCGGCCGGCGTCAATCCCCCGCAGGTCGGCCGTTAGCTGGCCCTGCAGGAATGCCGCGGCGTCGTCCCCGTGCACCCCCACCAGGCCGAAGTGGGACAGGTCGGCGAAGACGACCCCGGTGGTCGCCACCTGGCGCTCCCGCTCCGGAGCGCCGAAATGCGCCACGGCGCCGTCGTCGAGCTCGGCACCGGCGTCCACCAGGAACTGTTTCCATTCGGGCTTCATCGCGGAACTCATCTGTCGGAAGGCGGAACAGGCGGCTGACATCATAGGCGAGGCGAACCTCCGTGTCAGCACTGCCCGGCACCAGTGCGGCGCGGTCCTGTGGCCGGTCCGCCGCGTGCCCCGGAGCTCGTCCCACGGCAGGCCTCGCTTGCGTGGATGCCGCCGAATGCAGTATAAACGGGCCTCCCGAGGCAGGACGAATACCATGCACGAGCGCGAATCAGAGCAGTCGACCGAGCCGCGCGACCGGCCCGACCCCGTGCCCGTCCGGCAGCCGCCGCAGCGCCCGCGCGAGATCGGTGGTCCCCGCGGACCGGAGCCGACCCGCTACGGCGACTGGGAGAAGAACGGCCGCTGCAGCGACTTCTGAGCCGGCGGCGCTGGTGCCGGCCGCAGCGCGCCGGAGGCACGGTGCCCGGCCGGGGCCCGCTGTCTGCACTGCCAGCATCTCCGCCTGCCCGCGGGTGTCCCGGCGCCGTTTGCGGGCGTGCCACCGGTGCACGGGCACCGCCAGACCAAGGAACAAGAGGTGAAAGCGTATGCAAGATGATTCACGGCCTCTGTCACCCCATCTGCAGATCTACCGACCCCAGCTCACCTCGGTCCTGTCCATCTCGCATCGTGCCAGCGGCGTCTTCCTCGCGCTCGGCACCCTGGCCCTGGTCTACTGGTTCGCCGCGATGGCCTCCGGTCCCGAGGTCTTTGCGCAGGCTCAGATGATCGCCGGCGCGTGGTACGGACAGGTGCTGCTGGTGCTCTGGACGTTCTCGCTCTTCTATCACCTGTGCAACGGTATCCGGCACCTGTTCTGGGATGCCGGCTACGGGTTCGAGATCCGGCACGCCTATGCCACCGGCTACGTCGTCCTGGTCGCAGCCGCGGTACTGACCGCCGGGACCTGGGTGCTGGCGCTGGCGGGAGGGCAATGATGGATTACCGCAGTCCCATATCCCGGGCGCGCGGCCTCGGCTCGGCGAAGGAGGGCGCCGCCCACTGGTGGATGCAGCGGCTCACCGCCGCGGCGCTGGTACCTCTGCTGCTGTGGTTCGTGGCATCGCTGATCGGATTGACCGGCGCCGGCTACGACGACGCCGTCGCTTGGGTCTCCACCCCTTGGATCACCGTGCTCCTGATCGCCACCATCGCCGTGGTGTTCCATCACGCCCAGCTGGGGCTGCAGGTGGTGCTGGAGGACTACGTACATAGCGAATGGCTGAAGGTCTTGAGCATTGCGCTGGTCAAGTTTGCCGCCGTGTTGCTGGCCATCGGCGGAATCTACTCGGTCCTGCGCGTCGCCTTCGGAGGCTAGTTAATGTCCAAAGCGTACGAAATCGTGGAACACAAGTACGACGTGATCGTGGTCGGCGCCGGCGGCGCGGGCCTGCGTGCCACGCTGGGCATGGCGGAGAGGGGGCTGAGCACCGCCTGCGTCACCAAGGTGTTTCCCACCCGCAGTCACACGGTCGCCGCTCAGGGCGGCATGAGCGCCTCTCTCGGCAACATGGGCGAGGACGACTGGCGCTGGCACATGTACGACACCGTCAAGGGCTCCGACTGGCTCGGCGATCAGGACGCGATCGAATACATGTGCCGGGAAGCGGTGCCGGCTGTGGTGGAGCTGGAGCACTACGGGGTGCCGTTCTCACGCACCGAGGAGGGGCGCATCTACCAGCGTCCGTTCGGCGGCATGACGACGCGCTTCGGCGAGGGTACGGCGCAGCGAACCTGTGCCGCCGCCGACCGCACCGGCCACGCGATCCTGCACACGCTCTACCAGCAGGCCTTGCGCAACCGGGCGGAGTTCTTCATCGAGTACTTTGCGCTCGATCTGCTGATGGACGAGGATGGCGTCTGTCGCGGCCTGCTGGCCTGGAACCTGGCCGACGGCACTATTCATCGCTTCCGCGGCCATGCGGTGGTGCTTGCCACCGGCGGCTACGGGCGCACCTATTTCTCGTGCACTTCGGCGCACACCTGCACCGGTGACGGCAACGGCATGGTGCTGCGCGCGGGACTGCCGCTGCAGGACATGGAGTTCGTCCAGTTCCATCCCACCGGGGTGTACGGCGCCGGCTGCCTGATCACCGAGGGAGTGCGTGGCGAGGGCGGCTATCTGACCAACAGTGAGGGCGAGCGCTTCATGGAGCGCTATGCGCCCAACGCCAAGGATCTCGCCTCTCGCGACGTGGTCAGCCGCGCCATGACCATCGAGATCCGCGAGGGGCGCGGGGTCGGGCCCGAGCAGGACCACATCCACCTGCATTTGGAGCATCTGGGCCCGGAGGTGATCCACGACCGTCTGCCAGGTATTGCCGAGACCGCGCGCATCTTTTCGGGCGTGGACGTGACGCGTGACCCTATCCCGGTCCTGCCGACGGTGCACTACAACATGGGGGGTATCCCGAGCAACCACCACGGCGAGGTGCTGACCGTGAAGGACGGCGAGGAGCAGGTCGTGCCCGGCCTGTTCGCCGTGGGCGAGGCGGCCAGCGTGTCGGTGCACGGGGCCAACCGGCTGGGCTCGAACTCACTGCTGGACATCGTGGTGTTCGGTCGCGCGGCCTCGCTGCGCTGCGCCGAACTCATCGCCCCGGGCAAGCCGCACCCGCCGCTGCCCGACGACCCCGGCGACCGGGCCCTGGAGCGCTTCGACCGCCTGCGGCACGCCAACGGCGAGAACCCGACCGCGGGAATCCGCCGCGAAATGCAGCAGGTGATGCAGCGGGACGCGGCGGTCTTCCGTACCGGCGAGACCCTGACCCAGGGCTGCAGCAACCTCGACCAGGTCCTGGCCAGCTTCGACGGCGTGCATGTCACGGACCGATCCATGACCTGGAACACCGACTTGGTGGAAACGCTGGAGCTCGCCAACCTGCTCGGCTGCGCGGCGGTGACCATTCACTCGGCGGCCAACCGCACCGAGAGCCGCGGGGCGCACGCCCGCGAGGACTACCCTGATCGGGACGACGAGAACTGGATGAAGCACACGCTGTCCTGGCTGCGCGATGGCGCGGTCGCCTTCGAGTATCGGCCGGTGCACATGTTCACGCTGACCGACGAGGTTGAGGTCATACCGCCCAAGGCCCGGGTGTACTGACACGGGCCGGGCACGGGCGAACGAATCGAGACGAACACGCCGCCGGCCACGACCGGCGGCAGTCCAGGAGTGAACCATGGCGGACTTTACGCTTCCCGCGAATTCCAGGATTCGGAAGGGCCGGACCCATACGGCGCCGAAGGGCGCCCGGAACATTCGCCGCTTCCGGGTCTACCGCTACGACCCCGACAGCGGCGAGAATCCGCGCCAGGACACCTTCGAGGTCGACCTCGACAACTGCGGGCCGATGGTTCTGGACGCGTTGCTGAAGATCAAGAACGAGCTCGATCCCACCCTGACGCTGAGGCGTTCCTGCCGCGAGGGAATCTGCGGCTCGTGCGCCATGAACATCGACGGTGTGAATACCTTGGCGTGCACCTGCGCCATCGGCGACATCAAGGGCGACGTGAAGATCTACCCCCTGCCACACATGCGGGTGCACAAGGACCTGGTTCCGGACCTGGCCAACTTCTATGCGCAGTACGCGTCGATCGAGCCGTGGATGAAGACCTATTCGGCGACCCCGCCGGATCGCGAGCGGCTGCAGTCGCGCGACGACCGGGAGAAATTGGATGGCCTGTATGAGTGCATCCTGTGCGCCTGCTGTTCCACCTCCTGTCCCAGCTACTGGTGGAACCCGGAGCGCTACCTGGGACCGGCGATTTTGCTGCAGGCCTACCGCTGGATCGCGGACAGCCGGGACGAGGCGACCGGAGAACGGCTGGATGCACTGGAGGACCCGTTCAAGCTGTATCGCTGCCACACGATCATGAACTGCACCAACACCTGCCCCAAGGGGCTCAACCCGGCGAAGGCGATCTCGGAGATCAAGCGGATGATCGCCGCGCGCCGCTGACGCCGCCGGAGGCGGGGGATGGTCGAAACGTCGCGGCTGCGCTGGCTTTGCCGACGTGGCATGAAGGAGCTGGATGAGCTGCTGGAAGGATTCTTCGAAGCACGCTTCGAGGGTCTTTCCCCTGCGCGGCGGAAGGCCTTTGCCCGGCTTCTGGAGCTCCAGGATCCGGAGCTGTTGGCGTATCTGATGGACCGGGAACGTCCCAAGGACGAGGGACTGCGTGATGTCATCCGGGAGATTCGCCGCAACGCGGGACTTCAATCTTGAGCCGTCGCGGCTGCTGGCATCGGGCCTGACCACAGTGGATGTCGGTGCCGCGGCCGCCGCGCTGGTCTGGCTGCCGGCTTGGCTCGGTGTCCCGGCGTGTGTGCTCCTCGCGATGAGCCTGCGCCGGGAGCTGAGCCGACACTGCGGTGCCGAATCCCTGTGCCACCTGCACCGCGGTCCGGACCGGCTCTGGCGGCTGCGGGACCGACGCGGGCGGCCGTTCGAGGCGGAGCTGGCGGGCTCGACCTGCGTGACGCCGCTGATTACGGTGGCGAGCTTCCGCGTTGGCCGCGGCTGTCGCCGCGCCGCGGTGATCCTCCCGGACAGCGCGCCAGCCCACGTCCGTCGCCGGCTGCGGGTGGCCCTGCGCTACCCCGACTGAGCCGGCCAGCGCACGGGCGCAAAGCGGGCCGCGAAACGCGCGGGCACCAGCACCGTGTTGCGCGGCGGATGGCGATCATCCGGCTCCGGGTAGTCCAGCGTGTAGTGCAGCCCGCGGCTCTCGCGGCGAAGCGCCGCCGAGCGTACGATCAGGTCCGCCACGACGGTGAGATTGCGCAGCTCCAGCAGGTCGGCGTTGATCCGGAAGTTGCCATAATATTCCTCGATCTCCGCCAGCATCATGTCGACGCGGTGGCGCGCCCGCTGCAGGCGCTTGTCAGTGCGCACGATGCCTACGTAGTCCCACATGAAACGGCGCAGCTCCGTCCAGTTATGGGTCACCACCACTTCCTCGTCCGAGTCGGTCACGCGGCTCTCGTCCCAGGACGGCAGGACCGGCGGCGCCGGGGTCCGGTCCAGGGTGCGGATGATGTGGTCCGCGGCCGCGCGGGCGAACACCAGACACTCCAGCAGCGAATTGCTGGCCATGCGGTTCGCTCCGTGCAGGCCGGTGAAGGCCGTCTCACCCACCGCATACAGGCCGGGCACGTCGGTACGCCCATCGTGGTCGGTGAGGATGCCGCCGCAGGTGTAGTGGGCTGCCGGCACCACCGGCAGGGGATCGCGGGCCATGTCGTAGCCGAGCTCGAGGCAGCGCGCATAGATGGTAGGGAACTGGCGGCGGATCACCGCCGCCGGGCGATGGCTGATGTCGAGGTAGACGCAGGTCGCACCGAGCCGTTTCATTTCGTGGTCGATGGCGCGTGCCACGACGTCGCGGGGCGCCAGCTCCGCGCGCTCGTCGAACGCCTGCATGAACGGCGTGCCGTCGGGAAGCAGCAGCCGGCCGCCCTCGCCGCGCACCGCCTCGCTGATCAAAAAGGAGCGGGCGTCCGCGGAGGAGGCGCCCGGATGATACAGGCAGGTGGGATGGAACTGCATGAACTCCAGATTGGCCACGCGGCAGCCCGCACGCCAGCCCATGGCGATGCCGTCGCCGGTGGCGCCGTCGGGGTTGCTGGTATACAGGTAGACCTTGCTTGCACCGCCCGTGGCAAGCGCCACGGCGCGTGCCGAAACGGTGCGGACGACGCCGCGGCTCCGGTCGAGAACGTAGGCGCCGGCACAGCGGGGCGGATTGAGGCCCAGGCGGTCGCCGGTGATCAGGTCGACCGCCATGCAATGCTCCAGCACGGTGACGTTCGGCCTTTCCCGCACCAACCCTTCCAGGGTGGTCTCGATCGCGCGGCCGGTAGCGTCGGCGGCGTGGATCACCCGCCGGTGGCTGTGGCCGCCTTCACGGGTGAGGTGGTAGCCCCGGTCGGGGGCGTCGCCGTCCTCGCGGGTGAATGGCACGCCCAGATCGATCAGCCAGCGGATCGCGTCCGGGCCGCGTTCGACCGTATAGCGCACGGCCGCGGGATCGCACAAGTCCGCCCCGGCGCGCAGCGTGTCGGCGACGTGGGACTCGAGCGAGTCGCCCCGGCCGAGCACCACGGAAACGCCCCCCTGGGCGTACAGCGTGTTGCCTTCGGTGAAGGGTCCCTTGGCAATGACGGCGACCCGGAGGTCTTCCGGCAGCCGCAGCGCGAGGGTCAGCCCGGCCGCGCCGCTGCCTATGATCAGTACGTCGAACTCTTGCTGTTTGTTCATAGATTCGGATATGAGTGGCTGCTAAAATCATGCCACTTATGGGAATTGCTTCCTATCGGGGCCGCTGCACGCACACGGTGTGATCCCGCCCGGCAGGCAACCGTAATATACCTTATCAACTCGCGTACGAGCGAACTAACCCGCGGAGGCCTTGTCTATCCAACAGACAGGGGCTCGCGGGCATTGGAGAGATGCCCGCATGGGCAAGCCTAATGTAGATCGGGAGCTGGTTGAACGTGTACAAGACGGCGACAAGTCCGCGTTCGACCTGCTCGTGCGCAAGTATCAGAGCAAGGTCGTCAAACTGGTCTCGCGTTACGTGCACGATCCCAGCGAGGCGCTGGATGTTGCGCAGGAGGCTTTCATCAAGGCGTACCGGGCATTGCCTTCGTTTCGCGGGGACAGTGCCTTCTATACTTGGCTCTACCGGATATCGATCAACACGGCCAAGAACCACGTCGTCGCCCTGGGCCGCCAGCCGGTCAACAGTGAGTCGGAGATCGGCGACTCGGAGCAGTTCGACATCAACAACCGGCTGCAGGAGATCGATACCCCGGAGGGCATGGCGCTGACGGGGGAGATCCAGGACACGGTGCTCAGGGCGATCGAGGCGTTGCCCGAGGACCTGCGCACCGCGATCATGTTGCGGGAGCTCGAGGGCATGAGCTACGAAGAGATCTCGCAGGCGATGGACTGTCCGGTCGGGACCGTACGTTCCCGGCTGTTCCGGGCGCGTGAGTCCATCGACAACCAGCTCAGGGAGCTGCTCGACTAGACAGCGGTGAGGTAATCGGCCTGGGCAGACGGGTGGATGGGGATGTCCGAGAGCATCGAAAAGCAGATATCGGCGTGGCTGGACGGCGAGCTGAGCGACCGGCAGGCACGCGAACTGGCACAGCGAGTCAGCCGGGACGCGGGATCGCGCCGCGCGTGGGAGCGGTACCACATGATCGGCGACGCGATGCGCGGCAGCGCGGACGGACGGGCGCCGGGCCTTGCAGAGCGGGTCATGGCCGCGCTGGAGCATGGGCCCGCGGTTTTGCGACCGGCGCGTCGGCGCCGCGTGGGAATGGCTGCGGGACTGGCGGTCGCCGCGACGGTGGCCGCAGCGGCGGTGGTCGGGGTCCTCAGCCTGACCGCGGGTGGGCCGGGTAGGGGCAAGCACGGCTCGGCGGATCGGACGGTGGCACAGGTTCGAGCGGTGCGGGGACAGTCCGGCACGCGCATGGAGCAGGCCGTCCGGGATCAGCTACGGGTGTATATGGCCGATCATAACCAGCAGTTGGCGGTGTCCGGCAGCAACGGCATGCTGCCCTATGTCAGGATGGCGGATTTCGAGGCCACGCCCGGCGGCAAATGAAAGCGACTGCGGCATTCACCGGAGTGCTGGCGGTCGCGCTCGTGGCCAGCGGACCGGCCGCGGCCGCCGCCGGCGCAGACACCGCAGGCCCGAAGGAACCCGGCGCACAGGTCGGGGCCTGGCTGTCGCACATGGCCGATCTTGCCCGGAGTGAGAACTACGAGGGCACGTTCGTCTACATGGAAGGCGGTCACCTGGAGACCTTCCGGGTCATTCACCGGGTTGCGGGGCATACCACCGAGGCCCGGATGTATGCCCTGAACGGCAAGCATCGTGAGGTTCACCAGGTGGATGGCAAGGTGAACTGCTTCTGGCCCGACGCCGGCGAGATGCTGGAGAGCTCCGCGGGCGCCAGCAACCCGTTTCCCAACCCGTTTCCCGCCAACCCCGGCAAGCTTACCCCGTACTACCGCTTTCGCATGCTGGGAGCCGCGCGCGTGGCCAACCATCAGTGCCGGCGGGTGGGCCTGATTCCGCGCGACGGCTACCGTTTCGGCTACCGGATGTGCCTGCAGCCTGACACGGGCATGCTGCTCGAATCCCGGCTGATGAACGCGCAGGGCAAGGTGCTGCAGCAGGTGCTGTACACCCGCGTATCCTACCCCCGTCACATCGATCCGCGACTGCTCAAGCCGGATGTCAATACGCACGCGCTCAAGCGGATTCCACCGGCCCGTGCGCAGCCCCGGCTGGATGCCGGCGGCGGCGGGTGGAAGGCGTCGCAGCTGCCTCCCGGCTTTCACCGGGTGAGCCGTCATTACGAGTTCACCCCGGGGCGCAGCGCCCCGGTGCAACACATCGTCTACACGGACGGCCTGGCGACGGTATCCCTGTTTGTCGGTCCGGTTCCGCCATCGGGGGCCGTGTTCAATGGCGTCTCGCGCGAGGGATCGGTCAATGCCTTCGGCACCGTTCAGCAGGGACAGCAGGTGACGGTAATCGGCAGCGTGCCGATGCGAACCCTGCGAATGATCGGGACCTCGGTGCAGTCGGTCCCGGCGCACGGCAAGCGGTAGGCGCGCAACCGAGCCGACCGGCCACCACGGCTGCCGGTTCTGGCAATCAATCCGGTATGCTTAGTAATATGCACGCCGCGCCAGCGGCGCCGGACCTTCGCGCCCGCCCCCGCATCGGGACGGCGGGCCGGCCACGAGATGATGCATCGCGCGACCACCGTATGCCTCTAGACGATGTGACACTGTACAGCCGCCCGGGTTGCCACCTGTGCGACGAAATGCTCCGCGACGTCCACCGCGCGCTGGGCTCGCGCAAGCTCACCGTGGACGTGGTCGACATCGACCGGGACGCGGAGCTGCTGGCGCGCTACATGCTTCGTATTCCGGTGCTGGCGGTGAACGGCGAGGAGGTGTGCGAGGGGCGTTTCGATGCCGAGGCGTTCCATGTCGCGCTCGGAACGCGGACGCCACGATGAGCGCCCCGCAGGCGGGGCGGGTCGATGGCCGGATGCCGCAGGAACGGATCCGCAATTTTTCCATCATCGCCCACATCGATCATGGCAAGTCCACCCTGGCCGACCGTTTCATCCGCCTGTGCGGGGGTCTGGACGAGCGCGAGATGCTCGAGCAGGTGCTGGATTCGATGGAGCTCGAGCGGGAACGCGGCATCACCATCAAGGCGCAGTCCGTAACCCTGAGCTACCGCGCCGAGGACGGCCAGAACTATCAGCTGAATTTCATCGATACCCCGGGCCACGTGGATTTCTCCTACGAGGTATCCCGCTCGCTCGCCGCCTGTGAGGGCGCCCTTCTGGTGGTCGATGCCGCGCAGGGCGTCGAGGCGCAGAGCGTCGCCAACTGCTACACGGCCATCGACCAGGGGCTCGAGGTGGTCCCGGTGCTGAACAAGATCGACCTGCCCTCGGCGGATCCGGATGGCGTGATCAACCAGATCGAGGAGATCATCGGGCTGGAGGCCCATAACGCCTTGCGGGTGAGCGCAAAGACCGGCCAGGGCGTCCCGGAGCTGATGGAGGCAGTGGTCCGGCGCATTCCCCCGCCGGCTGGAGATCGCGACCGGGCACTGCAGGCACTGATCATCGACTCCTGGTTCGACAACTTCGTTGGCGTGGTGTCCCTGGTCCGGGTGGTGCACGGTGAGATCCGGCCCGGCGTCCGCATCCGGGTGATGTCGAGCGGACGCGACTACCAGGTCGCGAAGGTGGGCGTGTTCACCCCCAAGGCCCGGGATCTCGAGGTGCTCGGGACCGGCGAAGTGGGTTTCGTGATGGCGGGGGTCAAGGATATCGACGGTGCCCCGGTGGGGGATACCATCACCTCGGCCGCACGTCCCTGCGACGTCCGGCTGCCCGGATTCAAGCAGGTGAAGCCGTACGTCTTCGCGGGCCTTTTCCCGGTGACCTCGGACGATTACGAGGACCTGCGGGACGCGCTGCAAAAGCTCCGGCTGAACGATGCCGCCCTGAGCTACGAACCGGAGACCTCCGGGGCCCTCGGCTTCGGTTTCCGCTGTGGGTTCCTGGGCATGCTCCACATGGAGATCGTGCAGGCCCGCCTGGAGCGGGAGTACGACCTCGACCTGATCACCACGGCGCCGACGGTGGTGCACGAGGTGCTCACCCGCGGCGGCCAGGTGCTGGCGGTGGAGAACCCGTCGCACCTGCCGTCGCCCGGGGAGATTGAAGAGATCCGCGAGCCGATCATCCACGCGGACATCCTGGTACCCAAGGAGCATGTCGGCGCGGTGATCAAGCTGTGCGAGGAGCGCCGCGGCCGCCAGCTGCGGATGCAGTACCTGGGCCAGCAGGTCTCGATTACCTACGAGCTGCCGATGAGCGAGGTGGTGCTGGACTTCTTCGACCGGCTGAAGTCGGTGAGTCGCGGCTTTGCTTCCTTTGACTACGAGTTCCGGCGCTTCCAGGCCGCCAACCTGGTCAAGCTCGAGCTCCTGATCAACGGCGACCGGGTGGACGCCCTGTCGCTGATCGTGCACCGTGACATGGCCTACCACCGAGGCCGCGAACTCGTCGAGAAGATGAAAGAGCTGATCCCGCGGCAGATGTTCGAGGTGGCGATCCAGGCCGCCATCGGCTCCCAGGTGATTGCCCGCACCACGGTGCGCGCGCTGCGCAAGAACGTGACCGCCAAGTGCTATGGCGGAGACATCACGCGCAAGAAGAAACTGCTGGAAAAGCAGAAAGCCGGCAAGCGCCGGATGAAACAGATCGGCCGCGTGGAGATTCCCCAGGAAGCCTTTCTGGCGGTGCTGAACGTCAGCAAGAAATCCGACTGAGGGCATCCGCCGGCGTCGGCAGAACACCCAACGAGGTTGATGCACGTGAACTTTTCGCTTTTGCTCGTGGTTCTTACGCTGGCGACCGGCGTGGTCTGGGCGCTCGACAAGTGGCTGTGGGAGCCGCGCCGACGAGAGGCGGCGGAGACCGGCAAAGGCCGCAGCCATCCGCCCATGGGGGTCGAGTTCTGCCGCAGCTTCTTTCCGGTGATCCTGGTGGTGCTGCTGCTGCGCTCCTTTGTCATCGAGCCCTTCCGGATCCCTTCCGGGTCGATGATGCCCACGCTGCTCGACGGGGATTTCATCGTGGTGAACAAGTTCGACTACGGTCTCCGGCTGCCTGTGGTACACACCAAGGTTCTGGGCGTCGGCGAGCCACAGCGCGGCGACGTGGTGGTATTCCGCTGGCCCAAGGATCCCAGCAAGGACTTCATCAAGCGGGTCGTGGGCTTGCCGGGCGACACCGTGACGGTCCACGGCAACGAGCTGATCGTCAACGGGAAGCGCATTCCGCATCACTACCTCGGGCCGTACCTCGGTCCCGGCTCGTCCTCGCTCTTCAATCCGGGCCTGTATCGGGAGACGCTCGGCTCACACACGCATGATATTCTGCTGATGAAACAGGTGCCGGTGCCCAACGGGACGTACCACGTACCCCGGGGACACTACTTCGTGATGGGTGACAATCGCGACGACAGCGACGATAGCCGGATGTGGGGATTCGTCCCCGAGCGCAACCTGGTCGGACGGGCCTTCCTGATCTGGATGAACTGGGATCCGCAGCGCATGCATCCGCTGTGGGGCCGGATCGGCGAGGTGATTCACTGAGGCGGAGGCTGGGCAAAAGATGGACAACGGCAGGACGGGGGGTTGGAAGCGCCAGCAGGGGCTGAGCTTCCTGGAGATTCTGCTTCTGGTCGCGGTGGGAGGCTTCCTGCTGATGACCGCGATCAAGCTGGTGCCGGTCTACATGGGGTATTTCGACGTGGCTTCCTCGGTCGACTCGCTGGCCAACGTAGCGCCGTCCCAGCGCACCGTCCCGGAGCTGCGTCGGCTGTTGCGCAAGCGTTTCGACATCAACGATGTCAACCTGCAGCCGGGTTCGGTCGATTTTACCACGGAGGACGACGGCAGCATCGACGTGCACGTGCACTACACGCGCACGACCCACTGGGTGGGCAATGTCTCGCTGCTCGTTACCTTCGACCGGCGAGTGGTGGTGCCGGGAAGCTGATGTCGCCCCTGGAGCGCCTCAGTACGGACCTCGGTTATCGGTTCGCTGACGGCTCCCTGCTGGAAGCTGCGCTCACCCACCGCAGCGCCGGCGGGAGCAACAACGAGCGGCTGGAATTTCTCGGTGACGCCGTGGTGAACCTGGTGATTGCGGAGGAGCTCTTCCGCCGCCGTCCGGAGCTGCCTGAGGGGGACCTGAGCCGGCTGCGCGCGAGCCTGGTGCGGGGCTCGACACTGGCGCAGCTGGCTGCGGACCTCGACCTGGGGGCGTGCCTTCGGCTGGGACCGGGCGAGCGCAAGAGCGGGGGCTTCCGGCGAGGGTCGATCCTCGCCGACGCGCTGGAGGCAGTATTCGGCTCGATTTACCTGGACGGGGGCTTCCCCGCGGCGGCGGGCGTGATCCGCGGCGTGTTTTCGGCGCGACTGGACAACCTGCCGCCGGTCGAGGAGCTCAAGGATCCCAAGACCCGGCTGCAGGAGTACCTCCAAGCGCGCGGGCGCCCGCTGCCGAAGTACCGGGTGGCGGACGTCACGGGAGAGGATCACCGCCAGCGCTTTACGGTGGAGTGTCGCCTGGCCGACGACGGCCAGTGCTTCTCGGGAGAGGGGCGGAGCCGGCGGGAGGCGGAGCAGGCGGCCGCTCGCGGCTGCCTGGACGGGCTGCTCGCCAATGGCTGAAACGGGTTCCGGATACCGCAGCGGACTGGTGGCGATAGTGGGGCGGCCGAACGTCGGCAAGTCCACCCTGCTCAACCGGATGCTGGGACAGAAGATCAGCATCGTGACCCACAAGCCCCAGACCACCCGGCACCGGATTCTCGGCATCGTCACGCGGGCGGACGCGCAGATCGTGTTCGTCGACACCCCGGGCATGCACCGGTTCGAGCGCAGCGCCCTGAACCGCTCCATGAACCGGGCCGCCCGGGGGAGCCTGCAGGATGCCGACCTGGCGCTGCTGGTGGTCGAGGCCGGACGGTGGACGGACACGGATGACCTGGCCCTGGAGTGGGTCCAGCGGGCCCGCGTCCCGGTGGCGCTGGCCGTGAGCAAGGTCGACCGGCTCCGACCGCGTTCGCGGATGCTGCCGTTTCTCGCCGCGACCGTGCGGAGGGCCGACTTCCGCTTCGTGGTACCGCTGTCGGCCCGCACCGGCGAGAACGTGGGGGCTCTGCTGGACGAGCTCGCCGCGGCGCTGCCGGAGGGACCGGTGCTGTTTCCGGAGGACCGGGTGACGGATCGCAGCGAGCGCTTCCTCGCGGCGGAACTGATCCGGGAGCAGCTCATGAACATGCTGCACCAGGAGGTACCGTACGGGCTGACGGTGGAGATCGAGCGTTTCGAGGAGCCCGATGTGGAACGCGTGCGCATCGGCGCCGTCATATGGGTTGCGCGCGAGGGACACAAGGCCATCGTAATCGGGCGCGGCGGCGATGCGCTCAAGCGGATCGGGCGCGCGGCCCGACTGCAGATCGCGGAGGCGCTCGGTCGCCGCGTGCATCTCGATCTCTGGGTCAAGGTCAGGGAGGGCTGGACCGACCGTCCGGGGGCGGTCCAGGAGTTCGGTTACGAGTGAGGGGCGCCGGCAGAGCGCGGGCCGCGGCGAGGTATGCATGAGCAGCAAGCGGGTCAGTCTGCAACCGGCTTTTCTCCTGCACCAGTACGCTTACCGCGACAGCAGCCGCCTGCTGGAGCTGCTCACTCGCGACCACGGGCGCGTCGGTGCGCTCGCGCGCGGCATCCGCTCGCCGCGCTCGCGGCTGCGGGGCCTGCTGCAGCCGTTCCAGCCGCTGCTGGTATCCTGGAGCGGCCGCGGTGATCTGGTGACCCTGGTCGGGGCCGAAGCCGCGAACCGGTTGCCGCCACTGGACCGCCGCGCCCTGATGAGCGGTTTCTATGCCAGCGAGCTCATCCTGCGCCTGCTGCAGCGGCATGATCCGCACCCGGGTGCGTTCACCGCCTACGGGGCGCTGCTGCAGGCTCTCGGGACGCGTCCCGAGCCGGAGCCCGCGCTTCGGATGTTCGAGCTCGAGCTGTTGCAGGATCTCGGCTACGGCCTCGATCCCGCTGTAGACGCGGACACCGGTACGGTGGTCGATGCGCGGGGCTGGTACCGCTTCCAGCCCGAGCACGGCATGGTGGCCGCGCGTGGCCGCGTGGGCGACCCGCGCGAGGTACCCGGACACACTTTGCTGGCGCTGGCGCGGCGCGAGCTGGTCGAGCCGATCGATCTGCGTCATGCAAAGCGCTTGTTGCGTCAGGTATTATCGATTTATCTCGGTGAGCGCCCGCTGCGTACGCGCGGCGTGTGGGCGGCAATGCAGCGCGGGCGCGAGGCGACACCGGGACGCGATATGAGCGAGGAAGCCGATGAGTGATCGAGCCCGCATCGCGCTGGGGGTGAACATCGACCACGTGGCCAGCCTTCGGCAGGCCCGGGGGACGCGTTACCCGGAAGTACTGCAGGCCGCGTTGCTGGCCGAGCAGGCGGGCGCCGAGAGCATCACCGTGCATCTGCGGGAAGATCGCCGCCATATCCAGGAGCGTGATGTCCGGCTCCTGGTCCAGTCCGTGCAGACCCATCTCAACCTGGAGATGGCCTGTACCGAGGAAATGCTCGAGGTGGCGGCCTCGGTGCGCCCGGCGGACTGCTGCCTGGTCCCGGAACGGCGCGAGGAACTGACCACCGAGGGTGGACTCGACGTGGCCGGGCAGGAGGGCCGTATCGCCGGTGCCTGCGCGCGACTGGCGCGGGCGGGCATCCGCGTGGCACTGTTCGTGGATCCGGACGGCCGTCAGCTGGAAGCCTGCGCGCGCACCGGAGCCCCGGTGGTCGAGCTGCACACCGGACGGTTCGCCGACGCCCCGGACCGGGGCGGACGCGCCGCGATGCTGGAAGAGCTGCGTCAGGCGGCCGCGCGAGCCCGGGCCCTGGGGCTGGAAGTGCACGCCGGGCACGGGCTCAGCTACCACAACGTTCAGTCCGTGGCGGCGATTCCGGAGGTGAGCGAGCTGAATATCGGGCATGCCATCGTCGCCCGCGCGGTGTTCACCGGCATTGAAGCCGCCGTCGGGGAGATGCGCCGTCTGATCCGGGAGGCGCGCGCGGCGTGATTCTCGGCGTGGGCACGGACATCGTGTGCATCGGACGCATGCGCAACAGCCTGGAACGCTTCGGCGAGCGTTTCGCCGGCCGCATCCTGGATGCCGGCGAGCTGGCGGAGTACCGTGAAGACCGCTTTCCAGAGCGGCTGTTGGCCAAGCGCTTCGCGGTCAAGGAGGCCGTGGCCAAGGCGCTCGGCACGGGTTTTCGCGATGGCGTGACACCGCGGCAGATCGCGGTGGTGCACGATCAGCTGGGCAAGCCGGCAGTGCGGTATGCCGGCCCGGCGCGGCGGGTCAGTGATGCACTCGGGGTCGGCACCACCCTGGTTAGCGTCAGTGACGAACGGGACCACGCCATCGCATTCGTCCTTCTACTGCGCGGCTGACGGGGACCGCGGCGCCGGCCGGCAGCAGCACCCGAGGGGGGGAGCACCATGAGTACTACTGCATCCGAGTGCACGGTCACGATCGACGGGCGGCAGCTCACAGCCGCCCGGGGCCGGCAGCTGATCGAGGTCTGCCGCGATTACGGCATCGAGATGCCGCGGCTGTGCTACCACCCATCGCTCGGCTCCCTCCAGACCTGTGATGCCTGCTGGGTGGAGGTGGACGGCGAGCTCGCCCGCGGCTGCGCGGTGACGGTCCGGGAGGGCATGCGCGTACGCATTGCCGGAGAGGAAGCGGCCGCCGCCCGGCGGGAGGGCATGGACCGGGTGCTCGCCAATCACGAGTTGTACTGCACGTTGTGCGACAACAACCACGGCGGGTGCGAGCTGCACAATGCGGTGGAGCACATGCGCGTGCCCGGCCAGCGGTATCCGTTCCGGGGCAAGCCTTACGAGCCTGACACCGGCAACCCCTTCTACGTCTACGACCCCGACCAATGCATCCTATGCGGGCGCTGCGTGGAGGCCTGCCAGAACCTGCAGGTCAACGAGACCCTGACGATCGACTGGAGCCTCGAGCGGCCGCGCGTGGTCTGGGACGGCGGCGCGCCGATCGACCAGTCCAGCTGCGTGTCCTGCGGGCACTGCGTCACGGTGTGCCCGTGCAACGCCCTGATGGAAAAAACGATGCTCGGCGAGGGTGGACCGTTCACCCGGCTGTCGCCGCAGGCCGACCCGAAGGAGGACGCCGGGCGCAAGGCGATCGATCTGGTCAAGGCGCTGGAGCCGCTGACCGGCTTCGGCCCGATCTTCGGCATCGCCGACATGGAAGCGGAGCTGCGCCGGGGCGAGATCCGCCGGAGCAAAACCGTGTGCACTTACTGCGGGGTCGGCTGCAGCTTCGACATTTGGACCCGCGGGCGACGCATCCTGAAGGTCCAGCCGGTGCCCGAGGCGCCAGCGAACGGGATCTCCACCTGTGTAAAGGGCAAGTTCGGCTGGGATTTTGTCAACAGCGAGGACCGCCTCACGCGGCCGCTGATCCGAACCGCCGACGGCTTCCGCGAGGCTGGCTGGGACGAGGCGCTGGCGCTGGTGGCGCGCCGCCTGGGCGAAATCCGCGCCGAGCACGGACCCGACGCGCTGGGCTTCATCGCTTCCTCCAAATGCACCACGGAGGAGTCTTTCCTGATGCAGAAGCTGGCGCGGCAGGTGATCGGCACCAACAACGTTGACAACTGCTCGCGCTACTGCCAAGCACCCGCGACCGTCGGATTGTGGCGTACGGTCGGCTATGGCGGGGACTCCGGATCGATCTCCGATCTCGCCCAGGCGGAGGTGCTGGTGATCGTGGGCTCGAACACGGCCGAGAGTCATCCGGTGATCGCCACGCGGATGAAGCGGGCCCAGAAGCTCAAGGGACAGCAACACATCGTCGCGGATCCGCGCGGCAACGAGATGGCACGGCGCGCCGACCTGCACCTGCAGCCGATCCCCGGCACCGACCTGGTGTGGCTGTCGGCCCTCAGCCGCTACATCCTGGACAACGGGCTGGCCGACGAGGCCTTCCTGGACCAGCGGGTCAAGGGATTGGATGCCTACCGGGAAAGCCTGGAGCCATACACGCTGGAATACGCGGAACAGGTGACCGGCATCCCGCGGGACCGGCTGGAGCAGGCTGCGCGGATGGTTGCCGGGGCCGGGAGTGTCTGCGGCGTCTGGGCCATGGGCGTGACCCAGCACGGCGCGGGCTCGGATACCTCCACCGCCATCTCCAACCTGCTCCTGGTCACAGGCAACTACGGCCGGCCCGGCACCGGCGGGTACCCCATGCGCGGTCACAACAACGTCCAGGGCACCAGCGACTTCGGTTCCATGCCGGACCGTTTCCCGGGCTACGAGTTCGTCACCGACGATGCCGTGCGCGCGCGCTACGAGCGGGCGTGGGGAGCACGCCTGCCGGCCACCCCGGGGTTCAACAACCACCAGATGGTCGAGGCCGTCCATGAGGGGCGGTTGCGCGGGATGTACATCCTGGGCGAGGAGATGGGCATCGTCGACTCGCACGCGCAGTACGTGCAGCAAGCGTTCGAGAAGCTCGATTTTCTGGTGGTCCAGGACGTGTTCTTCTCACGCACGGCGGAGTTTGCCGACGTGATCCTGCCGGCGTGCCCGTCGCTGGAAAAGGAGGGTACGTTCGTCAACACCGAGCGGCGGATCCAGCGCCTCTACCAGGTGCTGGAGCCCCTGGGGGATTCGCGCCCCGACTGGCGCATCCTGCGGGATGTCGCACGGGCCCTCGGGACGGATTGGAGCTACACCCATCCGCGGGAGGTGATGGACGAGGCGGCATCCCTGGCCCCGCTGTTCGCCGGCGTGAGCTACGCGCGCCTGGAGGGCTATGCCTCGCAACAGTGGCCGGTGGCTGCGAACGGTGCCGGTACGCCGCTGCTGTACACGGAAGGTTTCCATTTCGACGACGGCATGGCGCGACTGTACCCGCTCGAGTGGCGCGAACCCACCGAGCAGCCGGACCACGAGTACGATCTGCACCTGAACAACGGGCGCCTGCTGGAGCACTTCCATGAGGGCAACCTGACCTACCGGTCCGCGGGCATCCGTGCCAAGGTCGGCGGGACGTTCGTCGAGGTCTCGCCGGAGCTTGCCGAAGAGCGGGGCGTGCGCGACGGCAGCGTGGTACGCCTGGTGTCCCGTCGGGGCGCCGTACGGGTGGGCGTGGTAGTGACCGACCGGGTGCGCGCGCACGAGCTTTACATGCCGATGAACGGCCGCGCCAACGAGGAGGCCGTCAACGTGCTGACCAGCTTCCTGGCCGACCGCGATACGGACACCCCGGCCTACAAGGAAGTCGCCGTGCGCATGGAGGTGCTGAGCGTCGACGGCGAGCCGGTGCTTCGGCGTAACAACCACCGCTATGGCTGCCCGACCCCGGCGACCGGGATACAGGTGGACCGCAAGTGGCGGCGCGAAGACTATGTCCGCCCGCCGGGCAGAGCGCCGCGCGATGGAGGGCTGTGATGGCACAACGACGTGAATACCGGCCGGGGCCGGGTAGGCAAGACGCCGGCACGGCACAGCCGGACCCGGCGCGCGTCGCCGGACAGCTGGCCGTGCTCGGGGACCTGGTCGCCGAGCTCGAACGCCAGGGCGTGCTGCGCCTGTTGCGCGACCTCGGCGCGGCCGCACCCGGCGCGCTGGAAATCGCCCTGCGCGGTCTGGAAGGCGAGGGCGGGCGCAACGCGCTGCAGAACCTGGTCCTGCTGGCCCGGGAGCTGGGGCGGATCGAGCCGGCGGAGCTCGAGCGGATGCTGGCGGCGCTACACGCGGGGCTGGCGCCCGTTGTGGAGCCCGGGCCGGACCAGGCTGCGGGATCGGGCCTGCGGGTGGCCTGGGCGGTGCTCAGCGACGGCGCGCTGTGGCGCTCGCTGGCACCTCTGCTGGAAGGGCTGCAGGCGTTTCGGGCATCGCTGGCCGCGCAACCCGGTCGACATGAGTAGCCGGGACCGGCGCCGCATCTCGATCACGGCACTGGAAGGGGGCGTTCTGCGGCGCCGGACGGACTGTCTGGCCGAGGAGGCGCCGCTGGAAATCCACATTGCCGGTGTGCCGCCGCTGGTCACCATGCGCACACCGGGGCAGGACGAGGAGCTGGTCGCCGGACTGATGTTCAGCGAGGGCGTCGTGCGGGACGCGTCCGAGATCGTGTCCCTGCGGCCCGGCGCCGGGGCGCGCGGCCGGATCGTGCGCCTGATGCTGCGGGCGGCGGCGCGGCGGCGGCTGCCGCTGGCGGAGCGGAGCAGCCTGGCAAGCAGCGCCTGCGGTATCTGTGGCAAGCCCAGCTTCTCCACGGCGCTGCTGGATCGCCAGCCGCCCCCGCGCGGCGCGGAGCGGATCGGGCCGCATGTCCTGGACTGCTTGCCGGGGCGGCTTCGGGCGGCGCAGGGGCTGTTCGAGCGGACCGGGGGATTGCACGCGGCGGGCCTGTTCAGCGCCACGGGCGAGCTGCTGGCGGCGCGCGAGGACGTGGGCCGGCACAATGCGCTCGACAAGCTGGTAGGCTGGGGCCTGCGCGGCGGCAGCCTGCCCTGGAGCGACCGGATCATGCTGCTCAGCGGACGCGCGAGCTACGAGCTGCTGCACAAGTGCGTCATGGCCGGCGTCCCGGTGGTGTGCGCGATCTCGGCGCCCAGCAGTCTGGCCGTGGACATTGCCCGGCGTTTCGGCGTCACCCTGGCGGGATTCCTGCGGGACGGGCGCGTCAACCTCTATTCGGCTCCGTGGCGCGTGTCGGGAGCGGCTGCGCAACGCCGGGGCTAGACCGAACGGGACGAGGGTCGGGAGCCGGCGGCCGTCCGCCCGTGGCGTGCCAGGAACCGCCCGATTTCGCGGTTGAGGCGGGCGAGCAGATAGGCGCTGTGCTCGCTGTCGAGGCTGCCGGTCTCGTCCCGCAGGTGGGTCTCCAGCTCGTGCGCACGGCTCTGGATCATCACCAGACCGCAGAAAGCCGCGGAGCCGTGGATGAGGTGGACCTGTGCCGCCATGGTTTCACGGTCCTCCCGGGCGAAGGCCTCGCTCATTGCCTCGCGCTGGTGCGGCAGGTCCTCCAGCAGCATCTCCAGGATCTCCGGGTCGTCGGGCGGCGTGTCCACTGCCAGGTCCCCGTCCGGCAGCTCCCCCGTCGCGGCCTGCTCCGGCGGCGCCGGGGCGGGGGTCGGGAGTGCGGGGGGCGTGCCATAGGCGGGTCGGGCGAGCGTGCGCTGGATGGTCGCGACCAGTGTCTCCTCGCGGATGGGCTTGACCAGGCAGGCGTCCATTCCAGCGTCCAGGAACCGCTGCTGCTCTTCCGGGATGGCGTTGGCGGTGACGGCGATTACCGGCGTGTGGCGCTCAGGTTTCTCGGCCGAGCGGATGCGCCGGACAACTTCGGTGCCGCTCAGTACAGGCATGTGCACGTCGAGCAACACCGCATCGAAATCCGCCAACCGGAACTGCTCCAGGGCCGCCCGGCCGTCTCCCGCCTCGGTCACCACGGCGCCGTACCGGCGAAGCTGGGCGGCCAGCAGGCGCAGGTTGATGCGGTTGTCGTCGGCGGCCAGCAGGCGCAGCCCTGCCAAACTGCTGCGGGGCAGCTCCACGCCGTCGCCGCGGCTCGGCGGACCTTCCGGGGCGCGCCCGACGCCGGGGGCGACGAGCCGGCACATCTGCTCGTACAGGCGGCTGTGATTGATCACTTTCGGCAGGCAGATGTCGGCGCCGAGCCCGCAGACTCGCTGGTGCAGGGTGCGGTCGACCGAGTTCACCAGCACCACGGTGTTGCGGCCAGCCCGGCGCAGACGATCGAGCACACCGCGAACGCCGCGCTGGTCCAGGCCGCTCCGGGCCAGTCCCAGGACCACGAAATCATACGCCCGGCCGGCCGCGTCGGCCCGTGCCAGGCTCGTCTCCAGGGCTTCCAGGGTATCCACCTCGTCCACGCTCATGCCCCATTCCTCCAGCGTGTGGGCAATGGCGAGGCTGGACAGGTGGTAGCTTTCGAACAGCAGGGCCCGCCGGCCCCGCAGGCCCTCCGGCGGCTGCTCGGGCTCGTGCTGCTCCTGTTCGCAACGCCGGAGTGTGAGCGTGAACCAGAATTTCGAGCCCTTGTCCAGGCGGCTGCGGAAGCCGATGCGACCGCCCATCGCCTGGAGCAGCTTCTCTGATACGAACAGCCCCAGACCGGTCCCGCCGAAGCGCCGGGTGGAGGAGGAATCGGCCTGGGTGAAGGCCTGGAAGATGCGTTCCTGCTCCCGCGGGTCGATACCGATCCCGGTGTCGGCGACGCTGACCGTGAGGGTGACATCGTCGGCGGTCTCGGCCTCGTTCATCACCCGCACCGTGACGTTGCCGCGCGGGGTAAACTTGACCGCGTTGCTGAGCAGGTTGGTCAGGATCTGGCGCAGGCGGACCGGGTCCCCGCACACGCGCGCGGGGACGTCGGAGTAGATCAGGTGCACCAGCTCCAGCTCCTTCTCGTAGGCCAGGGGCGCCAGCAGCCCGACGGTGTCCTCGACCAGCTCCCGCAGGTTGAACGGCACGTTCTCCAGTACCAGCTTGCCGGCCTCCACGCGGGAGAAGTCGAGAATGTCGTTGATGATGCTGAGCAGGTTGCCGGCCGACTTGTGGATGATCTGGACGTATTCCTCCTGTTCCCGGTCCATGCGCGTCTGCGCCAGCAGGTGGGCGAAGCCGATGATGCCGTTGACCGGGGTCCGGATCTCGTGGCTCATGTTGGCGAGAAACCCGGACTTGACCCGGCTGGCTTCCTCGGCGCGGCGCCGGGCCAGATCCAGCTCCACGTTCTTCACCTCCAGCTCTTCAAGGGTGCTGCGCAGCTCGCCGGTCGCCTGGTCGATCTGCTCCTGCAAGTCGCGATGGCCGGCCTGGAGCGATTCCGCCATGGCGTTGATACCGCGCTCCAGCGTTCCGAGCTCGCCGCCGGACTTTTCCGATACCCGGCGGCTGAGTTCGCCCCGCCGCAGCGCGCGGACGCCCTCGGTCAGACGCAGGATCGGGCGGGTTACGTCACGGCTTGCCTGCAGCGCGAGCAGGAAACTGATGAGCAGTCCGATCAGGGTGATCAGGAGCCCGTTGACCAGCACCTCAACCTGCCGGCTGCTGGTTTCGGCGCGCGACAGCTGGACCTCCACCCAGCCGCGCCCGGAGCCCCCGCCGGCGACCGGGACGGTGATGGGTACGCGGAAGGACTGCAGCGCGCCGGTCGCACCGGGGGCGATATGGCGCAGTATCCACCCGGGCGGCGCCAGCTGTCCCGTGGATCTCTCGGCGTGGGCGAGTACCCTTCCGGACGGCCCGGTGATCCGCACTTGGGTGACCGCCTTGTCGCTCAGTGCCGCACCGACCAGGTGATCGAGCATGGCTTGGTCCTTGTGAACCAGCGCGTAGCGCGCCGCCGGCGCCAGCTGGCTCGCGATCGCGCGGCCGACCGTGCTGTGGGCCTGCTCCAGGTCCTGGATACGGGTGCTCACCAGGTACAGGCCGACGATTACCGCCAGCAGTGCGGGTGGCAGCACGGCCAGCAGTAGCATCCGGTCCCGTATTCCCCAGCGTTTGAGCACGACGCGCCTTCCCCTGTGCACGGCAGTGCGCCGGACCAGTTGCTGATGTTACTTCGCCGGCCCGCCAGCGAAAAGCCGCCCGCGGACGCATCCCTTACGTGTTTCCGACCCTTTCGAGTAAACTTGCGAGATGTCCTACCCGATGATCGAAAGCTGCGTGGGCGACACGCCGCTGGTGCAATTGCAGCGCCTTCCGGGCGCTACCAGCAATACGCTCCTGGCCAAGCTGGAGGGCAACAACCCCGCCGGTTCGGTCAAGGACCGCCCGGCGGTGGGCATGATCCGCGGCGCTGAGGCGCGGGGTGACATCCGCCCGGGGGACACCCTGATCGAGGCGACCAGCGGCAACACCGGCATCGCCCTGGCGATGGCGGCCGCGATCCGGGGCTATCGGCTGCGGCTGATCATGCCGGAAAACGCGAGTGCCGAGCGGGCCGCCACCATGAAGGCCTACGGCGCGGAGCTGGTGACCGTAAGCCGCGCGGCCGGGATGGAGGGTGCGCGGGACCTGGCCCGCCAGATGCGGGAGCAGGGCGAGGGCTACGTCCTCGACCAATTCGCCAACCCGGACAATCCCAGGGCCCACTACGAGGGCACCGGGCCGGAGATCTGGCGCGATACCGGGGGTCGTGTGACGCACTTCGTCAGCTCCATGGGCACCACGGGCACGATCATGGGGACCTCGCGCTATCTCAAGGAGCGCAGCACGGCCATAGAGGTGGTCGGCGTGCAGCCGCGTGACGGCGCCAGTATCCCGGGGATCCGGAGATGGCCGGAAGCCTACCTGCCCTCGATCTTCGAGCCGGCGCGCGTGGATCGGATCATCGATGTCGGCCAGGAAGAGGCCGAGAAGGGCGCCCGCGCGCTCGCGGCGCGCGAGGGGATCTTCGCGGGCGTGTCCTCCGGCGGCGCGGTGGCCGCGGCGCTGCGTCTTTCCGCGGAGCTTTCCGATGCGGTGATCGTGGTGATCGTGTGCGATCGTGGCGACCGCTACGTATCCACCGGCGTCTTCCCGCTGGACTAGGCGCGAGGTCGTACGGATTTGCATGAATGTCTTCACCTTCGACATCGAGACCGTGCCGGACGTCGCCAGTGGCAGGCGGCTGTACGACGTGCCGGACCTCGATGACGACGACGTTGCGCGGATCATGTTCCACCAGCGCCGGCAGAAGACCGGCGGCAGCGAGTTTCTGCCCCTGTACCTGCACCGGGTGGTGGCGATCTCGGTGTGCCTGCGTTCCGGTGAGACTTTCCGGGTATGGTCCCTGGGCGAACCGGAGGCGGACGAGCCGGAGTTGATCCGGCGCTTTTTCGACGGCATCGAGCGCTTCGTGCCCGACATCGTGTCGTGGAACGGTGGCGGGTTCGATCTCCCGGTGCTGCATTACCGCGCCCTGCTGCACGGCGTCGCCGCCCCCCGGTACTGGGAAACCGGTGACGAGGACAGCGCGTTCCGCTACAACAACTACCTCAACCGGTTCCACTCCCGGCATACCGACCTCATGGACGTGCTGTCCGGCTACCAGGGGCGCGCGGTGGCACCGCTCGAGGAGATCGCGGTGCTGCTCGGCCTACCCGGCAAAATGGGCATGCATGGCTCGCATGTCTGGGAGCATTTCCGGGAAGGCCAGATCGGGGCGATCCGCGACTACTGCGAAACCGACGTGCTCAACACCTATCTCGTCTATCTGCGCTTCCAGCGCATGCGGGGGAGGCTCTCACGCGAGGGCTACGCGGCCGAATGTGCGGTATTGCGCGAAGGACTCGAGAAGGACGGCCGCCGGCACCTGCTCGAGTTCCTGGATCACTGGATCGCGGCCGGTGGTGCCGGGGAGGGCTGATGGCGGTGGCACGGCATGCGCGCGGTCAGCGGCCCGCTCCAGACCTGCTGGAAGTGGAGATCGAGTCGCTGGCCCACGACGGCCGCGGGGTCGCCCGGGTCGACGGCAAGGCGACCTTTGTGCACGGGGCTTTGCCCGGGGAGCGCGTGCGGGTGCGGCCGGTGCGCCGCCGGCGCGAGTTCGACGAAGCGGAGGCGGTCGCCGTGCTGCGGGGCTCTCCGGACCGGGTCGAGCCGGGCTGCCGCTACTACGGGGCCTGTGGTGGCTGCAGCCTGCAACACCTCGCTCCACGGCGCCAGATTGAAGCCAGGGAGCAGACTCTGCTGGACAACCTGGCGCGCATCGCCGGGTTGCGCCCGGATCGGATACTCCCGCCGCTGACCGGCCCGGCTTGGGGCTATCGCTGCAAGGCGCGGCTGGGGGTACGCGACGTGCCGGGCAAGGGACGCGTCCTGGTCGGTTTCCGCGAGCGTGGCAGCAGCTTCATCGCCGACATGGCCCGGTGCGAGGTGCTGCATCCGGCGGTGGGGGACCGTCTGGAGGCCCTCTCCGGGCTGATCGGTTCGCTCGATATCCGGCGCCGTGTGCCACAGGTGGAGGTGGCCGTGGGGGACGACGCGATCGCGCTCGTGCTGCGTGTGCTGGCCGAGCCGGGCGCGGCCGACCGCGAACGACTGGGTGCGTTCGCGCAGCGCGAGGGCATCCGGATCTACCTGCAGCCCGGCGGCACGGATTCGGTCCGGCCCCTGGAAGGAGATGACGCGCCGCTGCGTTACGCGCTGGATGAAGGCAACATCACCATCGGCTTCCGGCCCACGGATTTCACCCAGGTCAATCCGGGGATCAATCGCGTGATGGTGGACCAGGCCATGGCCCTGCTGCGTCCGCAGGGGACCCGCGTCCTCGACCTGTTTTGCGGACTGGGCAATTTCACCCTGCCGCTGGCGCGGCGCGCCCGGCAGGTCACGGGCGTTGAGGGAGACGCCACGCTGGTCCGGCGTGCGCGGGAGAACGCTGCGGCCAACCGCCTGGCGAATGTCACGTTCCATGCCGCCGATCTGCACGATCCGGCGCTGCTGCGAGACGCGCCGTGGTTCGCGCAGCGCTTCGATCGGGTGCTGCTGGATCCCCCGCGCTCCGGAGCGCGCGAGGTGCTCGACCGGATCGCCGCCGCCGGCGCGGAGCGCGTGGTCTACGTTTCCTGCCACCCCGCCAGCCTGGCCCGCGATGCCGGCATCCTGGCCGGTGACCACGGCTATCGTCTCGAGGCTGCGGGCGTGATGGATATGTTTCCGCAGACCTCGCATGTCGAGGCCATGGCCTGTTTCGCGCGCGTGAGGCGTTGAGCGTCGTGGCCCGCGAGATCGAACGCAAGTTTCTGGTCGCGGGGGATGGATGGCGCGCGGCGGCGGACGCGTCGCAGGACATGCGCCAGGGCTACCTCGTGCTCGAGGGGCGCAGCTCGGTGCGGGTACGGGAGGCCGGCGGCGAAGCCTGGCTCAACATCAAGAGCTTTGAGCTGGGCATCGAACGCCGGGAATTCGAGTACGCTATTCCGGTCGCCGACGCGCGGGAGATGCTGGCGAACCTGTGCCAGGGACCGCTGCTGGAGAAGTGTCGCCACCGGGTTCCCGTCGGCGGCCATGTCTGGGAGGTGGACGAGTTTTTCGGCGATAACGCCGGCCTGGTGGTAGCGGAGATCGAGCTCGGGCACCCGGACGAACCATTTGAGCGACCGTCCTGGGTCGGGCGGGAGGTGAGCCACGAGCCGCGCTACTACAACGTCCGCCTGGTGCGTCACCCGTTCCGGAACTGGAGCGCTGCCGAGCGGGGCGGGACGGATGAATGAGCCGCCGGTGTCGATCCTGGTGAGCCTGGCACGCCAGGAGCTGCAACTGATGGTGGACGGCCGGGGGCGGTGCAGCTACCCGGTCTCGACCGCCGCCGGCGGGGCAGGGGAGCACAACGGCAGCCTGCAGACGCCCCGCGGATGGCACGTGGTGCGTGCCCGGATCGGGGAAGGCGCGCCGGTGGGCACGGTCTTCCGCGCGCGGCGCCCGACCGGCGAGATCTACCAGGAGGCGCTCGGCCGACGGCATCCGGGGCGGGACTGGATTCTCACGCGCATCCTGTGGCTGAGCGGCTGCGAGCCGGGCTTCAACCGCCTCGGCGACGTGGATACGATGCGCCGCTATATCTACATCCACGGAACGCCCGACGACACGGTGCTCGGGGTCGCCGGCAGTCACGGCTGCATCCGGATGCGCAATGCCGACATCGTGGCGTTGTTCGATCGGGTGCCGGTCGGTACGCCGGTGGAAATCCGGGAGGGCTGAACGTGGCGAGTGCGCAACCCGGTCCCGTGATGCTGGACCTCGCCGGGACCGTGCTCGGGGCCGAGGAACGCGAGATCCTGGCCCATCCCCGGGTCGGGGGCGTGGTGTTGTTCGGACGCAATTACGCCGGGACCGGGCAACTCACGCGCCTGACTTCGGCCATCCATGCGCTCCGCCCCGGGCTGGTGGTGGCGGTGGACCAGGAGGGCGGCCGGGTGCAGCGCTTTCGCGACGGCTTCACATCGCTGCCGCAGCCGGCGGCGCTGGGCCGGCTCCACGACCGTGACCCCGAAGGGGCGCGCGCCGCCGCTTGGCACACGGGTCGACTGATGGCGCGGGAGCTGCGGCGCTGCGGGGTCGATGTCAGCCTGGCGCCGGTGCTGGACCTCGCCGGGAACCGCGAGGTGATCGGCGACCGAGCGCTGCATGCGGATCCGGAGGTGACGGCCGTCCTGGCCGCGGCCTGGGTTTCGGGCATGGCTGCCGCGGGGATGGCCGCGGTGGGCAAGCACTTCCCGGGGCATGGGGGGGTCGCGGGCGACTCGCACCGGCTGCTGCCGGTGGACGACCGTTCGCTGGAACGGATCCGGGAACGCGACCTGGTGCCCTTCGCGCGCCTCGCCTCCGGCATCAAGGGCCTGATGACCGCGCACGTGCACTATCCGCGCGTGGATGCCCTGCCGGCGAGCCTCTCGGGCCGCTGGCTGAAGGACGAGCTGCGGGGTCGGCTGGGCTTTGCCGGCGCGGTGCTGTCAGACGATCTTTCCATGGCCGGCGCCGCGAGCTTCGGGAACATGCTCGAGCGTGCGCGGCTGGCGCTCGAGGCGGGCAGCGACCTGGTACTGGTATGCAACGATCGGGCGGGCGCGATGGCGGTTCTCGACGGGTCGATACCCGTGTCTCGGGAGTTGGACCGGCGCATCGCGGCCCTCCGGGGGGGGCGCGGACGCGAGCCCAGCGACGGCTGGGCCGCGGCCGAAGCCGCGGACCGGCGCGCGATTGCCGGACTGGGGTCGAGCGACGAGTGAGGAGCGGATGACGGAACTGGCCAGGCACGTGAACGAGGTCTACGCGCACGCCGAGCGGCTGTACGGCGAGCCCGAGGTGAGCGAGGCGCTCGCGCGCATGGGCGAAGCGGTCAGCGCCGCACTCGCGGAGCGTAATCCCGTGGTGCTGTGCGTGATGCTGGGTGGACTGATCCCCACCGCCGGGCTGGTGCGCCATTTGCATTTCCCGTTCGAGCTGGATTACCTGCACGCAACCCGCTACCGCCGGGGAACCTCGGGCGGCAGTCTGCAGTGGCGCGCGCGACCGGAGACGCCGCTGGCGGGGCGACAGGTGCTGATAGTGGACGACATCCTCGACGAGGGCCTGACCCTGAGGGCGCTGCGGGACTGGTGCCAAGGGGAGGGGGCGGTAGCGGTGGAGACGGCGGTGCTGACCCGCAAGCGCCACGGGCGCAACGGTGCTGGCGTGCGGGCGGACTATGTCGGTCTCGAGGTCCCCGACCGTTACGTATTCGGTTCCGGCATGGACTACCGGGGTTATTTGAGGAACGCACCGGGCATCTTCGCCGTTGTCGACGGGGCGGACCGGGACGCACATGGGCGGTGAGGCACGAATCGCGATCCTCGGCGGGACCGGGCTGGGAACGCTAGCGGATCTGGAGGAGCCCGAGCCGCTCGCGCCGGAAACCCCGTACGGCGCTCCTTCAGCCGGCCTGGTCCGGGGGTGGCTGGCCGGCCGCCCGGTCCTGTTCCTGCCGCGCCACGGCGGCGGCCATGCGCTGGCGCCCCACCGCATCAACTACCGGGCGAACCTCTGGGCGTTGCACGAGGCCGGTGCGCGCAGCGTGATCGCCGTCGCCGCGGTCGGCTCGATCGCCGCGCAGCCGGGGCCGGGCGGGGTCGCGATCCCTGACCAGATCATCGACTACACCTGGGGACGGGCCCACACCTTCGTGGAAGAGGGTGAGGTCCGGCACGTGGACTTCACCCGGCCGTATAGCCCCGCCTTGCGGGAGTGTCTGCTGGAGGCGGCCCGTAGCGCGGGCGTGGCGGTCACTGAGGGGGGGGTCTATGGCGCGACCCAGGGGCCCCGGCTCGAGTCGGCGGCGGAGATCGCCCGGCTGGCCCGCGACGGCTGCACCATGGTCGGCATGACCGGGATGCCCGAGGCGGCGCTGGCGCGGGAACTGGAGCTCGACTATGCGTGCTGCGCGGTGTGCGTGAACCGCGCGGCCGGGGTCGCGCCGGCCGGCGATATCCACGCGGAAATCGAGCGGTTCCTGGAACAGGGCATGCAGCGCGCGCGGAACATCATCCGCCACGCCGTGGCGCGGCTTGGGGATACGGGCGACGGACTTCGCTCATGAGCCTCGCGGCGTGACTAGGGCGAGGATGCCGAAGCGGGGATTGTCCAGGTAGTGCAGCTTGCCGCTGCGCATGCGTCGTTGCTGCCGCATCGGAAAGCGGACGAGGCGGGGTCCGACGCCCGGCGTCGCGTTCAGCGCTCCGGAACCTTGCTGGGTACTGCCGGAGCCGCCCGGCTGGGCGCCGCCGGCCTGCGGGGCGGCGCTGGTACCGGAGCCATCGCCGCCCGGCGAGGATGGCCCGGTTCCGGAGACCACCTGCGAGTAGATCATGTCGACCGTCAGGTGCAGGTAGCGCACGACGCTCAGCTTGACCGTACCGTCGAGCTGGTACACGGGGCCCGGCGCCGCGGCCGCGTCACTACCGCCGCTGGAGGGCCGGGGCTGCGCCGTGGCGTCGCCGCCGCCCGGGACCGCGGCGGCTTCCGCCGGCGGCGCGGACCCGGCCGGGGCCGGCGGCTGGATCGTCCGCTTGCCGTGCAGGCGTACCGCCCTGGCGTTCGCCGGTGAGTAACCGGGCTGCGTCCAGGCGATGTGCAGAATCGGCTGGTAGCGGGAGGAACGCTTCAGGGCTTTCCAAACGCCGTCGAGACGGTCGCCGGAGGAGGGCAGCCGGGAAAACGGCTGCGGGCGGCCGGCGCTGCGGAACGGCTTGAGGCTGACGGCATTCTGCACGTCGGGCATGGAGGGCCGGGTCGGCCAAAGCTCGTCGGAGAGCCCCGGCGGCGAGACATTGCGAAACACGATGATCTCGACGTCGTACCAGCGCGGAGCGGATTTCTGCGCGGCGAGCGTGGTCGAGGGGATCGCCAGGCCGATCAGCACGAGCATCGCCAGCGCCGTGCGGTACGCACCCGGCCGGTCCCTGCTGGATCCGTCGCGGTGAAGCATGGTGCCCATGTTACCCACCCGCGCCGGAAACCGCACTCTCGGCCTCGGCGCTGCGGGTGAGGTGCTCCAGCAGCTCCTCCACGAACCGGAAGCGTTCGCCGGCATCCTCGAGCTCGGCCCGGAAACGCAACCCGCTCTGGCCGTCCAGCCGGTAGCGCTGCGGGTCGCGCTGGATCAGGTCGATGATCAGGGCGGGATCGATGTCCGGCTTTTCGGTGAACGTGATCCGGCCGCCGGCGGGCCCGGCTTCCAGCTTCCGAATACCCAGCGGCGCGGCCTTGAGCTTCAGCGCCGTGAGGCGGAACAGGTTTTTCGCCTGAGGCGGGAACAGGCCGAAGCGGTCGATCATCTCCACCTGGATCTCCTCCAGCACACCCGTGTCCGGCGCGCTCGCAATGCGCTTGTACAGCATCAGCCTCAGGTGCACGTCGGGCATGTAGTCCGACGGCAGCAGCGCCGCTACGCGCAGGTCGAGTTCCGGGCCGTGGTCCGGCGCCTCGCCCGCATCGGGCAGCTCACCGGAGCGGAGCGCGCGCACGGCGCGCTCCAGCAGCTCGCTGTAAAGACTGAAGCCGATCTCCTGGATCTGTCCGCTCTGTTCCTCGCCCAGGAGCTCGCCGGCGCCGCGGATCTCCAGATCGTGGGTGGCCAGGGTGAAGCCGGCGCCGAGATCCTCGAGCGACTCCACCGCCTCCAGACGCTTGACGGCGTCCGGGGTCATCAGCGAACGGGGTGGCACCAGCAGGTAGGCATAGGCACGGTGATGCGAGCGGCCCACGCGCCCGCGCAGCTGGTGCAACTGTGCGAGCCCGAAGCGATCAGCACGGTTGATCAGCATCGTATTGGCGGTGGGCACGTCGATCCCGCTCTCGATGATCGTGGTGCAAACCAGGATATTGAAGCGGCGGTGATAGAAGTCCAGCATGACCCGCTCCAGGTCACTCTCGCGCATCTGTCCGTGAGCGACCCGGACGTCGGCTTCCGGAATCAGCTTGCGCAGCCGCTCCGCGGTCCCCTCGATGTTCTCCACCTTGTTGTGCAGGAAATAGACCTGCCCGCCGCGCTTGATCTCGCGCAGGCAGGCTTCCTGGATCAGGGCGTCGTCCCACTCGCTGACGAAGGTCTTGACCGCCAGGCGCTCTGCGGGCGGTGTCGCGATCAGGGAGAGATCACGCAGCCCCGCCAGGCTCATGTTCAGGGTGCGGGGGATGGGTGTCGCGGTGAGCGTGAGCAGGTCCACCTCGGCGCGCAGCCGTTTCAGGGCCTCCTTGTGGCGCACGCCGAAGCGGTGTTCCTCGTCGACGATCGCCAGGCCGAGGTTAGCGAAACGCACGTCCTTCTGCAGCAGCTTGTGGGTGCCGATGACGATGTCGATGCTGCCGTCGGCCAGGCCCTCAAGCGTACGCTCTTGCTGACGGCGCCCGCGCATTCGCGACAGCGACTCGATGCGTACCGGCCAGTCGGCGAAGCGGTCCCGGAAGGTCCGGTAATGCTGCTGCGCGAGCAGGGTCGTAGGCACCAGCACCGCGACCTGGCAGCCGCTGCTGACAGCCACGAAGGCGGCGCGCATGGCGACCTCGGTCTTGCCGAAGCCGACGTCCCCGCACACCACGCGGTCGGTGGTGCGGTCGGCGCGCAGGTCGTCGAGCACCTGCGCAATTGCCGTCTCCTGGTCCGGGGTCTCCTCGAACGGAAATCCCGCCGCGAACGCGCGGTAGTCGGCCTCGATCCAGTGGAACGCGTGGCCGGGACGGGCCGCCCGCCGCGCCTGGATCTCCAGCAGTTCGGCGGCCACGTCGTGAACCTTCTCCGCGGCGCGCCGCCGGGCCCGGGCCCACTGGTCTCCGCCGAGGCGGTGCAGCGGCGCGCGCTCCGGCGCGGTTCCGGTGTAGCGGCTGATCAGGTGCATCGAGGACACCGGCACGTAGAGCTTGTCGCCGCCGGCGTATTCCAGCGCCAGGAACTCGGCCTCGGTGTCGTTCACGGTCAGGGTCTGCAGCCCCAGATAGCGACCGACCCCGTGCTCCTCGTGGACTACCGGAGCACCGACGCTGAGGTCGGCCAGGTCACGAATGATCGTTTCCGGGTCCCGCACAGCCCGGCGCCGCCGCTGGCGCGGGCGCTCCCCGTACAGCTGCGATTCGGCGATGACCGCGAGCGGCGGTTGCTCGAGCAGCAGACCCTGGTCCAGCGGAGCCACGCAGATGGCACGATCGGGACCGCCATCGACGAATGCCTGCCAGGATTCCACCGTGCGCGGCTGGATGTCCTGGTCCGCCAGCATCTGCAGCATCGCCTCGCGGCGCCCGGCCGACTCCACCGCGAACAGCACCCGCCCCGGGAACTCACGCAGGAAGCGGTGCAGCTCCGCCGCTGGCTGCCGTGCCCGCGGATTGAGCAGCAGGCTCGGCGGGTGTCCCGCAGCGAGATTGGCCCCGCTGTCCCCGGGCTGTTCGAACACGTCGGTGAGCACGCGCGGGAATCCACCGAGCCGGTCGCTCACCTGCTCCGGCGGCAGGAAGACCTCTTCGGGGCGCAGCAGCGGGCGCTCCCGGTTGACCGAGCGCTGTTGGTACCGGTCGTGCGCCTGTTGCCACGCCGACGCGAGGGCCTCCTGGACGCTGTTGGTCTCGATCACGAGGGTTTCCGCAGGCAGGTAGTCGGGCAGCGTCGCGGTGCAGTCGAAGAACAGCGGCAGGTAGTACTCGATCCCGCCGGGGGCAAGACCGTTGCTGACGTCACGGTAGATCAGGCTCTGGCGCGGGTCGCCCTCGAAACGGGCGCGGTGGCGCTGGCGGAATGCCCGGATCGCCGCCTCGTGCAGCGGGAACTCGCGCCCGGGCAGAAGCCGGATTCGCTCGACCCGCTCCCGGGTGAGCTGGGTCTCGGGGTCGAAGGTCCGGATCGATTCGATCTCGTCGTCGAACAGGTCGATCCGGAAGGGTGCCGTGCTGCCCATCGGGAAGACGTCCACGATGGAGCCGCGCACCGCGAACTCACCGTGCTCCATGACCTGCGGCACGCTGGCGTAGCCGGCAGCGTCGAGCCGGACGCGCAGGCTTTCGGTTTCCAGCCGGTCGCCCGGCTGCAGCAGGAACACGCCGCCCTCGACATAGCTGCGCGGGGGCAGTCGCTGGATCAGCGTGTTCGCCGGCACCACGACGATGCCGCGCTCGAGGTCGCCGAGACGGTAGAGCACCTCGAGCCGGCGCGAGACGATGTCCTGGTGGGGCGAGAAGACGTCGTAAGGCAGCGTCTCCCAGTCCGGGAAGTGCAGCACCGGCTGGCGGCCACCGCCGTAGAAGCCCAGCTCGCTCTCGAGGCTGTCGGCACTGCGCGCGTCGGCGCAGACCAGCAGGACCGGTCCCGTGTGACGGGCGGCGGCCTCGGCCACGGCGAGCGCCGTGGCGCCGCCGTGAAGGCGGCCCCAGCGAAGGATGTCGCCGGCACCGCGGGGTAGGGGCGGTTGCATCAGGGCTTGCATGTGTCGTCCGCGTACGTTCGGGCGCCGGAGCGGCCGCGGCCGCCCCGGTCCGTATCACGCTGTAATGGCTCCGGCGTATCGCCGGGCGAGCTCGGCCCGCCGTTCGTACGCCTGGCGGGCGATGGCGATATCCTCGAGGAAGTACGGCAGCTCTTCCAGGCGCAGCGCCTGGGCCCCGTCGACGAGCGCCTTCTTCGGGGCTGGATGGAAATCCACCAGCACCATGTTGGCGCCGGCCACGACGCCCTGTGCAGCGGCGTGCACCAGGTCGGGGATCCCGTCCGGGGCCAGCGCCCGGGTGCCCACCGAGTGCGAAGGATCGATGCATACAGGCATGCGGGTCAGGCGCTTGACCACGGGGATGTGGGCGAAGTCCACCAGGTTGCGGTGGGGATCGCCCATGTTGGTCTTCATTCCGCGCAGACCGAAGATCACGCGACGGTTGCCTTCCGAGGCCAGGTACTCGGCCGCGTTCAGGGACTCGTCCAAAGTGATACCGAAGCCGCGCTTGAACAGCACGGGAAAGCGTGTCTGCCGTCCGACGGCCTTGAGGAGCTCGAAGTTCTGCGTGTTGCGCGTGCCGATCTGCAGCATCACACCTACGGGGTTTCCGGCCGCCTCGAGGGCGTCGACGATCTCGCCAACGTGGGATTCGTGCGTGACCTCCATAGCGATCACCCGCATGTCGTATTCGCCCGCCAGCTCGAAGACCCAGGGCAGGCAGTCGCGTCCGTGTCCCTGGAACGAGTACGGGCTGGTCCGGGGCTTGTAGGCGCCCATACGGGCACAGACCTGGCCGTTGTCGCGCAACGCCCGGAAGGTCAGTTCCACGTGCTCGCGAGTGTCGACCGCGCAGAGGCCGGCGAAGACCTGCAGGTTGTCCTGGCTGAAGCGGACACCGTTGTACTCGAACTCGCTGCTGCGGGTACGGTCCTTGTGCCTGCCCAGGATCCGGTAAGGCTCGGATACGCGGATCACCCGCTCCACGCAGGGCAGGGCGGACATCTCCTCGATGCTGAGCGCGGAGGTGTCGCCGACCAGGTAAACCTCCGTGAGCACCTGCTGCTCGCCGGACTCCCGGTGCACCCGTACGCGCACCCCGGGCAGCGCCTCCAGGTTCGTCATCAGGCGCGTGTAGTCGTCGCCGCGGGGATCGGTGTCCGGCTCCAGGATGAGGATCATGGCGAGGCGGATTCCAGCAAGAGGGCGAGCCGTCGGAAACAGCGCGTTATTATGCCACACGCGCGGCCCGGGCCACCATCTGCACGCGCAGCTCCGGCCGCCTTCTAGTCGCGGAAGCGCCGCAGCAGGTCGCCGTAGCTGTCGATGCGCCGGTCGCGCAGGAATGGCCACATCCGCCGGATGTGCTCACTGCGGCCGGGCTCGATCTCGCCGAGCAGAACCTGGTTGCGATCGGTGGCGGCCTGGGCCAGCAGCTCGCCCTGGGGGCCGCAGATGAAGCTGCTGCCCCAGAAGCGGATGCCGGGACCCTGGCCCGAGGGATCAGGCTCCTCGCCGACGCGATTGCAGGCCAGCAGCGGCAGGCTGTTGCACACGGCGTGCCCGCGTTGGGCGACGATCCAGGCGTCGCGCTGGCGCTCCCGCTCGGCCTCGCTGTCGCGCGCGTCCCAGCCGATCGCGGACGGGTAGAGCAACATGTCCGCGCCGGCCAGGGCCATCAGGCGCGCGGCTTCGGGATACCACTGGTCCCAGCACACCAGCACGCCCAGGCGGCCCACGCCGGTGTCCACCGGGCCCCAGTTCCCGTCTCCCGGGGTGAAGTAGAACTTTTCGTAGTAACCCGGATCGTCGGGTATGTGCATCTTCCGGTAGCGCCCGGCCAGACTGCCGTCGCGATCCAGAACCACGGCGGTGTTGTGATAGAGGCCCGCCGCGCGCCGTTCGAATACAGAGCCGACGATGACGATGCCGAACTCGGCGGCCAGCCGTCCGAGAACTTCGGTGGTGGGGCCCGGAACGGGCTCCGCCAGGTCGAACCGCGAGGGGTCCTCGATCTGGCAGAAATAGGTCGTGTTGTGCAGCTCCTGAAGGAGCACCAGCGAGGCGCCATCGGCAGCCGCCTCGCGGATCGCGCCGAGCTGACCGTTGAGATTCTGCGCCGGGTCGCGCCCGCAGCTTCGCTGGACCAGGGCGACACGCAGGGAGCCGGGCCGGGGGACGACGGGTTCAGTCACGTTCATTCCTCCTCGAACCGCGAAAATCCACGATGTCCTTGGGCGCGGGCAACCGCACCGGGCAGATCCACGCCCAGGGGCAGCTGCATGGTTGCACAATGCAGACTGCCGTGCTCGAGCACGAGGTCGCGGCAGTCGAGCGGGATCATCCGGTACCCGGGAAAGGCCTGCTGCAGGCGCCGCACGGCCACCGTGTCTGCATCGTCGCCGTAAGTCGGCACGAGCACCGCGCCGTTGCACACCAGGAAATTGGCATATCCCGCCGGCAGCACCTTCCCGCCAGGCCCCTCCAGGCGCGCGGCGCGCGGAAGCGGGATAAGCTCGTACGGCGCGCCGTCGGATCGGCGCATGTTCGCGAGTTCGGCGGCCATGGCACGAAGCGCACGGGACTCGGCGTCCGGTCCGCCACCGTCGGCCTGGTAGACGATGGTGCCGGGACCCGCGAAACGGGCCAGGGTGTCGATATGCCCATCGGTGTCGTCCCCGTCGATGTATCCGTGCTCCAGCCAAAGGAACCGCCGGATACCGAGCAGCGGGGCCAGGCGCCGTGCCATCGCGTCACGATCCAGGCCGGGATTGCGGCCCCGGGAGACCAGCGAGCTTTCCCGTGCCAGCAGGGTGCCGGCGCCGTCCGTGTCCAGCGCACCACCCTCGACCACCAGGGGGAGGTGCTCCATGGGGGTGCTCCCGAAGCATCCCTCCCGGTGCAGTAGCTCGCACACGCGCGCGTCGCGCTCCCACGCATACTTGCCGCCCCAGGCGTTGAAGCGGAAGTCGAGCAGGACCGCGCGGCCGTCACGCAGCACGGTCACCGGTCCATGGTCCCGGACCCAGACGTCGTCGCTGGGCGCGATGCCCAGCAGGAGCCGTGCGCCGTCCAGCCCCATGCGCGCCAGGCGGTCGTGCAGCACGGTTGCGTGGGTCGGGTCACGCGCGACGACCAGCACCCGTACCAAGTCAGAGAGCGCCAGCGCGAGGCGATCGAAAGCCGGCTCGATGCGGTGCATCCAGGGCGCCCACGCCGTACCGTCGTGCGGCCAGGTGAGCATCACTGCGCTCTGCGGCGCCCACTCGGGCGGCAAAGCCACGCGTGCTGCGGAAGACATTCCGAACCGGAGGCTGCCGGCGTCAGTGCCGGGACTGGGGCCGGGGCTGATCCCGGGTATCGACGCTGTGGATCACGTACTGCTTCTCGAAGTAGACGATATAACCCGGATAGACCCAGCGCGTGATGGGCGGGTCGCCCACCGGGGGGATGCGCCGTTCGGGAGCCCCGTAACGCTCGCGCACTTCCCTCATGGTGAGTCCACGCTTCGGCATGTTCGGGCGGGAAGCGCCCTGCTCCGCCGCGCTCGAAGAGCCGCCCGATGCCTTGGGCATCGACAGGGTATCCGCGCGGGCGGCGACCAGAAACAGGCCCAGACACAACATCAGGGTGGTGCCCCAGACCGCGGTTCGCATCAGGCGCCTCCTGCTATGGGCCGGCTCTGCCCGGACTATAGCACTGCCGGCATCGGCGGGGAACCGGGCGCGGGAAGGCGAGTCTGAAGAGCATGGAATTCCCCGAGCCTGTGGCTCCCGGTGACCCTCTCGGGCGTAGACAGCGCTACCTCGGATCCGGCGAGTATGGTGTAATGCCGCCCCATGTTCCGGCCCTATGAGCTCTTCGTCGGTCTGCGCTACACGCGCTCCAAGCGGCGCAATCATTTCATTTCCGTCATCTCGCTGATTTCGATCCTCGGGATCATCCTGGGCGTCACCGCACTGATCACCGTGCTTTCGGTGATGAACGGCTTCGAGAACGAGCTCCGCCACCGCATCCTCGCGATGACCGCCCACGTCACCATCCAGAGCTTCAACGGCTCGATGGCGAAGTGGCGTCATATTGAGAAGGAGGCGGGCAGGGACCCGGAGGTGATTGCCGCGGCCCCGTACGTCAATGGACAGGCCATGTTCCGTAGCGGGCCCAACATGACCGGCGGGCTGCTACGGGGCGTGCTGCCGTCACAGGAGAAGAACGTCTCCGACGTCGCCAGCCACATGCTCGAGGGCTCTTTGAGCGCTCTCAAACCGGGAGGGTATGGCATTGTCCTGGGGCGGGTCCTCGCCCGGCAGCTGGGCGTGGGTCTGGGCGACCCGGTAGACCTCATGATCCCGGAAGCGACCGTAACGCCGGCCGGGGTCATACCGCGCATGCGCCGCTTTCACGTGGTGGGCATTTTCAGCGTGGGAATGTACCAGTATGACAGCAGCCTGGCGTTCATAGACCTGCATGACGCCTCGGTTCTCTACCACATGAACGGCGGCGTGACCGGAGTGCGCCTGCGTTTAAAGGACATGTTCCGGGCGCCCCAGGTGAGCCGCCGCATCGAGAAGATGCTGCACGGGCAGTACTACGTCAGTAACTGGACGCGCAAACACCAGAATTTCTTCCGTGCCATCCGCACCGAGAAGACCACAATGTTCGTGATCCTGGCCCTGATCGTCGGAGTGGCCGCGTTCAACATCATCTCGACGCTGGTCATGGTCGTGACGGACAAGCAGGGGGACATCGCCATACTGCGCACCGTGGGTGCCTCGCCGCGCAGTATCATGGGGATCTTCATCGTCCAGGGCGCGCTGATCGGGGTCGTCGGAACGCTGCTGGGGGTGATCGGGGGCGTGGCGCTGGCGCTCAACGTAGAGACCGTGGTGCCGGCGCTAGAGCACCTGATCGGGGTGAACTTCATCCCCGCGGACGTCTATTACATCAGCAACCTCCCGTCGAAGCTGGACTGGTCCGACGTAGTACACATCGGTACCCTTTCCCTGGTGCTGTCGCTGCTTTCCACGCTGTACCCCGCCTGGCGGGCGGCACGCACGGAGCCAGCCGAGGCGCTGCGCTATGAGTGACGGCGACGGTACGCTGATCCGCTGCAGCGGACTGGTCAAACGTTACCGGCAGGGCGCTCTCGACGTGGAAGTGCTCCGCGGGGTGGACTTGGAGCTGCGGCCCGGTGAACAGGTCGCGGTGGTGGGCAGCTCCGGCTCCGGCAAGAGCACGCTGCTGCAGCTCCTTGGGGGCCTGGACATGCCCACCGGCGGGTCGGTGGAAATCGTCGGGCAGCCCATGCACCGACTCCGCGACGCGGAGCGCGGGCGGCTGCGCAACCGGGCGCTGGGGTTCGTGTATCAGTTCCATCACCTGCTGGGAGAGTTCACCGCGCTGGAGAACGTCGCGATGCCGCTGCTGGTTCGCCGCGAGAAGCCGGCGGATGCCCGCGAGGTGGCCTCCGAAATGCTCTCGCGCGTCGGCCTCGGCGCACGACTTGAGCACAAGCCGGGTGAGCTCTCCGGCGGCGAGCGCCAGCGTACCGCGGTGGCACGGGCACTGGTCACGCGGCCCCGATTGGTGCTCGCCGACGAGCCCACGGGGAATCTCGACCCGGCGACCGCGGATGAGGTCTACGGCCTGATGCTCGAGCTCAACCGGAAGCTGGGCACCGGCTTCCTGGTTGCGACGCATGACACCGGGCTGGCGCGCCGTATGGATCGTGTGCTGCACTTGTCCGAGGGACGCCTCGAGCGCGCTTGAGGCACACCACAGGGAACAGGGACGGACTCCGCTCATAACCGCAGGGACGCGGCGATGCCGGTGCTGGTGCTCTTCTACACCGCCGGGATACTGCTGGCGCAGCTTCCGGCCACGCTCCTCCCGGCCGGCCGGACGGCGGGGCTGCTGGTCGCCGCCGGGCTGCTCGCGCTGCTGCGGCGCCGCCGTGCCTGGTACCTGGCGGCGGTGCTTGGCGGATTCGCCTGGGCGGGCCTGTACGCGGGGCACCTGCTTGCCCGCCGGCTGCCGGGCCGCGAAGGCCGACCGATCGACTGCCGGGCCGCGGGACGGGTGGCATCCATTCCCGTGCGGCGCGGCCACCGGACACGGTTCGTGCTACGGGTCTTGCGCGCCGGACCGGGCTGCGCGCGGGGTGGCATGGCGGCGGGCCAGCTCCTGCGCCTGAGCTGGTACGGCGCGGGGCGCGCACCGGCCCCTGGTGAGCGCTGGAGTGCGCCCGTCCGGGTGTGGGCGCCGCATGGCTTCATGAACCCGGGCGGGTTCGACTACGAGCGCTGGCTGTTCCTGCACCGGGTCGATGCCACCGGCTATGTGCGGGATGCCCATGCCGCGCGACATCTGGCTCCCGCCGGCGGCGCGGAACCGGTGCTGCGGCTGCGATCCGGAATCGACCGGCGCCTGGCCGCCGAACTGCCGGACGACGCGGCTTCGGGGGTGATCCGGGCTCTGGCGACCGGCTACCGGGGTGCCATCCGTCCCAGTACCTGGGATCTTCTGACCCGGACCGGCACTGTCCACCTGGTGGCGATCTCCGGGCTGCACGTGGGGTTGGTCACGGCGCTGGTACTGCTGCTGGCCGGCGGTCTCTGGTCGCTGTCGCTGCGGGCCACCGACCGGGTGCCCGCGCGGCGCGTCGCGGCCCCGGCCGCGTGGCTGGCCGCCGCCGGGTACGCCCTGTTGGCCGGGTTCACGATCCCGACGCGGCGGGCTCTGGTAATGCTCACGGTGGGGCTCGGGGCGCTGTGGTGGCGCCGGAGACCTGATCCGCTGCGTACCCTCACCGGCGCCTTGTTTGCGGTACTCGCGCTGGAGCCGACCGCCGTACTGGCACCGGGGTTGTGGCTGTCGTTTGGGGCGGTCGCCTTCATCCTCTATGGGATGGTCGGGCGGGTGCGCGTGCCGGGGCGCGCCGGTGCTGCGGTGCGGGTGCAGTTGCTGGTATCGGCCGGGCTGTTCCCCCTGACGCTGCTGTTCTTCGGGCGTGCCAGCTGGATCGCCCCGGTGGCCAATCTTCTCATGGTGCCGCTGTTCGGCATCCTGGTGGTACCGCTGGTGCTCGCGGGCGTGGCGCTGCTGGGCCCTTGGCCGTTCGCTGCCCGGGGGCTGCTGCACCTGGCACACGGGATCCTGGCCGCCTGCTGGCCACTGCTCGCGAGCCTCGGACGGATCGCGGGTCCGGGGCTGCAGCTGGCACCGCTGTCTCCGGCGCGGGCCTGCCTGGCCGCGCTCGGGGCGGCATTGCTGCTGACCCCACGGGGTGCACCGGGACGCTTGGCGGGGGCGGTGATCGCGGTCGCCGCGTGCTGGCCGCAGGTCTCCGCGCCGCCAGCCGGTGTCGCGCGGGTAGCGGTGCTCGACGTCGGGCAGGGCCTCGCCACCGTCGTGCGCACACGGCGCCATGTCCTCGTGTACGATACCGGGCCGGACTTCGCCAGCGGCGGATCGGCCGGGGCTGCGGTGATCGCGCCCTACCTGCGCGCGCTCGGGGTGACGCGGATCGACCGGGTAATCGTCAGCCATTCGGACCGCGACCATGCCGGCGGCCTGCACGACCTGCGGCGCGCATTCCCGGTGGGTGACGTCGAGATGGGCGGCGGTGGGCACCTCGCGGACGGGGCCCGGCGCTGCTTGGCTGGGCAGCACTGGCGCTGGGACGGGATCCGTTTCGCTATCCTCCACCCCGCGCCCGGCAGCCACCTGCGCGGTAACGATGCTTCCTGCGTCCTGCACGTGGCAGGCCACGGCGAGAGCATGCTCCTGACCGGGGATCTGGAGCGTGCGGGTGAGCGCGAGTTGGCCTCGCGCGCGTCCGGGCGACTCCGGGCGGATGTCCTGCAGGTGCCGCACCACGGCAGCCGGACGTCATCCACGCCGGCGTTCCTGCGCTTGGTTGATCCCGTCGCGGCCGTGGTCTCCGCGGGCTGGGGCAACCGCTACAACCTGCCCTCCGGACAGGTGCTCGCGCGCTACGCCGAACGGCACGTGCCGGTGTTCAACACGGCACGGGACGGCGCCCTGCTATGGCACATCGGCGGGCGCGGACCGGGGTCGGGCCCGGTCTGCTGGCGGGCGCGACACGAGCGCTACTGGAGCGCCCGTATCGAGCCCGACCGCGGCTGCCGCGCGCGCTTCGGTCGGTGAGCCAAATCGCGTATCATGCGCGTCTGCGCCGGTTTCGGCGCGGGGGAGAGCAAATCACCACGGCAGCTCGCCGACCGCACGGAAATCCGACACTCAGATGCTGGAAATCATAGAAGCCGGGGGCTGGGTGATGGCCCCGATCATCCTGTGCTCACTGCTGGCTTTGGCGATCTCGGCGGAACGCCTCTGGTACCTGCGCCGGCCCCGGATCGCGCCGCCCACGCTGGCGCGCGAAGTGTGGAAACGACAGCGCGACGGCGGGCTGACCCGGGCCGACCTGGATGCCCTGCAGCGCAATTCGGCCCTGGGGCAGATCCTGGCGGCCGGGCTCGCCAACATTCACCTCGACCGTGAAGCGGTCAAGGAGAGCATCGAGGATGCCGGTCGCCACGTCGTGCACGAGCTGGAGCGGTATCTGAATACGCTCGGCACGATCGCGTCGATCAGCCCGCTGCTGGGCCTGCTGGGGACGGTGCTCGGGATGATCCGGGTGTTCTTCACCATCACGCACACCGGCGTGGGTGACCCCGGAGCACTGGCGGGAGGTATCGCCGAGGCCCTGATCACCACCGCCGCCGGGCTGCTGGTGGCGATCCCCACACTGTTCCTGTACCGCTACCTGCGTGGCAAGGTCGAGGAGCTGGTCGTGGTCATGGAGGCCGAGGCGATCAAACTGATGGAAGCCATCTACCGGCCGGGCGAATCCGCGGGAGCATCGCCGTGAGGATGCGCACCCGTCAGTCAGAGGAGCCGGAGATCAACATCACGTCGCTGGTGGACGTGGTCTTCCTGCTACTGATTTTCTTTATGGTGACCACCAGCTTCGTGCACATGTCCAACATCCACATCCAGCTACCCAAGGCCAGCAGCCAACCGCAGCCACAGGACAACGGTCACCTGGTGGTGACCGTGGACCGCAAGGGGCGCTACTACGTGGACGGGCACCAGTTGGTGAACACGCGCGAGGATACGCTAAGGCGCGCGCTGCGCAAGGTGGCCGGAGCGGAGCGCGACCAACCGCTGACGGTCCGCGCGGACGCACGCACCACCCACCAGTCGGTGGTGACGGTGCTGGACGCCGCGGGGGCGCTGGGCTTCCACAACATCGTGATCGAAACCGCGAACAGCGGCGCGAACGGGGGCTCATGAGCAAGCGCGACAAGAGCAAGCCGGCCAGTGCCTACTGGCAGTTGCTCAGGTATACCCGGCCGCACCTGCGTATGCTCGTGATCGCGGCCGTGGCCATGGCGGTGTTCGCGGCTTCGGACACGACCTTTGCCTGGCTGATGAAGCCCCTGCTGAACGGCAGCTTTGTACACCGCAATCCGACCGTGATCGCGATCATGCCCGTGGCCGTGATCGTGCTGTTCCTGGTCCGCGGCAGCTCCGGATTCGTATCCCAGTACGGCATGTCGGACGTGGCCCGCCGGGTGATCAAACAGCTGCGCCGGGAGGTGTTCGAGCACCTGCTGGTGCTGCCCGCGCGCGACTACGATCGCACTTCGCCCGGTCACCTGCTGTCGCTGATGACCTACAACGTGGAGCAGGTGGCGGAGTCCTCCAGTCAGGCGGTCACCGTCATGATCCGGGACACGCTCACGGTGGTCGGGTTGGTGGGCCTGATGTTCTACCTGAGCCCGATCCTGACCGTGTTCCTGGTCGTTGTCGGCCCTTTCGTGGCGCTGCTGATCCGCCATGTCAGCCGGCGCTTTCGCCGCTACAGCAGGCGGATCCAGGATTCCATGGGGGACGTCAGCCACGTCACGGAACAAGCAATCGAAGGTCACCGGGTGGTGAAGATGTTCGGCGGCCGCGACTACGAGTCGCATCACTTCGAGGACGTCAACGAGAGGAACCGCAAGCTGCAGATGCGCCTCGCCGCGACGCGGGCGGCCAGCAATCCGGTGATCCAGTTTATCGCTGCCTGGGGCGTCGCCGGGGTGATCTATGTCGCGACCCTGCCGAGCATGCTCGACAGCATGTCGCCGGGTGCGTTCGCATCCTTCATGGCTGCAATGCTAGGGCTGCTGCAGCCGATGCGCCACCTGACCACCGTCAACGCGACCCTGCAGCGTGGCATCGCGGCGGCCGAGAGCATTTTCGACTTGCTCGCCTGGCCGTCTGAGCCGGACCGGGGCACCCGGCGGCTGGAACGGGCCCGGGGCGAGATCGGGTACGACCGGGTCACGTTCGCCTACGACCCGGAGAAGGGCCCTGTGCTCCGCGACGTAAGCCTGCGCGCCCGGCCGGGCCAGACGGTGGCGATCGTGGGCCGCTCCGGCAGCGGCAAGTCGACCCTGGTGAGCCTTCTGCCCCGGTTCTACGAGCCGCAGCAGGGGCGCATCACCCTGGACGGCATCGCGATCGACAACCTGCGTCTGGCAGACCTGCGCAGCCAGATCTCGCTGGTGACCCAGCACGAAACCCTGTTCAACGACACGATCTTCCGCAATATTGCCTACGGCATGCTGGGTGAGGTGGACGAGTCCAGCGTCATCGAGGCCGCCAAGCTGGCACACGCGTGGTCGTTCATCCGGCGCCTGCCCCGGGGTCTGCAGACCGAGATCGGGGACAATGGCGTGCTTCTTTCCGGCGGCCAGCGCCAGCGCCTGACCATCGCCAGGGCACTGCTCAAGGACGCGCCGATCCTGATCCTGGACGAGGCCACCTCGGCGCTGGACACCGAATCGGAGCGGCACATCCAGGCGGCGCTGGAGACGCTGATGAGCCGGCGCACAACGCTGGTCATCGCCCACCGCCTGTCCACCATCGAGAACGCCGACGTGATCGTCGTGATGCACGACGGCGAGGTGGTCGAGCGCGGCAGCCACACTGAGCTCCTTGCCCGCGATGGCCACTACGCGACGCTGCACCGACTGCAGTTCGAGCACGCCGGGCTGTCGCAGGGGTTGACCACCCCGCGGTAGCGGACCCATGCACCGCCTCCTCAATGCACTGTGGTACGGACCGGCCTGGCGCGCCTGGCCGTTGTCTCCGCTGAGCATACTGTTCCGGGGCGTGGCTGGCCTGCGCCGCGCACTCTACCAGGGCGGGATCCTGCAGGTGCACCGCTTCCCGGTGCCGGTGATCGTGGTGGGCAACCTGACGGTGGGTGGTACCGGCAAATCACCGCTGATCATACGGCTGGCGGCCCTGCTTGCAGAGCACGGCTGGCGCCCCGGGATCGTGGTCCGGGGATACGGCGGCGGGGCGGCGCACTGGCCACGGCTGGTAACCGCCGAAAGCGATCCCGCGGAGGTGGGCGACGAGCCGGTGCTGTTGGCGCGACGGTGCACATGCCCGGTGGTGGCCGGGCCCGAACGGGCGGCGGACATACGGCTGCTGCTCGAGGGTCCCGGGAAGCGCCCCGACCTCGTACTTTGCGACGACGGCCTGCAGCACTATGCCCTCGCGCGCGACATCGAGCTGGTGGTGGTTGACGGCCGGCGCGGCTGGGGCAACGGTCACTGCCTCCCGGCCGGCCCGTTACGGGAGCCCCTGCGGCGCCTGCGAGAGGTTGATTTCGTGCTGGTCAACGGGTCCGGCCGGGCGGCGCCGGACGGTTACCCGATGCGTCTGGTCCAGGGCGACGCCGCGCGACTGGCGGGGCAGGAGCGTCGCCCGCTGCGGACGTTTGCCGGGCAGGCCGTGCACGCGATAGCCGGGATTGGGAACCCGCAGCGCTTCTTCGATCAGCTCGCCGAGGCCGGGCTGGAGGTGATCCCGCATGCGTTTCCGGATCACTACGCTTATCGCCCGGCGGACATTCGCTTCGGTGACGGCAGAGCGGTCGTCATGACAGAAAAGGACGCGGTAAAATGCCTCGGATTCGCCGGCGGGGAACACTGGTGCGTACCGGTCGACGCAATCCCGGATCCCGGGTTCGAGGCCGCCTTGCTCGAGCGCATCGGGCGGGTGCTCACGCCGGGCTGACGGCGCGAGCGCGGTAACTTGCCCGGGCGGGGCGGTCCGACGCGCAGCCCCCGAATTCTGTCCGCCCGTGCACGGCGGTTGCTGGAGACGAGAGATGGACAAGAAGCTGCTGGACATATTGGCCTGCCCCCTGTGCAAGGGGCCGCTCGTGTATCGCAAGCAGGAACGGGAGCTCATCTGCAGGGCGGACCGCCTGGCCTTTCCCATCCGGGACGACATCCCGGTGATGCTCGAGTCGGAAGCGCGCGAGCTGGCGGCCGACGAGGAAGTCAAATGAAATTCCGGGTCGTCATCCCGGCACGACACGGGGCCACCCGGCTACCGGGAAAGCCCCTCCGGATCCTGGTAGGGCGGCCGATGATCTGGCACGTGTACCAGCGGGCGGTGGAGAGCGGTGCCGACCAGGTGGTGATCGCCACCGACCACCGATCGGTAATGGAGGCCGGGTCCGCTTTCGGTGCCGAAGTCTGTATGACCTCCCGGAGCCACCGTTCGGGCTCGGATCGCATCGCGGAGGTCGCCGAAAAGTACGGCTGGGCCGATACCGACATCGTGGTCAATCTGCAGGGCGACGAACCCACCATGCCGTCGGAGAACGTCGCCCGGGTCGCGGAGAACCTGGCCGGGACCGAAGGCGCCGACATCACGACGCTCTGCACCCCGGTGGGGACGGTCGAGGAGCTGCTCGACCCGAACGTGGTCAAGGTCGTGCGGGACGCACGCGCGTTCGCCCTGTACTTCAGCCGCGCGCCGGTGCCCTGGAACCGCGACGGAGGCTTCTCGGTGGACGCCGGCATGCCCCCGGGCATCTGGTACCGCCATATCGGCCTCTATGCCTACCGGGTGCCCGCATTGCGCCGCTATACCCAGCTGGACCCGTGTGAGCTGGAGAACAAGGAGAGCCTGGAGCAGCTGCGGGCGCTGTGGCACGGCATGCGGATTCACGTCGGGGACGCGCTGGCGCTGCCCGGCATCGGCGTGGATACCGAGGCCGATCTCGAACGGGTTGAGCAGCTGCTGCGCGAAGAACAGGAAGCCTAGGAGCGCCGTCGCATGGTGCGGGTACTTTTCGTCTGCCTCGGTAACATCTGCCGGTCACCCTCGGCGGAAGGTGTGCTGCGCCGGCTCGCTGAACGCGAGGGGCTCGCTTCGCAGCTGGAATTCGACTCCGCCGGTACCGCGGCCTACCACGTCGGGGAAGCTCCGGACCCGCGGATGCAGGAGAGCGCGGCACGCCGGGGGCTCGAGCTGGCCCCTTTGAGAGCGCGCCAGGTGGAGTCAAGCGATTTCAGTCGCTTCGACTACATACTTGCGATGGATTCTTCGAACCTGGACGTCCTCCGCGACATGCGCCCGGAGGGCTGGAGCGGCCACCTGGGACTGCTGATGGAGTTCGCGCCGGAGGCGGGCCTGGCGTCCGTTCCCGACCCGTACTACGGCGGTGACGCGGGATTCGAACGGGTTCTCGACTTGCTGGAGGAGGCGGGCGAGGAACTGATCGCATACCTGCGCCGGCGGCACCGGCTCTGACGCGCGGCCCGGGGCGATTCCCGGGCCGCCATGATGTGCCGGACGCCGCACCGGCGCCCTTCAGTCGTCGGAATGTGAAGGCGGATCGTCCGGTGTCTCGCCGTCCGTTCCGGGACCGGCAAGCTCCGGGTGGCCGCGCTTGCGCGCGGTCCCGGTATCGGTGGCCGCCTCCGGGCCGCGCCCGTCCGAGTCGGTGCGCGCGGCGCTGCCGCCTTCGTCGACCGACACCGTGCCGGAGGGCTCCGGGGCGGCCCGATCCGGGGCCTGGTCGGCAACCGATCCCCGGGACCGTTCCGGAACCGGGCGTTCGGATGAGGCGTCACCTGTCCCGGCGGCGGATTCGCCTCCGGTGGAGGACTCCGGCTCCGCGCCCGCGGGAGCAGGGCCGGGCTTTGCGGCCTCCCCGGAGGGTTGCCCGGCGGAAGCGTCCGGCGTGCCCTGCTGCTGCCCGGCGGACGTCACTTCATCCTTGGTGCCGCTGCGTTCGGCCTGAGTCGGGCCAGCGGGGCCGGCGTCGTTGTTGCCAGTACCCCTTGCCCCCTCGGACTTGCCGGAGCCGACATCCCGGGCCTGTACCCGATCGGCGGAGGCACCTTCCCCGTGGTCACCGGTACCGCCTGCCTGGCCCGCGGCCGTGTTCCCGGCGTCCGAGTGTGCCGGGGTAGCGGCGGAAGAACGCCGCCGTCGACGGCCGCCCCGGCGACCGCGGCGGCTGCGTCCCGAGGAGGAGCGGCTGCTGCCGCCGGTATTGCCGCCATTCTCGCGCTCGCTTCCATTGCCCGCGCCGCCGCCCGCGCTCGCCGTTTCGGCCGCGGCTTCGGTTTTGGACCGGTTGTCCTTCTCGCCGTCCTCGCGAGCGCGGGTCTTGTCGCCGCCGGCTTTGCGGTCGTCCCCCGGGGGCTTGCGCTGGCTCTTGCCGCTGCTGCCCTGGCGCGACCTGTCGCCACCGCGCGATTCCTGCTTGCTGCCGCGCTCCCCGGGCTTGTTGCGCCGGTTGTCATCGCGGCGCCCGTTGCCGCGGCCCTGGCGGGACGACTTCTGTTCGGCCTGCTTGCGTGCGCGTGACTGACCCTTGCCACTGTCCTCGCCGTCGCGGCGGGGACGACGCGTAGTCGTCGCGTGTCCCTGGACGGCGCCCGATCCCTCCGCGTCGCCGGCTCCGAACAGTCGTTGCCAGACGCGCTTGAGGACGCCGGTCGACTCCTCTTCCCGGCTCTCCGGAGCGTTCGGCGCAGGCGCGGGGCGACTGGGGGCGACCATGCGCACCGCGGGCTGTTCCGGGGCCACCGCGCGGGCCGGGGCGGGCGGCCCCTCGACCTCCACCAGTGCCTCATCGACCAGCCGATAGCTGGCCTCGGCGTGGCCCTCGGCCGACAGTTCGTCGTCGCGCACACGCTCGATGGTGAAGCGGGGGGTCTCGATGTGCGGGTTCGGCACCACCAGCAGGGACACGCCGCAGCGGCTCTCAATGTGCGCGAGCTCGGCTCGCTTCTCGTTCAGGAGGTAGCTGGCGACCGACACCGGCACCTGCACCTGGACCTGGCCGGTGCGCTCCTTCATCGCTTCCTCCTCGAGCAGCCGCAGGATCGACAGCGACAGGGATTCGACGCTGCGGATATGGCCCTGGCCGTTGCATCGGGGGCAGACGATCTGGCTGTATTCCCCCAGCGACGGCCGGAGCCGCTGCCGGGACATCTCCAGCAGTCCAAAGCGGGAGATCCGTCCGATCTGGACTCGCGCGCGATCGACCTTCATCGCCTCGCGCAGCCGGTTCTCGACCTCCCGCTGGTTCCGCGCCGGGGACATGTCGATGAAGTCGATCACCAGCAGGCCCCCGAGGTCGCGCAGGCGGAGCTGCTTGGCGATCTCGTCGGCCGCCTCGAGGTTGGTGTTGAGCGCCGTTTCCTCGATGTCCGCACCTTTGGTTGCCCGCGCCGAGTTGATATCGATGCTGGTCAGGGCCTCGGTATGATCGATGATGATCGCGCCGCCCGAGGGCAGGGTCACCTCGCGGCGGAACGCCGTCTCTATCTGGCTCTCGATCTGGTACCGGTTGAACAGCGGCACCTCGTCCTCGTAGAGCTTCAGCCGGGCCAGGTTGTGGGGCATTACCTGGTCCATGAAATCCCGGGCCTGTTGGTACACGTCGGCATCGTCGACCAGGATCTCGCCGACATCCGTGCGCAGATAGTCACGCAGCGCCCGGATGATGACATTGCTCTCCTGGTGGATCAGCAACGGCGCCTTGCGGGACTCCGCCGCCCGCTCGATAGCCTCCCACAGGTGAAGCAGGTAATCGAGGTCCCACTGCAGCTCCTCGATGCTCCGGCCGACGCCGGCGGTACGCACGATCACGCCCATGCCGCTGGGAATCTCGAGGTTACGCAGCGCGTCCTTGATCTCGTCGCGGTCCTCGCCCTCGATCCGCCGGGACACGCCTCCGGCGCGCGGGTTGTTCGGCATCAGCACCAGGAAGCGGCCGGCGAGGCTGATGAAGGTGGTCAGCGCAGCTCCCTTGTTGCCACGCTCCTCCTTTTCAACCTGGATCACCAGTTCCTGGCCTTCCTTGATCGCGTCCTGGATGCTGACGCGGCCGCTGCCCGTTTCCGCTCCTTCCTGGAAGTAGCCGCGGGCGATCTCCTTCATGGGCAGAAAACCGTGACGTTCGGAGCCGTAGTCCACGAAGGCGGCGTCCAGGCTGGGCTCTATGCGGGTAATCCGGCCCTTGTAGATGTTGGCCTTTTTCTGCTCTCGGGAAGGGACCTCGATGTCGAGGTCATAGAGCTTCTGTCCGTCGACCAGGGCAACGCGCAACTCCTCGGGTTGAGTTGCGTTCACCAGCATTCTTTTCATGGGTTCTGAACTCTTCGGGCTCTACCGTCGCCATGCCGACCGGCGGTCATGCACCGTCCGGGCAGACCGACCGACGCCCACCCTCGCACGGGGGGGCCGGAGCATCATCCGATCGCCTGTCCACCGGGACCGCGGGACCGCCGAGGGTCGGGGATGGCGCGGGAGCACGTATCTGGTTGATTGAACCGGCGCTCAGGCCGTACCCGGCGAGCGCCCCTCACTTGTCTCGTCGGCCTGCCGAAGGACGGCAGCCGGCGGCGAAACTTGCCGTACCGCTCACGCCGGAACGGATTCACATCGGCGTGGCGAGCGGTACCTGCGAAATATACCAACCTTGCGTAAGTGCTTCAATTCGGCCGCACGGACGGCCGGCAGTGTACGGCGCCGCTGGTGTAGAATGGCGCACTTCGGCGCGAGGATCCAGGCGACTCCATGACTCCAGACCAGCAGCCCGACCCGTCCCGCGTGAGCCACCTGCGGGTAAGCCCGGAGCGGGCGGGTCAGCGCATCGATAATTTTCTCCTGTCGCTGCTCAAGGGCGTTCCGCGCGCACACGTCTACCGCATCGTCCGGCGCGGCGAGGTGCGGGTGAACCGGGGCCGCGTTTCGGCGGGATATCGCCTGCGCGAGGGTGATACCGTGCGTGTGCCGCCGGTCCGGCGCCGGCTTCCGGGCAACGATGCGCCACCGCCGGAGCTGGCGGATCAGCTCGCCGGCCGGATCCTGTACGCGGACGACCAGGTGCTGGTCCTGGACAAGCCGGCCGGGATGCCGGTGCACGGCGGCACCGGCGTACCGTTCGGCGTGATCGAGGTGATGCGTGCTCTGCGCCCGCGGGAGGGCTACCTGGAGCTGGCGCACCGGCTCGACCGGCAGACCAGTGGCTGCTTGCTGCTGGCGCGGCGGCGGGAAATTCTGACCGCACTGCACCGCGCGTTTCGGCAAGGAGAGTGTGACAAGGGCTACCTGTTGCTGGCCCGGGGGCACTGGCGGGGAGGCGAAACTACCGTGCGCGCATCGCTGGACGAGTCCGGCCGGATTCAGGGCGAACGACACGTCCGCGTTGCCGACAGCGGACGGGGGGCGACAACACGCTTCCGGCCGCTCGCCCTTTATCGCCTCGACGGCGAGCTTGCGACGCTGGTTGAGGCACGGCCGGACACCGGCCGGATGCACCAGATTCGCGTGCACGCAGCGCACGCAGGCCATCCGCTGGCCGGCGACCGCCGTTACGGCGATCCGGGATTCAACCGGCGTCTGCGCGGCGTTGGATTGCGGCGGCTGTTCCTGCACGCGCACGAGCTGGCGCTGCCCGCTTCGGCCGACTGGCATTTTTCGGCACCGCTGGCGCCCGATCTTGTCGCGCTGCTGGAGCGCATGGAGGAGATCACGTGAGGCGTTCCGTGAAGCTGCTCGTGTTTGACTGGGACGGCACGCTGATCGACTCGATCGGTCACATCGTGGCGACGATGCAGGCCGCGATCCGGGACGCTGGACTGCCGCAGCGTTCCGAACGAGAGATCCGGGACATCATCGGCCTGGGCTTGCGGGAAGCGACCGCCCGATTGTTCCCCGCGCTGGACGGGCCGGAGCTGCGACAGGCCCTGGGCAGCGCCTACCGCCGGCGGTACTACGCCGGCGACGATGAGGGCGCGCTCCTGCCCGGCGTTGGGCCTGCCCTGGAGCGCCTGGCGGCGTGTGGGTATGTCCTGGCGCTGGCCACCGGCAAGAGTCGCCAGGGTCTGGATCGCGTGCTGGCGCGCACCGGCCTCGGGCACCGCTTCCGGGTGACGCGATGCGCGGACGAGGGGAGGTCCAAGCCGTATCCCGAGATGCTGGAGCATATTCTGCGGGTGACCGACACGCCTGCCGGCGAGGCCCTGGTGGTCGGCGATTCGGAGCACGACCTGTGCATGGCCCGCAATGCCGGCGTCGAGGCCATCGGGGTCTGCAGCGGGGCCCACGACGAGAGTGTGCTCTGGCGCTGCGCTCCGCTGGCATGTCTGCCCGGTGTCGCCGATCTGCCGGCGTGGCTCGAGAGCACCGGTCGGACTCCGCCAGCAGCCGGCTGAGAGCGCTTGCGCCGGCGGTCAGGGCACCTCGACCCCGCGTGCCCTCAGCATCTCCGCGAGCCGGATCAACGGCAGGCCCATCAGCGCGGTCGGGTCTTCGCTGTGCACCGCGCGGAACAAGCTAATGCCGAGCGCTTCGCTGCGAAAGCTTCCGGCGCAGTCGTAGGGACCCTCGCGTGTCACGTAGCGCTCGATCTCGGCCGGCGCGAGCTGCCGGAAAGCCACTTCAGTCGTGACGCTGCAACTGTCCCGATCGCCGCTCCGGGCATCCAGCAGGCACAGGCCGGTCAGAAAGCGCACGCGCCTGCCGGACAGGCGGGCGAGCTGGTCCAGAGCCGCCTCGTGGGTGCCGGGCTTGCCCAGCGCCTGGCCGGCGAGCTCCGCCACCTGGTCGGAACCGATAATCAGCGCGTCGCAATGCGCGTCCGCCAGGGCCTCGGCCTTGGCGCACGAGAGCCGCGACACCAGGGCGTCGGGGCTCTCACCCGCACGGGCCGACTCGTCGATCTCGGGTGGGTGCACCTCGAAGGCCAGGCCCAGCCGTTCCAGCAACTGCCGGCGATAGGGCGAGCCCGAGGCGAGGACGATGCGACGGTCGCGGGACATGGCCGGCAGCTTTTACGGCAGCGGGCGCCCCATGTCAACCGCCTGACCGGGATCGCTCCCGCAAAAACAGGCAGTTGCCGACCGTGCCCTTTTGACAACGCGGGCGCGCATCCAATAACATACGTCGTTTATGGTTGCGACGCTTCCTGCCGAACTGGACATCAGGCGCCTGACGGATGCGCGCGCGGAGCTCCAGGGTACGCTGCCGCTTGCGGGCATGAAACGGCTGGCGGACATGGCGCTCGACCCGGGACGGGAACAGGTATCGGTGCAGCTGCGCTTCCTGCGGGACGAGCTTGGCCGGCGGCTGTTGTACGGCAAGTTGCGCGCGCCGATCACCTGTCAGTGTCAGCGCTGCCTGGGGCCGGTTCGGCTGGATATCGAGCACGACTTCGCCATCGAGTTCGTGTGGGGCATGTCGCAACTGCCGCAGGTGGAGCGTAACCACAGTCCGTACGTGCTCGAGACGGATGAGCCCCTGTCGCTCGCGGAGCTGGTCGAGGACGAGCTGATCCTGGCGATGCCGGTGGTCGCCCGGCACGCGGGGCTGGACTCCTGTGAGCCCCCTCGGCATGATGCCGACCGCGACGAGGCTGCGGACGAGTCGGGAGATGGCCGGGAAAAGCCCTTTGCGGGGCTGGCCCGGCTCAAGCTGCGCAAGTGACCCCGGCCCGGACTGCGAACGACGCGACAGGCAACAGCAATCAGGTTCGGAGCGATAAGACATGGCGGTGCAACAGAATCGCAAGACACCTTCCAAGCGGGGTATGCGTCGCGCCCACGACGCCCTGCGTCGTCCCACCCTGTCGGTGGACAGCACCACCGGTGAGACGCATCGGCGCCACCACATTACGCCCGACGGGTACTATCGCGGGCGCAAGGTGACGCAATCCGGGGAAGACTGAGGCAATCGTACACGGTGGAACGCGGGTACCGCCTCGGGCTGTCATCGTCCACTGCACCCGGCTGCGCGTTGGGCCCCGGTGTCTTCCGCGTCGACGTGATCCGTCGAGGGCGGTGAGGCGGCCGGGGTTCCTGTTTAGGGGGCTGCTGAAAGACAGTTTTTCGGCCGCCCCCGCGCGCTACAGGGATGTTGCGACGCTGAAAAAGGCCATGGACGGACTTTTTCAGCAACGCCTTAGGGGGCCGCATCGACAACATGGCGCAGCGCCTGACGATTTCACTCGACGCGATGGGCGGCGACCACGGACCCGAGGTGGTGGTTTCTGCAGCGCTGCATGCCGCCCAGCGGCATCGCCACCTGCATCAGGTTCTGGTCGGCGACGAGAGCGTCCTGCGTGAAGCGCTGGAGCGTCAACGGGGCGGCACCAGCCAAAATCTCTCCATCCGTCACGCCTCGCAGACCGTGGGAATGGACGAGCCGCCGTCCAAGGCCTTGCGCAACAAGAAAGACTCCTCCATGCGTGTGGCCATCAACCTGGTGAAGGAGGGCACTGCCGACGCCTGCGTCAGTGCCGGGAATACCGGTGCCCTGATGGCCATCGCCCGCTTCGTGCTGAAGACTATCGGCGGTATCGATCGCCCGGCGATCATCTCCGCGATCCCCTCGATGTATGGTCACACCTACATGCTGGACCTGGGGGCGAACACTGAATGCACATCGGAACAGCTGTTCCAGTTCGCCGCCATGGGCTCGGTGCTGGTCAACGCCGTCAACAGCATCGAGGCGCCCAGGGTCGGGTTGCTGAACATCGGCGAAGAAGAGATCAAGGGCATCGAGGCCGTGCGCCGCGCTGCCCAGCTGCTCAGCCAGAGCAGTCTCAACTACGTGGGCTTCGTCGAGGGCGACGACATTTACACCGGTGAGGTCGACGTGGTCGTTTGTGACGGTTTCGTGGGCAACGTCGCGCTCAAGACCAGCGAGGGGCTCGCCAAGCTGGTGGGGCACTACGTGCGCGAGGAGTTTTCGGGCTCGCTCTATTCGCGCCTGGCGGCGCTGGTGGCCTGGCCGGTGCTGCGCCGGCTGCGCACGCGCATGGATCCGAGGCGCTACAATGGGGCCAGCCTGCTGGGCCTGCAGGGTATCGTGATCAAGAGCCACGGCGGCGCCGATGTCTACGCTTTCGCGAACGCCATCAGCATGGCTATGCTTGAAGTCGAAAAATCCGTACCGAAAAGAATCGGCCACCTGGTAGCGTCCGCGATGGCCGACGTCAGCGAGAGAGAGACCTGAATTCATGTACTCGCGTATCCTGGGCACCGGCCGCTGCCTTCCGAGGACGATCGTCACCAACCAGGACCTGGTAAAGACCATCGACACTTCGGACCAGTGGATCCGGGAACGCTCGGGCATACGCCAGCGGCACATCGCGGCGGACGACGAGACCACCACGGACCTGGCAGAGGGTGCCGCGCGCAACGCTCTCGAGGCGGCCGGAATCGAGCCGGAAGAACTGGATCTGATCGTCTTCGGCACCACCACGCCCGACCAGATCTTTCCCAACAGCGGCGTCATCCTGCAGTCCAAGCTGGGGATTGCCGGGATTCCGGCGTTCAGCCTGGAAGCGGCCTGTACCGGCTTCATCTACGCTCTCAGTGTGGCCGACAAGTTCGTGCGCACCGGCGACGCCCGGTGTGCCCTGGTGATCGGCGCCGAACGGATCTCGGCCCTGGTCGACTGGAGCGACCGCTCCACCTGCGTGCTGTTTGGTGACGGCGCCGGCGCGGTGGTGCTGGGTCTGGACGAAGAGCCGGGCGTGCTCGCCACTCACCTGCACGCTGACGGCACTTACAAGGACCTGCTCTACTTCCCGGCGGGCCCCGGCAAGGATTTCCGCCGGACCAGCGACAGCCACGTGATGATGAAGGGCAACGAGGTGTTCCGGGTGGCCGTCACGCAGCTCGGCAAGGTCGTCGAGGAGACCCTGGAACGCAACCACCTCGATAAGGAAGACATCGACTGGCTGATCCCGCACCAGGCCAACATCCGCATTATTCAGGCCACGGCCAAGAAGCTGCAGATTCCCATGGAACGGGTGGTGGTAACCGTGGACCAGCATGCCAACACCTCCGCGGCGTCGGTTCCGATGGCCCTGGACGTGGCAGTCCGCGACGGCCGGGTCAGGCGCGGGCAGACACTGCTGCTGGAAGCTTTCGGTGGTGGCTTCACCTGGGGATCTGCGCTGGTGCGCTATTGATGGCGGGAGCGGGCGACGGCGGCATCGCCGGGGCCCGCTTCAGGGCGCGATCAGCTGGTTCAGGTCGAAGATGGGGAGCAGGATGGCGACCACGATGGTCGCCACAATCGCGCCCATCAGCAGGATGATGCCCGGTTGCACGATGGCCATCAGGGTTTCGATCAGGGCCTGCATCTCCTGCTCCTGGTTGCGCGCCGCGCGATCCAGCATCTCCTCCAGGCGGCCGCTGGTCTCGCCGCTCGCGATCAGGTGGATGGTCATGGGCGGGAACAGCCGGCTGCTGCCCAGCGCCTTGCTGATCGCCGAGCCCTCGCGCACGCGCCGGGTGGCGTCGTCGACCGCCTCGCGCATGGGGATGTTGTCCACCACCTGGCCAGCGATGCGCAGCGCTTCCAGCACCGGCACGCCGCTGCCCGCGAGGATGCTGAGCGTGCGCGCGAAGCGCGCGGCGTTGAGGCCAGCCACCAGGCGCGAGAGCAGGGGAGCGTGCAGCAGCATCCGGTGGTAACGCCGGCGCGGGCCCGGCCGCCGGAGCAGGAAGTACAGCCCGATCCCTCCGGCGAGGGCCGCCACCAGGAGATACGGCCATCCCACCCGCAGGAACGCGCTCAGCGCGATCAGCATACGCGTGAGCAGAGGGAGGGCCTGGTTGTGGTGCTGGAAGACCTGGGCCACCGTCGGGATGACGTAGGTTACCAGTCCGAGGGCCACGCCCATCGCAACGATGAACAGTGCGGCCGGGTAGATCAGCACCAGCAGGGCCTGCTGATGCATCTGCTGGCGGTTCTCCGTATAGTCCGCCAGCCGGTCCAGGATCTCTTCGAGGTGCCCGGACTGCTCGCCCGCCTGGACCGTCGCCAGGTAGATTTCCGGGAATACGCGGGGGAACTGGGCCAGCCCGGAGGCGAGCGGGTGGCCCTCCATCACGCGCGAGCGGATCGCCAGCACCATGCTCTTCAGGCGCGGCCGGTCGGTCTGCTGTGAAACGGCCAGCAGGGCCTCTTCCAGGGGCAGCGCGGCGCGCACCAGGGTCGCCAGCTGGCGGGTTATCAGCGCCAGGTCGCTGGCGCTGATGCGGCGCCCGAAGCGGACCCGCCGCGGCGCGCCGGCGCCGGCCCGGGTCTCGCTCACCGGGGAAACGTCCAGCGGGGTCAACCCCTGCTCGCGCAGCTGTTGCCGGACCTGGCGCGGCGTGTCCCCCTCCGCGACGCCCTTGCGCTGACGGCCGGTGCGATCGATGGCGGCGTACTCGTAGGCGCCCACCCGCTCAGGCCTCCCGGGTCACGCGCAGTACCTCGGACAGGGTGGTGGCGCCGTCGAGAATGTGCCGATAGCCGTCGCGGCGGATCCCCGGGCTCATGCGCCGGGCGTGCGCCTCGAGGGCGTGCTCGCTTTCGCCGGCGTGGATCATCCGGCGGATCTCGTCATCCACGACCACCACCTCGTAGATGCCCGTGCGGCCGTGGTAGCCGGTCTGGTTGCACTCGGGACAGCCCACCGCGCGGTGCAGCGCCGGGGGGTTCTCGACCGGCAGATCCAGCAGGTCGCATTCCTCGGCCGAGGGCACGTACGGCTCGCGGCAGTGCCGGCAGAGCACCCGCACCAGCCGCTGGGCCATCAGGCCGACGAGGCTGGAGGACAGCAGGAACGGCTCCACGCCCATGTCCCGCAGGCGCGCGACGGCTCCGATGGCGGTGTTGGTGTGCAGGGTGGAGAACACCAAGTGCCCGGTGAGGCTCGCCTGGACGGCAATCTCCGCGGTCTCCAGGTCGCGGATCTCGCCTACCATCACGACGTCGGGGTCCTGGCGCAGAATCGCCCGCAGGCCGCGCGCGAAGGTCATGTCGACGCGCGTATTGACCTGTGTCTGGCCGATGCCGTCGAGATAGTACTCGATCGGGTCCTCGACGGTCATGATGTTGCGGCTCTGGTCGTTGAGCCGGGTGAGGGACGCGTACAGCGTGGTGGTCTTGCCGGAACCGGTGGGGCCGGTGACCAGGATGATCCCGTAGGGGCAGCCGAGGAGCTCGTCCATCGACCTGAGGTGCTCTCGGGACATCCCGAGCTCTTCGAGATCCAGGCGACCGGACTGCTTGTCCAGGAGGCGCAGCACCACTCGCTCGCCATGCCCGGAGGGCAGGGTGGAGACGCGCACGTCGACGGCGCGGCCGGCGACGCGCAGGGAGATCCGGCCGTCCTGGGGAAGACGCTTCTCGGCGATGTCGAGGCGTGCCATCACCTTGATCCGGGACACCAGCAGCGGCGCCAGCACCCGCTGCGGCTGGAGCACCTCGTGCAGCACGCCGTCGACGCGGAAGCGCACCAGCAGCCGGCTCTCGAAGGGCTCGATATGGATGTCCGAGGCGTCCTCCTTGATCGCTTCCGTGAGCAGCGCGTTGATCAGCCGGATGATGGGGGCATCGTCCTGGCTCTCCATCAGGTCTTCCGGCTCCGGCATGTGCTGGGCCAGCTGATAGAGATCGACTTCCTCGTCCAGTCCCTCCATCATCTGCATGGCCGCGTCGGAGCCGGCCTCGTACTCCTGCTGCAGCCGCTGCTCGAATACCGGGCGCTCCACCGGCTCCAGGCGCAGCGGGTGGCCGACCGCGCGGCGAAGCTCGGCGACGATCATGGGATCGAAGTCGTCACGGCAGAGCACCGTAACCTCGCCTCCCGCGTCCACGCGCGGTTCCACCAGCACCCCATGACGGCGGGCGAAGGCGAACGAGGGGCGGTGTACGCCATGCTCATCGGCCCCGGCGGCGGTCCGCGTGTCCTGCGATTTCGGTTGCGGCGTGCTCATTGCTGTCGGGATCCGTCAGATGGGTCCGATGCCCCCGATGCCCCCGATGCCCCCGATGCCCCCGATGCCCCGCTGCCCGGCTTGCCGGCATTGCCGGATTGCTGTCCCCCGTCGCCCGCAGGCGGGGCGGTCGCAGCGGAGCCGGAGCCGTCTGCCGCGCTGCTCCCGGACGCTGCGGACGACGACGGGCCCTGGCTCTTCGGCCGCAGATCGACAGGTGGCATCGTGGGCTGCTTGCTGCCGGGCATGAGGTCGATCCCGCCCTTCTTGACGCGCTGTTCCAGCGCGCGCATGTACCGATACTTCTGCTGCGTGTAGCGCGCGGTGTCAACACCGCTGCGCAGAATCCGGGGGCGGATGAAGACCATCAGGTTGCTCTTGGTGTTCTTGCTGTTCCGGTAGCGAAAGAGCTGGCCCAGTACCGGGATGCTGCCGAGCACGGGGACCCGCTGCTCGTTCTGCTCCACGTGGGTGTCGATCAGCCCGCCCAGCACGATGGTCTGGTCGTCGTTGCAGATCACATTGGTGTTGATCGTGCGCTTGTTGGTGATCAGCCCGTAGCCACTGGTCGCGGTGCTCTGGACGCTGGAGACTTCCTGCTGGATCTTGAGCTCGACCGAGTGGCCCTCGTTGATCTTGGGCGTGATCTTGAGCTTGATGCCGACCTCCTTGCGCTGGATGGTCTGGAAGGGGTTGACGGTGTTGCTGGCGTTGGTCGTACCGTTGGTGTACTGGCCGGTGACGAACGGCACTTCCTGGCCGACGGTGATTTCGGCCTCCTCGTTGTCCAGGGTGGTCAGCGTCGGCGTGGACAGGATATTGGTATTGCTGCTGCTGGCCAGCGCCCGCAGCAGCACCCCGAAGTTGACGCCATTGCTGTTGAGCCGGCCCACGCCCAGGGTCAGGCCCTCCAGCTGCGGCAGCACCTGCTGCGGGGCGCCGGCCAGGTTCGCCAGGCCGGAGTTGGTCTGGTTGAAGTTGGTGATGGCGGCCGGGCTGTTGGTGCTGCCGCCTCCCTCGGCGGCCCACTGGATTCCGAGTTCCGCCGCCTTGTCGGAGCTGATCTCGGCGATGATCGCATCGACCAGCACCTGCGCGCGGCGGATGTCGAGCTCGCGCACCAGGGTCTTGATGGTCGACATCGCCTGTGGCGGCGCGGTGACGATCAGTGCGTTGGTCGCCTTGTCCGCGACGATGCTGATCTTGCCGTTGCCGCCGCCGGAGAAAGCCGCTCCGCCGGCCGCTGAAGCGCTGGCGGACGCGCCGGATCCCTGGCCCGAGCTGGAGCCGTTGCCGCCCTGCCCGGTGACCACCTTCTCGAGGATCTGGGCCAGGTCACCCGCGTCGGCGAAGTTCAGATAGATCACCTGGCTGTTGCCCTGCTTCTCCAGCGGCTGGTCCAGCTTGGAGATGAGCCGGCGCATGCGCTTGCGCTCCGCCGGATCCCCGGTCAGCAACACGCTGTTGGTGCGCCGATCGGCCAATGCCTTGACCTGGGGCCCGTGGTTACCCCCGCCGGACTTGCTGATGGCGTTGACGATCTGCGCAATGTTGTCGGCGCTGGCGTGCTGCAGGTGGACCACGTCCACGTTCTGGCTCTGGCTCGCGTCCATGCTATGGACGATCCCCACCAGGCGCCGCACGTTGGCGGCGCGGTCCGAGATGATCAGCATGTTGGCCGGCGGATAGGCCGCCAGGTGCCCGTACTGGGGTACCAGCGGGCGCAGGATCGGCACCAGCTGGGCCGCGGGGATGTTGTTGACCTTCACCACGCGGGTGATGACGTCCGCCGGCGCCGGCGGCTTCGTGCGTCCCGTGGCGCCGTACTGCTTGGCGTCGACCTCGGGCACGATCTTGGTGACGTTCTTGCCTTCGATCGCCGCGTAGCCGTTCACCTCCAGGATCTGCAGGAAGGCCTTCCACAAGGCCTTTTCATTCATGGGAGTGGACGAGATGACGGTCACGTGGCCCTTCACGCGCGGGTCGACGATGAAATTGCGCCCGGTGGCGTCGCTGACGGTCTCGATCAGGGCCCGGATGTCCGCATTCTTGAGATTGAGGGTGATCTTGCCGCTACCGGTCGTATCCGCGTTGCCACCCGCGGCGGTATTGCCGGAAGCCCCCTGCGGTGCCGGGCTCTGTGAACCGTCCCCAGCGGCGACCACGGGCGGCAGCATCGCTGCGGCGAGGAGGAGAAGGACGACGGAGAGGGCAAGCGGAAGCGTGCGGCGAGCCTGGAATGCTTTCATGCAGGTTCCGTTCTGCTTTGTGCGACGGTTCTCGTGGGGGCGATTGTCAGCCGTGACCGAGTCAATTGTCCAGCGAGACGGTTACGGTTTGTTGCCGGCCTCCGCGGTCGACCACCAAGCTGAGCTGGCTGGCGCCCTCGAGGGTCTGCATCAGATTGAAGGCCTTGCTCGGCTGATCCAGAGCGACGCCGTTGACGGACTTGACGAGATCGCCGGAGTGCAGGCCCAGGCGATGGAACAACGACCCGTCCGGGCCGGGGTACACGCGATAGCCGGCGAGCTTGCCGCTGCGGTAGACCGGGCGCACCCGCACCAGGTTGGCGAGCTTGTCCGGGTTCGACAGGATCTGATTGCGGACCTGCGCCAGCGGCGAGCCGTCGGACGTGCCCGCGCCGGCATTTCCCTGCGCGGCACTTGCGTGCAGCAGGTCTCTCTTCCCCGTGTGCGGCAGCCGGAGCGCCTCCAGCGCGCCGTTGCGCCGGATGATCACGCGCTCCGGATAGATCCGCGTGACCACGGCGTTTCCGGGGAGCCGGTCGCCGATGCCGTAGATTTTCTCGTCCTGGTTGCCCTGGGCGATGATCGCGCGCGAGCGCCCGGCGCGGCCCGAGGTAAAGATGCCGTAGAGCTTGAGGTTGAGCCCGGTCTCCGGCGCGTTGATCGGACCGTTGCCCTCCGGCATTCCGGCCGCGGCCTCGCCGAACAGGTTGCGGGCCGCGATGCGCTTGATACCTTGCTCCGGCGAGCGCGGGGTACCGTGGCTGGTGTTGGCGGCCTCCGGCCCGGCCTGACCGGCGCCCGCCGGCGGTGCCACGGCCAGGCTGGTCGCCTGCCAGAAGGCGCCCGCCGCGGCGTGCGCCAATAGCACTACCAGCAGCAGCGTGACCAGCTCGGGCAGATGGCCCAGCAGGTAGCGCTGCGCCTGCCGGAGCAGCTCGATTGGGAGTCCATCCGCGGCCATGATCCTGGGTCAGCGTATACTGGCCCCGGCGCTCCGCGCCAGGGCCCGTGGATCATACCCTGCGCCCGGGGAAGCCCACAACAGAGGAGTCCGTCGGGGAGGTCCGGACCAGGAGGGGGTTTAAATGCAATCCGGATGGCCGCAAAATTTGCCTGTGAGGAAGCTGCCGCTGCCTTGGCCCGTCGCCGGGAACCCCCGTTGTGGGGACACGGTCTCAGGCGGGTAGCCACCGGAGCATCCGCCGGCTGGCGGTTCGGTAGCTGGCAGCATACGGCAACACGCGGCTGGCAGCAGATCACATCATGGCGCAACGCAAACACACCCAGGGCGATGAAGGCATCGCGGTCAAGGAATCGCGGCCGGAGGTCAAGGAACCGCCGTTGTACAAGGTGGTGCTCCTGAATGACGACTACACGCCGATGGAGTTTGTCGTGCACGTGCTGGAAACCTTCTTCGGCATGGGGCACACCAAGGCCACCCAGATCATGCTGCAGGTGCACACGCAGGGAAGGGCGGTGTGCGGCATCTTTACCGCCGAGATCGCGGAGACCAAGGTCGCGCAAGTGAACGAGTACGCGCGCAAGCACCAGCATCCGCTGCTTTGCTCGATGGAGCGCGCGTGACAGCCGTTTGGCCTCGCAACGGTGCCGCCGTGACACCAGTCAAGATGGACGCCGGCGCAATTTCTGCTAATGATAGAGACGTGAGCCGTGGCGAGCGGGGCCGCGGCGGATGCGGAAGACGGACAGCCTTCCGGCCAATGCACGCGGAGGGAACCGCTCCTCCAGGGTAGAGACCATGCTGAGCAAAGAGCTTGAGTACACCATCAATACGGCGTTCAACGACGCGCGGGAGAAACGGCACGAGTTCATCACCGTCGAGCACCTTCTCCTGGCGCTGCTGGACAACTCGATGGTGGCAGAGGTCCTGCGGGTCTGCGGATCCGACCTCGACACGCTGAGCCGGGACTTGCGGAACTTCATCGAGGCCAATACCCCGGTACGGGACAATCTCGATACCCAGGACGTGCAGCCCACGTTGGGCTTCCAGCGCGTGCTCCAGCGTGCGTTCTTCCACGTACAGTCCGCCGGCAAGAAGGAAGTCACCGGGATCAACGTCCTGGTCGCGATCTTCAGCGAGCAGGACTCGCACGCGGTGTATCTGCTCAATAAGCAGGCAGTTACCCGCCTGGACGTGGTCAACTATATCTCACACGGAATCCGCAAGGTGCACGACGGCGAGGAATCGGAAGAGGTGCGCGAGGAGAGCGAGGAGAGCGGGGAACGCGAGGAGACCGGCAACACCCCGCTGGAGCTTTACGCGAGCAACCTGAACCGGCATGCCCGCACCGGCCGGATCGACCCTCTGATCGGGCGCGAGCACGAGATCGAGCGTGTGATCCAGGTGCTGTGTCGCCGGCGCAAGAACAACCCCCTGCTGGTAGGGGACGCCGGCGTGGGCAAGACCGCCATCGCCGAGGGCCTCGCCTGGCTGATCACCCAGCGCCGGGTGCCGGAGGTTCTGGCCAAGAGCACGATCTACGCACTCGATCTCGGGGCCCTGGTGGCGGGCACGAAGTACCGCGGCGATTTCGAGAAGCGGCTCAAGGGCGTGCTGGCCCAGCTGGGCAAGGATCCCGGCGCGATCCTGTTCATCGACGAGATCCACACCATCATCGGTGCGGGCGCGGCCTCGGGCGGCGTGATGGACGCGTCCAACCTGATCAAGCCGGTGCTGGCCTCAGGCGAGCTCAAGTGCATCGGCTCGACCACCTATCACGAATACCGCGGCATTTTCGAGAAGGACCGGGCGCTGGCACGGCGCTTCCAGAAGATCGACGTGTCCGAGCCGACGGTCGACGAGACCTATCGCATCCTCAAGGGACTCAAGCCGCATTTCGAGTCGCACCATTCGGTGCGCTACACCAGCCCCGCCCTGAAGGCGGCGGCCGAGCTTTCCGCACGCTACATCAACGACCGGCGGCTACCGGACAAGGCCATCGACATCATCGACGAGGCCGGAGCCAACCTGCGCCTGCGGCCGGCCTCAAAGCGCAAGAAGACGGTCTCGGTGAGCGATGTCGAGGCAATCGTGGCCAAGGTGGCGCGGATTCCGCCGCGGCAGGTCTCCAGTACCGACATGGACGTGCTGCGCAACCTTGAGCGCAACCTCAAGCTCGCCATCTTCGGCCAGGACGAGGCGATCACGACGCTCAGCAACGCGATCAAGATGTCGCGCTCCGGGTTGGGGAGCCCGGACCGTCCCATCGGCTCGTTCCTGTTCGCCGGTCCCACCGGCGTCGGCAAGACCGAGGTGACCCGCCAGCTCGCCCAGATCATGGGAATCGAGCTGCTGCGCTTTGACATGTCGGAGTACATGGAGCGCCACACCGTGTCCCGCCTGATCGGCGCGCCCCCGGGCTACGTCGGCTTCGATCAGGGCGGGCTGCTCACGGACGCGATCCTCAAGCACCCCCACTCGGTGTTGCTGCTGGACGAGATCGAGAAGGCCCATCCGGACGTGTTCAACCTGCTGCTGCAGGTCATGGACCACGGTACGCTGACAGACAACAACGGCCGCAAGGCCGACTTCCGCAATGTGATCCTCGTGATGACCACCAATGCCGGCGCCGAGAGCATGACCAGGCGCTCCATCGGGTTCACCACCCAGGACCACTCGACCGATGCCATGGAAGTGGTGCGGCGGACGTTCACCCCGGAGTTCCGCAACCGGCTGGATGCGATCATCCAGTTCCGCTCGCTGGATCCGGAGAATGTGGCCCATGTGGTGGACAAGTTCATCATGGAGCTGGAGGTCCAGCTGGAAGGCAAGGGCGTCGAGATCGAGGTGACCCGTGCGGCCCGCAGCTGGCTCGCGGACAAGGGCTACGATCCGCAGATGGGTGCCCGGCCGATGACGCGCGTCATCCAGGAAAACATCAAGCGTCCGCTGGCGGACGAGATCCTGTTCGGCCGCCTCAGCAGCGGCGGTAAGGTCAAGGTTCGCGAGGAGGGCGGACGCCTGGTGCTCGACGTCCAGACCGTCGCCGCCTGAAGCGTCGGGCCTGCGGGGTCCGGGAGGCGCGGCTTCCGTGCGACGGAGAGCCGCTTGGTGCGCTGGGCTAGCGGCCGCGGTAGACGATGCGCCCCTTGCTGAGGTCGTAGGGGGTGAGTTGGACGGTGACCTTGTCGCCGGTGAGGATGCGGATGTAGTGCTTGCGCATCTTGCCGGAAATGTGCGCGGTCACCACGTGCCCGTTTTCCAGCTCGACCCGGAAGGTCGTATTGGGCAGGGTTTCGACCACCCGCCCCTGCATTTCGATCAGATCCTCTTTCGCCATTCGACTCCTCGACCTCAAGCTTGAATCGGCAGCCCGCGGCGGCGGACTGGCTGAGGATGCGGATTTTGCCTCAACCCCGGGACCCCTTCAACTGCCACGGGGAGGCGGCGGGTCGTCGCGGCCGTAGCGCACCCAGCCCTGACCCGTGCGCAGCTCGACAGGACGGAAGTCGGTCTTGTAGCCCATCTTGGCGTGACCCGCGATCCAGAAGCCGAGGTAGAGCCACGGCAAGCCGCGGCGGCGGGCTTCCTCGATCTGGTAGAGGATGGCGTAGATGCCGAGCCCACGGCGGCGCCGGTGCGGATCGAAGAACGTGTACATCGCCGACAGGCCTTCGGCCATGGCATCCACCACCGCCACCGCGAGCAGTTGCGAGCCTAGGCGGAACTCCCACAGGGCGGTGTCGCTCCATTCGCTTCGAATGAAGAACCGATACTGCTCGCGGGAGCTTTCGTCCATGCCGCCGCCGGGATGCCGGGCCGCCGTGTACATGGCGTAGAGGCGATAGTGCTCTTCCCTGAACCCGGGGGCGAGGAAGCGCACGCGCAGGTCCCGGTTACGGCGCCAGGTGCGCCGCTGGGATCGGTCCGGGCGGAAATCGGCGACCGGGATGCGGGTCGCCACGCAGGCGCGACAGCCGTCGCAATGGGGCCGGTACAGGTAGGGTCCACTACGGCGGAAGCCCTGCTCGCTTAGCTCGGCGTGAAGCGTTGCATCGGGGTGTTCGCGCGGGTCGCAATAGACGTTGCGCGCGAGGCGGCCGCGCAGATAGCCGCACGGGTGCTCGGGCCCCCGGACCACGTGCAGTCGCCGCGGCCGGGCGGGATCACGGCCGGTCCGGCAGTCCCCGGTCATGGCGCGGCCGCCTGCCCGTCGAGACACCAGCGTGCGGGCGCGGGCCGGCCGCCGAGCGTGGCACGCTGGACCAGCTCGAGAAACCGCCGGCGGGGCATGTCCACCGCGCCCATGCGGTACAGGTGGGGCGATCCGACCTGGCAGTCGAAGACCAGGAACTCCCACCGCTGGAGCTGGCGGGAGAGCACCGCCAGGGCCACCTTGGAGGCATCGGTCCGCCGGCTGAACATGGATTCGCCGAAGAAGGCCCGGCCCAGGGCGACACCGTACAACCCGCCGACCAGCTCGTCGCCGGCCCACACCTCGACCGAGTGGGCGACGCCGAGCGCGTGCAGGTGGCAGTAAGCCCGCTGCATCTCGGGGGTGAGCCAAGTCCCCTCGTGGTCGCGCCTTGGCTCGGCGCAGCCTCGGATCACGCCGGCGAAATCCCGGTCCAGCGTGACGCCGAAGTCGTTCCCGCGCAAACGTCGCCTCAGGCGCCGCGAGACATGCACACCACCGGGAAGGAACACGGTGCGCGGGTCCGGCGACCACCACAGGATCGGTTCACCGGCGCTGTACCACGGGAAGATGCCCCGCTTGTAGGCTGCGACCAGCCGGTCGGCTCCAAGATCACCGCCGGCGGCGAGCAGCCCGTTGGGGTGGCGCAGCGCGCGGGAGGGGTCGGGAAAGGCACGCGCCGGAGCTCTAGGATCGATCCAGCTGATGCCATTCATCGACCGGCTCCCGCCGGGTCCCCGGCCCGGTAGGGGGAGTGCGTGTCCATCTCTTCGATGTAACCGTCGACGTAGCGCGCCTCACGCTCCACGAAGTCCGCGATCGCGTCCCGGAAGCGCGGGTCCGAGATCCAGTGGGCCGACCAGGCGGTGGCCGGCAGGAAGCCCCGGCTGACCTTGTGCTCGCCCTGCGTCCCGGGATCAAAGCGGGCAAGCCCCTCGCGGATACAGTACTCGAGCCCCTGGTAGTAGCAGGCCTCGAAGTGCAGACTGTGATAGTCCGCGTCGGCACCCCAGTGGCGTCCGTACAACGCCGCCTCGTCGCGCAGCGTGATGGCCACCGCGACCGGCAGGCGCCCACCGTTCCACGCCAGGAACAGGACCAGCTGCTCGCCCATGGTGCGGGCGATCTCCTCGAAGAACGCGCGGTTGAGGTAGGGTGGGCGACCGCGCATGTGATAGGTGCTCGCGTACAGCCGGTGGATCGCCGGCCACAGCGACGGATCGAGCCGGTCGCCGCGGACGCACTGCAACCGGATGCCGGCCTCGCTCACCCGTCGCCGCTCGCGCCGGATTTTCTTGCGCTTGGAGGAGGTGAACGCTGCCAGAAGGTCCTCGAAGTCGCTGTAGCCGCGGTTCTGCCAGTGGAACTGGCACGCCTTGCGCAGCAGCAGGCCGTGTCGGGCGAGGCGGTCGCGGTCCTGCTGGTCGGGAAACAGGCAGTGCAGGGAGGAGACCCCGAGCTCGCGGGCATAGCTGATCGCGCCGTCGGCGAGAGTCTCCCGCACCGCGGCGGCGGTAGTGCCGCTGTGGCTTAACACGTCCGCGCCGGGTGTAAGCAGTCTCGGCCCGGTCACGGGGGTAAACGGGATGGCGGCGACCAGGCGGGGATAATAGGCGAGGCCGTGGCGTTCGTAGGCGTCGGCCCAGGCCCAGTCGAAGACGAACTCGCCCATCGAGTGATCCTTGAGGTACAGCGGCAGGGCCCCGATCAGCCGGCGCTCCCGGTCGCGCACCAGCAGATGCCGGGGCGCCCAGCCGGTCCCGGGTCCGACGCAGCCATGGCTTTCCAGGGCGGCGAGGAACTCGTAGCGGGTAAAGGGATATCCGTCCCAAGCGAGCCGATTCCATTCGGCCGCCGACAGTTCCGCGAGGCTGGAGCAGACCTGTATCTGCATGACCGGCTATTCTACTAACCCGGCCGGGGGTAAGGCCACGTCTCAGAGGCCGGGCAAACGGCGAGCGCAACGCCGAAACCGACGTTGCCTGCCAGTGCCCGACGGCTCCGGGGTGCGGGTGCCTCATGTATACTGGGCCGGCCATTCGCGACGGTTGCAAGCGGGGGCGCAATGCGCATCGGGGTACCGCGGGAACGAAAGCCGCTGGAAGGACGTGTAGCACTGGTACCGGAAGCTTGCGCGCACCTCGTCGCGCTCGGGCACGAGGTATGGGTCGAGCGCCGCGCCGGGAAGGCCAGCGGGTATCCCGACGATGCATACGAGGCGGCCGGCGTCCGGCTTGCCGAGGATCCGGCCGGAGTCTACGGATCGGCCCGCCTGATCGTGAAAGTGAAGGAACCGGTCGCTGACGAGCTCGAGCTGCTGCGGCCGGATCACCTGTTGTTCTGCTTCCTGCACCTGGCCGCCCTGCCGGAGCTCGAGGATGCGCTGTGCCGGATCGGCCTGACCGCGGTCGCGTTCGAGACGGTGCAGAAGGGCGGGTTGCTGCCACTGCTGGCCCCGATGAGCGAGATCGCCGGGCGCCTGTCGGTGCAGATCGGGGCGCACCTGCTGCATCGCCCCCAGGGAGGGCGCGGCCTGCTGCTCGGCGGGATCACCGGCGCGCCGCGGGGCCGGGTGGTGGTGCTCGGCTGCGGCTCGGCGGGAATGGCCGCGGCGCAGATGGCGGTCGACATGGGCAGCGAGGTGGTGGCCTTCGACCTGAATCGCGAACGCCTGGCCAGCGTGCGCCCCCTCGGGACCGGGGTGACTGCCCTGTTCCCGTACGCCGATGCGGTGCGGGAGGCCGTGGCGGCTGCCGACATCGTGATCGGGGCCGTACTGGTGCCGGGGGCGCGGGCGCCGCGCGTGGTGGACGCTCCGATGGTGCGCAGCATGCCCGCAGGCAGCGTGGTGGTGGACGTATCGGTGGACCAGGGGGGTTGCGTCGAGACCACCCGCCCGACGACATATGACGACCCCACGTACCTGGTCTACGACGTGATTCATTTCAGCGTGACCAACATGCCGGGCGCGGTGCCGCGGACGGCGTCGCAGGCACTGTCGGCCGTACTTACGCCCTATGTCGAACGGCTCGCCGCGGATGACTGGGAATCCGTCCCCGCGCTGGCTGAGGCGATCAATGTCCGGGACGGACGTCCGGTGCTGGATACGCTGCGTGGATGACCGCACAAAAATATGGTCAAATAGCCACTTATAGTGCAATTCTCACAAACGGGCTTAGGATAGTGGCGGACGCGACGCCGGACAAGGATCGAACCTCACTGCGGGTACCGCCGTTGGCGCGCGGGCTGCGGGAGGGCGCGCTGATCGTGCTGGTCACCGTCGCGGTCTACCTGGTGGTGGCGCTGGTCAGCTTCAGCCCCGCGGACCCGGGTTGGTCCCATACCGGGCTGGGGCAGGGGATCGCCAACCGCGGCGGCCTGGCGGGAGCCTACATCTCCGACGTGCTGTTGTCGCTGTTCGGCTACATGGCCTACCTGTTCCCGGTGATGGTGGGCTGGTGCGGGTGGCTCGCGTTCCGCGGGCCGCGCGAGGCGGATCGCGGGGCACTGGCTACATCCGGACTGCGCGCGCTGGGGTTCGTGCTCACCTTGGCCACGGGCAGCGCGCTCGCGGCGCTGCACGTGCGTGCCGGACTGATGCCGCTGCCGCTGGGTCCCGGCGGGATTCTGGGCGATGCGGTGGGCAACGGCCTGGTGGCGGTGTTCAGCTTCGTCGGTGCGACGCTCTTCATGCTGGCGCTGTTCCTCACCGGCGTGACCCTGTTCAGCAGCCTGTCCTGGCTGCGCCTGATGGACCTGACCGGGAGGGCCACGCTGACCGTTCTCGCGTTCCTGCACGGACGCTGGCGGGCGCTGTGGGAGATAGTCCTCTACCGGCGGGCGCGCCGGACGCGCCGCGAGACCGTCCAACGTGAGCGGTCCCGTGCGCGGCGCCGCGCGAAGCCCCGCATCGAGCCCAAGGTGGCGGCGGTCGAGCCCAGTGAACGGGCCCAGAAGGAACGCCAGGGCAAGCTGTTCGAGGGACCGGCCGCGCCGGGCGAGCCGCCGCCGCTGTGGTTGCTGGACGCGCCCCCGGATGGCCGCAAGCCCTATTCGCAGGAGGCCCTGGAGGCGATCTCGCGGCAGGTGGAGCTCAAGCTCCGGGATTTCGGCGTGGAGGTCGAGGTCGTGGCGGTCCACCCGGGACCCGTGGTTACACGCTTCGAGCTCCAGCCGGCAGCGGGTGTCAAGGTCAGTCAGATTTCCAACCTCTCGAAGGACCTGGCGCGGGCGCTGTCGGCGGTGAGCGTCCGCGTGGTGGAGGTAATCCCCGGAAAATCCGTGGTCGGCCTGGAAATACCCAACGAGGAGCGGGAACTGGTCTGCCTCAGCGAGATCCTGCGCTCTCGCGAGTACGACAAGTCCTCGGCACCGCTGACACTGGCGCTGGGCAAGGACATCAGCGGCTACCCCGTGGTGGCCGACCTGGCCCGCATGCCGCACCTGCTGGTGGCCGGCACCACCGGCTCGGGCAAATCCGTGGCGATCAACGCGATGCTGCTCAGCCTGCTCTACAAGAGCTGCCCGGAGCAGGTGCGGCTGATCCTGATCGATCCCAAGATGCTGGAGCTGTCGGTATACGACGGGATCCAGCACCTGTTGGCCCCGGTGGTCACGGACATGAAGGAGGCCAGCAACGCGCTGCGCTGGTGCGTGGCGGAGATGGAGCGGCGCTACCGGCTGATGGCCGGGGTGGGAGTGCGCAACCTGGCGGGCTTCAACCGCAAGGTGAAGGAGGCCGCCGATCGCGGCGAGCCGATCCCGGACCCGCTGCACGCCGCCGGTCAGACAGGGCCGGATGAGGCCGGCGAGCCCGCCGGGCTCGAGCCACTGCCGTATATCGTGGTCGTGGTCGACGAGCTGGCGGACCTGATGATGGTGGTCGGCAAGAAGGTCGAGGAGCTGATTGCCCGGCTGGCGCAGAAGGCCCGCGCCTCCGGAGTCCACCTGATTCTGGCGACTCAGCGGCCATCGGTCGACGTCATTACCGGGCTGATCAAGGCAAACATTCCTACCCGGATCGCGTTCCAGGTCTCTTCGCGCGTGGATTCGCGTACCATCCTCGACCAGATGGGCGCGGAGCAGTTGCTGGGGCACGGCGACATGCTTTACCTGCCCCCTGGCACGGGCTCGCCCACGCGCGTGCACGGCGCGTTTGTGGCTGACCACGAGGTGCACGCGGTGGTGTCCCATCTGAGGAAGGGTGCCCCGCAGTACCTGGATGAGGTGCTCTCCGGACCGGAGGAGTCGGCCATGCTCCCGGGCACCGGCGGTGACCCCGGGGATGCGGAGCAGGACCCGCTTTATGACCAGGCCGTGCAAGTCGTGACCGAGACCCGCAAGGCATCCATCTCGGGCGTTCAGCGCCGCCTGCGCATCGGCTACAACCGCGCCGCGCGCCTGGTGGAGCAGATGGAGAGCGCCGGCATCGTGGGCCCGCTCGAGGGGAACGGCTCGCGCGAGGTATTGGCCGCACCCCCACCGAAGGACGATATGAGAGAATGAACCGTTTCCCGGTAATGTCCCGGCCGCGCCTCCTGGCGCGGCTGTTCGGTCTGTGTCTTGCCGCCACGCTGCTTGCACCGAATGCGTTCGCCGCCTCGGACGGCAACACGGCGGTGAAGGAGCTGGAGCATTTCTACCACAGCGTGCACACGCTGCATGCCCGCTTCCGCCAGGTGCTGCTGGACAGCAATATGCAGGTGAAGCAGCGCGCGCGGGGGGAGGTCTGGATACGGCGCCCCGGGAGCTTCCGATGGCGCTATGATGCACCGCACAAGCGGCTGATCGTCAGCGACGGCAAGACCGTCAAGCTCTATGACGTGGATCTCTCGCAGATCACGGTCCGCCCCGTGAGCAAGGCGCTCACGAGTACCCCGGCAATGCTCCTGGCCGGCGGCGCCGCCCTGGACAAGCGCTTTCAGATCAAGGACCTGGGAAAGGTCGGCAAGGCGCGCTGGGTCGAGCTAAAGCCGAAAACCCAGGACACGGATTTCAAGAGCATACGCCTGGGGTTCCGCGACGGCCGGCTGGCGGTGATGGAGCTGCACGACACCTTCGACGAGACCACCCGCATCCGCTTCAGCGACGTGAGCGTGAACCAGCCGATCAAGGCCTCGCGGTTCCAGCTCCAGGCGCCACCGGGAGTCGAGGTGGTCGGAGGCTGAACATGAGCAAGGCGCCTGGCGCGGCGAATGCCGGCCATGACGGGTAGGAGCGCAGCCTACCGGCCGCTGGCGGACCGCATGCGGCCGCGCACGCTGGACGAGTGCGTCGGCCAGGAGCACCTGCTCGCCCCCGGCAAGCCGCTGCGGCTGGCGATCGAGGGCGGCTCGCTGCACTCCATGGTGCTGTGGGGACCGCCGGGCTCGGGCAAGACCACGCTGGCGCGCCTGATCGCCGAGTACTGCGACATGGCGTTCGTGACGCTCTCGGCCGTCATGGCCGGCGTCAAGGACGTGCGCGCCGCGGTGGAAAGGGCGCGCACGCTGCGACAGTCCGAGGGGAGAGGGACGATCCTGTTCATCGACGAGGTCCACCGCTTCAACAAGGCGCAGCAGGATGCTTTCCTGCCCTACGTGGAAGACGGCACCCTGGTGTTCGTCGGCGCGACCACGGAGAACCCCTCGTTCGAACTCAACAACGCGCTGCTCTCACGCGCCCGGACCTACGTCCTGCGCCGGCTGGAGCCGTCCGACCTGCGGCGCCTGCTGGACCGGGCGCTGGCCGATGCCGGGCGCGGCCTCGGCGGGCGTGGTACGGGCGTCGAACCCGCGCTCCTGGACCGTCTCGCCGAGGCGGCCGACGGTGATGCCCGCCGCGCCCTGAACCTGCTGGAGCTGTGTGCCGACCTGGCGGGCGACGAGGCACACGGCGGCCGCGTCGACGAGCAGATCGTAGCCGAGGTCGTGGCTGGTGGCGTGCGGCAGTTCGACAAGGGCGGGGAGGCCTTCTACGACCAGATCTCCGCGCTGCACAAGTCGGTGCGCGGCTCCGCCCCCGACGCGGCCCTCTACTGGCTGGCGCGGATGCTCGACGGCGGCTGCGACCCGCTCTACATCGCACGCCGCGCGGTGCGCATGGCGAGCGAGGACATCGGCAACGCCGATCCGCGCGGCGTCGCCCTGGCGCTGGACGCCTGGGACGTGCAGGAGCGTCTGGGCAGCCCGGAAGGTCACCTTGCGATCGCCCAGGCCGTTGTGTATCTTGCCTGCGCGCCGAAGAGCAACGCTGTCTACACCGCCTTCAACCGGGCCGCGCAGGATGCGGCGGCGCACGGCTCGCTGCCGGTCCCGATCCATCTCCGCAACGCCCCGACGCGCCTCATGAAGGAGCTGGGCTACGGCCGGGAGTATCGCTATGCCCATGACGAGCCGGATGCCTACGCGGCGGGCGAGCGCTACTTCCCCGAGGAGATGGGGGAGCGGCGCTACTACCGGCCGGTGCCCCGGGGGCTCGAGATCCGTATCGGGGAGAAGCTCGAGGCGTTGCGCGAAAAGGACCGCAACAGCAGGAAATCATAGACGCGATGCTGGATCCCAGACGCCTGCGCAACGAGCTCGACGACGTGGCCGCCCGCCTCCGGCGGCGCGGCTTCGAGCTGGATGTGAACGCCTTCCGGCGCCTGGAGCGGACCCGTCGACAGGTGCAGGTCGAGACCGAGGAGCTGCGCAACGAGCGCAACGTGCGCTCCCGCGAGATCGGCAAGGCGAAGGCTGCCGGGCACGACATCCAGCCCCTGATCGACCGGGTCTCGAGCCTGGGCGAGCGCCTCGAGGCGGCCGAGGCGCGCCTGGAGGAGGCCCGTGCGGAGCTTGAGGAGCTGCTCCTGGGTATCCCCAATGTACCGCACGAAAGCGTGCCGGACGGCGCCGACGAGGACGCCAATGTCGAGCTGCGCCGCTGGGGCGAGCCGCCCCGATTCGACTTCGAGCCACGCGACCACGTCGACCTCGGGACCGCACGCCAGCGCATGGATTTCGAGCGCGCCGGGCGCATCGCGGGCAGCCGCTTCGTCGTGCTGCGGGGCGAGCTGGCGCGCATGCATCGGGCCCTGATCCAGTTCATGCTGGACCGCCACACGCGGGAGCACGGCTACCAGGAAGTCTACGTCCCGTACCTGGTGAACCGGCAGGCGCTGATCGGCACCGGGCAGCTGCCCAAGTTCGAGGAGGACCTGTTCCCGATCGGCGGAGAGTGGGGCTACTATCTCATCCCTACCGCCGAGGTGCCGGTGACCAACCTGGTGGGGGACAGCATCCTGGAGACGGAGGCCCTTCCGCTGCGGCTGGTTGCGCACACGCCCTGCTTCCGCTCCGAGGCCGGTTCCTACGGCAAGGACACCCGCGGCATGATCCGCCAGCACCAGTTCGAGAAGGTCGAGCTGGTCCAGGTGGTTTCCCCGGAACACTCCTACGGCGCCCTCGAGGAGCTGACCGGGCACGCCGAGTCGATTCTGCAACAGCTCGGGCTGGCCTACCGGGTAGTGGCGCTCTGCGCGGGCGACATGGGATTCTCGGCGGCGAAAACCTATGACCTTGAGGTGTGGCTGCCGAGCCAGGGCCGCTACCGCGAGATTTCCTCCTGCAGCAATTTTGAGGGCTTCCAGGCGCGGCGCATGAAGGCACGCTTTCGCAATCCGGACACGGGCAAGCCGGAGCCGGTGCATACCCTGAACGGCTCCGGCCTGGCGGCCGGGCGGGCGTTGGTGGCCGTGCTGGAGAACTACCAGCAGCCCGACGGCAGCATCGCCGTTCCCGAGGTCCTGCAGCCCTACATGGGCGGACAGGCGGTGATTCGGGCCTGAGCGAGGCAGGGCTTCGTCCCGGCCCGCGGTCCCGCTATGCTGGTGCGAGGCCCGACGGGGGAAGGCATGATCCCGCTATACGAGGCACAGGGACTGCTGGAGGCGCAGATGTGCCGGGATTACCTGGCGGCACGCGGGATACGCGTGCATGTCCAGGGTGTGTACCTGCAAGGCGGGGTGGGACAGCTTCCGGCGGATACCCGCCCGGTGTTGTGGTTGGAGGACGAGCGCCAGTACGGCCTCGCGCGCGAGCTGATCGCCGAGGTGCTGCGGCCGGCCAGTGGCGACGCGCCGTCCTGGCGGTGTCCACGCTGCGGCGAGCAGGTCGGGCCCGAATTCGCGATCTGCTGGAACTGCGGGGCGGCCCGGGACGAGCGGTAACCCCGGCGGCCGGGGCGCGGCGGTCGCCGCGCCCCGTGGCGGTCAGGCCGTGGGATCGTCGGAAACGCGCACTACCATCTTGCCAAGGTTCTTGCCCTGCATCATGTCGAGGAAGGCCTGGGGTGCGTTCTGGAGCCCTTCCTCGATGGTTTCCCGGTGCTTGACATGGCCGTCGCGGATCCATTCGGCCATGTCCTGCTGGAAGCGGGGCATCAGGTCGAAATGGTCCGACACGATGAAGCCCTGCATGCGCAGCCGATTGGGGATAATCTGGATGATACTGGCGGGACCCGGCTCCAGCTTCTCCAGGTTGTACAGGGAGATCATGCCGCATACCGGGATACGGCCGAAGGGGCGCATGTGCGTGAGCGCCGCCTCGAGGATCTTTCCGCCCACGTTCTCGAAGTAGATGTCGACGCCGTCGGGACAGGCGCGGGCAATGGCGCCGTTCAGGTCAGAGGTCTTGTAGTTGAAGGCGTCGTCGAAGCACAGCTCGTCCAACAGGTGGCGCACCTTCCCGTCGGAGCCGGCCATGCCCACGGCACGGCAGCCCTTGATCCGAGCGATCTGGCCCACCACACTGCCGACTGCCCCGGACGCAGCCGACACCAGCACCGTCTCGCCGGTGCTGGGCTCGCCGATTTCCAGCAGGCCGGCATAGGCGGTCAGTCCCGGCATGCCCAGGACACCGAGATACGCGGGCAGCGGAGCGAGGTCCGGGTCGACCTTGATCAGCGGCATGCCGCCCGGGGGGCTCGGCGGCGCCGTGAAGTACTCCCGCCAGCCATACATGCTGCTCACCAGGTCACCCTCGGCCAGCTCGCTGGTGCGCGTGCGCACCACCTGTCCGATCGCATGTCCCTCCAGCGGCTTACCGACCTGGAACGGCGGCACGTAGGATTTGACGTCGTTCATGCGGCCACGCATGTAGGGATCGACCGACATGTAGATGTTGCGTACCAACACCTCGCCGTCGGCGGGCTCGGGTACTGGCACCTCGGCATATTCGAAATTGCTCTGGTCGGGCCAGCCGTGCGGCCGGGCCGCCAGCCGGATCTCGTGGTTCCGCTCGGTCATGCGCCTATCTCCTTCGCTTGCTACGGCAGCTTGTCGGTGCCGGGCATCGTACCATCCATCCGCGGAATGCGAGGGCGCGCGGGGGCGAGTTCTTAAGGGGTTGAGGAGTCTGGGCCGGATGGCCCGCGGTGGGAACCCGGCTTCAGTCGCGGCCAGGCAGCCGGAAGCGGGCGACGATCGGATCGTGATCGGAGCTTCGCCGCACCGTGTGCGGGTCCTTCGCCAGGGAGGCGGGGAAGGCGGCGTTGACGTGCGGCAGGCGCACGAACGTTGCACCACGGGCCAGCGCGGGGCTGGCCAGAATGTGGTCGATGAGCTGGGCATTGCCCCGGTAGATGTAGCTGTAGCGCTGCGGGCCGGGGAGGCGCGCGGTGAGATCCGCCAGGTGCGGGGCCTGTTCTCCGGCGATCAGGCTGACGGGGTCCGGGCCGCCTTCGCGCGGCTCGCGGAAGGCGAAGTCGTTGAAATCGCCCGCGACCAGCAGGAGTGCGCGGGGATCGCGCCGGAGCGCGCGGGACACCCGGTCGCGCACCCGTGCCGCTTGCCGGCGGCGCAGGCGCTCGCTCGGTCGGCGCGGGGTGCACTCGCAGAACAGGGGATCGTCCGCGTACTTGCTCCGGAAGTGTACCGCGATCACGGTCAGCAGCCGGCCGGCCACGGTGAAGCGGCCGAGCAGCGGATCACGCCCGGGCGCGGACAGCGACTCCACACGCTCGAGGTGCAGCCGCCCCACCTGCCAGAGGAAGCCCTCGCGGATGCCGCGACGGTCGCCGCTGGGACGGCTGGCAGCGTGGTAGGCGTGGCCGGTGCACTGTCCGAGGCGCGCGGCAAGATCCTGGACCACGGACGCGCTGCCGGCTTCGGTCACCACGATGAGAGCGGGCGCACGAAGGTCATCGGCGAACAGGGACACCAGCTTGTCCCGGTGTCTTTCGTAGTCCCGACGGCGTACCGGGCGCGCGCCTGTGGACACGCGAGCACCGGGAGGGAACAGGTTCTCGAGGTTCATCGACACGACGGCCAGCGTACCCGAGTCCGGCGCCGGCAGGGGGCTCGCGGCCGGAACCGCGGAGGGCGACGCCCGGAGCCCGGTGACGAGCACGCGGTAGCTTCCGTACCGGATGTCGACCACGCCGGTCGCGCGGGCCACCCGGTCTCCGACGCGCAGTGGCGGCAGCGGGACGGAGCCGAGGGGCGAGAGCATCACGCGCTCGGGATGGTAGTTCACCCGCCCCGGCGCCGTGGAGCGCAGGCGCAGGATGCCCGTCGTCGGTGTGAGGTCGGGCTCGGAGCGCACATTGCCCGGGGCCAGCACGACCGCGTCGCCGTACGCATCGGTGGGCCCGACGACCGTCGCGTGGGAGATCCGCACCCGCATGCCCTCCAGCGACTCCCAGCGCTTCATCGCATCCCGGCGCGAGCTCCGGGGCAGGCGCCGCAGTGGCACCGGCCCGGGCAATTCCGCTCCGCGCTTGAGGCGCCGGATCCGCCGCACCAGGAAGACCTCGGTGCGCGGCGGGGTACGTCCGGTGGGCGCCCCTCGCACCCGCCCGGTCAGCATCAGCCGATCACCGGTGCGGATGCCCCGGTGGCGCAGGTGCGGATCGTGGACGAACACCGCGTCGCTGGTATCCGGGTCACCGTCTCCCGGTACCGCCTGAAGCCAGAAGCCGGATCGCCGTCGGTCGACGGCAGTGACCACGCCGCCGGTGCGGATCGACCGGCCCGCGTAGGGGGATCGCATGCCGTTGCCCTGGATCGTCGGGATCGAGACCGAATCCGCGCGGCATCCGTCGTGTCCGCCGGAAACGGGGCCGGGCTCCCCACCCGCGTCGAAGGCGAGCGTGCGCCAGCGCCCGTGCACCCGGCGGGCCCCCGGCGGGAAGTACTTGCCGGCCGGACCCACCCGCGCGGCACCGAAATAGAAGCGGTCGCCCGGGTCGCCGTCATCCAGCGCCAGGGCGCTGACGGCCTTGATACCGGCCAGGCCGTGCGCCGCGAGCGTGTCGGTCCGCACCAGCGCCAGCGTCAGCGAGGAGTTTTCGAGATAGTCCGGGGGAATCGCCAGGTCAGGATGCAGGCGGTACAGACGGCGCAGGCCCCGGCAGACTCCGACCAGGAAGCGCCCGTTACCGCCAAGGCGGTCGCGGTCGCTGAAATCGATGCGCCGGTCGACCCGTCCGGCGCGTCCGTGGTCGCCCTCGACCACGATCAGGCTGTAGCCGGCGAGCGTAGTGCCGGGGCTCGCGGCCAGTGCCACGTACTCGGCGTCATCGCGGCCACGCTGGCTGGCGCGGACCGCTATGATACGGGGCATCGCAGTGGCCTGGGCCAGCAATGCAACCCAGACAAGGGCCATCAGCCAGTAACGGCGAAAGAGCGCGAGCAGTGCGCGGAGCCCGGGCCGTAGCCGGTGCGAATGATGCTCCTCCCTGAGCTTCTCCAAGCGCATCGCGCGGCGCCGCTAAAGAGTCGGCAAGCGGGAAGCGACCGGCTCCAGCAGCCGCTCCCGGGCCTCCGGGGTTTCGGCCGCCATGGCGTGGTCCACGATCTCGCGCGTGAGGTGGGGTGCGAAGCCGCGGATGAACTCGTACATGTAGCGCCGCAGCATGGTGCCGTGGCGAAAACCGATGCGCGTGGTGCTGTGCTCGAACAGGTGGCTGGCATCGGCCGCCACGAGGTCGCCATCGAGCTCCGCGTCGTACGCCATATTGGCGAGAATACCCACCCCCAGCCCGAGACGCACGTAGGTCTTGATCACGTCCGAATCGACCGCCGTGAGCACGACGTCGGGTTGCAGGCCCCGCTCGCCGAACGCCCGGTCCAGCTTGGAGCGGCCCGTGAAGCCGAACACGTAGGTCACGATCGGATACCGCGCCACCGCTTCCAGCGTCAGCGGACGGGCCTTTGCGAGGGGATGCCCGGGCGGCACCAGGACGCAGCGGTTCCAGTGGTAGCACGGCATCATCACCAGGTCCTCGAAGTGCTCCATCGCCTCGGTGGCGATTGCGAAATCCACCTTGCCGCGGGCGGCCCATTCGGCGATCTGCATCGGGCTGCCCTGGTGAATATGAAGCGAGACCTGGGGATACCTCTCGCGGAAGCGGGCGATGGTCGGGGGCAGTGCGTAGCGGGCCTGTGTGTGGGTGGTGGCGAGGCGCAGGCTTCCACGCGTCTCGTCGCGGTAATCGGACGCCACGCGCTGGACGTTCTCCGCGTCGCGCAGGATCCGGCGCGCCAGGTCGAGAATGGCACGGCCGGCGGGCGTGATGCTGGTCAGGTGCTTGCCGTTGCGCTCGAAGACCTGCACCCCGAGCTCGTCCTCCAGCAGGCGCACCTGCTTGCTGACCCCCGGTTGCGAGGTATAGAGCGCCTCGGCCGCCGCGGTCACGTTCAGGTTGCGGTCCGCGACCTCAGCGATGTAGCGAAGCTGCCTGAGTTTCATGCCGGCCCTTCCTCTGTCGCAACGGGCCCGTTATACATTCCGAGCGTAAAAATATCGGTACGCATTCTTCTTAAGCCTGATCAAGGACTGCCAGCTTGCCCTTCATCAGGCCGCCGGTACAGCACGGAAAGCCACGCCATGATGGATTTTAGCATCCCGGACCTGGCTGCCGGCCCGGCTGCCGCGGCCGCCTTTGGGGCCGGGTGCTTGCCCGATCGGAATCGGAATGTGCATCGAGAGGTGAGCGAATGAGGGACGCGAGTATCGGTGCCGGTCGTCGGGGCAGGACCGCTGCCGCCGCGCGGGTCCTGCCGGGAATCGAGCGGGGCTATATCCCGGCGGCACCGGCGCGAGCTTCGGCGCGGGGAGGATGGTCGTTACCGACTTGGCGCGGGACAATGCGTCGCGGATCCCGGTCTTCAGGCGGCACCCGAGTCACCTGAACGAGGGAACCCGCCGACTGCACCGGGAAGTCGGCGAGCATTACCGGATCGAGACCGAAATCCGGGATCCCGATACCTATACCATCGAGACCTTCATGCGGGAGAACGGGATCGACTCCTTACTACCGCAGCCGATTTTCCGGGCACGGGCGCCCGGGCCCGGCTCAACGGCGTCCCGAGAAGGCGCCGAGGATCTCGAGCAGGCTCAGAAAGAGGTTGAACAACGCCACGTAGAGGGTCACGGTTGCCGTGATGTAGTTGGTCTCGCCGCCGTGCACCATCTCGCTGGTCTGGTACAGGATCAGGCCAGACATCAGTAGAATGAACATGGCCGAGACGGCCAGCGACAGACCGGGGATCGAGAACAGCATCGCGGCGATCCCGGCCAGAAAGGCGACCAGAATGCCCACCATCACGAAGCCGCCGATGAAGCTGAAGTTCTTCCGCGTGAGCAGGGCATAGGCTGACAGCCCGACGAAAATGACTGCGGTGCCCCCGAGCGCCGTCATCACCAGCTCGCCGCCGTTGGCGAAGACCTTCAGGTAGGTCTCGATGATCGGCCCCAGGGTCAGCCCCATGAACCCGGTGAGGGCAAATACGAATACCAGTCCCCAGACGCTGTTGCGGAAGCGCTGGGTCAGGAACAGGAAACCGAAATAGCCCGCGAAGGTCAGCAGCAGTCCCGGCTGGCTCCAGCCCAGCACCATCGACAGGCCTGCGGTGGCGGCGCTGAACATCAGCGTCAGCGACAGCAGGATGTAGGTGTTGCGGATCAGTTTGTTGGTCGCAAGGACTCCACTGTCCGCGCGGGTAACGGTCCGCTCGTTAGCGGGCATCGTTCACCTCCGGGTAGTGATACGCTCGTTGTATGTCCCTGAGACCGGCACGCGCGAGGGTGGTTCCGGCCGGGGCATCGATGCCGCCTATTCTAGGCCATTCGCGGAGCTCTGTCGCTGGAAAACCCGCGCTGCCACCATTACAGTGTTCGGCGAACGCGGAGCGCGCCCGCGCGCCCCGGTAGCACCTTCGCCGGTGGGTTGGCAGAGCGGTTGAATGCACCGGTCTTGAAAACCGGCAAGGGCTTACGCCCTTCCAGGGTTCGAATCCCTGACCCACCGCCAATTCCCCGCAAGCACCGGGGCACTCTGTTGCGTCATCCTGATACCGGTCGTGACCGGGACGTCCCATCTGCATGCAGAGACCACGGCACCGGCGATCCACGGCCAGGACCTGCGGGCGGCAACTGCCGCTTGCCGATTCCCGGCCGGTGTGGGCACGATGGATCGTCGCGGAAGCGCGACCAGCGGACCGGGCAGGGGGCGCGTCCGGAAGTCTGTCTTTGCAGCGAGCGGTGGAGCGAGCCATGACCGAACCGGATCCGTTCCGCGCCGCGGTGGATCAGGCCGTGCACCAAACCTGGCCGGACGCGCCTGCGCTGGATCGCTGGCAGGGGGTCCCCGGTGGCGACATAAACCGCGCCTGGCGCGTCCATTGCGGCGACCGTCCCCTGTTTGTCAAGGGCAACCGGCCGGAGCTGGCGTGGATGTTCGAGGCGGAAGCCCGGGCCCTGCAGGAGATTGCCGCGAGCGGGACGGTCCGGGTTCCGGGCGTGGTTGCCTTGGTCCGGTCCACGGCGGGATCGGCGCTGGTGCTGGAGCACCTGGAGCTGCGCCCGTTGGACGAGGTCGGGCGCAGGCGCCTGGGCAAGCGGCTCGCGGCGATGCATCGGGTGACCGGGCCGCGCTATGGCTGGGAGATGGACAACACCATCGGCTCGACGCTCCAGCCCAACGCCGGCCGCGAGGATTGGGTCGCATTTTTTCGTGACCAGCGCCTGAGCCACCAGCTGGACGTGGCGGAGAATAACGGCAGGGGCGCGGCCCTGCTGGAGGAGGGGCGGCATCTTTGTGCGCTGCTGCACGGACTGTTCGATGGCTACCGGCCGGAGCCATCTTTGCTGCACGGGGACCTGTGGGGAGGGAATGCGGCGATGGACGCCGACGGCGAGCCGGTCATCTATGACCCCGCGACTTACTGGGGTGACCGGGAAACGGACATCGCCATGACCGAGCTGTTCGGCGGCTTCGGCCACAGTTTTCGCGAGTCCTACGCGGCCGCGTGGCCGATGGACGCGGGCTACGGGCAGCGCCGGCCCCTTTACCAGCTTTACCACGTGCTCAACCACATGAACCTGTTCGGGGGCACCTACGGGGACCGCGCGCACACCATGATTCGCCAGCTTCTGGCGGAACTCCGCGGATAGGGTGGCGGCGGCAGCCCGCCCCGCGGCCGGGTCTTAGGCGTTCGCGGTGCGCCGGCCGTAAGTCTTCCCAACGTAGTCCCGCACGATCTCCTGGAAGTCCCCGGCAATGTTGTCGCCCTTGAGGGTCACCGTCTTCTCGCCGTCGACGTACACGGGCGCGACGGGCTTCTCGCCGGTGCCGGGCAGACTGATGCCGATGTTGGCGTGACGACTCTCGCCGGGGCCGTTGACCACGCAGCCCATGACCGCGACGGTCATATCCTCGACGCCCGGATACTCCACGCGCCAGCGGGGGACCATCTCCCGCAGATAGCCCTGGATCTCGCTCGCCAGCTGCTGGAAGAAGGTGCTGGTGGTCCGTCCGCAGCCCGGGCACGCCACCACGACCGGGCTGAACGCGCGGATGCCCATGTTCTGCAGGATCTCCTGGGCCACGTGCACCTCCTCGGTACGATCCCCGCCGGGCTGCGGCGTCAGCGAGATCCGTATGGTGTCACCGATGCCTTCCTGCAGCAGGACCGCGAGTGCGGCAGTGGAGGACACAATGCCCTTGGTGCCCATGCCGGCCTCGGTCAGGCCGAGGTGCAGCGGGTAGTCGCAGCGGGCCGCCAGATCGCGGTACACGGAGATCAGGTCCTGCACGCCGCTCATCTTGCAGGAGAGCACGATCTGATCGTGGGCCAGGCCGAGCTCTTCGGCACGGGCGGCGCTGTTCAACGCCGAGGCGATCAGAGCGTCGTGCATCACCGCTTCCGGCTCCTTGGGCCGGGCCAGGCGGGCATTCTCGTCCATCATCCGCGCCAGCAGGTCCTGGTCCAGGCTGCCCCAGTTCACCCCGATGCGTACCGGTTTTCCGAAGCGGCAGGCCTGCTCGATCATGCTGGCGAATTGCGGATCGCGGCGACTCCCTTTGCCCACGTTGCCCGGATTGATGCGCAGCTTGTCCAGTGCCTCGGCGCACTCGGGGTAGCGCGCAAGCAGCTTGTGGCCGTTGAAGTGGAAGTCGCCGACCAGCGGCACATCCAGGCCCATGCTTTCCAGGCGCTCGCGGATGGCCGGGACCGCGGCGGCTGCGTCCTCGTTGTTGACGGTGATGCGCACCAGCTCGGAGCCGGCGCGGGCGAGCTGGGCCACCTGCACCGCGGTCGCGACCTCGTCGGCGGTATCGGTGTTGGTCATCGACTGCACCCGCACCGGGGCATCGCCGCCCAGGGTGATGCCGCGGATCCTGACGGGTACGCTCTTGCGCCGCTTGATCGGGGATTCAGTCATGGCTAGTCCGTCCGGTGCCGATGAGAGTGTCGCCACGAGGCCGGCCCGCTACGGGCGCCGCCACCCGGCGCCGACATTGTACTAACCGGCCAAGAGGTAAAGCCACCGCCATTGGGGATGGCGCTGGCGACGGGCCCTTGGCAGCCGGGCAGGGCCGCCGCATAATGCTGCGTTTTTCCACCTCCCTGGGCAGACACCGCATGTGGTTTCGCAATCTCCGGTTCTTCCGTCTCACCCGGCCGTTCGATCTCGATCCCGCCACGCTGGCGGACCGGCTTGCGCGCCAGGCGTTCCGCGGCTGCGGCGAGCACGAGGCATCGACCATGGGCTGGGAGCCGCCGCACCCGGAGACCGACTCCTTGGTGCACCCCGCGGGGGGTTGCCTCCTGATGGCGCTGCGCAGCGAGGAGCGAGTGCTGCCGCCCGCGGTGGTCCGTGAGCGCGTGGAGCAGGAAGCGGCCGCGGTAGAATCGGAAACGGGGCGTCGGCCGGGGCGCCAGGCCCGGGCGCGCCTCCGCGAACAGCTGACCTTCGAGCTGCTGCCGCAGGCATTTACCCGCTCGCGCCGCACTTGGGTGTGCGTCGACCGGCTACGCGGGCTGCTGGCGGTGGACGACGCCAGCGCCAGGCGGGCCGAGGACGCGGTGAGCCTGCTGCGGGAAAGCCTGGGCACGCTGCCCGCCGTGCCCCCGGCGACCCGGGAGGCGCCGGAGCGCGTGCTCACCGCGTGGCTTCGCGGGGTGAACCCGCCCGGGGACCTGGCGCCGGGAGCCGAATGCGAGCTTCGCCAGCCGTCCGGGGAGGGCGGTGTCATCCGGTGCCGCGGGATCGAACCGGACAGCGGCGGACTCGAGACGCAGCTGGCCGAGGGCTGGCTGGTGACCCGGCTCGCGCTCGAGTGGGAGGATCGCATGTCGTTCGTGCTCTCCTCGGATCTCTCGCTGCGCCGGCTGCGATCCATGGACCTGCTGCAGGGGGAGCTCGAGGCCGCTGGTGGGGAGGATCTCGCCGGGTTCGACGCATCCGTCGCCATCACCTGTAGCGAAATCGGACGGCTGGCAGAGCGCCTCCTCGGGGTATTCGGGGGCGCGGCCGACTAGGGCGCGCTCAGGGCTCTCCCGGGTACAGCATGCCGCCCGGATCGCCGGCACCAGCGCACCCCGCTCGAACACCCGGGTGCGCCGCCGCAAGGGTGGGGAGCTGTCTCTCACGTCGCATACGGTCAGTTTACCACTGACCCCGGTGGTAGAATCCGGCCATCGACCCGAGCGGGAGATCCGATGCAGGGCAGCCTGGACAAGCTGCGGGGCGAGCCGGGCGATCCGGTGAGCTATCATCTTCGCGTGGGGGGGGCCGAGATCGACCTGAACGCGCTCCTCGGCCAACCCGTGGTCCTGCGCTTCGAGGGCGAGATCCGCTGCATCGCCTGTGGCCGGGTCACGCGGCGGAGCCATCGCCAGGGCTACTGTTACCCGTGCAGTCGCCGCCTGGCGCGCTGCGACCTGTGCATCGTGCGCCCGGAGCTGTGCCACTTCGACGCGGGCACTTGCCGGGAACCGGAGTGGGGCCGGGAGCACTGCATGCGCGGCCATCTCGTCTACCTCGCCAACGCCTCCGGGCTGAAGGTGGGCATCACCCGGGGGGGACGCGAGCAGCGGCGCTGGATCGACCAGGGCGCGGTCCAGGGCATCGCGCTGCTCCGGGTCCGCACGCGTTATCTGGCGGGCCTGGTCGAGGCGGCGCTGCGCCGGCACGTGAGCGACCGCACGGACTGGCGTCGGATGCTGAGCGGCACGCCGCCCCTGGTCGATCTGCAGGCGCACGGGCGGCAACTGCTGTACCAGGCCGCCGCCGAGCTGGAGCGGATTCGCGCGGAGCACGGCGACGACGCGCTCAGGCCGGCCCAGGGGGCGGTGCACCGGATCGCGTATCCGGTCGAGGAATACCCGCAGCGGGTTCGTTCGCTGGACCTGGAACGGGAAGGCGCGATCTGCTCCACGTTGCGCGGGATCAAGGGCCAGTACCTGATTCTCGCCGATGGCGTACTGAATGTACGCAAATTCACTGGCTATTGCGTCACGGCCCGGGCTTGCCGGCACCGGGGGTGACCGACCGGGAGGTTGGCATGGACCCACGTTTCTGGCGGGAGCGCTGGCTCAGGAACCAGATCGGCTTTCACCAGGATCGGGTGAACCCGCACCTGCAGCGCTATTTCGATCGGCTGGACCTGGAGCCGGGCGACCCGGTGTTCGTGCCGCTGTGCGGCAAATCCCTGGACATGCTTTGGCTCGCACAGCAGGGCTACCGCGTGGTCGGCGCCGAGATCAGCGAAGTGGCGGTGGGGGCGTTCTTCCGGGAGCAGGGCCTGGCGCCCGAGCGGCAGGACCGTGGCGCCTATGTGCGCTACCGGGACGGGGCGATTACCGTGCTGCAGGGGGACTTCTTCCATCTGCAGGCGGTCGACCTGGGCCCGGTGCGGGCGGTCTACGACCGGGCGTCCCTGATCGCGCTGCCGCCACGGCTGCGGGAGGACTACGCTCACCGTATGGGACAGCTGTTCCCGTCCGGCATACGCACCCTGCTGATCACCCTGGAATACCCGCAGGAGGAGATGGACGGGCCGCCGTTTTCGGTCAGTGATGCCGAAGTGGCCGCCCTGTTCCGGCACCGCCACCATTGCACGCTGCTCCACGCGGAGGACGTACTCCAACAGGCACCCCGGTTCCGGGACCGCGGACTGACCCGTCTGTATGAGAAGGTCTTCCTGCTCGAGCCCAGACGCTAAGGCCCGCGCCCGGATCGGCACCACAGCGGGCGCGACCCGGGCCGCGGGACAAGAGCCGCGCCTGGCGAACGATTTGGGAACGGAGGTGGGGGCGCGAGGCGGAGCTTTCAGGCTAGCGGGTTGACCGCGACCCCCGCCCGGGACTCTCCTGTGCCGCGTCGCAGGCCTTGCAGTTGAGCTCACGCCCGATACGCGCCCTCCGGGTCTCCTCGCGCAACACCCAGGGCCGATTGACCCAGGGCGGGTTGTGCCGGACGTGCTGGGTGTGGCCGCACTCCAGCTCCGCCACCCAGTGGTTCCTGTCGTCCTGGTGAAAGCCGACGATACGCTGCTTCATTCCTCGCGCCGCTCCATCCCGTGGCACCCGTGACCGGTCGGCCGGCCCCGCCGGCCGTGCAGAACGCGCGGAAGAGCGCGGGTGGCGGAGCTCCGGTCCCGGCCTGACGCCGCGAGCGTTGATGCCATCGTTGCCGACGAACAGGTTGCACTCCAGCACGTAGCACCAGCCGCCCGCCCCACCGGCCCGATCCCGACACCGGCATAGTTAAGACCAAGCGCGCGAGCGGTCCGTTCCACGCGCTCGGGAGCCCTGGCGGAAATGCGGTCGAAGTTGATCCGGCAACGAGCGCCGCGTTGTGGTGGAAACCATCGGCCCCTCGCGCCGGTACACCGTGACCAACCGGCTGCCAACCCGGACCACGCGCAGGTCCCGTCCGTATCCAGGCACGCCTGTGCATACACCACCCCGAGCCGGTCCCAAAGGCGTCGCAGCCCGGCACGGCCGTCCACCCGGAATACGCCCTGACCACAGGCGTTGCGGGGTTCCTTGCTCACGAGAGGGAAACCCGGAGTGTGGCCGATCTCCTGCATGCCCGACGGTCCCGGCGCCAGAGCCCAGCTCTTCCAAGCCGAACCGCAGCGGGAGCCAAGTGGGGCCGACCGCGTGCCATCTACCCCGGGGCGCGCTCGGCAATCGCGCACGCGAACGGCCAGGTTTCCGGTCCGTGCAGCTGGACCCGCACCTCGCGAAAGCCGGCAGACTCGAGCAGGCGGCCGACATTGCGGGCATACAGGGGAACCGGCGTCAGGGGAGCCTGCCGGCGGCGGCGCAGCGTATCCCAAGGATAGAACGCCAGCACCAGCCGGCCACCCGGACGCAGCACGCGCTGGATCTCGACCAGGCCGGCCTGCGGGGAACGCCAGGCCTGGATGCGGTCGACGCTGCAGGCGCGGTCGAAGCGCCGGTCGGCCAGGGGGAGCCGCTCCGCCGTTCCGCAGGCGAGCTCGATGCTGCCATTTTCCAGCAGGTGCCGGTAGCGCCGGCGGGCGCCCTCGATCATGGCCACGGATTCATCGACCGCGGTGACCGCTCCGGGAGCGACGAGACCGGCGAGGCGTTCCAGCATGGAACCGTGCCCGAACCCCAACTCGAGCACCCGTTCCCCCGGGGCCGCTTGGAGCGCCGCCAGCGCGGCGGCGTGCAGCGGTGCGTTGACGCGATTGCGGTAGCGTCCGGCCATTTGTCCGAAGAATCCGGTCGGTGCCGCCAGTTGGCGGCCCAGGCTGCGTCCGGGCATGGCTGGTCCTCCTCCTTGGCCTGACGCGCGCGGCGCCTCGTTGGTAACCCTGGAGCGGGTCAATTGAGAGTCTAGAACACCCTGATGACGTTCGTACGGTGCATTGCGGCGCCCGCGAGCGTCGGGTCCGGCGGCCCTGCCGTGGCCCGCGGCAGACCGTGCCGGAATGCCCCGCGGGTTCAAGCTTACGGCCCGGATCTTTGCAGAACGGTGACGCCGCGCGCTCCCCCGGGCGAGGCCACTCAGCAATCTTCTCGAAGGTCCGGCCCGGGCGCAGGTTCCCCTCTCGATCAGCCGGTGCTGTCCCCGGCCCAGTCCAGGGATCGCTGCACCGCCCGGTGCCAACCCTCCAGCATGGCTTTACGACGATCGTTGCCGATCGACGGCGCGAAGCGGCGTTCGACGGTGTTGACCGAGGCGAGCTCGTCCCGCGAGCTCCAGAAGCCGCTCGCGAGCCCGGCCAGCTGGGCTGCGCCCATGGCGGTCGTTTCGGTGCACGCCGGTCGCTCTACGGGCACGCCCAGCAAGTCCGCCTGGATCTGCATCAGAAGGTCGTTGCGGCTGGCGCCGCCGTCGGCGCGCAGGGCGTTGAGGGTGATCCCGGATTCCGCGCGCATGGTCTCGAGCACGTCGCAGGTCTGGAACGCGATCGCCTCCAGCGCGGCCCGGGCGATATGGGCGCGTCCGGCATCGCGGGTCAGGCCGGTGATGGTCCCCCGGGCGTGCGGATCCCAGTACGGGGCTCCCAGGCCCACGAACGCGGGGACCAGGTAAACTCCGTGACTGTCCTCCACCTGTCCGGCGAGAGTCTCGCTGTCCTCGGCACGTTCGATCAGCGCTAGTTGGTCGCGCAGCCACTGGACCACGGCGCCGGCGACGAAGATGGCGCCCTCCATCGCGTACACCGGCGGTTCCCGGCGACCGGTACGCCAGGCGACCGTCGTCAGCAGGCCGCGGTGCGACTCCCGGGGCGCGGTCCCGGTGTTGAGCAGCACAAAGCAACCAGTGCCGTAGGTGTTCTTGGCCATGCCCGGCTTATGGCAGCCCTGGCCGAACAGTGCCGCCTGCTGGTCCCCGGCGATTCCCGCGATCGGAACCGGATCACCGAACAGACGCGTCTCGCCGCACACCTCGCTGGAGCTGCAGACTTCGGGCAGCAGCCCCGGGGGGATCCGCAGCCGGTCGAGGATGGTCGGGTCCCAGCACCCCTCGTGGATGTTGTACAGCAGGGTGCGCGAGGCGTTGGACACATCGGTGACGTGCCGGCGCCCTTCGGTGAGCTGCCAGACCAGCCAGCTGTCCACGGTGCCGAACGCCAGCTCGCCGTGCTCGGCCCGCTTCCTCGCGCCGTCCACGTGGTCCAGCATCCAGGCCAGTTTTGTGCCGGAGAAATAGGGGTCGGTCACCAGGCCGGTCCGCGCGCGCAGCTCGACCTCGAAGCCTTCCGCGCGCAGGCGCTGGCAATGCCCGGCCGTGCGGCGGTCCTGCCAGACGATCGCGTTGTACACCGGCTCGCCGGTGCGCCGGTCCCACAGCAGCGTCGTCTCGCGCTGGTTGGCGATGCCGATCGCGGCGATGTCTCCGGCACCGATGCGCTCGTGCTTCAGGACACGTTCGGCGACGTCCCGCTGGGTCTGCCAGAGATCGAGCGGGTCGTGTTCCACCCAGCCGTCGCGCGGGAAGATCTGGCGAAACTCCTGCTGCTCGGTCGCGAGCGGCCGGCCGGCGTGGTCGAACAGGATCGCCCGGGAGCTGGTGGTCCCCTGGTCCAGCGCGAGTACGTACTTGGCCATGACGCGGCTCCTCCATACGGGTGTCGTTCTCGCCGGGCGGGCCTGGACGAACATGCCAGCGGCCGGCAGGCGGCGCAAGCGCGGTTCCAGGTACGCATCACCCGGGCGACCCCGTTCCGTCCCCCGAATGCTCGCCGCGCGGCCGGGCCATTCCCGTCCACGGTGCACACGTGTAGCATACGGCCCGCAGGGGTGGGCGCCGATTGCGGCCCGGCAGGCGCGGAAGGGGTTGTCTATAATCCGCGGCATCCGCGTCAGCACCGGGCGCAGGGGGTCGGTGGAAGCGCTGTTTACCGGAACCCGCCGGCGCCGGGCCTGCATCGAGAAAGGGGAGAGTGGCTATGACCGACATCGCGCACCTGCTGGGAGAAGAGGCGGGCAGGCTGCTGGAACACCGCTGCACAGGCATATCTGCCGACATGCTCGAGCTTCCGGGGCCGGACTTCGTGGACCGGGTGTTCGTCCCGATGGACCGCAAGCCCTCAGTGCTGCGCAATATGCAGGCGCTGCTCGATCACGGCCGGCTCGGTGGAACCGGCTACCTCTCGCTGCTGCCGATCGACCAGGGGGTGGAGCACTCCGCCGGAGCGTCGTTCGCCCCCAACCCGATGTACTTCGACCCGAAGAACCTGTTCGAGCTGGCCATCGAGGGTGGCTGCAACGGCATCGCCTCGACGCTGGGCGTGCTGGGCTCGGTGGGCCGCCGGTACGCGCATCGCATCCCGATGATCTGCAAGATCAACCACAACGAGATGCTGACCTACCCGAACATCTACGACCAGACGCTGTTCGCGAGCGTGGAGCAGGCATTCGACATGGGCGCCGTAGCGGTCGGCGCGACGATCTACTTCGGCTCCGAGGAGTCCCGTCGCCAGATCCAGGAGATCAGCGAGGCCTTCGCGCATGCCCACGAGCTGGGTATGGCCACCGTCTGCTGGGCCTACCTGCGCAATCCCGGTTTCAAGAAGGACGGGGTGGACTACCACACGGCGGCCGACCTCACGGGCCAGGCCAACCATCTGGCCGCCACCATCGAGGCCGACATCGTCAAGCAGAAGCAGGCGGAGAACAACGGCGGCTTCCGCGCGATCGGCTTCGGCAAGACCAGCGACAAGGTCTATACCGAGCTGGCCCCGGATCACCCGATCGAGCTGTGCCGCTACCAGGTCGCCAACTGCTACATGGGCCGCATCGGCCTGATCAACTCGGGTGGCGCCTCCACCGGCGAGAGCGACCTGGCGCAGGCCGTGCGCACGGCCGTGATCAACAAGCGTGCCGGCGGCATCGGGCTGATCTCGGGACGCAAGGCGTTCCAGAAGCCGATGAAGGACGGCGTCGAGCTGCTCCACGCGATCCAGGACGTCTACCTGGACGACAGCGTGACCATCGCCTGAGGTCCAAATGGAGTAGGGCACCCCCGCAGCCGCGCCTGTTCCCGCATCCCCTCGGCAGGTAGTCTGGAAGCTCGTGACGCCCGCGATGGCCCGGGACTGCGCCGGCAAGCTCCCCGGCGTTGTGGGCACCCGGGCAACACGGAGGCATTGCGCGCATGGCTTCGGCACAGCAGCCGGCTCACGCAGTTGATGAACGCACGGTCCGGCGGTCGGTGGCGGCCGCAGCGCTCGGCAACTGCCTCGAGTGGTTCGACTTCGGCGTCTACAGCTATGTCGCTGCGACCATCGGCGCCGTGTTTTTCCCCTCGCACAGCTCTTCGGCCTCACTGTTGTCCTCGTTCGCCGCTTTCGCGGTCGCGTTCCTGGTGCGCCCGCTGGGCGGTTTCGTGTTCGGCCCGCTGGGGGACCGGCTGGGCCGCAGCCGAATCCTCGCCATCACCATCATCGCGATGTCCTGCGGCACCTTCGGCGTGGGCCTGATCCCGGGCTACGACAGTATCGGCGTATGGGCGCCGATCCTGCTGGTGCTGGCCAGGCTGGTGCAGGGCTTCTCGGCCGGTGGCGAGTACGGCGGCGCCGCGACCTTCGTGGTGGAGTCCGCCACCGACGAACGGCGGGGCTTCCTGGCCGCGTGGCTGGATTTCGGCACGCTTGCCGGATACTCGCTGGGGGCCCTGATCGTCACCGGCCTGACCTTCGCCCTGCCGCACGCGGCGATGATGAGCTGGGGCTGGCGGATACCGTTCCTGCTGGCCGGGCCGCTGGGCCTGTTCGGGCTCTACCTGCGCCTGCGCCTCGAGGACAGCGTCGCCTACCGCGACCTCGCGGATTCCGGGCAAGTGGCCGGTGCGCCCCTGAGGGAGGCGGTAGCCGCCAACTGGCGCCTGATCTTGCTGTGCATGGGCCTGGTGCTGATCCTCAACGTGGCTTACTACGACGTGCTCTCCTACCTGCCCAGCTACCTCCAGGAGCAGATCCACATCGGCGGCACCAAGTCGTTGCTGGTGATCGTCGCGGTGATGGTGGGCATGATGGGGCTCGCGCCGGTGCTGGGCCACCTGTCCGACGGCATCGGGCGCAAGAAAGTGCTTCTGGCCGCCTGCGGAGGCTTCATCCTGCTCTCGGTGCCGGCGTTCTGGATGCTGCAGACCGGCGTTACCTGGCTGCTGGTCTCGGGCCTGGCGATCCTGGGCCTGCTGACGGTGATGCTCGCGGGCATCATGCCCTCGACGCTGCCCGCGATCTTCCCCACGCGCAACCGCTATGCGGGGTTCGCCATCGCCTATAACCTGTCCACGTCGCTATTCGGCGGCACGGCTCCGTTCGTGATCCAGTACCTGGTTTCGGTCAGCGGCAACAACTACATGCCGGCGTTCTACGTCATGGGGGCCGCGGCGATCGCCCTGATCCCCATCGCCATCATGCAGGAGAGCGCCGGCAGGCCGCTGCACGGCTCCCCGCCGCAGCGCGCGCGGCGCTATGCGGCCGCCAACGCCTGAACGCCTCGCGGAGAACCGCCGGCCGCTTGACCTGCGCCACCCTGTGCAGCCGCACCGGCGGTAGTCTGTTCCGGTCGGCCCCGCAGCGGTGCCCGACCGTTCGGCGGACGCGGACAGGGTCCTGACCAATATCGCACGACATTACCCGCCCACGGCGGTGGAAAGCCGCATGCAGGGCGGGGTGCCCCGGAACGCGCATTACCATGACGTGTCCGTCGCGCTGTTCAACGCGGCGGACGGCACACGCATCCTGAACGCGACGGTCCAGGTCACCGTCTCTTCCCCGGATCTGGGCCTGCCCGAACAGGCACGGCCCCTGAAGCGGGCGAGCATCCACGGTGCCGTCAGCTATGGCGGCGACTTCAACATGCCGCAGGCCGGTGACTACGTGATCCACCTGCAAGTTTCCGGGCCGGGCAAGCCGGAGCGGGAGACCGATTTCCGCTACCGGCACTTCGGCCCGAGTCCGGACCGATCGGGCCCCGTCAGGCGGCAGGAGCATCCAGACCCGCCCAGATTGCCGCCGCCTGCCGCTCCAGCTCGCCGCCGCTCGCGGGGCGCCGCAGGGCCGGCAGCGCACGCCGTGCGAGGTCCCGCACCAGGGCCGCGCGATCGCCCGGCCGGCGGGGCAGCGGGAATCCTCGCAGACCCGCGCGGCCGGGAGGCGGCCGGCGCGGATGTCACAGAACACGCATTGGGCCGCTTCGCGGTCCGCGTCCATCAGGAAGGGTAGCCGGTGACGTCGCGGATGGCGTGGTACAGGGGCTTCAGTCTCGGGTACATGCGGCGGTACACGCGCCGGTAGAGCCCATCGTAGATGCCGCGGTTGGCGGGATCGGGCTGGAACACGTCGGCCACGCGCACCATGCGCTGCACGGCGGCCTCGAAATTCGGGTGCAGCCCCAGCCCCACCGCCGCGTCGATTGCCGCGCCGAGCCCCGAGGTCTCGTACGTCTGCGGGCGCTCGGCCGGCAGGCCGAACACGTCCGCCGTGATCTGCATGGCCTGGTCGCTCCGGGATCCGCCGCCGCAGACTCGCAGCCGCGAGACGGGAATCCGGCCCCGCTTCTCGATCCGTTCGCGCCCTTCGCGCAGGGCGTAGGCAAGCCCTTCCAGGATCGCGCGATAGATGTGGGCGCGGGTGTGCACGTCACCAAAGCCGATCATCGCGCCTTTCGCCTCGGGTCCGGGAATGCGCGTGCCGGGTGACCAGTACGGCTGCACCGTCAGCCCCATCGATCCGGGCGGAACCTGCGATACCAGGTCGTCGAACAGGCTCTCGGGCTCGATCCCCTGTTCCGCGGCCACGTTGCGTTCGTGCTGACCGAACTCCTCCTTGAACCAGTTGACCATCCAGAAGCCCCGGAATATCTGGATCTCGCTGCACCAGGCGCCCGGCACCGCGGAGGGGTAGGGCGGTACCAGCGGGATCGACTCCAGATAACGTTCGCGGGTGGTGTTGATGGTCGCCGTGGTGCCATAGCTCAGGCACGCCGCCTCTGGAGTCAGGCAGCCGGAGCCGATGACCTCGCAGGCCTTGTCCGCCGCCGCGGCAATCAGCGGCGTCCCCTCCGGGATGCCGGTCAGGCGCGAGGCCTTGGCCGTGATGCCGCCCAGGCGTCCGCCCGGGGCCACCAGCTCCGGCAGCATGCGCCGCTCCACGGGCAGAGCGCGCCACTTCCAGTCGCGCGGACCGGCCCAGCGGAAACGTCGGAAATCGAACGGGATGTAGCCCACCTGGCACGCGACGGAGTCGACGTAGCGACCGGTGAGGCGCCAGCTCAGGTAGCCGGACAGGAGCAGGTACTTGTGGGTCCGGCGCCAGATGTCCGGCTGGTTCTGGCGGATCCAGTTCGCCTCCGCCTGGCGCCGGAAATAGTCCAGCGTGCCGCTCTCGCCCAGCGCCCGGAACAGCAGCCCCCAGGCGCCACCCATGGGCGGCAGGTCCTTCGCCTCGCGCTGGTCCAGCCAGCTCACGGCCGGGCGCAGGGGCCGCCCGTCCCGGTCCAGGTTGAGGACGGTGCCGCGCTGGGTCGTAAGCGCCACGCCGGCGATGGCGGCGGGGAGGACCGAGGGTTCGTCCAAAATCTGGTTGCAGGCCCGGCAGAGGGCATCCCAGAACACCTCCGGATGCTGCTCTGCCCAGCCGGGATGCTCCGAGAAGTAGGCCTCGATCGGGATTCTCGCCTTGGTCACCAGATTGCCGTCGAGATCGAACAGCAGTGCGCGCACGCTCTGCGTGCCGTTGTCGATGGCGAGCAGATAGGGGCCCGCGTCAGACATCCGCGGTCTCCCCGGGACCCGGGGCCGTGGAACCCAGCGGGCGGCGCCCGGGCAGACTGTAGTGCTGCAGCCAGAGATGCCGGTAAGCGCGCTCCTCGCGCTGCCAGCGCTCCTCGCTCCAGCCGAGTTCGTTCTGGCACATGTGCTTCACGCGCGGAAGCAGGGCGACACCGCCGTGCGGTAGCAGAAGGCCGAGACGGGTTCGGCGCAGCATCAGGTCGTCGAGGTGCTCGACCGCCTCGGCACGAGCCGCCCACCGCAACTCGGCCCACAGGGTCCGGGTACCCGGGACCAGGTCCAGCTCCAAGGGACCCGCCGCCTCGACCACGTCCGGGGCCCGGTCTCCGTAGTAGCCAGCCAGCCGGCGACGCTGATCCGTGCCGAGCTCCAGCGGCGCCACCCAGTCCCCGAGCCGGGAGCGGAAGACCGGCACTTCGGGGTCGCCGGGTGGCAAGTCCGGAACGAGCTCCCGTGCCGCATCGAACACGTCCCGGGCGATGAGGCGGAAGGTCGTCAGCTTGCCGCCGGTCACCGTGATCAGACCGCGGTCCTGCCATATCACGTGATCGCGGCGCTCCTTCGACGGATCCTTCTCGCCCGACCCGACCACCGGGCGGACGCCAGCGAAGGAGGAGATGACGTCTTCAGCCGACAGGGCCAGCGTCGGGAATTCGGTGTTGACGCAGGTAAGCAGGTACTCCAGCTCGCCGCTGCTCATGGAGGCCTCGGCGTCGAGGTCCTCGCGGTGGTCGAGGTCCGTGGTCCCGACGACCGAGCGACCTTCCCACGGGTAGATGAACACCGGCCGGCGGTCTTCCGGGTGCAGGACCGTGAGCGCCTGGAAGACGGGCAGGCGCCACGCGGGGAACACAATGTGGCTGCCACGCAGCGGGCGCACCCGCGTTTCGTCATTGACCGCGTGGCGCAGGCGGTCAGCCCAGGCGCCGGTGGCATTGACGACCACGCGGGCGCGGACCTCGGCCTGCCGCTCCCCGCACATGTCGCGCAGCCGCACTCCCGTGACTGCCCCGCCCTCCATGAGCAACTCCACGGCGCGGGTGTAGTTGGCCGCCGTCGCGCCCTCGGCGCGCGCCTCCTGCAGCGTGCGCAGCACCAGGCGCGCGTCGTCGGTGACCGCGTCGGTATACTGCAGGCCGCCCCGGAGCCCGGCCTCAGACAGGCCGGGAATTTGCATCAGCAGCTCTTCCGCCGGCAGGTAGCGGTGGTCGTGCTTGCGCGCGATCAGGTCGTAGACCCAGAGCAGCGCGCCCATGCTCCGTCGGCCGGGGAAGTGGCGTCGGCGTATGGGGTAGACGTAGGTCATGCGCTCCACCAGGCCGGCGGCTTCGCGGAGGAAACGTTCGCGCTCAGTGACGGCGTGGCGCGTCAGGCGTATGTCCCCTTCAGCGATGTAACGCAGCCCGCCATGGACCATCTTCGACGAGCGGCTGGAGGTGCCCCAGGCAAAGTCGTGCTGCTCCACGAGCAGCGCCTGAAGACCGCGTTCCGCCGCCTCGCGCAGGATGCCGGCACCGGTGATCCCGCCACCCACGACGAGCAGATCCCATGTCTGGGCATGCTCGTCGAGAAGCTGCGCCCAGAAATGCTCGCGCCAGTTGCGGTCCCAGGTTCCGACCATACTTTCGGGTCTCCAACGTCCGCCGCGTCAGTCGGGCACCAGCTTACCGGGATTCATCATGCCGTCGGGGTCAAAGTGGGTGCAGGCCGCCCGGATCGCGGCGATACCCAGGGTACCCTTCTCGGCGGCGAGGTAAGGGGCGTGGTCCGTGCCCACACCATGCTGGTGGCTGATGGTGCCGCCGTGGCTGACGATCTCCCGCGAGGCGGCATGCTTGAGCCGACGCCATCGTTCCAGGGTCGCCTCGTAGCTCTCGGCCACCCGGAACAGGCAGGTGGTGTAGATGCTCGAGCCCTGGGGGTAGATGTGCGCCAGGTGGGTAAAGACGTGCACCGGCTCACCCTCGTCTTCCAGCGTCCGGCGGAGGGCGCGCTCCACGCCCCACATGGTGCGGTCCACGCGCGGCCAGTCCACTGCTGTCTCCAGCGTGTCCACCGCGTAGCCGAGCGCCCAGAGGCTGTCGCGCAGATAAGGCGAGCGGAAGCGGCTGCGGGCCCAGCGCCGGCCGAGCCCGCTACCCGCGGACACGCAACCGCGCGCCCGGAACAGCGCGAGCGCCTGTTGCAGCGCGGTACTGCACTGGTCCCGGCGGCCGGTAACGCCGAAAGTCAGCATGCACTTGCTGCTGCTGGCTCCGCGCATTCCGAGGTAGCCTTCGAGCACGCTGAGGGACCATTCGTGACCGGCCAGCTTCAGCAGCGTCTGGGTTTCCGTGGGATTGCTCAGGCGCAGCATGGAGAGCTCGATGCCGGACTGCACCGCCTCGCGGACGGCCGCGGCGCCCGCGCTCCAGTCAGGAAAGAACAGCACGTGGAAACTCTCATGCTCGGGCACCGGGCGCACACGCACGGTGGCATCGGTCAGCAGCCCCATACGTCCCTCGGAGCCCAGGATCCATCCGCGCAGGTCGGGGCCCGCAGCGGAAGCGGGGACGGTAGGCACGTCGAGTGGCCCTTTCGGCGTCACCAGGCGCCCGCCGGCGAACAGTTGCTCGATCCGGCCGTAGCGCAAGGATTGCTGGCCGCTGGAGCGGGTCGCAATCCAGCCGCCCAGCGTGGAGTACTCCCAGGACTGCGGGAAATGGCCCAGCACGTGCCCCCGGGCACGTAGCTGGGCTTCCACCTCGGGACCGGAAGCTCCGGCACCGAACGTCGCCAGGCGGCTGGCCGGGTCCAGGTTGGTGAGCAGGTTCATGCGTCGCGTGTCTAGGGTCAGCACTGGCCGGTCCCCCGGCGCCGGGGTGACGTGGCCCGCGACCGAGGTCCCACCACCCCAGGCGATTACGGCGGCGCCGCTGCGACGCGCCAGCTCGAGCAGCTGGCGCACGTCGCGCGCTGTCTCCGGGTACGCCACCCCGTCGGGGAAGCTGCCAAACTGCCCGCTGCGTATCGCCAGCCAGTCCGGCAGGCTCTGGCCGCGGGCATGACGGATGCGGGTCGGGGGATCGGTATGCACGCCAGCGCGGTAGGGCAGACCACTGTCGGGGACGCTCGCGGCGACCGTTGCCAGGTCGGCGTCCGGTAACGGCGCGGCGCGCCCGAGTTCCTGTTCCAGGAGGGACCTCGCGGCGCCGGGCAGCGGAAAATTTCTGCTCTCGTCCCCCCAGCCGTTCCAGCGTCGCATCGGTATTCGCCGTCCCTCCGGTCGGTCTTGTCTCATGGTGTCCGGCACGCGCGGCGCACCGAGCGCCAAACTATAACCGCGCGCGGGGAGCACACGCCAGCGACCCGGCGCGCCCAAAGGGACCGCCGCGGCGACGGGTTGGGCTTTGCGACTGTATATCTATCTCGGGACCACGGGTACGGACGGGATGAGCATCAGCTCGCGGACGTGCCGTTGGCCGGGTTTTCCACCGCGACCAACACGCTGCAGCCGATGCGCGAGAGCAGGTTGCGGCTGACCGAGGTGCCGCCCGCCCACCAGCGGGCGAGAGCGCCGCGCTTGCGGTGTCCCACCACCACCAGGTCGGCGCCGATCTCGGCCGCCACTGCCGCGATCTGAGCCACCGGCTCCCCGTAGGCCACGCGGCCTTCCACTTCGAGGCTGCGGGCGCGCAGGTTGCGGATACCTTCGCGGACCGTCTCTTCCACCTGGCGGCGATTGTCCGTCGCCATGTCCGCGGACACGATCTCCGAGCCCGCAAACGCTGACGGCATATCGATCACGGCCAGCAGGCAGACTGCGGCACCGCACAGCCCGGCGAGATCCGCACCTTGGGCGAGGACGGCCCGGCCCTCCACGGAACCGTTGTAGGCCAGCAGAATCTTGCGGTACATCGGTGCCCCCCACACGCATTAGCAGCCGTTGTTAGCCGAACCCCACCACCGGGGGCGCGTCGGTCCGTTCCGGACGCGATCGATTTTGCGGCAGCCGCGGTGGCGGCGGCAAGGGCGCGTGCCGCCCTCAGGCGGCCGGGCGCGTCAGCGGGCGACGCGGGAATACCTGCCGGACCAGCTCGCGGAAGTGGCGCACGAAACGTACCTTCATCCCCCGGGTCAGGTATTCGGGCAGCTCTTCACAGTCGCGCCGGTTGTCCTCCGGCAGGACCACCTCGAGCACCCCGCTGCGTCGCGCCGCGATGATCTTCTCACGGATCCCGCCGACCGGGAGCACCTGACCGGTAAGGGTGAGCTCACCGGTCATCGCGAGAGGCCGCTGCAGGCGCTCGTCCCGGGCCAGGGAAAGCAGCGCGGTGGCCATCGTAATGCCAGCGCTGGGGCCGTCCTTGGGCGTGGCGCCTTCGGGCACGTGCAGGTGCAGGAACGCCTGGTCGAAGAACACCGGGTCGCCACCAAAGGCCTGTACGTTGGAGACCACGTAGCTGTACGCGATGTTCGCCGACTCCTGCATCACGTCCCCGAGGTTTCCGGTCAGCTTAAACCCTCGCTGGCCGGTGTAAACACGGGTGGCCTCGATGGTCAGGGTGGCTCCGCCCAGGGCGGTCCAGGCGAGCCCCGTCACCACGCCCACGCCGGCAGCCGGCTTCTCCGGACGGAACACGGGCTTGCCCAGGTAGTGATCCAGGTCGCGTACGCCTACGCGGATCCGGTAGTCCGGGTGCTCCACGATATCCACCGCGGCCTTGCGGATGACGCGGCCGAGCTGTTTCTCCAGGTTGCGCACGCCGGCCTCGCGGGCGTAACCCTCGACCACATGGCGCACGGCCGCCGGGGTGATGCGGATCTGTGACGCCGTTAGCCCGGAGCGCTTGAGCAGCCGCGGCCAGAGGTGGCGCCGGGCGATCGCAACCTTTTCGTCGGTGATGTAGCCGGCCAGCCGGATCACCTCCATGCGGTCGAGTAGCGGTGCCGGAATGGTGTCCAGCTGGTTGGCGGTGCAGATGAACAGTACCTTGGAGAGGTCGTAGCGAACGTCGAGGTAATGGTCCAGGAAGTCGTTGTTCTGCTCAGGGTCGAGGACCTCCAGCAGGGCTGAGGCGGGATCACCCTGGAAGGACAATCCGAGCTTGTCGACCTCGTCAAGCATGATCACCGGGTTGGAGGTGCCCACCTCGCGCAGGGCCTGGATCACCTTGCCCGGCATGGCGCCGATGTAGGTGCGCCGGTGGCCCTTGATCTCTGCCTCGTCGCGCATGCCGCCGAGGCTGAAGCGGTAGAAGCGGCGGCCCAGCGCAGAGGCAATGGAGCGACCGACGGAGGTCTTGCCAACGCCCGGCGGGCCCACCAGCAACAGGATCGAGCCGCTGACCTCGCCCTTGAGCGCGCCCACGGCGAGGAACTCAATGATCCTCTGCTTGACGTCGTCGAGGCCGTAGTGGTCCTGGTCCAGCACGCGGCGCGCGTGGTCCAGGTCGAGCTTGTCCCGGGAGTAGCTTCCCCAGGGAAGACTGGTGATTACGTCCAGGTAGTTGCGTGTGACGGCGTACTCGGGCGAGCCGGATTCCAGCACGGACAGTTTGTCCAGCTCCTCGTTGATACGCTCGTCGCCGGCTTCCGGCAGGGTGAGGTCCTGCAGCCGCTGGCGAAACCGCTCCACCTCGGCGGTGCGATCGTCCTTGGCGATGCCGAGCTCGCGCTGGATCGCCTTGAGCTGCTCGCGCAGGTAGAACTTGCGCTGCTGGTCGCTGACCTGCTCATCGACCTGCTCACGGATGCTGGCCTGGGCCTTGGCCACGTCCAGCTCCTTGCGCAGCAGGACCAGGACTTTCTTCATGCGGTCCAGCACCGGGACCGTGTCGATCACTTCCTGCAGATCGTCGGCCTCGGCAGTGGTCAGGCTGGCCGCAAAGTCCGCCAGCGGCGAGGGGTCGTTGGGATGAAACCGGTTGAGATAGTGCTTTACCTCCTCCGAGTAGAGCGGATTCAGCGGCACTAGCTCGCGGATAGTGTTGATGATCGCCATGGCGTACGCCCGCGTATCGTCGTCGGGCTTGCCGCCGGCCTCCTCGGGATACTCGACCCGGGCGATGTAGGGCTGCCGGCGTTGCAGCCACCGGCTGATCCGGAAGCGCCGCAGGCCCTCGGCAACGAACTGGATCCGCCCCTGGTCACGGACCACCCGATGGATGCGGGCAACCGTGCCGATCTCCTCGAAGTCGGACGGCCGCAGCCGGTCCAGCGACTTGCCGGAGTCCGTGTGGGCGAAGACCAGCCCGACAACCTGCTGGTTGCGCTCGTACAGTCCCTTGAAGGTTTCCAGCCACGGATTCTCGTCCAGCAACAGGGGCATCGACTGCGCGGGAAAGAACGGCCGCTCCGACAGGGGCAGCAGGAAGAGCCTATCGGGCATGACCTCCGAGGCCAGAGTCAGTTGTCCCGGGGCCGCGTTCGCGCCTTGGATGTCTTGCTGGTTCTGAAAGTCGTTCATCGGCCTGTCTTCGCGTTGTGCCACGGGCAGAGGATCGTCACCTCCACCGGGTGGGTCGGTGAATAATCGCTGTCAGAGGGCGCCACCTGTGTCAGTGGTGCCTGCCGGGGCTTATTTCAAGGCGGCTCGTCCGATGCCCGGCGCCGCCGCCGATGCGCGGTGTCCCTGCGGCGCATGCGCCGACGCTCGCCGTGGGCATCGGGCCGGTGATATCCTGATATCAGCAGCGTCACCCCCACGCCGAGGCACCGTGTCCCGGAAGCAATCAGAGCGCAAGGTGTCCGCGGTCGGTTTCCATCCCGCGGTACAGGCTTGGTTTGGCCGGACGTTCGGCGAAGCCACCCCGATCCAGGCCCGGGCCTGGCCGGCGATCCGCTCCGGTGAGCATACGCTGATCTCGGCGCCCACCGGCTCGGGCAAGACCCTCGCGGCGTTCCTCGCCGGCATCGACACGCTGGTGCGTGAGGCCGGCGACGGCAGCTTGCCGGACGAGACCCGGGTGCTGTACATCTCGCCGCTCAAGGCGCTGAGTAACGACATCGAGCACAACCTCCGACGCCCGCTGGAAGGCATCGATGCCGCGCTGGAGGCTGCCGGCACCGCGCCGGCTGGCATTCGCAGCGCCGTGCGTACGGGGGACACGCCCCGGTCCGTCCGCGACGCAATGCGGCGCGTGCCCCCCCACATCCTGGTCACCACGCCGGAGTCGTTTTACATCCTGCTCAGCAGTGAGAGCGGGAGGCGGAACCTGGCGTCGGTAGGCACCGTGATCGTGGACGAGATCCACGCGGTGGCGGGAAGCAAGCGCGGTGCCCACCTGAGCCTGTCGCTGGCGCGCCTGCAGGCGCTGGCGGGCGAGTTCACCCGCATCGGCCTGTCGGCCACGCAGAAGCCCGTGGAGCAGATGGCGGCGTTCCTGACCGGACGCGAGGCCGACCGCTCGGCGCCCGGCTGCCGGATCGTGGATGCCGGCCACCGGCGGCATCTGGACCTGGCCCTGGAGATTCCGCCGGCGCCCCTGGAGGCGGTGATGTCGGCAGAAATCTGGGAAACCGTACATGACCGGTTGGCACAGCTCGTCGAGGCGCACGGCACTAGCCTGATCTTCGTCAATACGCGGCGCCTGGCGGAGCGCCTGACCCGCCACCTGTCGGAGCGGCTGGGCGAGGACCGGGTAACCTCGCACCACGGCAGCCTGTCCCGGGAGCGTCGCCTGAAGGCCGAGCAGAAGCTGCGGGATGGCGAGCTGAAGGCCCTGGTCGCGACCGCGTCGCTGGAGCTCGGGATCGATATCGGGCCGATCGACCTGGTATGCCAGATCGGCTCGCCGCGCTCAATGGCGACCTTGCTGCAGCGCGTGGGGCGTTCGGGGCACGCCGTCGGTGGCCTGCCCAAGGGGCGCCTGTTTCCGCTCAGCCGCGACGAGCTGGTGGAATGCACCGCGCTGCTCGACGCGGTGCGGCGCGGCGGCCTGGACCGCCTGCTGATCCCTGAGGGGCCGCTCGACGTGCTGGCGCAGCAGATCGTGGCGGAAACCGCCTGCCGCGAATGGGACGAGAACGCGCTGTACGAGCTCGTGCGTCGCTCCTGGTCCTACCGTGAGCTGGCACGGGAGGAGTTCGACGCCGTGGTACGGATGCTGGCGGAAGGATTCAGCACCCGCCGCGGGCGGCGGGGTGCACATCTTTATCGGGATGCGGTCAACCGGCGCCTGCGCGGGCGCCGGGGCGCGCGACTGGCGGCGATCACCTGTGGCGGCACGATCCCCGACACGGCGGACTACGACGTGATCCTGGAGCCGGAGGGCCTGTTCATCGGCAGCGTGAACGAGGACTTCGCGGTGGAGAGCATGGCCGGCGACGTGTTCCAGCTCGGCAACAGCTCCTGGCGCGTGCTGCAGGTCGAATCCGGCAGGGTGCGGGTCGCGGACGCGCACGGCCAGCCCCCGGGTATCCCCTTCTGGTTCGGGGAGGCGCCCGCGCGCACGGAAGAACTGTCGGGCGCGGTATCGGATCTGCGCGCGGAGGTCGCGCAGCGCCTCGGTCCGGATCTCCGGGATCCGGCTTTCGCGCCCGTCCGCGACTGGCTCGCATCGCACTACGGTATCCCGCGCGCGGCGGCGGAGCAGCTGGTCGCGTACCTGGCCGCGGTGCGGGCGGCGCTCGGCGTGATGCCGACCCGCGGACACGTGGTGCTGGAACGGTTCTTCGACGAGGCCGGGGACATGCACCTGGTGGTCCACAGTCCCTTCGGTGGACGCATCAACCGGGCGTGGGGGCTGGCACTGCGCAAGCGCTTCTGCCGCAAATTCAACTTCGAACTCCAGGCCGCCGCGACCGAGGACGCGATCGTGCTGTCGCTCGGCGCCACCCACAGCTTCCCGCTCGAGGAGGCCGCGCGCTACCTGCACCCGGCAAGCGTACGCCCGCTGCTGGTGCAGGCGCTGCTGGATGCCCCCCTGTTCAACGCGCGCTGGCGCTGGACGGCGAGCATCGCCCTGGCGCTGCTGCGCTTTCGCGGCGGGCGCCGGGTACCCGCGCAGATCCAGCGCATGGAGGCCGAGGACCTGGTGGCGGTTGTGTTTCCCGACCAGCTGGCCTGCCTGGAGAACGTGGCGGGCGACCGCGAGGTCCCGGATCATCCCCTGGTGAACCAGGTGCTGGACGACTGCCTGCACGAAGCCATGGACATTGACGGGCTGGAGCGGCTGCTGGGAGCGATCCACGAGGGTACCGTGAGCGTGACCGCGGCCGACCTAACCGAGCCGTCGCCGCTGGCGCACGAGATCCTGAACGCGCGACCGCACGCTTTCCTGGACGATGCCCCGCTGGAAGAGCGTCGTACCCAGGCGGTCGCCAGCCGGCGCTGGCTGGATCCGAAGATTGCCGCCGAACTGGGAAGGCTCGATCCGGAGGCGATCGCGCGTGTGCGGGAGGAAGCCTGGCCGGAGGCCGGCGACCCGGACGAGCTGCACGATGCGCTGCTGCTGACCGGCTTCCTGCTGGAATCCGAGGCGCCGGAATCCTGGCGTGCCCACTGGCGCACCCTGGTCGGGGACGGGCGCGCCGTGCGCTGGACCGCTCCGGCCATCGACGGCGCGCTGTGGGTCGCCACCGAGCGGGTCCCCCAGGTTCAGGCCGTGTGGCCGGACGGGCACGCCGAGCCACCCGCCCGGGTACCGGATGAATTCGCTCGGGCCGACTGGGCGGACGAGAGTGCCGCGGTGGAGCTTGCCCGCGGCCGACTCGAGGTGCTCGGGCCGGTATTGCCGGCGGCGCTCGGCCTGCCGGCAGGCCTTACCGCGGCGGCGCTGGCGAGCCTGGAAGCCGAGGGATTCGTCCTCCGGGGCCGTTTCACTGCCGGTGCACCCGCCACGGAGTGGTGCGAACGGCGCCTGCTGGCCCGCATCCACCGCTACACGCTGGCACGGTTGCGGCGCGAGATCGAGCCGGTGGCCGCGCGCGACTTCCTGCGCTTCCTGTTGGACTGGCAACGCGTCACCGACGAGGCCGCCGGCCCGCATGGGACCGCCGGCGTGATCCAGCAGCTCGAGGGCTACGAGGCGCCGGCCGCTGCCTGGGAAGAGGACATTCTGCCGGCCCGGGTGAGCGACTACGCGGGTGAGCAGCTGGACGCGCTGTGCCTGTCCGGGCGGATCCTGTGGACGCGGCTGACTCCCGCCCGGTCCGGCGGACGAGCGGGGCGAGGCGCACCCCGCAATGTGCCGATTGGCTTGCTGCCGCGGCGCGAGGCGCGGACCTGGCGGGGCCTGGCCGGGCAGCACGTGGACCAGCCGGCCGTGTCGGGACGCGCGGAGCGCCTGTACCGGACCCTGGGCGAGCGGGGCGCCTGCTTCTTCGACGAGCTCGTGGACGCCACCGGGCTGCTGGCGGCGGAAGCCGAGGGTGCATTGCGCGAGCTGGTCTCCGCCGGGCTGGTCAGCGCCGACAGCTACCAGGGACTGCGCGCCATGCTGGTCACCGCGCCCCGGCGCCAGCGGGCCCGGCGCCGCGGTCACGATGGCATCGCCGGGAGCGGACGCTGGGCCGCGGTGAAGCCGGCGCTCCCCGACCCCGGGGAAGCCGGAGGGACCATGTCGGGGCTGCCGGCGGCGGCGGCGGAACACGTGGCGCGAACGCTGTTGCGGCGCTATGGCGTGGTGTTCCGGGCGCTGCTGGCGCGGGAGGCTGACTGGCTGCCGCCCTGGCGGGAGCTGGTCGCCGTGTACCGGCGCCTGGAGGCGCGCGGCGACATCCGGGGCGGACGCTTCGTGGCCGGGTTCCCCGGCGAGCAGTACGCCCTGCCGGAGGCGGTGGGCAAGCTGCGCAAGACCCGTGACCGGGTACCCGACGGCCGCTGGGCGGTGATCAGCGCGGCCGACCCGCTCAATCTCGTCGGCTTTCTCGTTCCCGGGCCGAAGATCGCGGCGCTGGCGGCCAATCGCCTGCTGTACCGGGACGGGATTCTGGTGGCGACGCGGGTGGGCGGGGAGGTCCAATGCCTGGAGGAGCTGACCCCGGCCGTGCAGTGGCAGGTCCGTGACCTGCTGATGCGGGGCAGTGGCGGCGCCCGCAGGGCGGGGCTGCTCAGTGCCGGGAGCGGACCCCGGCGCTCGGGCGTGCCCGGCCGGCGCTGAGCGGCTCAGTACCGGCCGGCCGTGACCAGTCCCATGCGGACTGCTTCCAGCACGGCCTCGGCCCGGGAGGAAACGTTGAGCTTGCGATAGATGGTCTTGATGTAGCCTGCGGCGGTGTTGGGCGTGATCCCGAGCAGCCGCGAGATGTCGGAGCGGCTGAGCCCCTTCGAGACCAGCGTGAGGACCTCCTTCTCGCGATCCGACAAGCTCGTGTCCGTCTCCCGCGGCGGCGGCTGATTCTGGAAAAAGCGCATGATACGACGGGCGACCGCCGGCGAAAGCGGCGGTTCGCCGTTTACGATATTCCTGAGCTGCTCTCGCAGCCGGCTGCGCGGCTGGTCCTTGAGCAGGTAGCCCTGGGCGCCCGCCTGCAGGGCCGCGAACAAGTGGCGGTCGTCATCGAAGATCGTCGCAATGACGCCGTAGCTCTGGGGCGCGGATTCGGCCAGCTGGCGGATAAGCTCGATGCCGGACCCGTCCGGCAGGTTGATGTCCACCACCGCGATACCGGGTGGCTGCTGCTCCAGGGCGCGGCGTGCCTGCCCCAGGGTCGCGGCATCCCGCACCCGGATATTCGGGAAGGCCTCCGCGACCAGCTCGCCGAGCCACTTCCGCGTGTCGTCGTGATCTTCCACGACCAGCGCATCCAGCATAGTATCGCCTCCCCGGGTTCGGCCCCTCAGCTTTCCTCCGCGCCCAGGGGCAGGCTCGCCTCGACGACAAAGGCCCATCCCCCCCGCACGAGCTCAGTATACCACCGCGCTTCGCCATGGAGTTCTTTGGCACGGTTGACGATGTTGTGCAGCCCCTTGCCGGGGATCTCGATGCTTGGCTGCCGCTCCAGGCCATCGTTGCGTACCCGGAGCAGCAGCCGGCGCGGCCGCTGGAAGCTGACATCGACCTCGATCCGCCCGGCGCTGGCGTGTCGAAGTGCATTGGAGACGGCTTCCTGGAGGATGCGGTTCAGGTTGATCCGCTGCCTTGGCGTGAGACCGATTTCGCCCCTTACCGCCTCCTGCGACCAAGCGAGGTGGATCCCGGTATCCTGCAGCCGGTCGGCAAGTTCCGCCCGCCAGTCGGAAAGCGCGTCTGCCACCGGCACCGCGGCCGTTTCGTCCAGACTGTAGATGGTTTCGCGTAGCGCCTTCAGAGCCAGCCGGGCGAGCTCGGCGTTGCGGGGACGCTCGGCGTTGTGCACCAGGGTGAGAAGACGGGCCCCGACATCGTCGTGGAGGTCTCGCATGATGCGTTCCCGCTCCGTGCGCACACCGGCTTCCTGCGCCTGCCGCAGGCTGCCGGACCGGCGCGTGACCTCCAACATGGCCGCCGCCAGACGGGTGTCCTGCAGGGAGAACAGCCGGTTCCCGCGGCGCGCGTAGGACAGGCGGAACCCCCGCTGGCCGTTCAGGGTCGGGACATCCATGGTCAGACCGTTGTCTCGTATCGTGGGCCCGATGCGCGGTCCCTCGCGTAACTCGATATCGAGCGGCTCGAATACCTGCTCCAGCAGGCGTTGCCATTGCTGGCCGAAGCCGGCCGGGGAGCGCGCCGAGAATAGCGCCTCGATGAGCTCCGGCAGGTAGTCGTCGACCCGGGCCCTCGGTGCGGAGTTCATTCTCCGCCACAGCCACTGGCGCAGTGGGAGGTACACCCAGGAGATGAACACGACGGCCACGCCCAGGGAGATGTAACGGTTGAGATCGAACAGCATCACCAGTAACAGGTCGATCGCGATCAGGGCGAGACCGCCCAGGAACCACACCCAGGCTTTGAACCACCACCGCTCCAGCTCAAACAGGCGGTAGTGGAAGATCCCCAGGGCCAGGCCCGCGTACATCATGAGCACGATCGCGAACGTGGCGTCGATCGAGCTCAACGGACGCTGGTCGATTACCACGGGCACGAAGAACAGGGCCAGGGCGACGCCGAGACTGAGGAAAACCGACAGAAGGAACCACTTCAGTGCCGCCCGCTCCAGGGGCATCCCTGCACTGCGTCGCCACTGGGAGCCGGCGAATACGACGCTCGCGGGAACCGTGGCGATGATGGGCAGGTAGAAGCTGTGTACTGGCCAGTCGTGCCACTGGAAGATCTCGTTTACCCATACCGCCAGCGCCACGAGCATGACCAGCGTCGCGGCGGGAAAACGCCCGAGGCGGCGAGGGTAGTGCCACAGCAGCCCCAGCGTCGCGTATGCGAACACCAGCACGCCCAGGTGGTTGAGCTCGGCCAGGCTGCGGAAGAGCAGGGGATCCAGCACCAGCTCGCGCGAGACGTAGATGGCGGCGGCGGCGGCGCCGAACAGATAGCCGATACCTCCCAGCATGAACAGGCGCGTGGTCGTCTGGCCGCGGCGGAAGGACCAGGCCCCCATGCCCATCATGCAGGCAGTCGCGCCGCACAGGAGCAGGATCCAGAAGCGCAGCGGGAGACTGATCAGCGGGCGCGTGTCCGACACCGGCAGGGCCACCGAGCGGCCCCTGCCGGTCACCAGGTGTACGCCCGGATGCTGCAGGGCATCCCAGATCCTGTACTGGCGACTGAAGAACGCGTTGAAGCGCCCGAAGGTCCCCAGCACGTCCGGCTCGGGCATGAGATCGCGCGGGCCGAGCGGCACGGTGTGGCCGTTGCCGGTGCGGATCGCCTGGATTACCGTGCCGGGATTGATCCCGGCACGGGCCGATGCGCCGCGCGACGACGTCACCGTCAGCCCGTGTCCGTGCGGTGACGGCACCAGCGACAACCCCAGCCACGGGACGTGGATGCTCAGGCTTACGGCGATCCACACCACTGCGGTCACCATCAGTCCCGAGGCCAGCAGGATGCGAAGCGGTGCAATCTGGGGCAGCAGAGTTATCGACGGTGCCCGCGCATCGGCGGCCTCGGTGGACAGTTTCGTGACCATCGGCAGCGCCTCAGTGGTGTCATCGTTATGTAGTCGAGGATAACCGATGGCGCCCGCTTGTGCGTGCGCGATCCCCTGCGGGATCATACTAACCCGGTCAGAGGTAATACCGCGTCAGGGCAAATGGGCGATGAAGGTAATGGAGCTGCAGCGGATCGGGGAAGCGCTGGTTGAGGGCGACCGGCCCATTCCCGCGCCAGGTCGGGGCCAGGTGCTGATCGCGGTGGAGGCTTGCGCCGTCTGCCGCACCGATTTGCACGTGGTCGACGGGGAACTGCCCGATGTGCCGTTGCCGATCATTCCAGGTCACGAGATCATCGGCCGGGTTGAGCGCTGCGGCGAGGACGTTTCGCTGGCGCCGGGCACGCGCCTGGGTGTGCCCTGGCTGGGCTACAGCTGCGGGGAGTGTGGGTTCTGCCAACGGGGGGAAGAGAATCTCTGCGATCATGCCCGCTTTACCGGCTATCAGATTGACGGCGGCTACGCCGAGTACACGGTGGCCGACCATCGCTATTGTTTCCCGGTTGCTCCCGATGCCGACGCGGCGGAAGCCGCTCCGCTGATGTGCGCCGGCCTGATCGGCTACCGCTCGCTGCGTATGAGCGGGGAGGGCGTCCGTCGGCTGGGACTGTACGGCTTCGGTGCGGCGGCCCATATCGTTGCGCAAGTGGCGGCGTGGCGGGGCATGGAGCTGTACGCGTTCACCCGGCCGGGCGATCGAACCGCGCAGGAGTTCGCCCGACGGCTGGGCGCGGGCTGGGCCGGCGGCTCGGACGAGCGGCCGCCGGTACCGCTGGACGCCGCGATCATTTTCGCCCCCGTAGGCGGCCTCGTGCCGGCCGCCCTGCGTTCCGTGCGCAAGGGCGGGACGGTGGTGTGCGGCGGCATCCACATGAGCGATATCCCGTCCTTTCCGTACGCCATCCTCTGGGGCGAGCGCCAGGTACGGTCCGTGGCCAACCTCACGCGGCGGGACGGGCACGAGTTCCTGGAGCTGGCACCGCGGGTTCCGGTACGCACCGAAGTGGAGAGGTTCCCGCTGGAATCGGCAAACGAGGCCCTGACGCGACTGCGGGAAGGCAGGCTCACCGGGGCCGCGGTGCTGGTAACTGAGAGTTATTAAGTTGTTAAGTTTTCAGTTGTTAAAGGGGCTGCATGACGCCGGCATGAAGCACCGGGACCCCAAATGGCACCGCACGCACTCGTCCCTTAACAACTTAACAACTTAGCAACTTATTAAAACTGCTCATGTCGTAACGAGAAAGCCCCGCCTGAGGCGGGGCTTGCGACGGGGCCCTGGCGTCTCGGCTCAGGCGGCGGCCTTGTCGCCGCCGGCCAGCTGTCGCAGCACGTACTGCAGGATCCCGCCGTGCTGGTAGTAGTCCCACTCCTTGGGCGTGTCGATGCGCACCCGAGCGGTCAGGGTGCTTTTGCTGCCGTCCGCCCGCGCGATCTCCATTTCCACGCTCCTGGCACCCTTTTCCAGACCCCGGATGGCGTAGGTTTCGGTGCCGTCGAGCCCGTGTTGCGCGGCGTTCTCGCCCTCCTGGAACTGCAGCGGCAGCACGCCCATGCCGATCAGGTTGGAACGGTGGATGCGCTCAAAGCTCTCGGCCAGCACTGCCTTGACTCCGAGCAGGGCGGTGCCCTTGGCAGCCCAGTCCCGGGACGAGCCGGTGCCGTATTCCTTGCCGGCAACCACGATCAGCGGCGTGTTCTCCTGCTGGTAGTTCATCGCCGCGTCATAGATCGCCATCTGCTCGCCGCTGGGCACGTGCACCGTGTAGCCGCCCTCGATGCCCGGCACCATATCGTTGCGCAGGCGGATGTTGGCGAACGTGCCGCGCATCATCACCTCGTGGTTGCCGCGGCGGGAACCGTAGGAGTTGAAGTCCTTCGGCTCGATTCCACGCTCCTGCAGGTAACGGCCGGCCGGACTATCCGGCTTGATGGCGCCGGCCGGGGAGATGTGGTCGGTGGTGATGCTGTCGCCCAGCAGCGCCAGGCAGCGCGCGCCCTCGATGTCTCCGATCGGTTCCGGAGACATGGTCATGCCCTCGAAAAAGGGTGGATTCTTGACGTAGGTGGAGCTCTCGTCCCAGGCGTAGAGCTCGCCCTCGGGGATCTCCAGCCCGTTCCAGCGCTCATCCCCCTTGAACACCTGCCCGTAGGAGCTGGTGAACATGCCGGAATCCAGGTTCTCACGAACGACGTCCTGAATCTCCTTCTGGGACGGCCAGATATCCTTCAGATAGACGTCCCTGCCGTCGCGGTCCCTGCCCAACGCCTCCTTGTACGGATCCATGTCCATGGTGCCGGCCAGGGCATAGGTCACCACCAGCGGCGGCGAGGCCAGGAAGTTCATGCGCACCTCGGGGTGCACGCGGCCCTCGAAGTTGCGGTTGCCCGAGAGTACGGAGGTGGCGACGATGTCGTGCTCCTGGATCGCCTCGCTGATCGGCTCCGGCAGCGGACCGGAGTTGCCAATGCAGGTGGTGCAGCCATAGCCAACGACGTTGAACCCGAGGGCCTCGAGGTCATCCAGCAGTCCGGCCTTCTTCAGGTACTCCGTGACCACCATGGACCCGGGCGCAAGCGAGGTCTTGACCCAGGGCTTGACTTTGAGCCCACGCGCCGCAGCGTTGCGGGCCACCAGCCCGGCCCCCAGCATTACCGCGGGATTGGAGGTGTTGGTGCAGCTGGTGATCGCCGCGATCACCACCGCGCCGTCGCGCAGGGTGAATGTTTCGCCCTTGTACTCAACCTCGGCCGAGCCCTTCTGGCGGCGGCCGTCATTGCCGACAGCGGTGTCACCGCCTTCGCCCTCGAAGCGCGCCGTGTCAGCATTGCCGCCGTTTCGGTCGGCGGTCATCTCCCGCAGGTGGTGCTCGTAGGTGCTCTTGATGTCGGTCAGGGCGATGCGATCCTGCGGGCGCTTGGGGCCTGCCAGGCTGGGCACCACGGTTCCCATGTCCAGCTCCAGGACGTCGGTATAGCGGGTTTCGCTCTCGCCTTCCTCGCGCCACATGCCCTGCGCTCTGGCATAAGCCTCAACCAGCCGTACCTGATCCTCGCTGCGAGCGCTGAGCTTGAGATAGCGCAGCGTCTCGTCGTCAATCGGAAAAATGCCGCAGGTGGCACCGTACTCGGGAGCCATGTTCGCGATGGTGGCCCGGTCGGCCAGTGGCAGGTGCTTCAGGCCGTCGCCGAAGAACTCGACGAACTTACCCACCACGCCCTTCTTGCGCAGCATTTCGGTAACCGTCAGCACCAGGTCCGTGGCCGTGGCGCCTTCGGCCAGGCGGCCGGTGAGGCGGAATCCGACCACCTCGGGGATCAGCATGCTGATCGGCTGGCCCAGCATGGCCGCCTCGGCCTCGATGCCGCCGACGCCCCAGCCGAGCACGCCCACGCCGTTGATCATGGTGGTATGCGAGTCGGTGCCCACCAGGGTGTCGGGGTAGGCCAACCGCCTGCCGTCCTCCTCCCGCGTGAAGACCACCCGGGCAAGGTACTCCAGATTGACCTGGTGCACGATCCCGGTGTCGGGTGGCACCACCTTGAAATTGGAGAATGCGGTCTGGCCCCAGCGCAGGAACTGGTAGCGTTCCTTGTTGCGGCTGAACTCGATGCGGGCATTGAGGTCGGCGGCGTTCGGCTTGCCGAACTCGTCGACCTGCACCGAGTGGTCGATGACCAGCTCGGCGGGGGAGAGGGGATTGATCTGCTCCGGGTCTCCGCCCAGGTGCTGCATGGCATCACGCATGGCGGCCAGGTCCACCACCGCGGGTACCCCGGTGAAGTCCTGCATCACCACGCGGCTGGGGGTGAAGGCGATCTCCGTCCGGGCGCCACCCTCCGGGTCCCATCCGGCCAGCGCCTTTACGTCCTCCGCGGTGACGTTCGCGCCGTCCTCGCAGCGCAGCAGGTTCTCCAGTAGGATCTTGTGACAGTAAGGGAGGCGGGCGACGTCGTAGTCCTTCTGCAGGGCGTCGAGCCGAAAGATCTCATAGCTGCGGCCGTCGACGTCCAGCGTGGTACGAGCGTTGAAGCTGTCCTTCATCATTCCTCCCGGTGGATGTTCGTGCGACCGTTCGGTCCGGTACGGCGGGCGCCAAGTATAGCGGAAACGGGTGGGACGCTCCACGTGCCGCGCCGCAGGCCACTAGAGGAGGGAGATGTGGGCCTGTTCGGCCAGTTGCCGCGCCTCGCGCACCATGCCGCGGCGCCCGAGCAGCAGTCCGAGCCGGTTGCCTCCGCACTGGCGCCACATCCAGGTCGAGCGCAGACCGGCCAGTAGCAACGCGCGCACCAAGTTGGCGTTGTGTGGATTCTCCAGCTGGGCGGGGTCGCCCCGCACCATGATGCGGGGCCCCACCTCACCCGCCGTGCGCCGGTACAGATCGGCCAGTGAGGCCAGCACGTTCTCGTGGGAGGCCCCGAAATACTCCGCCTGCGAAGCCGAGGCCCGGACGCCGTCAGCGAGCCTGCGCACGAGCTTGCGGCTGCGGCGCAGGCGCCGTTCGACCTGGACCAGCGCCGCGACGTAGTAGGGAACCGGGCTGCGGGTCGGGTCGGCGCGCTGCAGCAGGTAGGACGCCAGCCCCCGCAAGCCGACCTGCACCCGGCCCGGGCCGCCGTAGACTTCGGACACCGAGGGCGCATCGATCTGCAGCACGCTGGCCAAGCTCGCCTCGACCGCGTCGCCGTCGGTGCGGCGGGCGAACGCCACGTCATCGACCAGCACGGCGCTCTGGAAAATCCCGGCGAACGCCAGGGTCCGCTCGGCCGGCGTGTGTCTCATCCGCCCGCCTCGGCCACGCCGTGCGCGAGCTCGCGGGCCGTCCGGGCGCGCATCTCGATCACGCCGCCCCCCAGACACTCCGTACCGCGATAGAGCACGGCCGACTGCCCCGGCGTCACCGCCCGCTGGGGCCGCTCGAACCGTAGCCGCACCCGGCCGGACCCAGCGTCCTCAACCCGGCAGGCCTGGTCCGCCTGGCGATAACGCAGCCTAGCGTGACAGCGGGCCGGCAGGGCCGGTGGATGCGGGGTGAGCCAGCGCATTGCGGAGACTTCGACCACGTCATGGTAGAGGAGGGGGTGGTCGTGCCCCTGACCCACGATGAGCACGTTGCGCCCGAGATCCTTGTCCAGCACGTACCAGGGCCGGTCGTCGGCCCCCGGCCGCCCGCCGATGCCAAGACCCTGACGCTGTCCCAGGGTATAGAACATCAGGCCGGCGTGGTGCCCGACCACCTCGCCCTCCGGGGTGCGCATCTCGCCGGGCTGCGCCGGCAGGTAGCGGCCCAGGAAGTCGCGGAAATTGCGTTGGCCGATGAAGCAGATGCCGGTGCTGTCCTTTTTGGCATGATTCACGAAACCCCAGGCCCGGGCGAGCCGGCGCACCTCGGGCTTGTGCATCCCGCCGAGCGGGAAGCAGCTGCGCGCCAGCGCCCCGGGCGCGATGGCGTGCAGAAAGTAGGACTGGTCCTTGGCGGGATCGACGCCCTTGTGCAAACCGCAACCGTGCGCCCCGTCGGTGCGGCGGGCGTAGTGTCCGGTCGCGACGAGGTCGGCTCCCAGGCGCAGGGCATGACGATGGAATACACCGAACTTGATCTCGCGGTTGCACAGCACGTCCGGGTTGGGCGTGTGGCCGGCGCGGCAAGCGGCGAGGAAGTCGGCGAACACCCGCTGGCGGTAATCCGCGGCAAAGTTGGCTCGGTGCAGGGGGATTGCGAGCTCCTCGCACACCCGGCGTGCATCCTGGAAGTCCTCGGCCGCGGTGCACCAAGTGTCGTCCTCGTCCCAGTTGCGCATGAACAGGCCCTCGACCCGGTAACCCCGCTCAAGCAGCAATCCCGCGGCGACAGAGGAATCCACGCCCCCGGACATGCCCACGATGACCAGCTTGTCATGCTCCTGTGCCATTTCCGGTTCGGTACCCGGGTTGGTGGCCTCACTCAACCGGGCGCGGACCGGGCGATCACCTCCAGCGGATACCGCGCGCCACGCAGGTAATCGTCCAGCGTCTGCATCACCAGCGGGCTGCGCAGGCTGTCGGCGCTCGCCGCGACCTGCTTCCGGTCCAGCCAGAGCGCGCGCACGATGTCCCGGTCCAGCGTCCGGTCGGCCTGTTCCCGGATTGCATTGCCGAAAAAGCCCACGCGACAGAACGTTTCACCGTTGTCGGGATTGCGCCATAGATAGATGCCGGTCACGCCCTGCGGCTCGAACAGCCAGGCAGTTTCCTCCAGCGTCTCGCGCACCACCGCGTCGAGGAAGGTCTCGTGCTCCTCGACGTGCCCGGCGGGCTGATTGTAGACCAACCGGCCGCCGGCGTGTTCCTCGACCAGCAGGAAATGGCCCCGGTCCTCGATGACGGCGGCGACCGTCAGGTGCGGTTTCCAAACCTGTTCATCGGTCATGCGCATCTCTGTCCTATCGGCGGGTGATGCCGGTCATGGTGGGAGGGCCCGCGAGCCAGTGCAAGGCCGCCGGCTCCGGTCAGATGCGCCCGTTCAGCCTCAGGTGGTAGGCGCCGCCGGGGTCCGGGCGGCCGAGCATGCCCAGGAGGTTGTGCAGCTGCGAGCCGGGCTGACGCTGGGTGATCGCCAGCTCTACGCGATAAAGCCCGCCGGGCGTCAGCGACGCGTCTCCGCTGACCTGCAGCGGGCCGCCGCGGTCCCGGATGTTGCCCATGATCCGCTTGCCCTGCCGACCGAGCGTGATTCTATATTGACCGAGTGCGACCTCCTGGCCGCCCATGTCGAGCGTGACGTCGCTCACCGATACGCGGCCCGCTGCATCGGTCGGATGCCCCCCCTTCCAGGTGAGCGTCTCGAGCTGGAGGTTGACCTGGCCCCTTACCGGGATCTGCCCGGCATTGATCAGCGCGCCCAGCACACCGATGTTGCTCTGGCCCTCGACGTGATCCAGACGCAGCCTGCCGGAGGGCGTGAGCGCCGCGTCACCGTTGATGTAGCCCTGCTGAAGGCGTGCCCGGAAGCGGTAACCCAGCCGCAGCATGAAAAGGCTGGAAGGTCGCAACTGCCAGCGGATGTCGCCGAGCGAGCCGCTGCCGAACGCCACGCGCGAGGCGGAGCCGTTCCACACGGTGCCGGAGATACCGCTCACCTTCAGCGCATGTCCATGCGGCCCCCACCAGGTCCACGCTACGCGCGCCGGAACACCAGCCACCAGGAACGCGGCCAGCGCCAGCAAGCCGGCACCCGCGAAAATTCGCCACGACCAGCTCACCTGGCGCGCTCCAGCGTAATGCGTGCATCGACGAGTCCGGGTTGGTTCCTGCGATTGATGCTGACCTCGGCGACGGAAATGCCCTGGGCCTGCATTTTCTGCAGCCATTCCAGCAGGTCGTTGAAGGCCGCCTGCTTGAACCACACGCGCAGGCGTTTGTCCCCCTGCGGCTGCACCCGGGTCAGGGCACCACCCAGCCCCAGCCCGGTCGCGGTATTGTTGGCCTCGCTGAGGAGATTGCCGCCGGCCGCCTGCTTGCGGCGGTGAGCCCTGGCACGCAGGGCCCGGACCTCGGAGGCGATGCGCTGCATGTCCTGCAGATTGCCCTCCAGCGTCTCCCGCCGGGCGCGGGCATCCTTCAGTGATCCCTGCAGCGGCTGCCAGAGGGCCAGGTACCCGAGCAGCAGCGCCGTCACGATGGCGCCCCCCAGGAGGAACAGCTGTTCCCGGCGCGCCAGCTGCTCCCACCATCCCCTCATGCGCCGGGGCTCCGCATTTCCAGGCGCGCCTCGATGCCATGGGGGTTGTTGTTGACGGACTGGATGTCGAACCGGAACCGGCTGTTGCCGGTAATCCGCTTCTTCAGCCCGTCGATGGTATCGAGCTTGTCGGCCTTGACGTCCAGGTTCATCACGCCGTTCTGGTAGCTGATCCCCTTGAGCATGACGTTTTCACCATGGCCCAGCGCCTGGCTAAAGCTGCCGAGCATCGGAAGGAAGCCGGCGCTGCCGGCGCCGGTCTGCTTGCGCAGCCTGTCCAGCCGCTGGCGCGCCTGTACCTGCATGTCCACGACCCGGTGCACGTCGGGGAAAGTCTGGTGAAACAGGTGCTGCGTCCGGGCTTCCAGAGCCCGGTTGCCGGCGTGAACACGGTGCAGGTGATAGAACCCCAGGCCGAAGCGGAACACCAACAGCAGCACGAACAGCAGCACCGCGACCCGCCAGCGGCGCCACTGCCGCCGGGCTTCCCGGCGGGGGGCGTAGGAACCCTGGCGGAGGTTGATCGGCAGCGCGCGCACCGGCGCCGGGTCGATGCAGGCGAGCAGGCCGTCGGCAACGTGTTCGGCAACGGATTCGATGCGCTCCCCGAGGAGGGCCCGGACGGGCTTGGCGGATTCGGCACCCGTGTGGTAGAGGTCCACGATGGTGGGAAGCGAGTCGCTACCGTCGAACAGCCGTCCGAGCAACAGGCCGGCATCGGCCGGGTCGATTGCCATGCCGCTGGCGAAGCCGGTCCGCACAAGCAATCTCCCGTCCTCGACCAGCAACGTCCAGCGTCCTTGCTGCCAAGGGAGCGCCAGTACGTCGGGCACGACGGCGGCGACCGTCACCCGGCCGTCCTCGGTCTCCAGCGCCGCCAGCCAGTGCTCGATGCGTGCCCGCGCGACCACTGCGGCCGGGGTCCCGCTCGGGCCGGTCTGGCCCAGAGCGAAGTGCAGGTTCTCAACATCCTCGGCGAGGTGTTCCTCGAGCGCGAAGGGCGTCGCCTGGCGCAGCCGCGAGCGGTTGCGTACCGGCAGGTTGACACGGGCGAGCAGGACCTCCTCTGTCGGCACCAGCAGCACCACGTCGTGGCCCCGGACCGCCGCGGCCAGCTCCTCCGGGGCACCGTGTCCGCCCGTTGCCGTCTCGTCGTCCCGCCGCGTCTGCCAGGTGATCTCTCCGGTGTCCGGATCGGGCAATCGGACGTAGATCGGATTTCTCACTAACGGGTCCCCCGGCGCAGCGAAAGCAGACGCACCTGCCCATCGTTCGTACGGTGCAGCAGACTGTAAAGATACACCGTAACGCTGCCAATCGTGACCCGGTCCTGAAGCATGAAGTAGCTCGTCTGGACGCTCAGCACGGAGTCGTCGATCTTCTTACCCGCCAGCTCTTTCTGGCTGCGAAAATCGCTCACCGACTGCCAGCCGCCGGTGCCCCGGGCCTGAACCAGCGCCTTGGCATCGGATTCGCTCAGGCCAGCGGCCAGGGCGCGCAGGACTTCCGGGGATGCGGTATTCACGTTGATCGGAGTGTGCCCGGGCAGGGCGCTCACGTAGGGCGCGAGCACCTGGTAGACCTTTGCGGTCACCCCCTTGACCTGGCGCAGGCCGGTGATCGTCAGCATCGGGCGATCGGCGGGCCGGTAAGGCGGATCCTGGGCGAGGTAATAGCCGTCTTCGGCCCCGCCGGGAAAGCGCACTTGCTGGTTGGGATCGATCCAGTCGATCACCGCGTTGCAGATGGCGGGATCGAGCCCGAGATCCGCCAACAGCCGTCGAAAGATCTCCACGTACTGCTGATCGGGTTTTCCCCCGGGTCCGACGAGGTCGTTGACGTTGAACCGCCCCTGCTCGTCCTCGACGTGCCCGCCGATGGAGCCACCCTGGATGGGCAGGTTCGGCAGCGGCTGCGCCCAGGCTTCTCCGAGGTCGTCGACCTTGTTGTTGCGGGCGTCGCGATACAAGATCTGCGCCACCCAGTTGTCAGCGCCCCGTCCGTAGAGATACGCCTGGTCGGCGTCCAGCAGGTTGCTGGTACGCTGGATGTCCAGTTCCTCTCGCGAGAGCATGCCCGCGGCCAGGATCGCGGCGACCGCCGTGACCAGCATCGCGATGATCAGCGCGGCGCCGCGCTGGCGATGGCGGGGGGGCTCACCCATTGCCCGCCCCCGCTACGTTGAAGGTGCGGGTGATCCGGCCCCAGTCCTTGAGCTCAAGGGTAACCCGGATCGCCAGCGGAAGGCCCGCCGACTGTGCGCTGGTCGCGTTCACAGGGGGCCACTGGCTGTGCCACTGGCGTTGGACGTCGAGAAACCGCACATCGAGGCCATCCACCTGGTCGAGAATGGCGCTCTTCAGCGGCTGCGCCTGAGGCGCCCGATCGAGTTCGTGCCAGAACACCCGGTAGAGCTCGTGATCCTTCACCTCATACGCTACCCGCTGCATCGAGCTGCGCGGCCGGGACAGCGGGTTGGCCCAGCCGAAGTGGGTCAGCTCCAGCGGGTAGGCGTTGCGCGGATTGGCCACGATCGCCGGATGCAGGTCGCCGAACTGGTCGCGGATCTCCCTGGGCGCCAGCTGCTCGCAGTCGGCCTCGATGAACGTGAATGCGGTCTGCACGCTGGCGAGGCGCTCGAGCATGTCCGTGGTGTGCTCGCGCACCCGCACGACCTCGTCCAACCCGCCATAGGCCATCGCCGCCAGCAGGGCGAACACGGCGAGCGCCACCAGGAGCTCGAGCAGCGTGAAGCCGGCCCGGCGCCGCGGGCTGTGAGCCTCAGGGCGCATGCGACTGCGGCTGCTGCGACGATGGCGACGGCACCAGGGCGTGCCTGCCCAGGAACCCGGTAAGGGTGGCGACCCGGCCTTTCGGAGAGTCCGCGGGGCTCACGTGAATGTCGATGCGGCGCAGATCCGCGTCCGGGGTGCCGGAGACATCCGCGGTCCAGCGCCACTCCTGCCCCGCCATTTTCTGCCGGCCGTGCTGTTGCCCGATCGACGGCCATGGATCGTGGTCCGCGATCTGCGCGTAGGCATTCTCGGCGACCCAGCTGGCAAATGTCTTCTGCCGCAAGTAGTCGGCGGTGCGCGTGAACTGGCTGCTGACGGCCACGATCGCGCCCATCGCGATCGCGATTACCGCCAGCGCGATCATCACTTCGATGAGGGTGAATCCCTCGCTGGCGGACCGGCGAAGGCGGGCCATGTCACTTTCCTTCCGTCCTGATGTCGATTTTTCCCGTGGCTGAGCCCTTGACGATCGCCACGGACTGCGTGCCCTGCGCGGTAATGCGCACCTGGAACGGGGTCATCTCGCCGCTGGACAGAACCAGCACCTGGGGCCGCTGGTCCTGCTCGGCCGAGGTCAGCTTGGCCGCCAACCCCTCCACGTTGAGCTCCAGCCGCATGCCGTCCGGCAGGCTGTGGTGGGAGAGGGCGGGGTCCCCCGCGAGTGGCCGCCACTTCTGGTTGTGCAGCTCGAGGAATCCGTAACCGTCACCGGCGACCCGCAGACCGTACTGCGAGGACTGGATCACCGCGTCCTGCGAGGCGACGTCCAGCACGGCGGCCAGGCGGTGCGCCTCCTGCTTTACCAGCCGGCCACGATCGCCGGTGCCCAGTGACAGCACCGCCACGGTCGTAATGATGGCAATGATCACCATCACGACCAGGATCTCGATCAGGGTGAAGCCGCACTGCCCGCGATCGAGGCAACGGTGGATCCCGCGCGTCATCCGCTCAGTTCAGGCCCCAGTTCCCGATCGTGGCGTCAATGCCGGTGCCCCCCGGCTGATCGTCGGCCCCGAGAGTGTAAATGTCGATCGGCCCGTGCTGACCGGGGTTCAGGTACTTGTACGGGTGCCCCCACGGATCCAGCGGCAGCCGGTCGATGTAACCGCCCGCGTTCCAGTTCGGGGCGGGCGGATCACCCGTGGGTTTCTTGACCAGCGCGTTGAGACCCTGCTCGGTCGACGGGTAGCGGTAGTTGTCCAGCTTGTACAGATTGAGCGCGCTCTCCAGCGAGCGGATATCCTGTTTCGCCTTCGTAATGCGTGCCGTGTCCGGGCGATCCATCACTCGGGGTACGATGATCGCGGCCAGGATGCCCATGATGGCGACCACCACCATGATCTCGATGAGAGTGAAACCGCGCGCCGTTCCCGGGCTGCCACGGCGGTGCGACTGATTCACGACGGGGTCCTCGGCTGGTGCATGTAGCGTGAATGGGTGCAATCGTAAATCCGCCTCCGGCTTTTCGCCAGTGACGCACGTCAAGCCCGATCGTTTCCGCACGGCGTGCGTGTTAGCATTGATTCCCCGCGCGCGGGAACGGAGGGGACCCGCGGGGCCGTCTCTCTCAAACTTCGCCTTGTTTTTTGTCCGGCTGGGAGTTTTTCTTCATGTCATTTGGAATAGTCTTTCCGGGCCAGGGATCCCAGTCAGTGGGGATGCTCTCGGGACTCGCCAAGGGCTACCCGTCGGTTAAGGCAACGTTCGACGAGGCGTCGCAGGTTCTCGGCTACGATCTCTGGGGGCTCGTGCAGAACGGACCCGAGGACGAACTCGGCCGCACCGAACGCACGCAGCCGGCCCTGTTGGCCGCCGGCGTAGCGGTCTGGCGCGCCTGGCGCGAGGCCGGTGGTGACAGCCCGGCCGTAATGGCGGGGCACAGCCTGGGCGAATACACGGCACTGGTCTGCGCGGGCGCCCTGAGCTATTCCGAGGCGGTCATGCTGGTGGCGCGCCGGGGCCGGTCCATGCAGGACGCGGTACCCGCGGGAGAGGGCGCGATGGCGGCTATCCTCGGCCTGGACGATGCCACCCTTCGGGAGGTCTGTGAACAGGCCTCGAACGGCGAGGTGCTACAGCCGGTGAACTTCAATGCGCCTGGCCAGGTCGTGATCGCGGGCCACCGGAGCGCGGTGGACCGCGGGATCGCGGCCGCCAAGGAAGCGGGCGCCAAGCGCGCGGTGGCACTCGCGGTGAGCGTGCCCTCGCACTGCCGGTTGATGGAACCCGCTGCCCGGCGTCTGGAGGAAGCGCTGGGGCAAGCGAAGATCTCGCGGCCGAAGATCCCGGTAGTGCAGAATGTGGACGCCGCCGCCCACGACGATCCGGACGAGATCCGTGACGCCCTGGTCCGGCAGCTCTACAATCCCGTGCTCTGGGTCGACGTGGTCCGCGCGATGATCGAGCGCGGGGCGGCAATCATCGTGGAGGCCGGGCCGGGCAAGGTGCTGAGCGGGCTCGGCCGGCGCATCGACCGTTCCGTGCCCACCCTGGCCGCATTCGATCCGGACACGCTCGGTGCAGCCATGCACGCGGTCGCGGAGAAGGAGTGATGCTTGAGGGCGACATCGCACTGGTGACGGGCGCCTCGCGCGGCATCGGTCAGGCTATCGCGCTGGAACTGGCGCGGCGCGGCGCGACCGTAGTGGGCACGTCCACCACGGAGGAGGGCGCGCGGCGCGTCCAGGACGCCCTGTCCGCCGGGGCCGCCCCGGGTTACGGCAAGGTCCTCGACGTAACCAGCGCCGACTCCGTTGAAGCACTGATGAAGTCGCTCCGGGGAGAACCCGGAGAGCCGGCGATCCTGGTCAACAATGCCGGCATAACCCGCGATAACCTGCTGATGCGGATGAAGGAGGAGGAGTGGCAGGCCATCCTGGACACCAACCTGACCTCCGTTTTCCGTCTGTCCCGGGCCTGCCTTCGTGGCATGATGAAGGCACGCAGGGGGCGCATCATCAACGTCGGATCGGTGGTCGGCAGCATGGGCAATCCGGGGCAGACGAACTATGCCGCGGCCAAGTCAGGCATCATCGGCCTGAGCAAGTCGCTGGCGCGTGAGGTCGGCTCGCGCGGAATCACGGTGAACGTCGTGGCGCCGGGGTTTGTCGATACCGACATGACCCGGGCACTGTCCGAGGACCAGCAGCGGGCGATTCTCGGACAGGTCGCCCTGAACCGGCTCGCCCAACCCGAGGAAATCGCCCGGGTGGTGGCGTTCCTGGCATCCGACGATGCCTCTTACGTCACGGGCGAGACCATCCATGTAAACGGCGGCATGTACATGATCTGAGCACCGTCGCAGCGGGCCTGCGGGGCCCGCCGGCGGGGGCTTGGAAGGGGCGGGCGGAATTTGTGGATCGAACCCCGCGTTTTATCTACAATGGCGCCCGCGACTGTTGCTTGAATCCCTGTTGGAGGACAGAAAAACCATGAGTAGCGTTGAGGAAAGGGTCAAGAAGATCATCGTCGAGCAGCTCGGGGTGAAGGATGACGAGGTGACCAACGAAGCATCGTTCGTCGACGATCTGGGGGCGGACTCGCTCGACACGGTGGAGCTGGTGATGGCTCTCGAAGAGGAGTTCGAGTGCGAGATCCCGGACGAGGAAGCCGAAAACATCACCACGGTGCAGCAGGCCATCGACTACATCAACGCCAACCTGAGCTGATTTCGTTTTACCCTTTCCTGGTGGTTGAGCCGTCGCCCTCGCGTGGTGGCGGTTTTTAGTACGGGTCGCATCCGCCGGGGATCCTGATTGCGTGTCGGGGGTGGTCGTGTCGAAGCGTCGTGTCGTAGTCACCGGACTGGGGGCCGTGTCGCCGCTCGGCCTGGACGTCCCGTCAGCCTGGGATAGCGCCCTCGCCGGGCGTTCCGGGGTCGCCGCACTCGCGGTGGACTTCGACGTGGCGCCGTTCCCGACACGGTTCGGGGCCCAGGTGAAGGGGTTCGACGTCACGCAGTACCTGTCCTCCAGGGACGCCCGCCGCATGGACGTGTTCATCCACTACGGCATCGTGGCGGCACAGGAGGCCATGCGCGACGCCGGACTCGAGGTCACCGACGACGACGCGCACCGGGTCGGGGTTTCCATCGGCTCCGGCATCGGCGGAATCCACGGCATCGAGCGCACCTACAAGCAGTATCTGGACAACGGCCCGCGCAAGATCTCGCCGTTCTTCGTGCCCAGCTGCATCATCAACATGATCTCGGGCGACCTGTCGATCATGCACGGACTGAAGGGTCCAAACCTCGCCACCGTCACGGCCTGCACCACGGGTACGCACAACCTCGGACTGGCGGCGCGCCTGATCCAGTACGGCGACGCCGACGCCATGGTCGCCGGCGGCTCCGAGATGTGCACGACGGCGAGCTCGCTGGGCGGCTTCTGCTCCGCGCGGGCGCTCTCGACTCGCAACGACGACCCCGAGCGCGCCAGCCGGCCCTGGGACCGCAACCGCGACGGTTTCGTTCTGGGCGACGGTGCCGCGGTGCTGGTGCTGGAGGAGTACGAACGCGCGCGCCGCCGCGGTGCGCCGATCTACGCCGAGCTGCTCGGCTTCGGCATGAGCGGCGATGCGTACCACATGACCCAGCCCGCGGAAGGCGGTGACGGCGCCTGCCGCTGCATGCAGGGTGCGCTCGACGACGCCGGCATTGATGCCGGCGAGGTGGATTACATCAACGCCCATGGAACATCCACCAGGGTCGGTGACCTGGCCGAGTGCACCGCGATCAAGGCAACCTTCGGCGAGCACGCCCGCAAGCTCGCCGTCAGCTCCACGAAGTCCATGACCGGTCACATGCTCGGTGCCGCGGGAGGCATGGAAGCCGCGTTCTCCGTGCTGAGCCTGCGCGACCAGGTCATCCCGCCCACCATCAACCTGGACAACCCGGACGAGGGCTGCGACCTCGACTTCGTGCCGCATGAGGCACGCGAGGGCAGCCTCGACGTGGTGCTGTCGAACTCCTTCGGCTTTGGCGGGACCAACGGTACACTGGTATTCCGCCGCCTGGCCTGAAGGCCGGGAGCCGCCACCGCCCGAATGCCGCCTGCCGGCGCCGTCCGCGCGGAACCCGGCGGGCTCCCGAGCCATCTTCATACAGGTGCATGCACAAGCGGCCGCCGCGGGGCGCGCGGCTACCGAGGGCAGGGCATGAAGCGAGTTGTTGCCGGCACAGCGGGTATCGCGGTCTTGCTGCTGGCGGCCCCTGCGGCGTTCCTGTGGCACTACCGTTCCAGCTCCATCGCCGGCCTGTCCAGTCCGGCCACGGTGGAAATTCCGTCTGGCCAGAGCCTTTACCAGACTGCCGGCCGGCTCCATCGTGCCGGTGTGCTGCAGCATCCCCGGGTATTTGTCTGGATGACCCGCCTGGAGGGCCGGGCGCACCGCATCCAGGCGGGAGAGTACCGCTTCGAACCCGGCACCACGCCTGACCAGGTGCTGGACAAGCTTGTGGCGGGGAAGGTGGTTCGGCATCACGTAACCCTGGTGGAAGGGTGGGAGTTCCACCGGGTCATGCAGACCCTCGAGCACGATGATGCCCTGAAGCACACTCTCGACGGGCTCGGTCCGGAACAGATCATGGCGCGCCTGGGCCACCCGGACCAAAAACCCCAGGGCCGGTTCTTCCCCGACACGTACTCGTTCCCGCGCGGCACCACGGACCTCGAGATCCTCCGGCGGGCCTACCAGAAGATGCAGACGGTCCTGCGCCAGGAATGGAAGAAGCGCGCGTCCAACCTGCCCCTGAAGACCCCGTACCAAGCGCTGACACTGGCGTCGATCATCGAAAAGGAGACCGGCAAGCCGGGCGAACGGGCCCGCATCGCCGGTGTGTTCATCCGCCGGCTGCGGCGTGGCATGCGCCTGCAGACCGATCCGACCGTGATCTACGGCATGGGCTCGAGCTATCATGGCGACCTGCACGCGGCCGACCTGCGGAAGAACACGCCCTACAACACCTACGTCCACAAGGGGCTGCCGCCGACGCCGATTGCCATGCCGGGCCGGGCCGCAATCCACGCCGCGCTGCACCCGGCTCCCGGGCACTCGCTGTACTTCGTGGCCAAGGGCGACGGCAGCCATGCGTTCGCGGCCACGCTCAAGAAGCACGATGAGCAGGTGCGGCGCTACCAGCTGCACGAGAACAACTGAAGCGAGGCGGACTTGGAGCGGGGCAGGTTCATCACGATCGAGGGCGGCGAGGGGGTCGGCAAGAGCACCGGGCTACCGCATCTGCGCGAGCGCCTCGAGCAGGCCGGAATCCGGGTAGAGCAGACGCGCGAGCCGGGCGGGACCGCGGTTGGCGAGCGGATCCGCGAACTGCTGCTCGACCGGCGCGTAGCGATGGGGGACGATTGCGAGCTGATGTTGGTGTTCGCGGCCCGCGCCGAGCATCTGGAGCGGGTAATCCGGCCCGCGCTGCAGCGCGGGGACTGGGTCCTTTGCGACCGGTTCACGGACGCCACCTATGCCTACCAGGGCGGGGGACGGGGTCTCCCCGCCGAGCGCATTGCGAGGCTGGAGGCCTGGGTGCACGGCGATCTGCAGCCCGACCTCACGCTGCTGCTGGACGCGCCGGTCGAGGTGGGCTTCACCCGGGCGCGCCGGCGCGGCAGCCTGAACCGTTTCGAGCGGGAACAGGTGGCGTTCTACCGGCGGGTTCGCCGGACCTATTTGCAGCGTGCGGCCGCGGACCCGGACCGGTTCCGGGTGATCGACGCGACCGGGGATCCTGACCAGGTCCAGAACGCCCTGGTGGAAGCGGTCCGGCCGCTGCTCGAGGAGCGTGTCCGATGACGGCCGGGGACACGCCGACGGCTCCGTATCCCTGGCAGCAGCGGGCATGGGAGTGGCTGCTGTCGGCACATGCAGGAGGCACCCTGTCGCACGCGTATCTATTGCAGGGGCCGGGCGGACTCGGCAAGCTCGATTTCGCGCGCCGTCTGGCGTGCGCAATCCTCTGCGAAGCGGAACCGGCGTCGTCCCCGTGCGGTAAGTGCCGGGCCTGCATCCAGTTCGCCGCCGGGAGTCATCCCGATTACCGCGAGTGCGCGCCCGAACAGGGCCGCAGTGCAATCCTGGTCGACCAGATCCGGGCACTGTCCGCGGAGCTGGCCTTGAGCAGCCGCTATGGCGGAGCCCGGATCGCGGTATTGCATCCCGCCGATGCGCTCAACGGCAATGCGGCCAACAGTCTGCTCAAGACCCTGGAGGAACCGGCTCCGGGTACCATCCTGCTGCTGGTTTCGGCCCGCCCGGCGATGCTGCCCGCGACAATTCGCAGTCGTTGCCAGCGGGTCGGATTCACGGCTCCCGGTCGAGACGAGGCGCTGGCCTGGATCGGCGAGCGCGCCCGGCGACAGGAAGCGGAGCTGGCGCTCGCGTTCACGGCCAACGCGCCGCTGCGGGCACTGGATCTCTGCGCGCAGGGCTTCAGCGAAGTGCATGAGGCCCTTTCCCGGGACATGCGCGAGCTCCTCGCGGGCCGCCGCGATCCGGTGCCACTGGCCGAGCAGTGGAGCGCCCGTGATCTCGAGCTGGCGCTGACATGGCTCTCGGGCTGGGCCATCGACCTGGCACGCCAGCGGGTGCGGGGCCCCGGCCAGGGGCGCGGACTGTGCCGACTGGACCAAGCGACGCTGGCGACGGTGGACGCGCGTCGACTTTTTGCTTACCTTGACACAGTGTATGATGCGCTCGCCGCTTTGCGCACGCCGCGCAACCGGCAGCAGCTGGCCGAAGCCCTGCTGCTGCCGTGGGCTGGCCCCGGCCACAAACCGCGGGCCCCGGCGCCGGGACTCGCCAGGGGGACGGGTTGACGCATGGTAAGCAAGCCGGGTTCGCCACAACAGGGCATCCTGACGCTCACGATCAAGGACAAGAGCGCGCTGTACGTCGCCTACATGCCCTTCGTGAAAAACGGCGGCCTGTTCATCCCCACGAACAAGTCCTACACGGTTGGCGACGAGGTCTTCATCCTGCTCACCCTGATGGACCAGGCCGAGCGCCTGCCGGTGGCCGGGCGCGTGATCTGGGTCACGCCCCGTGGTGCCCAGGGCAAGCGCACTGCGGGCATCGGTGTGCAGTTCAGCGCGCAGGACGGCGGCGACACCCAGAAGAAGATCGAGACCTATCTCGCCGGCGCGCTCAGCGCGGATCGGCCAACGCATACCATGTGAAAACAGAGTGTTAAGTTTTAGGTTTTAAGTTTTAAGTGAAGAGAGGGCGCGTTGCCCTCCGTCGGTTGTGTGCCCCTTGGGCAGCGCGTGTAACCCCGGCAGCGTTCGGGTCCGTGGACGGGCAGGGAGCGCTTGCTCCCTGCCCGTAACCTGCCTACAGGTCGGCGAATTCCTTCTTGCGCGGTCCCATGTAGCCGAACAGGTGGCCAGCCACCTTGCGCATCTGGATTTCCTCGGATCCTTCGGTGATGCGGTAACGCCGGTGGTGGCGGTAGATATGCTCGAAGGGCTTGTGCCGGGAGTAGCCGATGCCGCCGTGCACCTGCATGGCGCGATCGGCCGCCTCGCAGCATAGCCGGTTCGCCTGGTAGTTGCACATGGAGACCTTGTCGGACAGGCGCTCGGCCACCTCGCGCTGGTCCATCCGGTCCATCTCCCAGGCCGTCTTGCGGATCAGCAGGCGCAGCATCTCCGCCTGGGTGGCCAGCTCCACCAGCGGCCACTGGATCGCCTGGTTCTGGGCCAGCGCCTTGCCGAACGGCTTGCGCCTGCGGGCATAGCGCACGCTCTCCTCGATGCAGTAGGCGGCGGCACCGAGCGAGCCGGCCGCCTGCCGGATCCGGTTCTCGTGCATGAAGTGTTGCGCCAGCGCCAGGCCGCCGCCCTCGGGCCCGAACACCGCGGACTCCGGGACCCAGACGCCGGTGAAGCTCACCCGGGGATGGTCGGTGGGCATATTGAAAGTCCAGAGATACTCCTCGATCTTCACTCCAAGAGCGTCGGCGGGGACCAGAAAGCAGGTGATGCCGCGGGCGCTGCCATCCTCGCCGGACGTGCGGGCGAACAGGGCGCAATGGGTCGCCGCGTGCATGCCCGTAGTCCACATCTTCTCGCCGTCAATGCGCCAGCCCTTGCGCCCGTCACGTTCCTCGGGGGCCGCACGGGTCGCCATGTGGGTGGCATCCGAGCCGTGCTCCGGCTCGCTCAGCCCGAAGGTGATGCGACGGCTGCCGTCGAGGCTGCCGTTGATGAACTCGCGCTTCTGTTCGTCCGTGCCGAAGTCCCGGAGCATCAGCACCAGCGGATTGTTGCCGACGATGGAATGTTCGTTCTGCAGGTCGTTGTGCAGGCCCAGGCCACGGGCGGCGAGGTGTTCCCGGATCACCGCCATCCAGAGGTTCGAGCCGTCGCGTCCGCCGTACTCGCGCGGCAGGGCGAATCGAAGGTGCCCGGCCTCGTCGGCGCGGCGCCGGGCGTTGGCCAGCAGCGCCTCCCACTCGGGCCGGGGCAGTCCGCCGTTCTCGAAATCCGTGCGCGCCCATTCTCGCCGGTGGTCGAAAAACCGGATGTTGTCGTCCTGCTCCTCCAGCGGCCGGATCTGTTCCTCGATGAAGCGGTCCAGCTCGCCGAGGTAGTCGGCCAGCTCCTGCGGCAGTGTAAAGTCCACGTGATACCTCCTGCTTCTCGCCGTGCCCGGCACCCCGCCGGGCCATTGGAATTCGTCGCCGGGAGCCGCTCCCGGGGCCGCGGGGCGGGCAGACCACGGCAGTCGATTGTGCCGGGAAGCAGCATCCGGGGACAGGGGTGTGCGAACGGCGGCGCCGGGCAACGCGCCAGCCCGGCGCCACGGGGGCTTTGCGCATTGTCCTGCGTGTGTGGGTCAAGGTATTGTAGCGGCGTGTCGACGCACGCGGCCGCGGGGCCCGTGCGCCGCAGGAGAGGGAGCTTGGACACGCCGGGGATTCGTGCCACATTCACGCGGCCCGTCAGGGCTGTGTTGCTCTACGTCGCCGTCGGCGGGGCGTGGATCCTGCTGTCGGACCGCGTGCTCGGTGCTGTCGGCCTGGATCCCCGCGTACTGCCTTGGGTACACACCCTCAAGGGCTGGACGTTCATCGCCGTGACGGCGGTGGTTCTGCTATGGGCGCTGTACCGCGAGCGGCGCGCGCTGGTACGGGCCGGGCGCGAGCTCGCAACCAGCGAGGAACGCTTTCAGCGCATGTTCCAGAACCTTACCGACGGCGTCCTGCTGACGATCCCCGGCGGCGACATCCTGGCGGCGAATGCCCAGGCCTGCCGACTGCTTGGGCGCCATGAGGGGGAGCTGCTGGCGCTCGGGATGGCCGGCCTGATCGGCCAGGTGGAAGGGGGACTGAACCGCGCCGACACCGGCTATCGCGGGCGCCTCCGTATCCGCCGTCCTGACGGCGGCTCGTCGCTGGTGGAGGTGCACACCAGCCGTTTCGGCAACCTGCGTGGCGAAGTCCGGGAGGTGGTGATCCTGCGGGATCTGTCCGAGCACGTGCGCGCGGAACAGCAGCTCAAGCTGGCCGTGCGCGCGCTGGACAGCACCAACGAGGGGGTGGCGATCCTCGATCAGCGCCGGCGCGTCCTGTCGGCCAATTCCGCTTTCCGCCGGATCACCGGCTATCAGAACCGGGAGCTGCTGGGGCGTCCGGCCGGAATGCTGCGATCCCCCCGCCAGGACTCAGCGACCTGGGAAGGCATCTGGCACGCCGTCGCCTCCGACGGCGTCTGGAGCGGCGACACCCCGATACGGGGTCACGGCGACGGCGCCCTAGCCGTACATCTCGACGTACGCTGCATCAGCGGGGATCAGCCGGGCCGGGACCCGCACTACGTCCTGGTGATCAGCGATGCGTCGGGACAGGGCGACTACCAGAGCCGCCTGGAGTACCTGGCCCACCACGATACGCTGACGGGGTTACCAAACCGGGAACATTTACAGGACCTCGCCCACCAGGCCGTGCGGCAGGCCGGGGAATCGGGCGGCACGGTCGCCATGCTGTTTCTGGACCTGGACAACTTCCGCGACGTCAACGACTCGCTCGGGCATCTGGTCGGGGACGAGTTGCTGCAGGAGGCGGCGAAGCGCCTGCGCAAGGGGCTGCGCGAAGACGACGTGGTCGCCCGGCTGGGCGGTGACGATTTCGTGGTGCTGCTGGACGCGCTGCGCCAGGGATCCGACGCGGCCATCGTCGCCCAGAAGCTGCTGCGGGAGCTCGCGCCGCCGTTCCGGGTCGCCGGGCACGAGCTGTTCATCTCCGCGAGCCTGGGGATCAGCTGCTATCCGGCGGACGCCGACGGCGCAGACACCCTGCTGCGCAACGCTGACGCCGCGATGCATCGGGCCAAGGAGCTCGGCCGCAACACCTATCAGTTCTATTCGGCCGGGATGGATACTCAGGCAATGGACTTCCTGGTGCTGACCAACCAGATGCGCCAAGCCTTCCAGAAGGACGAGTTTTTCCTCGAGTATCAGCCGGTGGTGAATCTCAAGGAACACCGGATCATCGGCTTCGAGGCACTGATCCGCTGGCGCCATCCGGAAATGGGCAGCATCCCGCCGGACCTGTTTGTGCACGCGGCGGAGAAGAGCGGGCTGATCGGCGCGCTGGGCGAGTGGGTATTGCACAACGCCTGCCAACAGGCGCGCCTGTGGCAGGATGCCGGCTTCCCCGCGACGCGCATGGCAGTGAACCTCGCGGCGCCCCAGTTCCGCAACCCCAAACTGGTGGAGGAGCTGACGCGGATCCTGGTGGATACGGGAATGCAGGCCCGCTATCTGGCGCTTGAGATCACCGAGACCATGTTTATGGAGAACCCGGAGCGCACCCGGGAGATTCTCACTGAACTCAGCGCCATGGGTATCGCCGTGGCGATCGACGACTTCGGCACGGGGTACTCGTCACTGAGCTATCTCAAGCACTTCCCGGTGGACTACCTCAAGATTGACCGCTCCTTCATACGGGGCGTCCCCGACGATCCCGACGACGTTGCCATCACGCAGGCGATCCTTGCGCTTGCCAACAGCCTCAATATCCGGGTCGTGGCCGAAGGCATCGAATCCGAGCGCCAGCGGCGCTTTCTGGTCGATGCCGGCTGCCTGGAAGGACAGGGTTATCTGTTCAGCCGACCGCGCCAGGGCGCGGGCATGACCCAGGTGCTGGAACGGCATCACGCGTGAGCCGTCGCCGCGCGCATGGTCCAGTCCGCCGTCTGCCGCGCCTGTTCCGGCCCACCGCTGCCCGTGGACGGCATGCGCCTGGCCGGCCGGGGAGTATCGGCGCGGAGCCTGGGCAGGGCGGGTCTGCTATCGTTACGCTTGGCATCACTGCTGACCCGATTGGTTATTCCCAAGAGGCGGATGGTTCATGGACGTCGCGACGCTCGTCCGCTCGTTCGTCGCCCTGACCGGGTTCCTGCTGCTGAGCCTGGCGGCCGGGACGCCCGGTATGAAGTTTCAGCCCGGCAGCTGGTACGCAGAACTGGCCAAGCCGCCGTGGCTGCCTCCGGAATGGCTCTTCCCCCTAGTGTGGACGACGCTGTACATCATGATGGGTGTCGCGGCCTGGCTGGTCTGGCAGGCGGTAGGCTTCATCGTGGGTGGCCTGGTACTGGGCCTTTTCGTGCTGCAACTGGCGGCCAACGCCATGTGGTCGTGGATCTTCTTCGGCCGGCACCGGATCGGGCTGGCCCTGGTGGACGCCGTAGTGCTGTTGGTGCTGGTGGTTACGACCGCCACGGGCTTCTGGCACTACAGCCGGCCGGCGGGCGTGCTGATGTCGCCGTACGCCGCCTGGGTCGCGTTCGCGGTGCTACTGAACCTGTCCATCTGGCGCCGCAACAGGTGAACTGGCCCCGGGCGAGCCGGCAGAATCGCCGGGAGGAATCTTGAGACGCATCTGCGTATTCGCGGGCTCCCGAGCCGGCAATCCGCCGGCGCTGCGGCAGCGCGCCGCGGAGCTCGGCCGCTGCATTGCCGAGGCCGGTCACGGACTGGTCTACGGTGGCGGCGGGACCGGGCTCATGGGCGCGCTCGCTGACGGCGCCCTGGCGGCCGGCGGGCACGTGACCGGCGTGATCCCGGGGGCACTGGTGCGCCGGGAGGTGGCGCACCGGGACCTGTCGGAGCTGCGGGTGGTCGATTCGATGCACCAACGCAAGGCGCTCATGAGCGAGCTCGCCGGCGGCTTCATCGCGCTGCCCGGCGGACTGGGGACGCTGGAGGAGCTGTTCGAGGTCCTCACCTGGACCCAGCTCGGGCTGCATCGCAAGCCCTGCGGGCTGCTCAACGTGGAAGGCTACTACGACGCGCTGATCGCGTTCCTGGATCACGCGGTGGCACAGGGACTGCTGGATCAGGGGAATCGGCAGCTGCTGCTGGTCGACGACCGGCCGGCGTGCCTGCTCGAGACGCTGACGCGGACCTCGCTGCCGCCCGGCCACCGCTGGATCGGTCCCAGTCAGGCATGACCGGCCCGGCACCCGGGTGCCGGGCCTAGTACATCCTCCTCCGGAACATCCAGCCGGCCGTGGTGAGGGAGACCAGCCCGATTACGGCCATGGGCCAGAACTGCCGCAGCAGTAATGCCGGCGGCGCTGCCTCGAGGAATACTCCGCGCACCACGACCATGAAGTAGCGCAGGGGATTGAGCAGGGTCGCCAGCTGTATCGCCCGCGGCATGTTCTCGATCGGCGTCGCGAACCCGGACAGGATGACGGCCGGTACCATGAACAGGAACGCGCCCAGGAGAGCCTGTTGCAGGGTGGCGGAGATCGACGACAGGAACAGCCCCATGCCGACCGCCGCCAGCAGGTAGAGCAGGATCCCGGCGTACAGCAGAGGGAGGCTGCCGCGGAAGGGGACGTCGAACCAGTAGACCGCGACCAGGATGATCACCGCCGATTCCACCAGGCCGATGATGAAACCGGGCAGAGATTTTCCGACCAGGATCTCCACCGGCCGCATCGGCGTGACCAGGAGCTGGTCGAAGGTGCCCTGTTCGCGCTCCCGGGCCACCGACATGGCGGTCACCATCATGGTGGCCACCAGGATGAGCAGGCCCACGATCCCCGGCACGAAGAACCAGTGGCTGTCGAGGTTGGCATTGAACCAGGCACGGACCTCGAGACTGGCCGGAGGGGCGCGCTGCCCGTGCTGACGGGTCCAGTCCCGGTCGAACTGCTGCGTGATGCGCTGCATGCGCGCCAGGGCGATCGCGGCGGTATTGGAATTGCGGCCGTCGAGCAGGATCTGCACCGGGGCGGCGTGGTGCTGCAGGAGATCCCGGCTGAAGTCCGGCCCGAGGTGGAGCACGCCCAGAGCCCGCTTTTCGTCGATTACCCGCCGGACCTCGCGCTGATTCCGGACGTGGCTCACCACGGAGAAGTCCGGCGAGCCGGAGAAGCGGGCCACGAAGCTGCGGGCGATGCCTCCGCCGTCCTGGTCGTAGATCGCGATGCGCACGCGGTGGATGTCCATGTTGGCCGCGTAGCCGAACACCAGGGTCTGGATCAGCGGCGGCACGATCAGCGCCATGCGGCTGCGCCGGTCCTGCAGGAGGTTCCGGAACTCCTTCAGGGTCAGCGCGAGGATGCGTCGCAGCAGGCTCATCGGGCGGCCCCTAGTCCAGCCGCTTGTGCGAGCGGAGTGCGCTGAGCCCAAACAGCACGATTGCGATCAGCGCCAGCGCCAGCGCATCCATCGCCAGCACGCCGCGGACGTCCCCGGCGAGGAACACGCTGTGCAGCGCGTCCACGTAGTAGCGCGCCGGTACGATGCGTGTGATCGCACGCACCGCCAGCGGCATGCTGTGGATGTCGAACACGAACCCGGACAGCAGGAAGGCCGGCAGGAAGGTCACGATGATCGCGATCATGCCGGCCACGAACTGGTTCCGACTCAGGATCGAGATCAGCAGGCCCATGCCCAGCGCCACGAGCAGGAACAGCGCGGAGATTCCCAGAAGCACCCAGAACGAGCCCCGCAGCGGCACCTGGAACAGCCACAGAGCCATGGCGACGGAAAGCCCCAGCCCGCCCATCCCGAGGGCGAAGTAGGGGATCAGCTTGCCCAGCAGGATCTCGCTCATGGATACCGGCGTGACGATCAGGGCCTCCATGGTGCCGCGCTCCCACTCGCGCGCGACCACCAGCGCGGTCAGAAGAGCTCCGATCAGGGTCATGATGACCGCGATCAGGCCCGGCACGAGGTAATCGCGGCTGCGGGCGTTGGGGTTGAACCAGGTCCGGACGCGCAGGTCCACGGGCAGCGCGAGTGCAGCGCCCGCGGCGTGCGCCTGCTGCTGCAGCCAGGCGGCCCAGACTCCCTCGACGTAGCCCTGAATGAGCTGCGCCGTGTTGGTGTCCACGCCGTTCAGGACCAGCTGGATGCCGGCCCCGCCGGGCGCCTGCAGCCCCCGCGCGAAGTCACCCCGGACACGCACCAGCGCATCGACCCGGTGCCTGCGCAGCGCCTCGCGGGCGTGCTGCCAGGACGCGAAGTAGTACGGGGCGAAGGAAGGCGAGCCGAGAAAGCCCGCGGCGAACGCGCGCGAGGCCGTGTCCGGGTGCTCCAGGACCACGCCGACCGGCACGTTGCGGGAGTTGAGGGAGACCCCGTAGCCGAACAGGAACAACAGGAACACCGGCAGCACGAAGGCGATCGCCAGGCTGCTGGGGTCGCGTGCGACCTGCAGGAACTCCTTACGAATCAGGCCGCGCAGGCGGCGTCCCGGCGGGCGCATCATTGCGGCTGCGCCTCCACCAGGGCGATGAAGGCATCCTCCATGGTGCCGGCATCGGCGCGGCCGAGTGCCCGCCGCTTGATTTCGGTCGGGCTCCCCAGCGCCAGCAGGCCGCCGGCGAGCATGATCGCCAGGCGGTCACAGTAGTCGGCTTCCTCCATGAAGTGGGTCGTCACCATCACCGTGACACCACGCTCGGCCAGGGCGTTGATGCGTGACCAGAACTCCCGGCGCGCCAGCGGATCGACGCCGGAGGTCGGCTCGTCCAGGAACAGGATGTCGGGCTCGTGCAGCAGCGCCGCGCCCAGCGCCAGGCGTTGCTTGAATCCCAGGGGCAGGGTACCGCTCTCGCGGTCGCGGTACGGGCCCAGCTCGAACTGCTCCAGGACCCACTCGATGCGCTCGCGCCGCCGGCGGCCCGTGAGGTCGTAGGCGCTGGCGAAGAAGGCCAGATTCTGGGCCACGGAGAGGGCACCGTACAGGGCGAAGCGCTGCGCCACATAGCCGATCCGGGCACGGGCCCGGGCGCGGCCGCGGCGCAGGTCCACGCCGGCCACGCGCGCGCTGCCCCCGGACGCCGGCAGCAGCCCGCAGAGCATGCGGAAGGTGGTGGACTTGCCGGCTCCATTGGCGCCGAGCAGGCCGAAGACCTCGCCGCGCCGCACGTCGAAGCTGAGATCTCGGACCGCGTAAAAGTCCCCGAACCGCCGTGTCAGCCCATCCACCTCGATCAGCCGCACGTCGTTGCCGGATGTACCGGTGCCCGCCGGCTCGACGTGCGGGGTCTCCAGGCTCCGGCTGCCGTCGCCCCCGGGACGCAGCAGCGCCACGAATCCGTCCTCGAAGCGCGGCGCGGTCGGCCGGAAGATCACCTCCTTGTCGGGCACCACGGGCGCCGGACCTGCCCCGCGTGTGAGCACCCGCACCGATTCCCCCTGCAGCGTGGCGTCGATCACGCCCGGCAGGGCGGCCGCCTCGCGCCGGATCCGGCGGCGGTCCCGCGGCGCGGACCCCAGGAACACCCGACCCCGCAGCGGCTCGCTGAAGTGCCCGGGCGTGCCCTGGCCCAGCACCCGCCCCGCGCTGAGCAGGATCACCTCGTCGCAGCGCTCCGCCTCGTCCATGTACGCGGTGCTGAGCAGCACGCTGGTGCCGTGCTCTCGCACCAGCCGATAGACGATCTCCCACAGCTCACGACGGGATACCGGGTCAACGCCGACCGTGGGTTCGTCCAGCAGCAGCAGACGGGGCGGATCGACCAGCGTACAGGCAAGCCCCAGCTTCTGCTTCATGCCGCCCGAGAGGCGACCCGCCAGGCGGTCGCCGAAGGGGGCCAGGCCGGTCATGGCGGTGAGCTCGGCATACCGCTGCGGGCGGTCGGCCAGCGGAACGGAATGCAGGTCGGCGTAGAGATCGAGGTTCTCCTGGACGGTCAGGTCCTCGTACAGGCCGAAGCGCTGGGGCATGTAGCCGATCTCGGCCTGTGCGGCGAGCGGCTCCCGGCGCATGTCCCGGTCCAGGACGACCACCACACCTTCATCCGGCAGCAGCAGGCCGGCGACCAGGCGCATCAGGGTCGTCTTGCCCGCGCCGTCGGGACCGATCAGCCCGGTTACCTGCCCCGCAGCCGCGGCGAAGCTGACCTCGCGGACCGCGTGCAGGATCCTGGCGCCGGCACGGAAGGCACGGCTGACCCGTTCCAGCGAAATCACCGCCGCGGCGGGGGAGGTTTCGTCAGCGGGCATTTCGGTCCTGCCGACCATTGCAGGAAGCGGATCCCGCGGTTCCGGGGCGCAGCGTGACCGTCACCGGCATTCCCAGCCTGAGCCCGTCGTGCGGGCCGCAGATATTCACCCGCAGCTCGTACACCAGGCTGGTGCGTACCTCCGGCGTCTCCACGGATTTCGGGGTGAACTCGGCCGTGGGCGAGATGTAGCCCACGACCCCCGCATAATGGCGATCAGGATACGAGTCGCTGGTCACCCGCGCCGCCATGCCGGGGTAGACGCGCCCCAGCGCGGCTTCATCGACGTAGGTCCGGGCCCACATGTCCCCGGTCAGCGCCAGGGTGTACACCGGCGTCTGCGCCGAAGCCATGTCGCCGACCTCGAGGATGCGGTTCTCGATCACGCCGTTTCCCGGCGAGCGCAGCGTGGCGTCCTTCAGGCGCTCGGCGGCGAGATCCATCTGCGCCTGGTACGCCTGCAGCCGGCTGCGTGCCGCGTCGATGTCCTCGCTGCGGGGGCCCGCGCGCAGCAGCTGCAGGGCCTGCCCGGCGGCATCCAGCCGCGCTTCTGCCGACTGTGCCGCGGCCCGGGCGTCATCGTACTCCTGGCGTGAGACCATGCCCTTGCGGAACAGCTTGCGGGTCCGCGTTTCCCGGAGCCGGGCGAGGCGGGCGCGGGCGCGGGCGGCACGTACGTCGGCCTCGGCCTTGTGGATCTCCTGCGGTCGGCTGCCGGCCTCGAGGGCTGCCAGAACGCTGCGCTGCGCCGCAACCTCGGCCCGGGCATAGGCAAGGTTGCTCTTGAGCTCCGCGGTGTCCTGGCGGGCGAGCATCTGGCCCCGGCGCACCCGGTCCCCCTCGCGCACGTTCAGCTCGACGATCCGCTCCGGGCCCTTGAACGCCAGCTGGACCTGCCGGATGTCCATGTTCCCGTAGAGCGTCAGGTCCCCGCGACCGGCGCCGTTCCGATGCCACCAGGCCCAGCCGCCGGCGGCGCCCGCCGCCGCAACGATGAGGGCCGCGAGGACGAGGGCGGCGGTCCGCTTTCTATGCATCATGCAGTTGGTCCCGAGAGCCAGGCCGGGGCAGGGCGCCCCGGCAGAACAGCTGCGTGTTGTGTACCACCAGCCGTTCCAGCGTCGACTGATCCATGTCTATTCCCGGTGCATCCCGGACGACGGGCAGGGCGATGAACGGATATACCGCCAGGCTCAGTCGAGATCCCCGCGAAGCTCCCCCCGCGCGATCCCCTCGCGCGGCCACGGAACCAGCAGCCCACCCGTCCCCGGCCGTGCAAAGCGCTGATCGCAGACACGCAACGAGCTCATCCTGTTTCGGGAAATGCCTCGTACCTCGTTGTGCCCACGCCACACAGGAGCCGACGCCGCCGCCTCGGCCAGGCACCCGGCTTGCGGGAAACCGGCTGGTGTGCGCTCGCGTAGGTGGGCCGGCTCGATCCGGGCCGGGCCCGACACCTGGACAACCCGCGGCAAGCCGAAGGCAGCGATGCATGCGCCGGCCACGGACGCCACGCTGCGGCGGTGATTGCGGAGCGCAGCGCTTGCGGGCACGGCCTGCGCGAATCCAGGCATGCGGCACGGGCAACCCAGGGAAACGACCCGGGGGTACCGCCGGACGCGGGCGGTGCGCGCGCGGCCACGTCTGGAGAGCGCCTGGTGGTGGGCGTCTCGTAGTGCGCATAATGTATATTATGTCAAATACCATGTATCCCCCGCACCGTCCGGATCCGGGAGCCAGCGGCGCGACCCGCGCGGGGCCCCTTCCCGGACGCACGAAGGCCGGGACAAGCCCGGCCTTCGTCCCCTTTCCAGGCCAGCCCTAGCGCAAGACCACCAGTCCGCCGTCACCGTCCGCCACGTACACGCGGCCGTTGGCGATGGCGGTGGATGCTGCCTCGCCGACCGTGTCGTGGTACTGGAGCAGCTTGGGATTGGCGGGATCGCTCCAGTCCAGCTTGATCACGCCGCCGTCGCTGTAGGCAACGTAGAGCAGCAGCCTGGATTTGGCCAGCTGGTAGACGTCGCCCGCGGCATTGCGGATCGGGGTGTTGGCCGGGAAGTACTGCGCGGTCATGTACTGCGCGCCGCCCGGGTTGTCTTCGTAACCGGGGACCTGCTGGAGCTGGAAGCGGCCCACGGCGACCGGCCGGTGGTCCACGCCGGTGTGCTCGTCGAACAGCTTGGTCGGATCGACTCCGGCGGGCACGGGTGCCACCAGGTCCGGGAGGCGGTAGGCCACCATGCCGAAGCTGTCGTAGGTGAAGTACGCGTAGTCGCCCACGACCTTGACGTCGACCGATCTTCCGTCCGCGTTTCCGATGTGGATGCCCTCGTCGGCCTCCTCTTCGATCTTGATCGGCTGAAAGGTCTTCACCAGGGTCATGCCGGGCACCAAGCCCTTCTCGAGCAGGTCGGTCATGTCGACCACGGAGATCCCCGAGCTTCCGGCGGCCACGATGGCGTACTTCCGGCCGGTGCGGGAGTCGGCCCATAGGGTGACCGCGGTGGCCCGGCCGAGCGAGGGCTTGCTCTTGGCGCTGCCGATGTTGGCGACCACGTGGTTTCCCGCGGTCGGATCCGCATGCCGGTCGTAGACCGTCAGGCCATTGCTGCCGTCGGCCACGATCGCGTACTTCGCGGTGAAGGCCACGCCGTAGGCGTGATCCTGCCCATTGATGCCGCCCAGGTTCCCGGTACCCTCCGAGCTGTGCTCGAAGATGCCCGAGGGCGTGGTTTTCAGCAGCGCGGGTGCGCCGACACGCGCCTGGCCCGCCCTCACTGCGCCGACGTCCACGCGGCGGAGGCCCAGGCTCTGGGTCAGCACGTAGGCCTCGCCGGGATCGCCGTCGAACGCGACGCCGTAGGCGTGCGGCGTCGGGAGGATGGTTTCGCCCGAGGTGCTGACCTCCGGGTACTCGTCCTGGAGGGTGTTGGCGACCAGGTGGATGGCATCGGTGGCATGGCCCTCGCCGTCGGCGATGCGCCACACGCTCATGCCGTGGGGTCCGTCCGAGACGTACAGGAAGGGTCCCGATACCGTCACCCCCGCGGTGTGACCGATGGCGATGTCCTGCGAGGCGGCGCCGTCCACCGTCGCCCCGACCTCGTGCGTGCTCACGAACACCGCGGGAACCCCGAACCGGTTCTGCATGGGCGTCGCCTGGTCCAGGCTCTCGATGTCGACGAAGTTGACGCCACCCGCACCGTCTGCCTGCACGACGTCGACCTGGCCGACCGCGCCGGGATTCCGCTTCGGCATCAGCATCAGCGCTCCCCCGTGGCCGCTGAGCTCGCCGGTCGCCAGCGCGATCGGACCGCCCTGCGCATAGAGGAAGTCCGGCAGGGACTCTTCCTCGGTCGGGTCATGGGGGGCCATGTTGTACGAGGTGACGAACTCGTAGTCGGGCCAGAACGGGACGCTGGGCTGGGTGTCGTTGTTGTAGGAGCCCGCGCCGTTGGGTCCGTGCCAGGTGTCCGGGTGGCTGGCATCGTTGACCACCACCAGGCCGGCGAAATGATCCGAGTAGTAGACCTTGTCGGCCGTCGTGTCGACCTTCACGGCCACGACCCCGGCCTCCTTGAGCATGCCCGAGCCGAAATGCGGGAACAGGCTCTTGGACTGCTGGCCGGTGGGCTCGTCGGGCCCGTGCGCGGGTACCGCCGGTACGTAGCCCAGGTACTGGGGACCGGCCGGGTTGGTGATGTTCACGGCCACCAGGCCGCCCAGGGAGTACGCGACGTAGGCGATGGTCTCGCTCCCCTGGCCCTGAGGGACCGTCTGCAGGTCGACCGCGCGCGCGGTGTAGTAGTACTGCCCGTA